>Ga0193726_1000061_pt1 | contig 194166 bp, 156 predicted proteins | sample H2c1metaG_FD_144928 | JGI IMG/M metagenome (GOLD analysis project Ga0193726, IMG submission 144928) | Soil microbial communities from a riparian zone of the East river system, Colorado, United States - H2c1 | ecosystem: Environmental > Terrestrial > Soil > Riparian zone | place: USA: East...
CCGAGATTGGCCCACTCCTTTCTGACCGAACATTCCGGGATCCGCATGGAAGTGAAGTGCGAAAGGTCGCAAAGCCTACTGGCGGACTTGAAGGACCGCAAGCTCGATCTCGCGCTGCTTTCCTTCCGGCCGGAGGATAAGGAACTCGACGCCAAGTTCATCATGCAGGATGAGCTGGTTCTCATCACCAGCCCCGCGCACGCATTCGCGTCGAAGAAACGCGTGCACATCAAGGATCTCGGCGAGGAGTCGCTCCTGGTCATGGACGTCTCGGAGCCCTCGCCCTGGCACCGGAAAATCGCCGATGCGTTTATTCAGTTCAAGGCGCCGCTGCATCTCACAGTGGAAAATGCGCCCATTGAAACTATCAAGAAAATGGTGGCTATCGGTTTGGGCGTGGGGTTTGTGCCGCTCATGTCCGTGGGCGAGGAAAAAGTACGCGGAGAACTGGCCGTTGTCGAAGTAGATGGATTTCATCTGGAACGTTCCGTGTGGTTGGTGCGCCGTCGGGCCATTCAGTCGCCTGCCGCGAAGGCCTTCATGCAGACGGCCGTGACCTTCGGGGAACAACTTTCGAAACGCGGGCCGGTGATCGTGCCGAAGGCCGCGCGAAGTGCGCCGCCGCTCCTCAAGCGGGAACGAGTTTTGCTCGTGAAGCGCCAGGGCTAAGCTCTCCGCCGTGGACTGGGAAGCCTGTTTCCGCGTTCCTCAAAAATCCGAAGACCGTCGCTTTTCTACTTCAGGAGAACTCGTGAAAGACATTATTTCTACGCCCCGCAGTCCGAAAGCCATTGGGCCGTATTCTCAGGCGATCAAGGCCAACGGTTTTATTTTTGTATCGGGGCAATTACCGATCGATCCTGCTTCAGGCCAACTCGCCCTTGGCGACGCCGCCGTGCAGGCCAAGGTAGTGCTCGAGAACGTGAAGGCTATCGTGGAGGCGGCGGGTTCCTCGCTCACGAAAGCGGTGAAGGCGACCATCTACTTAAAGGATCTGAACGACTTCGCGAAGGTAAATGAAATTTATGGCGAGTATTTTCCTGCCGCTCCGCCGGCGCGTTCGACGGTTGAAGTAGCGCGATTGCCAAAGGAGGTGTCTCGCGAAATCGACTTGATCGCTCTCGCGTAGGGAACGAAAAGTCGCGGCGTGAGAATTTGTTAATTTTCACAACGGGAGGTGCGCTCGTGGAAAGAGACAGGGGCGGGGGACGAAAGAAGTACGAAGCTCCCACGGTTACACAGGTTTCTCTACGCCGCGACTCCACCAAGACTCCAGACGTGCAGATGCTGTGCGCAAAAGTGCCGGGAGATCGAACGAGCGGCGCATTTCGCATGCTGCTCGATCTCGATGGAAGGTTCCGGCTGGTTTCTGAAGAATTTTGCGAAATGACCGGCTACGCGCGAGAGGAATTGCTGGGCAAGCGCATCGACGAAATCACGGTGGCGTGTACCATGGACGTGCCGCAGCATTTGGGAGCCGTCTTGCATTTTGGACCCTTTCATTGTCTCTGGATGTTTATCACTCGGGAAGGCCGATCCACTCTGGTGCGCAGCGACTGCTCGCTTCTTCCGGATATGTCGATCGAAGTGCATGGCGAATTGTTTGCGTCTTACCTGTAGTTAGGCTGTGCGAAACCCACGATAAGCACAATTTAATTGACCCGGTGCGAGAAGCGTTTTATTCCTTAAGTCACGAGGTTCAAAAGTGTTCGGGGTTTTCCGGACCTCGTTAGGGTTATTTGTTCCTGCCGCGGACCAGCGGCACTTATCCAGAGTGGCAGAGGGGACAGGCCCAGCGAAGCCACAGCAACCAGGCAGCGATGCCCCGGTGCTACATCCTGCCGAGTTATGGAGAGATAAGATCCTCGGCCGACCGCTCCCGGTCGGACAGAAGAATCTAGACTCCCAAGCTTCGCGAAGCTGTGCGTCATTGTGTGGTGCCGTCCTGCAAGAAAGGTACGTGTGTTCGACTCGAAGACTGGCCAGGAAAAGATCGTCGTGGTGAAGCTCGGAGGCTCGGTGCTCACCGGCGCAAAAGCGTTTCGGCGTGCGGCGCAGTTCCTCGCAAAACGCACGGAACGAGCGCCGGGCGAAAAACTGGTGGTGGTCGTCTCGGCGCAAAAACTGGCGACCGACATGCTGGAGCGGCGGGCGCGGCGTATCATCCGCCCGCCGGCTGTGCGCACTTTGGACTTGCTGTGGTCGACCGGCGAGTTGCGTTCCGTGGCTTTGCTGGCGCTGCATCTGGAAGCCCTCGGCATCTCCGCCGTCGGTCTGAACGTGCATGAGACCGGCTTGCAATTCGCAAATAAACAGGAGCCGCGTTCCGCTCGCCCGAGTCTATCCGGACCGCATCTGAAGGCGGCAGTGGCCCTGAATCCCGTTGTGGTCGTGCCCGGTTTTCTCGCGAGCCGCGCCGACGGGGCTATCGTTTCACTCGGCCGGGGTGGTTCGGATTTCACGGCCGTGCTTTTCGCCACAGGACTCGGAGCCGAACGCTGCGAGCTGGTGAAGGATGTTCCGGGATATTTCGAAGACGATCCGCACGCGAACGCGCGCGCGCGACAGCTTCCGGCGCTGACTTTTGAAGAGGCGCTGCAGATGGCCAGCCACGGTTGTGAGCTGGTGCAACCGCACGCGCTGGTTGCGGCTGGCGAAGCCAATCTGCCCTTGGTAATTCGCAGCCTGGACGACCGCGGGCCGTTCACGGTCATTGCGCGAGACGCGAACAACACGAGCCGGCAACGAGGTCTTGAACCCGTCGTGGCAGAGGCATGAGCGGTGTCGCGACACGTGACGAAAAAGACGCCGAGAGTTTACCGGGGATGACGGCCACGCGGCGGATCCTGGACTCCGCAACCCTGCTCCCGGCGATCGAACCCTTCCGCGTCAAGGCCGTCGAAGCGATTCGCCGGACCACGCGCGAAGAGCGCGAACGGGCGCTTGCGCGGGCCCATTTCAATCTTTTCCATCTCGATGCGGACGAGGTTCTCGTTGATCTCTTGACCGACAGCGGCACCGCGGCCATGAGCGCCAAACAGTGGGGCGCGCTCTTGGAAGGCGATGAGTCCTACGCGGGAAGTTCCAGCTTCAAACGATTTCACGCGGTGGTGCGCGAAATTTTTGGCTTTGCGTACATTCTGCCGGTTCACCAAGGCCGCGCGGCGGAGCGGCTCATGATCGGCGCGCTCGCCACGCCGGGAGACGCGGTTCCGGGGAACGCGCATTTCGAAACCACGCGCGCGAATCTTCTGTCCTTCAGTGTGCAACCTGTGGACCTGCCGTCGCCGGAGTTCTGGCAGTTCACCGAGCCTTTTCCATTCAAAGGAAACATGGATACGGCGTCGCTCGAGCGATTTCTCAAAAACGCGAAGCCCGGCAAGGTGCCGTTTATTTTGCTCACACTCACCAACAACACCTGCGGCGACCAGCCGGTGTCCATGCAAAACATGCGCGAGGTGCGCTCCGTGGCCTCCCCTACGGCATCCCTTTGTATTTCGACGCTTGCCGGTTCGCCGAGAACGCCTGGTTCATCCACGAGCGCGAACGCGGCTTCGAGGAGCAAAGCATTCCGGACATTGCAAAGGAAATGTTTTCTTGTGCCGATGGCTGCCTCTTTTCTGCAAAAAAGGACGGCCTGGCGCACGCCGGCGGGTTCTTCGCCACGCGTTCGGAGCGGGTGGCGGAAAGCGCGCAGGAACAGTTGCTGCTTGCCGAGGGATTTCTGACCTACGGAGGAGTGACGGGCCGGGACCTCGATACCATCGCCGTGGGCCTCCGGGAAGTCTTGGAAGAAGACTACCTGCGCTACCGCGTGGATACCACCAGTTATCTTGCCGACCGGCTCGTCGCGGATGGTGTTCCCGTGCTCCTGCCGCCGGGTGGGCATGCCGTCTATCTCGATGCCGCGAAACTCCTGCCGCATCTGGGCCCCGAGGAAAATCCGGGCCAGGCTCTGGCGATCGAGATTTATCGCGAGGGAGGAGTGCGTACGGTGCGCTTGATCTTGGCGCCGGGTCCCGAAGCACGGAACGCGGAGCGTGTCGAAATGGTGCGGTTGGCCTTGCCGGCGCGGGTGTACACGCGGAACCATCTCGACTATGCAGCGCGCGTGGTTGGAAACGTAGTGCGGCGCGCCAGCAACGTTCAAGGAGTGCGGACGATTTCCGCGCCGCTCCTGCTGGGCGGGTTCCTGGCATGCTACGAGCACGAAACGGAGTGGCGCGATGCGTAACCAATTCTGTGTGCGGAGGGCTGCATGACCACGCTTGAAGAAATTCGTGAGGCGCGCGCGAGAATCGGAACGTCAATTCCGGTGTCGCCGTGTCCGCGCTCCGAGACGTTTTCCGAGATGAGCGGCAACGAAGTTTTTTTGAAGCTCGAAAATCTGCAGCGCACCGGTTCCTTCAAGGAGCGCGGAGCGCTGAACCGGATTCTGACACTTACGCCCGAAGAGCGCCGGCGAGGACTCATTGCGGCCTCAGCCGGCAACCACGCGCAAGCGGTGGCTTACCATGCGGCCAAGCTGGGCATGAGCGCGGAAATCTGCATGCCACTCGCAACGCCACTCAACAAAGTTACGGCCACGCGGCGCCTAGGCGCGGAAGTCGTGCTCCACGGCGCGAATTACGATGAAGCAGACGAGGAAGCGCGCCATCGATCGGAAGCGCGGGGCCTCACCTTTGTGCACCCTTTCGATGATGACGCGGTGATCGCCGGTCAAGGCACGCTCGGACTTGAGCTGCTCGAGCAAGTACCCTCCGTCGAGGTCGTGTTTGTGGCCGTTGGCGGTGGTGGGCTCGCGAGTGGGCTCGCTTGCGCGCTGAAGGAAACGAAGCCCGGCATTCGCGTGATTGGCGTGCAATCCGAGCGCCTGCCTTCGATGAAAGCTGCCGTTCGAGCGAGGCAAGTCCAGGTGTTGCCGGCGGCGACGACGCTGGCGGATGGCATTGCCGTGCGGCGCGCGGGCGAGCGCACGTTACCCCTGGTGCAGAAATATGTCGATGAGATTGTCACCGTCGAAGAGGAAGAGATCGCCAGCGCCGTGCTGCTGCTTCTCGAACGCGAGAAGATTCTTGCGGAAGGCGCGGGTGCGGCTCCGCTCGCCGCGCTGCTCTACCGCAAGGCGGTTGTTTCGGGGAAGAAAGCGGTGGTAGTCATTTCGGGCGGCAACATGGACGTCACATTGCTTTCGCGAATTATCGAGCGCGGCCTCGTGAAGGACGGGCGCCTGGTGCGTTTGCGTGTGCATCTTCCCGATTATCCGGGCGCGCTTTATCGACTCACCGGCGTGCTGGCCGAACTGCGTACGAATATCGTGGCCACCGCCTACGACCGCGCGTACTTCGGAGTGAATTTCGGCGACACGGCCATCGACCTCACGCTAGAAACCCGCGGGCCGCAACACATCGCAGATCTTTCCGCGGCGCTCAAACAAGCGGAATACGTCTTCGAGCGGATCTTGTGAAGAAGCGATCCAATACGTCGCGTGAGGCAGTGACGAATCTATGCCGGAAGAAACCGTTCGGCGCGAACAAAGCAGCGACGATGATGAAGAAATATAGCTTTCTCTCCCCTGTGGTCCTCTGTTGTGTGTTGTTGTCGGGTACCATCCCCGTTGCGGCGGAAACCTCCACGCCCCGCGCGCTGACCGCGAAGCAGCAGAAGTCAGGAGGCTCGTAACGCTTCCCGTTCTCCGCTATGAGAAATACAAACTCCCGAACGGACTCGACGTCATACTGCCCGAAGATCACACCCTGCCGCTCGTCTCCATGAATCTCTGGTATCACGTCGGTCCCGCCCTGCTCCGACGAATCCGACGAGCGTTACGGAATTGAGGTAAGACATTTTGTTTGTCCTTTTTTTGCCCCATATTCCTGGGGCACCCAAAAGCGAGGGCCTCTGCTTCCAAAGCGAGCTGCTTCATTCTGGGAAGGAACCGATGTCTGCGAGGGAGGAACGGGGAAAGCAGAAGCCGGGAAGCTGCCGGACGCAGGAATTAGCCCGAAGCCGTGCCCCAGGAAGAGGAGCGGCAAAAACGAGGAGGAATAGCAAACCACAACGAAACGCTCTCGGAATCGGAGTTAGCTTCGGAGAAACGAGGGCGAGAATGAGTTTGAAGGTAGGCGCTCAAATGATGCGCTCGAAACGAAGCCGAGTGACAGCAGCACCCTGCCTGCGGTTCGTTCCACACGTTCTTGCAAGACACGACAGATCAAAGAAGCCGGTCCGACTCCGTCCCACGGGGAAGAGAGATGGCCAACGGACGATTGCGCTCCAAAAAGACGTGGCGCGGGCTTCTGAATACAGGAGAGGCCGAACCGGTTTGCCCACAAGCAGCGCCCAAGAAATAAGCCGAACAATTTCCGAGCTGGCCTAATTCGCGAAACGGCCGCGCGGCGCGTCGGCGCTTTTGTCCGTCGTTTGGTCGAGCTTTTTCAACAGGGTCTGTCGTTCGGCAGCATAGATTTTCGCCCATTCATAGAGCCGCGCATTATGGATGGCGACCGCCGCGGGGATAGCTAGCAATTTCGCGAGGTGAAAATGCTGGGTCGTGAATGCCCGCGGCTGTTTGCTGCCGATGGAGAGCAAACCGACGACAGAGTCCGACACCACGAGCGGAACGGCGATCCACGAGCGTGCACCGGAAAAGGCCTTGTGGTCCTGCCAATCGCTTTCGTCGCGCGTATCAGGAACGTACGTCGCCGTTTTCATAACCAGAACGCGCTGCAGAATCGCACTGTCGCCCGGCTCAAGCGTGACTACTGGCCGGTTCACCGCCGCGGGCGGAGCTTCGCGCGCGACGAACAGGCGCTCATTTTCTTCCGTCAAAATGACGCTGGCCGTGTCGTAGGCCACAATTTTAGAGAGCGTATGCAACAGAGTGTCCAGTACGGCGTCCATGCGTAAATTCTGTGTGAGGGCCAGCGTGGCCCGGCGAAGGGCTTCAGCTTCCGCGCCAGCGCTTTCGGCTTCGGCGCGGGCCGATTCGGCCGCAACAAGGTGCTCGGCCACCTGGGCGTCCGCGAGTTTCTTCGCGGTGATGTCCTGCGCCGTCCCGTAGAGCTGCCGGATGGTATCGTCTGAGGCCCGTACCGGCGAAGCCTTCACCCACACCCAGCGGACCTCGCCACTCGGGCGCACGATGCGAAATTCTTCGTCGAAGTGTCCGGAATGAACGGCGGTCTCAAGTTTCGCGAGCACGCGAGGGCGGTCTCCGGCGTGAATCACGTCTTCATACGACGATGGGTCGGTTTGTATGCTCTCGAGCGATCTGCCGGTGACGGTTTCGTAAGCACGATTGACCGCGACAACCTTCTTGGTGGCGGCGTCGAGGAGCCAGAATACTTCATCGATGCTGTCGGCCATGTGTTGATAGAGGTTCTGCACTTCGCGTGCGGAATGCTGCGCCTCGACCCGTTCCGTGATGTCGCACAGAATCATGGCGTGGCGGCCAGGAAGATAGTTGGCCGTGAGCGTAAAATTCACGACAACCCGCGATCCGTTGTAGCGCACCAGTTCCCTCCGGCCGTGCTGAAAGGACTCATCGAGGAAAGCGCGCCACTGCCGTTCAAACTCTTGTGGGTTTTTCAGAAATTGAGCGAAAGAACGCCCGACGAGGACGCCGGGCGAAGCTCCCAAAATGGCGAACGCGGCGGGATTGGCGTCGAGGCACACGCCGCGATCGTCGAGAATCACGATGCCGTCGAGCACATGACAGTAAATGGAGCTGAGTTCGCGCTTGGTGTCATGGGCCCGGCGGCGTTCCGCAAACCAAGCGTGAGCGTAGAGAAATGCGGCGCACCCTTGCGCCAGGAAAACGATCGCGAAGGCGGCCACCACAAGATTCGAAGCGTATACACGGGTTCCGAGTGAAAGGAAGAGGAGCACGGCGGCAAATAGCAGCAGGAGACGGGAAGCAATTTGAAACCAAAGCGGCGTGCGAACGTCGGGGTCAGAACCTCGGAATGGTTCAGGGAAGATGTGGTTCGAGGCCATCGCGTGAAGGCGGTTAGTTGTTGATATCGTTCACCGCTCGATAGCGATGCTACGCGCCGGCAAGAACGGGAGTCAAGGGCCATCCCTTGTATCGCGGGCGTTCTATTTCGACAAGAATTGCGATCGTACCTGCTAGTTTCATTTAATTTCTAACACTTTTATTTCATCGGAAAAGAGCTTTCCCTACGCTAGAAACAGTTGTATTTTTCGCGTCGGGTCTTCTCCGTGTCGAAGCACCATCTGATAGAGCTGCTGGTGCCTTCCTTGGAAGCAAACGCTACGTAACAGAAATCCACCCAAATGTGATAAACACTCCGTGCGCGAACGCGTTTCACTCACAACGGGAGCCTCACCATGGGAAATAGAATCGTCAGATCCAGGAAAACTACGGGAATTTTTCTTTGAACTTGCCCCATTAGCAATCCTTCTCGCCGCCGTTGTCACTTCGCAGGGACAAGTTCCGCATCCCGGCGTGGCCACTCCACTCGGCGCCGCCAAACTCGTCATCGATGGCGAACCCGAATGTCTAAAAGTCGCACGCGAGACCGGCGATCCCGATACCGGCCCTTCCACGTTTCTTCTTGAGGCCGCTCCCGGCTGCCTCACGCCTCCGCACTATCACACTGCCGAGGAGCAATTCTTCGTCGTCCGCGGCGACGTCCTCACCGGCATGGATGGCATGTCCGATCAGATTCTCGGCCCCGCTGGCTTCGCCATGATGCCCAGCAAAGCCATGCACTGGTTCACCTGCCAATCCCAGTCTCCCTGCCTCATGTTCGTCACGTTCGACCGAAAATACGACATCGTCTGGGCCAAACCCTCAAAATAATCTGTCAGAATCTGCTTTTCTCTTTTTGCCACAATTCTGTGCGAGATTGCGGGTCAACTCCTTCCATGAGAAGGCCGCTATGAGTCAAGAGTGTTTTTCTCTTTCTGGTCTCGCGAGGCCGACGGTGAAATCTCTGGGATAGTGATAGACGCGGGAGGAAACGGCATTCCGGGTTGCCGATGCAGACCTCCATCCCCAGTTTGCTCAACAGTCGCTCGAAGCAACGTGAATATCCCGTGGCCTCCCGTCCTACAGGCACGCTGATTTCTTTTTCCGCAACTCCCGATAAAACTTTTCGGCCGTCGCTGTGATTCAATCGTCGGTCGCCGCATTCCCCAGTTTCCTGATCCAAAAAAGCAATTTACTGAACGCTCGGGTGATAATCTACTCCTATAGGGTGCACGGAATTGAGGGTTATGGAACAATGTTGGCGTGACGCGCGACTTCCTGCCATCGTCCGCTCTGTTTCATCCATACGGCGGTAAAACGGAGATGCTCGGCCTTTCCGGCGTTTGGCATCTTCCCGCCCCACACCACCGTTTCGCTACCAGCCGCAATAACTGTACCTCCATAGACTCGCACATACTCAATTTGCCGGTCGTAGGAAACAATGACCAGAAAACCAGAATCCATCATGCTCAGCACCACCTGCTTGTTTACGAACTTGTTTAACGGATTCGTAACTACGAAATCATCGGACCACAACTGCGCCAGCGTTTTGTTGTCCTTATTTATGAAAGCTTCGCATTCCTGATTGTTCAGTCGGCGTACCTCCTGTTCGGCCTTCTGGTCTTCATCTGGTTGATTTGCTATCGTGTGGCTCCGGACAACTAGCGCAGCTACTGTGGAAAGTAGTGCTATCGCGAAAATTTTTTTCATTGCGGCGGTCCTTTTGGCCTGAATTTAAAGACTCCTCGTCATCTAACGGCATGCATTTATAGCCTTAGGAATACGCGGTGTCCATTTATGTTTTAACCAGACGCATTAATTATCTTCGAGAGCGAATGACAATCGCGAAAGTATATCGAGGTGCGGGGGTCGTTAACTCCTCCCATGAGAAAGCCGGTCGAGGTCAAGACACACTTCGTTTTTTCTTTCCGTGAGTCTGTTCCCATTCAGCCAAAGCCCGCCCCGGTCGACACCCCTCCATCCGCACTCTTTTGGGCCCACGGCTAAGTGCTTTGGCCGATTTTCTCTTTTCCTATTAAGGGCTTCATGCAGGGTTGATTTATTGGCACGAAAGACCGAGCCCGCCAACCAATCCGGAATTACAATTGGCTCAAGTACACGGCAATTTGTATTGGCATGCGCAGCCACGGCTGCGGGATACTGATAGGCGGATAGGATAAGGCGATGGGCGATCATCAGATTTCGAGAAGAGGCGCGCTTAAGTACCTGGGGCTGTTAGGCGCGAGCGTGGCGGGCCGCGAATTTCTAGCTTCGTGGCTGCCGCTGCCGGCGGCGAACGGCGACGGATCGAGCGCGCCGGTTACGATTTCCGGTATGCACCATCAGGAGGGGGAACCAGAGCCGGCGGGGCCGTACACGCCGCAGTTTTTCAGTGCGGAGGAATTCGAAACAGTACAGACTTTGACCGCGCTCATCATTCCCACCGACGACACGCCGGGCGCGAAGGAAGCGCAAGTGGCGAACTACATCGATTTTGTAGTTTTTTCGGCTGCCGAATTCGAACCTGAGTTGCAAAAAGAATGGATTGAAGGTTTGAAGTTTATTGAAAGTGAAAGCCACCGGCAGTTCGGTAAAGCGTTTCGATCCGCCACGGAAGCGGAGCGCGGCAAACTGTTGACGGAAATGAGCGCGGAGGAGCACGGGGCCAAATCGAAATACGAGAGCCGTGGTTTTTTCTCTACCGTGAAAGACATGACCGTCGAAGGTTTTTACACTTCCAAAATTGGCTTAATTGATGTGCTGGATTTCCAGGGCATGAACTACATGGCCGATTTTCCCGGATGCACTCATCCAGAGCATCAGATTTAGCACGGCGCATTGCAGTCGATGAATTGAAAAGGACTGGTTGAGATTTGGCGACGCAAGAAATCTATGACGTAATCGTGGTGGGCTCAGGGGCCTCGGGCGGGGTTGCCGCGTACACGCTGGCTTCCAAGGGCTTGAAAGTTTTGTGCCTCGAAGCGGGCCGCATGATCGAGCCGCACAACGATTTTCACAACCACAAACCGCCATATCGCTGGCCATATCGTGGCAACGGCAAGCCCGGGCAATACGGAAAGTTGCCGCAGGGGATGGAATGGAAAATCAACGAGTGGACCGATCACCTCTTCACCATTCCTGAGAACGACCCATACGCATTGGCACCCGGAGCTAAATTTACCTGGACGCGAATGCGCGCAGTGGGCGGCCGCACACTGGTGTGGGGTAGGGAATCGGGCCGCTTCGGTCCTTTGGATTTCAAACCGAAGAGCATGCAGGACGGTTTTGGTGAAGATTGGCCGTTTACCTACGAAGACCTGGCACCTTACTACGACAAAACAGAAGCGCTGATCGGCATGTCCGGAGGTGGTGAGGAAATATTTAATTCGCCGGCCAGCAAGAATGCACTGCCGCCTTTCAATGCGCGTTGTGGCGAATGGATGGTTAAGAAAGGCGCGGCGAAACTCGGGTTGAAAACGGTGTCCATGCCGCTGGCGGTGCTCAGCAAGCCCTATGACGGCCGCTTGGCTTGTCATTATTGCGGAGCATGCAACTACGGATGTGACACCGCTTCGCGCTTCAGCACGCTGGAAGTTTTGTTCCCCAAAATGCAGAAGATGAAGAATTTTACGCTGCGAACCAATGCAGTTGTGCATCGCGTGCTGATGGATCGAAATTCCGGCAAAGCACGTGGCGTTACCTATGTGGACACCCCCGATCGGCAGGAGTACGAAGCCTACGGAAAGGCCGTGGTTCTGGGCGCTTCGATGGTGGAGTCGCTGCGCATTCTGCTCAATTCCCGCGACCGAGAATTTCCCCAGGGTCTCGGTAACTCCAGCGGAGTGCTGGGGAAATATTTGATGGAGCATGTGGCGTTCAATAGCATGAGCGGATATCTTCCTTCACTCGCTGGCCGACCATCCACAAACGACGACGGCCCTGGGGCCAACAGCCTTTATATTCCGCGTTACAACTACGGCAAGAAGAGCGACAAGTTTTTGCGCGGCTACCGCTTCACGGTGGATAGCGGCTGCAGCATGGGCCCGGGACCGGGCGCCCGCCTGCCTGGTTTTGGTTCCGCGTACAAAAAACGTATCAAGGAGCTATATCCCGCCGCAGTGCACATCACCGGATACGGCGAAGGGTTGCCGTTCGAACGGAATTATGTGGAGATTGACCGCGAAGGATTGACGGATCGCTATGGGATTCCGCAAGTTCGCTTCCACACCAACGCGGAATACGACCACGCGTTTGCGATACGCGACGAAATGGTCGGGCAGATGGAACAGATATTAAAAGCTTCGGGTGTGGAAATATTGCCTTTCAAAGCGAGTGAACCTTATCCCATGGGCAGCGTAACGCACGAAGCCGGTGGGGCGCGCATGGGCGAAGATCCCAAAAAGTCCGTGCTGGATGCCTGGAATCGCTGCCACGATGTAAAGAATTTGCTGGTGGTGGATGCCGCGTGCTTTGTATCGCATCCGGAAAAATCGGTGACCCTCACGATCATGGCGCTGGCCACGCGCGCCAGCGAACACCTGGCCGAAGACTTGCGGCTTGGAAACGTATGAACTTGGCCGCGGTGCGCACCTTCGGCAGCGCTGATTGTCCTAAGCCGGCTGCGGCGCCCGATCTGTAATCTCTTCTGCGGCGGCATCCCAATATTGTTTTCTGCCTGTCCAATACGCTTGCGTGGCCATAATGCATGCGACGGATTGAGCGAAGCCGTTGTCCACGGTGGCGATGGGTTGCTGGCGGCTGCGCATGCACCCGATCCAGTTGGCCATGTGCTCGACGGACATGTCGTCGATGGCCATGGGAGGCAGATCTTTTTCACCCGGCAGTAACAGATATTTTCCGGTGCGCTGCTTGTCAATGTCGGGATTGTCTTCGTGATTGCCTTTTTCCTCGACCAACTGATACCGCGGACTGCCTTCACCGCCAATGTTTACCAGCGTCGCTTTCTTGCCCATGTAGCGGGTGAAGCTGGGCGAATCGTTTCCGAAGCTGGTGGCATAGCTGACCAGAAAACCTTTTGGATATTCGAGCAGGGCCTCAAAAGTGTCGGCGTTTTCGCGGCCGTCGCGCCAGGCAAAAATTCCGCCGTGAGCGATTACGGATCGCGGAAATGAGTCGTTCATGAAGTAGTGCACCAGGTCAATCCCGTGGCTCATCCACTGATCGGAAATTCCTCCGGAGAAATCACGATATAAACGAAATTCAAAATATAGACGCGGATCAAACGGGCGGTGCGGCTTGGTCAACAGCCACTTGGCCCAGTTGGTGTCGGCTTCGCGGAGTTGCGCTACTTCCGCCCGGCCTCGCCAGCGTGGGCCGTGATAATTCCATACGATTTCGATCTTGCTGACGTCGCCCAGAACACCGCTCTGGATTGTTTCGCGCGCCAGCTTTGGATATGGCTCGCTGCGATGCTGGGTGCCCACCTGCGCGATGACTTTATGTTGTCTCACGGCGTCACGGGCGGCTTTGATTTCGCTGAGCACGTTGCCCATGGGCTTTTCGACATATACATCCTTGCCGGCTTCAGCTGCCAGTTTCAGCATTGGCGAGTGGGAATGCTCGGGAGTGGAAATAATGACGGCGTCTACATCGTGAAGTGCAAGCAACTCCTCGGGATCTTTGAATGTGCGCGGTGACTTACCGTAGAACCCAGTGTTCGTTGCCAGGGCTTTTTCACGATTGACCGACCATAGGTCGCACAGCGCGGTCATCTCCACGTTATGGCTTTGCTTCAGCCGCGAAGCGATCTGATCGAGGTCGCCACCGCGATTACCAATGCCAATGTGGCCCAGAGAAATACGATCGTTGGCGCCGGTGATCCGGCCGTATGACAACGCGCTGCTACCCAACGCGGCGCTGCCGCCAACCACTTTGACGGTGTTGTTCAGAAAAGTTCTGCGATTCATTGAGCCGACGAGATTGTCCATGTTGAGCCTTCCGCGCAAAATTCTGACTTTCGCCAGATGAAAATAATATTTCCAGTTTGCTGCACGATGATCTTACCGGTGAAGTCTATGTGAAGCACTTGGCATTTGTCCAAGGGCAGGGTTGAGGTGGGAAATGTTATGGTATTGCTTCGACGAGATCCGTGAAAAATGACGACTAATATTGGTCTGATCGGCGGAGGAAATATAAGCGAGACCCACGCGCGCGCGGCGCGGGCTATCTCCGATGTTGAAGTTGCCGCGATATTTGGGACCAATGCAGAGAAAGTCGGTCGATTGTGCCGCGAATACGGTGGAACGCCGTATTCCGACTTTGAAAAGTTTTTGTCCCATCGCCCGATGGAGATCGTGGCAATTGGCAGTCCCTCCGGCCTGCACGCCGAGCAGGGAATAGCGGCTGCCCGGCACGGCCTGCATGTATTGACGGAAAAGCCCATTGATATTTCTGTGGAACGCGCGGAGGCGCTGATCGCGGAAACAAAAAAAATGGGTGTGAAGCTGGGAGTCTTTTTTCAGGACCGCTACAAACTGGATATTCTTCGGGTGAAACTAGCGGTGGATTCGGGAACGCTGGGCCGGCCCATCCTGGCGGATGCGCGCGTGAAATGGTACCGAGCGCCAGATTACTATGCGAACTCGCGGTGGCGGGGTACCTGGGCGTTGGACGGCGGCGGTGCATTGATCAATCAAGCCGTTCACACGCTTGATCTGATGACGTGGATTTTTGGAGAGGTGGCGAGCGTGCAGGCCTCAAGTAAAACTGCGCTGCATGCTATTGAGGCCGAAGACACTTTGATCGCGATGCTGCAATTTGCCAACGGAGCGCTGGGAGTTCTGCAGGCTACCACTTCCGTGTTTCCCGGCTACCCGCGACGGCTCGAACTTACCGGGACGGAGGGAACATTCATTATCGAGCAGGACCGTCTACTAGCCGCCGATCTCAAGAATCCGAACGATGATCTGCTGCGGGGCTCTGAAGCGGACAGTAATGTGAGTTCGTCCTCGCCGGTAGTCAGCGACGCGCGAGGCCATCAAGCCGTGCTGCAGGATTTTCTAGACGCTATTCGAACCGGTGCTGAGCCGCGATGCGATGGAAAAGAAGGGCGTCGCAGCCTTGCGCTGGTGCAGGCCATTTACGCAGCGTGTAAGAGCGGTGAGCGTGTTCTCGTTAAAAACTAGCGCAACCATTCGTCAAGATGTTCGCGAATGAAGTCGTCATCCTGCAGAGGAGGATAAAGCCGACACACGCGATCGATTTCATCGACTTGGCCGGGCGAGAGATCTTCATGCGGGTCGAGACACCAGCGGCCTGCGAGCAAGCCTTGCCTGCGCAGGATTTCGTGGATACCGGGGATGCACCCGTGAAACTGATGAACGGGATCGAAGAGCGCGGCGTTCGCGTCGGTTATTTGCTGTGCCAGCGTGAGGAGGTGAGACGGAATGATGGTGGCGTGACGTTTTGTTTCTGCCAGTTGCTCGACGGCTTTGCTGGTCCACACCGCCCAATGGCCTAACAAGCCGCCGGAAAATCGCACGTGTTCGCCTTCAAAATCATATGTGCTGAGCAAGTCGAGCAAAATGTTGTCATCGTTTCCGGTGTATAGGGCTATTTCGCTGGAGCGGCCGGACGCGGCGAAGGCGCGGATAACTTCGAGGGTTTGATAGCGATTGAACGGTGCAATCTTGATGGCCACAACATTTTCGATTTCGCAGAATTCACGCCAGAAGGCGTAGGGCAGGGCGCGCCCGCCCACGCTGGGCTGCAAATAGAATCCAATCACCGGAATTATCGAAGCGACGGCGCGGGAATGTTCAATCAACTCCGCTATAGACGCTTCTGGCAGGGCGCCGAGACTAAGAAGCGCAGCGTCGTAACCAAATCGAGCCGCGAGAGCCGCTTCGGAGACCGCCTGATCTAATTTTCCACAGATGCCGGCAATCTTTACAGCTGGGGTCGCGCACATTTCCTCCATGGCAATTCTTAAAACGGGTTCGAACAATCCAACCGTGGGATTGCGGATGGCAAACTGCGTGGTGTGCACTCCTACGGCGATTCCTCCGGCGCCCGCGGCGAGATAGTACCGCGTAAGCGCGCGCTGGCGCCGTTCATCCAACTTGCGATCACTGTTTAAAGCGAGTGGATGGGCAGGAATCACCAGTCCAGAGAGTAATTGTGCACGGAGGGACAACAAAGACATCAAAATTTTCCGTCGCGAACTTGGAAATGGGTGGGCTTATTCAGCCGTGAGCCTCCGGCAGAAAGCCACTCGGCTGTCCAATCGAGCATTTCCGGAACCGTGACGACGGGTTCACCAAACAATTGATGGCATTTGGCAGCGTTACTCAATAACGCAGTAGGCATTTCTTCCGAGCTGAAGGTCGGTTGCAAATTAAAACGGCGGCCGAACTCTTCCGCAAGATGGCGCACGCTCAAGGTTTCGGGGCCGGTGAGGTTCAAGACTAATGGAGGCGATTGGCAATGCTCGAAAGCACGCAGGCAAACCGAATTCGCGTCGCCTTGCCAGATGACATTGACAAGAGCCATGCGTAGATCCACGGGCCGACGTTCAAAAACGGCCGTGCCAATATCCAGGAGAACTCCGTAGCGCAAATCGATCGCGTAATTCAATCGCAGAATGGCAGCGAAAGTGCGCCACTGGCGCGAACCATATTCGAACATGCGCTCGCGGCCCAGAGCGGATTGCGCATATTCGCTTACCGGCGCGACGGGCGTGGATTCCACCGCGCCACCCTCGTTTACGTGGCGCAGGGGATAAACGTTGCCGGTGGAAAACGCCACGATGCGGGCGTGGCGATAGCGTTCGGCGACCAGTCCGGGCAAAAAAGTATTCATCGCCCAGGTGAGATCCTCGGATCCGGTGGTTCCGAATTTTCGCGCAGCCATGAAAACGACGTTAGGAATATCTGGCAACTTGGCGAGAGCGCCCGGTTCGAGAAGATCTGACGTTACTGTTTCGATGCCGTCGGCCGCCAGATTATCGCGAAGAGATTTGTCGGAAAAACGTGCCACGGCTACAATTCTCTTGCGAACGCCCGCTTTTTCTGCGGCCCTTTGTGCCCGGCGGACCAGGCTGGGGCCCATCTTTCCGCCCACCCCGAGAACGAGCAGATCGCCGTCGAGTTTGGCCATAGCCGCGGCGTCCGCATCGGAGGGGCGCGAGAGAACTTCTTCGAGTTCAGCGTCGGTGGTTATTCGCATGTTTATCCCAGTTCGAATCCAGCGATGGCGTAGACGAGTTGATCGTTCGTAACTAAGTAGCCGCCAAAAAACATGCGCTCCAGGCGGCGTTGCCGGACGAACCCAAAATCCTGCGCGAGCGCCACGGCTTTTTCGTTGGCGGCCAGAATGTCCCAATACCAACTTGATTCGGGAGATGCTCGCAGGGTTTGTTCGACCACCGCACGGGCAGTTTGCTGGTCCGCCGCCACACACGGTCCCAGATACCTGGAGCGTGAGCCGGCGCGAGAGAAACTGAAGGCTGCGGGCGTCGCAACCGGAGGATTACGTTCAGCGAGTCCGTGGAGCACTTCGGAGCGATCGGCGCCAAATGCTTCGCGATCCATTTCCTTTGACACGGCAGCTGGAGGCCCATCCGACGAAAGAGTTTCCCCTTTTTGAACCTGACTGGCGTCGCGAAACCAACGCTCAACTATTTGCTCGGTCGTAAAACCAAGCTTTTCGTACAGTGGCTGGCCATCGGGGGTGGCGTCCAGCTTCACGCTTGGTATTTTTAGACGGGCAGACCGTTCCAGCGCGGCCTGCATCAATCTTCGCGCGAAGCCCATGTGTCGATGATCAGGCTTGGTCAGCACCATTCCGATCCAGGCGAGCTGCGGCCCATAGCAAAGCAGGGTAGTGGTGGCGACCACGCGACCCTCAACTTCAATTCCAAAACAGCCTTGAGGGTCGAGTCGCAGCAGCAGCTCCCAATCGTCTTTGGTTTGATTCCAGCCTGCAAGACGCGAAAGTGCCAGTGCATCCGGAAGATCGCTGTGGCGCAGTTCGCGAAGATTTCCTGCCGGCATAGAGGGCAATGTCTCTCTTAACGAGGTCAAGCGTGCGTTGCGACCGAGATTCGAAGTGTACGACGAGTCGTCGCGAATACCATTCGAATTGTTACGGATTCCTTTGTTTACCTTCGGAGGCTGGCACGTTAAGCTCGGGGCCACATGCGCACGTTCGAAACTTGCCGAGGCCGAGTTTGACGGCCGGGCAGACCATATCTGCGGGCGAACCGCCCCGGCGCTTTAGGCATTCACTGCGGTGGGCCATTGGCGGATTGTTGTTCACCTCCACGGTGATCAATTATCTTGACCGCCAGACGCTTTCGATTCTGGCGCCATTCCTCAAAGTCGACTACCACTGGACCAATACGGATTACGCGGCGATCGTGATTGCCTTTCGCATCGCTTACTCCCTGGGACAGACGGTATGTGGGCGCCTTATTGATCGCGTTGGCACTCGGCGCGGAATTACCTTGACGGTCGGGGCCTATTCGCTGGTTTCGATGCTCACACCGCTGGCGCGCGGTCTCTACAGCTTTGCATTCTTCAGATTCTTGTTGGGCGCCGGCGAGTCCGCGAACTGGCCGGCGGCCACCAAGGCAGTCTCCGAATGGTTTCCGAAAAGTGAACGGGGGCTGGCGACGGCGTTGTTTGATAGTGGTTCATCCATCGGTGGCGCGATTGCTCCGTTTCTGGTGCTGGGGATCTACACGCGCTGGGGATGGCGTCCGGCGTTCATCGTGCCGGGAGTTTTGGGAATTCTGTGGCTGATTTTGTGGCGCTGGCTTTACCATCCGCCCGAAACTCACCCGTTTATTTCGCCGCAAGAGCGCGAAATGCTCTTGGCAGACCGGCCTTCGGTCGAATCATTGCCAAAGACGCGCCTTCGCGGGAACGAGCTATTGAAGATTCCACAGACGTGGGGCGTTATTGTGGCACGAACCTTTACTGACCCGGTTTGGTTTTTTATCACCGACTGGTTTCCTATTTATCTGATTGCTAAGGGATTCGATCTGCGCGGAAGTTTGATCGCTGTGTGGGTGCCGTTTATCGCCGCCGATCTGGGAAACTTTGCCGGCGGCGCGGCGACCGGTTATCTCGTGAAACGCGGCTGGGCGGTGGGCATGGCGCGAAAAGCGGTGGTGGTCGCGGGCGGATTTGGAATGACGCTGCTGATTCCCACAATTATTTCTTCAAATCTCTATGTCATCACCACCTTGTTCGCGCTATCCACTTTTTTCTACGCTGCGTTCAGTACCATTGCGCATGTTCTTCCGACAGATTTATTTCCGAGCCATCTGGTGGCCAGCGTCAGCGGTCTTGGCGGAACCGGCTCCGGGCTTGGCACCATCGTCGCATTTTTGCTGGTGGGGCGGCTGGCCGATGCGCACCGTGCCGCCGCGACGCATTCGTTTGATTCCATTCTGGTGGCGGGAGGAGTGATTCCGTTTGTCGGGATGCTGCTGGTTCTGCTGCTGGTGCGGAATAATTGGGCGACCGAACAGGGATTGGCGCGACGAATCTGATTTGATGGCTACTTGGGTTATGATGCGTCACTAATTTTGTTCGAAAGTGACCGCCGGGCTCAGCATCGAACTGGAAGCGGTGTCCAGATAGACCGTGGTGTTGGAATGGTTCTGCAGCACGGAAGCGGGAGCCATCGGACTTATTTTTGCATCAAAACAATTTTTCACCGCCTGAGCCTTACGGGCGTCGGGAACGATGCAAAGAATTTCGTTGGCTTTGAGGATTTGGCTGATGGTCATAGATATTGCCTGACGTGGAACGTCATCCAATGAGGCGAACCATCCCTCGTTGAGTTGCTGGCGGCGGCAAGGTTCGTCGAGTGTCACCACGGCGTATGGCTGCTGGCTGTCGAAATCAGCGGGCGGATCGTTGAAAGCAAGATGACCGTTTTCGCCGACGCCGACGAAGGCAATATCAATGGGCGACTTTTGCAATTCTCTGCCGACCGTTTTCATGACGGTCTCAGGATCATCCGTGCCGCTCAGGAGATGATATTTCCCGATGCCAACTTTGTTGATGAGCCGCTCGCGCAGGTATTTGCAGAAACTGGCGGGGTGCGTTTCGGGCAGTCCCACGTACTCGTCGAGGTGGAACATTTCGACTTGGCGCCAATCGATGCCGCGTGTGGCGGTCAAAGCTTCAAGAAATTCGAACTGGGACGCTCCGGTGGCGGCGATGATACGAGCCTGGCCGCGCGCAGAGATGGCGTCTCGGATAACTGTCGCGGCGCGCGCGCCGGCGGCGTCCGCGAGCGACTTTTTGTCTGAAAATTTCCTGAGGATCAAGGAAGACTCATTTCTTTGAAGAGGTGATGAAAAATGATCAAAGTGTCAGCGATTTATGATAGCGCGAATGGCCTGATTGTCGGAAAGCGTGTCGAGGACTGCAGGAAGATAGATGTGCGTGTGGCATTGAGAGCCGAATGACCAAAGCACCGCTGCAGCTTCCCAAATATACGATCGGGGTGGGGGATCGGTTCGCGCAGCAGGGTAAGGCGCAGTTGCAGGCGTGTGTTCTGGCGCTGGGATCGGGGATAACAATTGTTCCGGTGTGGAACAAATCCAATCGCGAACACTTGATTGTGGGTTCGAAACCTTCCGAAACGCGACGTGCGGCCGATGCGGCGGTCGCCGAGTTGGCGTGGCCACACGGCTATTTCCTTGACGCTGATCATATCGGGCTAAAAACTGTCGACCGCTTCATTGCACCGTGTGATTTTTTTACCATAGATGTCGCCGACAAAATCGGTTCACCGGCGGAAGCGTCCGATATTCGCGTGTTTACCGACCGGCATCCGGAACTTATGGCGGAGACAGTACTTGAGCCCTCTGGCGTGCGGCTGAAAGCCAGCCGCGAAGTACTCGAGAACGTGGCGCGAAAATACCTCGCGGCGGTTCAGGAGGCCGGAAAGATATATCGCTACATTGCGGAACGCAAAGGAGCCGGCCAATTCGTACCAGAAATATCCATGGATGAAACTGACTCGCCTCAAACGCCGCTGGAATTGCTGATCATTCTGGCGGCGATTGCGGATGAACAAATTCCCATCCAGACGATCGCGCCAAAATTTACCGGGCGTTTCAACAAAGGCGTGGACTACCGCGGAGACGTAGAGGCTTTTACTCGCGAATTCACCGCCAACCTCGCGGTGGTAGCACACGCCGTGCGCAATTACGATTTGCCTGCCAATTTAAAACTCAGCGTTCATTCCGGTAGTGATAAATTCTCGCTGTACCGGCCAATCCAGCGCGCCATCACGGATGCCGGTGCCGGCCTACACCTAAAGACCGCCGGCACGACATGGCTGGCGGAACTTGCTGGGTTGGCGCTAGCCGGGGGTGGGGGCCTGGAGTTGGCCAAGGAAATATACGTCAGCGCCTGCGAACACATCGATGAACTGTGCGCTCCCTACGCTTCCGTCATTCAGATTGATCGCGGAGAATTACCCTCCCCGGAGGCAGTGAAACGGTGGAGCTCCAAAGAATATTTTGACGCCTTGAATCACGATAGGAAGTGCCGATCGTACAGTGCTGATTTGCGCCAACTCCTGCACGTAAGTTTCAAGATCGCCGCTAAACTGGGTGAGCGTTTTACAGGCGCCGTCAAAGAAAACGAAGACCTGATTGCGCGAGAAGTGACGCAAAATCTGTTTGAACGGCACATACGGGCGGTGTTTTGTTCTGACTGACTGTTGGAGCACGACCCATAAGAACGCAGCTTTACGCGAGACGGGCGTACATTCGCTGTTTCGTGGCCCACAGCCCTGACGACGGGGTGCTGATAAAAAATATTTTTTCGCCGTCCGGCATCGTATTCCACCCTTCCGTCATACCTCTGGGAGGATAACGATTGAGCGCTTCCTCAAGGGGAACGTAGTTGTAGCCCACCTGTTCGATTTCTTCCTGGCTCAGATGACCTGGCGCGTAAGAAATTGTGAATCGACCTTCGCTCGATCCATGCAGAAGATGTGCGGTTGCGTGCGCCAACCGCTGTAGATCAACATTTTCTCGATATTGTTTGAGCGTGCCCGGCGTACCGCGGTAACCATATTTTCGAATGAGCGCGTCAACGGACTCCTGTTCCCCGAAACGTTGTAGGCCGGGCGCTAGGATCAACAGTTCTCCGCCGTCAGCCAGCGCCATGCGCGTGCGGTAAACCGCTTTGTTGGCTACCCAGGTGCTGTGAAACTCGTCCGCCTGCATGACTGCGACGATTTTCTGAATGGGTTCTTCGACGATGGTTATGTTTTCCCGCTTGCTGGCACGCGCAGCCATCAGATAGGTCTCGAGATCATCGCCAACGTACACGCCGCAGGTAACCAGTCGGTTGTCGGGGCTGCGTTTCATCACCACCTGCAAATAGACATCCGGGAGAGCGCCCAGGTATTCGCTCTCTGCCCAGTTAAAACAGTGACGCAGCGGCGTGATGAGTTCGCCCAGATTATTTTCGATACCGTAGATGGCCGCGGCCATGTGCGAAGTGCAAATGGTTTCTTTGCCGCCCAAGCCGATGAAATAATTTTTGTTGTGATTGGCGAATCCGAGGACTTCATGAGGAACGACGTGACCAATATTTATGATCAAATCCCACGATTCGCGCATCAGGGAAGTGTTTAGATCGATGGGAATATCCCAGTCGGCTACGCCGCCGGTGCTTTGTTCCACGAGTTTCGCTGGGATGGTGCCGATCCTGGTGACGCCGCCAAGCCAATCGTGAATGTGGATGCGATTGTTGGGGACTTCGCCAAACATCCAGCGATTCTGTTCGGCAGTGTGCGGGACGTGCTGGCCGAGCGTGGGAATAACGTGCACGTCGCACTGCTCGGCCAGGGCCTCAAAGAGTGTTTCGGTTATTTTGCCGGCGCCGCTGTGGGCACGCGTAAGATCGGGAGGCAGCAACAGGACTTTGCGAAGATCTTTTTTCAGGCGCGAACGGGCTTCGGTGAGCAAGCGAAGCGCGAGTTCGTCTACTTCCGAGCGTGATAATTCTTCCGCTTCACGCCAAAACCAGGGCACCGCGCACCTCGAGAGAAATAGTCTGTAACGTTACGACAACTTGTGAACCTTGCGATGAAAACTACTGATTCACGCCGCTAGCCAGAAATCCGCCATCGATCACGATAGTCTGCCCGTTCATGAACGAAGCAGCGTCGGAAGCCAGATAAACGGCTGCGCCGGCGACTTCGTCTGCCCGGCCAAAACGCCCCATGGGCGTGCGCATGAGCAACTCCTGGCCTCGCGGCGTGCCATCTAGCAATTTCTGGTTGAATTCCGTGCGAAAGACGCCAGGCGCGATGGCGTTGACCAAAACTCCGTGACGGGACCATTCCACCGCCAGTGAGCGAGTCAGGGAAACGACCGCCGCCTTACTGGCTGCATAAGCAGCGACTTCCGACAGAGAAACGAAACTGTTCAGCGAAGCGATGTTGATGATGCGGCCGTACTTGCGTTCCAGCATGTGTTGACCAAAAATCTGGCAAGAGCGCAGCGTACCGGTCAGATTGGTGTCGAGAATTTCATTCCACTGCTGTTCGGGAAATGAAAGTGTGGGGGCACGCGAGATTTTAGCGGCGCAATTAACCAGAATGTCCACTTTTTCGAATTTGTCGAGCGTTTGCTGCAGCAGATTGCCGAGCGAAGCGCGGCTGCAGACATCCGAAGCAACACTTAGTGTGCTGCGCCCCTTGCGCTCCAGTTCGGCAGCCACCTGATCGACCACTTCCTGGCGGCGCCCGGAAGCTACGACATCGGCGCCGGCATCAGCAAATGCCAGGGAAATGGCGCGGCCGATTCCCGCGGTCCCGCCAACGATGACGGCAACTTTTCCGGCGAGGCTAAATGGGGGCGCAATCATGGTCTTCATTAATTTGTTTTAGTCCCGTTAATGGAGATTTGTGCAACCGTAGATGTATCAATGATCGGCGGCAAGCTTCAGCAAGCCAAAGCGTTCCGGCACGTGAAACGTCTCACTCATTGTAGGCTGCCACGCGATGTCCTTGCGAGTAGCAAGGGGCCCCTGGCTGCGAAAGAAGTTTACCCGAAATGTTTTGCCCGCCGCCGGCGAAGCTTCACCTAGGGCGGTCCACGGGATTTTCATAGTGCCGTACCAGACTTTGCCTTTGTGGTCGATGCGGGCGGTAACTTGAAAGCGCGAATTCCACGTCCAACCCTCTTCGTGATGGGGTTTCGCGAGATCGATGTCAAGATCTATCCACTCGCCCTGGGGCGAGATTTCAAACTCCTTGTAACGACGGATATTTTGAAAATCAGATCCCAGAAAAACCTCCGCGACATCCCAATTCCACAGCTGGTTGGTTTCCGCCTGGGTATTGGGATTGGGTTTCAGTAACAATTCTTCGTAAGGGCAGACGAACAGGAAATAGAGATATTCGCGGGTCCAGCGCGAGCGCACTTCGGTGCGATAGCCAGGAAGCGCTTTCCCGTTTTTGTCTTTGTCAGCAACGATTACTGAAGCGGAGCTCCAGAAGGGTGATTGGGGATCGGTATTCACGGTTTCGTCGTTTGCAGCAAACTTGCTGGTAGCGACCTCGACATCGCCAGCTGCGGCGATAACGGCGAAGATGGCGAGTGCCCCGAGGACTCTGAAAATCTTGGCCATTGAGACCTCCATTTAGAAACGGAATGCTACGAGACTTGTCGGCGCGGCAGCAAGAAAATACCTAGCTGGTAATGTTCAGCAATCGCGAGGCATTTCCGTTATAAACTTTTTGCAAGATAGTGTCCCCTAAGTGAATGCCGTAGATGCGCCACCGCCCTTGGGGCGGAATCTCCGCAGGCGCATAGTCAAAATACTCGTCGTCCGTTTCCAGAAAGCGATAATAAATTTCATAAAGCTTATCGTTGTAAACCTGTTGGGGAAATTCCTCGCCGTGCGGAGTGGCATCGGTCCCAAAGAGGATGCGATCCTGATATTTGTCGAAAAACTTCCGTGAAGTGCGAGGCTGGCGCCCCAATTCGCCGACTCTCGCGGCGGTGTCCACGGTCATATTGGGGAAGCGATCGAGATTGTCGCCGACGTTCTGCAAATCTTCGGAAAAATTACCGACGTGCAGCACGATAAATTGCGTTTTGGGATGCTTCGCCAACACGCGATTGCGTGCTTCCAGTAATTCCGCGTTGCTGGGGAAGTCGTGGCCGTAAAACGACCAGTCTGGATGATTGTTCAGCTCCTCGTAACGCTCGTTGAAGCGATCCGTGGGAGTAAAAAACGCCACGGGATCAGACACGTGGATGGCCACAGGCATGTTCAGCTGCCCGCAGGTGTCCCACATCGGATCAAATCGAGGATCGTCAATCTTCACCAGCGTCCCGCTGGTAATATTTTCGCGCAGATACAGACCCAAAGTTTTCAGGATTTTCAGACCGCGGGCTCCGTCTCGATGGGCCTGCTCGATGGTCTCCGCCTGGTTCTTGGGGTAATTCGGTTCCTTGAACCGCGAATACGCGGGCTCAGCGAAGGTGTAAAACCTCCCAGGCACGGCCTTGTCGTATTTTGTGACCGCTTCTGCCAGCCCCTTATCGAAGCCCCCGGTGAGATTCACCATGGCGCGAATATTTTTGCGATCCATCACCTGCAAAAGTTCTGTCGCGGTCATGGGATATTCGCGCTCCGGAGAAAGCGCTACTCCTTTTTCGTAACGCTTGCTTCCGGAAATATGCGTGTGAATGTCTATCACCGGAAATTTTGCCTGTGGCACCATGGTTTCCTGCACGCGAAGCATGCTTTTCGGCGCGTATTGGGAAATATCCAGTGGCTTTCGCTGAGATGCGGCATCGTCCGCCGCGTTTGCGGACTCATTGGGAACAAGAATTCCAGGTTTTACGGCGGCCCCGGCCAGCAGACCCATGCTGTACAGCCAACCTCGACGGTCAATCACAATGTTCTCCTTCGTCTGCGAAAGTTCTCAACGCGCCACTTTCAAATGAGACGAACTCTGCTCGTTTTTAACTTAGGCGCATGGACTCGAAGACTCAAGAGTGGTCTTCGTGTCCATGTCGGATTCCAGTAAATCTAGAACCTATATTTCAAGCCGAGTTGCACCTGGCGCATGGGAATGGACAGCGACGTAATCGTACCGAATGCCCCCGGCCCATCGTCTAGAAAATTGTCAGGTTGCGCAAAATACGGGTGATTCAACATGTTAAAAAACTCGACGCGAAATTCGAGTTTTTGTTCCTTGATCAGATTGAATTCCTTTCGAATGGAGCCGTCGAGGACGGTTTCGCCCGGTCCGGTAAGGATATTGCGTCCGGCATTGCCGAAAGTGAAGTCCGCCGGCGACGCGAAAGCATCGATATCGAACCATAGATCCGGAGAACGCTGGCCGGATGAGAGGTTGCCATTGCCGACGCGATCGGCGCGCAGCAGTCCTTGGCTGCCGGTATTGGAAGGATCGAATCCGATGAGCGGAGAGAACGGGAATCCACTAGCCATGGTAAAGATTCCACCGACGTGCCAGCCGCCGGCAATCAAGTCCAGCGCGCGGTTTTCGATGTTGTGTCGCCGGCCACGGCCGAAAGGAAGCTCGTAATCGAAACTGGTGACCCACCTTTGGCGCTGATCAAAGTCTGCGAGACCTTTTTCCGCGCGCAGGTCGTAACTGTTTTGCGGAAATGGCTGGGCGCAACAGATTTCCGGCAAATCGTTAATCGCTTTGCTGAGCGTGTAAGAGCTCAAAAAAGACAGGCCGAAGCTGTAGCGTTTCTGTACCTTCAACTGAAGTGAATGGTAAGTGGAATTGCCGCGATTCTGGATGGAGGTGAAGGAATTGAAATCAGGAAATGGGCGGCGGGACTGGACGTCTCCTGGACCGGGGATCTGCACCTGATTCTGATCGGTCACGACTTGCAGGTGCGTTCCTTTGGAGCCGGCGTAGGCAATTTCCAGCGAGATCTTTGCCGGAAGGGCTTGCTCGATGGCCAGGTTCCACTGCTGGTAGTAGGGAGTCTTCAGCCGGCGGTCGACACTCGTTACCGGAGGATTTATGGCGTTAGCCGGATCTACGGCCGGAAAGCCGCCCGAAACCGTAAGCAAAGGAGTGATGCCATCGCTGATAAAGAGCGGCCGCGAGAAGAAAGGAACGTTGTACGCGAGCTGCAAAGGAGCAGCGGTGCGAATTTCCTGGCCACTGTAAAAAATACCGTACGCACCGCGAAGCACGCTCTTACCGTTTTCAAAAGGGCTCCATGCGAATCCGATGCGCGGAGAGATATTGTGTTTATCAACGTCCACGAGCCCACGCGAGGCGCCGTTGCGGTTAGCGACGATGACCTCGCCAGTGGAGTAGTCAAAATTACTCTGCTTATTATTGACCTCTACGATGGGCGAGAAATAATCGTAGCGCACCCCAAGGTTTAAAGTGAGATGCCGGTTCACTTTGAAATCGTCTTGTGCGAAAACGTTGGGGACGTGCTGCCGGTTACCCAGGTTCAAGAGCGTGGAGATGCTGGAAGTCTGCGGCAGGCCGAGCAATTCGTCGGCGATAGAACCCGCGATACCAGGATCCACCGACCCTGAAGGATCCGCTGTAAATTGGCCGGTGAAGGTGAACGTGCCGTTGGGGTCCGCCACCTGAAAAATATTAAACTCGCTCCAGCGCATTTCCGCTCCAACTTTGATGGTGTGCCTACCGCGAGTGAGGCTCAGAACGTCGCGAATCTGGCGCTCCTGGCTGGCGAGAATTGTGGGGGCAAAGCCGGGATCTCCGGTGCGCCGGTATCCGTTGGGTCGGAACAGCGTGATGCCGTTAGTGGAGGGATTGTCAGGCACGCCCGGGACACGCAACTCCGGAGGCGGCAACTGATTGCCTTCAGGCGGCACTCCCCGGCGAACGTGCACGTAGTTAAATCCCAGGCGAAATTCGTTCACCACCGAGGGCGAAAAGATGTGCGTATATCCGAGCGCAGCCCCCTTGGTGTCTTCGAAGCCTTTCCCGGTGGCGCCGCCTCCGCCGTTGGCGAGTCCCGGCAGCGGCGTGGGCACAACGTCAAGGCGTCCGCTCATGGAGTAACGGCCAAAGAGCTGGTTGGACGAGGAAAGGTTGTAGTCTAGGCGGCCATCACCCTGATCGATGCGATCGTTTTCGGTCGGCGAAATTCTGAAATTGTTGCGAAAGCCATCCGTGTTTGGAAGCGGATACAGATTTAACATCGCCTGCGAGATGGGATCGATGCGATCAGCGGGAATGATATTTCCGGGAAATGGCAATCCGGTTTGCGGATCGAAAATTACTGCGTTCTCGGCGCCGGAGAAGTCTCCGGTGCGCACCGCGGCCGTAGGAACCGAGGAGATCAGCGTTTGAGGGTTGCGAATTCTTGTGCCCTGGTAATCGCCGAAGGCAAAAAGTTTGTTTTTGAATATCGGGCCGCCCAGCGTGACGCCAAACTGATTTTGTTTGAAGGAAGCCTTCTGGGCCGCGGGATCCTCAAAAAAGTCCCGGGCATCCAACGCGGAATTGCGGAAAAATTCAAAGAGCGTGCCATGAATCGAATTGGTACCGGATTTGATCACGGCGTTGATGGCCGCGCCGCCGCTCCGGCCAAATTCGGCGGAAAAGGAATTGGTTTGAATCTTGAATTCTTCAATAGCGTCGACGCTGGTGCGCAGAATCAGTCCGCCATTGTCGTTGGAGTTGTTGTCTATGCCGTCGAGAAGAAAATTATTCAAGGTTCCGCGCGCGCCGTTGGCCACGAAGCTGTTTTGCCCGCCGGTGCTGGAGCCGCCGATGTTTCCATTGGTGCCGGAACTGGTGCGTACCACGCCGGTGGTAAGAGTTGCCAGTTGCACATAATCGCGGCCATTTAAAGGCAGGTCGGTAATCTGCTTCGAAGAAATGACCTGGCCCAGCGAAGATGTTTCCGTCTGGATCACCTGGGAATCGGCGGAGACTTCCACATTCTCGGAGACCGCTCCGATAGACATGTCGAAATCAGTGCGCAAACGATCCTGCACCTGAACGGTGATGTTTTCTTTCGTGGCACTTTTGAAACCCGGAGCTTCCACGCGGACGGAGTAAATCCCAGCGCGCAGCGGTGGGGAAACGTAGTCACCATGATCGTCCGATGTGACCGTCCATTGCGCGTTGGTCGCCTGGGAAGTGATGAGCACGGTAGCGGACTGCACGGCTGCTCCGCTCTGATCGCGGACGTATCCCACTATGGTGCCGCTGTCCAGTTGGGCGAATGCAGGTGTGGCCAGAAGGACGAAGGTCAAAATGAGTTTCATAGTGCTCCTGCGGAGACGAGGCCAGCGCCTCGATAGATTGACGAGCCCCTTGAAGGGATGTTCAAGGCAAAACGGACGGTAGCATAATAAAAGAAAGAAAAGAAAACAAAACGAAACTTTTACATTGGGTACATTGCACTAGCAGTCCTCAAAAGGGAGCCGGCCTCCTAAACGCCTTTTCTCCAACCGGGAGCATCTCCTGGTTGGAGTTCCACGGTGACTGAACCGTCGGGATTCAACGCTTGTTCACACGACCACGCCACAGGCTTCAAGACGCCGGAACGTATTTCGAGCTCCGCTGAAATTTGCATTTTACCCGTTAAGCCGTGCGGCAGCAGGAAGGAACACAGTCGTATTCCGCCGCCCGTGGGATGCCCGGCGTCCAGCGTGCCCCGCAATTTCCATCCGCTGTCTGCACTCTGAACTTGAACCCACAAAATACCAGGGACGCCCGCGACACCTCGATTGGCGATACCTACGATCAGTTCAAATGTTTCTTTTCGCTTTCGCTGCCATACCCACGCGGGCCTTACGCGATATCCCAGCGCAGCACGCAAACGGGCAAATCCGCGCGGATATTTTTGATCGTACTGTCGAAGATTCTCTGACTCCGTCCACAGACCCCAATAGTTGGCGCGAATGTCCAGAACGTGAAGCATGTGATTTTCCATCATGTTCACACCGACAGGATCCACCTTGATTTGCGCGATGTCATACCGGCGCAGTCCTCCATCCTCAAGTATGGCGGCCAGTTTCGGAGGACGGTTTGCCAACTCCTCGATTTGCACTGGTTCTTCCACAATGATGCTGTCGGATCTCAGCCAGGCTCCCGCCTGCTTGGCCATTTCGATGACCGCGCGATTACCAACATTGCTGATGTCCGGCTGAGTATTCACCGCGACGGGCGTGCGCTTCCAGGCGGCCAGCTGGCGCGCCGTCATTTGCACGAAAGTATTTTTTGCCGTCGCCGCATCCGGAAACGGATTGGGAAAATCGCTGCTGTGGCCCTCTCCCCAGAATCCGTATTGCATCAGGTCCATCCATTCGATCAACGGATGGCCATCGAATCGGGCGGCAAGCAAGTCGTTGAGCTCGTTAAACGCGCGTTGAAATTCACGGTGGTCATAGCGCGGCTCAACGTATTGAGCATCCGGCTGGCGTGGAATACGTCCGATTTTCACCATTGGTATGCGCGGGATCAAAAACTCCGGCAAGGCGAGCTGCTCTGGCTGGAACTCGGGATTGGAAAGTTGCACGCGGAAGGCCACCTTGAGGTTGTGCCGTTCAGCGGCCTCGAGGGTGAGCTGCCAGAATGGAGCAAGGTCCAGGCGGCCGGGCTGAGATTGCACATGCTTCCAGTCGCAGCGGATGTAGAGAATATCAACGAAAGGCAACGCGGCGATATTTTCGACATGCTGCGCAATCGTTTCGCGTCCCTGGCGGGCGGCGACGGACGGACCATTCTCTTCCCAGATGTAGCCGACCAGGCCGAGACCAGGATTGCGAACCGGTTTTTCAGAGGGGCTGCTGAAATAAATAGTTCTCCAACCTTCATCCTGATCGATCTCGAAGGGACCTTGATCGAGGCGATTGCTTTCTTGTGAAGCTCTCTCTCGCGGCCTAGCGTCGACGGCGTACAGCAACTCTTCCGGATGTGCGCTCACGGTAGCGAACAGAGCGGCATTTTTCAGCAGGTCGCGGCGTTTCATATGTCGGCTCCGGCTTGAGGATCAGGATCGTAATGAACATTAAAAATCCGTGGTGCAAATCGAAGGCGAATAGATCTAGCGCTCCGGAAGAGCAAACGCCACTAACTCGTCAGAAACGGTGCTGCTGAAATTTCCGCCGCCGCCGACGGCGATCACCACGAATTGCTTGCCGCTTGTCTTCAGCGAATAAGTCATTGGTGTGGCGTGAGCATTGGCGTCCAGAGCGGCGGACCAAAGTTCTTCGCCGGTTTTCGCATCGAAGGCGCGAAAGTGGTTATCGGTTGTGCCGCCGATGAACACCAATCCTCCCGCAACAATGGTTCCCCCCAGATTGGGCGTTCCCGTTTTTGGGGGTAGCCCAGCCATGGCGCCCAGTGGAACCCTCCACGCAACCTCTCCGGTGTCTACGTCAATGGCGTTCAATGTTCCCCAGGGAGGTTGTTGGCAGGGAAGGTGATGGTTATCCCAGAAACGCGCGTACTCTCCTGACTTGCTGTAGCGGCGATAGCGTACCGGCGCGCCGGAGCGTTGTAGTTTCATTGCGCCGATGGATCCGAGTTCGTTCACGTTGACAAAAAGATAATGCGAAGCCGAATCGAAGGAGGCGCCGGACCAATTCGCACCGCCCAAGGATCCTGGAGCGACCAGCGTCATTTTTGTGCTGAAGGGTGTGTACAGGCCGTGATTTTCAAGCGTATGAAAAAGCTTCGAGCAATCGACCTTCGATTTTGGCGTAACGGTGGTGATGTCCGCGGCGGAGAAAAATTGCCGCACGAGCGGAGGAGGCTTCAGCGGAACCGGTTGAGTGGGCCAACTGAATTCGCCCGGCACGGTGCTTTGCAACGCGGGCCGTTCCTCAACGGGGAACAGTGGCTTGCCGGTCAGGCGATCGAGGATAAACACGAAGCCCATTTTTGTAACTTGCGCAACCGCAGGGACCGCTTCACCGTCGCGTCTCACCGTTACAAGGACGGGCTGCGCGGGAAGATCGTAATCCCAGATGTCGTGATGAACCATCTGGTAATACCAGATGAGTTTGCCAGTGGCGGCGTCGAGGGCCACCAAAGAATTGCCGAAGAGATTCTGTCCCTTGCGGTCGCCGCCATAAAAATCGTACGAAGGCGACCCGATGGGAAGAAACACCATCCCGCGTTCGGTGTCCACACTCATCACCGACCAGACGTTCGCACCCGTGCGATTTTTCCAGCCCTGGCCCTGCCAGGTTTCGTGGCCCGGTTCTCCGGGCTGAGGAATGGTGTGAAAAGTCCATGCCAGCGTGCCGGTGTGAACGTCGAAAGCTCGCACTACACCGCTGGGACCGACGGAAGGGTACTCCGGGACTTCCGAGCCGGTGATTACTAAATCGCGATAGATGGTGGGCGGCGAAGTTACCGAATAAAGCTGGCGGGACGGATGCTCCTCTACTCCATCCCGCAAATTGATGATGCCGTGATTTCCAAAATCGGAACAGGGTTTGCCGGTGCCGGCGTCCAACGCGATAAGTCGTCCGTCATATGTTCCAAAAAGGATGCGACGCTCACTACCGGATTCGTTTTGCCAATAGGCTACACCGCGGTGCTGATGAAAATGCCGCGGACCCTTGTGCCCGGCTTGCGGATCAAACTGCCAAATCTCGTGGCCTGTGCCCGCATCGAGAGCGATCACACGGTTAGAAGGCGTAGAAAAATACAGCACGTCGTCGATAACCAGCGGAGTTGCTTCAAAAGGTGGAATGCGATGGCGGGCGGTGCTGTGTTGCTCTCGGCGGACTTCGCCGGTGTGATAAGTCCATTCTGGCTTCAGTTGAGTAACATTCTGGGGTGTAACCTGCGTTAGCGGGGACCAACGAGTGCCTCCCGGGTCGCCGCCATAAGATCGCCAGTCTTGTGCAGTGGCCACAGACCCGGCGGTGTAGATGGCAAATAGGCAGGGGAGCAGGCGGAATTTTAAGCAGTCGATCATCGCGCACGAACGCAAGGGCGCTATGATGCCATTGATTTCGTTTATTTACTTTCCTTTTCGTTTTCAATGCTTTATTTTCTCGGAGGGCGCGCCGGCATTTGGCATTATTTCAAGAGGGTTTTGCGAATGATCGAAAGACAAGCTCGAAGCGGAGACAACTCGCGTCGCCAGTGCAGCTCCATTAACTCCAGCGTTTTTATGCATCTTCTATTCGGCTTAAGCGGTCTGGCGTTTTTTCTTTTCAGCCCTGAACGCGGCTCCGCGCAGGCCGATACGGTGGTCATCCGCCCTAAAGAAATTCATGACGTGCTCGTAAATCCCGGAATGGGGATTACCACCTTTCAAAGATTCAACGGGCAACCGCTCAATCCGCCACTGACGTGGTCTGAAGAAGGACCGACAGAACGAATTGCCGATCCGCAGCAGAAGCCGGAATTCCCGCTCACTTCCGTTTCGTATTGCCGCTGGGTCTGGGATGTAATCGAGCCGAAACGTGGAGAATTCCGCTGGGAAATTATTGATCTGGCCCTTGCGGAGGCGCGCGAACACGGGCAAACGCTGGCGATCCGCTTGATGCCCTATACCGACAAGCACGCACTGCCCGACTGGTATCGCAATTCCGGCGCGCGGCGCGCCAACAAATCTGCGGACAAAGACGGAAATATCTGGCAACCGGATTACACCGATCCGTTGTTCCTGAAATATTGGGGCGAACTCGTCGCGGAAGCCGGAAAGCGTTACGACGGAAATCCGTTTCTGGACAGCGTGGACATTTCCTCTATCGGGTATTGGGGCGAGGGCTGGAGTCCGTACATGCCGGACTTCTCTTATCAGAAGAACTTGGCGGATATCTGGCTCGATGCATTTCATATGACTCCCCTGCTGATAAATTTTGATGAAGAGCATGCCCTGACTTACGGAACTCAGCACGGTGCCGGATGGCGCCTCGATTGCCTTGGAGATCTGCGCCACTTTTCAGACAATCCCTATTTTCAACCCGAGATGCTGGACGTATATCCGCAGCAGGTTGTGCGCGCGGGGATTCAGGACGTCTGGCACCACAGTCCGGTGTCGCTTGAAACTTGCGGAACTCCCGCGGAATGGAAAAGAGATGGATTCGACGTGGACTACATTCTTGCGCAAGCCCTGCGCTGGCATGTGAGCACTGTGAACGTAAAAAGCACGCCGATTCCTCCGGAGTGGAAAGCGCAGTTTGACGATTTCCAAAAAAAGATGGGATACCGGCTGATTTTGCGGCGGCTCGAATATCCAAAAATCGTGAACGCCGGCCAGATGATGACGGTGCACATGTGGTGGCTGAATGCCGGCGTCGCGCCGGTTTACCACGAGACCAGGCTGGCCATGGAATTACGCTCTGCAAATGGAAGTGCGGTGGTGAATATTCCTGTGGATGTGCGCAAATGGCAGCCGGGCGATGCTGTTTTTGACGGCCCCGTGTATGTTCCCGACGATTTGAAGCCCGGGAAATATTCCGTGCGAATTGCCATGCTCGATCTGCGCACCGGAAAGCCCTTCATCCAACTCGCCAACGAAGGACGGCAGCCCGACGGCTGGTATGCGTTGGGAGAAATCACTGTGCAGTGATGCCGGGACGCGATCTTCAAAAAGTGTTCAAGTAAGTAGCCGGAAATTTCGTGCCAGGAGAAATCATGCGGTCATGCCTAATAGTAGCGGTGGCTGCGATGTTGGCGATGGCTGCGGGAGCACGCGCCGCAGACGACGCTCCGCCGCCGGAAGCGTTCCAGGTTTTTGAGAAGACTGCAGCACCGGGGCCACGCATCACTCCCTATCTGCAATACCAAACCGAGCAAGCATGGAAGCAGGACGATCGGCGCCGTGCGGCGTGGGCGCAGATTCGTACGGAGAAAGAACTGCTGGCCGTTCAAGAAGGCCTCCGAACGAAAGTCCTGCAGATGATCGGCGGGCTCCCCGCTGAAAAGACTGATTTACATGCACGCATTACTGGCAAAGTGGAAATGGATGGGTTCACTATCGAAAAACTGATTTTCGAAAGTCTTCCTGGCGTATACGTCAGCGCGCTGGTTTATTTGCCAAACGATCATTCGAAGAAGAGTCCCGCGGTGTTGGTGCCTGCGGGGCACGCGCCCAACGGGAAAATTTATTATCAGGATTTGTGCCAGCGGCTGGCGAAACGCGGATACGTAGTGCTGGCGTGGGATCCCGTGGGGCAAGGAGAGCGCAGCCAGTTCTGGGATGCCAAGGCCGGCAAGACTCGCTACAACCTGATCTGTGCCGAACACGCGGTGATGGGTAATCTCGCTTACTTGGCCGGCACCAATCTTGCCAGATGGGAAATCTGGGACGGGATCAGAGCAGTGGACTACCTGCTCACCCGTCCTGAAGTGGACGGCCAGCGCATCAACATCGTGGGCACGAGCGGCGGAGGAACCCAAGCGGCCGAAATTGCCGCTGTGGATAAGCGGATAAAAGTTGTGGTGCCTTCCTGCTATATCACCGCACTGCCAATGCGCATCTACAATCGCATTTTCGCCGATCCGGACAGCGATCCGGAGCAGGATTTGTTGGGCATGGTATCAAACGGCGTAGATCATGCGGGATTATTGCTGTTGATGTACCCACGGCCCGTGCTGGTGGCTGCGGCGGTGCTCGATTTCTTTCCTATCGAAGGGACACACAAGACTTTTCGCGAAATGCACGCTATGTACGAGCGATTCCATCACGGCGACCGCATCGCGCTCGTGGAGAGTTATAACGGGCACCAGTTTTCGCCGGACAATCAGGAAGCGGCGCTGGAGTTTCTCGATCGTTTCAATGCCATGCCAGTCGGCCACGATTTGCCGTCAGCGACGAAGCTCGACGACAAAAAGTTGCTATGTACCGGTAGCGGCCAGGTGCTGCTGGAATTTCAGGACGCGCGATCACTGATGGATGTGATCCGCGATTACTACGAAGAACGAAAATCAAAACGCACCTCACTTGCGAAAGTATATTTTGCTCCCGGACATAGCGAGATTCACAGTTGGAAGGTTGGCGAATACAAAGGCGGGGCCTCGCCCGCAGGAACTCTCAACTGGGAAATGGTCGGGAGCACCAGATTCAAAGATGTGCTGATCGATCGCTACATCCTGCATCACAGCGGACAGTTGGGAATGCCTTTATTGCACATTCACTTGGACGCACCCGGCAAGCGCGATGTTGTGCTGTGGTTTCAGGAAGACGGCAAAGCGAAACCTGATAGCTGGCAGGATGTACAGAAATACGTAAACGCTCATTTGGATATCGTGTCGTTTGATTTCCGCGGTTTGGGTGAGACGAAGATGCCGTACAAAGCTGTTTCGCCCGACGATCCGGCGATGGCACAAATGAGTTTCGAACAAGCCTACACTTCGCCACTTTCGGGAGTGTTGGCTGGATACATTTACAACTCGTTGCTGACGGGCAGGCCGTACTTTCTGCAGATGATTGAGGACGCGGAAATCGCTACGCGCTTTGCCCAAGGGAAGCTGGCTGCCCGGGTTACCAGCGTGACCGCTCCGGAAAACGGTTATTTTCTCGCAAAAGCCATTTCTGAAACGTTGCCGGGGATCGAGTTGTTTCCGCAATCGAACGGCAAGGAATTCAGTTGGGCCAACATTGTTGGCGAGAAGCAGGAGACGTGGCCGATCCAGTATCTGCTGCCAGGTGGCGCTTACATCCAATAATGGAGTCACACTTTCCAGGAATAATCGGATTACGCATATTTCAGACAAACCCTTACGTACCCTATTGAGATACGGGTCTGCCGAACGCTTGTTCGGCCCGAACTTGAATGCAAGCAAGGCAATAGCAATTGACAAAGTAATGCATTTCTGACAAAAACAAAGCGAACAAACGGTAAAGAAAGTAAAGGAAAGCAAGACGCTATGCTATTTCTGCTTCAACTTGCCTTGGCTGTCATACTCGCTGCGGCTTCAGGCAGCGAATCTCGTCCAGGAAATTTCCACATCATTGGGCCCGGGGGCGGAGGTGCGATGTTTCACCCAACCATTAGCCCTCACGACTCCCGTACAGTGCTCATCGCTTGTGACATGACCGGGTCCTATATCAGTCACGATGGCGGCGCTTCCTGGAGAATGTTCAGCCTGCGCGGCGTGGTGAGGTTTTTCGTATTCGATCCGCTGGACGCCAAAGTGATGTATGCCCAGGCGGATGGTTTGTGGCGCAGCCAGGATGGGGGAGAAACCTGGAGTCTGGTTTATCCCCAGCCGGCAACATTGAAGGAAATCAAGATGAGCTCCGATCACTCTGATGAGGATCTGATCGCGGAGCCCAACCCACTCGGCAATATCACCGCCATGGCGATTGATCCCGCCGATTCGAAAGTACTGTACGTGGTTGCGGGAGATAAAAAGAAAAATGTAGCGGCGTTTTTTATTTCGCGCAATCAAGGCGCAACGTGGACTAAAGAGCAGGACCTTCCGGAACTGGCCGAGAAATTGTGGGTGAATCCTCAATCGTCAAAGGCATCGCGCACTCTGCTGATTGCTGGTTCGCATTTCCTGGTGGAAAAAAAAGGTGCGGAGCTCAAAAAACTTTCAGGCCCAGCTGCTAAAGTTTTTACTGATAGCTCTGCGGGATTCACGGTGGAAGGCAAAGCCATCCTGTACGTGATTGGAGATGAATCCGCATTTGTGTCCGATGACGAAGGAGCTTCGTGGAAAAAAGTAAATCTAGCGGGAGGCGGCGAGAAGCTGCGCGCCGTGGCGACCAGCTTGCACAATCCGGCGACGGCATACGTGTCTTACCGGCAACTGGACGAGGCCGGCGTGAAGTGGATGGGCGTGGCAAAAACTACCGATGCCGGGCAAACCTGGAAATTAGTTTGGAAGGAAGACAGCAATCTGGCGGCTAAGCCGGCGACGAATGTTCATGACGCATGGATCACCCCGCGGTTTGGCTCGGACTGGGGCGAAAATCCATTGGCCTTAGGCGTGGCTGATCAGGATGCCAATCTAGGTTACGGCACTGATCTGGGCCGGACCATGCGCACGACGGACGGCGGTGCAACCTGGGTTGCGGTGTATTCGCAGAAACCCGGAGAAAGCGGCTGGACTACCACGGGGCTGGACGTAACCACCTCGTACGGCTATCACTTCGATCCGTTCGATCTCCGCCGGCAGTTCATCACGACTACGGACATCGGCTTGTTCCGAAGCGAAGACGGCGGAAAATCCTGGATGAGTTCGACGCAGGGCGTGCCTAAGGATTGGATGAACACCACCTACTGGATGGAATTTGATCCCAAAGTAAAAGGGCGGGTGTGGAGCGTCAATAGCTGGACGCACGATTTGCCGCGACCCAAGATGTGGCGAACGCAAAGCATCAGTAAATACCACGGCGGAGTTTGCCGCAGTGACGACGGCGGTAAAACGTGGTTGAAGTCCAACGAGGGGATGGAACAGACTGCCGCGACGCATATCTTGATGGACCCCACGAGTCCCGAGGGTGCGCGGGTTCTATATGTGGCCGCCTTCGGGCGTGGCGTGTACAAGAGCGTGGATGACGGCCACACCTGGACGTTAAAAAATAAAGGGATCAAGCAGCATGAGCCGTTCGCGTGGCGAATTATTCGTGACCGCAAGGGCGCATTGTATGTGTTGATTTCCAGACGATCGGAAGATGGCAGTATCGGCACCGATAAAGACGGCGCTGTCTACAAATCGACGGACGGAGCGGAAACGTGGTCGCCCGTGGCCATGCCCGCAGGCAGCAATGCTCCGAATGGATTGGCTGTTGATCCCGCAAATCCCGATCGCTTGTACCTCGCTGCCTGGGCGCGTGCGGCTGGGGTGCACGGCGATGGCGGCGGCGTATATTTGTCGGAGGACGCGGGCAAAACCTGGAAATTGGTGCTGGATCGCGACCGACACGTTTATGACGTGACCATTGATCCGCGAGACGCAAAAATTCTCTACGCCGCCGGATTCGAATCATCGGCATGGCGGTCCACTGACCGCGGAGCCACTTGGACGCGCATACCCGGCTTTAATTTCAAATGGGGACATCGGGTGACGCCTGATCCCGCCGATGCAAAAAAGATTTACATCACCACCTTCGGAGGGGGCGTGTGGCACGGCTCGGTGGATGGAGAAGATCGCGTTGTAGACATTGCAACTCCGGAAATGCGACCAGGTAAATAGTCCGGTAGATCGAAGGTGTAGCGCTGGAAAGTGAAGTGAACCGTCCCTCCAAACTTTTTCGTCTCCATCCCGGGACCAACCTGCAGGAGATCTCGTAACCAGGAAGAATTTAGTCCATGAACAGCGGCGCCGCAATATCACAAGCAGACTGGCAACTTTTGCTTTCGCGAAATCAAAGCAAAGCCGCTGAATTGTTTGGGCGGCCGGAAGCTGAACAGCGGCGGATGGGCTATTTCGATACGTTGCACGAGATTTGCCAGCAACCCTGGACATGGCTGCGCACTTGCGCTTTGATGGTCGAGTCTAGCGAAAGCTTGCAGCAAATTTTAAAAGAAGCGCGAAGCATTACTCTAACGGGTTCCGGTAGTTCGCAGTACGCGGCGGAATGCGTCCAGTTTATGCTGCGAGACTCCGTGGGTCTGCCTATCACGTCGGCGGGCGGCGGCGACTTATTGATGTATGGAGGGAAAGCGCTACCGGCCGAGCGGCCCGGATTGATGATTTCACTGGCCCGGTCGGGAGACAGCCCCGAAAGTCGCGGAGCCATCGAGTTGCTGCTGGAAACGGAACCGAAAATCCATCACCTGGTCCTAACATGCAATGAAAATGGCAGCCTTACCAAGCCTTGGCGCAATCCCGAAAGAGTGCACGTGGTCACTCTTCCTCGCGAAACCAATGATCAGAGCCTGGTGATGACCAGCAGCTTTACTAATCTGCTGCTGGCGGCGCGGTTCGTGGGCATGCTGGACAAACTTGATGCGTATCAACAGTTGTGCACGAAATTGAGTGACCTCGCGAAAGATGTGATCACCACAAATTTTGACGCGCTGGCAAACTTTGCCGGCACCAGCTGTGAACGCGCGGTATTTCTTGGCTCCGGTTCGCAATTCGCAGCGGCGCGCGAAGGCGCCCTCAAGATGTTGGAGATGACCGCCGGCCGCGTCACCACCATGAGTGAGACGTATCTGGGCTTTCGCCATGGACCGATAAGCTACGTGCAGGACAAAACCTTGGTGATTTGTTTTCTATCTTCAGATTCCATGCTCCGGGCCTACGAACTGGATTTGCTGCAGGAACTCGACCGGAAGAACCTGGGACTGGCAAAACTGCTGGTCGGCGACAAGATCCCACAGCGCGCTGTTAGAGAGCAGGACCTGGCCATCGAATGCGCGGGGTTGGCGGAAATGGGAGACGAGGATGCCGCAACGATGGATGTGGTAGTAGCGCAGCTCTTGGGATTTTTCCGATGTCTAAAAAAGGGATTGCGACCGGATTCACCTTCCCAAGATGGAGTCATTCAGCGAGTGGTGCAACGGTTTCCACTGCACACTCCGTCGTGAACGTGGCTGATGGAATGAGTGATTATCGCGCAACTGACTATGAGAGGACTTTAGGGCGGACCATTTTGGTACTTCGCTGCGCGGCTATATTTTTGTTTCTGCTGATCGGCGTAGGAATTGCGCACAGTCAGGTGCGCGCATGGGAAGGTACGCTGCAGCTCCCAGTCTACGAAGAAGGCTCGCCCGATCCCAATCCCCCTTTTGATGAATACGCCACCAATCGCTTCAGCTACCCGTATACGCTGCGGACTGAAATAACCGGCCGTCGAGTGCCGCATGATTTGCGGGCTATTTATCTCGAAAACGAATATCTGAAATGTTCCGTGCTGCCGGACATCGGCGGGCACCTTTACACCTGCGTGGACAAAATCAGCGGCCAGCCGATGTTTTACGCGAATCCCTCCCTGAAGAAGGCAAAAATCGGTTATCGCGGAGCGTGGGCGGCTTTTGGCGTGGAGTTTAACTTTCCGGTTTCGCACAACTGGGTTTCCATGTCGCCGGTGGATTTCGCGTACGCGGCGAGACCCGATGGCAGCGCTTCGGTGACCGTTGGAAATACCGATCGTGTTTACGGGATGCAATGGATTGTGGAACTGACGCTGCGGCCCGGCTCAACCGTGCTGGAGCAACATGTCACCCTGAACAATCGCAGCGATGTTCGGCACCGCTTCTATTGGTGGAACAATGCCGCCGTGCAAGCCTGGGACGATTCGCGAATCGAATACCCCATGCATTTCGCAGCCTCTCACGGTTTCACGGAAGTGCAACCCTGGCCCGTGGACGCGCAGGGTAGAGACCTGAGCATTATTCGAAATCAGACCGACGGACCGGTTTCGTTATTTGTACACGGAAGCCGCGAAAACTTTATGGGCGTGTGGCATCCCAAAACTAGTACCGGAACGGTACATTTTGCAGAGTATGCCGAAGTGCCGGCCAAGAAAATCTGGTCCTGGGGCGTTGATGCCGACGGCTTGGACTGGCGAAACGCGCTCTCGGATAACGACAGCGCGTATGTGGAGATCCAGGCTGGCCTCTTTCGCAATCAGGAGACCTACGCGTTTCTGGAGCCGCGGGAAACCATCGCGTTCACTGAATACTGGATGCCCGTGCGTGATACGGGAGGAATATCGCGAGGCAATCTCGCAGGCATTGTTCATTTGGAGCGAAAAGACGGCGCGCTACATGTAGCGCTTGATGTAAACCGGAAAATTAACGGCGCGCTACTGCGTATCCTGGACGGATCCGATGCCGTGTTCGATCAGCGATTGGATGTTTCGCCAGAATCGACTTGGAAAAAGCAGGTCAGCATTGCGGATCCCAGCCACAGATACAAATTTGAATTGAACGACGAGCACGGCACGGTGCTTATCTCGCAATTGGAAGGCGAATACGACTGGCAACCGCTCTCGGAAATTAAAGTGGGACCGCAAAAACCGTATGTTGCACCGCAGGAGGGAGAACGTACCCCGGATGATTGGCTGCAACTGGGAATAAATGCAGAAATGAACGGCGAGCTGCTGATCGCGGAGAATCTCTATGAGAACGCGTTGCAGAAATTCCCCAATAGTTTTGAGTTGCGCAAAGCTTGCGGGCGACTACTTGCGAGTCTGAAGCGTTATCGGCGTGCCGCCGGCGATCTGGAGACCGTTCATGCGCGACGGACTACCGATGGCGAGGTGTCTTATTACCTAGGAATGAGCTACGACGCCTTGGGTCGCGAGCCCGAGGCGACTACTGCGTATGAGCAAGCCATGCGCATCCCCTCTTACCGCGCGGCGGCAGCGATGCGGCTCGGCGAACTGCAAGCGCGCCAGGGTGCGCTGGCGGCCGCGGAGAAAAATCTGGCCATCAGCCTGGCAACGACTCCGCCGGATCTTCGCGCTGCAGAGGAAATCATCGCCGTGAAGCGCGCGCAAGGGAAAACGCAAGAGGCAAACAAACTTGCAAGCGAGTGGCTGGAGTGGTTTCCTTTGAGCGATTTTCTCAATGAAGAAATTGCCAAACCACATTTGGAACATTTGGCCGCTGATCCTTACCGCGTACTGAATATTGCTTTTGAGTACGCGCGGCTAGGCCTTTACCGCCAGGCCGTAAATGTCCTCTCGCGGAAGTACCCGACGGTCAACGCCGACCAGAGCGAGCCTGGCGCGGTTTTGCCGCAAAATCACTCCATGGTGGCTTATTTCCGCGGATACTGCCGCGAGAAATTGGGTGAATCGGCTACCAGCGATTACGCGGAGGCGGCTCGCCTGAAGAGCAACTACATATTCCCGGATAGCGATGAGGAATTCAGGGCGCTGAGCGCGGCGTTGAACAAAAACGAAAACGACGCGAGCGCGCATGTTCTGCTGGGAGATTGGTATTTTGCCCGCGGGGAAGCGGATCTTGCGCTCAACGAATGGAGCCGCGCGCGCGCCAATAACTCAACTCTACCGATAGTGGACGCGAGCCTGGGGCTGGCCCTGCTGCGGATAAAAGGGAATTTCGATGGTGCGCTGGGAGCGTTCGAACAAGGCATAAGGAACGACACCCGCAACGTCATCAATTACGAAGGTGCGGTGGCGGCGACCACCTTACTTGGCAAGCCTGCCACGGAACGCGTAAAGCTCCTGGAACGCTATCCAGATTTTGACGCGATGCCGTCGAATCTCGTGTTTGAACTGGCGTTAAGCCGCGCGGAGGCAGGAGATTATGGCGGCGCGACCAAGATGTTCAACCAGCGCTTTTTTGGGCGCGAAGAGGGTGGCACCAACGTCCGCGCAGTGTGGATCGAAGTAAAACTTTCGCAGGCGCTCGATCTTAGTCGCACCGGCAGATGTGAAGAGGGGCTACAAATTGTGAGCAATCTTGGCAAGCCGGTTGCTGGACTGCCGTTCACGGAAAATGGGCTGCAACCAATTCTGCAATCCGCAAGAACCAATTATTTATTGGGTGAATTGTTTTTTTCCTGCGGCCAGAAAAATGAAGCCGGCGAACGCTACGAGAGGGCGTCACGGTCAACGGAGCTGTCGGAAATTGTCTGGGCCTGGGCCGCCGCCAAGAAACATGACGGTTACGATGCAGAAATGTGGCGCGCCCGCCTGGCATCGTCCCTGCTGCAAGCCGAGGCGCGAATTCGCACGAGTTCTTTCAAAGGCTGGTGGACTTACAGCATGGCAACTCTGCAGATTGCGTTGGGGCAAAGGGAACAAGGCAAGAATTCTTTACGCGAGGCTATTTTGTTGCCGGAAAGTTTAATGTCCTATCACTTCACGCGCTTGGCGCTGGTAGGCGTGACGCCTCAAAACTGAACTTGGAGTTCTATACTTCGATCACTTCAATTCCTTTTTGCCGCAGCGCTTCACTAAACTCCGCGGGTGCGCCCGTGTCAGTGATCAGACGGTGAATCCTCTCAAAGGGACCAATCCTCGAAATCGCTCTGCGCCCGAGTTTGCTGGAATCGGCCACCACGGTCACTTCTTTCGCGGAACGCATCATCAAGTTATTCAGTTGCGCTTCAAGCACGTCGGGAGTTGACGGTCCGGTGTGCAAATCGAAACCGTCCACGGCCAGGAAGAGCCGGTCGGCGTGAAATTCGTTCATCATCGCTTCCGCCTGCGGCCCGACAAACGAACAGGACACCGATCTTAGAAGTCCTCCCACCATGATCAAAGAAATTCCGGAGATATCGGTGAGCTCCACAGCGATATTCAAAGCATTGGTGATTACGGTGACCGGCTGAGTCTTAAGAATTTTAAGGTGCCGGGCAATTTCGACGGTGGTGGTGCCGGAATCCAGAATGATGGTTTCGCCCGCGCGCACCAACTCGGCGGCTGCTCTACCGATGCGGGTCTTTTCTTCGTGGTGGAGCGCTTCTTTGGTGCGGAGCGGATAATCCTGCGTGGCATCCAGCCGGCGGACTGCGCCGCCATGAGATCTGACGATGCTGCCTAGGGCTGCCAGGGCGTCCAGATCACCACGAGCGGTGACCGCAGAAATGGAGAAGATTTTTGCGAGTTCGGCAACGGTAGCTTGGCCGTCCTGGCCCACCAGGTCCAACATCCGGCGGCGGCGCTGCTCGATCAGTAATTTGGATTTAGGAGCCATGGTGGCTCCGCAGTATAGGTCCAATCGCAAGGTGGGTCAAACGAAACAAAGGGTTTAAGCCTTGCCTTACTTTGCATTGATTCTATTTGGTTATTTAATATTGCGTTTTCTTTCCTTTTAGTGTTAAATTTTTCGCACTTGTGAATCAGGGGGAGGTCCTCGTTATGAAGGGTAAAGCTGCGCTATTTTGCATTCTGTTGCTCGCGTCCATCGCTTTCACTACATCTGCGTTTGGCCAAGGCACCGACTTGGGAACCATCCGTGGGTTGGTGACCGACTCTGGCGGGGGCATTATTGTCGGCGCCTCGGTGACCATCACCGACTCGCTGACCAAGCGCGACCGCGTCACGGAAACAAACGCGCAAGGCAGCTACGAGATGTTCGGTCTGAACCCGGGGACCTACACCGTCACCATCTCCGCGCCGGGGATGTCCAAGAGCGAAATTACCAATATCGTTCTGAATGGCAGCGACACGGTCAGTGCCAACGCGGTGCTGAAGATTTCGTCGAGTCAGGAAAGCGTAGTGGTTTCGATGGAGACGGCCGCTATCGATACAGAAGATCAGACCATCAGCCAGACCATTGACAACCAGGCGGTCATCGAACTGCCGCGCGATAGCCGCAACGTGTATTCGTTTCTGTATCTGAATCCCAACGTCACACAGAGCGGTGCCGATGGCTCCTTTAAATTTATCGGAGCGCAAAGCTATGGCGCGAGTTTTTCACTGGACGGACAGCGTTCGAACGGGGGAATTTTCGGAGAACCTACATCGAGCCAGCCGTCACTCGAAGCGGTCGGCGAAATCAATATTCTCACTAGCGACTTCAGCGCGGAATACGCGGGCATCGCGAATGTGCGCGTCAACACCAAGCGCGGCGGTTCCAACTATCACGGCTCACTTTTCTACAATAATAAAAACTCCGCTTTGGCAGCGTGGACGCTGGATGACCTTAACGGCAAGGCTGATTTTGCGCCGACAGCTTTCCAGTCAAAATATCCTAATCCCTATTTCAACATCACGGATTTCGGCGGGTCCTTCGGTGGCCCGGTCCCACACTTGGGAAAGACGTGGTTTTTCGCGGCCTACGAGAGGAACTATACAGTTGCCCCGGTAAAGGTTCTGGACAGCAGACCCGCGCATCCCTCTCTGTATACTGGCGATTTTTCAGCGCTCGATGATTCGGCCAAGCCACTGGTGCCCGACAGTGTGGTGCTGACACCCACGGAAATTGCCGACAATACGATTGTGGATGACGACGGCGACCGGCGGTTCGTCACCATCCCTTCGCGGTTGTTGAACCCCACGGTGCAGAATCTGATCAACAACTATTTTCCGAAGATCGGTCTCAGCGCTCCCATCAATCCTGAGAACGGCAGAATTGCCGGCGGCTTCCAAACAAACCTTTCCGGGCGCTCGGTGCAGGACATAGGCACCCTGCGACTGGACCACGATTTTTCCGAGAATGACCATCTTTATGGCGTTTACAACGTTTCGGCGCAAGGCGTCGCTAACACCCCGGTGGAAACGGCGAGCGCCGGATATGTCGGCCTAGGCCTCACGCAAAACGATCGCCGCAACAATACCGTTTCTCTTTCCTACACGCATGCCTTCTCGCCGAGCTTCATCAATGAGGTGCGCGGCGGGTTCAACCGCCAAAAATTGCTGCGGCACAGCAACACGACTCTCGAAGGCTTCCTCAGCAGCATTGGATTTGATCAGAGCGATATAGACGCTTATGGTGCGGTTGTCGGTCCTTTCGCGCTGGACACGTTTGGTCACACAGCGATCAGCTTCAGCAATACATTTACGACCTTCAACAATGGTGGCCGTAACACTTTCCGCCCGCTGGACCAGAACCTGGTCACCTTTGGCGACACTCTGACCTGGATCAAAGGCAAGCACGCATTCCGTTTGGGTGGCGACCTGGTACGTAATTCCGCAGTGGACGGCTTTGCCTTGAATCGCGGCAACCCGCGCGGTTCGATCACCTACACTGGTACGGGCACCACTCCGTTTTCAAATTTTCTTTTGGGGCTTCCGGGTAACTCGGTAAGTACCGTGCTGCAGCCGCGCCCCGCGATGGATGTAACCAACTGGGAACACGGCTACTTCATCCAGGACACCTGGAAAGTAAATTCGAAACTGACCGTCAACCTCGGCTTGCGCTACGAGCTGATCACTCCATTCGTCGACAAGAACGATCTGATCGCCAACTTTGATCCCAACTATGTGAATCCCGACACTGGGCAGCAGGGTCGTTTCGTGATTCCGTCTGAGAAGACGCTTGAATTTCTCGACACGCGAATCCTTGATTTCGGATATACATTCGCCAGCACCTACGGATTGGGCCGCGGCACGGTTTTCACCGACAAGCTGGATTTCTCCCCGCGCATCGGCATCGCTTACAGAATTGGCGACAAGTCGGTAATTCGCGGTGGCTACGGAATCTACTATCCGACGTCGGCGGCGCAGGGAATCCGCGATCCTATCGCTACCAATCCCTTTAACCAGGGCATCACTAAGAGGAGCGTTACCGGGAATTCGCTGCAGGGATGGCCGGGAAACGGTGTGGATGGAATCAGCCCCGTAAGTGGCGGCGCGGCGACCTCTGGTTTTGGAGGGACGCCTGCGGTTAACGTCGTGCCTTTTGACATTCACCAACCGCGAATTCATCAGTACAACGCCACCTTTGAGCGGGAAATTGGCTGGGGCAACGCCGTGCGGTTCTCCTATCTCGGCGCCACTATGCATGGCCTTATTGCCGGAAAAGATTTGAATCTCATTTCGCCGAATGACGTGCCCTTTGGCGTTCATACCCTGGACGAGAACACCGGCGAGCCAAATGGAATATGCGATCCGGTTAACGATAACGAAAATTGCGGGATTTCCCCAGAGGATTTCTCCCGTTACCGCTTCCCGGCGCTCGGCGATTTCCTTCTGAGCTACGGGAATTATGGCCACGCGCAATCGAACGCTTTCCAAACCACTTTCGAACATAAATATTCGCATGGACTATTGTTCAGCTTTTCCTACACCTACCTCGATCAGAAATCCACGGCTCTCGACACGGGCAACTCCAGTCTTGGAGGCATCGCCTATAACCCGATAACACCTGACAGCGACTACGGCACCGACGGTTATGTATCTAAGCACCGAGTGGTAGCGTATGGGATTTATGATTTGCCAGTCGGTAGAGGCCGCCGCTTTGGATCATCGATGTCACGTTGGGCGGATTTCGTCGTAGGCGGATGGCAGACCTCGTTCAATATGTTTGCCAAGTCCGGGACCGGATTCACTCCTTTCTGGATCTGCGACGATTGCAATCCGATTGAGCCGGGCAATATCGGCATCTCTTCCGTGGACGCCGTTGGCGATTTCAACGCGGAGCCCTCCTACCGCCCCACCGTGCTGAGCAACGACTATCAGAAGCGCAACGGCGACCAATTTTTTAATCCGGCCGCCTTCGGCCCCCCCTCTGTGGGTACCGACGTGTTCAGTAGTCCCCAGAACGCCAAGCGCAACTTGCTCTACGGTCCCGGAACATGGGGAGTGAACCTGGGCGTCCATAAGGATTTCCACGCTACGGAGCGTCTGACCATCCAGTTCGGAGCAGACGTAGACAACATTTTTAATCACCCGTTGTTTTCGCCCAACTCGGATGCCGGAGGCGGCGGAGGGGAGTTCGCTCTGCTTGGCGATTTCAACATCCGCATCGACCCCACAACCGGCGCTTTGCAGCCGATTCAAGAGTCGGACATCACTCGCAATGACAACTTTGGGCGCCTGATCAGCAGCTTCTCGCAAGAAGGAATCGATAACCGCCGGTCGATACGCTTGCGGTTGCGAATTACCTTCTAGCATTTCTGAGTTTGGTCTAGGCAAAAACAAAAGGGCGGCGCAGGTCGGCCGTCCTTTTGTTTTCTTGTTTGGTTGCCGGCGAGCAATAACCAGTCAGGTCTGGCGGAAGCGCAACCTGAAGGCGTGGCTATCCTGCAAAGCAATCGACAGGATGCCCTTATCATTCGAATGGGTGTGTTCAGTCTTCATCGCAATCCCGGGGCCGGCGATCGCGGCCGGTGTAGTGATGTTTGGCCCGCTGAAAATAATTTCATACAACGCATTCTCTTTTAGGCCCGACAAATAGAGTTGCTTGCATGTCATAGCCGGCAGCGTCACTTCTCCTTCGGTGACTGGGGAGGTTTTGGTGCTGAATAAGGCTATCGGTCCCGACTCGAATGCCGCACCTGCGACATTCTGCCCGCGTAACAATTCGACGTGATGCTTTCCGGTCATTCCCCGGTCGCCAATCTCCAGCAGGTGCAGAAAATGGTCCTCGGCAGCGGCCGTCGCAGGAGAGACTTCCACCCGCCATGCACCCGGTACAACATTTTTGCGGTTGGAATGTTCCAGCTTTTGAAAATCGTGGCCCCAGAATTTTTTCCACATGGCGTGTAGCCGCGGATCTTCCGGGAGAGGTCCGCCCTCGGCGGGCTCCAGTGGCCAATTTTCACCGCTGCCCCATTCGCCGCCTCGTTCGTCACCGGGAGTCCAAAACTCACTGCCCGGACCGCCGCGCTTCGTTACGGAACGCTTCTCGGGCAGCAGGCAATGGACAAACAGCTCGCCATCAGAGTCAGCAAATTGGAATGAGCTGACGTCCGCATAATTTGTTGCGCCGCGCGGGCCTCTTTGGCCACCGGCCACAAAGGTGGGCTCGCTAGCGCCGTGCAGCAGCCACACTTTGCGAAAGTCCGGATTGGTGCTGATCACGCGATCGAAGACCAACAAAATGTTGGAAGAGGGAATGTACAGCAATTCGCGCGTGAATCGTTTGAGTTTTGCCGCGGAATACGCCGCAGTGGCGTCCCCCAGTGCGTAGTGATACGCGCCAGGCTGGTAATCCACGACCCGCATGGTGCCGAGATTCCAGAGATCGCGCGTGCGCTCCCAGTCGTCCGGGCTGCGGACCGTGTTCCAGTATCGCGCCGAATCCATGCGCTGGCCGCCGTCATTGGCAGCATCCACCACATTGTCGGACCAGAAAAATTTCTCGTAAGGGTCATACACCAGCATGGAATTATGCGCCACGGTGCGGCGATAGTAGTTGAGATAGTGGGGGCTTTCCGTATCGGTGTAGTCCGCGCCGCTATCAATCGCCAGGTAGCCCCGGTGATAAACGGAAAAGTGATTTTGCGAGAGATGCTGGTGTTTAGAAAAATATGGCCCGCAATCAAATTCAATCCAGGTCGAATCCGGCTTCCATCCGCTGCGTATCACTAAGTGCCCGACGCCTGAAAAGAAGCGCTGCCCGGGAAGCTCGACGGGTTCGGCAAGCGCCGGATCGCGCGGTACTACCTCGGGATCGTTCCACAAAAAGTCCAATACCGGTAGCACCCATTTGGCGGGCACGAATCCGCTGTTGCGCAAAAGCCACGCACTGTAAGGATCTTTGAAGCGGTGCACGGCGTATCCCAGCAATGCGGTGTCGCGATCATCGAGGATGGGATATTCGTTATCACCCTCCCTGGAAGGCGTTCCGTCGGGCAGCAATTTGTATAGATAGGTAGCGCCAATGCTAGCGAAAACGGTGTACTGGCGCGCAGGATCGACGGATGTAGTTGTGCGTTGCAACTCTGCGAGCAGTGCTAGCGGGGCCAGGGTGATTCGGAAATAATCCATGGATTCGTGATAGCTGCCCTGTGGCGTAACCAGTTGCGTGGTTTCGAGGATGTTGCTGAAGGCTCGCTGCGCTTTTTCGCGAAGCGCTGCCGAACGCTGCGCGACACTATCGTGGCCGCGCACGGTGGCGAGCGCGAAGCAAGCGACTGCCAGATAGCGCAAGGTGTAGTTGTGATAAGAAGCCTGCTCCGGAATGGACAAATCGGGTAAAGCTAGCACCGCCGCGGCGCTGTCCACCAGGCGCTTTGCAAGACTGTTTTTCAACTCGGCGTCAAACCTAGGATGGGCATAGAGCCAGTCAAACGCCAGCGACAGGCTTACGGTCTGCATCCAGTAGCGAGAGGCGGAGCCCTTCGGCGCTGCGGGCAGTGCGCGTATTGCGGCGATGGCACGTTCGGCAAACTCATTCTTCCCGGTGAGCTGCCAGGACAATGCCCAGCCCGGAATGTCTTCCGACGGGCGATGACCGACATCGAGGCGTGCTTTCAAAACTTTTAAGCCGCTGAAGGGATCGTCATACAGCAGCAACAGTGACGGCCGTCTGGGGGACTGATCGAAGTCCTCGAGAAGTTTGCCAGGGAATGCCGCTGCGCCTAGTAGCGCTGCTGAGAATTCTCTACGATTCAGCTTCACGTCTTGAAACTCCGGCCAGTCGCAAACTTCACGCTGACGCCTTGCGAACGCCGGGCGATATCGCATATATCGCCGCTGCTCCTAGCAGTCCAGCAATCGCGATAACGTTCCAAGCCAGTTCGTAACTGTGCCGCAGGTCAAAAATTCGCCCGGCGATCCAGGGAGCTCCCCACTGGCCAAGCGAATATCCCATGATGATCAGGGCCAGCAATTTTCCGAGCGCGGCGGTGCCAAAACATTCCGCCGTCACCAACGGAATCAGCATGTAATCCGCGCCCATGGAGAATCCAAAAACGGCCACGAAGCACCAGATCACCAGCGGGCTGTGCGAGAAGCCAATCAACAGGACCGAAGCGCTGAGTGAAGCGTAAAAAAAGGCCATGATATTTTTTTTGCGGAAACGATCCGCGAGATAGCCAACCAGCACGCGTCCACCCAGACTGGCTACCAGCAAGGCAGTAAAAAATCGCGAGGCCACCGTGGCGGAATAGCCCTGATCTTTGAGAAACAGAATGAAATGCTGAATCACTGCGCCGATGGCGCCCACAACCAAGGTGGATCCCGCCAAGATGAGCCAGAAATTCCTGGTGCGCATGGCCGCCTGAATGTTGCCGCGACCAGCAGCATTGCCGGCGACAGGTCGAAGATCATCGTTGTGCGCGGCTCCATCGGGCAGCAGCCCCATATCCGCGGGCGCCGAGCGCGTCACCAGCAGCCCAACAGGGATGAGCACAACCATAATCAGCAGGCCGACAACTTCGAGCGCGTGACGCCAGCCAAAATTTCGAATCAGATAATTACTCAGCATGGGCGAAGCAACGCCTCCCAGCCCCAATCCGAGATACACGTAACCCATGGCGCGGCCGCGCCGCGCCTCGAACCACTTGGCAACCAGCACTTGATTGGCGATGGGCCCGGCGAGGACGTACCCGAGCACTTCCGTGATGCACAGCAGCTCGTAATGCCACAGCTTGGTCATCCAGCCCATAAGCATGAGCGAAATGCCCACTAAGCCCACGCCAGCGAGGATTACCCATCGCGCGCCGAGGCGATCAATCACCACTCCGGCGATCAGTCCGAAGGGCAGCCCAGCGATGAGGAACCCGAGTAAAAACCCCTGGGTAAGCTGCGCTCGGGTGAAGCCCAGCGAATCCGCGAGCGCGGGGTAAAAAACTGGGAAGCCGTAAAAAATGATGCCGACGGCGAAAAACAGATTCAGAAATGCCGCAGCAACGATCCACCAGCCATAGAAAATTCCTTTGGATTGAGTAGTGGACACGAAGCGCAGCCGGCCTTATCCGGCTAGAGAAACATATGTGACCGCGGCACTTTTGTCCAAGCTCTTTTGCAGAAGGTGATAGATTTGTTCGCGGAAACCTTGCGATGAATTTACCTGTTTTGCGGTTAGGAACGGTTAAGGACGTGACCGGCTTCAAGGAGCACTTGCTTTCGCTCGGACTCGTTATTCCCTGCGACGCTACGCTAATTTCTGGGCCAGAGTCACCGCTTCGCCAACCGCTTTCGCGCATGGGCATCAAGCTTCCTAACCGAATCGCGGTGCACCCGATGGAGGGCTGGGATGCCACCGCTGACGGCAGCATCACGGAAAGCATGCTGCGGCGCTGGCGGCGACTCGGCGCGAGCGGCGGGAAATTAATTTGGGGTGGGGAAGCGGCCGCCGTCTCGCATACCGGGCGAGCGAATCCGCATCAACTGGTAGTCGCGAAACATACTTTGAACGGATTGAGGCAACTGCGCGCCGGTTTGATAGAAGGGCACCGCGAGGCGACCGGCTCCGACGAAGGGCTGCTGATCGGACTGCAACTGACGCACTCGGGACGTTATTGCCGTCCCAACGAGCATGGCAAACCTGAACCGCGAATTCTGTATCACCACCCGATCCTGGATAAGCGGCTGGGATTAAGTCCAGACTATCCGTTACTGACCGACCTGGAGATTGAACAAATCATTGACGATTTCATCCGCGCGGCCCAACTGGCGAAGGAAGCAGGCTTCGACTTTGTGGATGTTAAGCACTGTCATGGTTACCTCGGGCACGAATTTTTGAGCGCGCACACTCGCGAAGGGAAGTACGGCGGAAGTTTGGAGAACAGAACCCGGTTTTTGCGCGAAGTGGTTGGTGGTATCCGTGCAAACGTCCCGGAACTACAGATTGCGGTACGCGTCTCGATTTTTGATACTGTGCCATTCGTCGCTGACCCGGCGCGATCGGTAAAAGGCAAACCCGGCCCGGGCATTACGGAGATCTATACGGGTTTGATTCCCTACGTGTGGGGATTCGGTGTGGACCGGCAAAATCCCACCATGCCGAATTTCGAAGAGAGCGAACGTTTTCTGGCGCTGCTGGAGAAAATGCAAATTCATCTTGTGAATGTGACCGCCGGCAGCCCGTACTACAATCCGCACATGCAACGCCCGGCTTTGTACCCGCCTTCGGATGGATATTTGCCGCCTGAGGATCCTTTGGTGGGAGTAGCCCGCCAGATGGAAGCGACTCGCCGCATGAAGCGTCAATTTCCCAATCTTATTTTTGTGGGCACCGCTTACACCTACCTTCAGGATTACCTGCCGCACGTGGCGCAAGCCGCGGTGCGGGAAGGTTGGGTGGATGTGGTGGGGCTGGGCCGCATGGCATTGAGTTATCCGGAAGTCTTGTGGGACGCGTCCTCCGGCAATGCCCTGCAGCACAAACGGATTTGCAGAACGTTCAGCGATTGCACTACTGCGCCGCGCAAGGGCCTTCCGTCTGGTTGCTACCCACTCGACAGCTACTATAAGAATTCAGCGAATGCGGCGAAGTTGAACGCAGCGAAACTTAAGGTGTGAGAGAAAATAGTTTTTTTGACCTACTCGGACGACAGGCTTTGAAATGAATATTGAACAAATTTCCAAACGCCAGATACTCGGACGCAAAGTGCAGGGAATTGCCGCTGCTCTCTTGCCTTACGAGCAGGACGGGCGAGTCGCGGTGGACGCTTTTCAGCGGCACTTGCAATTCACGCACCGCGCCGGGCTGATGAACGCCGTCAACATGGATACCGGCTACGTGAATTATCTGAGCGAGCCGGAGAAAGTGGAAGTACTCCGATGGACACGCGACGCGCTGGGCAAAGATGCGTCTTTCGTCGCCGGAGCTTACGTCGAGGGACAAACCGGGGACCTGGTGGCGCTCTATCGTCGTCAGATGGATGCGATCGTTTCTTGCGGCGCAATGCCTATTCTGTTTCAGACCAGCCGTCTGCATGGAAAAACCGCCGCGGAAAAAATTGCTGTCTACCAGGCCGCAGCGCGCGGATACGCTCACGTTTTAGCTTTCGAACTGGGCAGCATGTTCGCTCCCAATGGAGAGATTTTCGACCAAGATACTTTCGTTGGCCTTATGGGTATCCCCGAAATCAAAGGCCTGAAACATTCTTCACTTGACCGGCTAGTTGAGCTCAAGCGTCTTTCGCTGCGCGATGCTCATCGTCCGGACTTCCGGATTTATACGGGAAACGATTTGGGGATCAACATGATTGAGTATGGCTCGGACTATCTGTTGGGCCTCGCTACATTCGCTCCGGAAAAATTCGCGGAACGCGACCGCCTATGGAACTCGGGGGATGCCGCGTACTACGCCTTGTCCGACGCTCTGCAACATCTGGGCAACACTGCTTTTCGCACGCCGATTCCAGCTTATAAACACTCTGCCGCGGTTTTTCTACATTCCCTCGGCCGGATTCCATCGAGCCTTCCGCACCCCAAAAGCGCGAAGCGGCCTGACTGGGAGCCGAAAATAATGTGGGACTGCGCACAGCGATTAGGATATGAAGTGAGCAGGGAACGAATTGGGGCAGCGTAAAGCGATTTCGAAAACAGGTCATTTAGGAGAAAGAGGCGAGATGAAGATCACCAATTCGAATCGCAGGGAATTTTTGCGAACCGCGACCATGGGAGGAGCGGCACTCGCTTTTCCGGGAGCGTTGCTTCCGGCAGCAAACCGTTCCGTGCTGATTTTCACCAAATCATCAGGATTTGAACACGACGTGGTGAAGACTACGGGCGGAAATCCGAGCATCGTCGAACGAGCTGTCCGGGAGATTGGGAAAAAGGCTGGATTTGACGTGGGGGCGACGAAAGACGGTCGAATTTTTGATTCGAAGGAATTTCGCGCGTACTCGGCGGTCCTGTTCTTTACAACCGGTGACTTGACCAAGTCCGCTACGGATGCGCAACCGCCGATGTCGGAATTGGGCAAGCACGGTCTACTGGACGCTGTGACTGGGGGCCTTGGCTTCGTAGGCGTACACGCCGCCAGCGATACATTTCATACGCTGCCCGATCCGGAAAATCGCTCGAATAGGTATATCGCCCACGGCGAACAGAGCGATGCGTACCTGCGCATGTTGGGGGGAGAATTTATCACCCACGGCACGGAGCCGCGCCTGCAAACCGCCAACCTGATCGTCAATGACGCCAACTTCCCCGGTCTTGAGGGTGTGAGATCGCCCGTTTCGTTCAACGAAGAATGGTACTCACTGAAAGATTTTGCGACCGACATGCACGTGATTCTTACGCTCGACACCCATGGTATGGCCGGCGAGTGTTACCAACGGCCGCCTTATCCGGTCACCTGGGCGAGACTGCATAACAAAGGTCGCGTGTTTTACACCGCCATGGGCGACCGTCCCGAGAATTGGCAAAATGAATTCCTCCTGGATGTGCTCGGCGGCGGAATCCGTTGGGCGATGGGAGCTGCAGATGCAAAACTAACCAAAAACCTAACGGAAGTCGCTCCCGGCTTCGCGCAGATTCCACCCAAGACACCAGAAAAAAAATAACTGTTCGCCTAACCGCTGCTGAAAGTCCACTCGCCGAGGCCCGCATGAAACAGAGATGGTTCACTGGAGTTCTGCCGCTCACAATCGCGCTTGTCGTCACGTTAACTTGCGGCGCCGGCGCCGCCCAGCAGCAGATCAAATCGTCATCAGGAGAACACAGAGAAAATTACGATTGGCCGGTCTACGGCAGCACGCCGGAAAATAACCACTACTCGCCTCTGACGCAAATCAATCAGAGCAATGTCACGAAACTGGGTATGGCTTGGAGTTTCGATACCAAAGAAGAGGGTGGGCTGCAGACCAGTCCCATAGTTGTGAATGGAATTTTGTACGGGATCAGTCCCACGCAGAAAATATTCGCTCTGGACGCTGCCACCGGCAAGTTGCTGTGGAAATTCGATTCCGGAGTCGTTGGAACACAGCCTGACCGCGGACTCTCTTACTGGACGGATGGAAGGAGCGCCAGGATTTTGGTCGGCGTCATGAACTTCCTGTATGCATTGGACGCCGCCACAGGAAAGCCGTTTGCAACTTTCGGCGAGGCAGGGCGTATCGATCTGCGGAAGAATCTCAACCGTGAACCCTTCGAAGCCCAGTCGATTTATCTCACCAGCCCTGGCGTTGTCTACAAAGACTTGATCATTGTTGGTGGCCGGCAGCCCGAAACTTTGCCCGCGCCTCCGGGCGACGTCCGGGCATTCGACGTGCGTACCGGCAAGCTGCGATGGGCTTTTCACACCATTCCGCACCCGGGAGAATTTGGCGAGAATACCTGGCCGCGCGATGCGTGGAAGAGCAGCGGCGGGGCCAACAATTGGACGGGCATGTCGCTGGATGCCAAACGCGGCATTGTCTATGTCCCCACCGGTTCCGCAGCATTCGACTTTTACGGCGGCGATCGCATCGGCGACGATCTCTTCGCCAACTGCCTGATTGCCCTGAACGCCGAGACGGGAGAACGCATTTGGCATTTCCAAAGCGTTCGTCATGACTTGTGGGATCGAGACTTTCCTTCGCCGCCCGCTCTGCTCACCGTAAAACGCGGAAACGAGGAAATTGAAGCCGTCGCGCAAACCACCAAGCACGGTTACGTTTACCTTTTCAATCGAGCCAATGGTGAAACACTTTTTCCCATCGAAGTTCACAAGTATCCCGCCAGTACCTTGCCCGGCGAAAATGCCGCCGCTGAGCAGCCTTTGCCGACGCGGCCCGCACCGTTCGCACGCCAATCGCTCGACGAAAGCCAACTCAGCAATCGCACACCCGATGTTCATCAATGGGCCGTGGAACAGTTCAGAAAATTTCGAAACGATGGGCAATTCGTTCCTTTCAGCGTGGGCAAAGATACTCTGGTGTTCCCGGGCTTCGATGGAGGAGCAGAGTGGGGCGGCCCGGCCGTTGACGCAGAAACCGGCGTCATCTATATCAACTCTAACGACGTGGCATGGACGGGCGCACTGGCGGAAAACACCGCCGGCAATAATCCAAAGAATATTTACCTGAGCCAGTGTGGAGTATGTCACGGAGATAAATTGAAAGGTTCGCCTCCCGCAATACCTGCGCTCACTGGAATTCGTGAGCGCCTGCACCCCAAACAGATCGCGGCAACTATAAAAAACGGCAAAGGACGCATGCCCGGTTTTCCAAATTTGACGGAAGAGCAGATGTTCGCGCTGATTGAGTATCTGAGCAGTGGAGAAAGTAAAGAATTGGAGAGTTCAGCGCCGCCAGCAACCACAATGAAATATCGCTTCACCGGCTATAAAAAATTCCTTGATCCCGATGGCTTCCCGGCGATAGCGCCACCTTGGGGGACACTCAACGCCATTGATCTGAACACCGGCGAATATCTCTGGAAAATTCCATTCGGTGAATATCCTGAACTGGTCGAAAAGGGGATGAAGGACACTGGCACGGAAAATTACGGCGGCCCGGTGGTAACTGCCGGCGGACTGCTGTTCATCGGCGCCAGCAATTTTGACAAAAAGTTCCGGGCCTTTAATAAGGCGACGGGCAAATTGTTATGGGCAACGACTCTCCCATTCTCTGGCAATGCCACGCCGATCACTTACGAAGTAAACGGCCGGCAATTTGTTGCTATTGCCGCAGGGGGAGGCAAAGATCCAAAGTCCGGTTCGGGGGGAGTGTACGTCGCGTTTGCGCTACCGACTGAACCTGCACAACATAACGCGGCTAAATAAATGCGGTTCTATGTTGCGGCCTTCCTATTTTGCCGCGACGTGCTTCAGCACTTCAGCAATCCCGGCGCTCACAGATTCTGGACTGCCGGTTGCCCAGAAGTGCATAAAGAACAGGCGAGGTTCTTCCGTCAGCATGTGACTGTGCAAAGCCGTTACCAAAATATGGTGGGCCTGCAACTCTGAGATAACCGGATTCACTTCCGCTGCAGTGAGAACGAAATCGCCCGTGGTAGCTACGTTCCCGGCGTCAGCAGCCTGAAAATTTATCGTCTCAGCAACACCAGCAGCGGGTGCAATGGTCATGCCACCGCTGCTCACGGCGTCAGCGCGCGGCAAGCCGTAGGATAAAACGCCTCCCTTGTACGTTCCCCTGCGACCCACGCCCCTCTCAATCGCCGCAGCCCAGTCAGGAGTGGCCTCCGCGGTGGCCGGCGCTGGTTTTCCCAGCGGCGTTTTGGAGACCGCTAGCGCCGCTCGCAGGGCAGCTGCAATTTGCGCCGCCGGTCCGTGTCCCATGTAATGCATGTAAATCACATGCGGAGTTTCTTCCATCAAGTGGTTGTGCACCGCGGAAATTTCGAACCCGGCGGCGCGTAGTTTTTCCATTACCGGATTCAGTTCGCTTTCCAGTAGTACCAGGTCGCCCATCACCATGGCGTTGTCGTTCGTTCCGGTGAACGCTGCCCACGAGCCTAGTGCCAACCCGGGCTTGATGGCCAGGCCGTGGACCGTGACGTGCAGATCCGTTCTCGGGAATCCAAATTTGTATACGTCTCCCGTTTTCAAACCAGACCGGCCCAGCGCCTCATCAATTTTTGCGGTGTCCAGCCCCTGCGCGCAAACCGAAATCGGTGTGGCCAGGAGCAGGAACAGGTATTTGTGGAAACCTGATTTCATAAGTGCCCCTTCGAACGCTGTAAGAACACTACTCCCACTGTCGCCAGCCTTACACCAATTTTTGGTGCGAACGCTTGCTCATCCATTCCTGGTAAGGCTGCATGTTCAGCGGCGCGTTTTTTCCGCGTAGTTGCCTCAAGAATGCGAGGCGTTCCTTATTCTGCGTTGCCGAATGCGTTTGCGCCTCGTCGGCTTGGCGTTTTACCAACTCTATCCCGACATCTGCAGCCTGCACTCTGGCGCGCTCGCTTAAAAAATCCCCAAAAGCTATCGCCTTCGATATTTTGAACGGTGCCTTGAAGTCTTTGCGTATCGCGCCAATTCGTTCCTTCAGCCCTGCCAAACCCTTTTTCACCCGCTCAAGCGTAAAGTGCGGAAGCTTCGATCCCGATACCGCCTGGCCTTCGCCAGTGGTGAAAAATTCGCGGCCGCCCTGTTGTGATTTCACGTAACCCTGCATTTCCATGATGGTGATTATTTTCGTGGCGTCCGCTGCTGCGATGCCCAGCGTTTCAGCCAGGTCCCGACTGGTCCAGGACACTAAACTTCGCGTGTCTTTCAGGAAACTCATCACCGCGGCCGCCGGCACCGATGGCATGAGTTGTGTTCCGGGCTTTGATTTCTTGCTAGGCATAGTTTTAGTTTGTTGGGAAAAGATTCCTGGCCACGAACCACAAATTGGCTGGGCGCTCCGCCAGCCTGCGGATAAACCACGCGTACCAGTGCGTGCCATAGGCGACCAGAACCTTTGAATTGTAACCTTCGCGTGCGAAACGCTGCTGGTCGGCGCTTTTGATGCCGTAGAGCATCTGCACTTCCACGTCGGCTTTTGACATGCCGTTGGCAGCGGCAAATTCGGCAATGCGCTGCACCAGAGCGATGTCGTGAGTGCCGAAAGCGGAGCGCATCGCCGGTTCACGTTTTTTCGCGGTGAGCATTTCTTTGGCGAGAGCGAAATAATTGTTGTCGACATCGGGCTTTTGCGGGAAGGCCATTTCTGGAGGTTCACTGTACGCGCCTTTAACCAGCCTGATGGACGCCCGCAATGGCAACAGTTCCACCAAATCGTTTCTAGTGCGCCGCAGATATGCTTGCAGGCACAACCCCACGTTGGAGAATTCAGAAAGCGCCTGGCGGTAAAGCTGCAGCGTGGCGTTCACATAATTACTGGCTTCCATGTCGATCCACACGATTCGTTCGGGGATTTCGGCGGCGATAATTTCTCTCAAGTTCTGGTAGCAAAGGTCGAAATTAAGGTCGAGTCCTAGTTGTGTGGGCTTGACGGAAATTTCTGCGTGCAATTGCTGTTCGCGAATGCCACGTAGCACTTCCAGGTAGTGATCGGCGACGGCGCGTGCTTCGGCAGGGTCGCGAATGTTTTCTCCGAGGTGCGTGAAGATCGATGAGATGTTTTTCGTTTGCAGGGTGTGGGCTGCTTCGAGCGCGTCCCTCAGTTCTTCGCCGGGCATGAATCGCGAAACCGCGCGCCGGACAAATTTATGCTTCGCGGCGTGGTCGCGCAGCCAAGCGTTCTGAGAGGCTGCCAGGAGAATGGATCGCGCGGGATTCATGTTGTGGCGTAGTGGGCCATCTAAAGAACTAGATCTGCAAAAGTCTCAGTGCCAATCCTGCCAGAGCTCCGCCCAACAACGGGCCAACGATAGGAACGGGTGCGTAGGCAAAGTCAGAGCCGCCTTTTCCGGCCACAGGAAGAATAGCGTGAGCGAGGCGAGGGCCAAAATCGCGAGCTGGATTGATGGCGTAGCCGGTGGGGCCGCCAAGGGACAGGCCGATGCCCCAGACGAGGCTGGCGACCAGGGCGACACCCACACCGGGCGCCGGTCCGTTGGCAAAGACGTGCTGCGAACCGATGGCCCCGGCAACAAATACCAGGACGAAGGTGGCGATGATCTCGCTTAACAGGTTGGGGAAGAAACTGCGAATTGCTGGATGAGTGCAGAAGCAGGCGAGTTTCGCCGCGGGATTTTCCGTTTCGCGCCAATGTAGCAAATATTGCAGCCAGACGAGCGCGGCCCCCACCATAGCGCCGAGAAGTTGCGCAAAAAAATAGGGAATGACCTTGGCGTAGCTGGCTCCATACACCGCGAGGCCCAGCGTTACGGCGGGATTCAAGTGACCGTCACCCCCGCAGGCCATAGCGGTAAAGACGCCGGCCATTACGGCGAAGGCCCAGCCGGCGGTGATGACAATCCAGCCGCTATCCTGGGCCTTGGAGTGTTTCAACACCACGGCGGCAACGACTCCGTCGCCCAGCAAAATCAGGATCATGGTGCCGAGAAATTCGCCGAACAGGGGCGAGTGCATGCAAACTCCTTCAAGAGATAGCGTTTATGAGTCGGCCCAATCGAGCGAACGCGTTACCGCTTTTTTCCACTGGCGGTAGAGTTCTTCCCGCGTAGCTTCATCCACGTGGGGTGTCCACACCCGATCTACGGCCCAATTGGCGCGCAATTCTTCTAGCCCGGAGAAAAATTTTACGGCCAGGCCGGCGGCGTACGCGGCACCCAACGCGGTGGTTTCCTGAATCACCGGACGCAAAACCTTGCGATGCAGAATATCCGCCTGAAATTGCATCAGGAGTTCATCCATCACCATTCCGCCATCGACGCGAAGATTAGCCAGCGGGATGCCGGAATCCTTTTCCATCGCTTCCACCACTTCGCGCGTTTGATAGGCGGTGGCTTCGAGTACGGCGCGCGCCAGGTGCCCTTTGTTGGCGTAACGGGTGAGCCCGGCAATCACGCCGCGCGCGGTTTCTTTCCAGTGCGGCGCGTACAAGCCGGAGAATGCGGGCACAAAGTAAACGCCACCATTGTCGTTCACCGTGCGGGCCAGCGCTTCCACGTCTTCGCTGCGTTGAATCAGTCCGAGATTGTCGCGCAGCCATTGCACCAGCGCGCCGGCGATGGCCACGCTGCCTTCCAGGGCGTAATGCGTGGGCGCCGTGCCCAACTTGTAGGCCACGGTGGTCAACAGCCCACACTTGCTGGGAACCATGTTTCCGCCTGTGTTCATCAGCAAAAAACATCCCGTGCCATAAGTATTTTTCACTTCACCGGGAGCAAAACATGCTTGACCAACGAGCGCGGCCTGCTGATCGCCGAGGATCCCCGCGAGGGGCACGCCTGCTATTTCTTCCAGCGTGGCTAGCCCATAAATTTCGCTGCTGGATCGCACTTCCGGCAACATCGCGCGCGGTATTCCGAACGCTTCCAGTAATTGCGGGTCCCAATCAAGAGTTTTCAAATTGAATAATTGTGTGCGGCTAGCATTGGTCACGTCAGTGACGTGTACTGCATCGAGGCTCTGGCCGTCAGCCCCGCAGGTCAGATTCCACAGGAGAAAGGTGTCGATATTTCCAAAAAGCAAATCGCCCGCAGCCGCGCGTTCTCGGGCGCCGGGAACGTTGGCCAGCAGCCAGCGAATTTTTAGAGCACTGAAATACGTGCTCAATGGCAAACCGGTTTGTGCTCGAAAGCGGCCCTGGCCTCCGCGGGCAGAGAACTCCGCCACATCCGCGGAGACGCGTGTGTCTTGCCAGACGATGGCGTTGGCGATGGGCTGGCCGGTTTTGCGGTCCCACACCACCGCGGTCTCGCGTTGATTGGTGATGCCGATGGCTGCTAAATCTTCGGCGCGGAGATTGCGCTGCGCGAGCGCGTCGCCAATCACTTCACGCGTGCGGCGGAGAATTTCAAGGGCGTCGTGTTCGACCCAGCCCGGACGGGGAAAAATCTGTTCGTGTTCTTTTTGCGCCACGGCTACGACGCGCGCGGATTTGTCGAACACCATAAAGCGCGTGCTGGTGGTGCCTTGGTCGATGGCTCCGATGTAGGCTTTCACGCGGTGGTTCTCCGGACACGATGCGGCGCAGGCATTTCAGCACAAGTCGCCTTGCGAAGCTAGCTTGTAACCTCATGAACGGTTGACTTTTAAGGAAGGTGAGCGAGCGGGGGCGAAACTGTAGCTGGTAAGCCACTTTCAGCATCTAACCATGCAGCACAAGAGGAGAATAAAGTTCATGAGAAAAACGATGTGCAGAAATGGTTTGGCAGTTTTTTTCGGCGTCGCGCTGGCAGTCGCTGCTTTGGCAGCCCCGGCGTTGCGCGCGACTGAATCGGTGACCACTACGGTGACCGCCGTTGGCAAGAAGAATACGGCGCCGCCGGCTATCAAGAAGGATGACATCCAGCTGTATCAGGGGCGAGAAAAAGTACAGGTGGCCGACTGGCGCCGCGGTGAAAGTTTGTTCCTGGCGGTATTAATTGATGATTCGCTGGAGCAAACAGTCGCGTCACAGTGGACTGACCTGAAGAGATTCATAGATGGGCAGCCTCCGACCACTTACGTTGGTGTTTTTTACGGACGAAACGGCGCAGCAATGGTGGTGCAGGACTTTACGAAAGATCATCAGCTGGCCGCCAAGGCCATTCGCATTCCGTTAGGAAATTTCGGCGCTTTTTCCAGTCCTTACTTGGAGCTGCAGGACCTAATCAAACGACTGCCCGGCGCGGGAGAGCGGCGCTCGATTTTGTTGATCTCCTCGGGCATCGATTATTTCCACGGCGGCTTCGGACCCATCACTCCGGATCTGGATCCGACCATCGAGAGCGCGCAGAAAGCCAACATCAACATCTGGACTCTGTATGCCCCGGATTCGGGCCACGGCGGGCGCGGATACTTTCGGGTCTCCAACGCCCAATCGCAGTTGAGCCGGCTCTCCGATGAAACGGGTGCGGAATCGTACTTCCTCGGTTTCGGAACTCCGGTATCTTTCCGCGGATATTTCGACGAAATCGCCATGCACCTCAACAACCAGTACCTGATGAGCTTTGAAGACGATGGCGGCAAAAAAGGGAAGTTCGAGCGCGTGCGCGTGACTAGCGAAATTCCACGCGTGGAGTTCATGACGCCGTCGATGGTTTATTTGCCGAAGGCGCAATAGCGAGCAGTATTTTCGGAATGCAAATGGGCGCGGGCTGCAGAGTTCGCGCCTTTTTTATTTCCCGTGGGATGTTCGGGGGGCTTGTGCAGCTTGTGTCAGTCGTCCGCGCCCGCTTGCGAAGCGGCGCGCGTGGAATCACGTATGACCAGTTCCGGAGTAGTCTTGTGGCGCACAATATTCGCGTCGCGTTTTTCGAGGCTGGCGTTGACACCTTCCATCACCACGTTGACGGCAAGCGCGCCCATGGCTTCCAGCGGTTGCCGAATAGTGGTCAAGGCCGGCGCGGAAAGTGCGGACAAAGGCACATCATCGAAGCCAATTACTGAGCATTGCTCGGGAACTTTTACCCCGGCCTTGGTCAGCGCGCGAATCGCGCCCAGTGCGGTGAGGTCGTCAAAAGCCACCAGGGCCGTAAAACGCTTTCTTTTTTGCAGCAACTCGTCGGTGAAGCGCTGGCCGCCTTCAAATCCGGAATTGGGATCGAAAGAATCCGGCAGCTGTACCACGAGCGCATTGTCGATATCCAGTCCCGCAGATTGGGCAAATTTCTGAATTCCGCGCCAGCGTGGTGCGCTGTCAATCAGAGTTTTGGGCCCGCGAATAAACGCAATTTTGCGGTGGCCAAGTTGATAAAGGTGTTCGAGCGCGAGGCGGCCACCGGCCTCGTTGTCCACAATCACCGAGCTCACGGTGTCGCCGGGCAATTCCCATCCGATGGTGGCTGCGGGAATATTGCGTTTGCCGAGATCGGCGAGGAGCTGAATGTCCACGAATAGCCAGTTGGCGACGACGATCAAGCCTTCCACATGGCGGTCGAGCAGCATTTCCAGATAGCGCTCGAAGCGGTTCCTTTGATTGTGGGCGTCGGCAAAAATTGGCACGTACGAACACTGATACAGCGCATTTTCAATCCCGCGCAGCACCGGTGTGCAAAATGGATCGAGGATGTCAAAAAACATTACACCGACGCTGTGACTGCGCTTGCTGCGCAGAAATCGCGCCATGGCGTTGGGCCGGTAGCCGAGTTGCTTAGCGGTTTCTTCAATGCGTTTTTTTGTTCCGGGAGCGATGTAGCGGGCCAGGGGAGCGTTGTTCAGCACGATCGAAACGGTGGCGGGAGAGAAGCCGCTGGTTTCCGCGACATCCCGCATGGTCACTGTCAGGTCTTTGCTGCCGCGCCGTTTCAAGTTAGCTCCAGCCGCCGGCTACTCCGCAGGCGTGTCGAAGGACATTTCGTTACGGAACCAGGAAGTCTTCCACGCGCCATAAATAATTCCCAGCGCCAGCCAGATGGAGCCGGCGATTTTTGCCGGTGGGCTAAGATTCCACCAGATAAATCCGCAGATCAGGAAACCAAGCCCGGGGATTAGTAGATTGCCGATCGTTTTTTCTTTGGCACGCAGAAAATAACGTACGAACGATGCCGCGTTCACGCCCATGAAGGCGATGAACGCGCCGAAGTTCAGCAACTCCGCGCCGCGCTCGTAGTTGATGATGAACGAGCCTGCCAGCGCGATGAATCCAATGAGAATTACATTGTTCTGAGGAATGCGCGTTTTCGCCGCAATTTTGCCAAAAAACCCTTTCGGCAAAGCATCATTTCGCCCCATTCCATACAACAAACGCGCCGCGGCCAGTTGCGCGCCCATTCCGGACCCGATGTTGGCGATGAGGATCGTGAAATTCAAAAGCTGGAAAAGAAAAAATCCGCCAATTTGTTGTGCCACCAGGGGAAACGCGGATTCCACCTTGTCCGGCGGAAAAGGTGCCGAGCCCCACACCAGTTGCGCGGCGTACACCTCCAGGGAGGAAAGCACGCCGGCGATGATGCAGACCAGCACGGTGGCGTACATGATGTTGCGCCGCGGATCTTCCACCTCTTCCGAGAATGCGGAAATGGCGTCGAATCCGATGTAGCTTAACACCGCGATGGAGGTGCCCTGAAATATTCTAGATAGACTGAAAGTGGCGGGATTATAAAAAGGTTGCGTAAAGAGGGTGGCGCCGTAAGTATGCATTCCCCACACAAAGCGAATGACGAAAGCAAAAAACACGATCACCACGATGGTCATGCCCGCAGCCAATACTTCGTTGATGCGCGCCGAGGTTTTGACGCCGCGCAAATTCAGCAGCGTAAAACTTCCGGCATAAAATATGGCCAGCACCCAGTAGGGAACGCTGGGAAGGATGTTTTGCGTCAACTTGCTGCAAATGATGGTGCAGATCAGCGGGTTCAGGATGTAATCCATCACCATGGCCCAGCCGGTCAGGTACCCGAATCCGTGATGGATTTCTTTTCCAACGTAGGTGTACGCCGAGCCGGCACTGGGATAGGCGCGCGCCATTTTTCCGTAACTGATGGCGGTGAATAGCATGGCCACCATCGCAATGAGAATGGTGGTAACCACGTGACCGCCGGCTTTGTTGCTGATCACCCCGTAAATGCCCATGGGCGCGATGGGTTGCACGATCACCATGCCGATGATGATCAGGTTCCAGAGCGTGAGCGCGCGCCGCAACTGCGGGGCGCTGGTAACGGCCGCTGCACTGCTCAAATTGTTCCTCCTGATTGCCGGTCAAAGACTACACTTGAAACGCAGCGCCGCGGCGATTCAGCGCACTTTTCTGCTTACTGTGATTTTGCCAGCCGACGCTTGGCGCAGTATTCCGCGCTATTGAATCGTTTCAATGGCAGTAACTCTGCAAGAACTCTCACGCCTGCGCAAGCTTAAAATTCTGAGAGCGCGGTTGCCGCATGAAACGGTGCTAGTACGCGCGAACAGCTCTCCTGTACTTCGGAACGTTCCACGGTACGGTATCGTTTAATTGACTCTCCCGCACAGTAGAGAAACGGCGCTGACCCCCGCGTAGTCTAATTATCTAGCGGCGATAAACAGTGCTGCCGCCAAAATTTCATGTCCCTAGCCTTCCTGCTCCGAACCCGTAAGCCTGCGGCCATCGCACTCCTGAACGCTGCGGCATTTGCCAGCATTTTCGTTTGCGCGTACTGGCTGCGCGGAATATCTCTGCAACCGGATCCAGTGCTACAGGGCTACCTGCAGATTATGACCGGTCTGCTGGCCTTCGTGTTCGCGGCCGTGAGCCTGGTGCGCTTTCAAGGCACGCAGGACCGCATATCGCTGATTCTCGGCGTGGGCTTCATGGTATCGGGCGCGGTACTGACCGCCACGAGCGTGCTCTTCTTTCAGCTCCTCCATGATGTGCCGCTGCATTTCTTGTGGGCCCCCGTAGCGTGGTGGGAAAGCCGCATGGTCTTCGCGCTGCTCCTCATTGTGGCACTGCTGGTGGAGCGCTTCCTGCCTCGTTCGCACTATCCTCGCCAGGAAATTGCCGCCGCGTTTGTGACCGTGGTGGCGGCGACGTATCTGATCACCGTGGCGCTTAAGCGCTTGCCGCCGGAAATTTCTCCGGCGCCGGGTTCGCTGTTCCCCAGTCCGCAACAACTTTTGCCCGGGGTGATTTTTCTCGCTGCGCTCGTCTGGTACCGGCGGCGATTGGAGCGTCACGCCAGCGCGTATGACAGCGCAATTTATGCCACCGCGTGGCTCAACCTTGGAGCGCAATTCGCAGCTTCGCAATCCGAGCACCTGCTGGACGCGCCGTTTGCCCTGGCCCAGGCTCTGACGGTGATGAGCTACGTCGTAGCGCTCGGCGGAGCGCTGCTCGACAACGCGCGGCTTTTTGAAAAGGTCCGACACCTCGCCGTGAGCGATCCGCTGACGGGCCTGGCGAACTATCGTCGCCTGCTGGACGTGCTGGAAAAAGAGATGGAGCGCAGCAACCGCACCGGCCGCCCTTTCTCTATTTTGCTGATTGACGTGGATGGACTGAAAAAAATCAACGACACCTACGGACATTTGGTGGGTAGCCGCGCGATTTGCCGCCTGGGAGATATTCTGCGACTGAACAGCCGCGCAGTAGACACTGCCGCGCGTTACGGTGGAGATGAGTTTGTGCTGGTGCTGCCGGAGGCGCGCGAAAAAGAAGCCAACCTGGTGGCCATGCGCCTCCAGGAAGTGATGCGTCACGATTCCGAGCAACCAGTGATTTCTGCGAGCATTGGTGTCTCCACCTATCGCGGCGACAGCGGCAGGCTGGAGATTCTTCTTTCCGAAGCCGACCGCGATTTGTACGCCCACAAAACTGGCCAGCAGAAGCGTGCCTCGGCCACAAATTCAGGCAAATAGCGGGGAAAAATCATTTCTACTTGCTTGCTCCAGGCGCTGCCGCGAAGGGCGCCAGTTGCTCCGTGATTTTGGATTTGTCTCCCACCACCACGATAGTCATTTGATCCGGGTTGATGTATTTCGCGGTCATATGCTGAACGACGTCGGGGGTGACCGCGTTCACCTTTTGCACAAAAGTTTTCAGATACTCTTCGCCGAGGCCCTGCAAATCCACGTAGCGTAGTTGCCCAATCAGCGCCTGGCGCGTGGAGTTCTGAATCACGAATACGCCGGACAGATAACTCTGGATGCCTTTCAGCTCCGCGGCACTGGGCGGTTCTTTCTGCAGGCGATCAACCTCTCCAAAGATTTCCTTCAACGCGGGGCCAGTGGATGCGGTGGTGACATCGGCGATTTCCGCCCAGTACGCGTCGTGGTAGCGGCGCGAGACTTGGCTGCTCGGCGAATAGGTGTAACCTTTCTGCTCACGAATATTGCTGGTGATGCGCGAACCGAACGATCCACCTAACAGAGAATTGGTGACCAACAACGGAATATTGTCAGGACTAGTGGCATCCGCAACCGGCAAGCCCACATAAATTGTGGATTGCGGCGCATTGGGCCGGTCGGTCACGTCCAGCAAGCGCTGGGTTTTTGGTTTCGGAGGATTAACCGGAGGAGGCGTGCCCTTGCTCCAACCCGAAAAACTCTCCGCAATGGCTTTCTTGGCGTTCGCTGCGTTGAATTTTCCCGCAACGTAGAGGTGCGCGCGTTCTGCGCCATAGTTCTCCGCATAAAATTTGCGCACGTCCTCAATGGTCATCTTGTTAAGGCTGTCTTCCGTGGGCAGGATGTCTCCGTAGGGATGGTCGCCGTACATGAGTTTGCGAAAGCGCGCCAGCGCGATTTGCCCGGGACGCGTTTTGGACACCACCACCTGGCGCATCAAGTTCGCCCGCAGCCGCGGCAACTCCGATTCCGGCAGCAGCGGATGCATGGCGAAATCCGCCAAGAGCCTGATGGCCGCAGTCTCGTACTCCGAAAGCACGTCCACGTCGACGGCGGTCTCGTCTTCACCAACACGTAGGTCAAGACTGCTGCCCATGCCGGCAATTGTTTCGGCCAGGGCTTTGGCGCTGAGAGTCTTGGTGCCTTCCTTGAGCATTTCTCCAGTGATGTCGGCAACACCCAGCATCCCGCGCGGATCGTTAATATTCCCAGAGCGTACCGAAAGGCTGATGTCCACCTTGGGAATATTTCCGTACGGCACTAGCGTCACGCGCATTCCGTTCGGCAACGTGTACGTCTCGTGCGCGGGAACATTGAATGCTTTCGGCGGCCCGCCCGGCGGAGGAGTTTGCCTCGCGGATGCAGCGGGTAGAGTTGGTGTCTGCGCCGAAGCGGTGGAGACCCCAATACCGAGGAGTGCGAGAGATAGCAGCGATTTGAATGTGCGTGTCGTTGTCATCATGCGCTCCATTAATTTTTCTTTTCTTCTGCCGCAGGCTTGGCGTCTGGCGCGGCCGCGGCTTGCCCGGGCTCGATCAGCAGCACGGTGCGATTCTCCGGCCGCAAATATTCCTGCGCCGTTTTTTGAATCAACGCGGGCGTAACCTTTTCGTATTCGCCCACCAGCGCATTCACTCGAGCAGGATTGTCGTCAAACAGAGCGAAGCTGGCCAGCAGGTCCACCAAGCCAAAGCCGCCCTGGCCTCCAATGGTGTCGTACAAATCCGAGCGCAACTTCACGAGCGCGCGATCCAGCGTTTTTTGGTCCACGGCCTTGGTGCGCAGTGTCTCTAAAGAGCCGTCAATGGCTTGCACAATCGTTTCCGGCGTGGTTGCCGGGTCGTGCAGCAAATTCGTAATGAACAGCATCGGCCCGTAATAATTCCACGGAGTGCCCAGCAGGTTTATCCCGCCGCTTACGTTTCCGGTGTAGCCGCGTTTCTGCACCAATTCCTGGTGCAGGATGCTGTCGTCGCCTTCGATGAGCATCTCGTCGATCAGCCCCATGGCGTAATATTCGGGAGTGTTGCGGTCCGGCATGTGGTAGCCGAGAGCCAGCGCCGGCTTCTGCGCCAGCGCATCTTTCTTGGTGGCGTGTTTTTCTTTCTCTTGGCGCGGCTCCGTCAGATCCGGTTGCGCAGGCAGCTGTGAAGACTTCAGCTCGCCGAAATATCTCTCCACGAATTTTTTGGCTTCCGCGGGATCGAAATCGCCCACAATGGCCAACGCGGCATTATTCGGCGCGTAGTAGGTTTTGAAAAACGACTGCACATCGGTGAGCGTCGCCGCTTCGATATCCTTCAGATCGCCGTAAAAATTATGCGCGTTGTACCAGTTGGTGTTCGCGTATTGCGGCATGTCCAGCCACGGGAAGCCGCCATACGGGCTGTTCAGCACGTTGACCTTCACTTCGTTGCCAACCACACCCTGCTGGTTTTTCAGATTGTCTTCGTTTACTGCCAGACCGCCCATGCGGTCCGCTTCCGCCCACAAAGCGGTTTCGAGTTTGTTGGCGGGCAGTGTTTCGAAATAATTAGTGAAGTCGAAGCGCGTCGAGCCATTGAGGATGCCGCCGTTTTGCTGCACCAGTTTGACGAATTCCATCTTGCCGAGATTTGCCGATCCCTGAAACATCATGTGTTCGAACAGGTGCGCAAAGCCAGTGCGGTCGCGCGGTTCGATCCGGAATCCGATGTGGTAGTAAACCCCGACGCAAATGGTGGGCGCGGTGTGATTCGGTGAAAGCACCACGCGCAACCCGTTGGGCAGCTTGTAATACTCTACCGGCACGGTGAATTCTGCGGCCTTACCGGGTCCTGCGTTTACGGGGACGGCGGTTGTCGCCAATAATGCTGCGGCCAAAGCCAGTGAGCCTCCAGCCCGCACCGCTCGCTGCACGATTGAAAGCATCTTTCCTCCAAAACGCAGTGATTGCCCGCCGCGCGCAAACTATCTCCTGAGGCTCTGGACCGCCCAAGGGCCGCCATCCAGTAAAGACGCGCCATCGCGACAAAGGTTTCTTTTCGACCGCCCGCGACGCGCCCAGTTAGCCCGCTTGCGCAGCGGCGCGTCAGTATACCGCACGCTTTTGCTGCGTAGCCTTGTTCGCCAACGCGAATCGTGGTTCGGCCACACCGCCGTCAAGAATTTGTTGCGCCACGTACTCTCCGACCATCGGCCCATGCTTGAATCCATGCCCGGAGCCGCCCCCCGCGAACCACACATTTTTCATTTCCGGGTGGCGATCGATCAGAAAATCTCCATTGGAAGTGTTTTCGTATTGGCAGACCCGCGTTTCCACCACTGGAGCATCGCGCAGAGCAGGAAAGCGTTTGGCCACGTAGGAGCGCACACGCTCCGTGGATTGTTCGGAGACCACCCGGTGTTGCGTGTCCGGATCGGTACGCTCTCCATGCCCATCGAAGGCGATCTTGAAGCCGCGCGATTCTAAATCCGGCATGCCGTAAGTTTCTTCCGAGGGAATGAGCCACGTGGGCAGCGACCGCGCGTCGAAACTCGTGTCTCCCGAGGGCACGCCGAAAAAGAAAACTTCCTGGCGGCTGGGAAAAATACGCGAGCTTAACAGCGCGGGGAAAATCTTGCCAAGCCACGCGCCGCAGGCAAAGACAAATTGTCCCGCCGAAACTATTTCATCGCTGGCGGTCATAACCATGCTCAGGGTGGATGCGTCGCTATCAACCAACGGAGACGTGATTGGCATGTGGCGGTATACCGCTCCATGACTGACGGCGCGCTCCAAAACCGCCATGACAGCTCGGCGGCCCATCAGCACACCGCTGGTCGTCTCGAAAACTGCGCCTGCTAAATTCTGGGGACTGAATTGGGGATAACGCTCCTCGAGAGCGGCGGCATCGAGCGTTTCGAACGGGACTTCGCAGCGTTTTAGAACCGCGGTCATGTCCGCCAGGGGCGCATCGCCGTCGCTGGCCACCCACAGAACTCCGGTCTGATGGAACAGTGCCGGCGAGGTGCAAGCAAACAGTTCCTTCCATTGCTGTAGCGAACGCTTTGCCCACCGCGTGTACAACTCGTCCGGTCCGTAGCCCATGCGGATGATGCGCGACTCGCCGCCGGAGCTCGCGCGCGAATTCGCGGGGCCGTAGGCGTCCAGCACCACTACACGCTGCCCACGCCGTGCCAGGTGCAGGGCGATCCATGAGCCAAACACGCCCGCACCCACCACAGCCACATCAAATGTTTTAGCCTTCGCCACGGGCCGTCATCGTAACCCAATGCGCCGCTCGCGGAAAACACTTCCGTCCACGCGCCGCACGCAGTACGATTTCCGGCTTGTCGTATTTGCCCCGGAGGCTTGCGTGCTCGTATTTCGGAAACAATGCATTTTCTCGTTGGTTGGTCTTATTCTTATCGGCCAGACGGCGCTCAACGCTGGAGCGCAGCAAAAACGTAATCGCGCGAAGGCCGAGGACAAAGCCGGCGGCGCCAACGCGGATTCGGCCACGAATTCGGCAACTCCGGAAATCGATCCAAAACTCTACGGTGGAATGAAATGGCGCTTGATTGGCCCATTCCGCGGAGGCCGAGTCCTGGCGGTCACGGGCGTAACCAGCCAGCCCAACACCTACTACATGGGCGCGGTGGCCGGTGGCGTCTGGAAAACCAACGACGGCGGGATCACCTGGGACCCGCTGTTCGACAAGCAAAGTGTTTCTTCCATTGGCGCTATAGCGGTTTCAGAGTCCGATCCCAACGTTGTTTACGCCGGTACGGGGGAGGCCTGCATCCGCGGGAATATTTCCTTTGGCGATGGCGTGTACCGTTCGAATGACGGCGGCAAGAGCTGGTCGAACATCGGTCTGAAAGATTCGCGGCACATCGGCAAATTGATTGTGCATCCGACAAATCCGGACGTCGCTTTCGTCGCCGCGCTGGGACACGCCTACGGGGCTAACACCGAGCGTGGAATTTTTCGGACCCGCGATGGGGGAAAGAATTGGGAAAAAGTTTTATACCTTGACGATCGCACCGGCGGCATTGACATCGTCTTCGATCCGCACAATCCCCACGTGCTCTTCGCGGCTATGTGGGAGGGCTACCGCACTCCGTGGATGCTGAACAGCGGCGGCGAAAAAGATGGCCTGTTCCGTTCGAATGACGATGGCAGCACCTGGAAGCGTGTCGAAGGTCACGGCATGCCCGAAGGCCCACTGGGCCGCATCGGCGTGAGCGTATCCGGAGAAAGCTCCAACACCATCTACGCACTCATCGAAGCGAAAAAAGGCGGTCTCTATCGCAGCGACGACGGCGGCGAAAATTGGGCGCTCATCAACGAAGATCACCGCTTTCGCCAGCGCGCCTGGTATTTCACGCACGTGTGGGCGGACCCCAAAGATGCGAACAAGGTGTACATCGCCAACACCGGCCTGTTTCGCTCGACCGACGGCGGCAAAACATTCGATCGCATCGCCGCTCCGCATGGCGATCATCACGGATTGTGGATTGACCCCAACAATCCGAATCGCATGATAAACGGCAACGACGGCGGCGCCACTATTTCCGTCGATGGTGGCCGCAACTGGTCGACTCAGCAAAACCAACCGACCGCGCAGTTTTACCACGTCACCGCCGACAACGATTTCCCGTATCACGTTTACGGCACGCAGCAGGACAACAGTTCCGTGGGCATCGCTACCGCCAGCGACAACGGTTTCATTGGCCGATCGGACTGGAGCGCTGTAGGCGGCGGCGAGAGCGGCTATGTGGCGGTGGATCCGCGGGACTCCACCATCGTTTATGCCGGCTCCTATTTCGGCGATATCACTCGTTACGACAAGCGCACCCAGCAGGTGCAGAACATTCAACAGTGGCCGCTCGATCCCGACGGATACAACGCCGCCGTGCAGAAATATCGCTACACCTGGACCATGCCGATTCTGTTTTCTCCGCACGATGCTAACGAGCTTTACCACGCCTCGCAGTTTCTTTTCCGCTCCACCGATGGCGGCCACTCCTGGCAGACCATCAGCCCGGATCTCACCCGCAACGATAAATCCAAACAACAGGATTCTGGCGGACCCATCACCAAAGATCAGGCCAGCATCGAATTTTACGATTTGATTTTCACCGTCGCGGAATCGCCCAAACAAAAAGGCCTCATCTGGGTGGGCACCGACGATGGTTTGATTCAGCTCACGCGCGACGACGGCAAATCCTGGAGCAATGTCACTCCCAAGGGTTTGCCGGAGTGGGCCATGGTCAGCCTCATCGAGCCTTCGCCATTTGACGCCGGAACGGCTTACACCGCCGTGGACGCGCACAAACTTGACAATTTCAAGCCTTACATTTTCAAGACGACGGACTTCGGAAAAACATGGTCCATGCTTATCAATGGGCTGCCAGACGGTTCGTATGTGCACGTCGTTCGCGAAGATCCCCAGCGCCAGGGCATGCTGTACGCCGGTACGGAAACGGGCATCTGGGTTTCGTTTGATGACGGCTCGCACTGGCAATCCTTGCAACTCGATCTGCCCACCACGCCGATCCACGACTTGATTATTCACGACAATGATCTGGTGGTGGCCACGCATGGCCGCGCTTTCTGGTCGCTCGACAAGATCGATCCGCTGCGCCAGATGAAGTCCGGCATCATGAACGAAGACGCCCGCCTGTTCTCGCCGTCCACGGTGATGCGTTCGCGCGTGGGTCACAGCAAGCGCCGCCGCGAACCAGCCGGAGAAAATCCCACGCCTGGCGCGCCGCTGTACTACTACCTGAAAGACGAAGCCAAGGATCCGGCAAAACTGGAAATTCTGGATGCGCAGGGAAAAGTAATCCGCACCTACACCAGCGAGGAGAAAAAAACCGAAGAGGCGCCTGACGAAGGAGATAAAGACGACGAAGTAGAGCACATCCCCGTGAAGGCTGGTCCAAATGTCTTCGTCTGGGACCTGCGTTACGAGCCGCCGACAAAAATTCCTGCCGCGATCTACGATGAAGGCGAACCCGTCGGCCCTTTGGTCATGCCCGGAAGTTATCAGGCGCGACTGACGGTAAAGGGAAAAACCTCTACCGCGCCCATCGAAGTGAAAATCGATCCGCGGCTCAAGACTTCCACGGAAGATCTGCAGAAACAATTCGATCTGATGATGAAGCTGCGCGACCGTCAGGAACAAATGAACCGCGCCATTCTGGCCATTCGTGATCTGCGCGTGCAGCTCAACGTGGTGGAAAAACGTTGGGGCGGCAAGGACAACGCTAAAGCCGTGATTGAGCAGTCCGTGGCGCTGCGCAAGAAGATTGGCGCGATTGAAGACGAGCTGATTCAGGTGAATTCGAAAGCCAGCGAAGACGAGCTGAACTACCCGACCAAGATGAACAGCTGGCTCGGGTATCTACAGGCAGCCGTGGACAGCGCAGATGCGCAACCGACCGAAGGGGAACTGGCGGTGTTCGCGGACCTGAATGAGAAGCTGGACGGCCATCTTGCGAAATGGCACGAGGTACTTTCGACCGACGTGCCCGCCCTCAATGACGCCATGAGCAAAAACGGCATCGCGTTCATTTCCGCGGCTCCTGAAGCCACCCATTGAATTGGTTGTTGAAGTTGAACCTGGGTGCCCCACACGCCGCCTTCGCATGTGGGGATTTTGGTAATGAAAGAAGGGCGATTGCTCGCGATTACTGGGCGTCAGCAGGGAAGGTCTAGCTTTTCCGCTGGAACGCTTCCGCAATGGGCCCAGCCCAATGCGAGAGATGATTCAACGATTCCGTATGCGTGGGGTCGAGGTGTAGCGGCGTGATGGACACTTTGCCGGCGAAAATCGCGGCGTAATCCGTATCCGGGTGCACGTCTTTATTGATTTTCTGCTCAAACAACCAGAAGTAGGTCCGCCCGCGCGGATCTTTGCCTTCGCTCAACTGATTGCGCGTAATTTTCTTTGACTGCCGCGTGAACGAAACGCCGCCCGTCCACGGCTCCGGCACATTCACATTCAACAGCACCTGATCCGGCAGGCCTTCCTTCAAAACAATCTCCGCGGCGGACCTGGCCACGCGAGCGGCCTGTCCGAAATCTACTTTAAGAACCTTGGAGCACAGCGACATAGCGATCGCGGGAATGTGATGCAGCGCCGCTTCTCGCGCGGCTCCCACGGTGCCGGAGTAATAAATATTCTCACCAAGATTCGCGCCGAAATTTATCCCGGAAACCACCATGTCCGGCTTTTCCGGCAAAAGTTTGTGCAACGCCACAATCACGCAATCCGCGGGAGTCCCATCAATGGCCCATTCCCGCTCGCCGACTTCGTGGCAGACAATTGGCTGGCGCAGAGTCAACGATTGCGCCGCCCCACTCTGCTCGCGGCTGGGCGCCACGATGCTCACCGTCGCGAACCTGGCAAACTCCGCAGCCAGCGCGCGCAAACCCGGGGCTTCGTAGCCATCATCGTTGGTCAGCAAAATGTGGGTCATGGCAGGGAGTCAACGTGCTACGCGGCAATAATTCATCCGCCCAAACTTAGTAACACCTCAAGAATACGCGAATTTGCATTTCAGCGCAGGCCCTCGGCAGGCGCACGTTTCCACGGCGCGGTCTGACACGTAAAATACTTAGAACTTGCGGTGAAGTTTAGTGCGAATGGTCGGGACGACTGGATTCGAACCAGCGACCTCACCCACCCCAAGGGTGCGCGATACCAGGCTTCGCTACGTCCCGACCGGTTGTTGATTTTTCGTAGCCTGGGAGTTCAAGGCTATCATCGGCCTTCGAGAAGCGTCAAGAAAGCGCGCAGCGAATCGCGGAGATCTAGCAACATTTTGCGGCTTAAAATCTGCGGCGTATCTTCGGCGGGTTTCAGCCGCGGACCGGAGCCATCGCCGCCTGCGTCCATCCTGGCTTGCTCGGTCAAGTGCCGCCGCGCGCCCTCGGTGGTAAACCCTTCGTCGTACAGCAGGCGCTTGATCTTGAACACCATGTCCAGGTCTTCCTGGCGGTACAAACGGTGCCCGGCGGGGCTCTTTACCGGCTCGAGCATGGGGAATTCCGTCTCCCAATAGCGCAGCACGAAAGCCTTTACATCCGTCAGCCGGCTCACTTCGCCGATGCGGAAATAATTATCCTGGGAATCGTCTGAAATAGTTTGTGCGGCCGTGCCGTTGGTGGACATCGCTAGCTCATCCAATAAATAGTGCGGGTGGGAACCTCTTCATCCTAAGCCAAAATACGGTGTTGTCAACGAGTGTCAGTTGTCGACTTCGCTGTTTTTGTCCCGGCGCGTGCGTAGCCGCTGGATGAAGCGGATGGGCGTACCGACGAAATCAAATTTGCCACGGATCTGGTTTTCGAGGAAGCGCTCATAACTGAAGTGCAGGGGATTTTTTTGGTTGGTGAACATCAGGAACGTAGGCGGCGCAATCTTGGCTTGGGTAATGTAGTAGATGCGCACCGGCCGGGCCTTGGGAGTGGTGCCGCGCTGTAGGTCCACTTCTTCCTTCAGCCAGCGGTTCAGCTCCGGTGTGGAAATTTTTCGCCGCCGCGCGTTCCAGCACTGGTTAATCAGCGGCCACAGTTTTTCCACTCGTTCGCCGGTGCTGGCCGACAGGAACACAATCGGCGCGTAACTCAAAAATTTTAATTTGCCGCGAATCATTTTTTCGTATTCGAACAGCAGGCGGCCGGTCTCGAAGTCTTCCGGGCGATGCCTCTCGCCAGGTGACCGGCGCGATTTGCCTTTAGCGCTCTCCGCGTCACGAGCTTCGGCGCTGCGCGCCGCTTTCACGGCCAGGTCCCACTTGTTGATGACGATCACCACGGAGCGATTCGATTGCTCCGCGTAATTGGCGATTTGCGCGTCGCCCTGGGTCACCCCTTGCTCGCCATCCACGATCAGCAGCGCCACGTCGCAGCGTTCCAAACCGCGGCGGGCCATCACTACGCTGAGTTTTTCGGCCACCAGCGTGGTTTTTCCCTTACGGCGAATGCCGGCAGTGTCCACGAAGCGATATGTTTTGTCTTCGCGCACCACCTCGGTGTCCACGTTATCCATGGTGGTGCCGGGAATGGGTGAAACGATGGACCGTTCCTCGCCCGCGAGGCGATTCAACAGCGTGGATTTCCCGACGTTAGGCCGCCCGATGATGGCCACTTCGATGACATCGGGGCGCTTTTCTTCTTCGACGGATTCAACAACTTCCACCTGCGCGAGGGCCGCGTCCAGCAGATCGTCAATGCCCGTGCCATGTTCCGCGGCGATAGGAAATACCGCCACGCCCATGGAATGAAAAGCGCCAATATTGGCTTCCTGGGCGCGCGCATCCACTTTATTGGCGGCGATCACGAAAGGTTTGCCGGTGGTGCGCAGCAACCGCGCCAATTCCTGGTCCAGGGGAGTAACTCCCGCGTGGGTGTCCACCACCAGAACCAGCATGGCTGCGTTTTCGATGGCCACGTGCGCCTGCCGCAGGATTTCCCGCGGGATCAGCGCTTTATCGTCGGGCACTAACCCGCCGGTATCCACAATTTCGAGCCCGCGGCCGCGCCACTCCGCCTTGCCATAGATGCGATCGCGGGTGATGCCCGGCTCATCGGTGACGATGGCCCGGCGCGTTCCAGTGAGCCGGTTGAAAAGAGTGGATTTGCCCACATTGGGACGCCCCACGATGACCAGCGATGGTAAGTTTTGTGCCATGAAATGAGCGCGGTAGCGTTTTCGCGCGATAAAACAGCAGCAGGACGTGCCACAACTGTACCGCATCAGCGGCGCAGTCCCAAACCGCAGAGCGGCAACGCTAGCGTTTCACGACCAAGGAGGCCACGGAAGTTAGAAAGGATTCAATTCTTCCAAATAGGATTAGACTTCTCGGCGCGCCTCAACTTGCGTGCCAGTTGATTTTTGGCGCGGAAAAGCATTACGCGTACGGTGGGCGCGCGCATGTTCAGTACATCGCCAATCTGCGAATAGCTCATCCGCTTGTAGTAGCGCAGTATCAACGGCACCTTGTATTTGTTCGGCAGGCTCGCGAGTTGCTCCCGAACACGCCGTTGTTCGTCTCTGCTCAGTATTTGCGAAAGCGGGGACGGAGTAGAGCGATCCGTCAAGCCGCTCAGATCGACTTCTTCCAGCGAAGAACTTCTCTCACGCTTTTTCTGGCGCAGCTTGTCGATGCAGTGATGGCCAGCCACCTGCGAAACCCACGGACGAAACGGCAGCGTTTCGTCTTTCTGGTGTAGCACCCGGTAAAGCTTCAGGAAAACTTCGGCTGCGGCGTCTTCCGCGTCTTCCCGCTGCCGGAAAAATCCGCGGCAGACCTGCAAAACGTGACGGTAGTGGGCCACGTAGATAGCCTTCAAATCGTCGGCAGAAATCGCCGCATTCTTGTCGGGAACCGGGTAGAACTGTGAATCCTCCAGGAAGAGTGAAGCTGCTTTGGTCGCCATGGCGAATCCTCCCTTGTATTGTCTAAATCCGCACACACCCATACCGCCGGGTCCAAAAAACACTTTTGGCTCGTGGTTAACCGCGTGAACTAATTGTGAATTCCGGTCAGTTGGCCGCCGCCCGGGCTCGCGCCACGGTATTCACGCGACGCCGCGGCGCTGCAATATCTTTCTCGCTAAGGGAATCGGACGCACTGGCCGCCGCACGGCGGCGCACCACCAGCAGGGTCAAATCGTCGCCAGGTGTGCAGTCGTCGGCAAAATCCAGGACTGCGGCCAGCGTAGAGAACAACACGCGGCTGGCGTTGGCGCCGCTCACGGCCTTGGTCGCCGCGATCAGCCGCCTGCTTTCGAATTCTTCTTCCTTGGAATTCATGCATTCGGTGAGCCCGTCGGAATAGGCCAGTAACATATCGCCGGCATCCATGCGCACCGTGCCCGATCCGTAGGTAGCTTCGTTCAAGGCGCCCAGCATGGGGCCGCCCTCTTCCAGTTGCTCGATGGACTGGTCCTGCCGCAGAACCAGCGGAGCGGGCAACCCGGCATTGCAATAAAGCAGTTCGCCGCGTTCCGCGTCGAGCCGAGCAAAAAACAGTGCGGTAATAGGGCGCTCTCCGAAGTCCTGGCACAATTCGCGATTAACTCCGGCGATGGCGTCGCAAGGACGCTCGTACGCCCGCGCGCATCGCTGCATCACACCCATCAGGTGCGCCTGCCAGATGCCCGCGGTCAGTCCCTTGCCGGCGATGTCGCCGAGAATCAATCCCAGTTCTGATCCCAGCTCCATCACCTTAAAAAAATCTCCAGAGAGGTGGCGCACCGGAAAACTTTCTCCCGCAATTTCAAAATCGCCCCAGGCCATTTCGCGCGGCGCACACATCCGCCGCTGCACCTGTGCAGCTTCGTAGATAGCCTGTTGCAGCTTGCCGTATTCGCGGCGCACGGAATCCAGTTCCTGCTGGAGCGTAAAAAGGTCTCCCATGTCGTCGGCCGCCTGCTTTGCAGGAGATTTCCGCCGAGGCGAGCCTTTGTGCACATTGCCGGCCAATTTTCCTGTTTTGTTTTCTGTTGCCAAGCTCTTGGTCGTCATATTCATTTCATCCTACGAATTTGTAGCCCACTCCATGAACTGTCAGAAAAAATCGCGGCTGATCCGGGACCGGCTCCAGCTTCTGCCGAATCCGCACGATGTGGGCATCCACTGTGCGCGTGGTCGGAAAGTTCTCGTAGCCCCATACTTCGTCGAGCAGGCGATCGCGGCTCAAGGTCTCGCCCGAATGGCAAAGAAAATGTTTCAGCAAATCGAATTCTTTTCCGGAAAACTCCACGTTATGGCCGCCACGCGAGACCTGGTAGCTGCGCAGGTTCACTTCCACGTCGCCGAAGGCGTAGCGGTCCTGTTCCTTGGGCACCGCCTGGGCCCGCCGCAACACCGCCTTCACGCGCGCCAGCAATTCGCGAATCGAGAACGGCTTGGTGACGTAATCGTCGGCGCCCAGTTCCAAGCCGACCACTTTGTCCACTTCCTGCCCGCGCGCCGTCAACATGATGATGGGAATCGACGGCCGCTTGGCCTTCAATTGTTTGCAGACGTCCAGCCCGCTCATGCGCGGCATCATCACGTCCAGCACCACCAGGTCGGGAGATTCCTTCAACGCTCGCTCCAGCCCTTCGACTCCATCCATGGCCGTCAATACCTGAAAGCCTTCGTACTCGAAGTTGTCGCGCAGTCCCGCGACCATGTTCGGTTCGTCTTCTACAATCAAAATCTTCGCGGCTCTCATGCCTTCTCCCTTGTGCTTTGCGGGGACATTCAAGTTGGTAGCTCTCATGCCAGGGCGCTCCCGGTTTGCGAGGGCTGCATTAGCGGCAGCGCGATGGTGAATTTGCTGCCTTTGTCCGGCGCACTTTCCACCAGCACATCTCCGCCGTGGGCCCGCACAATGTGGCGCACCAGAGAAAGGCCCAGGCCCGAGCCTTTTACGTTGTGGACCAGCGGATCGCCGCAGCGGTAAAACTTTTCAAAGATTTTTTCCTGCTCGTTGGCTGGGATGCCGATGCCCCGGTCTTTCACTTCCAGGTTTACGGAGCCGTTGACGCGGTACAGGCTCACGCCGATGTATTTCTGGTCCTTCGAGTATTTCAGGGCGTTGTTGACGAGGTTCAGCAAGGACCGCGCAATGGCTTCACGATCGACGTTCACGGGAGGAATGTCGCAGGCGATGTTTTCCTCGAAGCCAAAACCGTTTTGCTGAATCTGGAAGCGGTAGGACTCCAGTGTCGAGTGCACCAGCTCACCAAGATTCGTTTCCTGGAACTCATATTCCTTCCGTCCGGCGTCAATGCGCGAAAAATCCAGAATATTGTTGATCAGTGCCGTCAAACGCTCGCTCTCTTCGCGGATGATGCGGAAATATTCCTGGTATTTTTCTTTGGCATTCAAGCGCCCCAATTCCAGGGTCTCGGCATATAGCCGGATCAGTGCGAGCGGCGTGCGCAATTCGTGGGACACGTTCGCGACAAAGTCGGATTTCAGCCGCGCCAGGGTCATCTCCCGCGAAACGTTGCGATACGTCAGCCAGATACCGCCCACCATGAACAATGCCAACGCTCCCAACACCATGTAGTTGTAGCGCAGGAACCTGTTGCCGATATCCGCCACCGTCAAGCCCTGGTATTTGATGGCCATGGTCAGGTCCTGGAAAATATATTCAAAATTGCGCTCGGCTTCAGGCCTGGCGCCGTCCCAGTTTGAGGAAGCTATCCACGGCGCGGAATCCTTGGACGCATGGATCATCATTACCGGCGGGTTGGCGTCGGCCATTAGCACCGGGCTTTTGCTCGTCAGCACGTCTTTCATCAGCGCGGGAAAAAATGTGTTGCGCAGATAATCGGGATCGAAACCCAGAACACCCAGGGTTACGCGATCTTTCGCAATGTTTGGCGGAACGAAATAGGCCAGGCTACCGTAAATGCTCTGCTTGTCTTTCATCGACCATCCGCCGTAAAAGGCTACCGGCTCTTCATCTTTCTCCGCCATCGCGCGCACCTGCGAGCCCATGTGTTTGGCTTCCAGGGGTATCCAGGCGGAGACTGCATTGATGGCGTCCTGGGTTATGGCGCAGAACTCCCGATCCTGGTCACGACCAGGCTGCGCAACACTCACTAGCAGGTTGTTCTTCTTGTCGTAGAGCAGCGCGTAGGAGTACTCGGGATGCGTACTCAGCATTTCGTCCAGTTTTGCCTTGATGACCCCACGATCCTCGTCCGGGTTCGGGAACGCTTTCCGTAGTGGCGTAATCAATTCGACGGCCTGGTGCCACGACTTTTTTTCCGCGAATTTCAGCACGTGGGCCAAGTCACGTTGGTAGGCGGCCTCCACGAATTCCGAGCGCTGGATACGGTTCAGGTTCCACACGCTGAAGCCCAGCAACGCCGCCGCCGGCAGCACAATGGCCAGCTCCAGCGTCAGCAGGGTTCGCGTGCGGTCCGTCAATCGCCACTTCTTGAACATGCGCAACCTCATTAGTCGTTACCGTTCGACTATCAGACTATAAAGAACCCGCCAGGGCAGGGTGTCAAGGCGGCGCAAACTATTGTAAAAAGTTGTAAAAAAGGCGTGGAGTCGCAAGTTCCGCCGCGTGGGCGGCGGTCGTGTTTATAAGGCGATTCGAGCGGTTTCGGGGGAATAGGGGGGCGCAGTGCGGTCAGTTGGTCCGTCGCCCTGCGTCGCTTCACTCAGCGGTTATGGCTTTCACAGGCTGTGCGCGTAGTACTTTACGCCGCCCGGCCAGGCTCCGGCATGACTGCTAAATCCCACCCGCACAGAGATGCTGGAGTGATTGTGGTTTCCCGCCTGGATGATCTGGGGGCCGTTGCGCTGCAAGGTTGCGGCACTTTTCTCGGCAGGCCGCACTATCGCGATGTGTCCAGGCTCGTGGGAATCGGGATTGGCGAACACCACCAGGACTAGTTCCCCTCGATTGGCCAGCGACTGCGCCTCCTGGTCGCCGCTTACCGGCCGCCAGCCTTTATCTCGCGCGGCGGAGCTCGCCAGCCAGCCTGCCTGCGCGTTGGCCAGCAGTTCCTGCCCGTGATCCGGAGGCCGCAAAAGGTACACGCCGAATTTCTTGGCGCTGGCCGCCGCAAACGCGCTGCAGTGCGTATGCTTGTTGGGGCCTTCGTACTCTCCTCCGCGGTCGGGTTCTCCGGTCTCCCAATTGATGTGTTCATGCGCCAGCCATAAGGATTCGACGTTCATGGAGTTCAGTTGCTCCTCCAGCCCTTGCCCCGCAGGCGTGATTTGGCCGCAGCAGGGATGTTTGTGTTGCGCAGAGGTGGTTTGGGTTCCCAAGAAAAGCAGCAGCAGCGCGGCCGCTAAAGTGCTCGCCGCGAGGTGCGCGTCCAACCGCATCCGCCTCTTCTTGCGTTTCAGTATCTGCCTCGCCGTGCTGGCCATTCGTTGACTATATAGCCGTTTTTGACAATTTGAATGGAGCCTAATCTACGGCGCCGCCGCCCCGCCTCTGAGCAGCGGTCGTCCGCCACGGCTTACTCTCCGAATACACTTTTCTCTCGCTGCTTGACGCCTTCGCGCGCGCACGGTTAGTGTAGTCGTACTTATTAGACTAAGACGGTACTTCTTCGAGGGAAGCCGCAGCTGTTCCGGGGGAGTGCGTGCTCGCCAATTGCAGACCAACTGAGGTGACTTTGATGATGGGAATTATCCGCAGCCTGACCGTGGTGCGCATTTTCACAGTGGCGACGCTGGTGATCCTGGGGGCGCTGGGTGCTGTCACCAACGCGCAAACATTTCGCGGAACGATTCTGGGTACCGTGACTGACACCTCCGGCCTGGCCATTTCCGGCGCCACCGTCACGGTGAGGAACACCGGCACCGGCTTGATTCGCACGGTGACCTCCTCCGACGGCGGCGAATTCAGCGCGCCGGAGCTGCCCATCGGCACCTACAGCGTCAGTGTGGAGAAGTCCGGCTTCAAGATCGGCGTGGTCAACGGCGTCAGCGTGGAGGTCTCCAGTGAACGCCGCGCCGACGTGATCCTGCAACCGGGCGATGTTTCGCAAACAGTGGAAGTCTCCGGCGACACTCTGCCGCAGGTGGAGTCCACGTCCAACACGCTGGGCGGCATCATCGAATCCACTGTCGTTACCAATCTCCCGGTCAACGGCCGCGACTATCAAAAATTGATTTTTCTCGTTCCGGGAGTTACTGGCTCGCCCGACCAGATCACCGATTCACCCGGATCTTATGGAGTGTTTTCCGTGAACGGCGCGCGCGGGCGCTCCAATAATTTCCTGCTCGACGGCACGGACATGAACGACGGCTACCGCAACGATCCGGCCATCAACGAAGCCGGCGTCTTCGGCACTCCCGCGACGATTCTGCCCATTGAAGCTATCGCCGAGCTGCGCGTGCTATCCAATTTCGAAGCGGAATATGGCCGCAGCGCCGGCGGCGTCATCAACATCGTCACCAAGAGCGGCATCAATGATTTTCACGGCACCGGATTCGAATTTTTGCGCAACAACGCGCTGGATGCCCGCAACTACTTCAATGAAGTGGGCTCGCCGCAAAATCCCTTTCACAACAATCAGTTTGGCGGGGCGCTCGGCGGACCCATTCGTAAGGATAAGACTTTCTTCTTCGTGGATTACGAAGCCATGCGAGAGAAAGGCGCGGAAGCCAGCACCGCCTGCGTGCCCACGGCGCAGGATATTGCGACCGCGACCGCCGCGAATGGCACGCCGGTGAATCCGGTTATCGCCAATCTGTTGGCGAAAAATCCTTGGCCGACTCCAAATTTGGGCGGCTCCTGCATCACCGACGGTTCGGACGGCCAGGGTGAGGCTGTTGCCAGCAATATTTCACTATCCACGCCCTTTTCCAATCGGGTGGACAGCGCCATCGTAAAAATCGATCACAATTTCAATGCCAACAATCTGCTTACCGGCCGTTATTACATCGGCGACAGTACCCAGCTCTTTCCTCTGGCGCTCGTAGGTGGGGGCCTGGTGCCCGGGTACAACACCATGACGCCCACGCGCGTGCAGCTCGTTTCGCTTTCCTACGTCTCCACAATTTCTCCGTCCATCGTCAGCGAAGCGCGGCTCGGTTGGAACCGCTTCGCGGAAGGCTTTTTTCCGCAGGACCGCAGCTTCGATCCAGCCTCCATCGGTTTGAACACCGGGGCCACGGCCTACGACTTTGGCCTGCCGAAGATCAGCGTGTCCGGCTTTGCTCCCATTGGCGCAGACAGCGGCGACGCCCGCCAGCGTGTGGATACCAACTGGCATTACATTGACAATATTTCCTGGAAAGCCGGCAGACACGACATCAAATTTGGCTACGAATTCCGCCGCACCTCCATTTCGCAGATTTTCAATCGCAAGTTCCGCGGTGAGCTTGATTTTGAAGACCAGTCCGGTGGTCCATCGGGACTTCAGGAATTTCTGGCTGGCACACCCACGGATGGATCACAGCGGCAGGGCAACACCAACCGCAACACTTTTGAAAATAATCACGCCGCCTATGTGCAGGATAGTTTTCGCTGGAAGAAAAACGTAACCATCAATCTGGGCTTGCGCTACGACTATTTCGGCATCGTGCAGGAGAAGCACGGAAACTTTACCAACATAGACACCACCACAGGACTGGGTGTCGTACTTGGCCAGAGCCGCCTCTATGAGCCTGATTACAATAACTGGGCTCCGCGCGTCAGCGTGGCCTGGGACCTGACCGGCAAAGGCAAGACCGTGCTGCGCGCAGGCTATGGAATCTTTTATGATGGCATTTCGCAGGACATGTTTCTGGGCCACCTGCCCTTCAATAGTGGCTTCGACCCGGGTGCGGCCTACTCCGGGTTCGGGCCCAATCCCATCTCGTCCGCGAGCGCCAATTCCGGGCCGCTGGATCCCACGGTTCCGGTGTACGGCTTTGCCAGCGAGATCGGTGACGCATTCGGTGTTGACCAACACCTGCGCACTCCGTACATGCAGAATTTTAATTTGAATTTCCAGCAGGAACTTTCCCGCAAGGTGGTTCTGCAAGTCGGCTACGTTGGTTCGAACGGCCACAAATTGCTGCGCTTCCGCGATATCAATCAACCGACGCAAGCGGATATCACCGCAGCAGATCTAGCCTGCGATTGCATCAACGACGGCAGCGTGCCGCGCCGCTACGAAACCCTCACCGGATTTTCTCCCTTTTTCTACATCAACTATCAGGAAGCTTCCGCGAACTCCACCTACAACGCGCTGCAAACCAGTTTGCGCGTAACGGATTGGCATGGATTTACTTCTACCCTGAATTACGCGTGGTCGCATTCGCTGGACGACGCCAGCGACGGCGAAGAATATGTGCCCAACGCTTCACAGCCCAATGACAGCACCGCACCCATTGGCCAGAACCGCGGCAATTCCAACTTTGACATTCGCAATCGCCTGACCTGGAATTTCGTCTATCAATTCCCGAATCACAAGGGCAGTTGGCAGCGCGTGACCGATGGCTGGGGCGTGAACGGCATCGTGACCGTGCAGTCCGGCCAACCTTTCAACATTAATTACAATTTCCTCGACGACTACGATGGCAGCGGTGAATTTTATGGCCGGCCCGATGTGGTCGGTCCTGTCCATTACAATCGCAGCGATCCCCGAAATTTCCTCGACCTCACCTCCTTCGCGGCGCCCTGCACTTTCCCGGCAGGGGGTGGCGACGGATTTGCCGACACTTGCATTCCCGGGACGCGGCACTTTGGCAATGAAGGACGCAACTCCTTGCTCGGCCCCAATTTCCGCCAGTTTGATTTCTCCATCTTTAAAACCACCGCGATTACAGAACACGTGAAGTTGGAGCTGCGGTTTGAGGCCTATAACATCCTCAATCATCCCAATTTCATCAGTCCGCTGATGCCGGCCTTCATTGCCGACGCCGCCCCCAACGGCGTTGGTCCGGACGGCCGCCACATTGGCACTTTGGGACTTACGGCTACGGGTGACGTGGGCATTGGCTACCCGTTCCTCGGAAGCGGGGGCCCACGTGGGCTGCAAATCGCGGCCAAAATCAGCTTCTAGCTTGTTAGCCTGGGTAATTCCGATTTGGTAAACGGCCTGGCTTTTCGCCAGGCCGTTGGCTTTTCTGATAGATTGCTGGCTGTTTGGGGTGTCGACTGTCTCCGGGGAGCGCCCTGCTTCGGACCATGTAAGTTTTTCAGGGCTGCTGCGTACTACCTTATGGATGCTCTGAGACCAGGCCGGATGAGCTCGCCGGGAATAGCGGAACCGACGGAGGCAATCGCCCGTGCCAGGGCAGGAGACGCCCAGGCCTGGGGCGAGCTGTATCACGACTACGCCCCCGCGATTTTCCGGTTCTGCCGCCGGGCGCTGCCGACCCGGGAAGACGCAGAAGACGCCACCATGGAAGTATTTATGAAGCTGAGAGGCAAGCTCAACCAGTACGACCCGTCGCGGCCTTTCTCGGGCTGGCTCTATAAAGTGGCCGCCAATCACTGCTGGGACACCCTGCGCCGCCGCAAGATTCGCCAGGACAAGGAAACCGAAGACTCCGATGATGTCCCTCTCGAGCACCCTGATCCGAGCCAACTTGATCGCCTCATCGAGCAACGCAGCAACGTGGAAGTGCGCAAGGCGCTGGCGACCCTTGGCAAGCGCGCCCGCATGGCGCTGGTGATGCGCTACTACTCGGATATGAGCTATGACGAGATTGCGGATGCGCTGGGCGTGCGTCGCGCCTTTGTGGGCGTGGTGCTCTTGCGGGCGCGTCATGAACTGCGGCAGGCGCTGGAAGGCAACGCCGCGCTGGCCGCGGGAGGGACCACATGAGTGAATCGCCAGGCACCGGCGGGCGCATGGATCAACATCTCGACGAGATGACCTTGCTGCTCTACGTCGAGGGCCAGCTCGATCGCAATCGTGCACAGGAAGTATCGGCGCATACCCAGGATTGTCAGGCGTGCCGCACGCTGCTGCGCGCGTTGGAGCGCGAGTCGCGCCTGCTGACCCGTGCCATGCTCGAAGAAGACGAACCGCTGCCATCGCGCCTCGCAGCATTCCAGCAGAGCGCTCGCAAATCCATGCAATGGATCTGGGGCCTGGTTTTTGGTCTGGCAGCTACCGGCGTTTACGCCTTGTATACCGAGTATGTGGAGCCCGTGCAGCAACGCTTCGAACAAGCTGGCTTTGGCGGCAGCAGTCTTCTTAACCTAATGATCTTTCAAGGCGCATTCTGGAAAGGATGGCAGTCCATGTTGACCCTGATTGAGGTACTCGCGTTTCTCACTATAGCCGGTTCGGCGATGATGTTCGTGCGGCGCCGCCTGCGGCGGGGAACGGCCTTCGCCATGATCATCGTCGCGGCCATCTGCACCGCCACGTCGTTATCTTCCTCCGCGATGGCTTCGGAATTTCGCAAGGGCGACACTGTCGAAGTGGATAAGGGAGAGACCATCAAAGGAGACGCGTATCTCTCCGGGCATCACGTCAAAGTGGAAGGCACGGTGGACGGCGACCTTTTCCTCTTTTGCCAAAACGCCGACGTCGAGGGCCACGTAACGGGAGACATCATCGCCTTCGCGCAAATCGTGCGCGTCAGCGGCCAGGTGGACGGCAACATTCGCACCTTCTCGAACACCAGCCTGATCAGTGGAACGGTCACCAAGAATCTGATGTCCTTTTCTGAAACCGTGACGCTGGATGCCAGCGGGAAAATCGGCGGCAGTGCCACTACCTTCGGCAACACCCAGACGATAGACGGAAAACTTGGCCGCGATTTGCTCACTTTCGGGAACAACACCACCGTCTCCGGCACCATCGGCGGTGGCATCCAGGCGCAGGGCAATCATTTCCGGTTCAACTCAGGCGCACAGGTGGATGGCCCGGTAAAATTCAAAGGCGAAAACCCTCCCGACGTCTCTCCGGGAGCTAAACTGGCGAGCCCCGTGGAGTTCACCCGGGTGGAGCATCATACCAAGTACGAGGAAAGCCATTTCTATATCTGGCGCATCATCTGGACCGCGGCGGGAATTTTACTAGGGCTGGTACTGTTCCTGCTCATGCCCGGCTTTGCGCGTGAGGCAGCGGACTCCGCGGAACGCTACGGCGCTTCTTTCGGCCTGGGTGTGCTGGTCATGTTCGGCGTGCCCATAGCCGCGATCATCGCTTGTATCACCGTCGTGGGCATACTCATCGGTATATCCACGTTTCTACTGTGGCTGTTTGTGCTCTTCTGCGCGCACATCGTGGTTGGCACCATTGTGGGACAATGGCTGATGGGCCACATCCGAGAAACGTGGCAGCTTATCGGACGAATGGTTGTAGGCGTCATCCTGCTGCGCGTCGTGGAAATGATTCCGCTCCTGGGCGGCTGGATAAGATTCGCCGTCGTGCTCTGGGGCATGGGCGCAATCGCTCTCGCCATCTACCGACGCTTGCACCCGGCGAGCACGCCAATCATTCCGGGCGCACCAACTGCTCCGTCACCGTTGCCGCCCAACACCACCATCGGCAGTCCTCAGCCCGCTTGAGTGCGCGGCTCATCCCGGAGCGCGTGGCAATCAAAAAGGGCCGGTCCCCAATGGGGGTCGGCCCTTCCCGGGTGCGTCTCGTTTTAACCGGCTCGCCTTAAGTGCCGTCGGCCCTCTTGTCGCCACCCAGAATCTACGGCTGCACTCGCACCTTCGCCGCATAGAAGCTGAACACTGAATTGTTCAGCAGCAATGCGCGGATGGAAACGTTTTGTGCTGACGTCAGGCTGCTCACGTCCGTCACTCCGTCAAAATTCGTCGCGTTTGGAATAGTATCCACCAGCGGGTTGGTAACAAACGGAATGTACGCTGGAATATTGGCGAGCGGGAAAGACTGCCCGGAAACGCTTTGCACCGTTCCGGTCGTGCGCGTGAAGCGCAAGCGCACCCGATCTGTCGTGATGGCCTGGTCTCCCGCGGCCGCCGTGCCGGTGGCCGCGGTGACGTGCACCATCACGTCCTGCCCGTCCACTAGATCCGCTTCGCTGGAAAACAATGTTGTGACGCTGCTTGGTGGCAGCGATGCGTTGTTGAAAAATTCATCGGTATCCACAATAAAAACCGGATTGCTCAGCGTCACCAGAAAAGTGTCGCCCACATTCGCGGCCGCCAGCGTGCTGTTTCCGGTGGCCACCACTTTGTTGGCCACCACCAGAAAAAATTGCCCGGCCACGCCGTTCGCGAGCAACGTGCCTTCCACTTCGTCCTGCGGAGTGGCGTCCAGCAAATCGGCGGACACCAACGTGAGCGTTCCATCCGTATTCACGGTGGCGTCCACGCTCACGACCGTCTGATTAGCCACTAGGCAGGTGGCATCCAGGGCCCCGCACAGCCCCTGCGGATCTTCGATGACCGGTGACGAAGGCAATTTCAGTTGCAGCGTAATGCCATTGGCAGCCACTATCGTGATGGAGCTGGAACTCTTGGCGGTTAGTTTTCCTACAAAATCCTCCAACAGGTCGAGGGCGCTCGTGGGTGTGCCCGTGCGTGGGAGGGTAGCCGCCGTCGCTACATTGGCGGTGCTGAAGTTCAAAGCCAGCGTGCCGCTTGTGACCGTCAAAGCCGTGTTCAAATCCAGGTTAATGGAAACGCCGGTGGCTTGACCGCTGGTCAGGGTTAGGGGAAATGGTGTGGTCGTTACTTGCGCAGATCCGGCCGTGAGCACGATGCTGCAAATGGTGCCGCTGAGGCAGGTTCCGTTCAGGGTGGCCCCCGTTTGATTCAAGATGGTGAGTACCGGCGCGGAAAATGTGAGCGTGGCGCTGGTATACGTATCCGCCGGCAACGACAGCGAGCCGAGAAACGCTGTATCACTTTGCAGTCGGGCCAGATCGACGGGATAAACCGTCGGATTCAACGTCACCGCGACAGCGGTGCCGGTGGAGGGATTCAAGGACACTCCGGTAATTCCCACCGTGGCTGCAAGTACTGAAATATTTGTCAGTGAAACCGAAGGCTTCGAGGTCATGGTCAGCGCCAGATTTGCATTTTGCGGAGTCGGCCCAGACCCGCTGCCGCTTCCTACACCGCTGCATCCGGCCAGCGTGGTCAGCGCTATGGCTGCCAGCAACGAAATTGCTCCGCGCGTCGCGATACGTTTCATTCCCCACCCCAAGTGGATGCTCTGTTTGCGCCGATTAAGGCGGACCATCCCCGAATCGACTGTAGCGCCGCGCGGCGATCGTTAGGAGAGACAAAAGGCATGGCGTGTTCAATGACTAAAGTCGTAAAGGCATCGCGAGCGAAGATTCGCCTCGCGACGGCGGCGCGCCCTGCCTTCCGGCGAACGGTATGCTAAGGTAACCATTCCTCCGCTTCAGCGTTCTCAATAAATCCAGCGGGAGCTACGAATTTGGCGCGACGCAACTCCAGGGCAGCTACCGACGCACAGGACAGCACTGTCCGTTCCGTTCGCCGTTCATCGCCGGTGCTGGATGGAAGTCGCACAGGTGGCGAAGAGTTATCGAATGTGATGCCCGTGGCCGCGCCTGCCACCGCGCCTGGCAATTCGCGGAATGGCGAGAATTCCTTGCCCGCGCAGGGCTCCCCCACCATGCACGACGTTTTCGGGCCCGGGGGGTTGCTGGAACGCTGCATGATCGGCGGCTACGAGCATCGCCCCGGTCAGCTCGAAATGGCCGAAGTGGTTCACGATGCTTTCGAGCAGCATCACCACGCGGTCGTGGAAGCTGGCACCGGCACGGGGAAGACGCTGGCCTACCTGATTCCCGCGATTTGCAGCGGGCGCCGCGTGGTCATCTCCACGGCGACGAAATCTTTGCAGGAACAGCTCTACCAGAAGGATATTCCGTTTCTGCAGAAACACTTTGCGCCCAACCTGAAAGTCGCGGTCATGAAGGGGCGTTCGAATTTTTTGTGTCATGCCAGGGTGCACCAGATGGCTGATCAGCCGCTGCTTAAAGGCATGGAAGAAATCGACGAGTTCCGGCAGATTCGTGAATGGTCGCAGCTCACAGAGACCGGCGACCGCGCCGAGCTCACTTTCCTTTCCGACGATTCCGATCTGTGGACGCGCCTTGACGCCCGCCGCGACACTTGCACCGGACAAAAGTGCGAACACTTTAACAAATGTTTCGTTACCGCCATGCACCAGCGCGCCAAAGAAGCCGACCTGATCATCGTCAATCACCATTTGTTTTTCGCCGATCTCTCGCTCAAGCAGGACGATTTCGGCAGCATCCTCCCGGAATACTCCGCGGTAATTTTCGACGAGGCCCATGAAATCGAGGACGTGGCCAGCGATTACTTCGGTCGCCAGATTTCCAATTATCGTTTTGAAGAACTGGCGCGCGACGCGGATCAATCGCTGCGGCTCCTGAATCTCGGCTCGCCAGTGGTACTGCGCCGCACCCAACGTATTCGCGAACGCGCCCGTGCCTTTTTCGAATCCTTCCCGCCGCGCGACGGCCGGTTTCCGTTTGCGCGCAGCGAGCGCGACGCATTTCTGGAGCACAATCGCGAAGCCTACGAGTCCCTGCTGACGGCCTTGAAAGGCCTCGAAACCGAATTCGCGGCCATGGTGCAAAAGCCGGAGGAATTGATTCGCGTGGTGCGCCGCAGCTTTGACCTTCGTCAGGAACTGTCCTTCTTGTTCGAGTCCAACGAAAAAAATTACGTCTACTGGTACGAGCGCCGCAACAAAGGTGTGTTTCTTACTGCCACTCCGATCGACGTCAGCCAGATTCTGCGCCAACGCCTCTTCGAACAATTCGACACCGTGGTTTTGACCTCCGCCACGCTCACCGTCGGCGGTCGCTTCGAATTCATTCGTCAGCGCCTGGGCCTCGATCACGTCAAAGAGCGCACCCTGCCCCCAGAATTCGATTACGCCGAACAGGTGCTGCTGTATCTCCCCAACAAAATCCCCGACGTGCGCGATGCGGGGTTCGCCTTCAAAGCCGCCGATGAAATTGTGCAATTGCTGGAGCACAGCCAGGGCCGCGCTTTTTGTCTCTTCACCAGTTACGGGCAGATGAACGACTTGTTCGAACGCGTGCGCACCCGCGTGAGCTTTCCTTTGTTGCTGCAGGGCACCGCGCCGCGCTCGGTATTGCTGGAGCGTTTCAAGAACACGCCCGCCGCCGTACTGTTCGCCACTTCCAGTTTCTGGCAGGGCGTGGATGTTCCCGGAGAACAACTTTCCTGCGTGATTGTGGATCGCTTGCCCTTCGCGGTTCCCAGCGATCCCATCGTTGCGGCTCGCGTTCGTGCTCTGCAGGACGACGGCCGCAATCCTTTTTCAGAATTTCAAGTGCCGCAGGCGGTGCTGGCATTGAAGCAGGGCTTCGGCAGGCTCATTCGCACCAAGACGGACCGCGGCGTGCTGGCGCTGCTCGACACCCGCATCCAGCGCATGCCCTATGGTAAAATTTTCCTGGAATCGCTGCCGAAGTACCGTATTACGCATAATTCGGCTGACGCTGCGCGTTTTCTGGAAAAGTAGCGCGGGGCCATGGTCTTCCCGATTCGCCAGCCGGCCACACCGTAGAGGGTCCATGTTCGAAGTCAGCGTTGAGGACACTTTTTCCGCCGGGCACGCTCTGCGCGGCTACAAAGGCAAAGGTGAAACAGTGCACGGTCACAACTACCGTGTGCGCGTGACGCTGCAGGGCCCGCAGCTCGACGCCATCGGCTTGCTGGTGGATTTCACTGAGCTGAAACGGGCCGTGCGCGAAATTATGGGCCGCCTCGATCACCAGTTCGTGAACGATCTCGAGCCTTTCAAGATCGTCAATCCATCCGCCGAAAATCTGGCCAAGTATTTTTACGACGAAGTTACGCGCCTGTTGCCCACTCTGCCCCCAGGCGCGCGCGTCACCGACGTTACCATCTGGGAGACGGACACCAGCAGAGCGCAATACCGTCCGGAAAACTGAACCATGTATCGCGCATTTTTTGTGGTGATGATTCCGGTTTTACTCGTGGCCCTGGGCTATGTGCTGATGTTTCGGCACCTGGGATTTTCACCTGGCTATGCTCGGCTGTTCCTGGCCATGGGAATTTTCTTTGGTGCCATCTGGTGGCTGGGCCGTAGAACCTTGCGCAAATCCAAACCGGGCGCGCAGTAGCCGCGACGAAAGACAAAATTCCGCTTTACAGAGTTTCGCCATGTTCATCACCGAAATCTTTAAATCCATTCAGGGAGAAGGCACCCGCGCCGGCCTGCCCTGTATCTTCGTGCGCCTCACCGGCTGCAATCTGCGCTGCACCTGGTGCGACACGGCCTATGCATTTCACGGCGGAAAAAAAATGGGCATCGCTGAAGTAACCGCGCGTGTGGACGAACTGGCTGGCCGCTTGCCAGAGATGCGCGGTTCCGAGGCCGTAGTCCCGCTTGTGGAGCTGACCGGTGGCGAACCGCTGCTTCAGGAAGAAATTTATCCACTCGCGCAAGATCTTTTGGCCGCTGGCTACACCGTGATGATTGAGAGCAGTGGCGAACGCTTCATCGGCAAACTTCCGCGCGAAGTCATAAAAATTGTGGATGTTAAATGCCCGGACTCCGGCGAAGCGGAAAGCTTCGAAATGCGCAATCTCAACGAGCTTGGCGAAAACGATGAAGTGAAATTTGTATTGTCCACGCGCCGCGACTATGAATTTGCTCGTGAATTTACAAAACAGCACAACCTCGCCACCCGCGTGCGCCAGGTATTATTTTCTCCCGTCTTCGAAGGGCCGTCCGCGCAGTGGCCCGGCCTGGAACCTCGCCAACTTGTCGAGTGGATGCTCGAAGACGGCTTGCCCGTCCGGCTCGGATTGCAATTGCATAAATTCGTGTGGGATCCCGCCACGAAAGGCGTCTAAAAAAAGTTATGCCCGGCACAGAAAACGTCACGCGCGAAAAGGCTGTGGTGCTGCTTAGCGGCGGCATGGATTCGTGCGTGTGCGCCGCCATGGCCGTGCACGCTCACGGCCCACAGAACGTCGCGCTGCTCCACGCCGGCTACGGGCAACGCACGCAAGAACGCGAACGCCAGTCCTTCAATGCCATGGCCGACTTTTACGGGCTCACGCAACGCCTGGTAGTCCGGCTCGATCACTTCCGAGCCATCGGCGGTTCCGCACTCACCGATGCAAATATTGCCGTACCGGAAAATCAGCATGACTCCAGGCAGGCCGAAATTCCCGTTACCTACGTGCCATTTCGCAACGCACATTTTCTTTCCGTAGCAGTCAGTTGGGCGGAAGTCATTGGCGCCCGACGCATTTATATCGGCGCCGTCGCCGAAGATAGCTCCGGCTATCCCGATTGTCGGCCCGAGTATTACCGCGTATTCCAGAAGCTTATCCGTGTTGGCACGCGCCCCGAAACGCAAATCGCTATTACCACTCCTGTTATCTACCTTAGAAAGAGCGAAATCATCCGCAAGGGCATCGAGTTAGGCGCCCCGCTGCATCTAAGTTGGTCGTGCTATCAAAATGAGCATTTAGCCTGCGGAGTGTGCGATAGTTGCGTGCTGCGATTGCGTGCTTTTGCGGAGGCTGGGTTGACTGATCCCATTTCTTATCGCCTTGCTGCTGCGCCGTCCTGAGCTTTGAATCCTGTCCGCAATCCAGCGATAATAGTTGCCGCTTGGCCCGGCCGGGAAAGCTGTGGTAAAGGAGAATTGAGCATGAAGAAAAATTTCAGTTCGTGGACGTTAAGCGTTTTCGCCATGGCGCTTTTGCTATCCGTGCTGGTTCCCCACGCCGCCGCACAAGGTACCCTTCGTGGCCAGATTATGGACGTAGCCGGTAAGCCCTGGCCGGAAATTAGCGTCGATATCGTGAACGATCAGGGCGGCAAGCAGAACACTAAGACGGACAAAGATGGCAATTACATTTTTCATAATCTGAAGGCGGGAGTTTACAACATCTCGGTGCAGTTGCCCGCCCCCAACAAACCGTACGAGGGTCGCGTCCAGGTGCAAGGCGGCAATGAAGCGAAAGCGGATTTTAATTTTAAAGAAATCGTAGGGAAACAGGGTGCGCAATACGCCGAGCAAGCCAAGAAAGCGGAAGAGGAAAAGCAGAAATTTGAAGGCTTGAAGGCGCACTTTACCGCCGGCACCGCCTTGCTCGATCAGGAACGCAAAGCTAAAGAGGAGGCCGCCAAAGCCCCCGCCGATCAACGAGACGCTGCCAAAGCGAAAGTGACCGATCTTTCCAATCAAGCTGTCGCCGAATTCACCCAAGCGCAGCAAGCGTCCAAAGAAGGCGACCCTAACAAGCACATCATCTTAGCCAAGCTGGCCGAATCATACGACCTCGGCGGCCGCAACGACGAAGCCATGGCCGCCTACCAGCAAGCCATTGCCGCCAAGCCCGACGTTCCCGGCTACTACAACAATCTTGGAAACGTTCAGGCTCGAGCCGGAAAAGTTGACGATGCCCGCACTTCCTACACCAAGAGCGCTGAACTGGACCCTCCCAATGCCGCCACGGCCTGGCGTAACTTTGGCATCAGCTTGTACAACGCCGGACGCCTGAAAGAAGCCGTCGAGCCATTGAAGAAAGCCAGCGAAATTGATCCTAAAAGTGCGCAGACCTGGTACCTGCTCGGCGCGGCGCTGGTCGGTTCGATGGAAACCAAAAAGAATGGCGATAAGCTCGAATTCGTAATTCAGCCTGGAACCGTCGAAGCTTATCAAAAAGCCGTGGAACTCGATCCCGACGGTCCGCCGAATGGCTATGGAGCGCAAGCCAAGCTCGGTTTGGAAGCCTTGAAGCAAATTTCGCCGGGCATCGACACGAAAGTAAACGTGCGGAAGAAAAAATCCTGACGCTGCATTACTCGTATTGGGCCGGTTCCGCAACCGCGGAACGGCCCTTTTTTTATTTACGCGACTTGGTTTTGTGAAGCGATTTCTTCGCGGCAAGCAGATGGAATTAGCGGTGGCTAAGCGTTCCGGTAGCTTTGGTGCGGCGGAGTGACCACGAAAACCCTGCCATGGATAAAGGCAGCAGCACCACCGCGAAGCCCAGCAGCACCAGCAGCGGACGCCACAGCATTTCTAGGCTGGAACCTCCCAGCAGCGCCGCTCGCATGGCGCCCAACGAGTAGGTTACAGGGTTCAATCCCGCAAGAAATCGTAATCCACGCGGCAGCACACTGATTGGAAACAATGTTCCGCTCGTCAGGCTGGTGATGCCCAGGAATAGCCACTTAGCCGGATTGCCGCGCTTGAACAGCAATACATAGCTTGCCGAAAGGATTCCCAGGCCGGAAAAAGCCAGCAGGGAAGCGATTAGCACCGTAGTCACCGCCAGCCAATTCGAGTTGCCTAACGGAAAACCAAACAAAATTGCGCCCCACGCGATATACACCGCGATGCGCAGCGTGGTTGAAACGAAAGGGTAAATCGCGGAACCAGCCAGAAACACCGGAAGGGAAGTCTGCGTCACCAGCATGTGCTCCAGCGTGCCGCTGTCGCGCGCTTCAATCAGGCTCTGATCGAAAGTGTTCAACGCGGCACTGAGGTAATCCAGAAAAACGAATCCGATCAGCGAAAACGCGAAGTAGCTTCCGCCTTGCGGCAATGTTTGCTGCACCGTGGGGCTGTCGACCAGTCTCGCTACGTAATAAAAAGTAGCGGTGCCCAACAGCGCTTCCACAATTTCCAGCACGAATACCGTGCGGTAAGTGCGTGCCACGATCAGGTCGCGCCAGAAAAATATCCATAGCTCGCGAAGCATACAGATCATTCGGCGCTAGCCTCGGAGTCTACCGGCTCGACCGGCGAGCCAAATCCAGTCAACCGCAAAAATACTTCCTCAAGATTTGCCGCACCCGTCTGGCGCTTCAACATCTCTGGCGCGCCGCAAGCCAGTACTTTGCCGGAGTGGATGATCACTATCCGATCGGCCAGCATTTCCATCTCCGCCAGGGTATGGGAGGCAAAGAGCAGACAGGTATCTCCGCGTCGCAAGATCTGGGATTTGAGGAAGCGGCGAAATTCCAGCGCGCCGATGGCATCCAAGCTGCGCGTTGGTTCATCCAGCAGCAGCACCGGCGGGCGGTGCAACAATGCGCGCACCAGGCTCAGGCGCTGCACCGTGCCTGAAGATAAGGTGCGCACCTGGCGGTCCAGGGATTCCTGGATCTTGAATTGTTCCGCGAGTTCGCTGATGCGCTTCGTGGCTTCCGACGGCGGCAGTTGATTGAGCCTGCCAAAAAAACTGAGGTTTTGTCGCCCAGTTAACCGCGCATAAAATCCGCTGTCGCTGCCGGCGTGGTACCCCAGTCTGCGGCGTACCTCGCGTGATTCACCGACGGTGTTGAAACCGGCTACCCGGGCCGCTCCGCGAGTGGGCAAAAGCAGTGTCGCAATGATCCGCAGAAGCGTGGATTTTCCCGCGCCATTTGCGCCCAGCAACCCCAACGCTTCTCCTTCGCGCACTTCAAAGGAAACATCGGCAAGCGCGCGCGAGGTGGCTTTCTCAAAGGGTTGGAGTATCGCGCGCCACCCGCTGCGTGCCGGCGGAAAGGATTTCTCCAGATGGTCGACGGCAATGGCGATTTCGCGCACGCAGCATTTTACAGCCTGTCCCCTTGTTGAATACAAATTACCTCGAGCAATCGAGATGCTGCTTATTGAAACATCCGCGCATAGTCCGTGGGCGGATATGAATTCTGTTCACGTACACTAGCAGCAGTTCCGGAGCAGATTTTGGCGACCCCCTTCGACCACCCAAAAGGTAAATCGAGCCTGGCGGCTTCCCCCGAATGGGCGGCACTGCTGGAATGCTCCTCACCGCATCCTGATCTGGCGCGGTTGGGCAATCTGCTCGGTGAGGCGTCGGCCCCGGAGCTTTTGGATCTCGCGGAAGCGCACGGCGTAGTCACACTGCTGGCGGCCAGCCTGCGTCATTACGATGCGGAACTCGATCCGCCGGGGATCGCCCAAAAAATACGCGACACCCACCGCGCCCAGGTGCTGGCCTCCCTGAAAATGACGGCTGAATTGTTCCGTCTCGCCGGTTTATTCAAGGAATCGAAACTGGAGGTCATGCTGGTGAAAGGCCCCACGCTGGCGTTGCGCGCCTATGGCGATGCCGGCGCCCGCCAGTATGGGGACCTCGATTTTGTGTTGCGCCAGCGCGATATTCTTCGCGCCACGGAGCTCATGACTTCCGCCGGCTACCAGCCGGAGATTTCCCTCGACGCCATTGGCGCGGAAAAAATTCCCGGTCAATATATGTTTGTGCGCGTCGCAGCCCCGCTACTTGTTGAGTTGCACACCGAACGCACGATGCGGTACTTCCCACACGGATTGCCGGTGGAAGAATTCTTTGCCCGACGGCAAATCGTCTCCTTGGACGGACACGAAGTACCCGCGCTTTCTATCGAAGATGAACTCATCTTGATATGTATCCATGGCGCCAAGCATCTATGGGAGCGGCTCACCTTGATAGCAGACGTGGCGGCCTTCACCGCGCGGCAGACGGAATTGAATTGGGAGCGTTGTTTCGCAACTGCGCGTGGTGTGGGCGCGGGACGCATGCTGTGCACCGGGTTGCTGCTGGCGCGCAATCTGCTGCGCGCGCCGCTGCCTCCGCAGATTCTCGATCGTGTGCAGGCGGACTCGCTGGCTGGTCGTCTCGCCACGCAGATTGCCACCTGGCTGCCCGCCGCGGGAGACGCGCCGCCCGGTCTGTTATCGCGCGCGCTGTATCGCTTGCGTATGCGCGGCAATACGGTTCTGGGTTTGGCTTATCTGTTACGATTGACGTTTTCGCCCACGCAGGAAGACTGGTCACCGGCAGATGGACAACAAACCAGCGGCCGTCTGGCTTCTATGCGCCGGCCCAGGAGGTTGGCAAAGAAGTATCGCGGCGGTTACAAGACGTAGAGACTTGAGTTCCGCCCAATAAAAACGCCCGGACGCGGTAACGTCCGGGCGAGGTTGCAATCCTGCGGTAGAAAACGCTCAAATATTTTTGCGGTGCGTGATGATGCGCTTGGTTCTCCCCGTTGGCGCAGGAAGCTCCACGTTGAGCGATATCTCGCTCTTGTTGCGCAGCACCCCAACTTTTACGGTCTGGCCTTTGTCCGCTTTATCTTTGTCGCTGCGCTCATCGTGCCGTGAAAGCTGCTGGCGTAGATCGCCCACCGAGCGGATGCGTTCGCCATTCAGTGAAGTAATCACATCGCCGGCCTTCAGTCCCGCTTTTTCCGCAGGCGTGTCATTGCCTACAGAGCGAACAAGGATGCCTTCGCCCTCCGGAGCGCCAAAAAAAGTCCCGAGTTGTCCGCTGAGATCCTCGCCGTCTATTCCCAGCCGGGGGTGCCCGGCGTACATCACGTTGCCGTCGAATGCGATGGACGGCATATCGGGCAGTTCCGTCACTTCTGGCAGCTCAGGCATTTCTGCCACTTCCGGCATGTCTGGAAGCCGAAACGCAAACGTTCCGGGCGTGGCCTTCATCATGTGGTTCCGCGTCATTTCCGCTTTGCCCAACGTGGCATTCAGGGTTTGCGCGCGGCCGTCTCTCCATACCGTCAATTGAACGTTGCGGCCCGCTGGAATCTCGCGGATCATGCGCCGAAATTGCAGTGCGCTTTCCACCCGCTGGCCATTGAGCTCGGTAACCACATCTTTTTCTTGCAATCCAGCTTTGGATGCCGGGCTGTCCGGCGCGATATGATCAATGAATACACCGCGTTCCGCCGGCAGCTTCAATTCCTTCACCCGCTCGCCGGTAACATCCAATGTTTCCGTGCCCAGCCAGCTTCCGCCTTCGTCACCGAACGCTATATTGAATTGGCGCGTCTCCGGTCCTTGGGTTTCCTGCTGCCGGGCTCCTGCGGTATAAGCCGGTGCCGCAATGAGCGCTACGGACAGTGCTGCCGTGCCTGCGCCGATCACCAAAATATTCTTTTTCATCGATCCTCCAGATGAGCAACTGCCTTCTTTATCTTTAGACGCGCGAAACTCTAAACCGTTGACCGCAGCACAATCACGCGAATCGCTCCATTCACAGTGTGCAAATGAATCGGCGCGCCGCCTTTTCCTAATTTTCCATGTATCTCACGCGGCCGCAGGCTGCTTTCCAGTGACAGCGGCAGTTCTGACGAAAAATTGCCATTCAGGCATTTTGCTTCCACGTCCGCTTGGGTGTCGGAAGGAACGGCTAGCAGCAGCGATCCGTTGGTCGTCTCCGCGGTAGCTTCCCCTTTCTCGCCCTGCGCGGCGCCGATATGCGCCAATTCCAGGTGTACGTTGCCATTGGTAGTGCGCGCGTGTACCGGACCGCCCCCTTCATATACTTCAATGTTTCCATTCACGGTGCGCAGATCCTCGATGACGTCCACACCGGCTATTCGCAAGGTCCCGTTGACCGTGCCCACGTGCTCTACGCGCGCGCCGTGTGGTACGTGAATCACGTATTCCACCGCCACTTCCACTCCCTCGTTCTGCGGGTATCGCGTCACGACGGAGACCGCGCGCGGCTTGGCGTCTACTTCAATGGAAACTCGCTCCAGGTCCGACTCTTTTACTTTTGCGGTTTTCACCGCGTGTACTTCGATGGCATCGCGATCCCAGCCTTCCACTTCCACCGTGCCGTTTACATTCTGGAGTTCGAACGTTCCGCCCGGTTGCAAGGGATAGCTCTGATCGAAGTCCTTGCTGATCGCCACACCACTGGCGGCGTACGCCGCACTCACGACGCACAGAATCAAAGTTGCGCGAAAAGCCTGTCGAAGCATTATTTGTACCCCCTTCGAGTTTTGTCGACTGACCTGGCCCGAAACGCGAAACAAATCTTTGAACTAGTTTGCAGCTTCCGCTGCACGCCCGTCACTTCAGTTGAAAATTGAAAGTCACCGTGGAAATTACTTCCACCGGTTTCCCATTTACCCACGCCGGTTTGCCGCGCCACTGCTTCACGGTACTGATCGCGGCGTCCGCCAGCACCGGCTCGCCCTGCAGCAATTTCAGCACTTCCACGCGGCCGTCCTGCAATACCCGCACTTGCAGCTTCACTATGCCCTGAATGCCTACGCGCTGGGCCAGCTCCGGATAAGGGGGATGAGGTGAAGATGTCAGGCGCTTGCGAAAATCATCGGCGTCTTCACGCAGCCCGCCGGTGAAGGCCACTTCCAACTTGCCAACCCAACTCTCCAGCCAGTCTGTTTGGGAATCAGCTGACGGTGCATCCACTGGAGCGGGCGTCGCCGTCGACACCGGCTGCTTGAAGTCCACCACGCGTAAACGCTCTTGTTGTTCGCGGATACGCGATTCGCGCAACGAAGGGTCCGAATCCAGATATTGCAGGCGAATTTTCCCCGCGGTGGTTTTCAATTTCAACGGAAGGCCGCCGCCGTTAAGCACCGCGACCGCGTGCACCGCGCCCACAACGTTGGCGTGATCGTTTTGAAAATTCAGATGCAGCGCCGGATCGGCTTCGATGCGATGCTCGCCGCCGGTGCTGACCAGCGCGTCAATATTCACCGCCAGGTTTCGCGGCAAGAACACCACGATGTCTCCGTTGCCGGACGCCAACTGCGAAGCGCCCGCCAGTTGCACCATCGCCTGGGCCGCAGCCACGCTGTTTGACTCGTTGCCGGGATCGGGGCTGATCCACGCGGTGATCGTTCCATCCGCGGTTGCGGCCTGCACGGCGCCCGCCACGCGCGTCAGGCAAATGCTTCCGCCGCTCGATTCCACTTCCATCGGCCCGGCCACATACATGATGCGAATGCCGCCGCCGGCCGTCTGCGCGCGCACCGACCCGCGCACTTCGCCAAAATCAATCTGCCCGCCGCCGGTCCGCACATTCACGAAACTTCCCGCGTGCCCCACGGTGATGTTTCCGCCGTCGGTGTCCAGTTCCGCGCGCCCGCCGATTTGTCCCGCCCGAATATGGCCGCCGCCGCTGCGCAGCGTGGCGTCGCCGGTAACGTTACCGACATTAATGTGCCCGCCGCCGGTGAACGCGCTCAGGTCGCCGACCACGTCCTGCACCTGGATATGCCCGCCTTCGGTGCGCAATTTCGAAACCGCGTGCGCCGAGCCGCCGCCCTTAACATTCCGCACCACGTTGAGCACCCCGGCTATGCCAATTCGTCCGGTCCGGATATTTCCGCCTTGCGTAGTCAGCGTCGCCGTTCCACCGATATCTTGAGCCTCGATGTCGCCTGCGTCGGTCTTGACGTCGAGGTTGTACCCGGCAGGCACGGCGATCTCGAACTGCACCCAGAATTGCGCTCCCGTCGCCGCGCCGCGCGCGGATTGCGAGGGTAGGGCGCCTTCAATATCCACGCCACCGTTGGTGGCTTTCGCGCGCAACACATATTTATTAAGCAGCGCCTGCGCCACCGCGGCTCGCGCATCGGTTTCGACGTGCACCGAGTAACGCACTGCGGGTGCGGCGCCAACTTCCAGCGGAACAATGCGTATGGAGCCGAGGTCCGCGCTCAGTCGCAGCGTCAGTCCCTTTTTTGTTTCGAACGCACCGGTACGCTCTGCAAAGAAATGCTGTGTAACCGGAGTACCCGGATTTGTCGGATCCGGAATAATGGCAACGCCCAACCGTGGCCCCGGCACACCCTGGCTCTGCGCGCAAAATGTCGCGGCCAGCAGCGCCATTGTTCCAGACACGGCCACTCGCCGCAAAAAATTCCACAATCCACCTGTGACGTGAGTTTTCATCTTAGAAAAATCTGCCCGCCCACCGGTTCGGCTACTGAAGTTCTCGCGGCCCGATCTGTCGCAAAGCCGCCGCACTGCGCAACCGCACGTAGCGGCTGGGATCGCGCTTTTGCAATACTTCGAGCGTGCGGATCACTTTTTCCACCGAAGGATCAGCATCCGCGACGGTCACTTGGCTGAGGGCTTCTACTTGCGCCTCTTCCGGGCCGTCATCCATGTTGTCAGACGCGCCGGGCAATCTTGGGAAAGCACCGCCGTTGGCAATTTGCGGTTCGTGCTCCAGTGAATGAACCAGCATGTTCACGACTTCCACGCGCACGCCGGGGTTGGCGTCATGGTTCAGCGCGTCCAGCAAAGCTTCGCGCACTTGCTCGTCCGCGGAAGAGTCGCGCAACGCTTCCAGCGCCTTCATGCGCACCGCGGGATTGTGGTCTTTTCGTGCGGCAGCCAGCAGTGCGCGGCGTACCTGCAGATCGCTGGCCTGGGCTTTCAGCGCATCCAGGCAGTCCAGTCGCACACCGGCGTCGAAGCGATCGCCATTTTCCACCACGTACGTGAGCACTCGCCGCATGTTGCTGTCGCCCACATTGCCGGAAAGAATCATGGGCTGTTCGGCGCGCAGTTGCAGTTGCACCGTGCCCGGCGCAGCGTTGGGCCACGGCGAGAGATTTATTCCCGCCACCGCCATTTTTGCAAGCTGCTCATCGGTGAGTTTTTGGGAAGCCAGCACGTTTACAGCGCGGCCATTATTCGCACTAGGAAAACCGCTCTGCAGCCAGGGCATCACTTCCGCGCCCAACAGGATGCCAAAGAAAACCAGCATCGCGCCGGCCCACGCCGGCCGCAACGCCATCCAGCGCTGCACCCAACCAAACGGCCGCCAGTGCTCTTCGACGGGTGCCGCCGAAATGTCATCCAGTTTTTCAGCCAACTCGCTGCGGCATTGCGCCAGCAGCACGTCCACGGAATCACGCTCGCTGGCCGAACGGTGCACGGCTCCCAGCGCATCCCACAACTCCCGTTCCTTACTCAAATGCGCAGTGCACGCCGTACACACCGCCAGGTGCTCATCAATCTGCTGGCGCTCGCTCTCGTTGATTTCCTCGCAAGCGTAAAACACCAGAATCGGTGCGATGTCTTCACAACGCGGTTTTTTCTCCGCGAAGCTCATCGCAGCTCTCCTAATTCGTGGCGCAGCTTGCGGGTCGCGCGAAAGAGTGAATTCTTCACCGTCTCTTCGGTGGTGCCCAGTGCGTCTCCGATGGCCCGCAGCTTCAATCCCTGATAATGCTTCATCTCAAATACGATGCGCTCGCGGGGAGAAAGGCGTTGCATGGCCACGGCAATGCGCGCTTTGATTTCCAACCCAAACAGAGTGCGCTCCGGATCGAGTGTGGGGCGGTGCTCGCGCTGCCGTTCGAAGAAATCCGTGATGCCCTCGCCGTGCTGGCCATCGCGCCCGTAACTGGGCTCCGGCGACTGATCTTCCGGCCGCGCTTGCCGACGCCGCAGGTGATCGAGACACACGTTGGTGACGATGCGATACAGCCAGGTATAAAAACTGCATTCAAAGCGGAAGCGGTGCAGGTTGCGGTAGACCTTGAGGAAGGCTTCCTGGTAAACGTCGCGGGCGTCCTCGGGACGCTTCATCAAATTCAGCGCCAGCCGCAGAACGTCGCGATCATAACGGTGTACCAACTCTTCGAAGGCGGCACGGTTGCCGACCTGGGCTTCCACCACCAGCGCGCGGTCATCGAGGTCCGGCAAGGAAATCACCGCAGCCATGGCGGCGTCTCCGCTGCCCGGCCTGCCGGCATCACCGGCCACAGCCCAAGCCCATCGTGGAAGCGACATTTTTCGCTTTCTGTTCGCGTGCACTACGTGCGCTGCTACCTGCCAAATCTGTGCCGTGGCGCGCGCCACCACACAGTAAACCACTTGTCTCGTTCAGGCCAGCACGGAACACGGCAAGAACACCCGCGTGACCACCCTCTTTGGACGGGCTTCCGCCTTATGGGTGAGCATCGCTTCCCTTGATAACAACGCTCTGCGCCACCACTTTGTTTCCTTTAATTTGCTGAAAAGGAAGGGCCCTGCACTGTGGGAGTCGAACGTCCACGATCAGGATGCCGCGGTACGCCCCCGCCAGGCCATCAGGGGCCACACCAGCAACGCAATCAGCAGAAAGAAAGCCACATAACCGTTAGCCTTATAGAACGCGTCAGGCTGCGCCACCAGTTTGCTGGCTCCCGCCAGCAGGGCCGTCGAAGCCGCAATGAGGAAACACCCCAGCATGTTAAACCGCACTACGCGGGTCACTCCCACCACGAGCGCCGCCAGAATCACCGCCACCGACAAGAATTGCTTGGCAAAGTCGGCGGGCGAACCCCAATTGCTGCCAACCAGAGCCAGTGCTGCGCACAAGAATAGCAATGCGCGCAACCACGTCTGCTTCATATAGCCCGCCACAAACGACGCCAGCAGTCCCGCCAGGCCGGTATACATCAGCGCCCTTAAGATCATCGTTCCGGCAACCGACGCTGCCGGAATCGTGGCGTCAAAATCGTCGCCAAAGGACGATTCGATGGCGCGGTGGACCGTCGGCCAATGGGCCGCCGCCAACGCCGCCAGCCGGCTGACGCCTACAAGCGCCGCCGTCCCACCGACACCAATCCACAAAGCGTCCCGATAGTACGCGGGCGGCATACCGCTCCAGCTCGGCAGTGGCCCTTCGCCAAACGCTCGCCGCGCAAAAAACCACGCCATGCCAAACAGCAGCGCGATACCCGCGAAATAAACTACCCCCCCCAGGATCACGCCGATGCCAATTCCCGCAAGCATGGTCTTGAAGGGAATGGCCGTCTGGTAGGCGTTCATAAAAGTCGCCAGGCGGTTTCCGAACGCAAAAGTAAGAAGGTAACCTGCCAAGCCCCACAGACCCCAACCGCCTAGGCGTCTCCACGGGATCGCATGTGCATCTTCGGAACGCAGATTCTTCAGAAAAATAATGACCGCGGTAATAAGCAGTCCGCCCAGAATCAGGAAAGGCAACACGATCGAAAGCAGCACTCGCGGTAGCGTTAACTCTGCACGTTGCCGCCGCCAATCGTCGGGAATTTTTATATACGCGCGATAACGCGATACTTCATCGCCCAGAAGCTGCACTTCGACGCGTTCGTGCGCGCTGGATGTTGAATTTGTTTTCTCCGTCGCGCCAGAGTCCAACGCCTGGTTCCGTTGCCAAGCCAGCGTGTGGTCCACGCGATGCGGCCGCTTGTCGGATTTTGATTCCACCAGTGACCACTGTGGCAAATCGAGGTGTTTCTCTTTCCGTAAGAAATCTTCTCCGCGTGCCACGGCCTGTTCTTTCGTGAGCGATGCCCCAGGCGCGTCCTCTGCCAGGGTGTGGTGTATTGAGTGCAACGAACCGTCGGGTCGCAGGACTACCACGTATTCTTCTGGCTCGCGGTCGCGAAAATACCGCGCCGTCCACAGCGCGCCCGGCACGTCCTGGTCATAAATCTCGTTCACGCGCGAAATGCCCACACGCTCGCGCAAGAATTCGTTGGTCGCGCCGTCGGTAACATTTGTCAACAGCACGGCGTGAAGGTAAGACGCAGGATCCAGGCCGCGCTGGCGCAGCACTTCATCGGCGCGAAGTTGAGCGCTGTGTTTGTCTACCGAAAGTTTCAGGTAGTCGCCAATGGCCGGTTGCTTGACACGCCATGCCAAAAGTCCGCCCACAACTACGCACACGGCCAGAATCCCAACGACGAAGGTACTGTTCAGGGCGTCATAATTGCCACTCGCGACCGTCGCCGGCGCAAATTCGTCGGCATCCTCGCGCGTGAAACTGATTTCCGGGGACGGCACCGCGCTGTTGAGTAAATCATCCACCGGCGCAAAATTTCCTCGCCGCCAGTAAGCGATCCCTGAGAAAGCCAGTGGTGCGAGCGCGGCCAGCCCCACAATCACGCCCGAAATCTTGAAATACAAATTGTTCGAACGCACCAGCAGCAAGCCCACCAGCGAAGCGTCCACGGTGTAATGCCAGATCAGCGTGGCCATGATTCCGTAGCGCAACATCACGATGCCCGCTACCACACCGATGATTCCCACTTCGATTCCGCGCGTGTACGCCGGCTCCTGCGGGTACGCGCTGTGCAGAAAACTCCAACAGAACGCCGGCACAATAACCGCCAGCACTCGCGATTTCGTCAGCCGCTCTACAAAGGGAATGGCAAAAAGTCGAAACAGAAATTCTTCGCTCGTGGAGGCTAGCAGCCCGATGGCTACGCCTGCGATCCACGGAAACGAAGTATTCACTGCGTCCGAATAATTAATATCCTGCGGAGCCCAAATGCCTACCTTGCTGCCAAACATATAAAATGCCACGATGAAGCCGATATGCGCGGCCGCCAGCGACAATCCCACCACTGCCGCGGAAAAAAATTCTTTTGATTGCAGGCCGCGCCACGTGAATGTTTTGTTCAGCCGCAACCGATTCGGCTGCGTGGCGCGATAGAGCGGCTCCGCTCCGGGCATCACCAGCGTGACGCTCAAGGCTGTCGCAATCGCCATTAGCAGCGCCCCGAGGATTTGCAGCGTGACGAAACTACCATACGAAACGTGTGTGTCATACGTCGCGCGCGCCGACTGCCACTGGTTCAGCTGCATGAAGAAGTACAGCACCGTAACCAGCGCGCCCAGTTTTATCGCGCCCATCCAGTCGGCCTGGCCTTTGCGCCACAACGAAATTCCTAGCCAGATCGCGCTGCCGATCAAAATGATGTAGGGAATAATCGCAATCTGGTTGTACAGGATGTTGGTGGAGCGCAATTGTTTGTAACTGCGCGTCCAGGCTTCCGGCACCTTTAAATATTCTTCGCTGTTCCCGACCTTGTCGCCGTGCAACTCCACGTTCCACCGGTAAGGCGCCTCTTTCGCGCGGAATCCGCGCTTCTCCCAGGTGAACGACCAGTCCAGCCGGTTGGGCCGCTTCGTGGAATTGCTTTCTTCCGGCAACAATTCCCAGCCGGACTTCACTCCCAATTTCGCATCGAGAAAAGTTTCCGCCGCATTCTGCGCCGTCGCGCGGTCCAGCGTCGCTCCCGCCCGGGCTTCTTCCACCTTGTGCTCGTAACCGACGACCTCGCCTGCCGGACTCACTCGTACGCGAAATTCTTCCTCCTGCTGGGGCTTGAAAAAGCGCACATCCCAGTACCAGATATTCAGTTCCGACGACATCAGGCGATTGGCTTCCGCCAGTCCCATTTCCCGTTCCAGGTAAGTTTTCGCTTCGTCGTCCACATTGAAAACAATTGCCGACTGATAGCTGGCCGGGTCTTCCCCCATGCCGGCCACAAACTGTTTCGCGCGCGACAGCGCTTCACCACGTGACACTTTGAAATTCACCGACGCTTCCGGAAACGCGCGGAAATAATATTTGTATGCAAACAACGCGCCCAGAATTCCGGCTACCACCCACAGCACCAGCGCGCGTTTGTTGGCGGACGTCAATCGGTCACTCGACACTTACCCTCCAGGGGGATACCTGCAAAATCTTTGCTCTAGATCGGGCACTCTGATTATGACGCGGCAGCAGCAATTATGGCGCGACATCCTCACTCTAGAATACGCACAAATTCACCGCAAGTTTCGCCTCTACAGTAGCTTACCCGCGGCCCGGCGCACGCAAAATGGTATAAAGGTGGAGAACTTCTGCCGTAATTGCGCAACTAAAACGACCGCATCGTGCCCGGCGGCCTTAAACGGAAACGATATTTCCTCTGTGCCCACGCCAACTCTAGCCACCGAAGTCCGCATGATCAAGGGCGTGGGCCCCCAGCGCGCCGAGCTGCTCGCCAAGCGCGGCATCCACACGCTCGAAGACCTGCTCACTTACCTGCCATTCCGTTACGAAGATCGCATCCACTTTTCCAATATCAAAGAGATTCAGCCCAATGGCGTGTACACCATTCGCGTGCAGGTGATGAGCGGCCAGGCCGTGCGCACCATGCGCGGGCGCGACGCCGTTTTTCATATGCTGGTGGGCGACGCCTCCGGCCAGCTGCCCTGCAAATTTTTTCACGGCGGCTATCTCGAAGGTCGGCTGAAGCCCGGCCAGTCGCTGATCCTTCATGGCAAAGCAGAAATAGACAAGCTTCGTCCCGCGAGAATCGAAATGGTCAATCCCCAGATGGAGTTGACCGGCGACACCATGGACTCCACCGAAGTCGGCCGCATCGTTCCGATTTACGAAGCTATCGGCACGTTCGGGTCGCGCGCCATTCGCCGCGCAATTTATGCCGCGTTAGATTTAATCGATCCAAATATCCCTGATGTTTTGCCCGCGGAGCTGCGCGCGCGCCTAGGATACCCCTCGCGCCGCGAAGCCATCATCCACACGCATTTTCCTCCCCTGGGCGAATCGATTGAAGCACTCAACACTTTTCGCTCCCCCGCGCAGCTGCGCCTCATCTTTGAAGAATTTTTTCTCTACCAGCTGAGCCTGGGCCTCGATCGCAAAACCGCCCGTAAGGAAAATGCCATCGCCTTTCGCCTTCGCGAAGGCAATATTCGTGAAGCGCTGAAGCGCATCCTGCCGTTCAAGCCCACAGCCGCGCAAAAACGCGTCCTCGCCGAAATTGCCGCCGATCTCGAAAAAGCCGCGCCCATGAATCGCCTGCTGCAAGGCGACGTCGGTAGCGGAAAAACCATCGTCGCACTGCAGGCCGCGGTCATCGCCATCGAAAACGGACTGCAGGCCGCGCTGATGGCCCCCACCGAAATTCTCGCCGTGCAGCATTACCTGGCCGCGAAAAGAATCCTCGCCCCCGCTGGCTATCGCGTCGAACTGCTGATCAGTGGCCTGAAGTTTCGCGATAAAACTGCGGTGCTCGAGAGCATTCGCTCCGGCGAAGCCAAGCTGGTCATCGGTACGCACGCCTTGATCGAAGACAAAGTGGAATTTGCGCGCCTTGGCTTCGTCGCTGTGGACGAGCAGCACCGCTTCGGTGTGCTGCAGCGCAAGCGCCTCATGGACAAATCCCTCGTGCACGGCCACGCGCCGCACGTTCTGGTGCTAACCGCCACGCCCATCCCGCGCACGCTTTCGCTCACGCTCTACGGTGACCTCGACGTGTCCGTCATCGATGAACTGCCGCCCGGTCGCACTCCCATCGAGACGCGCATGACCACGCAGCAACATCTGCCCGGTGTGTGGGAATTTGTCCGCCGCGAAGTGCACGCCGGTCATCAGGCTTACATCGTGTATCCGGTGATTGAAGAATCAAAGCTGGAGTTGAAGGCCGCTATCGAAGAATTCGAACGCCTCTCACGCGAAGTTTTTCCCAAACTAAAGCTCGGCTTGCTGCACGGCCGCCTTAGCAGCGAAGAAAAAGAAACCGTGATGCAGCGCTTTCGCAAAAACGAAGTCCAGATCCTCGTGGCCACTACCGTCGTGGAAGTCGGTGTGGACGTGCCCAACGCGACGGTTATGGTGATCGAGCACGCCGAACGTTTCGGTCTCTCGCAGCTTCACCAGCTTCGCGGGCGCATCGGTCGCGGCGCTGCCAAATCGCACTGCATCCTGATGGCTCCGCCGTACATGACCGAAGAAGCCCGCGCGCGCCTCGAAACCATGGTGCGAACCGCCAACGGATTCGAAATCGCCGAAACTGATTTGCTTCTTCGCGGCCCGGGCGAATTTTTTGGCACGCGCCAGTCCGGCGACATGGGCTTTCATATTGCCAATCCTCTGCGCGATAAAGAATTGCTGGAGTTGGCTCGCCGCGAAGCCTTCGCGCTGGCCGACGATCCCGATCGCGCCGGCGAATTGAAGAATGTTTTGCGGTCCTTGCCGGAACACTGGCAAAAGCGCTACCACCTGGCGCGAGTCGGCTGATGCGAGAGAAGATACACAAACGATGCGCGTAATCGCCGGAACTTACCGCAGCCGCGTTCTGAAAAGCCTCAAAGGCCTCGCGCTACGCCCGACCAGCGACAGACTGCGCGAAACTCTTTTCAATATGCTTGGCTCTGGAATTTCCGGCTCGCGCTTCCTCGATGTCTTTGCCGGCACCGGTGCTGTAGGCATCGAAGCCTTAAGCCGCGGCGCCACGCAAGCCACCTTCATCGAAAATCACGCGCCCAGCGCTGCGCTCATTCGTAAAAATCTCGCGTCTCTCGAAATCAGTTCCGCCGCGAACGTAATTTGTGCCGACGCACTGAAGGGCCTCATAGCAATTAAAGCCGCTGCCCACCAGTACGATTACATTTTTATCGATCCGCCCTACGCCGCTACCGAAGACTACTCGCGCGTCATGAAACATGTCGCTGCCTCGAATATTCTCGCCACCGGCGGCATCGTCATCGTCGAGCATCGCAAAACTTTTAACATCGCCGAATCCTTCGGCTCCTTGAAACACGTTCGCTTATTGAGACAGGGTGACGCCGCCCTGAGCTTCTACCGGTGTGAAAATTCGCGACAAAATGAAGTCCCCACCACGGAAAACCCTTAAACCGTGCCGAACATCTATCTCCGGATGACGCGGGAAGGGAACTTGGAAGCATTTTTCCCCTCGCCGGGAAATTCAGTAACCGGCACTCAGCACGTTATAATCGAGACTGCATGTTATTTGGCCAAGCCAGCAACTCATTAAATCTTTTCGGACAGCCGCCTCCGGCGCCCACCGTTGTGCCGTCCAAAGATTTGCCCCAACTCGATGTGCGCTGGGGCAGCTTCCATCAGAGTCTGGGGAGCAGCCTCCGCGCGCTGCTGACCGGTCCCTCAGCTCCAAAAAAATTTCTCAGCGGCGAATTTTTTAGGGATTGCTGGATCGAAGGCCGCGTCCCGCGCGCTGCGGTAGTTGCCGCCGCGCTCTGGCACGTCGTATTTCTGGTGATTCCTTGGCCTCAAATGCCCGCGCGCCCGCGCAAGAATCCTGCGCTTGAAAATTTCCAGCTTTCCTGGTCGGGCCCCAGCAACGATCTCCCGCCGCTGAAAATCTCCGCCCCAACTGTTGCCGCTCCCAGCCCGCGCGGCGACGCCGCCAAGCCTTTGACCGCGGAAGGCGCCGACGCTTTTCACCCGCGCCAGCGCATCTTTACTGATCCTGTCGTGTCCACGCACCCGCGGCAAACCCTGATCAATTCTACCGCGCCCGCTGCGCCGCCAAAAATTCTGCCGAACTTGCCGAACATCGTCCTGTTACAGCAAAGCGCGGCGCCCGCGAAGCCGCGCATGGAAATCAACGAGCAGATGCTGGCGCAGCTGCACCCGCGCGAGCACCGCGCTGCCGCTGCCAAAATTACGCCTGCGCCAGATGTCGCCGCGTCCGCCGAAGCGCCTCCTGCTGAAATTACTCTTGCGCCGTCGACCAGCGCGCCCGCGCGCCCCAAGCTTGAGCTGAACGCTGGTGCCGCGCCTCGCGTGGCCCGCGAACGCGCGCAATCCGGTGACAGTGGTCCGGCTCCCGAACTCGCCAGCCAGAATTCCAGCGCCAACTCTTCCACGCTCATCGCGCTTTCCGCCACTCCTGGACCAGTCGCGCCAGCCGCGCCACCTCAGGGCAATCTCGCTGCGCGCGTTGCAATTTCTCCCGAAGGCAAACAGCCCGGCGTCCCCGGCGGCGCGGTCGCAATTGCACCTAACACCAATGGTGGCGTCGGCGGCGCCGCCGATAGTCGCGGCGGAGCAAACGCTGGCAGCACCGCAGGAAAAAATTCCACCGCCGTCAGCATCAGCGGCGGCAACCCGGTACCGAAAAGCGTGTCCGCCTTGGGCAGCAATCCTCAGGCCAAACAAGGTGCTTCTTCTCCGCGCGGTTTCAGCACCAAGATCGATCCGCGCGCCAGCATTTCCGATGCACCCGAGCGCACCGGGCCTCCAAATTTCGCCGCCCTGCCGCCCGGCGCAAAACCCGAGCAGGCCTTCGCCTCAAAAAAGATTTACACCCTGCTCGTCAATATGCCCAATCTCAACAGCGCCACCGGCAGCTGGATTTTGAATTTCTCCGAGCTGCGTTCTTCCAGTTCCGCTCCGCACGTCAGCTCCAACGATCTCGCCGGGCCCACGCCAGTGAAGAAAAGCGATCCAAAATATCCGCCCACGCTCATCAACGAACACGTCGAGGGCGAAGTTGTCCTCTACGCCGTCATTCGCGCCGACGGTTCGGTCGACAGCGTCGAACTTGTCAGCGGCCTCGACGAGCAGCTCGACAACAACGCGATGTCCGCACTAAGCCAGTGGAAATTCCATCCCGCCTCGCGCCAGGGCACACCCGTAGACCTCGAGGCCATCGTACACATCCCCTTTCACGCTCCCAGTGATCGTTAAACTTATTTTTTTGAAAAGACTCTAGGCGGTAATCACGGCAATCAACTTATCGATATCGCGCTCCGTGTTGAACACATGCGGCGACACCCGCAAATTTCCTTCGCGCAAACTGACGAAAACATTCTCCGTCTTCAACTTCTCATAAAGTGCCACTGTCTTCTCCGGCGTTCGCGCGCAAAAACAGGCGTACGGCCCGCGATGCGCCGGATCCAACGGACTGGCCGGCACACAGCGGTCCTTCGGCAAACGTTCGAACATCATTTCCATCAGCGCGCGATTGTGCGCCGCCACCGTTTCCGGTTTCATCCGCAGCACAAATTCCAGCGACATCGCCATCGCCGACAAGTTGAAGTAACTCGCGGTTTCGGCGGCATCCCAGCGCCGCGCGCCCGCCGCTACTTTGGGATGGCTGAAAACCAGCGAACCGAAATGATTCGCGCCTTCCGCCGCCGTCCAGTAAAACGGCCCGGGCCGCATCTTGGCCATGTGCTCCTTCTTGGCCCAAAAAAATCCCGTTCCATAAGGACTCAGCAGCCACTTGTATCCGGCGCTCACCATGAAATCTACTCCCAGTTCTGCGACCTTCATCGGAATCGCGCCGCAACACTGGCTGGCGTCCAACAACAGCAGCGTTCCCTGCGCATGGCAGGCCGCCGACAGCTTAGCCGCGTCAATCATCGAGCCGTCGTCGAAGCGCGTCAGGCTGACCGACACCAGCCGCGTCTTCGGAGTCAAAGCCGCGATCAAATCTTCCGCGGTAATAAAGCGGTCACTCGGCGCAACAACTTTCAGCGCGATACCTTCGCGCTCTTCCATCGGTCTCCAGGTGGTGTATTCCAGAGGAAATTCGCCCTTGGCGGTGATCACTTCATCGCCCGGTTTCCACGACAGCCCGTAAGCTACCGCCGCCATCCCAGTGCTCGCTCCGGTCGTCAGCGCGATTTCTTCCGCCTTTGCTCCGATTAATTCCGCGATCGAAGCGCGGATGCGATTCGGCACATCGAAGTACGCTTCATCCGGCACGCGCTGCGGAAACTTTTTCCATTCCATCGCCGCCTGCGCCGCCTTCAGCGAAACCTTTGGCATCGGCCCGTTGCCCGCCACGTTCAAATACGTCGCGTTCTCAAATTCAAACCACTCCTCGCGCCAATTCGTCTGCGCCAGACTCGCGGTAGCCGTAGCCATGGGTGTCTCCTGGTAACTCAACGTATTGCTCAGTTAGGGTGCGGCGGGGAAGTAAGCACATCAACATCCAATTTGGGCAGCGGCAACAGGAAACGCAAACTTCGCACTGCGCTAGAAGTGTGTCCGCAGCTCCCGAAACGCCGGCAAAATCACCAGTTTCCCCGTTCCCGCCAATACCGGTTCGTGTTCCAGTTGCCAGGTATCCTGGTGCGGGATGTACACCGCGTTCAATCCAATCTTCATCGCCGGATTGATGTCGCTCCGCGGGCTGTTGCCAATCATCCAGCCATGGGCCTTGACGATTTTGTGTTTGTGGATCAGCGCGCCGTATGTGTCGTGATCCTTCTCCGGCACAATCTCGATGAAATCAAAAAATCCCTGCAGCCCGGAGCGTTCCACCTTGGCGGCCTGCTCCGCCGCTTCGCCCTTGCTGAAGAGGATCAGCCGGTGCCGCTCCGCCAAATATTTGAGCGTTTCCGGAACGCCGTCCAGAATTTTTGGTGGCGTGCGCTCCAGCTCCAGCACGCGTTCTTTGATCGTAGCCACCGTTTCGCGCGCGGCCATCTGCTCCGCCAGTTTCAAATATGTTTCTTCCAGCGAGCGCCCGAAGCAGCGCACTCCATATCCATGCTGGCGGATATTCTTGCGTTCGGTTTCGTTCAGGATGTGCCGGACGTAAGCGCGCGTGTAGCCGCAGGATTCCACCATGGTGATGAAATCTTCGATAAGCTTTTCAAAAAATACGTTGTTTTCCCACAGCGTGTCGTCCGCATCGATCAGCAGCGTATTACGTCGCATGGTTATGAATTGTATCGTACGACATCACGAAGCTTTGCGCTGGCCGGCGGCCAGTTTTTCCAGCACGCCGCGTGCCGTTTTTTGCAGCTCGCCAAATTTTGTCAGATAAGTCTGAAATTCCTGGTTCAAGGCCTGTGCCTCGTTGGGCCCCAGCTGTGTTCGCAAAATCATGTCGCGCAACTTCACCGGGTGCGGCAGCAATGCGTCTTCCTGCAATTCCTCAAGGGCCTGCTTTGCGTCGTAGTGATACATAAACTCTCCCAAAACGTCATTCGACGCCATTGTACTCGCTGCGCGTTCCTATTTCTCGTACAGGATTCGATTTCGGACTGCGGCGATTCGAGGAGGTATCGGGATGGCAGGGAAGGTCAGGCTGCGATGCAAGGCACGAATTCATACCGCTCGATCTTTGCGGCTATTCCTAATTTTCCATTCTCGCCGGGATCCACACGCACCACGGTGCCGGTGCAGCGAATCTTCACATCGCTCGATTTCAGCAGGTCCTTCGGCAGAGTAATCACAAAGGCGATTTCCCGGCCGGCTTCAAAAGGCTCACTGGCAAAAAAATACAGTCCCCGGTAACTCACGTCGCGCAGGTTCACGGCCGTCTCATTTCCCGCGCGCTCGCTGGGAAGGATGCTCAGCGGCAAATTCATTGTGAATCGGCGAGCTTCGCGGCGGTCCGTTCCGTTATCCATGGAGGCCCCCAGCCGACTTGAAGCACGAACGCTAACACCCGCGGCATCAAACTGCAACGCGAAAAACCCTTATTTTCAGGCGGCCACTTTTGGCGTGTATTAGTTTGACAGGTACACATTTATCGCGCATGTCCGTTGCTCTCAAATGCTCATCCTGGCGGGTCGTGACATTCACGCCGGCTTACGCTCTAATTTAGCGGTCATCAATCTTGCTGGAAAACGAATGAGCCAACATCACGACTCGCGTAATTTTTTTCTTTCCGGCCCGGTCGGCCGACTCGAAGCCATTCTTTGGACACCGCGTTCCGCAACGCCGCCGCCTCTCGCCGCCCTGGTCTGCCATCCGCATCCGCTTTTCGGCGGTACCATGCACAACAAAGTGGTCTTCCAGGCCGCCAAGTCCATCGACGCGTTGGGAATACCGGTTTTGCGTTTTAATTTTCGCGGAGCCGGTCTAAGCGCGGGAATTCACGACCGCGGCCTCGGCGAGCGCGAGGACGTTCAAACCGCGCTGCAATTTCTCATCACCGAATTTCCCGCCGTGCCGCTGCTGGTTGCCGGATTCAGTTTTGGCTCGGTAGTCGGGCTGCGAGTGGGATGCGCAATGTCGCAGGTCAAAGAGTTGATCGGCCTGGGTCTTCCCGTGAACAACGCTGACGTTTCCTATTTACTGGAATGCTCCAAGCCCAAACTTTTCGTTCACGGCGGCAATGATGAACACGGCGAGCTTGGAAAGGTGGAAGAGTTGATTCCGTCGTTACCTGGTGACAACCGTCTCGTCATCGTCGAGGGAGTAGACCATTTCTTTGCCGGAAAACTTCAGGAACTGGACGTGGCCATCACTACGTGGTTGACCGAACAGCTGACCACCTTAAAAAGCTAGGCGCTTTCCCCGCGCGCGAACAGCTTGCTGAACTGATCCACCGTCGCCGTCGGCTCGCTCACCAGCCGCACATTCGCTCGCGCATGCTCCACGCGCGACATTCCCACCAGCGCCGTCGTAATCCCCGGAGCCGAGCGCACAAATTGCAATGCCCGCGCTGCGTCGTCCTGTAATCCAAACGCCTCCGCCACGAACCCCGGCAGATTGCTGGCCACTTGCCCCTGCAGCAATGACGCGCTGGCAATCAGCGTAATGTCCAGTTCGTCGGCGGCTTCCATCACCGTGCGTTTGCGTCCAGTCACCATCTGATTCCCCAGTGTCAACGCTTCCGTCATGCCCAGGTTGAATGGCAGCTGCACAAATCGAAATCTGTGCCGCCCGCCCGCAATTTCCTGCGCGATCTGCACCAGCTCCGCCACTTGCAGCGAATCGCGCTCCTGCGCCTCCTGCCGAAACGCATTCCACGTAGCCACACCGTAGTATTGAATTTCCCCCGCCACTACCGCGGCTTCTAAAAACGTAAACGCCTCGCGAATGCGTTCCAGAAAATCCGCCTTGGGCACTTCCGAAAGCTGGGTCTCCGGATTGTGCAGGTAAAACACGTCCACGCAGTCCACCTGCATGTTGCGTAGGCTGCGCCCCAACTGATTTTTCAGGAAACGGGGCGTCATGCAGTGGCCGCCGCCAACGATATCTTTCGCAGTCAGGATTCCGGGCTGAATATATTCGCGGAAAAAATATTCGTTCGGATCCCGCGGCATGGCGCCGTCCGGCGTCAGGTATCCGGCTTTTGTACACAGCACCAGTTCGTCCCGGGCGATCCCGGCCGCCGACAATTCCGTCATCGCCGCACCGATGCTGCGTTCACTGCGCTGAAAGCGGTAATTTATCGCCGCATCAATCACGTTGAGGCCGTTCTTAGCCGCTTCCACAATAGCCGCCGTATAGCCGCCATCGGTTTTCTCGTCGGGATTCCCGAGATACGTTCCAATTCCCAGCGAAGACACCGACAGCCGCTGCGCGTCGCGAAAATGTCCCTGCGCCGCTTTAGGAAATCGCTCCGCGTACCGCCGCGTTCCTTCCGGTGTGGCAAATGTCGTCATTGATGAGCTCGCATGTCCAGTATTTGTAACAATTCCGCCGGCGCAACCGGGGAGTATAGCAGGCTACAGGGCCATCAATTTGTGAGCGAAGGCTTGACCGGCTCTGGCGGTGGTTCCGGCGGTGCCAGAAGCCGCGAGCACGCCCGCAAAATCCTGCGATATGGCCAGTCATTCTTCTCGCGAAAAAAAATCTCACCCGCTCGTGGGTGGCTGTAAAACCATCGTGCCACCAGCCACAGATGTTCGCTCAGTTCGCCTTTGGCCAGCGGTGCTGGCTCGATTGCCGCGGGAATTGCTTCTGACGCCTGCCCCTCGAGCGGCAAACGCGGCGTCACCAGCGCCGCAGCCGCGGGGTCCAGATAGTTGCGAAAGATCTGCTCCGCCGAACGCGGCTGGCTGGCAATCTCGCCAAACGGCAAAAAAAATGGCTCGCCAATTCTCCCGCTCTGCACACGAAACGCCGCCACCACCTGTTTACCCGCCCCGCGCTGCAAAATCACAGCGTCCAAAGACTGGATTCTCCGCGTCAATTCCGTTCGCCCGCGCAGCACTTCGTCCAGCTTCTCCACCTTCTTGTGCAGCGCCGCCGCGCGTTCGAAGTCCAGGCCCTCGCTGGCCCGTTCGCGCTCGCTTTCAAAAGCGCTGTGCAGCGAATCACCGCTCGACTCCAGAAACGTTACAAACCTCTGAACCTCGGCATCGTATTCCTCTCTCGAACACCCCGCAAAGCACGGCGCCAGGCACATTTTCATTTCTGAATACAGACAGCCGGGAAAAGTCGGATCGCGCCGGATCTTGATCTGGCACCGTCGCATCTTGAAAAAATCCAGCGCGCGATTCGCAAACGCCAGCGCAGCCCCGCGAGAAGCGAAAGGCCCGTAGTAGCTCCCGCCACTCGGCAGCCCGGCGTTGTCGGTCGAAATGTAGCGCGTCACATAGCATCGCGGATACGCGTTTCGCAGGCTGACCTTCAGCACTGCTGGGGGCCGCATCCGCAATAAATCGCGGTAACGCTGCGGGAAAATTATCCTGGCGTGCTGATAGTAAGTGAGCGTCTGTTCGAATGTGGATCCTACCGCTCGAAATCGCACGCCTCGCGCCATGGCGCGCAAATTCAACCTTTTGCTGGTGGAATCTGGAGGACCAAGCAGCCGTTGCAGCCGTCGCCGTAAATTCTGTGTGCGGATCAGCAGTGGATCGGCATTTTCATCCTGCAACTCAATCAGGCACACCGCGCCGCTGGATGGCAAAGCAGAAAAGAATTCCTGATCCTTCGTGGCGTCAAATGCGAGGGAAAAATCTAGTTCCAGCACGCGCTCAGAATACTACGACAACACAGCTTCAATCTCAGCCCTTCAACACCCAGGAAGCAATCACCAACCGCTGAATCTCGCTGGTGCCTTCATAAATCTCCGTGATCCGCGCGTCCCGATAATTCCGTTCCACCGGATACTCCCGGCTGTAGCCGTTCCCGCCATGGATCTGAATCGCCTTGTGCGTCACGCGCGTAGCCATTTCGCTGGCAAACAATTTCGCCACCGCGGCCTCCATGCTGAAGCGCGCCCCGCTGTCCTGCTTCCACGCCGCTTTGCGAATCAGCAGTCGGGCCGCGTCGATTTCCGTGGCCATATCCGCCAGCATGAATTGAATAGCCTGAAATTGTGAAATGGGATGTCCAAAGGCCATGCGCTCCTGCGAATATTTCAGCGCCGCTTCGAACGCGCCCTGCGCAATCCCGGTAGCCTGCGAGGCAATTCCGATCCGCCCGCCGTCCAAAGTAGACAGCGCCACTTTGTAGCCTTCTCCTTCGTTGCCAATTCTGTTCGCCGCGGGAACTTCGCAATCCGAAAATACCAATTCGCTGCAGGCCGTCGCGCTGATGCCCAGCTTTTTCTCTTCCTTGCCCACGCGAAATCCCGCTGTACCGCGCTCCACCACCAGCGCCGTGATCCCTTTCTCGCCTTTCGAGGGGTCGGTGTTCACGTACACGATGGCCGCGTCCGCCGCTCCCCCGTTGGTGATCCACGCCTTGGTACCGTTCAACACATACGAATCGCCTTTGCGCACCGCCTTGGTTTGCAACGCCGCGGCGTTGGAACCGGCCTGCGGCTCGGTCAGCGCGTAACATCCGATTTTTTCTCCACGCGCAAAAGGCAAAAGAAATTTCTGCTTTTGCTCCGGCGTCCCGAAGCGGTGAATGGGATCGCAGTACAGCGAATTCTGCACCGACAAAATTACGCCCGTTGACGCGCAGCATCGCGAAATCTCTTCAATCACGATGGTGTACGCCAGGTGATCAAATCCCGCGCCACCTTCCCCCGGCGGAATCGCAATGCCTGTCAATCCCAGTTCCGCTGCCTTCTTAAAAATCTCCCGTGGAAAATGTCCAGTCTCGTCCAGTTCCTTCGCGTGCGGCCGCACTTCCGCTTCCGCAAATTCGCGGACGCTTTTCTGCAGCAGTAATTGCTCTTCGCTTAGCTGAAGATCCACTTAATGTTCTCCACGAAAATCAGCTCGCCGCCAGCGCCTTCTCCATGCGCTCGTAAGTCATCTTCAAATCCTCAGGATGCACTCGCGTCTCTCCAGTTACCGTCATGAAGTTGGTGTCGCCAAACCAGCGCGGTAGCGCGTGCAGATGTAAATGCCCGGCCACGCCCGCGCCCGCGGCTTTGCCCAGGTTCATGCCCACGTTCATTCCGTCCGGCTGGTAGTTCGCGCCGAATGCCTGCGCCACGCGCGCAGCCAGTTGCATCATTTCCGCGAGCGTCTCCGCGTCGCACAACTCCAGCTGCGCCACGTGCGCGTACGGCACAATCATCACGTGTCCCGACGTGTATGGATAGCGGTTCAAGATCACGAAAACTTTCTTGCCGCGGTAAACGATAAACGTAGCCGCGTCATCCTGGCGCGCCAGCGCATCGCAAAAAATGCATTCCGCCGTTTTCTCGTTGGCGTGGGCGATGTACTCGTACCGCCACGGCGACCACAAATAGTCCATCAAGCACCCTCGGCAAAACAATGCCCGCCCAGCATAGCGTACAACCGCGCTGCAGCGCGCGCGGCGCTGCTCAGGTCGATTGTCAGGAATTTGAACGGGAAAAACTAATCAGGAATGAGAAACATCGCCCGGCGCAGATCCCGCCGGGGCCCCCGCCGGAGCTGTCGTGCCGCCTTCGCTTATGTCGCTGTCCGAATTATTCACAAAATCCTTCAGCTCTTTACTGGGCTTGAAGAAGGGAATCTTCTTCGGCGGTACATCCACCTTGGCGCCCGTCTTGGGATTTCGCCCGATACGTCCGCGCCGCTCCCGCGTACGAAAGCTTCCAAATCCTCGTATTTCGATCTTGTCGCCCTTCTGCAGTGCGTCAATGATGCTCTCGAAAATAGTCTCCACGATCGTCTCGGACTCCTTTCGCGGAAGTTCCGAGATGCGCAGCACCTCTTCGATTAGGTCTGCTTTCGTCAATGTAGGATGCTTGGTCATAATCCCTATGCCTTTTCGTCGGCGAAAACCCGTCGCCGTAGCCCGGCCACTTTAAATGCCACCCAAATCGGTGTTTCAAAAAGGGTTAGAAGGACGAACCGTCCCCTCAGGACACCTTTCCTATCATTAAAATGGTCTCCGCGTAAATGAAATTGTCCAAATGGACCAATTGGAATCGAGTCAAATTATAAAGCGTCGTTGGCCGCCTAAAGCGCCTATGTACCCTAGCGCCCGAGTTTGGACTTCAACGCATCGCCAATCGTCGCCGTTGACGAAGACTTGGAAGTGGACGTGGACCGGTACTGGTCGATCTCGCGCCGCTCCTGCTGTTTCACCGCCGCGCGGTAGCTCAACCCGATGCGCCGCGTCTCGGGGCTGATTTTCACGATTTTGAAATCGTATTCCTTGCCCGGCTCCAGCGGCCCCGCGCTCTTCAGCGGACCGGTGCTCATGCGATGCATCGGCGCCGGACCTTCATCACGCCGCCGCTTGTGCTCTTCGATTTCCGTGTTGTGACACAGCGCTTCGATATTTTCGCCCAGCTCCACGAACGCCCCGAACGTGGCGATACGCGAAACCTTGCCCTTCACGAGCTGGCCCACCTTGTGCTGCTTGAACCAGTCGCCCCAGATATCGTTGACCTGCTTGATACCCAGCGACACGCGGCGATTCTCCGGATCGATCTTCAAAACTTTGGCGGTAACTTCTTCGCCCTTCTTGAAGACCTCGTGCGGGTTCTTGATGCGCTCCGTCCAGCTCACGTCGCTGACGTGCACCAGCCCGTCGAAGCCATCCTCAATCTCGACAAACGCCCCAAACTCCGCGATGTTGCGGATCTTGCCGGTCACGATGGTGCCCACCGGATATTTTTCGGCCACCAGCATCCACGGATCGGGCTGCGCCTGCTTGATGCCCAGCGAAACGCGGCGGTCGCTGGGCTTGATGTCCAGCACCACCACGTCCACTTCGTCGTTAACCTTTACGAGCTTCGAAGGATGCGTGGGCTTCTTGTTCCAGCTCATTTCCGAAACGTGTACCAGCCCTTCAATCCCTTGCTCCAGCTCCACGAATGCGCCGTAATCCACCACGCCTACAACTTTGCCCTTCACTTTTCCGCCCGCGGGATATTTCTCGGAAGCATTCACCCACGGATCCGGGATCAGTTGTTTCAGGCCCAGAGAAATACGCTGCTTGTCCTTGTCAAACTTCAAAATAACAACGTCCAGTTCCTGGTCCGGCTTGAGCATGTCGGAAGGATGCTTCACGCGTCCCCAGCTCAGATCCGTCAGGTGCAGCAGCCCGTCAATTCCGCCCAGGTCCACGAACGCTCCGTACTCGGTCACGTTTTTAACGAAGCCATGGACCTTGTCGCCCTCGTGCAGCGACTCCATCAACTCCGCGCGCTTCGCGAGTTGCCCTTCTTCCAGAATCGCTCGCCGGCTAACTACTACGTTTCCGCGGCGGCGGTTCAGCTTGGTGATGCGCACTTCCATTTCCTGGCCCATCAAGTCGTCCAGGTTGGCCACCGGCCGCAAATCGTATTGCGACCCCGGCAAAAACGCCCGCACGCCGATATCCACCACCAGGCCGCCCTTGATGCGGTCCACTACCTTACCTTTGACCGTTTCCTTGGCCTTGAACGCCGCTTCCAGCTTTTCCCACATCCGCCGGCGCAAGACTTTCTGGTACGACAGGATTTCAAATCCGTCTTTGCGCTCGCCGGTGCGCTGCACTTCAATTTTGGCGTTGGGTTCGGGACGGGGAATTTCCGTCTCCGAGAATTCCGCCGCGGGGATCAGCCCTTCGGTCTTTTGCCCGGTGTCCACCACCACACCGTGCTCGGTGTAGGCCACTACCGTCACTTCAATAATCTCGCTCTGAGAAGCCGCTTCCTGCTTCTCGTCGTACTGCTCCATCAACTTGCTCATCTCTTCTGAGCCGGCCGCTTCATCGGCCGCCGCCGCAGCTTCGGTATCCGGCGCGGGCGCAGCCGCGCTCGCGTTTTGCGAACCCCCTTGTTGACCGGAATCGCCATCCGTCTGGGGAACCGGTGCTGCGTCGTGCTGCTTGGCGCCTTCGTCTCCGGCATGAGCGTCTGCGCTGGACGAAGAATGCGTTCCCTCGTGTTGCGTCCCGCCTACTTCGTGTTTCTGCTCGTGCGTATCCCCGCCAGCGGAAACCTGCTCGCTGTTCGAGTCTTTCGCAGTATTCGTCGTATCCGGCGCAGCTGCCGCAGCAGCTCCCGCATTGGAACCGCTATTGGAAGACGTCTCGTTGTCGTGGTCAGAAGAAAACATGGTTGTAGGCCTCCGGGATATTTATCCCTGTTTAGTCGAAAAAATTCCTTGCGAGATCCTTACTTGGATAGCCGTGCAAGGAGGTGGACCGTTCAGTTGGTCGCTCAGGAAAAGGTGCCGCGGGCGTCACTGCAAGCACTGCCAGGACTAGGGAAATGTTACGAGGAACGCCGCAACCCAGCAAAAAGCATACTCGCCGCCTCAACCCCCTGTCAATGAATCGCCGAGCGTCCGCCCGCCGTCATCGAGGCGTTCGGATGCAGAAAAGTTGAAGCTGTAGGTCGCTCCAACGCCACGCCACTTGGAATCTTCTCAATCTATTGAGAGCCGGAGGGTGCCGCACCCTGAGGATTTTGCAGGGTGCGGTCTTTAACGTGGGACCCCCCATACGTAAGATCGAACCCCGTCACTAAACGTATTTATTCTTGTACTGAGACCGAAAGGAATACTGATCGAAATCAATTGTTCGAAAAGTCTCAACCCTGCGCCCGTCCCGCCTGTGTCCGTTCCTTCCGAAAGTCCGGCGCAATCACTTCAACAGTTCTGCACATTTCATACAGCCGGGACCGCATCCGCGTGCTGATCCGTTCTTCCAGATTTTCTTCCCGGTGCGCGGGGATCGTGCGCGTGCCCAATCGTTGGGGTACACCCTCCGACGCCGGATTATCCACATAGTTGGTGGTAATCAAGGTAGTGCGGTTCTCGTTGTACCGCGCATTCAAAACAATTCCTACAATGTCCCGCACCCAGTCCGAAGGCTTGGTCGCCCCCAGATCGTCCAGCACCAGAATCTCCACATTCCGCACCGGCTCCAGAATCGACATCTCGGTAGTCTCACTCGCGGCGTTGTAGCTGGCCTGAATCTCTTTCAAGAGTTCGCGGTAATCGCAAAAAAGCGCGCCATGCCCGCGTCGTATCAACTCTTTTAGGGCGGCAACGGCCAAATGCGTCTTCCCCACGCCCGAAGGACCCATCAGCAGCAAGCCTTTTTCCGCCGCCCCCGGATAGTCCCGCACAAATCCCTGCGTCAACATCTTGGCCTGCTTCATGGACTGCGCGTGCGCCGGCATCCAGGTCTTCCCGTCCGTCAAATCCGAAACATAACTTTCAAAGTCGCAATGCTCATACCGCCTGGGAATCTTGGCGCGCTCCATCACCCGCGCCGCACGCTGCTCCATCCCGCAATCGCAGGCCGTAGCCACTTTGCCGGGAGCACCATCCACGCGCGCCCCCACCCGCCACCCCGTCCCCCGGCACAACGGACAATTTTCTATCGCCATCTCACCATCGCCACGAGTAATTTTTTTTGGGTGCCGCACCCTTCGAAATTAACGGTGCGGTCTTTGACCTTTCGTCTCGCACACAGCATACGAGCACCCACCCGCCACAGCAAGTTAGCGGCTCGAGTTATACTTGGATGCGTCAGATTCGGTGGTGAAAATGAAAGTCATCGAGAAGAAAAAGCCCTCAGCCGTCACACCCACCGTCATTGCCAATATCCGCCGCGAAATTCTCGCCTGGTTCTGGGTTGGCCTCGTATTCCTGCTGATCAACGGAACCATCGGCCAAGCTCGTGTGATTCCGTCCGGCTCGATGGAAAAAACCCTCCTCGTCGGAGACCACTTGATCATGAGCCGCGTGGGCTACGACGCCGGTGTGCCCTTCACCAATTGGCATATTCCGCTGTGGCGCAATCCCAAGCGACAGCAGATCGTGATTTTCAAACCGCCCTACGCGCCGAATGAAACCGACCTGGTGAAACGCGTGATTGGCATGCCCGGAGACATCGTCGATCTTCGCAACGGCGCCGTGTGGATCAATGGCCAGAAGCTCGACGAAGCCTATGCTGTCGGCAAAACCGAACCTGCGCCTCCGGGCTACGATCCGCGTACGCAACTCGCGCTCACGTTTCCTTACCACGTGCCGGACAACTGCTACTTCGCGATGGGCGACAATCGCGGAAATTCCTACGACAGCCGCTTCTGGGGCTGCGTTCCCCGGCAGGACATCATCGGCACGCCGGTGTTGATTTACATGTCGCTGGACGCCAATGCCGAGGCCTGGGAACCCGGACAGATCGGCGAGCGCGCCATGGCCTATGGCAACGCTCTGCTTCATCCCCGTACAGTACGGTGGAAGCGCTTGCTCCATATCTTTTAGTTAGTTGCGTGGACTGCAGATAATCGCTGACTTGGCGCTTAACTTCTGGTGATCCGCGGCACCGCTCGCACAATCGCGTGCTGCGATCCATGCTCCGGCGAACGCGACACCCGTGACAACTCCTGCTGCACTACGTGCGCGAACTCCCCCATCTGTCGTTCCATCTCAATCATTTTTTCACGCATGTTCAGAATAATTTCGATGCCGGCCAGGTTCACGCCCATGTCGCGCGCCAGCGTCAGAATCACGTCCAGCCGCTCCAGGTCCGAATCCGTATACAGCCGCGTATTCCCCTGCGAGCGTGAGGGCTTCAGCAATCCCACGCGTTCATACAATCGCAGCGTCTGCGGATGCAATTTATAAATCTCCGCCACCGCGCTGATCATATAGCCGGCCTTGGCCCGTTTTTTTGCTTTTTGCGGCATGGCTTACACACCCGCCTTCACAAACATGTCCTGCCGCGGGTCATCCGGCGCCAGCGTTTCCAGTTCCTTCATCAAGTTGCGCACGCGCTCGTCCGTCGGTTGCGGCACCACCACTTGAATTTCCGCGTACTGGTCGCCGCGCGCGCCATTGCGTGCTCCGGGCACGCCTTTTTCTTTCAGCCGCAGCGTTTTCCCGCTGTTGGTCCCAGGAGGAATGCGCACCAGTGACCGCCCGTCAATCGTCGGCACTTCAATCTTCGCGCCCAGCGTGGCTTCCGCCACCGTCACCGGAATCTTCACGTACAGATCGTTGCCCCGGCGTTCGAAGAATTCATGCGGCTTAACCAGGATGCGCAGGTACAAGTCCCCCGGAGGAGCGCTCATGGTGCCGGCATTGCCTTTACCCGGCACGCGCAATCGCGCGCCGCTGGCCACACCCGCCGGGATGCGTACGTCCACGGTCTCCGTGCGCCGCACGCGTCCTTCGCCGTTGCACGTTTTGCACATGGTGCGCAATTTTCCCGTGCCGCCGCAGCGCGTGCACGGCACATTGAAGCGCATTTTGCCGGCGGCCTGCTGAATCGTACCGGTTCCTCCGCACGCCGTACACGTCTGCGGCGAACCCACCGCGCCCGTTCCATGACACGTCTCGCAGGTATCCATGCGGGTGATCGAAAGTTTTTTCACCGCGCCGCGCACCGAATCCCAGAAATCGATCTCTACCTGGTATTCCAGGTCGCTGCCCGGCTCCTGCTCCGGCTCCATGCCCCCGCCGCGCCCGCCCTGCCCGCTGCGAAAAAACTGGCTGAACAGATCGCGGAAACTTCCGCCGCTTCCTGCTGGACCCGCGCCGGAACCGCCGCCTCCCCCGAAATCAAAGCCGCCGAAATCAAAATTCACACGCGCATCGTCGGGATCGTCGCTATAAGACGACGGCCCGCCGCCTGGCGGCATATTGTCACTGTAGAATCCGTGCTGGTCGTATACCTGGCGCTTCTTCGAATCCGACAGCACGTCATACGCTTCCTGCAATTGCTTGAATTTCTCTTCTGAGGATTTGTCGCCGGGGTTCAGATCCGGATGGTACTTGCGCGCAAGTTTGCGAAACGCCGTGCGAATGTCCTTGGTGCTGGCTTTCTTCGCCACACCCAGCAATTCGTAATAATCAGTTTTAGCAGTACTTGGCATCGCTCAATCTTTAGATGGCACTTCAGCATCTGCCTTGGCTTCCCGTGTAAGCCAAGCGAGGGTGCCGCACCCTTTGTTATGTTCAAAGGGTGCGGTTTTTTCCTCTACGTTCTCGTTAGTTAGGACGCTTGTTCTCGTCCACGTCCACGTACTCGGCGTCAATCACGTCGCCAGGCTTGCCGCCCTGCGCGCCGCCTGCCGGACCCGCGCCAGCCGCTCCTCCCGGAGCACCAGCGCCCGCACCAGCCGCGCCTGCCTGCTCACCGCCGCCAGCCGCCTGCGAAGTCTTGTAGAGATCCTCGGCGATCTTGTGCAGCGAGCGTTCCAGGTTTTCCGTCGCGGAGCGCAGTCTCGCCACGCCACCCTCGTTGATCGCTTTCTTGGCGTCTTCGATGGCTTCTTCCGCGGACTTCACGTCGGCCTCATTCAGCTTCTCGCGGTTCTCGCGAATCATCTTTTCCGACTGGTACAGAATGCCGTCCAGGCGATTACGCGCCTCGACTTCTTCCATACGCCGGCGATCGTCTTCCGAGTGCGACTCCGCTTCCACGCGCATCTTTTCCGCTTCTTCCTTGGTCAAGCCGCTCGAAGCAGTGATGGTGATTTTCTGTTCCTTGTTGGTGGCTTTGTCCTTGGCGCTCACGTTGAGGATGCCGTTGGCGTCGATGTCAAACGTGACTTCGATTTGCGGCGTCCCGCGCGGAGCCGGCGGAATTCCGTCCAGCTTGAATTTTCCAAGCGAGCGGTTGTCCACCGCGAATTTGCGCTCGCCCTGCATGACGTGAATTTCCACGCCGGGCTGGTTATCCGCAGCCGTTGAATACGTCTCCACCTTGCGCGTCGGAATCGTGGTGTTGCGGGGAATCTGCACGGTCATGACTCCGCCGAGGGTTTCCACGCCCAGCGACAAGGGCGTCACGTCCAGCAGCAGGATGTCTTTCACATCTCCTGCCAGCACCGCGCCTTGAATCGCCGCGCCTACCGCCACCACTTCGTCCGGGTTCACGCCCTTATGCGGTTCTTTGCCGCCGAAGAACGTGCGCACCAGTTGCTGCACCTTGGGAATTCGCGTTGAACCGCCGACCAGCACCACTTCCTGAATGTCGTTCGGCGACATCTTGGCGTCTTCCAGCGCCATCTTCACCGGCTTCATGGAGCGTTCCAGCAAATCGTTCATCAATTGCTCGAGCCGCGTGCGCGTCAGCTTCAGTTGCATGTGAATCGGCCCGCTCGCACCCGCGGTGATAAACGGCAGGTTGATCTCCGTTTCCATCATCTGCGACAGCTCGACTTTGGCCTTTTCCGCCGCGTCCTTCAGCCGTTGCAGCGCCATGCGGTCCTTGCTCAGGTCGATGTTGTTTTCTTTCTTGAACTCGTCAATCAACCAGTCCACGATTTTCTGGTCCACGTCGTCGCCGCCCAGGTGGGTGTCGCCGTTGGTGGACTTCACTTCCACTACGCCCGCGCCAACTTCCAGCACCGAAATATCAAAGGTGCCGCCGCCCAAGTCGTATACCGCGATGGTTTCGTCGGTCTTTTTGTCCAGGCCGTACGCCAGCGCTGCCGCGGTCGGCTCGTTGATGATACGCACCACTTCCAGGCCGGCAATTTCGCCCGCCTGCTTCGTGGCTTGCCGCTGCGCGTCGTTGAAGTACGCGGGAACGGTAATCACGGCCTTGCTCACCTTTTCGCCGAGAAAATCTTCGGCGGCGGACTTCAGTTTGCCGAGGATCATGGCGGAAATCTGCGGCGGGCTGTACATCCTCCCGGAAATCTCCACGCGCGCATCATCGTGCTCCCCTTTGACCACCTTATAAGGGATGCGCTTGGTCTCTTCGCTCACTTCATCAAAGCGGCGGCCCATGAAGCGCTTGATCGAATACACGGTGTTCTCGGGATTCGTGACTGCTTGGCGTTTCGCCACTTGTCCTACCAGGCGTTCGCCGCCCTTGGTAATCGCCACCACGGAAGGCGTCGTGCGCGCGCCCTCTTGGTTGGGGATCACTACCGGCTCGCCGCCCTGCATCACGGCTACGACCGAGTTGGTCGTGCCTAGGTCAATTCCAATAATTTTACTCATCTCGTTCTGGCCTCCATTTAGCCCTAAAGCCTCAGATCCGTTGAGCACCGCTCACTGCTAGAAACTAGGCCTCGCCAGCCCCGGGTCCATCAGCTCGAAGCAGATTATATAGTTTGAGTGTGTTGTTGTCAAGTCTCCATACGCCTCGTACTATCACCATCATTATAGTACATTTAGCTCCAATCAAAGCAGCATGTCATTCCGAGTCCGGTGCCTGTCCAGGCTCGTGAGGGACCTGCTATTGATTGCCCCTTAGGCGAGCCAGCACTTACGCCGTTCCACCTGGCACAATCACGCATCCAACTCCCTTGTTTGGGGTTCTATATGTAAGCTTTGGAAACCGCGCAGACATTCTGGACCCCGCGACGTGACCTTATAATAGGATTCGCGGTAGAATTCAAAAAAGCCGGTTTTGCAGCGTCTAATATCTGGCGACATCTGGCGGAGGATACTTTGACTCGCAAGCGATCAGGGATACGGAAAGCCACCATGGCGGCCTTTGCAGTTCTGGCCGCATTGGGGATTGGAGTCGTTCTTATGGCCATGGCCGCCCCGCCTCCGACCGCCGGCTCCGTCTCTGACATTGATACCCACAAGGCCTTCGGCTCCAAGAACGCGCCCCTGGTGCTCGAAGTCTTCAGCGATTTCCAGTGCCCGGCTTGCAAGACGCTTTACACCTCCACCAACCGCCAGCTGATGGACAACTACGTCACCAATGGCAAAGTTTATCTGGTGCACCGCGATTTCCCGCTGCCCATGCACGCGCATTCCCGGGTCGCCGCGCAGTACGCCCGGGCCGCCGCGCAACTGGATAAGAACGAGCAAGTTGAGCAGGCCCTCTTCGCCAATCAAGAAAAGTGGGAAAACAGCGGAGACATAGATGGCACCGTAGCCACCGCTCTTTCGCCCGCGGAGATGACCAAAGTCCGCGCGTTGGTTAAAGGCGGAACTCTCGAGCCGCTCATAGAAAAAGACTTGGCCCTCGGCCGCATTTATAACGTGAACCAGACACCCACAACGATCGTTCACTACAAAGATCAGACCTACCCGGTAGTAGGCGTCCAAAGCTACGCCGTGCTGCACCAATTCCTCGACCAGCTCCTAGCCCAAAAGTAGCCTGGCCTTCGAGATGTTCTGAGCCACGGAGGGTGCCCCAGGTTCGCACCTCAGAACCTGGGTTTTGGGTTGCTCTGCCTTCGAACAGATATCTTCTGTTACGATAAAATCGCGTCCAGAAAAGAAATGCTGCAATCCAGCCCCCTCAACTTCCGTCGCGCCGTCATGTGGCTGGGCCGGCTCATCCTCGGCCCTATCTTCATCTACGGCGGCTACTCCAAAGCCTTCCTCCCCAATCACACCTACTGGCCCTGGTTCTTTCTGAAATTCTCCATCTCCACCAACCTCGCCAACTTCGCTCTCCAGGTGCAAGCCTTCAAATTACTGCCCGACTGGGGAGTCCAGTTGGTCGCCCACACGCTGCCGTTCGCTGAAATCGCCCTCGGCCTGCTCCTGCTGATCGGCTGGAAGCTCCGCATTTGGGCCACGCTTCTCACCGCCATTATGCTGGGCTTTTTCGTCGTCGTCCTGCGCGCCTACCTATTGCACATGGACATCAACTGCGGCTGCTTCGCCACCCCCGAACCCATCAACCTGAAAAAAGTTCTGGAAGACGCCGCCATGTCCGCGCTCGCCGTAACCATGAGTGCCTTCGCCTACCTCGAAGCCAGCAAACCTCACCCGTGGACCGTGTCGCCAAGCCCCACTAAATGATCTTAGTCGTAAATTTTCACTTTCTGATAAACAATCCGACAAGCACTGAATACCGAAAATGTCACTTGCCGGTAGTCCCTGTGATATGTTTTTCCTGCCGCGGCCACCAAGCTCATGGAGATGAAGTGCGATTGAAAATTAGCCGTCGGTTCGTCCGAACTGTGGCTGCAATTCTGGATTCACTTCTCGTTTGTTTACTGCTTCATCGAAATTTGAGGACACTCAAATATTAATTGGATTAAACTCGGCAACTGACGGCGCCGACAAGGTTGTGACCGGTGGACCAGCGATAGTGCTCCTGTTTCTCACCGCTGTGTATTGGATGATTCCCGCTGGGCTTCTCGGCGCTACCCTCGGCAAGTTAACCTTGGGCTTGCGCGTAACAACCCTCGCTGACCAACCCATCTCGTTCGGGCAATCCTTCAAACGCAATCTATGGCGCTTGGTCGACTTTGCCCTGCTATCTCACAGTATTCCTAGTTGCTAAATTTACCCCCAAACCACCAACGCTTAGGAGACTTGTGGGCACAAACTGTGGTTGTCAGCAAGAAGGGAGAGGTCCGGTGCTCCGGGCCATGAGTTTTTTTAGGCGCAGTTTTGTTAGTGCTGCGTTACGTCCCGAATGTACGGAATGACCACCCGAATTCGTTGGCAATACCTCAAAGGCGTGGATGAGCATTACGAAATTGGTGTTCCCACAGAACTCTTTGAGCAGGCCCGCAGCATCATCAAGAAGGGGCCCTTAACTTGAATTAAGTTGGAGTGCCGTTTCTCGTCTTAGCACCCTCTACCCCGCGTTGACATAAATTCCGCTCTCAACCTAAGATGTGCGCCTACCTAATGGATAATCCCTCCTCTCTGATCGGCCAGACCATCTCTCATTACCGCATCGTTGATCGCCTCGGTGGAGGCGGCATGGGCGTGGTCTACAAGGCCGAAGACGTCCGTCTGCTCCGCTTTGTAGCCCTAAAATTTCTGCCGGAAACGGTGGCTGCCGACCCGCAAGCTCTCGCGCGATTCAAAAGGGAAGCGCAGGCCGCCTCCGCGCTCAACCATCCCAACATCTGCACCATTTACGACATCGGCGAAGAAAACGGCAAGGCTTTCATCGCCATGGAATTTCTGGAAGGGAAGACCCTCAAGCACGCCATTTCCAACCGCCCCATGGATATGGAGCAATTGCTCGAAGCCGCCATAGGTATCTCCGCGGGACTGGACGCCGCGCACTCCAAAGGCATCGTGCATCGCGACATCAAGCCCGCCAATATTTTCGTCACCGAAAAAGGCCACACCAAAATTCTGGATTTCGGACTCGCCAAAGTAAGAGCCCCAAAAAATTCGCTCCAGGCCGTGAACACCATGGCCACCATGGGCGGCGAGGACGAACAGCTCACCAGTCCGGGTAGCACTCTCGGCACCGTTGCGTACATGTCTCCCGAACAGGTGCGCGGCAAAGAACTCGACGCGCGCACCGACCTTTTTTCTTTCGGCGCCGTGCTCTATGAAATGTCCACGGGCACGCTGCCGTTCCGCGGCGACACTTCGGGAGTGATTTTTAAAGCGATTCTGGATGCCACCCCCACATCTGTGGCGAGGCTGAATCCAGACGCGCCCGCGGAGCTCGAACGCATCATCAACAAGTCCATCGAGAAAGACGCTGGCCTGCGCTACCAGTCCGCCGCGGACATGCATTCCGATTTGCGCCGCCTCAGAAGAGACACCGACTCCGGCCGACTTTCCGGCTCCGGCAAAGCGGCGGCACAGGAAGCGGTAGCCGCGGCCGACCAGGACGCGCGTGCGTCGCAACGTGCGGAAGCTTCAGCGGGCAGCAAGAAGTTGTGGATCGGACTCGCCGTAGCCATTGTGGCCATCGCCGCAGTCGCTTACGCCGCCTACCACTTTGGCGCCGGGTCCAAAACTCCAGCCGGTCCTGCAAGAATCGCGCAGATCAGCCATTGGGATAGACCCATGGACCAGGCCCGCCTCTCGCCCGACGGCCACGCCGTCGCGTTCAGTTCACCAGTCAGTGGCGTCGAGCAAGTCTTCCTCATGCTCGCTACCGGCGGCGAAGCGCTGCAACTGACCAACGACGAAACCGACAAATTCGTAACCAATTTTTCCGCAGATGGCACAGAAATTTATTACCGCCGCGTTTTTGGCAGAGATGAATCCTGGTCGGTGCCCACGCTGGGGGGTAGCTCCAAGCGCGTCGTGGCGGGTTTCGCCGTCGCACCATCCGCGGATGGAAAATATCTCTATTACACCAAAGCATCCAGCAAGACGGTCTACCGCGCGGACCGCAACGGCATGGGCGAAGAATTGCTCGTTGCACTGGATCCTAAATCCCAGGGCATTACTCGCATCATGCCCTTCCCGGATGGCAAACATCTGCTGGTGTTAACTGCTAGCGGAATTTCGAGCGTTGAGGGCGTCCAACTTTACGTCGCCGATCTGGAGAAGAAATCCGCGGAAGACTTAGTCGTGATTCAGGGAAATCCCAGCGAGCCCGCGTGGCAGGAACCGGGAAAGAGTATCCTATTCAGCCGCACCATGAATGGCCTGACCAACATCTGGAAACTAAACCTCGCCGACAAATTCTTGACGCAAGTCACCTTTGGCCCAGGACCCGACCACTCGCCCATGCCTGATCCGGCGGGCAAGGGTCTTTACCTGGTGAATGGAAAATCCACCGGATATCTCACCGCCTACAACATGCGCACGAAGCAATACACGGACATCGCCGGCGAAGATGGCACGCAACCGGTAGTCTCGCGTAACGGAAAGAGAATCATGTATGTCACCTCGCCGTCGCGGGACCGCGCGGAACTATGGGTGGCGGACGTGGACGGGAATAACAAAGCTCGTCTGACGCAAGCTGTTTCGCTGGCCACGGGCTTCTGGTCGCCAGACGATTCGCGAATCTCATTTTTTACCGAAGAGCCCGGCAAAGAGGCGCAACTGTACATCGCTAATCCCGACGGCAGCGGGCTGCATCCCCTGAAGTGGAGGAGCGCTACCACGCCGCAAGCGCTGGGATGGGGCGCGGATCAAAAATGGGTTTTTATCAATGGCTGGGAACGCGGATCCAAGACCGGCTCCATCTGGCGGGAAAGTGTGGAAGGTTCCGAGCCGGAAAAGCTCACCGAAAATTGCGGCTTCGCATTCGACGCCTCTCCCGATGGGAAATATCTTTTGACGCTGATCGCTGCTGGCGACAAGCTCGGCATTTACGCGTTTTCGCTGGCGGATAGCTCCTGCACCATGCTGGTGCCCGGAGTGGTCACCTTCGGAATCAACGTCGAAAAAGACGGCAAATCATTTTTGTACGCGCTGGCCGGAAAAAAAGACGTAACCATTTACCGCCAGAAGTGGGCCGCGGGCAAAGCCGTCGGCACTCCGCAAGTCGCGCTGAAACTCCCCTTCGCCTTCCCGCTGGTCACCGGCGGCAACGCCTACGATTTTTCGCGCGACCTCACCACGGTCGTCTACGCCCGCCCCAGCGGCCACTCCGACCTCTACCTCCTCTCGCAATAATTACCGGCAATCACGAGCGAAGCCCTCTCGTGAGAATTTTGGAACGCCCCGACCGCACGCCTCTCCGCAACAACTTCCATCTGCGATAAACTTTCCTATGGATGCTAAGCCTTCCCCCGATAACCCTGCGCCTGCGCGGCTTCAAGCTGATTGACCGCGTTGCGCTCGCCTTCCTGCTACTGTGCTCCATCGCGCTCGGCACCGCCTGCGGACTTCTTTTCGTCTACGCCAGCGACCTGCCCGAGATTCGTGCCCTCGAAACCTATCGCCCCACGGTAGTTACCGAAATTTACGCCGACGACGGACAAATGGTCGGTAGCTTCGCGCTGCAGCGCCGCATCCTCATGACTTTCGAACAGGCGCCGCGCGTCCTCTACAACGCCGTCACCGCCATCGAAGACCAGCACTTCGAAGATCACTGGGGCATAGACTTCCCGCGCATTGCCGGGGCCGCCGCCCGCAACGTCCTGAAACATCGCATTACCGGCGGAGCCAGCACCATCACCATGCAGCTGGCCGGTAATCTTTTTCTCGATCGCAGCGACCGCACCTTCCGCCGCAAGATGCAGGAAATTCTGCTCGCCCTGCAAATCGAGCGCCGCTACACCAAGCCGCAAATTTTCACCATGTACTCGAATCAGGTATATCTCGCCCACGGCAACTACGGCTTTGCCGCCGCCTCGCAGTTTTATTTCGGCAAGCCCGTCACCGACCTCAAGCTTCAGGAAGCCGCGCTGCTCGCCGGCATGGTCAACGGCCCGAAATTTTCGCCGCTGAATAATCCCGCGCTGGCGCTCGCGCGCCGCAACCTCGTCCTGCACCGCATGGACGAAGAAGGCAAAATCACCGCCGCGGAAGATGCCGAGACTCGCAAAGCTCCTCTCGGTCTGCACATTCAATATCCGCGCAACGATCTCGCGCCCTATTTCTTCGAAGACATCCGCAAATATCTGGAGTCCACTTACGGCACCGAAGCCGTCCACGAACGCGGCCTGCGCGTCTACACCACGCTCAACATCGCCATGCAACGCGCCGCCAATCAATCCATTCGCGACGGATTGCACACCTACGATCGCCGCCACGGTTGGCGCGGCAATCTTCCCAACATCATTCGCGACAATCTCGGCACGCTCGCTGCTTATGAAGACGATGACTGGCGCCGCCCGATAGAGAAGGGAACTTACGCCACTGGCCTGGTTCTCTCCATCGAAGACAAAAACGCCAGCATCAAGATCGGCCCGTACCGCGCCATTCTTTCTCCCGCCGATTTCGCCTGGACCGGCCGCAAAAAAGTCTCCGACCTTCTCAAGCCCGGCGACCTCGCGCAATTTTCCATTCAGGAGCTGCGCGAAAATACCGCGCGCGTGCAGCTCGAACAGCAACCCGGCCCGCAAGCCGCCATGGTAGCCATTGACAATCCCACCGGCGAAATCAAAGCTATGGTCGGCGGCTACAGTTTTGAAGATTCAAAATTCAATCGCGCCACGCAGGCTTATCGCCAGGTTGGCAGCTCCTTCAAAATTTACGTCTACGCCGACGCATTAGAAAAAGGCTCCACGCCTTTCGACACCATTCTCGACGCGCCTTTCACCGTTCTTAGCGGCGGCCAGCCCTACTCGCCGCGAAATTACGACGAAAAATTTGAAGGCAATATTACTCTGCGCCGGGCACTGGCCGGCTCGCGCAACGTCCCAGCGGTCAAGCTCGCTGAAAAAGTCGGCATCAACAGCGTCGTCAGCGTCACGCGCCGCTTCGGCATCACCAGTTCGCTGCCGCCGTATCTGCCCCTCGCCCTGGGCTCTGCCGATATGCGCTTGATGGAGCACGTCTCCGCCTTCACAGTTTTTCCCAACGATGGCATTCGTATCGACCCGCACATGATTCGCCGTGTTACCAGCTACGATGGCGCGCTGCTCGAAGAAGCCCATCCCGAAGTTCATGATGTGGTCTCGCCGGAAGTCGCTCGCACCATGACCGCCATGCTCGAGGAAGTCATCCAGTTCGGCACTGGCATCCAGGCCAAACAGCTCGGTCGCCCCGCCGCCGGAAAAACCGGCACCACCCAGGACTACACGGACGCGTGGTTCGTGGGTTTCACGCCGCAAATTACTTCCGGAGTGTGGGTCGGCTTCGACGACAAGCAAATTTCACTGGGCAAAAAGGAAACCGGCGCCCGCGCAGCGCTGCCCATCTGGATGCAATTCATGAAAAATGCGCTCAGCGGCATGCCCGAAGTGGAATTCGCCAACGTCGTTCCCCTTGAGCAGCAAGCCAGAGATCACGAGGTCCACGTAGACACACCCGACACCGCACCCACAGAAGACGAACCCGGCGCCCCCAAGCAAAAACCGCCGGCAGCAATCCCGCCCGCCACGCCGCCACCGCCGCCAGTCAAAACCTCAACCTCCGCCGCTTCAGGCAATTCAGCAGTCGCCTCTGCGCACCCATAGTTGGCTGCAATTTATTACACTGATAAACGAGAGTGATATTTTGGAAGCGCAGGGCGAGCCGCGACCGATTTGAAACGGCGGCCGACGCGGATCAGCGGATAACTTGGCGTCACTGATACGCCCGACGACGCCAAGACGCCGCGCTCACCCCAATGGAGCTCAAGGACAACCCGAACCTGAAGCCAAAGAACACGATTTGCATCTGGTACAACAACGACGCGCCGGACGCGGCGCGCTTCTACGCCGCCACCTTTCCGGATAAGTAAAGTGACCGCGGTTCACGAGGTTCCCGCTGACTATCCCGGCGGCAAGAAGGGCGATGTGCTGACCGTGGAGTTCACCGTCCTGGGCATTCCCTGTCTCGGTCTCCATGGCGGACCGGTGTTCAAGCACACCGAGGCCTTTTCCTTGCAGATCGCCACGGACAATCAGGAAGAGACGGATCGTTACTGGATCGCGATCGTCGGCAATGGCGGAAGGGAAAGCGAATGCGGTGGGTGCAAGGACCGCTGGGGCCTCTCCTGGCAGATCACCCCGCGCGCGCTAACCGATGCGCTCGCGGCTGGTGGCGCTGAGGCCAAGCGCGCCTTCAGGCCATGATCACGATGAAGAAGATCGACGTCGCCACCATCGAGGCAGCCCGGCGCGGCTGACGCCAACGCGTCAGTACTTCCTGGTTCATCCCGGATCACGCCCACGTCGGAAGTCATCGTGCGGATCGATGAAACACGTAATTCTTGGAAGGTTTCGCTGTTTGAATTGCCGGTTCAATCAGCCTGCTCTTAAGCTCCTACGACTCTCACGACATTCTTAGTTTACTGCCCGCGTGGGCCGGGATGCCCGGCATGTTGATAAATGGCGAAAATGTTCCTTATAACGTCGACTTTGTTACGTTCACAAATTGGCTTGGTTATTTCCTGATTCTGGAAGGGGTTGCTGCATTGAGGAGCATCTTTAAGTCCCGATAAATAGGATCGGAAACTGACCCTAGTCGCCCAATACGACCGTCCGATGTTTTGTGCGTGCACATCGGTACTTTGAAGTTGAAGTCTCACCTCGATGTTCGAAAGGGATCCCATCCGCCCGCTTCCAAGGTTTTTTTCTTTCCGCGCTCGTCCACTTCCATCACTTCGCGCCCCTGCGTAATTTCCCCGATGGCGGTCAACTCCACGCCACCAATCAAACGGGGCACCCGTTGAGCCTTCTTCTGGGCCACCGTAAACAACAACTCGTAGTCGTCACCGCCGTGCAGAGCCAAATGCACCCGATTCGCTTTGTCCGCCCGCACCGCGGGCAACTTTTCGATTTCCACGACCGACCCAACTCCACTCGCCACGCATAGTCTCCGCAAGTCACTCGACAATCCGTCGGACAAATCCATCGCCGCGGAAGCCACCCGCTTTTCACTCAACCAGCGCCCCAAGGCCAGCCGCGGCTCCGGATACAAATGCTTCTGCAACCGTGCATCGCGCAAGGAAACCCGCTTGGCTCGGCGCAACAATTTCAACCCCAATTCGGCCTCCCCCAGCCTCCCACTCACATAAATAATGTCGCCAATCCGCGCTCCCGAACGCCGCAGACCCCGCCCGGAGGCCACCTCTCCAACCACCGTCACATTTACCAAAACCTCACGCCGTTCCGTCGTATCTCCGCCAGCCAGCTCACATCCAAACGCTCCAGCGGCCCGCTTCAATCCGCCCAAAAATTCATCCAGCCACCGCCCCGACAACTCCTTTGGCAAAGCCAAACTCAAAAGGAAGCAACTCGGCACCCCACCCATCGCTGCCACATCACTCACGGCCCGCGCCAGACACTTCCACCCCACCGAATCCGCCCGATGCTTGTCCCGAAGGAAGTGCGTCCCCTCCAGAAACCAGTCGCAGGTCAAAATCACCTCGCGCCCATGCCCGGGTTTCACCAGCGCCGCGTCATCTCCCATCCCCAGAGACACGAATCCCGCGCGACTGGGCAAAGCCACGCCCGCCCGCACCCGCCCACCAGGCACAAACGCACCGCGAATCCGCTCCAGCATTCCCCCTTCGCCGCTCTCAAAACGCTTCCTCAAATCGAACCTCATCCCTTCCAAAAAACGTACATTGCCCTCACTCTGCTAAAAACCTGTCCCGTCGTACAGTAGCCAGTTTTCATCAACCTGTTCCATGAACAGGAAAATACAGGGTTGACTCTAGGACCCCCTCGCCCCTAGTATGCCCGAGCGATGCAAACCCAGCTCGCCGCCCAGATTTGCTACACTTAAGTATGCGGCAGGCAACATTGGGGAGCACGCTGCGTATATTAGGCTGAGGGCCTTCTGGCAATGTCCGGTAAGAATTACACATTCTACATTGCGTCCGCGCCAGGAAAGATGCGCAAGCTCATTGTGCCGTCTTACCTGTTGCACGCTTTGGCGGTGTTGGCCCTTATTGGAACCGTTACCGTAGCCGCTGCCGTCGGCTCCTATTCACGCATGCTCTGGAAGGTCGGCAACTACAACGCCCTCCGTCACGATCAGGAAACCCTTAAGAAGCAGTACCAGCAGCTTCAGGGCACGGTCGTTGACACCAACCAGCGCCTCGATTCACTCCAGTCTCTCGCCACAGAAGTTGCCATGACCTACGGCGTGCTCCGTTACCACCCCGCCGCTTTTGACGAGCCCGACAATCCCGGCAACGCCCAGGACGTCTTCGACCGCTCCGTCGAGCAATACACTTTTCTGAAGCGTAACGCCGCGGTCTTAACCGTGGCGAACGCCGGCCTGCGCCTGATGCCTACCATGAGCTTTGCCGACTCCACCTACACGCCAGCGATCTGGCCAGTACTCGGACATATCACCGACAGCTTCGGTGAACGCCTTGATCCCTTCAGCGGAGAAGGCGCTTTCCACCGCGGTGTGGACGTGGCCTCTGATTACGGCGCACCCGTGCACGCCACCGCCGACGGCGTCGTGACCATCGCCGAAACGCATTCCGGCTACGGCCGCCTGGTGGTCATCGACCACGGCTTTGGCATCACCACCTGGTACGCGCACCTCTCCAGTTTCTCGGCCATCGCCGGCGCCCGCGTCAAGCGCGGTGAAGTGGTCGGCTACACCGGCATCAGCGGCCGCTCCACCGGCCCGCACGTCCATTACGAAGTCCGCATGAACAACGCCCCCGTCAATCCCTGGCGCTACATGCGCAGCAACCCCACCGGCGACTAATCTCTTCGCGAATTTCCCCGCTCCAGGATGCGCTCGCGGTTCTTGAAATTCGTTCTGATTTTTTTGAGCTTGGGTGCCCCACACGTCGCAGTCACGTATGGGAATTTGCTAAGCAAGGTCCGATGGCCCGGTAGAGATGTTTTCGACCATCTGCCCAGGCCAGTCGTTCCGACCGAAGCGAGCCGACTTTTTTTCTCCTTCGCTCCTGCGAAGGAGTCGGCTTGTGCAGCGGAGGAAGCTCTTCGATTTATCGCGTGGCCCTTCCCTAGGTAGGAGATTTTCCGCCGGTCGCCGCCGACACGTTCAACTTCTCCAGCTGCGCCAGCCGCTCTCGCACCTGCTCCACGTTTTTCCCGCGCGGCGCTAACTCCAGAAAAGTTCGAACTTCGATGATTGCGCTGTCATAGTCTTTTTTTCTGGTAAATATTTCCGACAGTAGCAGATGCACTTGCGGAAACCGCGTCAGCAGGTCCGTGTGCGCCGTCTTCAACCCGCTTTTTTCCGCATCTTCCAGCTTGTTCAGCTTGAAATTCGCCACCGCGTTGTAAAACGAAGCCTCCGCGTAATTCGAAGAATCCAGGTCCAGCACATAGCCGGGCATGTGATGCAACGGATCCACGTCCAGGACGTGATTAGTGAAACTAAGCACCTCTGCCCAATTTCCCGCCTCGAAGGCCATCAACGCGAGCGATACGTAGGGCGGCAGAAACCGGCTGTCGCTTTCCGCCGCTTTTGTGAACGCCACCCGTGCGGCATCCTTCTGTTGCTCCGTCTGCAAAACCCTGCCCAACTGGAACCACGCATTCGCGTATGCAGGGTAGATCTCTACGGCTTTTTCGAAATGCTTGCGGGCTGCGGCAGGTTTGCCTTTTCTCTGGTCCTCCATACCTTTCTCATACGCATTAATGGCACGGGGCGGCGCTCGATACGCGGAAGCGCTCACCGTCGAACCTTCGACTTTCCCGCGTCTGCTCACCACGATAGTGCCGACATCCACGCTGCTCAGCGAACCGGACAGGGTTGCCAGATTGATAAGACTGGAGCTGAATCCGGACGCCGACGCGCGCAATTCGCAGTTCAGCAAAGCTTGTCGTGGAATTCCCAGTCCCTCATTCTTGCTGGATGTTTCACTCCGCGAAGCCTCGCCGGTGGCGTCCAGGATGGAATCGTTGCGGGAGCCCAGTTGCATGCTGAACTGGCCGGCGGGTGAAGCGTGCACTTGTTGCCTCGTCTGTGCACCGCAAACCCGCTCGACGATCACGTCGTTTGGAAGGGGCGACCCGTCCGTGGTGGTAACCTGGCCGCGGAGAAACATGATCATGTCTTGTCGCGTTACGTTTGGCGGCGTGTCGAATGGGTCGAGATTTCCGGGCCGTCCTAAAGTCGTTCCGGAACCCGGCTGTCCGGAAGGTGGTGGTGCAGGAGGCGGGCCCGGCGGCTTCTGTGCCCACCCCAATGGCACAAGAAATCCCGTCACGAGGGCTAGCCCGGCAAAAACGCGCATCCATCGTTTCACAAAGTTCTTCACAGGAGGGAACGGCTGAGAATCAAAATATTAGGTCGCGGTTCCGTTCAAGTCAAGGCTCTGAAAATCGCACCTGAAAACACCGGAGTTCACTTATCGGATCGCTGCGCTTAAGATAAACCGGTAAGCGCGGCGGCCAGAATTCATGGAGCGAGCATTCTTTAGGGAACGAAATGTCAGAAACGCGCGTATCACCCTCATGAGGGCCCATGCATAACTTCCTGCAAGACCTCCGTTACGCCCTGCGCATGCTCGCGAAAAATCCGGGCTTTGCTACCGTGGCGGTACTCACGCTGGCTCTGGGCATCGGTGCCAATGCCGCGATTTTCAGCGCCATGAATTCGCTGCTGCTGCACCCCGCCGGTATACCGCATCCCGAGCGGTTGGCCGCCATTCGCGCGCGTTACGAAAAACTTAACCTGAAAAGTATCGTTGCCTCCGCGCCCGATTACACTTTTGTCCGCGACCATAAGGAAATCTTCGCCTCCGCAGCCATGCAAACCGACGGAGGCTTCAACTACACAGGCGGGGACTGGCCGCTGCGCCTGCGCGGGTCGCGAGTTACGGGGCAATGGTTTGAAGTGTTCGAAGCCAAGCCCTTGATGGGCCGTGTCTTCGCCCCGGAAGAGGACCAGCCCGGCGCCGAGCACGAGGTCGTGCTCTCCTATAACGCGTGGAGGTCCACCTTCGGCGGCGACGCCAACATTGTCGGCCGCTCCATTCCACTCAACCAGGAACCTTACCGAATTGTCGGAGTCATGGGGCCGGACTTTCAGTGGCCCAATCCCACCGACCTGTGGGCCCCGCTGGCGTTGAAGCCTGAAGCCTTCGCGATGGATAATCTCTTCAACGAAAATTATTTTGTCGTCGCGCGCCTGCAACCCAAAGCCACACTCGCTGCGGCCACCGCGTACTTGAATCTCGTCACTCTCCAAATCTGGGATGACCCCCGAGCGGAGGGTTTTCCGAGAAAATCCGGTTGGGGAATTTTCGCTGTCCCCTTCACCCAATTCGTGTATGGAGACGTGCGCACGCCGCTACTGATTCTTCTGGGGGCCGTCGGATTTGTTCTTTTGATTGCCTGTTCGAATGTCGCGGGACTTCTCCTGGCGCGCGCCTTGGGGCGCTCGAAGGAGTTCGCAGTACGCACCGCGCTCGGTGCTTCGCCCTGGCGTCTAGCTGTCCAGACGCTCACCGAAAGCATGGCCGTGGCTATTGCGGGAATGCTTGTGGGATTGGGAATTGCGCTGGGCGTTTTGCGCGCTCTTTCTCTTTTGGCCACTGAGAATCTCTCCACCGGCGTGGCCATTTCCATGGATCGTTTCGTGCTCGGGTTCACCGCGTTGCTGGCAGTGATATCGGCACTGGTATTTGGCGCGGCTCCCGCATGGCGTATCGCGCGCATCAATCCACAGGAAAATTTGAAGCAGGGCCGAGGGACCAGTGGTGCCACGCGTGGCGATCACCGTTTTCGCGACATTCTGGTAGCCAGTGAATTAGCGCTGGCTCTCGTCTTGCTGGCCAGTGCCGGCGTGTTTCTGAAAAGTCTCTCCAAGCTTCACGATGTGGATCTGGGATTCCGGCCCCACGGACTGATGACCGCCGCGCTGGCGCTGCCCGAGCGCACTTACGAAACACCGGAGAAAAAAATCGGCTTCCTGCGCGGCGCTCTGGAACGCCTCGCGAATTCCTCGGGCGTGGAGTCTGCGGCGGCGGCCGTGCCCTTGCCCTTCAGCGGCTTCGGCGGATCGGCGTCCTTCGATATCGACGGACGCGTGCTACCTCCCGGCGATCCCGGGCCACACGGCGATACTCGCAAGGTCAGCCCCGCATATTTTGAGACCATGGGAATTCGCTTGATGCGGGGACGCATCTTCACCGATCAAGATCGCCTTGGCAGCGAGCCGGTAGCCGTGATTGACGAAAATCTGGCACGCCAGTATTGGCCCGATCAGGATCCGCTCGGCAAACGCATTCGCAACGGCTCCAAATCGCCGTGGAAAATAATCGTCGGCGTGGTGGCGCCCGTACGGCACTCCCAGGTTGCCGGCGACGAATCTTCCGCAGAGGGCGTGATTGGCGCAGCCAAGGGCGTTTATTACTATCCGCTTTATCAGGAAGACTCGCCGGCGGCATTTTTGATCGCCAGAACCCACGGTGATCCCACCGCGCTGGCGGCGACGATTCGCGAGGCGGTTCACGCTGTGGACCCCGGTCAGCCCATCTCGGATGTGAAATCGATGGACCAGCGCGTGACGTTGTCCCTCGGTCCGCGCCGCTCCGCCGTTGCACTGCTTACTGTATTTGCGGTGATGGCACTAACTCTCGCCGCCGTCGGTTTGTTCGGACTCGTGCGCTATAACGTGACGCAGCGCACCCAGGAGATTGGCGTGCGCATGGCCCTCGGCGCTTCGCCCAAGGATGTTTTAAAGATGATTCTTGGCGAAGGCTTGCGTCTCGCACTATTGGGTGTAGGCGGTGGCCTGGTGGCGGCCTTCGCATTGACCCGCGTCATGGGCGGATTGTTGTACGGGGTCAGTGCCACCGACCCTCTCACTTTCACCGCGATGGCCGTGTTGCTGACACTCGTAGCCCTGTTCGCTTCCTGGCTCCCCGCCCGCCGGGCGACTCGCGTCGATCCTCTGGTTGCGCTTCGCTACGAATGAAGTTCAATTGCGTCCGGATATGCTTCCGGCGTAAACAAAAGCTTCATCCAAATCTCAGTGCCACCAGCGGATCCACTCGCGCCGCGCGTCTTGCCGGCACATAAGTCGCTAGCAACGCTACGATCAGCAGCACCGACGCGGTGATTGCTAAAGTCGCTGGATCGGTCACGCTCACGCCGACCAGCAGGCCTTTCAGCATGCTCGTCAGCAGCAGCGATAACGCCAGTCCAATTGTCAAACCGAACCCGGCCAGCCGCAATCCTTGCCGCATCACCATGCCGACAACTTGGCCGCCACTCGCCCCTAGCGCCACGCGGATGCCTACTTCCTGGGTCCGCTGAGCCACCGAATACGAAATCACTCCGTAAAGTCCGACCGCTGCCAGCAGTAGCGCCAACACCGCAAATCCACCCAGCAGCATCGTGTAAAACCGCCGCTGCCCCAGTGAATCGGAAACCAGCGTCTCCATCAGCAATGGTTCGCCCACCAGCGCATCCCGGTCCAATGCCTGCGCCATTTTATGCGCCGGCTGTACCAATGCCGCCGCTGCACCGCGCGTGCGCATCACGATGGTGACTGCATCCATCCCTGATTGCGCCAGCGGCAAGTAAAAACTCGCCGGCGCCGGCGCGTCTACTCCGAAATGGCGCACGTCTCCCACGACGCCCACAATCTCTCCTTCATTTTTTTCGTATCCGCCCCGCGCGCCAAACTTTACTTTCTGCCCGATCGCGTCACCCTCGGGAAAAAACATCCGCGCCGCCGTTTCGCTGATCAGTGCTACCCGCGCTGATCCCAGCCTGTCAGCTTCCGTAAACGCGCGTCCCTTGCGCAGCGGAATAGCCATCGTCGTAAAATAATCCGCCGACGCCACACGCAATTCCGCCGACGGTTCATCTTTCTCGGCGACACTCCTGCCCGCAATCTGCAAGCTGCTGCTGAAACTGTCTCCGGAAAGCGGCAGCGGCGTCACCGCGGCCACCGACACAACTCCCGGCAAGGCTCGCAACCGCGTCAGCGTCTCATCCCAGTAGTTCTGCACCGCCGCGCTGTTCTTGTAGTGCGCGTCTGGAACACTGAGGGTCATCGTCAGCACGTTCCCGCTGTCGAATCCCGGATTCAGGGAAGTGAGTTGCACGAAGCTGCGCAGCAACAGTCCCGCTCCCGCCAGCAACATCATGGACAGCGCCACCTCTCCAATCAGCAGTGCCGCGCGCCAGCGCCCCGCATCACGGCCCGGTGAGGCAGACGTTCTCACCACGCCAGCCGTATCCAGCGCGGACAATCGCAGCGCCGGAATCGCCGCGAACAGCATCGCGCATGCAACTGAAACGCACATCGTGAACGGCAGCACCGCGCCATTCAGCCCGGCGCTTCCCAATCGCGGAATGTCCGTTGGTCCAAAGCGCACGATAGCCAGCAACGCCCAATGCGCCAGCAACAAACTCGCGCTACCGGCTAACAGTGCCAGTAGCAGTCCTTCTGTCAACATTTGCCGCACCAGTCGCGCACGCCCCGCGCCCAAAGCGCGCCGCATGGCCAGCTCGCGATGCCGCACCGTCGCCCTCGCCAGCAAAAGATTCGAAATATTCGCGCACGCAATCAGTGTCACCAACCCGACGGCCCCCAGCAGTACCAGCAGAGCCGGTCGAATTTCGCTTACCATCGCGGCGCTCCAGAGTTGCGCGCGCACGCCCCACTTCTCATCCTTGTCCGGATAAAGTTTCCGCAACTGCTCCATGATTGCCGACAAGTCCGCATTCGCTTGCGCCACCGTCACGCCGCTTTTCAGCCGCCCCAGCACCGACAGGTAATGCGCTCCTCGCTGCGTCATCACCTTGTCGTCCCATCCGAAGGGCAGGAGCGCGTCGCTGCCGGTTAGCGGAAACCGGAAAGTCGCCGGCATCACTCCGATAATGGTGTACGGTTCACTGTCCAGTTGAATTGTTTTTCCGATGGCGTCCGGTGCGCCGGCGAATGCCGATTGCCACAAACTGTGACTCAAAACCACCACGTGATTCGCGCCCTGGTGGTTTTCTTCCGCCACAAATCCGCGTCCCAGCATGGGTTCCGCTTGCAGCGTTGGAAATATCTCCGCCGTGGCCATCACCGCGCGTACGCGCTTGGCTTCGCCCTGCCCCGTTAACGCAAACTCTGTCGTGGTATAGCTGAACATCGAAGAGAAAGTGCGGTTCTGGTCTCGCCAGTCAAAAAAATCCGGCGGCGATGCCGTGTAGCTCGTCACCGTCCCGTTGCGATCCCAGGTGGAAGCCACGCGCACGATTTTGTCGGCATCGCTGTATGGCAACGGCCTCAACAGCACCGCCTCGATCACGCTGAACATCGCCGTGTTTGCGCCAATCCCCAACGCCAGTGCCAGCACCGCTACACACGTGAACGACGGATTCTTTCGCAGCATCCGCGCTCCGAATCGCACATCCTGAAGAAAACTCTCCAGCGTTGACTCCCATCCGGCCTCGCGAACCTCCAACTTCAACCCTTCCATGCTGCCCATTTCCAGTCGCGCTTTTCGGAACGCCTCCTCGCGGCTCATGCCCGCGCGCTTATTTTGTTCCGCGGCACGCTCCAGGTAATCTCGCAGTTCGTCATCCAGTTCCCGCTCCGCTTCCTGCTTGCGAAACAATGCTCGAACCCCGTTGCCGAGCGACTTGATCACGCCTATCACAATTCTCCTGAGGTCGCTTCCAGAATCCGCGCAATCGCGGCAATCTGCGTGCGCCACTCGCGTGTCTCCGCCTTGAGCTTTTTACGGCCCTCCACCGTCAGTTCATAATATTTCGCGCGCCGGTTGTGCTCCGTCGCGCGCCAATCGCCCTCGATCAATCCTTCTCGCTCCAGTCGCCGGAAAGCAGGGAAGAGCGAACCGGCGTTCACCTGGAATACCCCCCGGCTGATCTGCTCGATGCGTAGCCCAATTCCGTACCCATGCATCGCTTGCAGCGCCAGCGTTTTCAGGATCAGCATATCCAGCGTGCCCTGCACCACCCCGCTCAGTTTCGCTCCCACCCGGCATCTCCTGTAGTCAATCAAGTGGAGAATAGGCGTTTCTTCTAGATTGTCAAGAGGAAACCGCCCGCCGGCGGGCCATGGGACTAGATGTGGCTGCGTTTTATAAAAGATTTAGATGGCAAGAAATCGGCGTAACGAAAATGACGTCGTCTTAATTCGCGGGCAAAGCTTTTGCCAGGTCTTTCCACGAGACCAGAATAAATCCCTGGTCCTTCAGGAACTGCTGGAATTCCGCGCTGCGCACCAGATCGAAGTCATTCTGGCGCCATCCGCGCCCCAGTCGGGATGGTCGAACGTTGCGCCCTGCATCTCCGCATCGTTGTGCGCCAGGTGCACAACCAGTTGGTAAGTCCCCGGAGGAAGCGGCTGCAACATTTTCTTGTACGCGTTCAACCACTGCGCTTTCGAAACGCCCGGCATGATCTCGATCAGATTGTCGAGAACGATCGTTTCCGGAGCCAGATGAAAGCGCGTAAGGTCGGTTGCGCGATCGCCCCGCGACTGAATGAGCATCGCGGGCACTTTGTAAGCCTGCGCGGTGGCCAGGTAAACCTTAATCAGATCATCAGTACTCACAATTGTTCCCATGTGCGTATCCACATGCGTGATGTGAATGCCCGCCGCCTGGGCCCTGTCCCACCTGCGCGTGCGTTTCCGTTGCCACCTCCGGCATCTTGGCGTGCGCGCCGACATACTCGGTCGTCAGCGGCAGATAGCCGTCCGCGTCCAGCAGGCTGGGAACTTTGGATTGCGGCGCAATCGACGGCCAGCGATAGCTGGTCCAGTCCGCATTCAGCGCCAGTGGATGCCCAGATCCGCATCCGGATGTGCTTTGGCCCATTGCGCCACTTCCGGAAACCATGGGCACGGCACCAGAATGCTCGCCGAAGTAATCCAGTGCTTCTCAAACGCTTCCTCAATCGCGGTATTCACCGAGTGCATCATTCCGAAATCGTCAGCGTGGATGATCAGCAGTCTCGAACCTGCTGGATAACCAAGTCGTTCCGCAAGAGTCTGGCCTGGCGCAGTCGGCGCTTGTTGGGCCGCGAGTGCCCCTGCCAACAACAGTGCCAGAGCGCAAGCGCACAAACCACGTGACATGCGAACCATGAGGCCCTCCCGAAATAAGTTTAGAAGATGCGGCGAAATCCCGAAAAAAATCTATGGAATGCACCGGCGTGATCTGGGGAGCTTGGCACCGCGCTCGTTGCCGCGTCATGCGATTTTATGAAGATCACTTCTCCCATTATGGCCACCTGGATCTGAAATTTCATCGGCTCGCGCGCCGGCATATCGACATGGTTTTGTATTAGCGTTCGGAAGCCGCTCGCCATAATCGTGATTTCGTAGCTGCCCTTTGGAAGATCGGCCAAACGTAGTTCTCCGCCCTCATCGGTCCGCGCTTCGAGGTGTTTACCGGTCTTCTCCTCAACAAGAGTAACGCCTGCATCCCTAACTCTACCGCCAGCGACATCCTCCACTTCCAGGATGGCCGGAGCCTTCGCGGGTTGTATCTGCAACAAAGCGGGGCCGCGCTCGAAAGAACGTGGCGATGTCATCGCCGGACTCGCGCTCATTACTGCTGCCAACGCCGCGCTCGCCAGGCGCGAAACCCGCTGCACCACAACCCGAACACTCGCCGGACAATCCTTCGTCAACATTGTTCCGTCGGCCCGCTGGTAAAAGCGCGCGCATAATCGTCCTTCGCGTTCCTTCACCACCCGCTCAACTTCTGCCGCGCTTAATTCCGAAAAGTTGTAAACATCACGCTGACACTGCGGGCAGTATCGCGCACGATCATCGCCCACCATGCCGTCCCAATCCGCCGTACATGGCGACGCGATGCGCACGTCTTGCTTCATAGTTTTCTGGATTATAGCCCTTTTCTTCGGTGGGAACCTTTTCGATATATCGCGTATCCTCGGCCTGCGATTGCAGCTGAAATTCAAGTCAACGTTCTCGTTCCGCGAACTCATTCAACGCCGCAACCGTGATCCTTTGGTCGCAGAAAACCTTTCCCCGCAGACACGAATTACGCGCTCGACGCCGCAGACTTATCAAAAGATTTAATACCCGCCGCCTCGTCGGCCGCCACCTCAAAAACCGTATACAGCTTCGTCATCTGCAGCAGGTCGGAAACTTTCTTCGTGAGGTAGACAAGCTTCAGCTCTCCACCTTCCTTCTGTGCGCTGGTGAACGAACTCACGAGCGAACCCAGCCCCGCGCTGTCGATGTATTCCACCTCAGCCAGGTTTAGAAGAATTTTCTTACGTCCTTTGGCCAACAGGTCGTGAACCAGCTCGCGAATCGCGGCGGATGCTTCCCCGAGTTCAATTCTTCCGCTGATTTCCACAACGGTCACGCCTTCAATCAATCGCGTGATTGACTTCATTCGGTATCTCCCAGGACATCTTTCGCTTACCCAAAAACTGTAGCTCGAATCTTCCGCCCTTACAACTGAGCTAGCAGTGTTGCCGGGTGCCCATGGCCGCCGTGGCACAAAAGGTTTTTGAAGTTGATTTGTCTCGGGTGTCGCAGCCTTTTGAAAGGGTGCGCTCGTTGAAGGTATTTTTGACTTTACCGCAATTGCTTGCGACCGGCCGTTTTTGACGGTGTGTTTTTCGCACTCTGAAACGCATATCAAACTTACTTCGTCAGTACCTTTTCAAAAAAATCCAACGCCCGCGCATCCTCCGATTGTCCCAGCCAGAACATCGCCTGCTTCCGCACCGCCCGGTTGCGGTTCGTCTGCGCCACCTGAATCAACTTCGGCACGCCTTCATCTTTCGGCAACTGGCTCAGCGCGAACACCGCTTGCTTCTTCACCTCGGTATCCGGATCATTTTCAAGCGCGCCATCAATCGCGCCTACCGCACGCTTGCCCGCCTTCTGCGCCAGCCAGAAAATCGCCTGCCCGCGTACATGCCCACTCTCATCTTCATGCGCCATACGAATCATTTCGTCCAGCGCGGCCGGCTCCTTGCTGACGGAAAGCGCGAACGCCACCTGCGCGCGCACTTCCGTGGAAGGATCCGTCTTCGCCATGCGCTGCAGCACCGGCAATCCCTCCTTCCCGCGCGCGGCACCCAGCCAGAAGGACGCCTGCTTGCGCAATTGTTCCGGCTGCGCCGGCGCCACAAAACTTTCCAGCGCCGCTTGTGCCGCTCCGCCATCATGCAAAGCAATCGCCGTCAGGGCTTCGTTGCCGATGGAATCTCCTTCATGCTCGCCCGCATGATTTTTGCGTGCGTAGGCGGAAAGCATCGCCACGCTCTGGGCAGTCTGCACACCAGTCAGCCACAGCAGCGGCAATCCTCCGGCATCCAGCACGCAATTGTCCGACGCCACTTTGACGCGCGTAACGTGTCTGTCCTGCATCCTGAAAAGCACGATTAATTCTTCTCCGCCTTCCAGCTTCAGCGTGCCGGAATCTTTCGCGTTGCCTGAGTTGGTCCAGTGATCCCTGTCTGTTTCCAGTTCGCATCTACCGCAGTTCTGCCCGCGCGAATCATAATTCTCGCAGCAAATCCTGCCTTCCCCGGCCACCATCCGCACGCCGTAACCCACCCAGGTGGGCTTGGCAGCGTTCTTTTCCAGGTCCGCCATCGTGGCCGCCAAAGTTCCCGCCACGCCGCGCGTCTCCACCTTGGCATTCTCAATGTGTGGAGCGCCGCCGGCGCCAGTCACGTTTTGGCCTGCGACACTTTCGTGTGCCACACGCGAATCACTCGCGGTGCTCAGATTAAACAGCGTCAGCATGGCTCCCAGCAAAACTTTGCAAATCACTATCGTCATGTTCATCTCCGCCTACTTCTGCAAAATCTCCATCATGTAGTCCGACGATTCCTTGGAATTCATCAGCGCCAGCTTCTGTACCGCCACCTTCTTCAGTTCCGGATCTTTCTCCGCTCGCGCAATTGCCACCAACCCGTGCGCATTGCCTTGAATGAAATACGCGTTCAGCACTTCCTCGCGAATCCCGCGATCCGTCTCTTTCGCATAAATCCCAGCCAGCGCCTTGCCGGACTCCTCCGAATTGATCAGCCCCAGATTGCGAACCGCCACCCGCCGCAGCTCGGGGTCCTTTTCGTCCCGCGCCGCCGCCAAGATTTTGCTGGAATCGCCCGCCAGGAAAAACGCCTGGATCAACTCGCGTTTTATTTCCGGAGAAGTCTCCGTCTTGTAAAGCTGCTCCAGTTCGTTCTCACCATGCACCAGCCCGAGTTGCCGGATCGCTTCACCGCGCAGCGCCGGATCTTTTTCACTGCGGGCCGCCGCAAACAGGCGTTCCTTGTCTCCGCCAATCATGTAGCTGCGCAGAATCGCCCGTTTCAACGAAGCATCACTGGTTGAAGCGTAAATGTCCGCCATGGTCCTGCGCGATTCCGCTCCCCCGAAAATTCCCAGGTATTCCACCGCCTTGCGCTGCAGCTCCGGATTGCTTTGCCCTTTGGCAATGCGCCCGATAATGTCCCGTCCCTGCTGCGTGCCTCCTTGCGCCAGTACGAACAATGCTTTTGATTTTTCCTTCGGCGAAGCCGATCCCTGCAGCACCTTCTCCAGCAAGGGCATGGCCCGCTCCGGATCGCTGTTCATCAGGCTCTGGATCGCCAGCATCCTCAGCTCTTCATTGCTTTGATTTTCAGGCCGCGCCGGCTGCCCGCTCCCTTGCCGCACCTCAATCTCCAGCGCGCTCGCGTCTTTCTGCCAGCGGCTTTGCGGAAAGCGCTTTTTCAAATCTGCGATGGCCGCCAGAGCCGCTTGCCGCTGCCCCAGCCGCTGCTCCGCATAAGCGCTCCAGTACAGCGCCGCATCCGTCTGCGGTCCGTTGGCTTTCGCCAGCTCTGAAAATTTCTCCCGCGCCTGCTCATACTTTTCTTCGTCCAGGGCCTCGCGTCCATCGTTATATAGTTCTTCCTGCCGGTCGATGCGCTCCTGGTCGCGATCACGCTTTTCCTGCTCCGCGTCCCGCCGCTCCTGCTCTCTGTCGCGTTTTTCCTGCTCGCGCTCGCGCTTCGCCTGGCTGCTGTCGCCCTGGTCTTGCCAGCGATCGTCGTCCGCCTCGTCCCCGCGCTCAACTTCGACAAATTGGGTTGTCACCTCCGCGGATTGCGGCAAATATGTAGCGCTGCTGCGCGCGCCCGCCACGCCCGGCCGGGCCAGTAACAACATCGCTGCGCCCCACAGGAATTTCGCCGCCTCTGATGTTTTTGTTATGCTCATGCCTCGTTGTTCCTCTCTACTCGTACGGCGCCGCTTTGCGCTGGCCCCGGCTTGCTGGTGTTTTCCCGCATCTGAATCTGCTTGGTCAGCACGCGAACTTTAAACAACAACCCGTCATCATCAATGCGCTGCCGGATGGACTTGATTTGCGCTGTTGTCACCGTTTGCGGGCTGTGCGCCACGTCCAGCAGCACGCGTTCCAGTTCGTCCAGCACATTGGCGATGCCGGTGTCGCCTTCTTGCAACGCCGTTTGCCGGTACAGCCGGTTCTCATCCAGCAAGTCTTCCGCGCGTCGCCGCTGCGAGGAAAAATTCACCTGCTTCACTCCGGCGCTGCCCGGTTCTGCATTGGCAATATCCATCAACACCATTTCCGAGCGTCCCAGGTGTTCTCCCACCGCCAGCATCAACACGCGTTCGCGAACTCGCGCGGCGTCTGCCGTTCCCGTGCTTGCAGTAAGCGGACTTCCTCCATCTGAAGGAGTCACGCGCTTACTGACGCGTCCCGCAAGAAACGCCACCAGCAGCAGTGTCGCAACCAGCGCGCCCGCCATTAATCTCTGCGGCGTTAGCAACGCCGGCCACCAGTGGCTGTGCTTCTCTTCAAGCCGCGGCGCAATCTGCTGCCACACCCGCCGCCCGTAATCCTCGCCGGGATCGGGAACCGGCAGTGCTTCGAACGCCGCCAGCATCTCCGTCAGCCGCCCCAGTTCCGCTTTGCATTCCGCGCACGCAGCGATGTGCGCACTGAACTCCTCGCGGCCTGCCGCCTCACCGTCCTGGTAAGCAATCAATTGTTCTTCGCTCAAGTGCTTCATGATTCCGTTCCCATCGCGCGCGCCTGCGCCCGCGGAGCAAGCTGCGGCTCCAGCGCCTGCCGCAATTTCTGCACCGCGCGAAACACCGTGTTTTTCGCCGCGCTCGAATTCGATTTCAGCGCCAGCGCAATCTCTGCGATCCCGCAGCCATCGCAGTGCCGCATCACGAACGCGATGCGTTCCGCGGGAGTCAAACTCTGCAGCGCCGTTTCCATCTCGCGCTTCAGCTCCACGCTTTGCGTCAACCGCTCAGGAGTGGGCGCGGCATCCGGAATCTGCCGCAGCGGATCCTGCTCCACGTCATCGGACATTTCCGTGCTCGGCGCCTGCCGCCGCGCATCCTCTTTCTTCTTCTGGCGCATGCGGTCGATGCTGTAATTCGCGGCGATGCGATATACCCAGGTGGCGAAGTTTGCCTGCGACGCGAACTGCTCCAGTTTTTGATAAGCGCGCAAAAATGCCTCCTGCACAATTTCTTCCGCGTCGTGATGATTGCCGCTCAGCCGGTACGCCAGGCGAAAAATCGTGGCGCTGTGTCGTTCCACCAGAATGCGAAAAGCATCGCGATCGCCCGCAAGCGTGCGCTCAATGGCAATGGCGTCGGCTTCCCGAACGCTCTCGACGCTTTCGTTCATTCTCATCCTTAGACAGAAATTCAGGCTCGCGGTTAGGTCCGTGGCAACGTGGTGGTTGTCGGCTGAAATGCCGCCAACCGCTGCAAGCCGCACCTTTACAGCCTTTTACCGCCACGCCACCCATGCCCGTCGCAAGCGCGTTTGAAATACCGTATCATTACCGTGGTTTCCGCCAAGCATTCGGGCGTTGAGCCTGGGTGCCGCACCCTTCCTATTTAGGGTGCGGTTTTTTGAACTTGTCTTTGACGTTGTTGCAGGGTAACCGGGTCGAAGAATCAGGAGCCAAAGTTGATTTCACGCTACACCCGCGAACAGATGGGCGCCGTCTGGCGCGACGCCAACAAATACGCCCAATGGCTGGAAGTGGAACTTGCCGCCACTGAAACACTCGCCGAAGCCGGCGACGTCCCCAAAGAAGCCGCCGCCAAAATTCGCGCCAACGCCAAAATAGATGTCGCGCGCATCAATGAACTCGAATCCCGTGTGAAGCACGACGTAGTGGCCTTCACCATGGCCGTCGGCGAATCCATCGGCGATCCCGCTGCTGCGCGCTGGTTCCACTACGGCATGACCTCCAACGATGTGGTGGACACCGCGCAGGCCTTGCTGGTTCGCGAAGCTTCCCGCCTCATCGAAGCTGCGCTCGTGAAATTCGGCGACGCCCTCGCCGCTCGCGCCCAGGAATTTCGCTCCACTCCGCAAATCGGGCGCACTCACGGAGTCCACGCCGAGCCCATCACTTTCGGCCTCAAAGTAGCCAACTGGTTTGCAGAAAACGAGCGCAACCAGCAGCGCTTCCGCGATGCCGCCGCACAAATGGCTGTCGGCAAAATTTCCGGCGCCGTCGGCAACGCCTCGCATCTCGGCCCTGACATCGAAGAGCGCATCTGCCAGCGTCTCGGCCTCCTGGTCGCGCCGGTCGCCTCCCAGGTGATTCAGCGCGATCGCCACGCACACTATCTCAGTTCGCTCGCGCTCGTCAGCGCCACTCTCGAAAAAATCGCGCTGGAAATCCGCCACCTCCAACGCACCGAAGTGCGCGAAGCGGAAGAACCCTTTGGCGGTGAGCAGCGCGGCAGCAGCGCCATGCCCCACAAGCGCAATCCCGTAACTTGCGAACAAATTTGCGGTCTGGCGCGCATCGTGCGCGCGAACCTAATCGCTTCCTTCGAAAACGTGGCCCTCTGGCACGAACGCGACATTTCTCACAGTTCCGTCGAGCGCGTCATTCTCCCCGACTCCACCATCCTGGTGGACTATATGCTCGCTAAAATGACTACCATCATCGCCGACATGCGCGTCTTCCCGGAACGCATGCTGCGCAACCTGGAAATGACTCACGGTCTGGTTTTCTCCGGCCAGCTCCTCCAGGACCTGGTGGAAAAAGGCATGCCCCGCGACGACGCCTACAAAGCCGTGCAGGAAAATTCCATGGCGGCCTGGGAAACCGAATCCAGTTTCCGCGACCGCGTAGCCGCCGATGCTCGCGTCAAAAAATTTCTAGACCCCGCGGCCCTCGCCTACGCTTTCGACCTGCGTCGCCAGCTCCGCCACGTAGACGCCATTTTCACCCGCGTCTTCGGCAAGCAAGCTAGAGCCACAAACAAAAGCGCCGTATAGCATCATTCATCTGGGATAAAAGTTTCGCCGAGGGTGCCCCACCCTAAGGGTTTTGCAGAGTGGGGTCCTTAACGTGGGAACACCAAAAATCGCTCTGCTCGCGTGCTCGAACTTTCGAAACAAAAAAACGCCGACTGAAAACATCAGCCGGCGTTAACAGCCTCTTCTAGACAAAAAACTCTAGCTGCGGAGGCGGAAACCGAAACTCGCACCTCGATACTAATCCAAAACTACTCCACGCGCTGCACGTACCGCGCTTCCGTGGTGTCCACCTTTACACGGTCGCCTTCATTCACAAATGGCGGCACCTGAATCACCAGCCCCGTCTCCAGTGTAGCCGGCTTGCCCACCGCGCTGGCCGTGGCCTTCTGCAGCGTCGGCTCCGTCTGCACCACTTTCATTTCCATGGTATCTGGCAAATTTATGCCGATGGCTTTTTCTTCAAAAAATTCCACATGCACGATGGTGTTGGGAATCAGGTAGTAAGTGGTCTCCCCCAGTTCATCGCGGGTCATCTGCATTTGCTCGTAATTCTGCGTGTTCATGAAATGAAATTCGTCGCCTTCGCTGTAAAGGTATTCAAACTCCACTTCATCCAGGATGGCCCGATCCACAAATTCTTCCGCGCGGAAGCGATAGTCGATCATCGTTCCGGTGCGCAAATTCTTCAGCCGCGTCTGCATCGAGCCGCGCTTGTTGCCCGGCGTGCGGTGATCCACGCTGAATACCGTGTACAGCTGCCCCTCGTGCTGGATAACCATGCCGGGGCGAAGTTGTGTGGCTTTTGTGCTGCTCATAATCTCCCAATCACTATTTTAGAATCGGAAATTTCGCCGGGCGCCTGCATTCCCCAAAAGGCCCGCAAAATCACTCGAGGGACGCTGCAATTCATTCCTTCCAGCGTGAGCAACCAGTATAAATGCCCGCAGTGCAGCCGGTCAATGATCCAACGTGGCCCCTCAAAACAGCCGCCCTAGTAACCCCTGTGCTGTTAGTGACATACGGTTAGAAAGGAATTCTCTTGGTGTTGTCGCATAATTGGAGTAATATTTATCCACAAATGGAGGATCAGATGTCGCTCCTGCAGTCCGCTGTCGTCGGTTTCTCTTGGGAAACCGCAGTCGATCTGTCCAGAAAAGACAATCGCACCCGCCTGAGTCCCGCCGCTGTCAAAGGACTTCTACGCGTAGCTTCGCATTGGAAACTGCGCGATGAAGACACGCGTGATTTACTTGGCGGCATGTCCAGCGGCAGTTTCTACGCCATGAAAAGCCGCGCCGCTAAGAACTTGGACGAAGACCAGTTGACGCGAATTTCTCTTTTGATAGCAATTTATAAGGCCCTGAATATTCTCTACAGCCCCAGGCTCGCCGACGCGTGGATTAAATTGCCCAACGCCAATTCCATGTTGGGCGGAGACTCCCCGCTTAACTACATCAGGCGCGGCGGCATTCCCGCATTGCTGAGAATCCGCCAGCTTTTGGACGCTCGGCGAGGCGGGCGATGAAATTCCCCAGGCTCTCCAAGCTCGAACGCGAAAACACCCATCGGCTCATCCCTTACCGCTACAGCGATCGCGGCCGGCCCATCCTCGATCTTCTCGCGCAGGGCGATGACGATTTTCTCAACGATCTCACCGAACTCGAAGGCGCCACCAACGACCGATTGCTGGGAGAAAGCGGCCGGCTCCCCGGCATCAGCTCCATTGAACTGGTCTCCGGCTTCCGCCTCGCGCACATCGTGAATGCGTCGTTCACCCACGCGAATCCCCATGGCGGGCGCTTCAATATTCCGGGACGTGGAGCCTGGTACGCGGGTTTCGAAATCGCCACCGCCCAGGCGGAAATCGCCTTCCATAGAAGCGCTGAGCTGAAAGAAATTTCCTGGAATGACGAAGAGGTCTCGCCCTATATAGATTATCTCGCCGACTTCAGGCATGAATTCCACGACATTCAGAGCGATCCGAATTTCGTGGATTGCCTGGACCCGCACAGTTACTCCACTTCTCAGGCGCTTGGTTTCGCGCTTTTAACCAGCGGTTCCGCAGGTATCGTTTATCCGAGCGTCAGGCACCACGGCGGCATTTGCATCGGCTGTTTCCGCCCGCCCCTGGTGCTCAATGTGCGCGAAGGCCCCATGGTGACCTTCACCTTCACGAATACGGAATTAAGTTCCGTCGCAGTCAGCAACAATTAAAATGGCTCAAGGCTTCGCTGTCGCCCGATCTTTCACTGCCTCCGCCATGATTTTTTCTATCTCATCGGCGTGGCGGGGTAATTTCTCGCTCAACAATTTATAGCCATCCACGGTAATCAACACATCATCCTCAATGCGCACGCCCAGATTTTCCTCTGGAATATAAATTCCCGGCTCCATGGTCACCACCATTCCCGGCTGCAGTGGCTCGCAGTATTGCCCCGGATCATGCACATCCAGCCCGATGTCATGCCCCAGTCCGTGAATGTAATATGGCCCCAACGATTTCCCGTGGCGATCTTTTCCATGTGAGTTGATGTACTCGTAAGAAATTTTGTAAACGCTCTTGTCGCCCTTTTTGCACAAGTTGATGCCCGGTTTCAGCGCGGCCAGCGCAGCGTTCTGCGCTCCCAGCACGATGTCGTAAATTTCGCGCTGCCGCGCCGTGAATTTCCCGTTGGCCGGCAAAGTCCGCGTAATGTCCGCGGAGTAGCCTGCATACTGCGCGCCCACATCCAGCACCACGATGTCGCCATCTTCAATTTTGCGCGACAATTTATCGTAGTGCAGCGCCACCGAGTTCGGTCCGGCTCCTACGATCGGTGCGTAGCCTTCGGCCTCCGACCCGCCTAGGGCGTGCACTTCCACCATTTTCGCCGCGACCTGATATTCGTACAGCCCCGGCCGCATCATCTTCATCGCTTCCAGATGCGAATCCACGGTCAAATCAATCGCCTTGGTCAGAAACGCGATCTCCCCGGGTGATTTAATTTCGCGCAGCGAATAAATCATCTGCCGGACATCTTTCAGCTGGTCCTGTGGAGCGGCGAGCTGCAGCCAGTCCATCACATTTTTTTCGTGTGGATAGCCGCCCAACTCTTTCTCGTAGGGAAGAATGGTGCCGAGCGTGGGGTAAATCTTGATCAGTTTTTCCACCGCCGCGCGCATCTCTGCAAACGGCTTCACGCCGGCGAACCCCGTGCGCGCAGTGATATCCGCATCCGTCGGAGACATGCGCACGCCATTCCATTTTTCCTTGGCGGGGTCCTTGGCCGGCAAAAACAGCATCTCGCGCGCGCCATTCAGCGCGTCGTTACCCGCGTTCGCGGCCGGGTCATTCGCTTTCTGTGCCGGCAAAATGATCACCCCGGCGCCTTCTTCGTTGTGTCCCGTCAGGTAGTAAAAATTGTCTTCCTGGGCAAAAACATACGCCTGGGAAACCTCTTCGCGTCCCGTGAAGCCCCACAGCACCACCGGGCCATCCACTTGTGCGGCCAGTCTGGCGCGGCGTTCCGCGTACACGCTATTGGGCTCACGATCGCGTCGCTGCTGCGCGTTTGCCTGCGGCGCCGCAAGAAAGAAAAACAAAAACATCGCCGCCAGTGCGCCCGCAAGGGAAGCCAAGGTGGCCAGTGCTTGCTTTCTTCGTACGCGGACTGGCACTGAAGAGCTACAAAGCATACAACCACGTCGTAGCGCGCCGCTTGGCAGACCACTCACGGATTCACCTCGATGAAATTCACCACATTTTGACGCGCCCGGGGCAAGCGGGGTTCAACAAAACAACGTGACAAAGCGGGAACGCTCGGCATCAAACACACTACGCGGTCCCAGTGGCGGCGATTGTATCCCGAATTCCGCTGTACCGCCAAAGCGCCCGGAATCCAGGCGCTTCAAGCTCGGGCGCTTGCCTGAAGTAGACACATCATCGAGCATTTTTCGCTTCACACGGGGACCATCGATTGGGCAAGCGACTAGTCGTTTTTCTCAGCGTATTTCAAAGTGTCTTGATCGCGGTTCACGGTTTTCTCTTCCTCACCTGGGTTTATTTCTGGACTCCGAGTCGCGCCGGTGCAGAAGGCGGCACCGATGCTTTCGCGCCGATGTCCCACTGGCGATTGTTAACGGCCTTGGGAATTGCATCCGTCAGTTTTCTGGCCACTTCTCTCGTCGGTTTTCGACGCACCAATGTTGTCCTGCGCTTCGTCTACCGCATCACCGCAGTCTGGCTCGGCTTCGTCAACTACGCGTTTTTCTCTTCGATACTCTGCTGGCTGATTTATTTCGCGGCGCGCCTCACTGGTGTTTCCACGGAACGGCGCCATTTCGCCGCAACGTTTCTCACGCTGGCAGTCGCGGTCAGCGCTTACGGCGTTATCAACGCCTCCTGGACGCGCGTGAAACGCGTCACCGTAAAATTGCCAGGCCTGCCGGCTTCCTGGCGCGACCGCACCGCCGTCCTCATCACCGACGTGCACCTCGGCAACTTCCGCACCTTCGGTTTCTCGCGCCGCATTGCAAAAATGGCCGCCGGCCTGAAACCCGACGTCGTCTTCATCGCTGGAGATTTGTATGACGGCACGCCTGCCGACCTTGCGCGACTCGCGGAACCGTTGCGCTCGCTAAAAGCGCCGCTGGGCAGTTTTTTCGTGGAAGGGAATCACGAAGAGTTCACCGACCACGCCAAATATCTGCAAGCCGTCTCCGGAGCCGGCGTTCGCGTCCTCAACAACGAGCTGGTCGAACTCGACGGCCTGCAAATTCTTGGCGTCACTTATCGCGACGCCACCCACGGGGAACACTTCCGCAAAACTCTCCGCAATACTGGCTTCGAGCGCTCCCGCGCCAACATTCTGCTCACCCACGCGCCCGATCGCATTCAGGTTTCCGCAGAAGAAGGCATCTCGCTCCAGCTTTCCGGGCACACCCATCGCGGCCAGTTCTGGCCCTGGACGCTCGCCGCCGCCCGCATGTACGGAAAATATGTCTACGGACTGCAGCGCCTCGGCGAAATGCAAATTTACACTTCCTGCGGTGTGGGAACCTGGGGCCCGCCACTGCGCGTTGGCAGCCGACCCGAAATCATCGCCATCCGCTTGGCCTGACCGGCAGCTGCAAAAAGATGCAATGTAGTTCCGTTGACCCCGCCCATAAAGAAAGATAACCTCTCCGGCAAGTAATCAGGAGGCAGACATGGCGCCCAAACCTACCAACCCGCAAGCGTCGAAATACGAAATCGCCAAACCGCAAACCTACTCCGCATTTCCCCTGGCTCCACCGCAGCCGGCGCCTCCGTCCGACGCTCAACCAATTCCCGCGGAAGGGCGTGAGCGAGCCACCGCACGGCAATCAACGGCCCCTCCCGCCAAACCTGCTTCAGAAGATTGGAGCGATGCGGCAAAGGCCTGCCCGCAGGTTTTTCCCAGCGCCAAAAGTCTCTTCGAACCGCCTGACGACACTCGCGACAGAACCATCCGCGCCGAAAGCATTACCCGCGAAAAACGTGCCGTATGGATCGTTCACGGCATGGGCCAGCAGATCCCCTTTGAAACTCTGGACAGTTTGACCAACGGTCTGCTGGACGCACTCCCAGATCAGGACATCAAGCCGCGCCTGCGCACCGCAAAAATCGGCGATCAGGTGCTGCAACGAGTCGAACTCGATATAGATTGCCAGGCTTCAGCTGGGGCAGCCGCCAAAAACTACGAACTGCACCTCTACGAATCGTATTGGGCGCCCAAAACGGAAGGCGTCGCCAAGCTTTCCGACGTCGTCAACTTTTTGTGGGACGGCGGTTCGCGCGGGATACTCAACTTTTTCAGGAAATTCCACCGCGCCATGTTCGGCGGCATGGCCAAGTTTACTGTTCCCTGGAGAACTCCCGTCTGGCTCTGTCTCGCTCTCCTGATCCTCGCCGCTCTCACGGTGATAAACGGAGTGATACTGCTGGCCGCCGCTGCGCAGAGCGGCCTGTTTCTTCAGACCATCCAACTCCACTGGGACAAGCTCACCGCCCTGACCAGTTGCATGCTCGCGGTAGCCATTTCCTTTGGAGCGCTTCTTTTCATCTCAGACATCAGCAAGCCTCAGGAATTATCCAGATTCTGGCGCGTGTTCATCGGCGTTTGCTGCTGGACGGCCATGGCCGCCACAATTCTTTCGATTCTCAAAACCGCGGCGTTGCTGGCCATCATCACACACACTGACTGGCTCAAAAACTACGGAATGAACATGGCCGCGCCGTCCACCAGCTGGCTCGCCTGCATCCGCTCCTGGGCCGAAAACTTATTCGAACGCATCCCGGCCCCGCAGCTCCAGGGATTCGCTACCGTCGTCATTCTTGCCGCCGGCGTGCTCGTCGCCAGCGCCATGTTTACGCGCGCGCTTCTGCGATCTTCAGAAGAAACCTTCCAGGGTCACGGCGCCTTGCTGCTGCTTTCCTTTCTGGCCTTCGTTGTAAATGTTGCGGCCGTCGCCGGCTGCATCTGGATCTGGTGCCACGGCGCGGCCTTCTGGACACTCCCTCGCCGTCTGGGTTTCCTGCAAAGCCCGCTGTGGGTGTGGCCTTTCCTGATTGCTTTCAGCGCCAAAGTGCGCGAGTTGATGGTCCAGTACGTCGGAGACGTCGCCATCTACGTCACCTCCAACAAACTTGATCGTTTCGATGAAGTACGCAGCAAGATCAAAGAGACCGCCCGCACCGTCGCTTCCGCAGTGTTCACCGCTTACGATTCCGCCGAGCCCAAGTTTTTGTACGACAAGATTGCCGTCGTGGGTCACTCTCTCGGCTCTGTCATCGCCTACGACACGCTCAACCGTCTGATGCTCGACGATTGGCTCGCGGGTGGGGCGCTGCAGGTGGCCGAGCGTGCCGAAACCCTGCTCACTTTCGGATCGCCGCTCAACAAGACGGCGTTCCTCTTCACCATTCAGGGCACCGATTCCATGCACATCCGCGAACGGCTGGCTTCCACGGTGCAGCCCTTGATCGTCAGCTACCCGAAGTTCAGAAAGCTCAAGTGGATCAACGTGTATTCACGCAACGATATTATTTCCGGGAAGCTGGAGTTCTACGATCTGCCCGGCTTTCAGAACCCCAAGTCCGGTGATCCGCCGGTGCCGGATGCCGCGATTAAAAATGTGATTGATAAGGATGCGGCGGTGCCAGTCGTAGCGCACGTCGCGTACTGGAAGAACAAGACAGTGTGGAGAGAGTTGTTGGCACAGATCGCGCCGTGAGAATAATGTTTGAAGCTGTAGGAACTAGAATCCCGGCGCGCCAGACGCCGCGGGGCGCATTTCGGGAGCGGGAGTTTCAACGCCAAACCGCAGGTGCGCGAAATAAGTTTGGCCCAGTGACATGACCCCGGTGTACAAGTAGCCCCACACAAACAGCAGCAGAAATGGCACCGTCGCGTAGTTCTCGTTCAACACCGCGTACAGCACCGTGAACGCGAAATACAGGCCCAACAAAATTTCCGCATACGGCATCCATCCCGCTTTGTTGCGATACGATTTCTTCGCAAACGAGCCGCTCTTTCCCGCGATATTAAATTTTGGCGTACGCGCGAATTCGCTTTTCTTGCCCGCTAGCGCCTCCAGGACCGCCTGCGCATTGCGCACCGAAATCCCAATGCCCGTAGCCATTACGAATGGCATATATAAAAACGTTCGGTACCACGTTTTTGGCCGCAGCTCTTTCTGCGCCACTAGGTAAAAACTCGAAATCGAACAGGTGGACGCCAGAAATAGCGGCAAATCAATCACCAGCATCTGAAACCAGCCCTGGTAAAAGCGCACTATCATCGCCGGCAGCAGCATCGTGGATAGCAGCACCATCAGCGGGTAGCTGATGTTCGCCGTCAGGTGAAAAAACGCTTCCGACTTCACGTGCCACGGCACATCCGCCGCGAAAACTCTAGGCAGGATTTTCTTGGCTGTCTGCATCAGCCCCTTGGCCCAGCGTGCCTGCTGCGCCTTGAACCCGTTCATGTCCACGGGCAACTCCGATGCGCACTCAATGTGCGGTAAATATAAAAACTTCCAGCCTGCCAGCTGCGCGCGATAGGAAAGGTCCGTGTCTTCTGTCAAGGTGTCGTGCTGCCAGCCGCCTGCCTGATCAATGGCCTTCCGCCGCCATACACCCGCGGTGCCGTTAAAATTAAAAAATGTCCCGCGCCGCGAACGTGCCCCATGCTCCACCACAAAATGCCCATCCAGCAGTATCGTCTCGACCTGCGTCAGCAGCGAGTAATCCGTGTTCAGATACGTCCAGCGCGTCTGTACCATCCCGATTGCGGACCCGCCGCGCGGATTCATGAAATAGGGAATCGTCAGCCGCAGAAAATCCGGCGCCGGCAGAAAATCCGCATCGAAAATCGCGATGAACTGCCCCTTGGCGGTCTTCAATCCGTTTTCGAGCGCGCCCGCCTTGTAGCCTTGGCGGTTAGTACGATGGATGTACTCAATCGGCGTGCCCTGCGCCGCGAAGCGCTCCACGCAATTGCGCGCCACTTCGCGCGTCTCATCGGTGGAGTCGTCCAACACCTGCACGTCCAGCAGCTCCGCGGGGTAATCAAACCGCGATATCGCCTCCACCAGCCGCTCAATCACGTAACGTTCGTTGTAAATAGGCAACTGAATGGTCACGCACGGCCATGCGGTGACCGTCGGGGGCACCTCTGGAACGTTTTTCGCATACCGGTAGTAGTCGTAAACCAGCCAATAGCGGTGCAGCCCGTACAGCGCCAGGATAAACAGTACGATGAAGTAGGGAATCATCATCGCCAGGTCGAACCCGTTGGCGTGATACACCCCCGAAAACGTACGGTCGGTAATCTTGTGCCAGTAATGGCCCAAGCCGCTTTGCGCCGCCACGAGGGTTAAAAATTGTAGGGAAGTCCTCACGATTGTTTGAGCTGATCAGACGCCGGAAGCGCTCAAAATCAGCCCCATGATTATAGTGCAAATCACAGCCGAACCCTTGCCTTAGAAGCTCGCAAAAATCACCGTAGAAATCGGCCAGCCCCTTCAAACCGCGGGCCGCGTTCATCGTCATATAAGCCGGCACTCTAAGAATTCGCCACTCCGGGGAACCTCCAGCGACTGCTCTGCGTAAGGATGTGTGAGGCCACACGATGAAGAACTTGCTCTCCAACCTGCGCTACGCCGCGCGACAATTCCGCCTTTCACCCGTGTTCACCGCGGCGGCGGTGCTGACGCTGGCCCTGGGCATCGGCGGAACCACCGCCATTTTCACTTTGATCCACGCGGTCATGTTGCGCTCCCTGCCGGTTGCCGATCCCTCGGGACTTTATCGCGTAGGCGAAGGCGACGAGTGCTGCGTCGAGGGCGGCCCTCAGGACCGCTGGGGCATGTTTTCCTACCCGCTCTTTGAACACTTGAAATCACAAACTCCAGAGTTCGAAGAAGTTGCCGCTTTTCAGGCAGGTCGCCACAGATTGAGCGTTAGGCGCCAAGGCGTAGAATCCGCCGCCCGCCCCCTGCGTTCTGAATATGTGACCGGGAATTATTTCCACACGCTCGGCGTGGGCCCGTTCGGCGGCCGCGTCTTTACCCCCGAAGACGATAAACCGGCCTCTCCACCGGTTGCCGTCCTCAGTCATCGCGCCTGGCAATCCATCTACGGAGGCGACACCTCTGTAGTGGGAGCCACATTCGTTGTGGAAGGTCGTCCCTTCACCGTCATCGGTGTCGCCCCCGCTGGATTTTTTGGCGAAACCCTGCAGAGCGATCTCCTGATCTCTGGATTCCCGTGCAGCAGGAGCCAATGATCAATGGCGACAGCTCTTTGCTGCGCCAACCGGTCTCTGCGTGGCTGCGCATGATCGGCCGTTTGCGCCCCGGCGCAACCACTGCCGGAATGTCTCCGCGCCTCACCGCTTTCCTGCGCCAGTGGATGCAAAATGATTCCGGCTACCCCGCTAACTGGATGCCCGAAATCATCCACGACTTGCCCAAGCAGGTCATCAACGTCGTGCCCGCTGGTGCCGGAGTTGCAATCATGAAAGAAGAGTACGGTCGCAGCCTGCAAATCCTGCTGGCCGTTTGCGGACTGGTGTTGCTCATCGCCTGCGCCAACGTTGCCAACCTCTTACTGGTTCGCGCCGTCGCCCGCCGCGGTCAGACCGCTCTGCGCATGGCCATCGGAGCGACGCGGCGCCAGGTCATCACTCAAGCCCTGACCGAGAGTGTGTTGTTGGCCATTGCCGGTGGAATCGCTGGACTCATCGTCGCCGTGGTTGCCGCGCGCTTGCTCTTGACTCTGGCGTTTCGCAGCGCAAATTTTCTTCCCATCAGCACCCTCCCGTCACTCGGGGTATTGGCCTTCGCCGTCGGCCTCGCGCTGCTCACCGGAATTATTTTCGGCGCCGCACCCGCGTGGTTTGCCACGCGCACCGATCCCGCCGAGGCTTTGCGCGGAGCCGGCCGCGGCACCAAAGATCGTTCCTCCTTCAGCCGGAAAGCTCTGCTGGTTCTTCAAGCTACTGTTTCTGTCGTACTCGTCGCCGGAGCCACCATGCTCGGCCGCAGCCTCAACAAACTCGAGCACCAGAATTTCGGGTTCGAAGTCCCGGGCCGCGTCGTCGTCGAGCTTCACAATCCGCCTGGCACTTATACCGCGCCGCAGTTAGCCTCGCTCTACCGCAAACTCGAAGCCAACCTTGATCGTCTTCCCGGCGTTCGAGGCTCCGGCCTCGCGATGTATAACCCACTCACCGACAATTGGGGCGAACTCATCTTGGTCGCTGGCCATCCTCAGCCCAATCCTGGTGAAGAATCCGGCGCATCATGGGACCGTGTCAGTGCGAACTATCTGCAAAACTTTGGAATTCCGCTCCTCCGGGGCCGATATTTTTCCGCCGCCGACAACGAAACCACCGCCCCCGTGGCCATCGTCAATGAAGGTTTCGTGAAACGGTTTTTCAAGGATGGCGAGGACCCCCTCGGTCAGCATTTCGGGCTCGACATGCCTGAAAATGTCGGCACCTACCGCATCGTCGGAGTCGTTCGCGACGCCAAGTTCGCCGGCTACGCTCTTAACAAACCAGCACGGCCCACCTTTTTCGTCCCGTTGGTGCAAAATGTGGATTACTCCGACCCATTGATGAAGAGACTCGAGCTGAGCTCGCATTTCATACGCGGAGTCATGCTGGTGACCAACACTCCTACCGGCACCTTGGAGCCGCTCTTAACCAGAATCCTCGCCGAAGTGGACCCTGACATGACCATCACCAGCATTCGCACCATGCAACAGCAGGTCACTCTGTCCTTCGACCAGGAACGCGCCGTGGCCAGCCTAGCTGGCCTGTTCGGAATCGTCGCACTGCTGCTCGCTGCCGTGGGACTCTACGGCGTCACCGCCTATACCGTGACGCAGCGCACCAACGAAATCGGCATTCGTATGGCCCTTGGCGCCGACCGCACGAAAGTCATCCGCCTGGTGCTGCGTGGAGCGTTCCAGCGTGTCCTCGTCGGCCTGCTGCTGGGGTTACCTCTGGCGATAGGTGCGGGCCGCCTCATCGCCGCTGAACTTTACGGCGTCTCGGCTTGGGATCCGGCGGCCCTGTCTGTCTCCGCCGCCGCACTGGCCATCTGCTCATTTTTCGCAGCCATCATTCCCGCCAGCCGCGCCGCTTCAATCTCGCCCACGCAAGCTCTGCGCGTCGACTGACGACACAACGCCACGGCATCATTTTTCGCTGCTTGCCAAAACCCGCCTTTGCGGTAGTCTGGGGTCGTTCCCGATAAGAAAATAAGGACTTCCATGCGAGCGCATCATGCCATCCGCTTGGGTCGTTTTCTCGTCGTCCTGCTTCTTGCCCAAGCGCTTCTCGCCTTCCAATCCCCGCTTTCCGATGAGTCTCTGCGCGAAGCATATTTCCTTGGCCAACGTCGCGATGGGACGCTCGAACATCTGGCGGAAAGTTATTCTCGTCATTTCGCGCCGCCAGAAACCGGGCCATATATTTCCACGGTGATTCTGGCCACGCCGTTTCTGATTGCCGCCCAGTCTTCGAGTAAACAGACCACCAACTACAGCGCGCAACAGGCCGCGCTGGATCATCGCAAAGCCGGTGAAGAGACAGTTCAGGTCACAGTGGAAATTCAGCTCACGGAATCCTACAGTCAATTTCTTCCCGTGAAGTCCGTGCCTCATCGCTCCGGACAACGTTCCGAATCGCCCGGCGGCCTCGTCCTTCGCTCTGGCGATTTCTGGAAGGACTTCAAAGTACATCTCTTCGATGGCGAACACGTCTTGCAGCCTTCAGCCGTCGAGGGCCGCCCGAACTATCGTTGCGATGAACACGGTGGTTGCGCTCTTACGGGCGCGACGTTGCGATACGATTTTCCCGCCGATGCTTTGGCCTCCGATTTCGCCAGTATTGTTGTGGACCCGCCCGAAGGCCCCAGCGTCACCGGGGAGTTCGACCTTTCTCGCCTGCGTTAGCCTGGCCTTTGAGCCCGCCAAAATTGCTAACAATTCTTGGCACCCGGCGTGTAGAGAAATACTACAATGGCTTCCGAGATCCATGTCGGATCAAGCGCTGAGCGTCGAATAGCTTTACGGGGGAAGGATTATTGCGCGAGCGCTTTCAGGATATTGCTGGTCGTGTCCGTCTCGCCAAGCCGTGGAAAAACTTTCTCCACACTGTTGCGGTGCAGTCCCTCGTCGCGGTCCGTCATCGCATCCACAGCCAGTACCACGTTATATCCCAGGTCATAGGCGCTTCGCGCCGTGGATTCCACGCCCGCGCTCGTAGCCACGCCCGCCAGCACAATCTGGGTTACTCCGCGCTCGCACAACCATTTATCTAGCGTTGTACCCAGGAATGCTCCCCATCTTCGTTTGCTGACCAGATGATCTTCCGGCTGCTGACCCAATTCAGGAACCAGTTCTGACCAATCCGCTGGCGGCGAGAATTTTGGCATCGCTGCCTCAGTACGTCCAGGCGCCCGCCCAGTCACGTTCACCAGCACCACCGGTAGTCCTCGCCCGCGGAAGGCTCGCACCAGCTCTGCGGTGCGGGCAACAATTTCGCCTGCCGGATGCACCGTCGGTAAGCCCAAGATCCCTTTCTGCAGATCAATCACCACCAGGGCGGCGTTTTTGTCGAGAATCGTGAGCGGCATAGTGTCCTTGCAATCGTTTCTATTTTTTTGCAACAAAACCCGACTGCCCGGCGTCCATAGAATAGATGCAAAGCGCGAGTGTGCCGGATACAGTCGCAATGCGCTCTCGAACACGCGGTCAGTAAGTTTCAGCATCTGGGTCGAGGCTGGTATGAAAACGAAATCAATGAAACGCAGGGAATTTATTCAACGCACCGGCTGTGGCCTGGGCGCCGCATGGCTCGGCAGTAACCTGTTGATGCGCGATGCACTTGCCATTGCCCCGTGGCTTAGCCAGCCGCTGCCCCGCAAATTTGCCGCCACCGATACTATTACCCTCGGCAACACCGGGATCAAAACCAGCCGCCTCGCCATGGGCACCGGCACGGTAGGCGTCGGCCACCATTCTCACCAGACCGCTCTCGGCGTGGCCGGGCTTTCCAGTTTGCTTCTGAATGGTTACGAGCAGGGCCTGCGCTTCTTCGACGCTGCAGATTCTTATGGCAGCCACCCCCATGTCGCCGAAGCCTTGAAGCATATTCCGCGCGACAAAGTTACCGTGCTCACCAAGACCTGGTCCCGCGATGCCGCCTCCGCCCGTGCCGACCTCGACCGCTTCCGCAAAGAACTGGGCACCGACTATCTCGACGTCTGCCTCATGCACTGTCTCACCGAAGCCGACTGGACCGAGCGTCACCAAGGCGTGATGGACGTCCTGTCTGAAGCCAAACAGAAGGGAATTATTCGCAGCCACGGTTGCTCCTGCCACAGCATCGAAGCCCTGCGCGCCGCCGCCAAATCTCCCTGGGTAGAGGTAGACCTTGTGCGCCTCAATCCCATCGGCTCGCACATGGACGCCGATCCCGACACCGTCGTAACTGTGCTCAAAGAAATGCGCGCCGCCGGAAAAGGCATCATCGGCATGAAGATCCTCGGCCAGGGCGATCTGCGCAACAAACAGGATGAAGCTGTGAAGTACGCGCTGTCGCTGGGCCTGCTCGACGCCTTCACTATCGGGGCGGAAAACAAGTCCGAGCAGAACGACTTAATTCGCAGGATCGGCGCAGCCGCTTAGTAAATAATCACCAGCAGGATAAAAGTCCACGGTGATAGACTTCCGCGCATCATGGTGCTCACAAAAGAAGAACTGCTCGCCTCGCTCCAGGAGGACATCCGCATCTACCTGCATCTGGCCGGAAAAGTGGACAGGTCGAAACTCGATTACCGCCCCACGCCCAAGCAGCGCAGCATGTTGGAATTGTTTCAATACATCGCCATCATGGCCCCCACGATGATTGTGTCCATCAGGTCCGGGGATTTCAGCAAGGAAGCGATGATGGCCACATGGGGCACTGCGGAAGCCGCTGCCAAAAAAATGACCTACGAGCAGGCCGTCGCCGCCATTGAAAAACAATCTGCTGACTTTCCGAATATGTTCAGCGAATGGACCGACGCCGATTTCCGCGGCGAGGTAGAATTCCTCGGCAGGAAGTTTACTCGCGGTCGTATGATTGTGAACCTGGTGCTCAGTGGATATTCTGCCTACCGCATGCAATTGTTCTGCTACTTGAAATCCACTGGACGCGAAGAGTTGAACACCATGAATCTCTGGATGGGCGTGGATGCCCCCATGGGCGCCGCGTCCTGAAATCGCCGCGGCCATTCTTAATCTACGGAATCAGCACAATTTTTCCCGCCGCGCCCGGCTCCATGATTTCTTTATGCGCGCGCGTTGCTTCGCCCAACGGAATTTCTTTTCCCACCACCGGGCTTAGCGTTCCGTTCGCCAGCCCGGCGCCCAGTCCGGCATGAATTTCTTTCGTCTCCTGCTCCGTGATGGCCCACAGCGTAAATGCCCGAACGGAACCGCGGCGCGTCATCAGGTCGCGCGGATTAATCGTAATCTCCCCGCGATTGCCGATGACAATCACTCGTCCGTTGGTTGCCAGTAGTTTCAAATCTTTGGCTAGGTTCACATTCGCCAGCATCTCCAAAATAATGTCCACGCCCTTGCCGCCGCTGGCCTTCATGATTTCTTCTTCGTAGCCCGCCTTGGTGTGATTGAAAGTGTGCGCCGCGCCTTCGCGCTTGATCAGCTCCAGTCCCGCCTCCGTACCCGCCGTGCCGTAAATGTTCAGCCCCATCCCACGCGCCACCTGCAGCCCCGCCGTCCCCACCCCGCCGCTCGCTCCATGAATCAGCAACGTCTCGCCCGCGCGCGCCTGCGCGGAATGAAACAGCGCGTGATAGGCCGTGCCGTACGGCACCCAGATGCCCGCGCCTTGCGCGAAGCCAATCTCCTCCGGTAGCAGTTGCACCTGCTCTTCCAGCGCCAGCGTATACTCCGCATACGCGCCGCTCAAGGTTTTTGCCGTGTATACCCGGTCGCCGGCTTTCACCTTGGTCACGCCCGGCCCCACCGACTCCACCACGCCCGCCGCATCCGACCCCGGCGTGTACGGCAGTTGTGGCTTGATTGCATAAGTGCCCGCGCGCATGGCCGTGTCATATGGATTGACGCCCGCGGCGCGCACATGCACCAGCACCTGTCTGGCCGCCGGTGTTGGAGTGGGCACTTCTTCCAGCTTCAAAACTTCCGGTGCACCAAATTGGCTGACGCGTATCGCTCTCATGCGGGTCTCCAGATATTTTGCGGAATCAACAGGGTAATCAAATTACAAATTTCAAAAATGCTCGTCCACCACCACGGTAGTCACTTCTTTGTTCTCGAGCAATCCGGATTCGCGCGCCCACGCCGTCGTCTGCCAGTTGTCTTTCCCCTTTTTCTGCGGAATCCACGGTGGCAGCACTTGTCGCAGGTGTATCGCCAGCGCATAAATGTATGGTTCGTACATTTTGCGCAACGCCATGAGTTGCTGGTCGGCCTCCTCGCCGCCAGCCAGTTTCAGGCCGTGTCGGCCGAGTGTATCGCGAATGCGTTGCAGGTCCGTCGCGGTCAGACGGTCTTCCACCAGTCCGCGAGGGGTGGTATTAAAAACCTGCGACAGGTCCACCACCGCGTGTCGTGCGATGGCAAACGTCAGATCCGCCTGGCGCTGGCACGCCACCCCTTCCACGCCAGTTTTCACCAGCGCGCAGGTGTCCAGAATCGCTGTCAGCGAAGCGATCCACGATTGGTTGTCGTGTTGCGAACGGAAATACGCCAGCACCGGGTAAGAAAGATGGCTCTCCATCAATTCCGCGCACCACAATTCCCACTCCGCCAGCAGTTCGCGCAACGCCACCTGTCCTTCTGGATAACTGTAGCGGCGCAATAGCTCCCCCGCCGTGGGAGGGGTCCCCGCGCGTGCGTCCAGCAGCGAAATATTTACTTCGCGCCGCGAAAACGAACTGTAAATGAACGGCAGGTAGCCCACGATGACCGCTAGGAAGCCGTAACCCAACCCAGCTTCGGCAATCAACAGTGTCCGTGCCAGTGTTGAACGCGGCAGCACATCTCCAAGTCCCAGCGTAAAAAAAGTGGTCGCGCTTAAGTAAAAATCCATGGTGAAGTTTGCGGTGCCCTCGTGAACATTGATCGCCGAGCCCGCGCCATACTGCATCAGCGCGAATCCCGTTACCAGCCCGAACGCCCAGATGGCAAGCAGCAGCAGTAGCGAACAGGGCCCGTATCCGCCCAGCAACGCTTCCCGAGTTTTGCGATTGGGAAATTTTCCAACGATGGCCTTCCACAATCCCCACGTCGTCCTGTAAAAAAGGCGGGCCACGCGAATTTTTCGCGTGACCCGCCGCGGCAGGATAATCGCTTCGAACGCATCCACAATCATCAGCACCACGAGCAACGCGCCTGCGGTGAAAAAGACTGGATGAGGAATGAGTGCTGGCATTTATTTCTTCAGGTTGTGGACCGCGCCGGAAAGCGCAGTGGCCTCTACGCTACCAGGCGAGCCGAGACCGTGATTTCTGCTTTGAAGAGTTTCGAAACCGGGCAGCCTGTTTCCGCGGCCTTCACCGCGTCGTCAAATTTCGCTTTGTCGGCCCCGGCAATATGCGCGACCAGATCCAAGTGGCTCTTCGAGATCGAAAATCCTTCGCCGTCCTTGCCGAGCGTCACGGTTGCAGTGGTTTCCAATTTCTGCGCCGTCATGCCTGCTTTGCCGAGCTGTCCGGAAAGCGCCATGGTGAAACATCCGGCATGCGCGGCCGCCAGCAGTTCTTCCGGATTGGTTCCCACACCGTTTTCAAATCGCGTGCTAAAAGAATATTGCGCCTGCTTCAATAAACCGCTATCGGTGGAAAGCGTCCCTTTTCCGTCTTTCAATCCGCCAATCCATACTGCTGATGCCTTGCGATCCATGAAAGCTCCTTGATGGGCGCTGGTTGCGCCTTTTTGTGCTGGGCTCGAGTCCAAACCTTCGATTGTGCTCGATTCAGGAAGGGTATATTGGGCGCTCCACTATGTCGAGCCAGCCCATTAGAATCTCATTATGATGGAAATTCTTAAACACACCGCGCACCGCCCCTGGCCCCTGCCTCGCGGCCCGTGGATTATGAAGCAGGTATGGCACGATTTGCTGTTCGCACACTGGCCGGTAGAACTTAAAGCGCTGCGTCAGCGGATCCCGTCGCAACTCGCAATCGATCTTATCGGAGGCCAAGCCTGGCTGGGCGTCGTGCCGTTCCGTATGTCCGGGGTAAAAATGCGTGGCGCCTTCGGGATTCGCGGCTTCTCAGCCTTTCCGGAATTAAACGTGCGCACCTATGTCACGCACGACGGCAAGCCGGGCGTGTGGTTTTTCAGCCTGGACGCCGCGAATGCACTGGCGGTGTGGGGAGCACGAAAAGTATTCCACTTGCCGTATTTTCAAGCGGCCATGCGTTGCGAAGAAAATGCGGGATGGATTCACTACGAATGCACGCGCCAGCATCGCGGAGCGCGGCCCGCTTCGCTGCGCGCACAATATCGAGGAGTTGGTGAGACTTTCACGGCGCAGCCCGGAACCCTTGAGTATTTTCTTACTGAGCGATATTGCCTCTACACCGCCAACCGCAACGACCGCATTATTAGCTGCGATATTCATCACCCGGAGTGGTCTTTACAGAGCGCGGAAGCTTCGTTTCAGGAAAACACCATGTCCAGCGCGGCGGGAATTTCCTTAGCCGATGAGCAGCCTCATCTGCTGCACTTCGCACGGCGGCAGGATGTAGTGGTCTGGGCCTCACGACGAGTGGAGTGACGGCTGGGTTAGGTGCAAGCCTCGCCAAAATTGACCTGCAGCTCGGTTTCCTCTACCACTTGTGAAAAATAAAAAAAGATCCCGCGGCAATGAGCCCGAACCCCGCCGCGTAATTCCATTTGAATTTGTCCCCCAGGTACCACACCGAAAATATCGAAAAAACCACCAGCGTGATGATTTCCTGAATGGTCTTAAGCTGCGCGGAATTAAATTCGTACGACCCGATGCGGTTGCCGGGCACCTGAAAGCAATATTCAAAAAAGGCGATCCCCCAGCTCGCCATAATGACTTTCCACAGAGCTTCATTGCGATACTTCAAATGCCCATACCACGCGAAAGTCATGAAAATATTTGAAATGGTCAAAAGCACGATAGTCCGCATGCGCCTGTTTCCTCGCAGGCAATTCTAATTGCGGGATCGCAACCAGGAAAGAGCTCTATCCGCCTACGGCAAGATTCCTGATTTGCATAAAACATTTGTACCCGGAGGGTGCCCCCGGTTCGCAGTTTGCACCTGGGCTTGGGTCTGAAATTGTTTCAGGTATTGGTTATCAGCGCGAGAAAGTAATCCTAAATGTTTAGCGTTAGCGAAACGAGGTCGGTGCGAAGAGGCGGCGGTATCGGAGGCATCTTGGAACGGTCCACCGCATTGTACAGCGTATCGCGCTCCACCGGCACGCGCCCCGCGGCATGAATCAGTCTTTCCAGATCAGTGCGCGAAGTAAACTCCGAAGTAGTCGCGCCGGCGTCGTGGTAAATCTTTTCTTCCACTACCGTACCGTCCAGGTCGTTGGCTCCAAAGCGCAACGCAATCTGCGCGATCGCCGGTGACAGCATGATCCAGTACGCCTTGATGTGCGCGAAATTGTCCAGCAGCAGCCGCGACACCGCAATATTGCGCAAATCCGCGTAACCCGTCGGCTTGGGAATATGCGCGAGTGCCGTGTTGTCCGGGTGAAACGCCAACGGAATAAACGTCACGAAGCCGTGGGTTTGATCCTGGAGTTCCCGCAACTTGACGAGGTGATCCACACGCTCTTCTTCGGTTTCTACGTGGCCATACAACATGGTGGCGTTAGAATGAAACCCGATTTCGTGTGCCTGCCGCGCGATGCTCAGCCACATTTGTCCGCTGACCTTGTGATCGCAAATTAGTTTGCGCACCCGCGGATGAAAAATTTCCGCGCCGCCGCCGGGCAGCGAATCCACGCCGGCATCCTTCATTTTTTGCAGCGTTTCCTTGATGGAAAGTTTGGCGATGCGCGCGAAGTAGCCCACTTCCACCATGGTGAAGGCCTTTAGGTGCACCGTGGGGCAGCGCTGCTTCAGGCCGCGAATCATTTCCAGGAAATATTCGAACGGCAGGTCGGGGTGCAGCCCGCCAACCATGTGAAATTCCGTGGCGCCTTCGCGCACGCCTTGCTCCGCACGTTCGTAAATCTCTTCCAGCGCAAACGTGTAGGCCCCGGGCGCATTGGGATCGCGTCCAAACGCGCACAGCTTGCAGTGCGCCACGCAAACATTGGTGGGATTGATGTGCCGGTTGACGTTGAAGTACGTCACATTCCCGTGACGCTTCTCGCGTACGTGATTCGCGAGCCAGCCCACCGCCAGCAAATCCGGCGAGCGGTACAGCGCCACACCGTCCGCGTGTGACAACCGCTCGCCAGCCAGGACTTTGACGGCAATCGGCTTCAGACGCTGGTCGGTGATGAGCAGTTCAGCCACGTTTTACCTGTATCCCCCGAGTCTCGCAAAAATTCCGCGGCAATATTTTAAAACTTTTCGAAGTGTTCAAACCCGCCACAGCGCCGCCGCCGCGCCCCAGAATAATAAGAACGACATACTAATATAACCGTTCATCGCGAAAAACGCAGCGTCCAGCTTGCTCAGGTCATCGGCTTTCACCAGTGAATGTTCGTAAGCCAGCAGCGCTGCCACCACGGCGATGCCCGCCCACGCCGGCCACGGCAGCGCGAAACTGGCCGCCAGCAGACCCAGCAAAATCACCACCGCGACATGCATCGCCCGCGCGATTGCCAGCGCCTTCGCCACTCCAAACCGTTGCGGAATCGAAAACAAGCCGGCGCTGCGGTCGTAATCCAGGTCCTGGCACGCGTACAGCACATCAAATCCGCCCACCCACAAAGTGACCGCCGCACACAAAATCAACATGCGCGGATCAAAACTTCCCGTAACCGCAATCCACGCCGCCGCCGGAGAAATGCCTAGCGCGAACCCCAGAAAAAGATGCGACCACGTCGTGAAGCGTTTGGTAAACGAATAAAAAAACAAAATGGCCAGCGCCAGTGGCGCCAGTTGCAGAGCCAGCAGATTCAATTGCCACGCCGCCACAAAGAAAACCGCCACCGCGATCAGCGTAAACGTCCACGCAAACGATACCGAAAGCACTCCCGTCGCCAGCGCCCGCTGCTTGGTGCGCGGATTTTCGCGGTCATATCGCAGGTCCACAATGCGGTTCACCGTCATCGCCCCCGAACGCGCCGACACCATAGCCAGAATCACCCATAGAAATTGCAGCCACGTCGGCCAGCCGCGATGCGTCGCCCGCGCGCCCAACAGCGCTCCCACCAGCGCGAACGGCAGCGCAAACACGGAGTGCTCAAACTTGATCATCTCCAGCACAATCTTGATGCGGCTGGATTTTTTCGCCTCAGGATTCATGACGGGAGCGGAGTGCGTCGCCAATCAAGCCTCCGCTTTTTTTGCCGCCGGTGGGGCACTGCCTTGCCAGCGATACATTTTTTCCTGCGCCAGGCCGATCTGCACCAGCACCCGGCAAACATACTGCGTCACCAGGTCATCAATGGTTTTAGGCTGGTGATAAAACCCCGGTATCGCCGGCATAATCACCGCGCCCGCCTGTTGCGCGCGCAGCATGTTGCGTAAGTGAATGCGATTGAATGGCGTATCGCGCACACACAAAACCAGTTTGCGATTTTCTTTCAGCATCACGTCGGCCGAGCGTGCCACCAGGTCGTCGCTCATGCCGTTGGCAATCGCTGCCAGCGTCCCCATGGAGCAGGGAATCACCAACATCGCATCCACTTCATAGCTCCCCGAAGCGATCGACGCGCCGATATCTTTGTTGGGCAAAACTTCAATTTTTGCCGTCACTTTTCCCAACAATCGCGTGGGAAGCTGCTTCAAATCCCCCGACGAAATTCCCAACTCTTCCGAAAATAATCGCTGCCCGGTTTCCGTCACCACCAGGTGAATGCGCTCCACCCGCGGATCCGCCTCCAGCAATTCCAGCGTTTTCTGCGCCAGAATCGCCCCGCTGGCCCCGGTTACACCCACGGTAACAATTTGTTTTTCATTGCCATTCATCAGTATTTCCGCTGTGTCGGGATACGTTCAGTGTCGCAACGGGTTCCAGCCAAGTCAAGATTCGCCGCTGCCGTACGTTGTGCTCTACAGTGAGATCAACGCCAAACGGTATACTCTAGATTCCCGCCCGAAGGAGAGCTATGGCTGGCACAGCATCAAGGGGAACCACCGTACCGATGGAAACCGTGGTGGAGTTCATCAAAAGAATCAACGCCGGGAACGTGGAATCCTTATGCGAACTGATGACCGAAGATCACGTCTTTCAGGACGCTCTGGGGAAGCGTTTCGTTGGGCGCGAAACTCTGCGTGGCGGATGGAAGATGTATTACCAGATGGTTTTGGACTACAAGATCCGCGGTGAACAATTTTTTGTGGACAAAAATCTGGTCGCCGTTTTTGGCACCGCCAGCGGTACCAGCAAGCGCGACGGCAAATTTTCGAGCGATGGCTTCTGGGAAATCCCCGCCGCCTGGAAAGCCACGGTCCGCGACGGCCTGATTGCCGCATGGTGCGTCTACGCGGAGTCTTCGCAGGCCGTCGAAAAGTAAAATGAAAAATTATGACCGAGTCTGACCTGCTGAAATTGCTCGACCAGGTGCGCTCCGGCTCCCTAATGCCCGCCAAAGCCGCCCAGCGCCTGAAAAACCTGCCCTTCGAAGATCTGGACTTCGCCAAGGTAGACCACCACCGCGCCTTGCGCCAGGGCTTCGCCGAAGTGGTTTTCGGAAAAGGAAAAACGCCGGCGCAGGTCGGCGAAATTGTAAGCGCGTTGCTGGGGAGAAAAGACGCACGCCAAAATATTCTAGTCACTCGCGCAGACACCAAAATGTTCGCCGCCGTCAAGCGCGTCATGGGCCGAAAAAACTCCCTCGCAAAATTTCATCCTCTCTCCGGCGCCATCACCATCGAACGCAACAAGGAAATCACCGGCAAAGGCACCGTCACAGTTGTCTCCGCCGGCACCAGTGACATTCCCGTCGCCGAAGAAGCCGTTCTCACCGCCCGCCTGATGGGCAATCGCGTCGAGCATCTCTACGATGTCGGCGTCGCCGGCATCCACCGTCTGCTGAAACACAGCGAAGGCCTGATGAAAGCTCGGGTCATCATTTGCGTTGCAGGAATGGAAGGCGCGCTCCCTAGCGTAGTCGGCGGACTCGTCGCTGTCCCGGTAATCGCCGTGCCCACCAGCGTCGGCTACGGCGCAAGTTTCGGCGGCGTCGCCGCCCTGCTCGGCATGCTCAACAGCTGCGCCTCCAACGTGACGGTAGTGAACATTGATAACGGTTTCGGCGCCGCGCGCGTCGCCAGTTGCATCAACCGCCTGTGAACGGAAAACTGTAAACGCGGCCTCAGGCCTTCAGCAAAACCTTCATCACTCCCGCGCGTTGAGCAAAATCAATCGCTGCCGGCGCCTCGCTCAATGGAAAAGTCCGGGTGATCAAATCCCGTGGATCCACCTTGCCAGAACGCAACAGCGCGATGGCCGCATGAAACGGCCCGCATCGCGACCCGATCAGCGTAATTTCCTTCACCACCAGCGGCCACGTTTCCAGCGGCGCCGCGCCATGAAACGTGGATTTCAAAATCAGCGTTCCGCGCGGCTCCGTCATGTGCTGCGCCAGCGCCAACCCCGAAGGCGAACCTGTCGCTTCCACGGTCAACGCGAAGTTATCTTTCACCCGTTGCAGGTCCGACGCGTCGCCGCTAGCCACGCGAGTTTCGATTTTGGCCGCGGCCGCCAACCGCAATTTATCTTTATGTTTTCCATACATCACCACGCGCGGCAGTGCCGTTCGCAACACCCGCGCAATTAATTGCGCCAGTTTGCCGTCGCCCAGCACCGCCGCGCCGCGAAACTGTTTCACATCGACCTGCTGCAGGATTTCGCACGCCGCCGCCAGCGGCTCCACGAAAACCGCCTGCTCATCGCGGATCGCCGGTGGAATCAGGTGCAAGTTTTCCAGCGGCAGCGCCAGATACTCCCCGAAAGCTCCGTCGTGATTGACGATCCCTAGCACGGTGCGCCGAGCGCAGTGCGTCTTCAGTCCGTGCTTGCAGAAAGCGCAGAGCGGCCGGTAGCCGTACGCAGAACACGACACGTTAATGTCGCCGGCCACCCGCTGGCCGAGCCACTTCGATTTCTCTTGAGCGGTTACACCGCTCACCTCGGCCACTTCGCCGACAAATTCGTGCCCCGGCACACCGCGGAAATTATGGTAGCCACGCAAAATCTCCACATCTGTGTTGCAGATTCCCGCCAGCCGCGTGCGCACCAGCGCCCAGCGCGGCCGTAGACGCGGCAGCGGTTTCTTCCGCGCCACAAGCTCATGGTTTCGAACGGTGAATGCCAGCATCAGGTTTTACTTCGAACAACCAGAGTTCTCAGCCGAGCGCCGCGACGAGCGCGTCCGCCAGTTGCGTCTCCTGCTCCGGGAAAACAGTGCGCAGATCAAAAATTACGCGATCCTCCTCGACACGTGCAATCACGGACAGGCCCGTGGCCGGCTGCCGCATCCGCCGCTCCAGCTGTGCCGCCGAATGCCGCGTGCTTCCAACACAAATTAATTTCGATGGCAGCGTCTGGTCCGGAGTTGACCCACCGCCTGCCAGCGAGAAACCATCCGCAATTTCCAGCCGCGCTCCCGCGTCGCCGCGCAGCGCCGCCTCAACGCGCTCGACAAAATTCTCCGCGCGCAACTGCAGCTCCTCCACGCGCGCGCGAATTATTCGCTGCGCCGGAATTTCCTCCCACGCCGAACGCAGGTACGCATTGAGTGTCACTTCCAGCCCCGCAATCGTCAATTTATCGACGCGCAAAGCGCGAAACAGCGGATGCCGCCGCACCTGCTCTACCAGTTCTTTTTTGCCCGCGATAATTCCAGCCTGCGGTCCGCCCAGCAATTTATCTCCGCTGAACATCACCAGCGAAACTCTTGCCTCTATACTTTGCCGCACGGTCGGCTCCGCGAATCCGCTGCCCGCCAAATCCACCAGCGAACCTGAGCCCAGATCTTCCACCAGCGGCACCGCGGTACGCGCGCTCAGCGCCACAAGCTCGGCCAGTGGCGGTTTTTCTGCAAACCCGGTAATTTTAAAATTGGAAGGGTGCACTCGCAGCAGCACCCGCGTGTTCTCATTTATCGCGTTTTCGTAATCGCGCACGCTCGTCCGGTTGGTGGTGCCCACTTCCCGCAAAATCGCGCCGCTCTGCGCCATGATTTCCGGAATCCGAAACCCATCGCCAATCTCAATCAGCTCACCGCGCGAGACAATCACTTCGCCGGATTTTGCCAGCGCTGCCAGCACCAGCAGTACCGCCGCGGCACAGTTGTTCACCACAATCGCGTCTTCCGCGCCCGTCAAGCGCGTCAGCAATCCCCGCGTGTGCTCGTCGCGCTTTCCGCGCGCGCCTGCTTCCAGGTTGTATTCCAGATTGCTGTATTGCGTGACGGCACTGCGAATTGCCTCAACCACGCCCGCCGCCAGCGGCGCGCGCCCCAGGTTGGTGTGCAAAACCACGCCAGTAGCATTGATCACCGCTTGCAGTGAGGGTTGCAGCATTCGCCCGGCTGCGGCGACAATCAGCTCTTCAATGGAATTAGCCTCCAGAGATCGCACGCCCTTCGCTTCACCAGCGGTAATCTGCACGCGTAGTTCTGCCAGAATCTCGCGCGTCAGCTTCACCAGTAATTCGCGATCCAGCAGTTTGCCAACCGCCGCCAGCCCCGGCCGCAAAAGCAATTCATCCACCGACGGCAATCGCCGCAACTGCTCGGCCTGCTCCACCGAGAGCGCAACTTTGCCGACCGCCATTCGGTGTGCTCGAATTTTCCGGCTTTGACGCGCGTCCACGGCCTTATTTCAGCACACGCCGCGGCCCATCGCAACGTAGCCTGCGCAGCTCCCACCGTGGACACCGGATTATCAACCATGTAACTAAAGATACCGTACCCCTTTCGCGCCCCCGGCCCCCCTCACGATTGACCATGCATCATCCTGCTTTTAGCATAGAGATAGAGGGCCTCCCGTGGCTGTCACCTCTTCCATTGACGACGAACTCAATCAGTTCGAGCGCGACATTCGCCAGCTCAAGATCGAATACGATCAATATTTCGGCGGCGGTCGCAAGCGCCCCCCTACCGAAATTGAGTGGCGCCTCGAGATGTTTTCCAAGCGTTACGCCGAGCGTGGCGGTGAACTGAAGTTCGGGCAGCGCTTTCGCTACAACAACCTCACCCAGACCTACGCCAAATATAAGGATATTTTTCGCAAGCGCCTGCAACAAAAGGAAGAAGGCAAAGTTCAGCGGCACTTTGGCGCGGCCGCGAAGAAAATCGAAACCGAGCGCGCTCAAAAGGCCGCTGAAGTTCAGGCCGCCGCTGCCGCTGCCGCTGCCGCCGCCGAAGCCGCCGCCATCGCTGCTGCGGCGCCTGCGGCTGGCACCAGTACCAATCCCGCCGCGTTCCGCATGGTGTGCTCCAAGCCCGAGCAGGAGAGCGAAAAAATCGGCGAGCTGTACGAAGCGTTCTTACAAGCCAAGCAAAAAGCGGGCGAGCCCACCGGCAAGCTCACACGCTCCAGCTTCAATGATTTCGTCCTGAAAAAGACCAAAGATCTGCAAACGCAGAAAAAGTGCCACGATGTCGAATACGTAGTGGAAGTCCTCGAAGGCCAGGTCAAATTAAAAGCCCTGGTCAAATCGTAGTTCTCTCGCCGTCTCGTTAGTTTCGCATCGCGATAATCTGCTTTCGCCTCGCGAAGGTTTTCCATCATCGCCAGTTTTTTCTTTCACCAGCGTTGTGCGACCCTTACACTGTTGTGCCTTTCGGCCTGGGAGAACTACATGGCAGTGCAGCGCGCACTCATAAGCGTTTTTGACAAGACCGGCATCGTCGAATTCGCCCGGCGCCTCGCCGCGCTGGGCATCGAGATCCTTTCCACCGGCGGCACCGCGAAACTCTTGCGCGACGCCGGCGTCACCGTGAAAGACGTCTCCGAATTCACCGGCTGGCCCGAAATGCTCGGCGGGCGCGTAAAAACGCTCCATCCCAAGGTTCACGGCGGCCTGCTCTTCCGCCGTGGTCACGCGGAAGACCAGAAGCAAGCTACCGAACACGGCATCGCGCCGATCGATCTAGTCGTCGTAAATCTGTATCCCTTCGCCGAAACCGCCGCCAAGCCGAATCTCACCGCCGGCGAGCTCATCGAAAACATTGATATCGGCGGACCCACCATGCTGCGTTCCGCCGCCAAGAATTTTGAAAGCGTCACCGTAATCACCGATCCTGCCGATTACGATCGCGTGGCCTTGGAATTGGAATCCGGCGAAAACACCTCGCTCGCCACGCGCCTCGACCTCGCTCGCACAGTCTTCGCCGTCACATCCAGCTACGACGGCATGATCACCACCGAACTCGAGCGCCTCTCCGGCGCAACACAATCCCTCACCCTTGCCGAAAAACAGCCTCTGCCTCAGCGTTTCCACATCTCCCTCCGCATCCAGCAACCATTGCGTTACGGCGAAAATCCCCACCAGGCCGCGGCGCTCTACATCCCTGCGGGCAGCCCGCCGCGTGGGCTGGCCGCCGCCAAACAGCTCCAAGGCAAAGAACTCTCCTACAACAATTTTGTGGATCTCGAATCCGCCCGCAGCCTCGCCGCTGAATTCCAGCGCCCCGCCGCCGTCATCATAAAGCACAACAATCCCTGCGGCGTCGCCGCACAGGTAACCCTTCTCGATGCCTATTGCAAAGCCCTGGCCAGCGATCCGGTCTCGGCTTTCGGTGGCGTGCTCGCCTTCAACCGCATAGTAGACGCCGCTACCGCCGAAGAAGTCACCAAACTTTTTGTGGAATGCATTGCCGCTCCCGGTTTCGATGACGGCGCCAAAAAACTTTTCGCCGCCAAGAAAAATCTTCGCCTCCTGGAACTTCCCGGGAACGGTTCGGAGCCCGACAGGGAATTACAGTTGAAACGCATCCTGGGCGGCGTGCTGGTTCAGCAGCCGGATCTAGGCGAAATCAACGAGAGCGAGTTGCGCACGGTCACGAAGCGCGCTGCCACGGCCGGGGAAATGTCCACGCTGAGGTTTGCCTGGAAAGTTTCCAAGCACGTGAAGTCCAACGCTATCGTCTTTGCCAGAGACAACGCCACCGTCGGTGTCGGTGCCGGCCAGATGAGCCGCGTGGACTCCGTCAATTTGGCGGTAATGAAAGCGCAATCTTCCCTGCAGGGCAGTGTCGTCGCCTCCGACGCCTTCTTCCCGTTTCCCGACGGCGTCGAAGAAGCCGCCAAGGCTGGAGCCACCGCCGTCATTCAACCCGGTGGGTCCGTCAAGGATCCCGACGTAATCGCCGCGGCCGACCGCCTGAATATGGCTATGGTTTTCACCGCTATGCGCCATTTCCTGCACTGAGGTTTGGTAGCGAGAACTGGTTCTGAAGGAATGCTACGCGGAGTTAGAGGGGCTGAACGTTGACAAAGACTGGAAACGGGCGCGCCTTTCACTTTTGACCGCGCTCTATACGCATGGGATACTTCATTTTTGGGGCTTTCATGAACTCTCAACGAGTACCACTCGCTTTTCTCGCGGCCGCTCTTAGTGGCGCCGCCACCTTTGCCCAAGCGTCCGCTCCGGCCACCGAGCCGGCTCCCGGTGCTACCTCGCAAGACAAAACCGCCGCACTGCCTCATCAGAGCGCCAGCGCTGCTTCCCCTGAAGTCGCCAAGACTCCCTCGCGCGCCGACGCCTACTACAACTTCACCATGGGCCACATTTACGAGCAGCAGTACGAAACCACCAGCAAGCCCGAATTCGCCACCCAGGCCATCGATGCTTACAAGAGAGCCTACGCCCTCGATCCCAAATCTCCCGTAATCGGCGAACGTCTCGCGGAAATGTATTGGAAAGCCCAACGCACTCACGAAGCTGTCACCGAAGCGCAGGCCTTGCTCAAGCGCGATCCCGATGACATCCAGTCGCGCCGCTTGCTCGGTCGCATTTATCTGCGCAGCCTCGGCGATTTCAGCGTTGGCAACGGTCAATCCGAAATCGTTGAACGCGCCATCGAGCAGTACGCCGAGATTTACCGCCTTGATCCCGGTGACGCCGAATCCGCTCTCTGGCTCGCGCGGCTCTATCGCCTCCGCAATGAACACGACAAAGCCGAATCCGTCCTCCGCGGCATGCTCAAGGAAGATCCCGACAACGAGCCGGCCATCGAGCAGCTCACCCAGCTTCTCCTCGACGAAGGAAAGGCTCCCGAAGCCATTGCCCTCCTCGAAGAAGTTACCTCACGGTCTCCATCTCCGGCCATGCTCGATCTTCTTGGCGACGCTTACACGCAATCTCACGACCTTCCCAAAGCGGAAGTCGCTTATCGCAAAGCCACCGAACTCGATCCTTCCGAACTGAGCCACCAGCGCGGCCTTGGCCAGACGCTCATGGCCGAAGAAAAATATTCCGACGCCCTCGCGGTCTACCAGAAGTTAACCGAGTTGATGCCCGATGACGCCGACGTCTATTTGCGCGTGGCGCAGATTTATCGCGAGCTCCACCAACTCAATAAAGCGGAAGACAATCTCGTAAAAGCCCGCCAGTATGCCCCCGGCAGCCTCGAAGTCATGTACAACGAAGCCATGTTGTATCAGGCCCAGGGTCGCAATGAAGACGCCATTCGCGTGCTCTCCGACGCCGTGACCGGCATCAAGGCGCAGCAGCAGGGCTTGCCTTCCCGCTCGCGTTCTCTCGCTATTCTTTATCAGCAGCTCGGCCAACTCTATCGCGACTCGCAGAATTATCAGGCCGCCATCTACACGTATCAGGAACTCGGCCGCCTCGGAGAAGAAGAAGACCGCCGCGCGCGACTGCTGATCATGGACATTTATCGCGCCGCCAAGGATTTGCCCAAGGCGCTGCAAACCGGCAAGGACGCTGTCGCAAAATATCCGGGCGACCTGCCGCTGCGTTCCAGCCAGGCGTTGCTGCTGGGCGAAAGTGGCCAGACCGAAGAAGGCGTGAAGATGTTGCGCACGCAGCTCACCGGTAAACCCGGTGATCGCGAGGTCTATCTAAATATCGCGCAGGTCTATGAGCGGGGCCGCCATTACAAAGAAGCGGAAGAAGCCGCCAAAGCCGCCGAAGTTTTGCCCGGCCAGCCTCGCGACAATGAAATGGTCTGGTTCCTCCTCGGCGCTATCTACGAACGCCAGAAATTCTTCGACCGCGCCGAAGAACAATTTAAAAAAGTTCTCTCTGTGAATCCCCGCAACGCCCCGGTGCTGAATTACTACGGCTACATGCTCGGTGACCTCGGCATCCGCCTCGATGAGGCGGAATCTCTCGTCAAGCGTGCCTTGAAAGAAGAGCCTTTCAGCGGCGCTTATCTCGACAGCCTCGGCTGGGTCTACCTCAAAGAAAATAAGTTGGGCGAAGCGGAGACCACTCTTCGCAAGGCTCTCGAGCACGAGGGCCACGATGCCACCATCCACTCGCACCTCGGTGATTTGTACGCCAAAACCGGCCGCCCCGAACTTGCCGCCGCGGAATGGGAGAAATCCCTGGTCGAGTGGAAGCGCTCGCTTCCCGCCGACATCGAAACCGATAAAGTTGCCGAACTCGAAAAGAAACTTTCCCAGGCTAAGCATCGCGTCGCGCAGAAATCTTCTTCGCAGGAAGCCAAGCCCCAATAGGCGCATGCGCGAAGTACGCATTCCCTCGTTCGCGAAAATAAATCTGCGCCTCGATATTTTGGGAAAACGTGCCGACGACTACCACGAGCTGCGCACTATTTTTCAGACCATCTCGCTGCACGACGAACTGCGTCTCCGCGCGAGCAAACGTTCGGCGATCTCGCTCGCAGTTCATGGCAACGAAGCCCTCGCCCGCGAACCGCTCCAAAAAAATCTCGCCTACCGCGCGGTGGACGAACTCCGCCGCGAACTGAAAATCCGCACGGGCGTCGAAATCGATTTGCACAAGACCATCCCGAGTGGCGGCGGACTCGGCGGCGGCTCCAGCAACGCCGCCGCCGCTATGTTCGGGTATCTCCAACTCATCAAACGCAAGCTTCCCATTCCAGTTCTCATCCAACTTGCCGCGTCCCTCGGTGCCGACGTCCCCACTTTCCTGTTTGGCGGCCGCGCCCTCGGCGCCGGACGCGGCGACGAAATTTATCCCCTCCCCGATATCACCAAGCTCCACCTGCTCGTCGTGGTCCCTCGCGGCATTCGTGTCGCCACTCCCGCCGCCTTTCGCTGGCTCAACGCCCCGCTCCGCAACGCCGCTACGTTGACAAAAATGGCTGCAGACCCTAAACTTTGGGAGTTCTGTGCTCTGTCCTGGAGCGCGCAGGGAACCGGCCTTTCGAATGATTTCGAGAAGCCTGTCTTCCGGCGCCATAACCGGCTCGATCAGATCAAGCGGGTATTGCTTCAAAAGGGAGCTGCAGAAGCCTCACTGGCGGGTAGCGGTTCGGCGGTGTTTGGAGTTTTCCCGAGCCCAGTGATGGCGCGCCGAGCCGCTGTTGGGTTTCCGCACGACCAGACCTTCGTTTGCGAGACTATTTCGCGCGACAGGTATTTTCGCGCCGTCAACGGTGCGCGTGTCGTTCGTTGAGCCGCAGCGTCCTCGCGTGTCCATCCTGTAAGCATTTTTGCCTGACTGAAAGTGATCTCGATTCACGACCACTCGATGGTCCAGGAGCGCGCGCCTCGTGGATGAAGACAGGTTCAAGATATTTTCGGGCACCGCCCATGTGCCGCTGGCCGAAAATATTTGCAGCAATTTGAACGTAACCATCGGCAAGGCCTTGCTGGGTCGTTTCAGCGATGGCGAGATTTATTTTCAGATTCTTGAAAACGTTCGCGGCGCGGATGTTTTCGTGGTGCAGCCCTGCTGCTATCCGGTGGATAACCACTTGCTGGAGCTGCTGCTCATGATTGACGCCTTCAAGCGCGCTTCGGCCTGGAGAATCACCGCGGTGCTGCCGTATTACTGCTACGCGCGCCAGGATCGCAAAGACAAGCCCCGGGTTCCTATATCGGCCAAGCTCGTCGCCGACTTGCTGGAAACCGCGGGCGCCAGTCGCGCGCTAACCTTGGACTTGCACGCGCCGCAGATTCAGGGCTATTTCGACGTGCCCGTGGATCACTTGTACGGCTCGCCGGTGCTGGTGGATTATTTCCGCCAAATGCATCTGCCGGACTTGACCGTCGTTTCTCCCGATGCCGGCGGCGTGGAGCGCGCGCGATCTTTCGCGAAAAAGCTTGGCGCTCCATTGGCCATCGTGGATAAACGCCGCGTGGATGTGGATGTCAGCGAAGTGATGAACTTGATCGGAGACGTTCGCGGCCGCAGCACCTTGATCGTGGACGACATCATTGATACCGCGGGCACGCTGGTGAAAACCGCCGAAGCTCTGGTGCGCGAAGGTTCCACGCAAGTTTTTGCCGCCGCCACGCATGCCATTCTTTCCGGCCCCGCCGTGGAGCGGATCGAAAAGTCGTGCATCAAGCAGGTGGTGGCCACGGACTCTGTGCCGCTCAGCGAAGCGGCCGCCAAGCTTTCGAAGTTGAAAGTGCTCAGTGTCGCGGGCTTGCTGGCTCGCGGTATTCGCTCGATTCATGAAGAGACGTCCATCAGCGAACTTTTTATTTGATTTGGTAGCAACGCTGCACCCGACGGAATTGCTTAGCAACATGAAGGAAGGAAATTAAGATGGCTCAGGAAAAAATCGTAGTGGAAGGCGCCGCCCGCTCCAAGCGCGGCAAAAACGAAAATCGCCGGTTACGGCTCACCGGGAAAGTCCCCGCCGTGTTGTATGGCGGCAAGGGCGAATCCATTACCCTGGCGCTGAACGCTAAGCAGCTCGGCGCGATTTTCCGCTCCGAGAGCGGCCACAACACCTTGTTTCAGGTGGATCTCAGCGGCAAGCACGAGCCCGCCATCCTCAAGGATTGGCTCGTCGATCCCGTTACCGGCAATCTGTTGCACGTGGATTTGCTCCGCGTGGCCATGGACGTGCGCATGCGCGTAAAAGTTCCCGTGCACACCTTCGGCGAACCGGCTGGCGTGAAGCAGCAGGGCGGTGTATTCGAAATGGTCACGCGCGAAGTCGAGATCGAATGCTTGCCTGCCGAAATTCCCACCGAGTTCAGGGCCGATGTCAGCGGCTTGATGATGGGCCAGCAGTTGCGCGCCAGCGATTTGGACATCGGCGCCAACCGCAAGCTGCTCACCGATCCCGAGCGCGTTCTGGCCCACGTCGTGGCCCTGCGCGTTGAGGAAGAGAAGCCTGTCGACGCTGTGGCCGCCGATGCCGCAACGCCAGCCGAGCCTGAAATCATCAAGAAGGGCAAGAAGGAAGTCGAAGGCGAAGAAGGCGAAGAGGCCGACGCCAAGGGCAAGGTCGAGAAAAGCGACAAGGGCGGCGACAAAAAGAAGTAACGCTGCTGCTCCTCGCCGTCCGTTGTCGCGGAGTGCTGTCGCGCTGCAAAATTGTTTACGGGGTCTGCGAAGTGTATGCGGCTGATTGTTGGACTTGGCAATCCCGATCCGGAGTATCAGTGGACGCCGCACAACCTGGGCTTCATGGCTGTGGATGAGTTGGCCAACCGTTGCAGCATTCGCGTTTCGCGCCCGGAAGCCAAGGCCCTGGTAGGCCGCGGCAAGCTGGCGGGAGAAGACATCCTCCTCGCCAAACCGCAGACCTACATGAACCTGAGCGGAATTTCCGTTCGCGAGTTGCTGCAGAAGTGCGAACTCGGCCTGGAAGATTTGTTGGTGATGTGGGATGAAGCGCAGTTGCCGCTGGGCACTATTCGTATCAGCGGCGAAGGCAGCGCTGGCAGTCACAACGGGGCCAAGTCGGTAATTAGCTCGCTCGGTACCCCGGCTTTTGCCCGCTTGCGGCTCGGTTGCGCACCCGAGCATGAAGTCAGCAGTCGCCAGGAATATGTTTTGCGACCCATGCGCAAGGTCGAGCTCGAAATCGCTTCGGAGATGATTTCCGAAGCCGCCGACGCAGTAGGAGTGATTCTGGCGCACGGCATCGATGTGGCCATGAATAGGTATAACCGGCGCAAGGAACCGCCGCCAGGCGAAGGCGCGGGAACTACATAAAGGATTTTGTCGGGCTCTGCTGCATCAAAGTCCGGAAAGAAGAGACGAGGTCATCATGGAAGAACGGTTATACGATTTGATTTTTATCGCGCGTCCCGCTACCGCGGAAGAAGACGTCAAGAAAGTTCTCGCCGTCATCGAAACTGCCTGCCACGAGAAGGGCGGCAAGGTCGAAAAGGCCGAACACTGGGGCACCCGCAAGCTGGCCTATCGCGTGGCCAAGCATCGCGAAGGCATGTACTACTACCAGCAGATTCGCACTTCGCATCCGGATTTGATTTCCGAGCTGGAGCGCCGCCTCCGCGTGCTCGACGCCGTCATCAAGTATCAGACCGTGCGCCTCGACGAAGATTTGAAACGCCAGAAGAAGCTCGTGGAGAAGCGTGACAAGCGCACTGCGCGCCGTCCGCGTCGCGCCACTGCGCCGGCCTCGCCGTCGCCTGCGGCGGCAGCGCCCGCTGCTCCGGAAATCGCTCCGGCGAGCTAGTGACAGCTTCGAGTCGTCTTTGTTTGAAGAAATATTTCGAGATTCCGTTTTTGTTTTTCAAGTGAAAGGGTGAGAGTTATGGCAGACGAACAGAAGCAGGCTTCAGCGTCGAGTGGCGCACCTCCGCGGCGCGATGGTGGCGGCGGGCATGGTGGCGGTCACAGCGGTGGTGGACATAGTGGCGGCGGTCACAGTGGGCCGCGCCGTGAAGGCGGCCCGGGCGGCGGTGCTGGTGGTCCTGGTGGACCGCGTCGCGGCAAGCGCCAGTATTTCCGCAAAAAGAAAGTCTGCAAGTTTTGCGTCGAGAAGATGGACTTCATCGACTACAAGCGCGCCGACATCCTCTCGCAGTTCGTGCAGGAGCGCGGCAAGATTCTGCCTCGCCGCATGACCGGCGTTTGCTCGCGCCACCAGCGTTGGCTGGGCGTGGCTATCAAGCGCGCGCGCAACATTGCCTTGCTGCCCTTTGCCGGCAGCGCTGCGGGCACGCTGCAGCCGCGCCAGGCCACCCCGCAGACCGCTGCAGGCGGATCACCAGCAAGCGCCACGCCGCCCGCGGCAGCGCCTGCAACTCCAGCGCCCGCAAGCGCCACGCCGCCCGCGGCACCGGAAGCCAGCAACGTTTAACGCGTTCTTAACGCGAACGGTATTCATGAAATTCAGGAGCTAGAGGAAACAGCACATGCAAATCATTCTGCAGGAAGATATCGAAAAGCTCGGCCATCGCGGAGACGTCGTTACCGTCAAGCCCGGCTACGCTCGCAATTTCTTGTTGCCGCGCAAGCTGGCTGTCGAAGCCAGCGCCGGCAATTTGAAGGCCATCGAAAAGATTCGCGCTTCATTGGCCAAGAAAACAGCCACCGAAATGGAAGCGGCGGTAAAGCAGGCCGGAGCTCTCAGCGGTGTCGAGCTCAGCTTCACGCGCAAGACCGGCGAAAACGATCAGCTCTTCGGTTCCGTCACCACTGGTGACATTGCCGACGCCCTCGAAACCAAGGGTTTCAAGATTGATAAGCGCCAGATCCACACCGCCGAACCCATCAAGGCTCTCGGAGATTTCCGCGCCACCGTGAAAGTCTTTCGCGACGTCACCGCCGAACTCAAAATCCAGGTCCAGAAAGAACAACAAGCTCAGTAGCGTTTGGGCCATTGCGAAGACTCGGGTGCCCCACGTGCCGTCGTTGCACGTGGGGTTTTGATTTTAGTTTCCATTTGCAGGAAAATATTTTTGCAATGGAAATTATCTCTGACCAAAACTTTTCCAGAGATTTCCGAAGCGATGCACAGAGAAAAAAATTCTTTGCCGTTGACGTCGCGCGCTCTTCCGCGCACAATCCGCTTCATTGATTTACTTCGTTCGGGTGCAATCAGTTTTTAGTCTCAAGCGTCCGTCAAAAATTTAGTTTTGCTTGCCTTCGAACCGGCAAAATGCTACAAATCTGCCTGGGCGAAGATAAGGCGAATGCTCCAGGAACCTGAAATAGCCATGCCTGCCGACACTGTTCTCGAAAAGCCGCTACCCAATAACCTCGACGCCGAGCGTTCCGTCCTCGGCGCCATCATCCTCGACAACAACGCCCTCAATCCCGCCGTCGAGCATTTAAAGCCTGAAGATTTCTTCCTCGATCAGCATCGCCGGGTTTTCACCCAAATGATTTCCCTCGGGGAAAGCCAGCAGGCCATTGACCTCGTCACTCTGACGGAAGAATTGCATCGTCACGGCGATCTCGACGCCTCCGGTGGCGCGCCGTATCTCGCCTCGCTCGCCGATGGCATGCCCCGCGTCTCCAACGTGGAGCACTACGCGCGCATCGTCAAAGAAAAGGCGATGCTGCGGAATTTGATTCACGCCACCCACAATATTCAACAGCGCGCCTTTGAGGGCGAAGACGGCGCCGACGCCATTCTGGACAACGCCGAGTCCTCCATTTTCGCTCTCGCCGAAGACCGCGTGCGCGCCGGCCTTATTCCCGTCAAGGATATCGTCCGCGACAATTTCGAGCGCCTCGAACGCATTTTTCGCGAAGGCAAAAGTATCACCGGCGTGGCCACCGGCTACGGCGAGCTCGACAAGCTTACTTCGGGCTTGCAGCCCTCTGAACTCCTGATTCTCGCTGCCCGCCCCTCGCAGGGAAAAACCGCGCTGGCATTAAATCTCGCCGAAAATATTTCTATCCGCGGCGGCCATCCTACCGCCATTTTCAGCCTGGAAATGTCCAAGGAGTCTTTGCTCCAACGCCTGGTCGCTTCCGTCGCGCAAATTGATGCTCACAAATTTCGCACCGGCCATCTCAGCAAAGATGATTGGCGCCGCATGACCGACGCCCTCGGCGTCATCGCCGCCGCGCCTCTCTGGATGGACGACGCCGGCTCCATCAGCGTGCTCGAAATCGGTGCCAAGGCCCGCCGCCTCAAGCGCGACAAAGGTCTGTCGCTGCTCATCGTGGATTACCTCCAGCTCATCACCGCGCGCGGCCGCTTCGGCAATCGCAACGAAGAAGTCTCCAGCATTTCCCGTGCCCTCAAAGGCCTCGCCAAAGAACTGCAGATCCCCGTGCTGGTCTTGAGCCAGTTGACTCGTGCGCCCGAGCGCGACGACCGCGGCCCGCAGCTCTCCGACTTGCGCGAATCCGGCGCCATCGAACAGGACGCCGACGTGGTCATGTTCATCTACCGCCCGCACTTCTTCAAACAGGGCGCCACTC
>Ga0193726_1000062_pt1 | contig 193601 bp, 156 predicted proteins | sample H2c1metaG_FD_144928 | JGI IMG/M metagenome (GOLD analysis project Ga0193726, IMG submission 144928) | Soil microbial communities from a riparian zone of the East river system, Colorado, United States - H2c1 | ecosystem: Environmental > Terrestrial > Soil > Riparian zone | place: USA: East...
AAGCGCGCTCGGCATCCGCGAAGTAAGTGATTGCCTGGAGAAGAGTTACAGGGCTTTTCATTTCTCGCACCTTCTATCCAAGAAAAGAATAACGCTTTTTGGCTTGTGTGTCAAGTTAGTTATTGCCCAAATTCTTCCTGAAACTTTGCAGCTTATTTCGCCGAATCACCTATCCTGAATCTATGTGGCAGGCCTCGACGACTTCTCTTAATCACTCTGGGCCGGTGTTTCACACATTCATGTGCCCGTAAGTCCTTGTACTCGAAACCTCTACGGCTAAGCCCAATCGAGAGAAATCCTTGGCGGCTACCCGTTCTGTAACCTGATGAAAGAAAGCTACTTACTCTGGGAGACGGCATAATAGGGGTACTGGTATCGGGAGATATTCACAAGTGGCATCGGTGAGCAGGACCAGCACAATCCGAAAAATCCGCATCTGGCTCGCCCTCTTCATCGCCGGCCTCGTCCTCAGCGGCCTCACCGCATTTCCCCTGGAATACGAAACCGCCACCCTCAACCGGATCTTCGCTGTACCCCCCACCCCTCCCCCCGGCACCGAACCTGCCCTGAACACCTGGTTGCGTCGCGTGCACGAAGGCGTTGCGAACACCAATCGCGGCTACCCCTTCATGGCCTATGGCACCGATTGGCTCGCTTTCGGCCACCTGGTCATCGCTGTGGCCTTCCTCGGCCCATTCGTTGATCCGGTGCGCAACAAATGGGTCCTTGTTTTAGGAATCATCGCTTGCGTCGGTGTGCTGCCCCTAGCGCTCATCGCCGGACCCATCCGCGGCATTCCGTTCTACTGGCGCCTCATCGATTGCAGCTTCGGCATCGTCGGCGTCGTCCCCCTCCTGATCTGCCTGCGCTACGTCAGCCAACTCGAGCGAACAACGTGAGTGGTTCGGCATGCACTTCGGTTCCCTACAATTGAAGCAAGCCATGGCCACGGAATCGAAGGTGCCTGAAACTACCGCTGCGATCGTCGACACCATCGCCGCCATCTCCACGCCCCCGGGCCGCGGCGGCATCGGTATCGTGCGCCTCAGCGGTCCCCATGCCGCTTCGATCGCAGCGCAGCTCATCCGTCTGCGCCAGCCACTTGAGCACGCGCACGCCCGTCTCGCCGAGGTGCTCGATGAAAACGATGCGACCGGCGAGCGCATCGACGAAGCGATGGTAACCTGGTTCGCTGCACCGAATTCCTACACCGGCGATGAACTCGTGGAGATCGCCGCGCATGGCTCGCCGGTGGTGCTCGATTTGTTACTGCGGCGAGCGCTTGCTCTCGGAGCTCGCCTCGCGAATCCCGGTGAATTCACTGAGCGCGCCTTCCTCGCCGGCAAACTTGACCTTACGCAGGCCGAAGCCGTCCGCGACCTGATCGACGCCCAAACGCTCACCCAGGCTCGCCAGGCAGCCAGCCAGATGGGCGGCGCTCTCAGCCGCCGCGTCGCTCCAACCAAGCAATCCCTGGTTGAATTGATCGCTCTGCTCGAAGCCGGCATCGACTTCGCCGAAGACGACGTGGATGTGACGCCCCAGGCCGAAATCGCCCTCCGTATTGCCGAGATTATTCCGCCGCTCGCAGCGCTGGAAGCCTCGTTCGCGCGCGGCCGCATTGTCCACGATGGACTGACAATGGCCATCGTCGGCCGGCCCAACGCCGGCAAGAGCTCGCTGTTCAATCGCCTTGTGGAGCGCGATCGCGCCATCGTGACGGCCACCCCCGGAACCACGCGCGACCTCGTAACCGAACGCATATCGCTCGAAGGAATTCCGCTGGAACTGGTTGACACCGCCGGCCTGCGCGAGGCCTTTGAAGAAGTGGAGCAACTTGGTATCGCGCGCAGTCGCGAAGCATTGGCAGACGCCGCAATCGTCCTCGTCGTTCTCGACGCCACCCAATCGCTGAATCACGAAGAACGCAGCCTGCTCGCGGCTCTCCACGGCCGCCCGGCGCTCGTCGCCATCAACAAGAGCGACCTGGCCAACAACAGCAGCGGTGCATTGCAAGCGGATCAATTGGCCGCCGATGAATTGCAGATTCCAGCAGTTGCCACGTCTGCGCTGACCGGAGACGGCATCGCAGCATTGCGCGAGAAGATCGTGGCGCTAGCTACAGGCGGCGCCGCAGCAGAACCCGGCCTGCTGACCAACCTTCGCCACCAGCAGTCAGTCGCCACCGCGCGGATGGCCATGGAAGACGCCGCTCATGCCAATGTGACTAGCATCCCCCACGAGATGATTCTGCTGGATCTCTATCGAGCCCTGTGGGCTCTCGATTCTCTAACCGGCCAAACCACCCCCGATGACATCCTCAATCTAATCTTCTCCACCTTCTGCATAGGAAAATAAACCCGAACGCTATACTGCCAGGTCCCCACGCTAGGCGTGCACTCTTAGGTGAATAGACCGTCATATACGGCGATCATTTGATCAACCATTCGTGACATCGGGAAATCGCGAAGTGCTCGCTCGCGCCCTGCGATACCCATTGCCTCTCGCTTCTGGCGATCATTGATCAGTTCGCGTAGCCGATGTGCAAGTTCGGCCGGTGCAGCGGCCGGAACTAGCCAACCAGTTTCGCCGTTCCGCACCAGTTCGCATAGGCCGCCAACTGCGCTTGCAACCACAGGTAAACCTGAGGCCATTGCCTCCAATGCAGCAAACCCAAAGCCCTCGTCCAGAGAGGGCAAGACGAAAACATCCCAACCTGCCATGGTAGACGGGAGGTCCTCTCGCCAGCCGAGAAAGGACACATCGCCGGACACGCCGAGCCGGCGACAGTCCTGCTCCAAGGCGGCTCGCTGGGTTCCATCGCCCGCGATTTCTAAGCGAACTTCTTGAAACTCAGACACAAGGACGGCAAATGCCTCGACGAGGTAACGAAATCCTTTGACTAATTCCAAGCGGCCTGCCGTTCCGATCACTACCCTGTTGTGCGTTTTGCGAGTCACTTGGAAATCAGAAGCATTGATACCCGGGTAAATCACGATAGCCCGGGGATCTTCGGAGTAATCCGCCACGATTCGGGAATTGGCTATCAGAGCATCTCGTTTAGGTAAATTGGAACTTGGCGGGACGATCCCAGTGACTTCGGAGGCTCGGCCATGGAGACCACGCACCATCCTGGCATGGGTCAACCAACGCCCCATACCAGTAAGCAAACGCCCTCCAGTGTGTTGATGAATAATACTGAATTCGTCCGAACGTAGAAGCGCCGCATACCGTGCCGCTCCGAATGGATCCCGGGGAGTGCCGCTCCAATTGACGCAGGTTGATTTGACACCCACTCGCTGTAGGCGCTCGACAAGTTCGCCTTGTTGAAGAAAACAAGCGTCGATCTGGTACTTTGCTGGATCGACAGCGACCGCCAGGCTCTCCACGATTCGAAAAATGGCAGTGCCTGCCGGATCAGCGGTGCCCAAAACGTGTAAGACTCGCCGTGGTTCACTTGGAATGTGTGAATGAGTCTGCAATGCACTCTCGGCAACGCGGATCTGGGCATCGGAGCGCTTCGTATTGGTAAGGTATCGCCTAACGATGTCCGCTCCCAAGAAACCATTCTGCAAAGGGATCCAGTTCGGTGGTAAAACCGATGGGTGTCTGAGCAGCATCATGCCTCCAGATCCACTTGTCTGGACACAGGCAAGAGGTGGGTAGGACGCTGCGGCCCGTCGATCAAGGAAATCTCCGCCCCACGGCTTTCGCAAGGACACGTCTTACATTTATCAGCGAAACTGGATAAAAACGGCCAGGCAATCCTATTTCGCTGCTTCGCTCTTTGCATGTAACGCAAGGGGCTGCAGTCACATGCTTACTTCTAAATTGCCTCCGCAGATCCTGCATCGCTGGGCCATTCCAGACGGATTGAAGTGTTTGATTGGTCAGGTCGCCCAAAACGGCGGCGCCATTGTGGCCCCGACAACATGGAACAACTTCTCCCTTCCAGGTGATGGTCATGCTGTGCCACGGATAATAGCAAGGGAGACGAAGCAATCGCTCAAAGCGCTCTTGAACTATCGCCTGTGCAGGATCCTGCGAAACTAGAGTGTCATTGATCTGAATCAGAGTGGGCACGTCTCCTCCAAACGTCGAGAAGTCGCCGAGAATGACGCTCTCCACACCTTCAACACCTTTCCAATGGGTCTCAAAAACTTTCCATTGATGAGCATTCCGCAGTTGTTTGACCATACTCATGCGGGATCAGGGGTCGAGTGAGTCCCAATTTTGCTTTTCTCTCGAGTAGCTTGTGGACGTTCGCCTCGCCCCGCACAAAGCTCGCCGCAGGCCCCCTGATTGCCATCGAGGTGCTATCGTCCATCCCGTCCATCATGACGTACATCTCATCGACACCGAGCTCGAGAATCTCGTCAATTCGGCGCTCTGTCCATACAGATGGATTGGTCGAAATGATGACGCGTAAACCTCGGCTATGCGAGTAAGAAACTGCTTCACCGAAATGCTTGTAGACCATCGGTTCGCCGAAATGCCACAGCGCGATATATGGTTCCTCGGTAACGTCTTCCACTTGCCAGGTCGGTTTGACTTGATCAAGGATCGCGCGAAACAAGCCGATGTCCATATGCCCCAACTCGCGCGTCATCGCATGCGTGCGCGGGCACATGTTGCAGGTGTACGGGCAATAATTGGTTGTTTCCAATTGAAATATGCGTGGAGGTCCTAAGCTCTTCAATAAGCGGTACGTATAGCTGAACTCTCTCAGCAGATTATTTAGAACAATCTCACGGCTCCTCGCATCTTTCACGAGTGCGCCCGCGCGGCGCGCCATACCGCGGAGCTCAGAACGGAATGTTGCCATAGACTCGCCCCCGGGAGCCGTGCCGATGAAGGGATTATATCCCTGCCTTTAATTCGCCAATCCCTGCCGATTTTGGCAGATGAGCTACCGTGGAAGAAGTTTGAGGCGGCGAAGTACGTTTGCCAATCGAGATCGCATGCGAATATGTTGACGAAACCAATCAAGCGGGCTGCTGCCGCGTGCTGCGCGAAACTCAATGTCAAGCAGAGTATCGTTAGGGTGAACCATAGTCCGCTTGAGCAGCAGGGGATCTGTTCCGTGGCTATTCAAGCCTTCTTCGCACGTGAAGGCGAGCTGAAACACACCATTCACTGAATTCCGAATCCCGTCATTGAAGAATCCATAGGGATATGCGAAGGAGAGAGGTCTCAGACCTGCTTTGCTAAGGTCCTCTTTTGAGCCTGTAATTTCTGCCGTGGCTGCGCTGTCCGGAAGAGCGGTTAGATCAGGATGGGTGCGAGTGTGCGCCCCAATTTCAACTCCGTGTGCCGCCCAATGTTGAAGTTCCTGCATCGTCATCATCGGCAGGCCGTCCCATGAGGTCACGTCTCCTACCTGCGCGGTGATGACGAAGACCGCGGCCCGAAAGCCGAAATGATCCAGAACCGGGAGGGCATGCTTGGCGATGTCCGCATAGGCATCGTCGAAGGTAAACATAATAGGTTTTCTGGGAAGGCCCTTACCGGTCGTGCACCACGTATGCCATTGTGTTGGCGTTATCGCGGTGTACCCGCGCCAATGAAGCCACCGCACGTGCCGTCTGAATCTAGACGGTGTGACTGTGAGGGCTAGATGCTCTGTTCCCAGTTTTGGATCTCCGATATGATGATAGAGCAAAACGGCAAGATGTGGGATGGTGGGTTGTACGAATAACCGCAATGCTCTCGCCTCGTCGCGGTACTTGGAATATTGCCCAGCGTTAGCTGTTCTCAGGCACTTGGTCAACCCTGCCTAGGAACCCACTATACCGAACACGAACGCGACACTTCAACCGGAGAGGGGCTAGGGCCAGTCTTGAGGCTTCAGACTGACGACTCCTGATTCGAGTCGTCAGGATGCTAAGCTCAGTGCCATTGAGGGGAATCCTTGAGCCTAGTGATTCGAGCAGGTGGCGAACGATGTTACATTAAGCGGTATTCCAGACGCGCTCCCGATATTTGGAGATCATGATTTGCAACCCGATGGCTTGGTCTCAGTCGTAGTCGTTGCGCACAATAACTGGCCCGATCTGGAACTCGCAATTCAGAGCGCACTCAATCAATCCTACAAGCTTCTTGAAGTGATAGTTGTCGACAATTCCTCGACCGATGCGACCGCGCAGCTCGTTCCGAAGCTATTCGGAAGCCGAATCCGTTACGTTAGGCAACCCAACACTGGCGAGGGAGGCGGAAGAAACGCAGGCATTCGCTTGGCAAACGGCGAGTTCGTTCAATTTCTGGACGGCGATGATTGTCTGGCTCCAGACAAAGTCGAGAAACAGGTTGCGGCGTTCGAGGCGTTGCCCGACGTTGATGTGGTTTATGGGGACGTGCGGCAGTTTCAAACCGAGGCAGGTGCAGCAACCTGGGAAGATTGGGACACACAGGACTACCCTGACATGTTGGCCACACTCTTGTCGCCTCAGGGGAATGGTGCGGGACTCGTAACGCACAGCGTGATCTTCCGTCGTCGAGCCCTGGAACTCGTAGGTCCGTGGACTGAGAATTCCCCCGTCTCTGAAGGCGCAGTTACTACCAATATGGCTGACCAGGACTTTTGGCTACGTGCGGCTTGGGCAGGTTGCCGGTTCCGCTATTGTCCAGGTTCATTGTGCTTTCAACGAAGAAGATCAGGCCAGCTAAGCTCGAATCCCCGTGCTGTTGTCCGTGGAATGGCGCTAGTGCTCACGAGCGCTCGGGAATATATCACCCGGGAGCCTTATAGAACCGCGGTTTCGCAACGACTCGGTCATATCCTTTACTACCTGGCGGTATCGGAAAATAAGTCGAACGTAAAAACGTCCCTTGCAAACCTGAGAAAGGCGCGAGAGGTGAGTCCGAGTTTCGTCACGCTACGGGCCTTTGTGATTGGTTGGTTGATCATCGTTACTGGTATCGGTCCATATCTTTTCGGAAGATGGTTGAAACCCGTCAGGAAGTTAGCGGCATTGTTTGCCGGAGTGAAAAGGAATCGCCCCTTTTCCGCCTCCCTGTGATGGCAGCAACTAATGACTACAGAAACGAGGTTTTGGATCTGCTATTCCCCAATGGCTTGGCTTCTGGGCCGAGTTCTCTCATGCGAGAGCATTTCCAAGGGTCTATTCATTTGGCCTTCACAGCCCTCACGCAAACGACCAGGGGAAAGGCGTCGTCGATCTTCGCCAGTTCTTTCTTCGATAGCTCCTCGTATGCCATCCCTCGAAGAAACGCGACACACGTCGCCATGTTACCGAAATTTTGTACCGTCGTATTTTCTGCGCCAAACGACTCTGCGAACAACCGCGAACACGAGGCTACCGTGAATCGCCAACAATCTTCGATTTCATCTGAGGCAATCCGGCTGACAGATGGCACGGTTGCGAGGAGAACACCACCGGGGCGAAGCAGGCGATATGCATTCTCTATGGCTGATTTAATGTCATAAATTAGATGGAGAGTCTGAGTAAGGATGAAGCAATCAAAGACAGACGACGGTATCTGATCCGGTGCAGAAAGGTCTGCGATTAGAGTTGCTTCCTTGTTCGACCTGTCAATGTCCAGAACGTCAGCCCGTGTTACACCGGTGCCAAACTGATTGGTATATTGAGTGTCTGCGACCTCCAAAGTGCGACCGGTAATGTCCTGTCGATATCCCTTCAGGAATTTCTCGATGTAGTAACGGTCGACGGGTGTCCCACGGTCAAATCCCCAGACAGCGCTTAGAGGTGAAGTGCGGCGGAAGATGCCGGGCATGGCGGGCTGGCTAATACGGCGAAAACACAGTCTGATATTCCTGCTTAACCTTGCTTTGTCCATCTGGAGACCTCAAGTCAATTCACCACATTACGCAGGCGCAGTAAACCTCAAATCGGAATCGCGATAGAATTTAAACGAATCGAGTCTGCAGGGAGATTGCCAAAGGATGTCCTTCACCGCAAAGCTCCGGAAACGTCTGCATGATTTTGGCGCGCTTGGCGTTGCCTGTTTCGCAATTCATAAATTCTGCGGCTTCCCGAAAACTCTTTCGACTGTTCCGCCGGGCTTGACCTACCCCGTTAGTCTGCGGTTCGACACGACCGACATGATGGTCTTTGACGATGTCATGATCAAACAGGATTACAGCTTTGGCCTGCCTGCTTCTGCGGAAGTTATTGTGGACGCGGGGGCAAATATTGGCATGACGTCGCTTTTTTACGCAATCAAGTTTCCTCATGCTAGGATCTTTGCAATCGAGGCCGAGATCTCCAACTTTGACCTGCTACAGAAGAATGTTCATTCCTACCCTAACATCACTCCGATCCATGCCGCACTGTGGCATTCGGAGGGGAATATCAGCGTCAATTCTCCGCCGTCAGAATCTTTTGGCCATTGGGGATTCACCGTAAGTGGCGATCTGGGAAACGTTCGTGCCATTACAGTTCAGTCCTTGATGCGCGAGTTTGGCTTGGATTACATCGACCTTATTAAGGTGAATATCGAAGCGTCAGAGAAAGAGGTGTTCGAAGCCTGCGATTGGCAAGATCGCGTTGGGTCTGTCGTGATCGAGTTGCATGATCATTTCAAGGCGGGATGCTCGCAGGCCGTTAATCATGCTTTGAGAAACTTCTCACAGCGCACTTCGGGTTACTTGTCTTGGTATCAGCGCATCGGGAATGCCGATAGCGATTGACTCGTCAAAGGAAACCTCCATTTCGGGCGCCGATTCGCTCGAATCATTCTGCGACTCAAAGGCATACAGAATTGACGCTGCATTTGAACTTGGAAGCGAATTACGCGGACATAGTTCTTCAACAGAGGAAATCAAGAGGAATCATTCGCCCTTACGCGAAACAAAGCGTTAACGTAGATTCCCTTTGTTTCGGATGCAACCAGTTCGAGCTGCGGATGGTCGCCGAAGAACTCAGCGATGCGCTTGCCTCCACGCAGCATCCATTTGCCCCACCAGGAAGTTTCAAATATATCGTTTTGCCGGCTGTTTCCCAGGAGCAGGTAACCGCCAGGGAGAAGAGTGCTTACGAGTTTGTCTCGTGCATATCGAACGTCAGGGGGGTAGAAAAACAGTTCTAACACATCCATCACGACAACTAGGTCGAGGTTTGCTGGCGCAGGTGAAGTGAAGAGGTCCCATTGCTCGAACTTCGTCTCCAGCCCGGCACAGCGCTGCATTGCACGGTTCAAGGCTGTTTGCGAGATGTCGACGGCCAGTAGCGATTTACATCGCGGAGCCAAGATGCAGGTAAAGATGCCCTCAGAGCAGCCAACCTCGAAAGCATTCTCAAAGAATCCATCGCCCCTTGCCATCTCAAGCATCTCTGACGCGCTCCAGAAGCGTTCAATTTCCTCAGGATTCGTCGTATAGTTCCACGGGTCCTCGCGCTCCTGTATCACGTTGAGCACGTCTTCCAGCATAGACTTTCTCGGCAAGCGGACACGTTCTCTCCATGAATGGAAAAAATAGAACGCGCTGCGGAGAAAATGCACACTACGGAGCCTTCGCCTAATCTGAGTGATCATGTTTTAGTCATGCCCTTTGTCTCGGCTCTTGTCTAAGCGGTATGGACTCCTCTGTGCGAGAGTCACAAAACACAGAGCTCTTTGCGTCGGCTGAACTACATGGTGCTCATGCAAACCAAGCTCCGCTATGCTCTGCGAGCTCCGTCTCGAATGCGCTGCCGTTTCAGGAAAAGGCTAGTATAGACGACGCCTCCGCCAACAATGGCAATCAACAGGAGTAACTTCGGATAATTGCGAAGTAGGACCGCGACTGCCACGGTCGATATTGCAAGACAGACCGAGGGCAGAGCCACATCGGCAAAGGAGTCATAAAGCGATCGAAGCCACGGAGAGCCAGTTTCGCGTGCGGCGGCAATCATCGCAAAGATAGCTCCGAGCCAAGTTGATACCGTAATTGCGACCGCGGCGCCATGGACTCCAAATCGCGGTATCAGCAAGATGTTGAGCAGGAGAGCCGAAGCGGTCACACCCGAGGTAATCAGGAGCACTCGATTGGCTAGGCCGCGTCCCCAAAGCGCGTGCAGCGGCCCGACCCAGAGCGCATCTGCGATCGCACCAATCGAAGTCAACCGCATCACCGCGACAATCTCCGGACTTGAAGTGCGCAGCCACACTGAGACCAGCACGGGAGCCAGGATGAATATGCCGATGCAGAGAGGCAGCGCAACCGCTAGTAGCCATGTGGTTCCAAAAACCATCAACTGGGCATACGCCTCATGTCCTTTTCGCATCTCCTGCGAGGAAGATTCGGAAAACAAGACCTCTCCGCCTCGCCAGTTGAGTTCCGACACAATGTAGGAGGGGCGCTGGCCAGCGTACAAAGTCATGGTGGCACGTGCACCACCCCCAAGAAGACCGATCAGAATAGCTGGGCCGAAGTTGCACAGATTCAGAAGTTCAGTAGTCAGAAAGCTGGATAGTCCAAACTCGACGGATCGAATCAAACGTCGCCACTGCAGTAGCGATCTGTCGGAGCGAACCGCACCGAGGCGATAAGCGTAACTAAGCCCCACAAGACATTCCGCCAACGCAACGGCTGCGTACCAGAGCGCGATTGCGTCCAATGAAGCGTGACGCATCAGCAACAAGACAAAACCAGAGAAGCGGCAAATCAGCGCGCCGACTGAAATGACATTGATTGTGCCAAAGCGCTGGAATCCCGCCAGAACCGCACTTGCGAACGTGGAGCCGCGACCCGCGACGAAGCCTATTGCAACAGCCGCGAATACGGTCGGCGCCGCGCCTTGCAACGTTGGGCTCAAATGGAGGTGAGGCGCCACTTTGACGCCTGTTGCAACGATGAAGAGTCCAGATAACACTCCCAGGACTAAGTACACGCCGCAGCAGGCCGACAGAAACGACGATGTCGACTCATCATTGATCCGGCTCGCGTCATGGTGCAGCGCGCTTTCGCGAGTCACCGCGAGAGACAGCGCACTGTCGAGGCCTGCCACAAATGCTGGTGTTGCGAGCGCTACGATCCAGAAGCCATATGCTTCGGCTCCAAGCCGCGCTAACATGAACGGCACAAGCACGAGGCTAGAAAGGATCGACGCAATTTGCCCCCCGTAATTGAACACTCCTTGGCTTACCAGACGATAACGGTCACTCATTCTGAATTGGGCCACGTAGTCGGTTGTTTCCGACTCGCTCTGGCGTTCGGGGAAATGGTCAGTGTTTTGCATTGGGGCAATAATGTTCAAAAGACGGAAGTCGGCCTGACGCATTGGCCTAGATTCTTAGGTTCTCATTTAAAGGACTCTGCAATCAACCCTTGCGGATCTTCGAGCTCGGCTTGGGCTCCAATAATCCCCAAATGCCATCCAACATGGGGGTGAATGGGATACCGGGTGCATCCCTTCGTGGATGGCGGGAAATCTTCCCGCGCGCACAGGTGTTCGGGGCCGATATTGATCGCGACATGTTGTTTCAAGAACAACAGATCAAGACGTTTTATTGCGATCAACTGTGCCAGCAGTCTATTACTGACTTATGGGCGCATCCAGATTTACAGTGGGGCGCGGACATAATCATTGAAGATGGTCTACATACTTTTGAAGCGAACACCACTTTCTTGGAAGGCTCGCTGGAGCACCTACATCCAGGCGGGTTCTATGTAATCGAAGATATATGCCAAGATGATGCAGAAAGATGGCATGCCCGATTTGAAGCGATTTACTCAAAGAGATTTCCTGCGTATGAGTTCGCATTTGTAACTTTGCCGACAGATTCCGGGGAAACTTACAACAGCTTGTTGGTTATTCGTCGAGGCGTGGAGTAGAGGAATCACCGAATGTAGTTGTTTGTCGGAGGTCTGTTCTTTGATATCGCAGGTTACGGCCCTTATCTCAGAACCAGGCGTCAGGGGTAGTCAATCCCTGTTCAGCATGAATGATGGGGCTGGAAATGCCGTGCACTTCTTGCAAACTGGACTCCAGCGTGACTATGGCAGCAAGTCCTGATGCATCTGAAAATAGAGGCCGCCGCTTCTTCGGGGTGAGTGCAGATTCCTTTAACCGAAATGGGCCAGATTTAGGTCAGGAAGCTCAGGTAGGGGCTCGATCCAAAGTTGCCCAGGTTTGGCAAGATCTGCCGAATCTGGCCGTCGGACAGACCAAACCAACGAGCCAGCGTTGCGGCGTATTCATCCACGGAGATAGTTGGAATCAGCCGCCCGGCGCCAACATCATTTGCCTGGTTTGCGCCGACAACCGGATATTGACCGTAGATATCGTGTCCCTGCACTGCCCCCCCGACAACGAAGTGGTGACTTCCCCAACCATGGTCAGTGCCGTTGCTATTGGAAGTGAGCGTACGACCGAAGTCGGATGCAGTGAAGGTGGTGACCTGATCTCCAATGCCGGCCGCCGTCATGAGACCGTCGAAGTATTCAAGAGCCTGGCCAAGTTGCGTAAGAAGAGTTGCATGCAATTGGGCTTGGTTGTTATGCGTGTCAAAGCTCCCGAGCTGCACATAGAAGACCTGCCGGGTTACGCCGAGTCCTGAGCGCCCGCCGATGATGCGAGCAACAGTTTGAAGCGATGTAGCGAGCGGATTGTCGGTGAGTTTGTTTGTTGTGGGATCGAGGTACTGCGGAGGATTGGGGATACCGGTTGGGCCAGCGGGTAGCATCGCTGTGGAAAGCTGTTCCTGCGCCTGGTTGGATCGATTGATGACGACCTGATACTCCTTCGCGAAAAGGTTCGCTTCGTCGGCTGTGAGGATTGAAGAAAGTGCATTCGTTCCCGCCGGCTGCCCGAACAGTGGCTGTGCCAATCCGGCTATTGGAATCGGGCCTGCCGACGTGACGTTAAGCTGATAGGAACTCTTGCCTGAGAGGAACAGCGCGATTCCCGCAGTCGAGATGCAGGTAAACATGGAATTTGAATTCATTCCCATGCTTTCGATCAGATCGGCGACGGATCCACCCCACCCGATATGTTCGGCGCTTCCACCATTTGAAGCGATTGCCTGCCACGCGGCTGTCTGGTCAAAATGCGAATAGAGCGATGCGGGCAGGGGAACGGAACTGCTCATCACCTGAGTCTTAGTCGCGGGCGCGATAAGCGTGCCGACATTGGCGACTACCGCCGCACGACTCGCATTGAACAGGTTCTGCAGTCCGCCGAGAGAGGGGTTCAGGGCAAAAGTGCGGCCACTTTGCTGCGTTCGCGGCACAATGGGGAGTAATTGGCTGAGCGGATAGGCGAGGCCCGGCGCGCCAGATCTGGCCTGCGTAAAGGCCGCATACGAGTCTGCATCAGTTGCAATAACAGTGCCGTGTCCATCGTTGCCACCTTGCAGGAACACGCACACGAGTGCACGGTAATCTGAAGCGCCAGAGCTTTGCGCCATGGCTGCAACTGAATTCAGCTCTAAAAGGAAAGGGCTGGCGTAAAGGCCTGCCATTGACGCCATGGAGGCAGTCCGAAGAAACTGGCGGCGTGATCGTTCGAATTGATTCACTGTGGTCTCCTAGAACTGCGCGCAGAAAGCTGGGGAAGCTATTGTCAGGTAAACAGCCGTTTGCACGCGTGCAGCAAGCGCAGCGTTGATTGCGTTTTGATCGCCCGATGGGATGGGTATAGCGCTTACCGCTCCAAGGATCTCGCTGCGCAGGGTGCTGTCCATTTGGCCAGCCATCAGCAGAAGGTTGATTCGATCCATAAGTTGATCTGGAGTATTTGCCAAATTCAACTCTGCCCCGTAGGACGCGAAGAGATCGGACCCATTGTTCCAATTGCTACCGATTGCGAACTGCATGTAGTTCAAATAGCCGACGACGGTTGTCACGTTTGTCATCTGCATTTCGGGCGAGACGAGCCCAACTTGAGCAATGCTGGTTCCGGGAGGTGTGTAGCCGGGAGCAAACCAGTTGAAGACTGTTGGAGAACGCATGGTCATTTGTCCAAGGCCCCAGATTGGATCTTCGGTGCTGCTTAGGTAGTAGGATCCGGTGCGCGACTGTGCCGTGAAAGCGCGTGCCCAGTTGGTATAGCGGATTAGCGCTTCGCGAACCTTGCCGTATTGCGGGTTGCTTGCGTCGGTTGCGGTATCGCGTGCTTCTGGATCGAGAAGGATCGCCGAGACCAGGGCCTTCATGTCGCCTCGAACACCTTGCCCGTTGTCTTTGAAGACTGCACTCACGCGACCTACATAGGCTGGGCTGGGGTTGGAGGTAACCAAATGCTGAATCAACTGCTTTGAGAAGAACGCCGGGAGATTCGGATGATTGAAAAGGGTGTCGAGCGCAATCTTGAGGTCGCCATTAGGATCCGGTGAGCCGGACGCCGGAATGGTTGCGCCGAGGAAATTCTTTTCTTCGGTTGAGTGATGGTTTGGGTATGCCTGCATGGGTAAAAGGTCTTCGCCGTAACCGGTCCCAACATAGATGCAGCAGTTCGACCAGGCCGTGTCGCTGGTGTTGCCCGGGACGCTCCAACTGAATCCGGTGAAGACCTTCGCCAGACCCATAACGTCGGTATTGGAATACGTCGGAATTGGATTGCCGGTGGAATCGAACCTCTGGGTTCCGTCATCATTCAACTGGTAAAGGCCAATTGTGAAAAGTTGCATAACTTCACGCGCGTAGTTTTCGTCAGGATCGGTGTTGGCGTCGCCCTTGTCGTTCTGAAGCATCGAGAGGAACTGCCCCATCATGGGATTCAGGGTTACGTCCTGGAGCAGTTGGCGGAAGTTTCCAAATGCATCGGCGCCCAGCATGTCATAGTAGGCGGCTTCTCCGCGTGGCATGTTCTGCACTGCGGGAGTTGTACCGGAGATGACGAATTGTTCTGACAGCGCGTACTGCACCCTCTGCCGGAGTTCATCGTTCGCTACAAGAGCCTGCTGCCAGAATGCGTTCTCGACATAGATTTCATCCTGGTTGTTCTGAAGGAAGAGGGCCGTATTGCACTTCAGATCGCTCGTGGCGCAGGGAGGATTGTTAAGAATGAGCGCTTGTTCGACCTGGGGTCCGCGCTGTGTTTGGGGAATGTTGAACTGCTCGTTCAACCACGTCTGATACCCGATTTGAGAAAGATGATGGACATCTCCATCGGTCGCGCCGAACGTTGCCTGATCGAGGAACCGAACAGCATCTTCCGGTGTTACCGGCAAGACAGGTGCACCGCCTGCTACGTCTTCGATCAGATCGTTGGATGTTGCGGGTCCGGGACTTGGATTGAGCACCTGAAGATCGAGAGTTCCGGGCTCGGAGATCGTGAGGCTGGCCGTGAGTTGACCAGCGGTGTTGAATGTCGTGGGCACTGCTGCGCCGTTCATGAGTACCTGTGCGCCTGATATGAAATTCTGTCCCTGCACAACCACGGATGCCGATCCAACGTTGAATGAGGTTGGAGTCGCTGAAGTGAGGATCGGAATTGGGTTCAGGACAGAAATATTGCGGTTGATGGATACAGTTGGGTTATCAACGCTGACGACCGTGAGTTGAACGACATTGGGAGAAGGAACAACGGCTGGAGCAGTGTAGGTTATCGAGCCGTCAGAGTTGGAGACTGCATTGCCAATTTGTGCGTTGCCCCCGGAGATTCCATTGACGAAGAGATTTACCGCCGGGTTATCGGTGCCCATGACGTTTAAGCCGATGTTGAGAAAGTTGCTTACTCGAACGTCGGTTCCGTCGTAAGGCTGGAGCATAAGCACTACCTGCCCCGGGCCGACTTTCACTGAGATAGGCGCCGTCGTGGCAGATCCTGGATTTGGATTGCTCACAGCTAGTGGATATGAACCTGGATTCGGGGCTGCGATTGAAGCCACTAGCTGTGAGGATGAAATATAAGTCGTTGGAATCGCGGAGCCGTTCCATAAAATCTGAGCACCATATACGAATTGCGAGCCGTTCACCGTTACTGTCGTAGTGCCTTCAGAAAAAGCGGTTGGCGTAACCGACTTTAAGGCTGGAATCGGATTCAACACTCCGATCGCAACCGCTCCGGGAGGGTCGTTGGGAAACTTGGCAGTTGTGCTGGTGATGGCGACGGTGTTTGGAACGGGAACGATCGCCGGTGCAGTGTAGAGGCCGTTGCTATCTATGGTGCCGAATTCCGAGTTGCCGCCTCGGATTCCATTGACAAAGAAGATCACCGGCACCCCAGTTGTCCGGGCGTTGTCTTTCAGCTGCATCTGCTGATTCACGCGGAGCGTGGTTCCCGGCGCCGAGATTCCGGCATAGAAAGAAGGGTCGGTGACGACGAAATATCCGCAGCCACTCAGGAGCGGGATGATAGGCGTGAGCAGAGCGAGAGACAGCAAAGGGATCAGCGCGCGAAGGCGTACAGATTTTGCTTGCATTTGGGCTCCTGGTCCGTGGGGAAAAGTCGTGCACTCCAGAACCTCTGCGGGGAGCCGGCTGTGAATAGCCTCTTGAGATTTCAGCGCACGGGAATCCGATTCCATCGGATGCCTGCGAACGCAATCTCTTCAGCACCAAAGGAAGAGGGTTGACGGCAAAGTCTTTCAGGGCTATGGTCCGCGCCGCTCAATGAATGCGATCTCTGCATGGGCCTTGCGGTATTTGTATTTCAAGGGAATCAGATTTCAGCGAATTACACCAGATTCCCTCCGGCTCAATGGGGTTGAGTGGATCCTCACAAAAGTAACGTCGCGCATTGTTTACTGAACCACCAGAGCCGTGCGCTATACAAGTAATTCAAAGGAATTGAAACTTCGGCGGCCGATCGCATCTGCGGCATCGGATGGTCTAGACCACGAAGTCGCCAAAGATGAAATTGCCTCTCGCTGGCCGGAGTCTTCCGAGTGCGATAGTGGAAACCGGATGAACTGCTGCTCTCGCTGAAGGTCCATCTTATGCAACGTGACGCCGGATTCAAAAAAGGGGACGGATTCGTAACGACGAATTCGTCCTCCTCAAATCGGAACATGAGGTTCCCAGTGAACTGGAAATCACAGAAAAGCGGGTATCGAGCTCGAATGTTCTGCGATTTACACTGGCCTGAAATTGCACCGCCTGACCAAGATCGCAGGGGATGTTCGTCCTTTCTAAAAATTCACGGTCGCACCCAGCCACATAACGCGGTTTCCGGGATCAGGTCCAAAGAAGCCTCCCGGTGACGCGGTCCCGGTGATCACTCCAAAGTTGTTGTTGTTTCCGGTGCTGCACAATTGGCCACTTCCGCCAATTGGACCTGGCGTTGTGGCACTTGCGGGACAGGAAGCGCCCGGGTTGGCGAAGTGAGGCGTGTTGGTAAGGCCGAACGCATCACCTCGAACCGTCAGTGTGGCAAATTCCCTCAACTTGAAGTCACGCACGAGGCTCAATCCTGCGCTGAAGTATGCGGGACCGCGGAACTCGTCGCGATTGGTGTTTCCGTAATGAGCTGTGGCAGCACCGGTTATCAGTGGAGCGGCGAACGAATTCGGCGCAAAGAATTCGCATGAGGGATCGCCGAGGGCACAGGTCACGCCGGTGCGTGGCGGCTTGCCATGTAGCCGATGGAACGGGCCGACGATATCGGCTGTCTGTCCCGAGCCATTCGCATTCAGGTTTCCGCCCGCGCTGACCGTGAATGGCACACCGCTCATCGCGCTGACAAGCGGGTTGATGAGCCAGCCGCCAAGAATCGCGCTACCGACGCCTGATTTTGCCCATGGCTGGTCCTTGCCAAAGGGCAGCGCCATTACACCGACGACCTCGAGGTTATTGGTCCGGTCAAAACCGCTCGGTCCGTAGTTCTTTTGCCAAAAGGCCGGATAGGGGAAGGCGAGCGATCCAAGGTCTTCGTTGTCCGCGAAGTCCAATGACTTAGACCACGTATAGATGACGCTGACATTTGAGCCGCCGGAGTACCGGTAGGTGAGTTTGCTTTGAAGCGAATCGTAGCGGCTGTGCTTGAAAGGGTTCAGTTCGTTGATCGTTCCCGTATAGTTTGCCCCGTATCGTTGGCTCAGGATCCCGCCGGCGGAACCGGTTCCCGGACGCGAAGCGTTGGCATTCATGTTGACCACCGGGCGAACCTCATACGTCCCGACGTACCCGATATTGAATGTAACGCTGCTTCCGGCCTCCTGCTCAAGCGTGAAGTTATAGGAGTTGATGAACCCGCGAGGAAAGGGATTGGGAATGGTGGTTGTGCTGATGTTCGTGGGTATCGGGATTGAACCGCTGCTGAGATCGGGCAGTGGTGCCAGCACGATACCCGTCGGGACGGTGTAGGCTCCGCTGCCGAGGCCGGTGCCGTTCAATCCGGTCAGGCTCGCTGCCGGAATGAAATCCGCGGGATTCGCCGGTACGTCGGTATCGAGAAGCACGGCAGGATAGGCATTGCGTAGGACGTGCCATGTGTACGAATCGGCGCTCATCCCATAACCGGCACGAAGCATGGTCTTGGGATGGATGCGATATGCCACGCCCAACCGTGGGAGGAATTGTCCATGACCGACATCGATTCCATCGTTTTTGGGAACGTTGTTGTATCCGCCAAGAATGACGTTGCCAGTGTTTAGGTCAAGGACACGGAGCCCCTTGCCGTTGTCACTATATCCGAAGGGGTAGAACTCCCAGCGAAGTCCGAGTGTCAGGTTGAGTCTAGGAGTGACCTGGTAGTGATCCTGCACGTACCACGCCCACTGCGACCAGCGGAGGGCATTTGGATTAAAGAGCGCTCTTGCTTTGCCGGTGGCGCTTGGCAGTCCAAGAAGAAGATCCGCCCAGGAGTTGAACCAGGTCGGCGTCGATCCTTGCAGAGACGTAATGTCGCCGTTGAACTCGAACGAGCCACGCGGCTCCTGAAACGTCCCGCCCTGGGGCTGAAAGTGGTTAATCTGTGAATGATTCCATTCAATACCACCGCGGAAGGAGTGCTTGCCCTTGTTCCAACTGAGATTCGCATTGGTAACGAACTGCTGATCGCGGAACAGGAAAGGATTGGCGGGTTGGGCATTGCCAAGCGCTGCGCCGATGGCATTACCTGTACCGGGCGGAACTTGCGCAACTGGAAAGATGAAGCCTGGCCAGCCGTAATACAGGGACGGGTCACCTGTGGCACCAGTGTTATTGGTACCGAGAATGTGCAACTGGTCGAGTCCTCTGGCAGAGGTGAGATCGAATGTCGACCCTAATCGCTGGCGGGTAAATCCAAAGTTCCAATCAAGTAATATGGAGGGACTGAAGGCGTGCGCGGCGCCGAGGCCAACGCTCTGAACCAGACCTGGGGCGTTGCCGAGTTGTCCGCCGTTTGTTGCATCTCCGATCGCGGCTCCTAGCAGCGGCGGATCGAATACAAGGGTCTTCGAGAAACTATAGCGTCCGAAAATGTTGGTGTTCTGGTTTCGAACATAAGTGATCTTGGCGTCCATATTGTCGCGGTCAAAGTACGCGGTCCCGCTGCCAGTCCAGTTGTTCAGGCCGTTGGCGGTCGTGAACTCCTTGGAAATATCCGTCTGCATTAATTGGATCATCGCAGCAGCAGCCGGATCGATGCGGCCAGGGCAGACGACATTCGACTGCCCATTGCAGGAGATCTGCTGTTTTCCGGCTCCATGTTGATCGCCTGTCGCGGGATCGTAGATGATCGGGCTTCCCGGCAGCCCCGTAAAATCGCCCGTGGCCATGGCGGCTGTCGGCAGGGTTCGGGTGTCCGGTCCCGCCAGCTGCCGTTGCGTTGTGCGCTCGTAGTCGGCGTTGAAGAACAACTTATCCCTTTTGATCGGCCCCTCGATGTCGCCACCAAACTGGTTTTGATTGTTCCGGTTCTTCTTGGGGAAGATTTTTGGATCCGTCTGGAAATAGTTGCGGGCAGCAAAGTTCTGGTCGGTATGGAATTCGTGGGCGTCGCCATGAAAGCGGTTCGTACCGGACTTGATCTGCACGTTGACCGCTGCACCGCCGGCCATGCCTTGCTCCGCGTCGAATGAATTGGAGACCACGTGGAGAGATTCGATTGCATCTGCCGGCGGGACGTAGGCTACATTGGCGGGTAGCCATGGATACGCGTCCTGTGCACCATCGATTCGCGTGTTGTTTCCCTGATTAGATATCCCGTTCACATTGGTATTGATCGCCCGCTGCGGGTTGCCAGCAAGCGAATTGGTCTCGGCGGTTAATCCTGCGCCCGGAATGGTCTTCAGCACTGACTGAAAATTAGCCCCCTGGGACCCCATGATTGGCAGATTTTCAATCTCCTGGGCTGAAAAATCGGTATGTACATCAGCCTTATCGGTTTGCAGAATAGGAGCTTCAGTGGTAACGGTCACGCTCTGTGTCGACGTTGCCACCTTCAGTTGCGCATCGACGCGAGTGATTTCATTCCCGTGCACGAGCACACCTGCAGTTTGTTGGGCTGAGAAGTTCTGCGCCGTAATGGTCACGTTGTACGTGCCGGGCAAAAGGGCCGTGAATCGATAGATGCCGCTGGCGTCCGTGGTCTGGGCCTGGTTCGCACCGGTCTGGATCTCAAGCGCAGTCACATGGCCGCGGGCAACTACAGCGCCGCTCGAATCGGTCACTGTTCCGGTCAGTGATCCGTAGAGCACCTGTGCCCGGGATGCGGTAGCTGCACCCAAGATCGCAAAAACGGCGGTGATTGCAATTGCATTCAACATGGTCCGCCTGGCATTTGTTTTTGGGGAAAACATGTTGGACCTCCAAAGAAATATGACATTCAATAGCCATTTCAGTCAGGTTCCGTACACCAATCTCTTTTTGTTTTGCTACGAGTCGGGGAATCGTCATGTTTAATACGTGTGCCGAACTATATGCCGAGAATAAAAGAACTGTCAAGAATCGGAAATCGATTTAGTGCTGGTTTTGCCCAGAATCACGTCAAGCGGGATCAGGTGGCTCTTGAACCGGGCTCGTCGCGCGGGTGGGCACATTGCGGTTTGAATCCTGCTAGCGCTCCCTTGAGAATCGCGGGATCTCCTTTACGAAACGGGTTACGGGCATATCAGAGGATCTCGCGATCTGGCCAGTGGCGCTGGAAAACGAGTGCCGCCGCGCCACGGAGACGCGCTATCTCGCCCTCGTGTGCGGGGAGAATTTTTGGAGGCGGACCAGCCACTGTAAATCCGGCAGCCTCTCGTTCGATGATCGGGCCGAAGCGAGACCATGCTCCTGTAATTTCGCCGGCGACCAGAATCATGCTGGGAGCGAGTCCGGCAATCAGGAGCCCGAATCCACGTCCAATTTGCTGCGCTTGCCTGTCCAGCGCTGCTCCGGCTTGCGGATTACCCTCCTCTGCCATCAAGAGCAAATCGTGAAACGTGATGTCGCGGGATTTTCGCTGGAGTTCGCGGTAATAGCGGAGGGCGGCACGACACGAAGCGAAAACCTCCCAGCAACCGCGACGGCCACAGGCGCAGAGTGGCCCATTTGGGTCAATGGGAGCGTGCCCAAATTCGCCGGCGCGGCCTCCGTCTCCGGTGATGAGGTGGCCGTTAGCAAAGATGCCGGTCCCCACACCTTCGGAAATGGTGACAAGGACAATATTCCGAATTCCATCAAGCCGGCCGAACGTGAGCTCCGCGATCAGACAGGCATTCGCAGCATTCTCCATCTTTACGGGGAGCCGCATCTTTGATTCAATAGCCCTCTTGAGATCGAAGTCTGGCCAGCGAAGATTCGGCGCAAAGATCAATCGTTGCGTTGTAGGATCGACACGGCCGGGGAGGCTGATTCCGATTCCCTCGATTGAATGGCGCGGCACAGCGTTGCGAACGCGTTGTGCGCATTCGTTGAGAAGACGAGTTGCAGCAACGGGATCGGATGAAATGGGCACCTGGGATCTCGACAAGAGCCTGCCGTTCAAATCCACAACCGCAATGGTGGCCATGCTTGGACGAAGGTCAACAGCTAGTACGCCGAGCTCCTCGTTCAGCCCAAGCATAGTCGGACGGCGCCCGCGAGCTGAAACTGCGATGGAGCCCTCGCGCACCCATTTCTCTCGAATGAGCTGCTCGACGATTTGCGATACGGTGCTGCGCTGCAAGCCGGAACTTCGGGATAGATCGGCACGCGATACCGGCTGATTTTCGCGAATAAGCTCGAGCACGATGTCGCGGTTGATCCGTCGAGCCATTTCGCTCGATGCCCGCTGGACATGGGTCAGATCAATATGCCGAATGCCGCCAGGATTTTGATCCACTGCAATATCCGCTCCTGGGGCGCGTTGCGCCGGCCGCAGGAGTTCCTTTCTCTGTCTCATCGGTGCGTGGAAGTTCGCAGATTAACACGAATCTCCGCGCTTGGCTAAGAGAGCAAGAGGGTGGTTGCAAACGAGCACTCGAAGACCGCGGCGTAACTGGCTGAGAAACCTTTGTCGATAAGTTGACTCCGCACCCGTCCTTGTTCGCCCTCTGCCCAGGCAATTTGGGTTCGATCGCCCTGGTAGTTTCGATCCGCGATACCAGCGTCGATTGGCCTTCCCCTATTGCGGCGGAGTATGGCCGATCAACTTGTCGGCCCATTCAATGAAGTACTTCATATTCGGCGCATCTGTGTGGCCTCCATCGTGCTGGCGCCATGCCAGCTGTCCATCGAGAAGTCCGGTGTTCACGGGAGGCATTTGAGCCGTTCGGTAATCGTCTTCTACGCCGAGTCCTTTAGCGCCGAGAAGAGTAAACACGCGGCTGGCATTGACGGTCGCCATGAAGCTGCCTTCGTGATCGAGCCACTTGGCGTCGCCCTTCGCAGGAATTCCATAACTGATAAAGGTCAGACGCGGCGCGCAAAGCGCGATCAGTTCATTCGAATCGACGGGGATATCTCCGGGTGTCATGGTTCCAAATGTCGCTTCGGATGCGCCATATTTCATGAAGTTACCCGCCATCCAGTAATACTCGCCGCCGGTCAGGCTCTCCACCGCTTCGCCAAAGTTGCGGCGCAACAACGTAGCCCCCCCTTTCCCGGAAGAACCGACTAGCACAATCGCAAATCTTTGATCGAAAGCCATTGTGACAAGCGCAGCTTTGCCATAGCGCGAAACTCCCTCGATGCCAACGAGCTTTGCGTCGACTGCGGGATCAGTTTCGAGATAGTCAAGGCCTCGGCCTGCTCCCCATGCCCACGCGCGAAGGGCGCCCCAGTCTTCGGGTTTCCGCGGCTGCCCTTTGTTGACGAGACCTATGATTCCGCGGGTAATGCCGGCTCCATCGTCAGCCTGCACACTGGCTGGATCGAACAGAACAAATCCCCATCCGGCCGCGACCAGCTGCCAGGTGTTGGGGGGACCGCCATCTTCATTCAATTGTGGAAACTGGAATGGCGTGGCTTTGATAGGTTGCCATGCAGGGTGCTGTTCGAAGACTTGCTTTAGAGATGGATCCTGTTGGAGGAGAATGGACTCCCAGGCTTTATTGATCTTGTCGATATCGCCGCCGGATGGTTCGTTGGGATTCGGGAATGCAGCGCGGCCAAACATCATCAAGATAGGCACCGGCCCCTTGGCTCGGACCGGCAATACGACCATCATGTGGATGTGAACACTGATGCCAGGATATGAGGAATTATCCACAACGCCTTCGACATTTTTCGCGATCACGGGGGTGAAGCCAATCATCTCGTGATCCACTGTGTTGACGGTCCAGGTTACATTTGGAACGTCATTCGGTACCCGGCCATACACATACTTCGAGTACATCTCCATGATTTCCGGACGGCGTTTCTCCAACCACATCGCGGGAGTTGTCACCTTTTTGCCGTCGTTCATGGATAGCGGATCGGGCACAATGGGGTATGGGTTAGCCTTGGCCTCGTCGTAGTTGGCGTGACTTGAGGCTTTTTCATCGCCGCTTGGCCCCGGACGAAGCGCCTTGATTCCGAGCTGATCCATCATGTTCTGGTGGTCCTGGTCTGATGTGAATGTAACTGGCGGAGGAGCTGTAGTCTGGGCGATTGCAATGATGTTTGTGATCCCGCAAATCGCGGAAAGAAGACAAATAAATGCAGGGTGCCGGAAGACGGTCACGAAGAGGCTCCAGAGTGGTATGCTTTGAACGTTTTCGCAAAGCGAGTTAGTTGGGGGTCCATATTAAACCTTTCCTCATGCAACAAGCACGAAGATTCTTCATATTACTCGTGCTGTTGGTTGTGCTGAAGTGCGTCGCGGCCTGGCCACAGCGTCAGCATCGATCGATGCAAGCCGCCTGGGCGGCAAGTTGGGGTGCGTCGCAGCAAATTCCAGAACCGCAGAATGCGCTCTCTCCGGAAGACATGACGGATGCTACCCTGCGGCAGGTTTTCCATCTATCCGTAGGCGGTCCGGCGATTCGAGTGCACTTATCCAACGCCTTCGGCATCGAGCCGCTTTGCATCACGTCTGCGCATATTGCCCGTCCATCCGCGCCGACTTCATCGGCAATTGAGCCTTCAAGTGATCGGCCGCTGACGTTTGCCGGGAGAGCAGAAGCCATTATTCCGCCGGGCGCCGAGTTGATCTCAGATCCGGTGGATTATGAAGTTCTACCGCTTTCGGACTTGGACGTGACCATCCATTTGCAGTCGCCACCTGCGCGCGAAACGGGGCACCCGGGTTCGCGGGCGACTTCGTATTACGCCCACGGTAACATGGTAGGTGCAGCCGCACTGACTGAGCCCAAGCATGTGGATCACTGGTACCAGGTGTCTGAGATCGACGTCCAGTCTGTGCCTGGCTCCGCGTCAGTCGTCGCTCTGGGCGATTCGACAACAGATGGGCACGGCGCGACGACGAATGGAAACGATCGTTGGACCGACGTACTGGCAGCGAGGCTGCAGAGTTCGCGCTCAACGAACAACATCGGTGTATCTAATCAAGGGATTGGCGGAAACCACCTTCTCTCCGATGGCCTAGGACCGAATGCGCTGGCGCGTTTCGATCGCGATGTTCTGGCGGCGACGGGCGTGCGTTGGGTGATTATATTTGAAGGGGTAAACGATCTTGGTGGTCTGGCTCGCGATGGCGAGGTGGGTGTGATGCAACATCAGGCGCTCGTTGAACGGGTGCTCGAGGCGTACCGGCAGATTACGGAACGCGCCCATGCTCACGGACTGCGCGTATTCGGGGCGACAATTACTCCATATACAGGGTCGAAGTTCTATCATCCTGGATCGCTCAGCGAGGCCGATAGGCAGGCTGTGAACGGTTGGATCCGCTCCCCCAGGAACTTCGACGCTGTGATCGATTTTGATGGCGTTGTCCGCGATCCGGAGCAACCGGATCATCTACTTCCGGCATATGACTGTGGCGATCATCTGCATCCGTCTCCAGCCGGGTATAAGGCGATGGGTGATGCGATTCCACTCAGCCTGTTTAGTCAGGCAAACTGATAGACGGGAGTGGAAGTCTTAATGCTCAAAGTCAAATTCTTTTTGCTGATCACGGGATATCTCTCCGGCGCCATGCTGGCGACTTCCGCTGAACTGCCCAGGATTTCCAAGTCGGGCGACGGCGGTCGGCTGATCGTTGACGGCAAGCCCTACCTGATTCTCGGTGGGGAGCTTGGCAATTCCTCCGCGGGTACAGCCGCGCAAGCTGACAGCATCCTTCCGCGGCTCAGCGCGATGCATGTGAACACCGTCCTCATGCCCGTGGCGTGGGAGCAAATCGAACCTGTAGAGGGTACCTTCAACTTCGACATCCTGGATCACTGGATTGATGTGGCAAGACAACAGCATTTGCACCTCGTACTCTTATGGTTCGGCAGTTGGAAGAACAGCGTGTCGAGTTACGCTCCGGCCTGGGTCAAGCAGGATCCAAAGCGCTTTCCAAGAGCTGAATCGGCAACTGGCGATGAGTTGGAAATTCTATCTCCCCTGGGGCCTGAATCGCTCCACGCCGACAGCACAGCATTCTCATCCTTGATGAAGCACCTGAAACAGAAAGATGAAGACCGGCAGACTGTGCTGATGGTGCAGGTGGAAAATGAAGTCGGTTATCTCGGCCGGGGTCGCGACCGGTCTGCAGCGGCGAATAAATTGTTCGAAAACCCCGCTCCAGCGAAGTTGGTGCAAGAGCTTCAAGAGAATCGCGACGCCTTTTCTCCTGAGCTGCGCGCAAATTTCAACCCCAGAGGGAAGACCTGGCGCGGTGTATTTGGAGATGCATCGGACGAAGTCTTCATGGCCTGGAACTACGCGCGGTACATTGAGGCCGTGGTGGAGGCAGGAAAACGCGAGTATCCACTGCCGATGTATGTGAACTGCCAGCTACCGGCGCCCGGCGAGCGCGCAGGCGAGTATCCGAGCGGCGGACCACAGCCGTATTTTCTTGAGGTCTATCGCGTTACCGCGCCGTCGATCGACTTCTATTCGCCCGATATCTACTGGCCGAACTTCGAGTACTGGATTGACCGCTACCGATTTGCCGGAAATGCGGTTTTCGTGCCGGAAGCTCGGATGGACAACGCTCCTTATAACGCCCTCTATGCCTACGGAGAGGCGAAGGCCTTCGGTTTTTCTCCATTTGGAATTGACGACCTGCAACCGCTGAAAACGGGGGACTCTGCTCGACCGAACATTGCAGAAGTCTACGATGTCCTAAGCCAAATAAGCGACATGCTACTGGCGAGCCAGGCTTCAGTAAACGTTCGAGCGCTGGCGCTTCATAAAGACAGCCCAAGACCCACTAGGACGATCGCGCTCGGCGGTTATCTGTTTGAATGTGCGCTCTCTCGTTCGTGGCCATCCCGAACGCTTTCAAGCGATGATGGGGCCATGATTGCAATTGAATCGAGTCGAAGCGAGTTCTATATTGCAGGCAGCGGTTTAACAATTTTATTTGCGCGAGATCCCGATACGGACGATAAGATCATTGGCATTGCCAGCGTCGAGGAAGTAAGCCGCGACGCAAATGGTTGGATCGTGGTGCGACGTCTAAACGGAGACCAAAGCAACCAAGGCCGTCAACTCTCAATGGATCCGCATCGAATCGAGATTTTCCGCGTGAAGCTGTATGCCGTTGATCGGTCTATTTCAGCGCACTGAGTTCTTAAGGCTCACAGCTCGCCCGCGATAGGCAGCCCACTTCCGCCGTCATGGATGCCCGCAAGATCATTCACGTAGGCATGGATGCGTTTTACGCGTCGGTCGAGCAGCGAGACGATCCGCGGCTCCTGGGAGTGCCGGTGGTTGTGGCCTGGCGCGGCAAGCGATCCGTGGTTTGTGCTGCTTCGTATGAGGCGAGAAAATTCGGCGTTCGGTCTGCGATGCCTGCAATAATCGCCGAACAACTTTGTCCCGATGCCATTTTCGTTCCTCCTGACTTTTCGCGCTACCGCGCGGTGTCAACGAGCGTGCGGGAGATATTCTTGCGGCATACTGATGTGGTTGAGCCGATCTCACTGGACGAAGCCTATCTCGACGTCACGCAAAACAAGACCGGTATTTCAAGCGCAACACAGGTTGCCCGCATCATCCGTGAACAGATCCGACAGGAAATGAATCTGAGCGCCTCAGCCGGAGTCGCGGCGAACAAGTTCCTCGCCAAGATTGCATCAGACTGGCGGAAGCCGGACGGCCTTTTTGTCATCAAGCCGGCAGACGCGAGGGAATTCCTTACTCCGTTGGCCGTTGAACGATTGCCGGGAGTCGGCAAGGTGACGGCCCGGAAACTGGGCACGCTCGGAGTGAAGACGGCGGGAGACATTCGCAACGTCGATCTGACCGTCCTCCAGGATCACTTTGGGCGCTATGGAATGCGTCTCTACGAATTGGCGCGCAACCCAGTCAATCTCTGCCGAAGACACGTTCGAATCGGACGTTCTGCTCAACGAGATGGACGCCATAATCCGCCGGCTCGCTGAGAAGGTGTGGCAGGCTTCACAAAAGGAATCAAGAATCGCGCGCACGATTGTGCTGAAGCTCAAGACGGCAGAGTTCAGTATTCTCACTCGCAGCCAAACCGCCGCCGCGCCCATTTCTTCATGCGAAGAGCTGATCAGCATCGCGCTTGGGCTGCGAGAAAGAGTGCAGTTGGGAAGGGGCCAGAAGTTCCGGCTGGTCGGAGTAAGCCTTTCAAACTTCACGGATCCTGTTGTCGAATCACCGGACGATCTCCTCTTTTGATGAACCCTCTTTTGAAGTGCGGACTGATTCACCCGTTCCGGTCAGACTCCGTTCGGAAAGAGTTCGAGCGGGCAAGTGGTTGTGGACACCCAAACAGGAAAGACTGTCGACTGTGCACGCTCCGAATTCTAGCCGAACAAAGACTCGGCCGCTGGTCCTCAGATGCGTCCCTGGCACGACCAGGATGAACTAGTCGAGGCAAAAAAGGCTGATTGCGGAAGCGGTGCGCCATTATTGTAGAGAAGCCTCAATCAAGAGTTCGTCATTTCAATAGATGACGCAAACCAGAACTCACGGCGCGGCCTTGCGCGATGCGATCTGTATCGTTGTCTTCATTTGCATCAAATGCGATGGGGTACCATTCTCGAGAACGAGACCTGCAGCAAATCTTTGAAACGGCGCCCCTTCAACACCAACTGGGCGCCGGCATAGGAGCTAATTGACCATGGGGGCAATCTGTTCAGTCAGTCCTTGAAGTGCAATAGGCGGAAACATTGATGCCACACATCCTCATCTGGACAATCTCAGCTTCCAGCATCATCCTGATGCTTCTTCGGCCCTTCAAGACGCCGGAAGTCTTTTGGGTATCTGCTGGAGCGCTGCTGCTGTGCCTGTTGCGCCTGATGCCGTTTGCCCTAGCCGGCAAAGCGGTTGCCGAAGGGCTGGACGTGTATCTCTTCCTAACAGGCATGATGCTTCTATCGGAACTTGCGAAGGAATACGGCGTATTTGCATGGATGGCACACTATGCGGTGAAATCGGCGAATAGGTCTTCGACCAGGCTATTCACCTCGATTTTTGCAGTCGGCGTGCTTGTGACTATCTTCATGTCGAACGATGCCACTGCTGTTGTCCTCACTCCGGCCGTGCTCACTGCCGTCAAGCGCGCCAAGGCGCCCCCGCTTCCCTATCTCTTTTCGTGCGCGATGGTCGCGAATGCAGCCAGTTTTGTTCTCCCCATTTCCAATCCTGCGAATCTGGTAGTCTTCAAATCGACCATGCCGCCTCTGCTTCGATGGCTGGCTATGTTCAGCGCCCCTTCTTTGGTCGCCATCGTCATCACCTACGTGCTTCTTCGTTGGTACTGCCACAAAGAGATCTCCGCATCGTGCAACGGCTCGACCTCCGATTCGCGGCTTTCCGGGATGGGAAAGATTAGCCTTTTCGGAATCATCGCCGTTGCCATCGCATTGCTAATGGCATCTGCACTGAAGATCAACCTTGGTTTGCCAACGTTTATCGCATCAACGGCAGTAACAGCGATCGTGACGATTCGAAGCCAGTCGAACCCGTTCCGCTTGGTACGTCAAATCAGCTGGAGCATTTTGCCTCTCGTCGCATCGCTCTTCGTTATTGTTGAAGCTGTGAAGAGCGCGGGGGCCAAGGACCTGCTTCATAAGATGTTCGAGAGCCCCCTTGATCTGTCCCAATTCGGAACTGCACTTGCGCTTGGAATTTCGGTGGGTCTTGGCACGAATATTGCGAACAATCTCCCTCTTGGGCTGATTGCGGGTGCCACGCTGCGCACAGTTCCGCTTCAACCAATGCTCGCGAAGGTCATTCTGATCGCGATCGACCTCGGTCCGAACCTCTCGATCACGGGCTCGCTCGCTACGATTCTCTGGCTGACTGCTATCCGTCGCGAAGGTCTCCATGTGAGCGGCTGGCAGTTCTTTAAGGTCGGCGTGATCATCATGCCGATCTCACTCTTTTTCGCCATCTTGGTTGCTTTATTGATCTGAAGTTTCGCAGCGATGAATTGGGATGCATCCTTCCCCTCCATCGCAAGCATCTAATTGGCTTGCGGCCGAGTTGTTCGCTCTTCCAATCCCATACTAACGTTGTGCAACGAGAGATATGCTGCGCGTTCCGACTTCGACATACCGGCTTCAGTTGAACGCGACTTTTACTTTCGACAATGCCGGAAAAATTGCTGCTTATCTCAGGGATATGGGTATATCGCACGTCTATTGTTCGCCATATCTTCAAGCCGCTCCCGGCAGTATGCACGGATATGACGTAGTCGATCATCAACGCGTGAACGATGAGCTAGGCGGTGAGGAAGGGCATCATCGGTTTTGTGCTCGTCTCGCCGAGCTAGGCCTCGGACAGGTACTCGATATCGTTCCGAATCATATGGCGGTCGGAGCACGTAATCATAACTGGTGGGATGTTCTCGAAAACGGTCATTCGAGCCGCTTCGCGACTTGGTTCGATATCGACTGGCACTCATCTGAAGTCAAATTGCAGAACAAGGTACTTATACCTGTTCTTGGAGACCAATATGGCCGGGTCCTTGCCGGTGGCCAGATCCAGATTACTCAAGAGAGCGGCTCGTTATGCGTCCGATATTCCGAACATCTCTATCCCCTTGCACCACGTTCTGTCCCCTTGATCCTGGATCGCGCAGCTGGATACGTGAATAGTCCGACCCTGAGCTTTCTTTCCGATAGCTTGATGCGTTTACCTCTGCCAGAAGCGACGAACGTCGAGGGAATTAATTCGCGACATCGGGATAAGGAAGTCATCTATGATCTTCTGCTCCGATTCTGTGAAGAGCACCCCGAGGCAATGGGGGCTGTCAACAAAGCTGTTCGCGAGTTGAACGCGGATTACGATGCTTTGGATGAGTTGCTGAATCTTCAGCATTACCGATTGGCATATTGGCGCACCGCTGACCAGGAACTTGGTTATCGCCGATTCTTTGACGTGAATTCGCTTGTTGGAGTGCGCGTTGAACGACCACACGTCTTCGATGCCACGCATCGCCGCATTCTCGATTGGCTTCACGAGGGTGTTCTCGACGGGGTGCGCGTGGACCATCCTGACGGTTTGCGCGATCCATTGCAGTACTTCACACGCTTGCGGCAACAATGTCCTGATGCGTGGATCATTGGCGAAAAGATACTCGAGCCCGAAGAATCTCTTCGCGAGAATTGGCCGATCCAGGGCACAAGCGGCTACGACTTTCTAAACGTTTGCAACGGCTGGCTTACGCATCCGGAAGGGTTGAAAGAGATCACCCAGATTTACAAGGATTTTACTCGTGAGCCAGTCGACTTCGCCGTAATCGCCCACGAGAAAAAGCTGAGTGTAGCGCAGGAAGCCCTCGGCAGTGACGTGAACCGCCTTGCCAGCCTGTTTGTCGAGATCTGTGAAAACAACCGCGATCGGCGTGACTATACGCGAGCTGAGATCAGGCGTGCGATCCGAGAAGTTGGCTCCAGCTTTTGGGTCTACAGAACCTATGTTGTACCGGATCGGAACGAGATTGTGGACGAGGATCGCCATGAAGTCGTGGATGCCGTTGAAAGGGCGAAGAGCCAGAGACCCGATCTCGACCCAGGTCTACTCGACTTCATTGGAGATGTGCTGCTCTTGCGCTCTCGCGGACCACTCGAATCCGAATTCGTCCACCGATTTCAGCAATTTACTTCGCCGGTGATGGCTAAGGGCGTTGAGGATACAGCCTTCTACTGCTACAACCGCATGATCGGATTAAACGAAGTGGGTTCTGCGCCGGATCGAGGGGGGCCCTCTACGGCCGAATTTCTCCAGTACTGCATGAAGATGCAAGCCCTTCATCCCGCCACGATGACCACGCTTTCAACCCACGACACCAAGCGGTCTGATGATGTGCGGGCCCGCCTTGCCGTGATCACCGAGATCCCGGGCCAATGGAGAGGATTCCTGCGGCGTTGGTCACGCCTGAATGCTGCGTTCAAGACGGACGCCCAACCGGATCGCAACACAGAATACTTCCTATACCAAACCATGATCGGCGCGTGGCCGATTGAGTGCGATCGGCTGGCCGCATACATGGAGAAGGCAGTCAGAGAGGCGAAACAGCAAACAAGCTGGACGCAGCACAACAGAAAGTTTGAAGACGCTCTGGCAAGGTTCATCGAGCGCATCTATGCCAGTCCCGAGTTTGTGGCCGCGATTGAGGAGTTTGTTGGCCGAATCCTCATGCCCGGAAGATTGAACAGCCTTGCCCAAACTCTGCTGAAGTGCACTGTCCCGGGGGTTCCGGACACCTATCAAGGCAGCGAATTGTGGGATCTCCATCTCGTCGATCCCGACAACCGCGGACCCATCGATTACGCTGTAAGACAGTCGCTTCTCTTAGAACTAGAATCCGGAATTCCCGTCGAAGACATCATGAGGAGCATGGACCGCGGCCTGCCGAAGCTATGGATGCTTTACCGCGCACTGAATCTTCGTCGGCGCCGACCAGAATTGTTTGGAGCGGAAGCAGACTTCGAACCGCTGTCGTTTGATGGAAGAAAGGCTGATCATGCGATGGGATACCTGCGAGCTGGAAACCTAGCGACAATTGTTCCACGATGGCCCGTGAAACTCGGAGGGCATTGGTCGAATACGGCAGTAAATCTTCCTGGAGACCGATGGAAGAACCTGCTTACCGATGAGTTGTTGAACGGCAGCCGCATTCCATTGGAAAACCTCCTTCGGCGCTTTCCCGCGGCGCTCCTTGTCAAAGAAGAGAACTGAAGAATGCATCTGTTCAATGTCTGGGCTCCGCGCGCCGCGTCGCTCTCAGTGGAAGTTGACGGAAAACCTCTTCCCATGTCCTCATCGAATGATGAAGGGTGGTTCAGCCTTCCCGTTGAATCTGCCGGTCATGGAACAGACTATGGTTTTCTGATCGACAAGGAATCCGAGGTGGTGCCAGACCCCAGGTCTTTGTGGCAGCCCCGCGGAGTTCACGGTCTCTCCCGTGTCTACAATCAAGGCGCATTTCGATGGAGCGATCAAGGATTTCAGGCGCCGCCGCTAGCCAGTGCAATTATCTACGAGTTGCATCTTGGTACATTCACATCCAAAGGCACTCTGGATTCCGCCATCGCAAAACTCGAATACCTGCGTGAACTTGGCGTCACTCACGTTGAACTCATGCCCGTCGCGTCCTTCGACGGCAATCACGGCTGGGGTTATGACGGTGTGGCGCTCTTTGCCGTCCACGAATCCTACGGAGGCCCCGACGCGTTGAAAAGATTCGTCGATGCAGCGCACAACATCGGACTGGCCGTGCTTCTCGACGTGGTTTATAACCACTTTGGTCCGTCTGGAAACTACACTGGAAAGTTCGGCCCGTACTTAACGGATGCCCATCGAACTCCGTGGGGCGGCGCCGTGAATCTTGAAGAAGCTGGATCGCACCAAGTTCGCCGATTCTTTTGCGATAACGCGCAAATGTGGCTGCGCGATTTCCATATCGATGGATTGCGCATCGACGCTGTGCATTCATTTGTGGACCGATCTGCCATCCATTTTCTTGAGCAACTCGCAGCAGAAGTAGAGACGCTTAGTACGATAGTTGGCCGCAAACTGGTGCTCATTGCGGAAAGCGACCTGAATGATCCGCGCATCGTGACTCCGCGCGAATGTGGCGGGCTTGGAATGGATGCGCAGTGGAGCGACGATTTTCACCATGCGCTTTTTGCCGTACTAGACCGAGATAGGCCGTCCGGCTACTACACAGATTTCGGATCACTGGCTCAACTTGCCAAGGCGCTCCAAAAGACCTTTGTCTACGATGGAAGTTTTTCTCAATACCGAAATCGGATACATGGCCGCGCCATAAAGAATCTATCCCAACATCGCTTTCTGGGTTTCATCCAAAATCACGATCAAGTCGGCAACCGGGCAGTCGGCGACAGAATCGCCCAAAGTGCCGGCGGCGATCGCGCGAAAATCGCAGCGGCCCTCGTGCTGCTCGGGCCATTCATTCCGATGTTGTTTCAAGGTGAAGAATGGGCCGCGACTTCGCCCTTCCTTTATTTTGCCGATCACAGCGACAGGAAACTGGCCCACCAGGTTTCAGAGGGGCGCAAGAGAGAATTTCTAGTCTTCGGTTGGGACCCTTCGACAATTCCTGATCCAGAGAAACCTGAGACTTTCGCGCGCTCAAAGCTGAACTGGAACGAATTGTTAGAACCTGTTCATGCCGAAATGCTGGGGTGGTATCGCAAGTTGATCCAATTGCGACGATCTACCCCATCTCTCAATAACGCTGAGCCAGGGAATATCGAAGTCTCCTATAGTGAAAGGGAACGATGGCTGCGCGTTATGCGCGCAGATATTGTTATTGTTAGCAACCTCGCTACAAAAACCGTCTTCCTGCCCCTTGAGCAAGGGGCCAACCTAGTGCTTTCGTCGCAACCGAGTGTCATCATCGAAGACGGCGGAATCACTTTGCCGCCCGAGTCGATTGCAGTCGTTACGACACCCCCGAGCATTAGAAGTGACGGATAGTCTCGTGCCGGATGGGCTCTTCTGAGGCTGGTACCGTCTCGTTCTGAGGTGCGTGCGTTTTATCCGCCGACCAGTCGACTCGTCCTTCGAGAGATCGACTTACAAGTTCGCGTGAGCCAAGGCCTATCGCAAGCGAAAGGGTCAGCACAATGCCGCCAAACAGTATTCCAAAGGCGAGTTCAACAATTTTTCCTCCTACTTGAAGATGGTCGAGCACCATTGCGGCGGTCAGTACGAGCACCAGCCATTTCACGCCGAGGGATAGAAACCTTGCGTAATGGAGTTGTGCATTGACTGCCCCAATCAGGACGGAACGAGCAAGGAATCGCGCAATCAGGGTTCCGGCGATCAACAGCAGGACAGCCCCAACAAAGTGCGTCAGATAGGGCAACATCGAAACCGGTAACGGTGCGCCAGTTGCATAAGATACGTCGAATGCTGAAACACCTATTATCAATCCAAGAAGTACACAGCCCCAGAAAGCGGCTCGCGCAATCAGGGCTGTCGGAGAACTGGACGGGGTCCACTCTGAATTTCCGCGATTCAGTCTCTCGTCGAACTTGAGAAATGAGAGCCCCTTGCGCAGAATCGTGGAAAGGGCCATTCCGACGAATGTGAAGAGGGTTAGCGCGATAAAGACCGCAAGAATGCCGGGCAGGACTGCGATCAACAGCGACAGCACTCGATAGACAGATTGGTGGAGCGCGTCAGACATGTGGTGCCAAATCGAACCATTGTCGGAGATCAGCGGAGGCGGCTGCGAATTATAGTCTTGAACCGTCTGGAGCATTGTGGCGAGGAATCTTTCCATCGGACTCTCTCCTTGAATTACTCAATCCAGGTCTTCGGTGAATAGCGCTCTCTCTGTAGCAGAGCATCACGAGTTAAATCGGTCTGGCCAGCGCCAGCGCGAAACAATGTACTGTTTGTCAGATTCAAATGCGGCGGCAACTGCCTCCACGTGAACCTCGGAACTGGTGCCCGATTTCACAACGTTAAGATGACCCGCTACCCATGCAAGATAAAGCGGAATTAATGCGCCAAGCAGATGTCCACGATTGAGAGTGCGCAATCTGTAAGCTACGAGAAAATCAAAGACTATGCGGGCCCAGAGATTCTCTGTCATTCGAAACGCCGAAGGGTCTACAACCGAGAGCCGCTTCAAGCCGAGCAGTGAATTTGGAGCCAGCACCAGAGACCAGATTTCCTGAAGGTTTGAAAATGCCAGGCGAAATGCTTCGACCATGGGAGCTACATCAACCTCTCCCTCGATCCCATGGACTGGGTCAAAGGTCTGCTTTTCCGGGGGAAGTCGGCGAGGTCGCTGCCAGAATGCGGCCTTTGCTTCAATGTCTGCGAACAGAGATCCCGTAACCAGGGTAAGAATCGCATTGATGTTTGGTTCAGCGGGTTGCGGCAACGTCCGCGTTCCTACGTCGATCTCATCGACACTCAACCCAGCAACCGCGGCTTCGCTTACGGGCCAAATAATCGCGTCAGACTGAGTCGAATTGACAAAGCGTTGCGCTGCGCTGGAAAGCCGTTCCGCCATGCGAAGCGAGAAGGCCACATCAATCGACAGCGGAAATCGTGCCCGCGAACCGAACAAGGCGCGGCTCAGCGGATAGAGTATGGCCGAGTTCACGAGACCAGCGCTCGGTGGAAGCGAGTAGTGTGGGACCGCGAGATCGAAGGCCGAATCTGATACGGCGTTCGTCAGTTCACGCAGTGCTGCAGTAGTCAGAGAGTCAGCGCCAGGGCCAAGCATCAGGACTCCGCGAGTTCCATTCTCTTTCGCGGCGCTCACAGCATGCACAAAATCAGCTGCAGTTAACGGCCAAACAGCGTTGGTAGCCTGCGTCGTAATTACGCGCAGACCCGGATACGTCGTTCCTGACGTATCGTTCGGAGTCGCGATAAGAAGGCCGTCAGCAGGAAAGAGCGCGCTCAAGGTCGCAAAGATTTTCGCGAGTGCTTCGGCCGCCATCGGCGCGACAAAAACAAGCATTCCCCCTCGCGCGGAAGTTTCCGTCGAGTGAGCATCCGGGGCTGAATTCGTGGTTGCCATAGGGGATCAGAACTGCGCGTGTCTCTCAGGAAGGTGATCTACGAAATTGCCAGTTATCTGGATTTGATGCCGGTCATCTGCACAATGTCAGGATACCTGCAAGCGGGATATGTACCCAGGTGGGTCGGTTGTTGAGTTCATACAACAATTCGTAAAGCGCTTTCTCGAGCACAAATGCTTCCAGCAATGTCTGTGCTTCGCGGGGAGACGGCAGAAGCTCCGGACTCTTTCCAATCGTCTCGTAATAGGCATCAAGGAATTCGGTCGAGGCGTACCTCTGCCAGGCCTGTGCCCATTTACTAAGGCTTGTGGTTACTGGTGTTTCCGTTGATGGACCAGTGCTTTTCTCGTACTCCTTTAATCCCGCGAATGCCACGTAGGAAAACGAGCGCAGCATCCCAGCCACATCTTTCAGCGGCGACTGCTTGCGGCGGCGCTGGGACAGTGGCCTCGCGGGTTCGCCTTCAAAGTCCAACAAGATGAAATCGCCATTCCTAGAGGAACCGTCTGTCGTACCGGTCTTGAGCGTCTGTCCAAGATGATAATCGCCGTGAATGCGAATGCGCTGGCCCGCCGCTGCCAGATCCACAATAGAGCGGCTCCGATCGATGAGTTCCAGCCGTTTTGAGAGCAGCAGACCGGCATCGTCAGCGGCCGTTTCATCAAGAGCCGAGAGTCCCAATTTGAGCGCTCCTAGAGCGGATTGTATTTGTGATTCAATTTGGAGTGCGTCCGCCTTCAGATCGTCGTGGGAACATGGTTCGGGTATAAACGCGTGCTCGGTTGAGTGGGAACTCAGCGCGATATGCATCTCCGCTGTTCGACGGCCCAAAAGTCCTGCAGCCTCCATCGTTTCTTGGCCGATCTCCGGGACCCAAACCGGCTGCGATCGTTTGGTTCCGAATTCTGGGGGCGGAACAACCGGCGCGCCCGAATTGAGTGCGACGTGTCGGTAAAAACCGCTTAGCTGCCGCAGAAACCATGCCCAGCCGTCGCCCTCGTTAGCTACTAAACCCTGCAGCATCGCGATCGTTGTTTTCTCTCCAGACGCAGAGGTTATCGCAATCTCGCCAAGGAACGGGGGAATGCAATTGAAATGTGCAACTTCGGTGAGAAACCGTCCAATCTCAACGTCTGGATTCTCGCCCGGCTGCAACCTTCTGAACATTTTCAAAATCAACGCGTCACCGTAGATGATGGAAGTGTTGGACTGTTCCGCCGAGCCGGCGCGGGATTTTAACAACTTTGAAATTCTCAAATCACGAAGTGAAGATGATGCATGGGCGGTGAGGGATCCGGTCGAATCTGGTATTTCTCCGGTTGGGGCCGGGCCAAGCGGCTTGATTCTTCGGGCTCTGGCGACCCCAGCCACTGCAGGATCTGGACTCGGCTCAGGTGCCGCTTCGCCAGGTTGCAGATTTAACGGCAATGGCCGCGTCGGAAGGACGTTCGCTATAGTCTTGCCGTCTACAAATTCGTCCGAATGCTCTCCTGAGGCGGTGAAGCCGGCCGCGCCCAGCTCAGCGGAACTCGACAGCGCCGCCAGGGTCGATTCTGGGATATCGATGCATGCGAGGGGAACTGTAGCGTCGCACTCAATCAGCTTTAATTCCGTTTGGCGAAAGCCTTCGTGGACCGTTGCGTCATGCAAAACTGCTGTGCCACTTGAGGACGCAAGAGTCGTCAGAACGCTGTCGGGGCGTTCTGCGACGATGGTGTCTGCTTGACTCCCGCCACTGATCGCGACGGGTATCTGATAAACGTCCGGCTCACCCTCAAAATAAGTCACTTCTGCGAAGAGGATGGCCGGCGAAACGAGATCATCCTCAGGTTTAACAGGCAGGAAATCTTCGCCAATCGATCCCGTGACGGAGGAGAGGTCGGCCCAGTGTGACACCCGTGCGGATTGGATTCTTCTGCTCTTGGCTCCGAACCACCGTTGGTGTGCAAGCCAGTTTGGCAATGCGGATTCAATCTGCACTAAGGTACTAGCTGAAAAGATTCCAGGCCATCCGGATGTCCTCAGGTCAAGGACATTCATTTCCGTTCCAAGAGGCTCCGCCATCGGCACGCTTTGAAGCTCGGGCGGGCTTTTTGAGTCCGAACTTGGAGTCTGCAATTCGAGCCAAAGAAAGGAATACGGCGCCAGCGTCAACTGATATGGCGCGGCAGTGACCGTCGGGAAAGGAACATAGCCCAGCATCTCTACTGGTTCCATGCCTTCGTACGCTGCAAGATCCAGCGAAACCGGCTGCGCAAACCTGCTCAAATTGGCGACACACAACACTGTCTCATGCGTTCCATAGTCTTGTTCTAGTTCCCTGAGATACGCTAGGATCTTCCTGTTTGACGGGTTGAGAAAACTGAGGCTCCCGCGGCCAAAGACCTGAAAGAGCTTTCTTAGCGCGATCATGTTGCGCGTCCATTGCAACAGACTGGACTGATCCGCCTGCTGCGCCTCGACGTTCACCACCTGATAGCCGTAGATCGGGTCCATCACCACCGGAAAGTAGAGGCGCGCAGGATCGCACTTGGAAAACCCGGCATTTCGATCCGACGTCCATTGCATCGGGGTTCTTACGCCATTGCGATCGCCAAGGTAGATGTTGTCGCCCATCCCGATCTCGTCGCCGTAATAGAGGATCGGCGTTCCCGGAAAACTCAGCAGGAGGGAGTTGAGTAACTCGATACGACGTCGATTGTTGTCGACCAGTGGTGCAAGTCTGCGTCGAATTCCGACGTTGACACGCATCCGGGGATCGGCCGAGTAGGCGAAGTACATGTAGTCGCGCTCGTCGTCGGTCACCATCTCCAGTGTCAGCTCGTCATGATTGCGCAGAAACAATCCCCACTGACAGCTATCGGGAATCGGAGGAGTCTGTGCCATGATGTCCGTGATGGGCAGTCGGTCTTCCTGGCGAAGGGCCATGTAGATACGAGGCATCAGCGGAAAATGGAATGCCATGTGGCACTCATCGCCATCGCCGAAGTAGGGGCGCACATCCGCCGGCCATTGGTTCGCTTCGGCCAGGATCAACCGGTTGGCATAGTCGGCGTCGATCGCTGCGCGGATCGCCTTGATGACATGGTGAGTCTCGGGAAGGTTTTCGCACGAAGTTCCATCACGTTCCAGAAGATAAGGAATAGCATCCATCCGAAGCGCGTCCACGCCCATGTCGAGCCAGAAGCGCATTGCTTTCAGCACTTCTTCCATCACGCGGGGATTGTCCCAGTTCAAATCCGGCTGGTGGGAAAAGAAACGATGCCAATAGTAAGCCTGCGCCGTCTCATCCCATGTCCAGTTCGATTTCTCCGTGTCTGTAAAGATAATGCGCGCGTTCTTGTAGAGCTGATCCGTCTGCGACCACACGTACATCTCGCGCTCGGGTGAGCCTGGTGCCGCCAACCGCGCCGCCTTGAACCAGGGATGCTGGTCGCTCGTGTGGTTGATGACCAGCTCGATCATCACCTGCATGTTGCGCTGGTGAGCCTCGTCGAGAAACTTCTTGAAGTCGCTCAGCGTTCCATACGAGGGATTGACATTGGTGTAATCCGCAATATCGTACCCGTCATCGCGTAGCGGAGAAGGAAAGAAAGGCAGCAACCAGATGCAGGAAACACCAAGATCCTGCAAATAATCGAGCTTTGATATCAAGCCAGGTAAATCTCCGATTCCGTCGTTGTTTGAATCGGAGAAAGCCCGCACGTGAAGCTCGTAAATGATCGCGTCCTTATACCAGAGCGGATCAGTGGCGCTTGCAATCTTCTTCACGCGGCGGGTCTCCAAGCTAATTTGATGCACCTGAACCACTGACGCTAACTAGAGGGGGCAGAAGTTGCTCCGGAAGCGCGCCATCTTTTAGTCGATGACTAAGCTTGCGGTGCGGGCTGTCTGAAAAGCCATTGCATTCGAAATCGACGAACCTAAAGAAAGTATTCGAAATCCGTTTCCACCCTCATACGACGATGGATTTTGAGAATGTGGCCTGACCTGGTCGAGGGATTCAGCTCCACGTAATTGCGTGGGCCCTGCCACAAGTATCGCTCACCTGTCAGCAAGTCCTCGGCTTCGAAGGGGCGATCCTGAGGAATTTCGAGCTCATCCAAAGGCAGAACAACAAACCCTGCCTGCGTGTGGTGGGGATCGAGGTTAACGACTGTTACAAGCAGGTTCGACCGATCATCCGATTCCTTGCTGTAACAGATCAGTTGGTCGTTGTCGGTGGAATGGAACTTCAAGGTCCAATCATTCTGGAGAGCCGGATTCTCATTGCGAATACCGTTCACGCGCGCAATCAGGTCGCGAAGGCTGTCGGGCCGCGCCAGGTCCCAGGTTCTGATCTCGTATTTCTCTGAATTGAGGTATTCTTCACTGCCATGCTTGACGGGCTTGTTCTCCTGCAATTCGAAGGCCGGACCGTAGATTCCATAGTTGGCCCCGAGCGTCGCCGCCAGCAGCAGCCGGATGACGAACGCGGGACGGCCGCCCATCTGAAGAAACTCGGTCAGGATATCCGGCGTATTCGGCCACTGGTTGGGCCTGAAGAATTCCCGCACCGGCGTCTGCGCCAGTTCCGTAAGATATGTCGCGATCTCGCTCTTCCCATTGCGCCATGGGAAATACGTGTACGACTGGCTGAATCCCAGCTTCGCCAGCCGATACATGATCTTCGGGCGCGTAAAGGCTTCTGCGAGAAAAAGCACCTCCGGATGGTCCCTTTTAATCTCTGTAATCACCCACTCCCAGAAGGGAAATGCCTTGGTGTGCGGATTATCAACGCGGAAGATCGTTACGCCCACACCGATCCAGTAGGTGAAGACGCTTTTCAACTCCTCCCACATCCCATCCCAGTCGTCGCTTTCAAAATCGAATGGGTAGATGTCCTGATATTTTTTCGGCGGATTCTCCGCATACTGAATCGTCCCGTCCGGCCGCTTCTTGAACCAGTTTTCGTGCTTCTTCACGTAGGGGTGATCCGGCGCCGCCTGGAAGGCGATATCCAGCGCGACCAATATTCCGAGAGCCTCGGATTTGGCGACAAAGCGCTTGAAGTCCTGCACGGTGCCCAGGTCGCTGAGAATTTCCTTGTGTCCACCTTCCGCAGCGCCAATCGCCCAGGGACTGCCGAAATCGCCGGGCTGCGACTCGGGATTATTGTTCGGCCCTTTCCGGAACATTCGTCCGATCGGATGAATCGGTGGCAAATAGACAACGTTGAAGCCCATTTCGGCGATGTAGGGCAGCCGTCGTTCGCAGTCCGCAAAAGTGCCATGCGCCCCTGCTTTTGCTGCTGTTGAGCGCGGAAAAAATTCGTACCATGAACTGAATCGCGCACGCACTGGATCGACGACGATCGTCAATTCCGGGCTCGATTCCGTTGCAAATCGTTTATCGGGATAGCGTAGCGCCAGCTCATGCAGCATTGGATCGGTCGCATGGATCCTGAGTTCGCTCGGCCCTTTTGCAGAACGCAAAACCATTGCGCGCTCGCGCAACCACACCGCATCTCCGCCCAATGCTCTCGCGGCAGCCTGATCTACAAGCTCGGCGCCAATCAGGTAATCGACAGCCGCATCGCTCTCCGCCTTGATGCGTTTCAGCAGGTCGCGTCTCCAGCTTTCAAAGTGATCTACCCAACCTTGAACTTTGTATCCGTAGCGCCCCAACTCGCCCACCCGAAACGATGCTTCCCACCGGTCGTTTACCAGGGGCTTCATCGGAATCTCGGTCCACTCGTCGGAGCCCTCCCGGTGCGCAAGCAGAGAGGCTGCAATCGCATCATGGCCATCCGTAAAAATGTCGGCCTCGACGTGCACCTGGTCGCCGACCGTCCGTTTAGCCGCGAAACGCCCACAATCCACCTGTGGAGTAATTCCTTCGATAATGACGCGTCTGCGTCCGTCCGATCGCTTTGTTTTCATGGCTGCATCACGTTCTTGAAGATTCTCATTGTACGGGTCAAAGAGTGTTTCACCAGGAATTGCAGAATCTGTGGCCTGTCATTTGGCCTTCTTTTGCTCGAGCAGGCGTCGATACAGGTCAATCGTCTGGTGCGCAATCGCTGTCCAACTGAAAATGTCTTCCACACGGCGTCTGCCCGCGTCACCAAAACGCTTGCACTTCTCCGGGTCTTTCAATAGTTCGTTAATGCGCGCCCCAAGATCCTTCGCGAATGTCTCTGGTTCGCGCGGAAAACTTGTCACCGGATCCTGATCGAACGGAACCAGGTACCCGGTCTTGTCATCGACGACAACCTCTTTGATGCCGCCCGTGGAACTCGCAACCACCGGCGCTCGGCAGGCCATCGCTTCAAGGTTGATGATTCCGAATGGCTCGTAAACGGATGGGCAACAGAAGACGCGAGCATGGCTGTAGAGCTGAATTGTCTCCTGCTTGGTAAGCATTTTTTCAATCCATACAATGCGGGGATGATCTTTGCGCGCCGCGTTCACTTTCTCACGAAGCTCGGTTGCGATTTCCGGCGTATCTGGCGCCCCAGCACATAGCACGACTTGGGTCTCGGCGGGCAGGTAGCGAATCGCATCAACGAGATGCGTTACGCCCTTCTGCCGGGTAATTCGTCCCACAAACAGCACATAGGGAACAGCCGGATCTACTCCATAGTCTGTGAGAGCCTTGGTCTCCGCAGTCTTCTGATACTCCGCCAGATCGATGCCGTTATAGATAACGTGAATGCGGCCAGGATCAACGTCCGGGTACGCCTTCTGAATATCGGCTTTCGTCCCTTGCGAGACCGCAATGACGGCGTCGGCATCCAGAATCGCCGTCCGCTCCATCCACGAGCTCATCGCATACCCGCTGCCAAGCTGTTCCGCTTTCCAGGACCGCAGGGGTTCAAGCGAATGCGTCGTAAGGACAAAAGGCACGCCGTAGAGCTTCTTCGCAAGAAATCCTGCCATCGATACGTACCACGTATGCGTGTGTACGACATCGATCCCCTCGAGGGCCTTGATCTGTGTGAGGTTGAGACTGAATGCCTCGAGCGCGCCCTTGAATTTCCCTTCCGTGCCGTTGGAAATCTCAAACCATGGCTCCGCTCCGCGAACCATCGGGTTGCCCACGTCAGAATGCTGTGGACCCCAGCAGTGCACCTCAACGCCGATCTCCTTGGCCAGCTCCCGGCTCAGATAATCGACGTGAACGCCCGCGCCGCCATACACCAACGGCGGGTATTCGCGTGTGAATATGCCGACGCGCATTCCTCTGACCTCCGGCCGTCTAACCACGACCCAATGTTACTGCATCAGATGGCTTTAGTGGCCGACCCTAGGAACGATGAGGTCGAACGCCGCCCGGTAGCTCATCGGCTTGGGCCTGCCTCTCCTTGGGGCAGCATCTGAAAACTAACAAAGGCCAGATGGGTCCCATCCGCCGCCCAGTCGGGCACGTTGTCAGTTCCCGCGCCTCCCACCACGTCCACCAGAACGCGCATCTTCCCATCGCTGATGTTCAGGATTCGCAAGGCGATATCCGTGTCTGTCGGATGGCCCTTCACATTCTTGTCGTAACTGACGATCACAATCGATTTGCCATCCGGCGAAGGGTGCGGCGTCCAGTTGTTGAAGTCGTCAGACGTCACTTGCTCCGCTCCGCTCCCATCCGGCCGCATACGCCAGATCTGCATCGGTCCACCCGCGCGGTCCGAGTTGAAGTAGATCAACTTCCCATCCGCGGAGTAGTCTGGGTCATCGCTGATGCCGTTCCCGGCCGTCAGCGCTGTTTCGGTTCCACCCGCCGCCGATATGGTGAGGATGTTGCCGCCTCCTGTGTGATTCGGTCGTGTGAACGCGATCGTCTTCCCGTCTGGCGACCAGCTATGAAAATACGACGACGGATTCTGCGTGAGCAGCCTTGGCCCCCCACCGTCAGAAGGCACGATGTACACGCGCGTCTCGGGCTTTCCCGGCATGCTGCAACTGATCGCCAGCCACTTCCCATCCGGCGACAATCCGTGGCTGCCGGTGCAGTTTGTCGTGGCACCCGTGTTGACAATCGTCGCTGTACCTCCCTCCGCCGGAATCGTCCAGATGTGTCCGTCCCGATTGAAGATCAGAGTTTTGCCGTCTCTGCTCCAGTTTGGAGCTTCCATTCGACCAGGTCCGGTCGCGACCACCATCGCGCGCCGGAAATTATCTTCAATACCGATCGTCTGCAGCGTGCTGAAGTGAACCGGCTGCCCAGTTGCCTCGGCGGGCGTCTCGAGCCTGACATTGCTGAACGTCGCAGTTTCCACCGCGTCGGAGTTATGCGAACACAACCCGATTCCGGCATAGAAGGTTCCATCCAAACGTAGCTTGATTGAAGCGCCCGCCTGGTGCAGCGGCTCTCCGTGGTTGCTCAGAAACATAGTGATCGTGTCGCCGCGCTTCTCCAGCCGGACCTGCTGGGGCGACTCGATGTTCAGTTCGGTATCCTGCGTCGTTGCGCCGCGCTCGCGCCGGTATTGCAGTGCAGTCATACCCGACCCATGCTGCGCTGCATCGACATAGACTCCGTCGGCATCAAGGGTCTGGCGAAACATCAGCACCGCCTTGCGATGCGGACTGGGATTTCCCGTCGCTAACGGAAACGCCATCTCCGCCGTCAACGACACATCGCCCAACACCTTCTTCCACGCAAAGTGAAACGCATCACTAGTGGACCACATATTGGCCCCGGCAGCTTCAATGCGGTAAATCCCCGGTCCGGCGTCCAACTTCGCCGATCCCGGTGGCGACACCGCTCCGATATCCGTCTGCCCTTCAAAAACTCCAAGCCTGCGGGTCGGCGCTTGCGCCATGCAAGCTCCAGTCTCGAAGCAAAAAATCAAGCAGCAGAAAAAAGCCAGCATTCGTACAAGTTTCACTTCCATTGCGCCCTCATTGATCTCCGAAACTTCCCAACCGCTCTTATGGCCGCAGGTTCTCATTGAGGCGTATCAGCTGGCGTCGCTGCCGTCTTGAAGTTGACCACGTGATAGATCGCTGGCTCAGTACCCACGTTTCTCAAGCCATGAAGTTGATTCGACGCAAAGAAAATAACTGAACCCGGTCCGACCCGCTTCCAGTCGCCATTCACAAGCGCCTCCACAGTGCCCTGTCGAATGATGATCATCTCCTCATTCGGGTGACGATGCGGCGGATGGGGCGACTTTCCCGGATTCAGAGTCGTCACATGAACCTCCAATTGCTCCAGTGTCGCCGTGCGCATCCTGAAAAACGAACGCACCGATCCCGAATCCGCGGGCTTTGCAGGCACCCCATTCCAGTCAAATACAGCCGAACCGAGCAGGGGCAAGCTGTCAGCCGCGGCGAACGCACCTGCCGTGCACGCTGACGCAATCAAAGCGATTATCAGTTCTCTGCGCGAAAACATCTCCGACCTCGCAAACGGAATCAGATGATTTTCCGTATCAGAGAACCGTTTTACTACAAACGGCAGCGGTTGGCTCGCAAGTTTGAATGGAGCAGGCCCACGTCAGAAGGCCATACTGGCAGTCACACGGACTTTGCCAGGTTGGGTGCATCGGAAAGGTTACAGTTAAGATTGCGAACCCCGGTGAGAATAGAGCCGCAAGGCCACGGATTTCCGAGTGTCAGAACAGTTGGGGCAGACCTACACTAGAAATATGATGGTGTTTGTCGTTTGATGACCATGCGTAGATATACGAACAGAGCGCGTTATGCGATCGCGGTAATCGTGATCCTCGCAGCCGGACTCATCTTTGCGTACCATCGCCACAATCTCCAGGTAGAACGTTCTCGGCACGCACGGCGGCCGTTGCAGCATGATGCCTCGAGCGTTGTGGATAGCCAGATGCTCCAGGGAAAATTCGGCAACGCTGTTCCCACGCAGGATCGCCAGGCCGTCGAAGCCGCATTACAGGCTCCCGACCAGCCCGACCCGACCATGACTCAAGCTGCAGGAACTGCCGCCGCACGATCCGGCAATCAACGTATCGTTCTTACCCAGCCATTGGGAACGACAGTCGAGGAAACCGAGCCCACTCTCACTTGGGATACGCCATTTGTCGGCTGGTTGTACCGCGTTCATATCGAGGACCGGGATTCTCATCAGACTGTTGTCCAAAGCTCTATTCTCGACGAGGCTCTATGGAGCGTGTCCAGTCCGCTACCCAGAGGGCATACATACCTGTGGCGCGTCACTGCAAGTGCTACCGGGAATCACCCCGCTGCGCAGACCGTTACCAGCGCGACCGGCCAGTTCTCGGTTCTTTCCGATGCGGGCGAGAAGCAGATCCAGAATGCAAGAGCCCATAATCCTTCCCACCTTCTTCTGGGTTCTCTCTACACGCACCATCAGATGTGGACTGAAGCGGTGTTGGAATACCGAAAACTGGTTAACGAGGTTCCTGACTCACCTCAGGCAATCAAGCTACTCCGCAATGCCGAGCTGCGCTCGAACGCACAACTGGCTTCAGCCGCCCCGCAATGACGGTGCGTTTCTTCGTCGCATGGAATTGAGCTGCATTCACCCTCGGTTGGGCGAATGTATGCGAACTGCGGCTCGCCTAGTATTCGGTTCTGGACCGCAAAATCTCGCCTCTTCGCTGACCGGCGAAGTGGCACTTTTCGATGACCTCATGGCCCGATTAAGCTTCGACGAGCTTGGCCACGTCGCTGCAAGCTGCGATGAAGCATGCTTGCCGATGCTTCACAATGAATATCTCGGTAGGTTTGATTTTTTGCCCATTTCTCCGCATGGACGGATGGCTCCAATGGCCACGACGCCAAAGGAGACTTCGCTTGAAGAGGTAAATCCATAATATGACCCGAGCCATGGAGCTTCACCGTGAGCTAGTAAGACATCCCGATGCTTGAGTCGCTGGCAACACTAAGACCTGATTGGTACTGGGCCGGAGTTGATTTGACTTCGCCCATAGAAGTATTGTCCAGTTCAGAATCGCAAGCATCCCGTCGGTTCCAAGACTCGACCAGGCTGCCCCCAGCCATCCATAGTGTGGAATGAGATAGAGGTTGGCCCCGAAGTTCAGAATCGCGGCGCAGGTCTGCGTACTCAGACGTAGCTTCTGATGTCCCGCCCCGGTTAGTGCATCACCGGCGCTCATATGAAAGCTGCGGAACAGTGGCAGCAGGCAGAGCCAGCGCAAAGCCGCGGTGCTTTGGCCAAAACTTCCGCCGACGAAGTGAGGAATCAGCGGCGCCCCAACGAACATGAGCATGGCGAGCAGCAGTCCGGTCGGTGCAGTCTTCTTCAAGATGCACTGTGCAAACGCACAAGTGCTCTGAGCCCCGTCCGCTCCCATGCGAAAGAAGCGAGGAAAGGCGGCGCTGTGAACAGCCCCGATCGGCATCATGCAAGTGTCCACCACCCGGTATGCCATCGTATAGATACCATTGGCCATGTTCATGCCGTAGTGGCCAAGCATGGCTTTGTCCACATCGTTGCAGATGCCGGTGGTCGAATATGAGAACGCGAACACTAGACCCTCGCCGGCTCGGTCCTTCCATAGCCGTGCAGAGAAATCTGGTTTCCCGAAGCGCCTGGTCACAAGCATTACAGCGATGACCATGCCTACTGCCGATATGATCAAGGTCGCGAGGACCCATTGACGCGCTGCGGCATGATGCGCAGTCCACAACAGCGTCGCCGCCAGCACCGCGCGCAGCATATTCGTCAAGAGATTGAGCAGCGCCGTCACTCGCATCCGGTCGAATGCTTGGAACACACGTCCCGCCGCCAAGATAATCTGTGCGCATACGCAATCGCCAACGGCCATGCACGCCAGCATTCCGTGCGAATAGGAACGAGAAACGTGCGGCCCCGCCCACGCCAGCAGCACGGCGAACGAAGCGCCCAGCGCCACGGTTGTGACCAGCACGTTGGCCCAGTAGCGCGCAAATCTCTCCGGGTCAAGGCTCACGTAGCGCAGAAACACGGAGTGAGAGCCGAGCGCACTGTACTGCGCCAATATCGCCACGAGCGCCACAGCGCCGACATAGATTCCATATTCCGTGCTGCCCAGTAGCCGCCCCAGGCAAATGAAGTACCCCGCCTGGCAGACAAGCGAAAAACCCTGCCCCAGAAACATCCAGGTTGCGTTCTGCATAAAGGCACTGATGTGCAGCCCATCCCGCCATGGCCCGGATCTAGGCACTTTTCCTTCGAATATACTGGGCGTCTTTTGCGAGCCCTGCACAGGCCACCACATAGAGTATCCAACTGAGATTGTTTGGCGTCATAATGCCCGCCTCGTCTGCATTAATCACTAATGTCACGAAAACGAGGCAGATCCACCAACAGTCATGAGAAGGCGTGGCGCCTGAACGGAGGCACGTGAATGCGCATCTCCCCGCCCGCCAGAAGGAATAGAGTACCGGCACCAAGCCACTGAGACCAAGCATGAGCCACACCTCCAGGAAGCCGTTATGGGACGATGTAACAGCCCACCCGGCAGTCAGAGATACGTCGGCAGATGCTCCCTCGTAACCTCGCCAAAATGCCATGTATCCATACCCAGTTAGAGGATGCCTGAAAATAGCTGGTAACACCGCCTGCCATATTCTCGTACGACCAGTCAGGGTGAGATTCTTTCCCATAATGAAAACAATTTCCCCGAAATGGACAACGGCAGTTGCAGAGATGGCGGCGACTAACGCGACACCCCCTAAGAGTAGGATCAACTTATCTTTGACTGCGATACGCCGTACAATTGCGATTCCCGCAGCCAGCGCAAGTAGAAGAGCCAACGTAATCCTGCCCATCGCACTCTGGGTTCGGACGATTAACAGAATTGAGAGACCAATATAGGTTATTCGCGCGAGTTTTTGGAGCAGGCTCGCTGCAGCGACGTAAAACGCAGCCGGCAACAACACAAGTGTTGCCGCCGAACAAGAGTTCTTCTGAGCGTAGATTCCTCGCCATGCTCCCGCGAGAATTACATGTGAAACTCCGTAACGTGGAAAAACGACAACAAAGACGAAACTGGACAGCAGGGAAATCCACCCCAATATGAGGACTAATTTCATTTGCTGTCCGGGATTGAATCGGACGAATAAGTAAAATGCGAACAAAGTGTCCACTAGCAAGAATAAAGCCCTTCCTAGCGACAAGACAGGTACCTCTGACCACAGGCAAGAAGCAATTGCAAGCATCGTTAGGGCAGTGAATACACGCTCCCTTGTACCCACGCCGACAATGCGCCTACTTAGAGGTGCTACTAGCACAAGCACAACAATCGACACGGAGAGCGTTGCCATACTCTCGCTTGATCGCTGCGCGCCCAGGGCGCCATAGCTCAACCACAGGCCATTGTCATTAAGCGCTGCGTGCTGGAACAAGAGAAAGCCACCTGATGCGAAATACAACAGTACAATCAACACCAGCCAGACAACTGCAAGATTTGCAACGGACGAGTTAGCTACGCCATTCTTCATTGCGCTCTGGTTCGCAAAGCATCTTCGACAAACCGAAGCATTTCGGTCTTGAATATTCCTGCGTCGAAGTGGGTCACGTTATGCCGAATCTCGTTAGGAATGAAAGTGTCCTCCAGCCCTTCGAAGCGCTGGATACCACTAACCAGTGAATCCACGGTTTGGCAATCAAAAAACACGCCAGTTTCGCCGTCTCTAACAGTTTCCAGCGCCCCCCCATGCTTATAGGCAATAACGGGTCTTCCGAATGCTTGAGCCTCAACCGGCGCTATGCCAAAGTCTTCATCCGCCGCAAAAAGAAATGCACGGCACTCCGCGTAGAGTTTGGTCAGTTCTGCATTCGACACGTGGCCGCGAAACTCAACCGTCGGCCCTGCAATCCTTTTTAGTCTCTTCTCTTCAGTTCCAATACCCACAATCACCAGATGTCTTTGCAGTTGATTACAGGCATGCACCAACAGATCGAGGCGTTTCCTTTCTTCAAGCCGTCCTACTGATAGATAGTAGTCAGCGTGATGATCGCAGCAATACCCCATTGATATGTTCACGGGAGGATAAATGACCATTGCATCACGGCGGAGGTACTTGCGAATCCTTTGAGCTATATAATGAGAATTGGCAATAAAATAATCAACTCGCTGAGCCGCGCTAAACTCCCACATTCGCACATAACTTGCAAGGGCAGTGTAGATTATCTTTCCGAACGGCGAGATGGACCTCTGCCTCTCTGCATATTGATCCCACCAAGAGCGACCAGGGGAATGGCAATAGCATATATGAAGAGCATCCTGCCTGATATTTATGCCAAATGTTACCGGTCCCGACGAACTAATAACCAAGTCATACGTGCTCAGGTCGAGAGATTCGATTGCCGTTGGATATAGAAGCATGAGTTCTCGATACAGCTTTCGTATCCATGGAATGCGATTCAGAAAGGTTGTGTATATCCGCCGATCGCGGATACTTGCTGGAACCATTTGCGGCACACTAAAGAGAACAAAAATGTCTGCTTCGGGGTAGAGCTCGGCAAGTTCCTCGATAACCTTTTCGCCGCCGCCGAGAACTAGAAACCACGGATGCACGATCGCGACTCTCATTTCGCCCTATCCTCAGAGGAATGTGAGTAGAGCTGGTCCGCTATCCGGTCATATCGCTCTAAAACTGATCGCCACGTGAAACTCTGCCTGACTGACAAAAACCCTTCTTCTGCCAGCCTAATGCGGAGGTCTACATCGAGGATCAACGTTTGCAGGGCGTCCGCCAGTTCCATGGGCGAATCAGGCGGAACAAGTGCAATTCCCCCGCGTTCGGCTATCTCCGGTATTCCCCCAACACACGACGCCACAACAGGAAGCGCGCACGCCATCGCTTCAATATTGACTTTGCCAAAGGGCTCCTGCCAGATCGACGGACAGCACAAAATGTCAGCTCCGCGGTATTCCTCGGCGATCTGGCGAGCCGATCGGAAGCCTCCAAATGTGACATTTGGAGGGGAAGACTTCAAGAGGTCTGCAATGTAGCTGGTTGGTCTACTACTACCGGAAAAGGAGGAGCCAATGATCCTCCCGCTCACAGATATGCCACGTTCACGGAGAAGCGTAAGAGCATCGAGCAATACATGCACCCCTTTTTCCGGGTGAAGCCGTCCGACAAAAAGAACGACCGGCGGTTCCCGGTCGAGTCGTTCGCATGACTTCCTGGGGAAGAAAACCGTTTCATCTACGCCGTTGTGAACTACATGGGTACTTGTTAATGACGGTATGAGCTTGATCCAATATCTCTTGAGATAATCGCTCACAAAGATAGTCGCGTCTGGCACAAATCGTTTGAACGCCAACTGTGACGCAAGGACATCATTTCCGTCGTGCAAATGACAGATCACTTTTGCTCCGATACCGCGAATAGTCAAACCAAGCGCCGCGGCAAAGGCTGGCCGGTTATGAAACCATACGATATCTCTGGGCGTCAGCCTCGACAGCATGATTCTGTATGCACGGTGCAGAATGGGGGCCAGGAAGAAAATTGGAATGAATCGCCTTCCCCTAATACGTGCGTAAGCGCGCAACTCGGGTACCACGATCACCCGGTCTGATTGGAATCCCCAAGTGTCGTCCACGTCAGAGCAGACTGCAATCCGAGATTTGTCGAGGCGCAATATATTGGCGACAGTATGCGCTAATGCGCCACCTCGGTTTGCGGAGAGCGGCTCCAGTTCAGGTAAGACGTGATAAATCATTCATCCCTTCCCGTCGGCCAAAAGGAACCACGGAGACCCGTCTCTGGTTCATGCATCTTTTCTCGGGTGATCCATTGCCATAGCACCGCCTGCATAAATTGCAGATTGCCCAGCAGGTATCGTCGCCAGAGACGTCGCGGCTCCAGGCCCACTCGGAAGGCCCATTCCAGTCCCGCCTTCTGCATCCATTGGGGCGCACGCGACTTCATCCCTGAGAGCATTTCGAAGCTCCCACCCACACCGACCATGACCTTGACGGGAAGTTCGTCACGGTGCTCCTCCATCCAGTACTCCTGCTTCGGCGCGCCAAGCCCGACAAACAGAATGTCGGGAGCCGCTTCCGAGATGCGCCGGGCCACTGCGGCTGACCTTGCAGGATCGTTCTCGAATCCGAGCGGCGGGCAATCGATCCCCGCAACCTTGAGCCCCACAAACCTAGCCTTCAGGTTGTCTGCCGCCTTCTTTGCCGCGCACGGTCTTCCGCCCAGGAAGTACACGCGCAACCGCGTAGACGCTGCTTCCCGGCAGAGCTCGACCACAAGGTCTACCCCTGCGATCCGCTCGGGGAGTGGCCGGCCAAGCAGTCGCGACGCAGCAACAATTGACATACCGTCTGCAACCACAATCGCGGCTTGCTGAAGGACGGCTCGGAACCGGCGATCTATCCGTGCGATCTGCGCAAACTGCGCATTTGCCGTGGCGATCATCCTGACTTTCTTGCCTTTTGTTAGCGCAATTTCCATGATTCGCCGAACCACTTCTTGCATTGTCAGCGGATCAATCGAAAGCGATCCTACGTGTACGCGTTCTTCGGCTTCCATAACATCTCTCCGTTATGCCAGTCGCGGCACAACGATGCGAATTGACCTGCGGTTGAGGGGAAGAGACGAGGTCAGAACCTATAAATGGCAGCGGATCCAATGGAGGCAGCGACTCCTATAGCCTGATTGGCAAAGTTCCGGAGGTAGCTAAACGGAACATAGATGATGTCGTCGGGATGGAGCGGGAAGTCGGCGTTCTTGCCTTTCTCCATTGCACTTAGCTGAAGTATGGTATCGGTGTATCCGCTGGCGGTCTTGCGCATCAGGCGAGCACTAGACAGCACTGCCGAGTGGTTGGTGCCGCCAGCGCGTGCGACCAACTGAAGCGCACTGATTTGCGCTTCATTATTTGTCATCGAATAGCCGCCTGGCCGAGCCACGTCCCCAATAATGTACACAACGCCAGCCCTAGGCACTAGCACCGTATCCCCGGGATTGACCGTGACGGCCGAATCCAGGGCAACATCCGGCTGGTTGGATACGAAGTAGGGAACCTTCTCGTGTGTTCCTCGGCGCTCAATAACGACTCTACGATCGGCAATTTCGTTCAGTCCGCCCGCCAACGTCAGAACGTCAACCACCGAACGAGGTGTATTGATGGCGTAAGCGCCTGGCACCTTGACCTCTCCGAGAATCGTGACTTTTTGAGTCGCATACTCGGCGATAGTGACGGAGACACGCGGGTGGAGAAGAAAGCGCCCATCGACCAGCACTTTCTCAATCAGCTGCGAGGCGGCTTCCGGCGTCTGAGAGGAGATTTTGACATCCCGTCCCATAATGAGCGGAATCGATCCCGAGTCGGTTACACGCGCGGCCTGGTCAAGCTCTGGCGTATCGAACACCTTGACTTGAACTATGTCGCCCGGGCCGATCAGCAGAGATTCATTCTCTTGACCGGCGCCGGTGAGTGTCAGGGCAAGTCCGAGGGTAAGAAAAAGCAAACATTTCTGATTAAGCTGCATCGGCAGTCTCTTTTCCATAGGGATAAGCGTGTTTGCGGTAGCCGTAATACCCGTAGTAGGAGCTATCGCTCATTGGCAGCCCATTCAGTACGAGGCCAACAAAGTGTATTCGGACTTCCAGCGCTCCAGCCAATCTTGCATTGCTTTCGAGCCGAGCAATTCGGATGGGTTTGGCGTCTTCGAACCGGCAGTCACGAGGTAGAGATTCGGAATTTCGGTAACAGATTGGATCTCTGGCGTCTTCGCCTGGCCGGCAAGAAGGTTACTGAGACCCTCGTGTTTTTCCAGGTGCGATCGCCGCCGTATAGTTCCGCGACGCAGATCCGTGTCTACAAGGAGGGTCTTACGGCCCATTTGTGCAAACGCCACTGCGAGGTTGATCGCCAAGGTAGACTTTCCTTCTGCCGCGAGAGAACTCGTAATCAGGATTGTCTTTGGGGGAACATCGCTTTGAGAAAGGAGCACCGCTGTGCGCAGCGAACGAAGCGCCTCAACGTAGGTGGACTCAGGAGCATCAACCAAGAGAATCCCTTCCTTCTCATTGGTAACCTGAGGGAGAACACCTATCACAGTCCGTCCGAATACGCTTTCGAGGTCGGTCACGTTGTTGATTTTGTTGTCGAGCGTATCTACCAGTAGGGCACCGCAAGTACCAAATATGAATCCGGCACAAAGAGAGACCAGCAGGTAAAGCGGTACATTCGGCTTGACGGGCTTTGCGGGAACGCGGCCCGGATCTACAACCGTGACATTCGAAGACTGCAAACCCGAGAGAACGCCAGCCTCATTTAATTTCTTGAGGAGGTCGTCGTACAAAGAGCGACTTTGCTCAGCCTCTTCACGCGCGATGGTATAGTCGATGGCCTTATTGTTCAGGACATCCGCCTGCTTTTTGGTTTCGGTGTACTGCGCGCGGATGTTCGATTCCGTCTGAACAGCAACAGAATAGTCACTCTTGGCGCGTTCCCGGATCCGGCCAACTTCTTGCTGTATCGAACGATCCAAGCCGGCTATGTTTCCACGCAATTCGGCCAGTTTGGGATAGGAAGATCCGAATTTTGCTTCCGCTTCTTGCAAAGCGGCTTGCTGTGAGGCTTCCTGCTGGCGGAGACCTTGAAGCAGCGCAAAGGAACTATTTGCTACCTGAGGACTGGATACCATGCCATTCCCGGCAAGGCCGGAAAGCATTTCAGCGTCACCGCTCTCCGCAGCGTGCGCGACGGCGCCCTTCAAAATTCGGTTCTGTTCGGCAGCGGTTAGTGCCATAGTAGACTGCTGGAGACGATCGAGAACGCCCGAATAAGCCTGTTCCTTTCCTTGGGCGTCGGTGGTGCCGAGGCTGTAGACGCCCGATTCACGCTGCAGATTAACAACTTTCGACTGCAGTTCTTCGCTCCTTTTGCGCAGATCGCCCATTTGGTCGCTAAGCCATTTTGACGCGGCATTCGTTGCATCGAAGCGTGTCTGAAACGTGTAGTCTGACAGTTCCTTCGTGAGAGTGTTCACGACAGCCGCCGCAAGTTTTGGATCGGGGTTGTTGTAGACGATTTCGATTAGCCGCGTACCACTGACTGGCTTGACTGTCAGGTTCCTGCTGAACACCTTCAATGCACGCTGGCGGTTCACCGGTGAATCCTCAAGACCAGCCCCTGGGACGTCGATCGCCTTTTCGCCGGCAGAAAACAATCCAGCGAGCCAACCGAGCGGCTTGAAATGTTGCTTAAAGTCGTACGTATCTTCCATCCCCAGCGAATCGATCGTCCGGATAGCCAGAGTGTCGGACTGCAGGATATTGGCCTGCGTCTGCAGGTCGATATTTGCGTTCAGTGCATCACTGGCGCCTCCTGCAGCGCTGCTCATAAGACTGTCGAGACCCATCGCGTCGGAATTGTCCTTTTGCAGTTGAACGATACCGGTAGCCTCGTAGCGCCGCGTACATACAATGCAATACGTTGCAGCGATCGCAAAGAGGGAGATCACAACAGTGATTACAATCTTTCTCCTCCGTTGGTAAATGTTCAGCAGATCGCGTAGCGTCAGCTCTTTTGCAGGTTGGGAATCCAAGACGCATCCTTTCTGTCTACGACCGTATCGATAAACGGGGACAAAACCCATCGGGAAGATCAAACTCTAAATACCTGTTCCGCGAAGGACTACATCCACAGTCCAGAACAGAATCTTCAAATCAAGCCAAAGGCTCCAGTTCCTCACGTAGGTCATATCCAGGCTTATGTATTTGCCGAAAGAACTGTCCTGGCGCGCTTTTACTTGCCAGAGACCTGTAAGTCCGGGTAGAACCGCAAGCCGGTGAAGATGTTCCGGAGCGAACTTCGCAACCTCGGGCGGGATTGAGGGGCGCGGACCGACCAAGCTCATCTCGCCGCGAAGCACGTTGAGAAGTTGTGGAAGCTCGTCCAGGCTATATTTGCGCAACAAGCGGCCGACCCGGGTAACGCGAGGATCATTCCTGAGTTTGAAGAGGATTCCATCACGTTCGTTCCTGGAAATCAGGTCGTTCTGTAAAGCCTCGGCATTCAAAGTCATGGTCCGGAATTTGAAGCACTTGAATGGCTTCCCCCACCTGCCGATGCGCTCAGAAACATAGAGAGCAGATCCTCTGCTGTCCATCTTAATTACGACCGCAATCAACAGCATCGGGAGGGCCGCGATCAACAAGCCTGTCGTTGAGACCGCGATGTCCAGAAGCCGCTTGAAGAACAATCCGACACTATGTGAGGTATGACGAAACAAAGGAGATACCGGAAAGACTCCCATATATTCGACCGAGGGATTGGCAGACAGTTCGTCGTAGTATCCCGTGATCGATAGCACATCGATGCCGATTTCGCTCGCATTTCGGACAAGGTCCAGAGTGTTGTCGTAGGGATAGAACTCTGCAATGACAATCGCCTCAAGGAACTGCTTGCTCTTGATGGTTCGCAGTTCAGAAATATTGCCTAATACCTGGCTTGGCAAAAGCTCAGGACTGAACCTGCAGCCGGGAAACTCAAGAAACCCCAAAAAGTTGAATTGAAGTTGGGGATTTTTTGAAAGCTGCTGGCTGAGCGCGTAGCTGAGCTGGTTTGTACCGAGGATGGCAAGATTCTTTGAAACAACTCTTGCGTTGCTCCAGGATCTGCGCGATGTGTGCACGATGTATCGATGCGTGGACAATGCCACTGCCGCAATGACTGTCAAGAATACGAGAATTTCGCGGGAGAGAGTCAACGCATGGGCCAGAAACATGATGCCGCTTAGAACCAGGCACGTATTCACGCAGGCCTGCGCAATCAAGCGCACTTCCTGCCCGATATCGAGGAAATGCTTTGATGAGTAAAGTCCGTATTGATGCGCAATCCAGAGATAAGTCGTGACAAATAAGAGCAGACACAGCGTACCCGCTGCGGAGTTCCAGTTTCCGACTCGTCCATCAAGCGTAGAATGCGCGCGCACTAAAAGAACGAGTCTCGTGCATACCGCTGCGACAAATGCCAGTACGAGGATCAAAGCGTCGTTCAACATGGAGACTGCGTTGCTCGGGAACAACCCAGAGCTCGGGAGGTCATTTGAACTCGGTTTGATTGGACGATTGATCAACATTGAGGTACTCAAATCGAATGAGGGGTTGGTCCATCCTTAGGTCGCCTCTAAGCCGACTCAAAGCGAGTAGTTTGTTGCTAAGTCAACGTCAGCACGAATAAATTGGGCAAAGCGGCGCCAGTTCGGCAGCCGCGATTTCTACCGACACGCTCTGTCGGATCAATGGCACCGTGATCACGACGCGAAGAGATCCCTTTTGGCGTAATACGACGCCTTCCAGCCCTGAAAGCGGACCACTGGCGATGCGCACGTTCTCTCCGAGTGCAAAGAGGTGAGGTTCGGGCTTTCTTAGATGCAGACCTGAGCGAAGGATCTCAATCTCTTCACTCGCGATTCGATCGGTGGTGGAATTCCGGCCGACAATATCGATGACACCGGGCGTCTTGAGCACTTGAACTCGGGATTGCGCTGAAACTCGGACAAAGAGATAGTTCGGAAAGAGGGGCATTTCCAGAATTGGCTTACGGTTGTTGCTCCAATGGCGTTGTTCCATGTAGAGAGGGAGAAAACACTCGACTCCCAGTCCGGCAAGGTGCCTGGCTATGCTCTTTTCATGGTGCTGCCTGGTATAAGCAGCCTTCCACGCGAGGCAGTCCGGAGTGGAACAGCGTTTGATCCGCTCGTCGGGAGATTCAAAAAGTGCTTCGGTTCTGGCTATTCTTAAATGAGGGCTCGCTTGTTGATAGAACATCGATGACGGCTCCGCCATTGCCACTGTACCGTGGCTTTTCCACATTCAGTTGACGATCGCTAATGGTGGCTTGCAACTAACGAGTCAGGCCGATCGATATTGCCCGCGCTCTCATTCAACGTATTGCGGCACGAAGCGAGAGTCCATAAAAATGCGGACCGGCCTGCAATCTAAGTACCCGATTCGGACTCGCGAATGAAGCACTCTCAAAATGGGAACAGTCAAAATGAATACCGGCTCTGTCGACGCACCCCTCAAGCTGATGCTGATCTCTTGGGCGTCCAGCTACGTCGAGATGAACCTCATAGAATGGTCTAATTCGTCGCCAGCAGGAGCACACGTACGGGATTCTCCGCCCGAACATTTCAAGTTCTCGGAAGGCAAACCGATAAACGGAATGTGAGCGATTCGGGATTGCGCTCGCGTTGGGGAGCTTATGCTTTTGCCCATGTGCGACGTTCATGGCAGGTTGTTTAACAGCCGCCTGTCTTCGCGAAAATCGAGGAATTTCAGGAAAGCATCTTATGGCTTCTAACCTTGAAGTCGATATTCAAAAGCCGGCCCGTTTCGCTGCTCGGCAGCCGATTCTCACGGCGAGTGAAGAAGTTGTCGGATATAAGCTACTCTTTCGAACAGATATCCAAAATTTTTTCCCATCAGTTGATCACGACGTTGCGACCCGGGGCGTCATTGACATGTCCAGTCTGGTTGGCTTAAACACCCTGTGCAATGGTCACCTAGCCTTCATCGTCTCTACGCGCGACATTCTGTTGGGGGAATATATTGAGCTGCTTCCGCCGGACAAGGCTGTCGCGGAGATTGAGGATAGAGTATTGCCCGACTCCGCGATTGTGCAGGCATGCGAGAGATTGAAAAGTGACGGCTATAAGATAGCACTTGGCAATTTCAAAGACGATGATCCGAGGGAAAACCTCGTTGGCGTCGCCGACTTCATAAAGATCGATATCAAACATACCCCACTAGAGGTTGTGTCTAAGCTCATCGGAAGGCTTGGCTCCCGTGATTGCCATTTCATAGCCGAGAAAGTCGAGACAAGAGAAGATTTTGAATTTGCGAAGCGTATGGGCTTCCATGAATTTGAAGGATATTTCTTTCGCAAACCGGAGTTGATGCGCGCGCGTGGAGTACAAACGAACCGAACGGTATTCTTGCGTTTGCTGGCGATGGTATCGAAGCCTGAGCTAGATTGGAAGGAAGTTGAAGAAACGATCAAGACAGATCCCATGATTTATCTCCGCCTGCTTAGATACCTCAACTCCGCCATCTTTGGACTTCGCGGTGAGATTCGCTCCGTTAGTCAGGCCCTCACGTTTCTTGGTGAAAGCGAGATACGTCGGTGGAGCCGCCTGATTGGGATGCTCGAATTGTCACAAAATCGACCTTCGGACTTGGCCCTTGCCGCGCTGGTTCGCGCCCGCTTTGGGGAGTTGATCGGGAAAGAAGCAAGACACGGCGATACAGATCTGTTTCAAGTCGGATTGCTATCGGTTATGGATGCAATTCTCGAGATTCCAATGCGGGAAGTTCTGGAAGGCCTCCCTTTGGACACTGAATCCAAGACACTTCTGCTGGAGAACAAAGGTCCTCTGCTTCCGATCTACAATCTCATCCTCGCGGTCGAGGCGGGTGTGTGGCCAGCTATTGCCAGTTTTTCTAAGCAGTTAGGACTCCAGGAAGAATTCATTGCGCAGTGCCATTGGAACGCGATGGAATGGGCGCAGACGATCATAGGCGGCTTCTAGGCACTTCTCAAGGGCCGTTTAGGTATCGGAGTCCAGCGCTCTGGGCCGTGCAGGTTTTGTGCGACTCTCTTGATCTGCCGAAAATTGCTATTCGATCACAGCAGGATCAGTTGATTGAGGTCCCAGCGTCGTTCGTCGGGACTTTTGAGCTCTCATCAGTCAGGCAATGATCGTAGGCAGCGAGTCGATCTGGTGGTTGCAGACTTCAAGAAAGGGCCGAGATTGTGTAAATTGGCCGTACTTCGGCTTTGGAGCAATCGGAACAATCGAGAATGACGATTCGCCGCTTGTGTGAAAAGGAATCGGTTGTCATCGGATTATCCAGCGGATTCCAAAATTTGGAAAGATCGGCGTCTGATAGGTTTCTTTCACGGGGATTCCGTGGGCTGAAGGCTTTTTATCGAGCGGCATCCAGGCATTAGTAAGGAAGTTCGACCGATTCAGCAAATTGTCGACCCCGCCATAGAGTTCGAGGTGTGATGTCCGAATTGAAAGGTCCTTCGAAATCTGCATATCCAGACGCTCATAAAAAGGGGCCCGCATTGCGTTCACAGAATCCAAGTCGTAGATAGGGCGGTTCTGTAGCACCGACTCGCGGAGATTGTAGGGAGTGTAGGGACGTCCAGTTGCAAACCCGTATCGTCCTGAGATATCAAGCCCTCGACCGAGCTGCACGTTGGAGATCAGATTAAGGATCCAGGGGAGGTCAAAGTTACTTGGCCGCGATCTGCGATCCAGGCCGATTGACATGGTTCGTGAGTACGCTGCGGAACCTCGAATCATAATCCTTGAACGGCTATGAATAACCCCGGAAACTTCAACTCCCGAGGACTCCCCGCTTCCATTACTATTCATGGGCAGCCACACGAACTGCTCACCCAGAAGGTCCGACATGCTCTGCAAGGTGATGGAAGGATACTCTGTCGCGGCCGGCACGTCTTTGTAACGTTTACGATACCCCTCCACGTGAATCTCGGCCCAGTTCGCAAGCCCTAAATCTATACCGGCGACCAAGTGCTTCGCTCTCATCGGCAAAAGCGATCGATTTTGCGGATAGGCCAACAGGTAGATATAGGGAGGTAACTGCGCATAACCAGCGTAGGCGACATGTACGGAGGCAGTCTCACCAAGACTGTACCGCGCGCTCAGGCGCGGGGGTCGTGGTGAGGTGTCCACCGAGCGCGAAGGACTGCGTGCGCACGCCGCTCGCAAGGGTCAGCATTTTTGCCGGGTGTAGTGTCACCTGCAGATACGAACCGGTTTCGCCAGTCATAAAGTCGGAGCGAATGTCAGTCTCGTGCCGTACGAGTGGGCGTGCTGCTGTAAGGCGAAAAGGCACCAAGAGGCGAGAATATTTTTAAATTCGGTCTTTTTAGCTAACCTGCAGTGCCCGTGGACAATGAAAACTGTGAATTACCCCATTCATAGCGGTAGCTGGTCGTGCTGGACGCATCGTTTGAGTTTTCCGAATAGACGGGTGTAACAGTCATCAAGGCGTGCGGAATCGGACAATTTCCCTTTCTCAAGATGGCATTTGAAGGGTTTATGAACTGATCCTGCTGCTCAAGATTCTCAATCTGTTCGGAATCGCTTAGGGTAATCGCAGAGAAGGAGTTCCTGCCATGCACACGCCGCCAGTGTGCTCCGGTTGTTTCTCTCCATCCAGAATATTGAGATTGGATGGTGCTAGTCACGGCATAGTCCGATTCACAGGGTGTGACTTCGATCGCGTCCCATCCGACTAGGTTTAAAAGGCTAAACGAGTTATTGGAGTTGAGCCCTCGGCGAAACATCGTCAGAGCGTCAGTGTAGGACGGTAGCTGGAAGGCAGACCGTCAACCGCGATCGTTATCCGGTCAATTGTCCAGAGGTTAATATGTCCTTGGTATCGGGTCAGATCGCTCAATATTTTTTGCGATGTTTCGAGCCTTCTTGCCAGTTCTAATCTGGAAAATGCGCTCCACGACAGGCTTGACAAGTCCAAGAATTTAATCGTCCTCGCGTCACCGGAGGCCTGTGAAAGCACCGGTATGGAACTTGAGGCTAAGTACTGGTTCAGCCGCCCGCGTTCCTGCGAGACGGAAAGATCATCAGCAACAACACCCAGGATTCGCCTTTCAATATATTTGTCGATAAGCTCCCAAGTAGAAACGCTTCAAGAGACGACCCGAGCAAGAAAGAATTCTGTAACGCCTTGCGCCTCATCTGCACTATTCCTAAAGCGGTTTTCTGAGAGGCAACAGTTGCCGACGAAAGCCTTTCGTCTTTGATCCAGTTAGGAGTTCAGCGGCAGCAGATTTTGTTGGCTTTGCTCGAATGCGAAACAGAATCCGTGGTTTTCCTCAACGTTTGAGTGTAATATCCGTTTACTCGCCAAGGATCGCAGAGTTCCGGCCATTCACCATGGATCTTTACCTGCAGGGCAATACAGTGATCAGCCTCAGGGGCTTCTGTTCCAAACCACTCGGTTTCACGGCAGAATCGGGCGCACCGCACCGTGTAACCAATTCCCACCACTTCCTGCACGTGATGGTCATCCCGACGAAGCCAAGCTAACGACTTCGATGAACGGCAAGGAGAAAACATGGGCGTTCTGCTGCAGGGGTTCTTCAAGTTGCCGCCGAACAATGCTCTTCCCTCACCAGCCGACGGAAAACCAGGTGTTCCATGGTGGTGGGATCACCTTGCCTCTCAGGCCAGGGCTCTAAGCCTGGCAGGATTTACCGCGATCTGGCTTCCTCCTGTTCTCAAGACGAGTTCGGGAGCATCACCGGGAGCTGACGGGTACGGGCCCTTTGATGATTACGACATTGGTTCGAAGAAGCAGAAGGGATCGATCCCAACCCGTTTCGGAACACGAGAGCAATTGCAGCGATGCACCGCCATTCTGCGCGCGAATGGTCTTGACATCTACCTCGACATGGTGGAACACCATCGTGCCGGTGATGGAGGCCAACCGCCGGAAGCGTTCGTGTTCCGATACCTCGGAGCTAATGGAACTCCAGGCACGGGGAGATTTCCCAAGGATCCCGACAACTTTCTTCCTCAGGTTCAGCGAGATCCAGATCTTGGGGGTGCTCCGCAGGACGATCGGCCGTTCGCACGAGAGTTAGCGCCAATTAACGCGAAACCGCCTCACTATGTCTTCGACAATCTGATCGCCGCGTCAGACTGGGCAACGCGTGCCATCGATGCGCAGGGCTATCGTCTCGACGATGTCAAGGGGCTATCCACCGACTTTGTGTTGCCGTTTCTCAATAGCAAAGCGATGGCTGGAAAATTTGCGGTGGGCGAGTTTTTCGACGGGAACCGTTTATTGGTGAATCAGTGGATATTCAATCCCCGCGGCATGCGAGGGCGACCCAATGCCTTCGACTTTCCGCTCAAGTTTCTCCTGACGAGCATGTGCAACAATCCTGGACGCTTCAATATGGCCGATCTCGACCATGCTGGATTGGTCGGCATTTCGCCGATGAATGCGGTCACGTTCGTCGAAAATCACGATACGGATCTCCAGGACTCGCAAAAGATCTCGATCAACAAGTTAATGGGATACGCATACATCCTGACTTCAGAGGGATATCCCTCTGTCTACTATCGGGACTACAGTACCGATCCCGGCTGCTTCGGTTTGCAGCCGCAGATCGACAATCTGATCTGGATACACGAGATGCTCGCGTCGGGGCCAACCGAGCAGCGCTGGAAAGACTTCGATGTCTTTGCCTATGAGCGAACGGGTGGTTCTCATCTGTTGGTGGCTTTGAATAACGACCCCAACGGTGCGCACACGATCCAGGTCGCGACCGGTTTCGGATCCAACGTGCATCTGAAGGACTACACCGGGCATGGCGGTGATCTTTTCACCGACGGCGGAGGCAACGTCTCGATTCCCGTTCCAGCCAACGTCAATGGCCTCGGCTATGTTTGCTATAGTCGCGTGGGGCAGGACCGAGCGCTGCCCATGACGAGCCATGCGGCTACACAAGATTTTGAGGGTGCGCCTGATCTAGACATCCTTCCGGCGATAAACGGAAAGGCAGTCGAGGCGGGAAGGATTTGGTGTGCCAGGAATTCTTCGGTGACCGTTTCAGTTGCTGTCGATCGCGCCAGCTGGACGAATGCCACCAAGATCGACCTCGCGCTTGTCTTTCCCGATCAAACGCAGAAGGTCCTGACCATCTCGGCGACGTCACCGGCAAGTGACAATCTTCAGGCAAATGCCGGCGTCGAAGGCTTTTATGCGTTGCAACTGATGACGAGCGGCATGCCGGCAGCGATTTTGAGCCAAGCGTACAAGCTTTCAGCGACCTACACAGCCCCGCAGACATTCCTCACCACCAACCCAGCAGCCTCGCCGAACGTAGCAGGCAAGTGGGAAGCCCCATTTGATTTGAAGAATGTCGCAATTCACGCTCATCTGCTGCCAACAGGTAAGGTCTTGTACTGGGGCAGGCGGTCCGTCGTGGGCGATACGGCGTTCACCTCCCTAAATGAACACGCCTGCAAGACGTATTTGTGGGATCCGGCAACGGGCGTGAGCGAAGAGACGAAGAATTCCCCAACCCTTGGTGGTGGGCAGCCCGTCAACCTGTTCTGCTCAGGCCATAGCTTTCTTTCCGACGGACGCCTTCTGGTCGTTGGCGGGCATTTGTTCGATAGCGAGGGAGCGACCCAGAGCTGTGTATACGATCCCGCGACGGACCTTTGGACAGCGCTGCCGGTGATGAACAACGGCCGGTGGTATCCCTCCGCGCTGACGCTGGCTGATGGTGGTGTTCTCGCAATTTCAGGGTCGTTTGCGCAGGGCAGGCCCCAGCCGCCCCCTGACAATCCGGTACCTCCGCCAGCAGGCACACAATTTCCTATCAATCCCAATCCACAGGTTTGGCGCGGTAACGGCTGGGAGCCCACCATGAACTTCCAGAACCTGCAGCTGTTTCCTCGCCTGCATGTGGAGCCGAAGAATGGGCATGTGTTTATGTCCGGCCCGCTCGGTGAGACCAAGTTCCTGGATTCGGCCGGCGCCGGCAGCTGGACAGATGGTCCCAAGCGCGATGGCGCCAATCGGGACTATGCACCCTCCGTCATGTACGACAGCGGCAAAGTCGTTTTCATTGGAGGTGGAACCGATCCGAACACACTCTTGCCCACGAATCTTGCCGAAACCATCGACTTGAATGATTCAGCTCCGCAATGGATGCCGACGGCCCCGATGCACTTTGCACGAAGGCAACACAATGCCACGATTCTGGCAGATGGAACGGTTCTGGTAACAGGCGGCACACAAGGATTAGCGGGGAATCCAAAATGGCTCGCCTTTGATAACGTCAGGCCAGGAGCGCCCGTTCACGATGCGGAGCTTTGGGATCCGGAGACTGGAAAATGGTCGCTGATGGCAGCCGAGCAGATCGATCGCTGTTATCACTCGACTGCGCTTCTGCTGCCCGATGGTCGCGTATGGAGCGCCGGAGGCGGAGAGTACGCACCTGGGAATCCGGACTTGCCGAACCAGCCGAACCCGCCTGGCGACTCGCATAAGGATGCGCAACTGTACTCACCACCCTATCTCTTCAAAGGTCCGCGTCCTCAAATCCAGGCTTCTCCCGCCGAATTGTCTTACGGACAGAGCTTTGCGGTAACCGTCGGTAAAACCGACCTGATTAGTAAGGTGACCTGGATACGGCTCAGTTCCGTGACACACTCCTGCAATCAAAACCAATTGCTCAATACTCTTTCCTTCACGCAAGTGGGCAGCAAGTTGACTATCCAGGCGCCCGCCAGCCCCAACACCGCGCCGCCAGGTCACTACATGCTATTTGTGCTGAGCGAGGAGGGTGTCCCGTCTGTTGCACAAATCATGCGAGTTTCAGCGCAACCAATGGCCCCGCCGGTTCACAACGCAGCGTTCGCCTTGTTGAAGCCAGTGGCGGCTCAGACCGTCGATATGGTTGCGCTCGATCGGCAAATGACGCAGGAAGCCGGCAAGGCCCCGGTCGTCATCGGAGTAACTCCAATCTGTCCGTACGGAATTGCGGCATGTTGGGGTGGAGCGTACGCCGCCCTGAAACATCTGAGCGGAATTCAACAGGTTCGTCCGCTTCCAGACGGATTTGATTCGACGGCCTTCGTATACATGGAGCAAGGTATCCTGCCCGACCTCGATTTGTGGCGAACGGAATTCGCGAAAGTCGCTAACGGATCCTATGTGCTTCGAGGCATTGAGATGACGCTCGCCGGCACGGTGACTGAAAGCAACGGATTACTCACACTTCCCGGAAACGAGACGGGTCCAGCTGTCATCCTCGCTCCGTTGCAGGCTCCGGACAAAGTTCAATGGGATATCGTCACCCGCGCTAATCGGCCAATGTCGGTCGAGGAAAAGACTGCATACGATCGCCTGTCTCGAAATTTGGCAGATGCGGCGCTCGGAACCAACGTGGAGGTGATCGGACCTTTGAAGAGAAATGACAATGAGATTTACCTTGAGGTGCGAGATTTCACCTTGAATCCTAAACCGGCTGGATGATCATCACGCGTTGTCGCTGATGGATCAGGATGATTCCATCGATCAACATAGTCTGCTGCGGGACCGATGAATTCGACGTTCTATCGATCCGAGTGTTGCCCTTCAAGCTGCACAGAAAGAGAGATGACTTATGGCTGACAACAAAGAGAACCAGGGTTCTGCACCTGCCTCACGCTACCCGGAGGGCATGCGTGCGATCTTCGCCGCTTTCGCTCATCACGGCAAACCACTTCGCGGCTTAATGTCCACGCCGAAGTCACCCAATTTCCAGGGGCGATTCGGCCGAATGTTCAGCCATCTGCCTGCTGCGACGTACGGGAAGACGGATGCCGAAAGCCGCACCGCATTGATGGCTCTGGGCGCGGCGATGACATCATCCTTCGACCCCCCGAAAGACGGGTTCGACAATGAGGAGAGTGGAATCCCTGCGCTCTATACCTACTTCGGACAGTTCGTCGATCACGATATTACGTTTGACCCCATGACGACGCTGATCCAGCACAGTGATCCGGACGCCCTTACCGATTTTCGGACGCCGGCGCTGGATCTCGATAACGTCTATGGCCGTGGTCCGGGGGACCAGCCGTACATGTACGACAACGGCGGTCCGAAGTTCCTGCTCGGCAACAAGCTCGACAATGGCGCTTTCGACTTGGCGCGCAATAACGCCTCAGTACGCCGTGCGCTGATCGGCGATCCGCGGAATGATGAGAACGGCATCGTTTCGCAGTTGCAGGGCCTGATGCTGCGCTTTCACAACCGCGTGGCCGACGAGAACTCGAAGCTCGAGTTTCAATCGCTCCAGAAGATTGTGCGTTGGCACTACCAGTGGGTGGTGATCCACGATTTTCTTCCTAAGATCGTCTCTGCTTCCGTGTTGAAGGAACTGAAAACGGATAATGGGGCGTACGACAAGGCAAAGCTCAAGTTCTTCCACTGGAAGAACGATCCCTTCATGCCTGTCGAATTCTCCGTTGCGGCTTATCGTCTTGGCCACTCGATGATTCGGCCTGGGTATCGCTTGAATGACGATGACGCGACGCTTCTTCCTATCTTTCCCATTCCGCCAAACACGATTAAGGAGATTCCCAAGGGCATCCCGGACGGTCTTACGGGATTCCAAGAAATGGCGAAGAACCGTGGCATCGACTGGGGCCGGTTCATCGACGTTGGTGACAATCGCCCGTATGGCGATGACCCCGACAAAGTCAGTCCGGCTAATGCCGCAATGAAAGAGCGACTGCAGTTCGCATATCGTATCGATACGTCCGTCGTCACACCCCTTTCCGTTTTGCCCAGCACTGTGGTTTCGGATCCACCCCCATCGCTGCCCCAACGCAACCTAATCCGAGCCTTTGAACTCGGCCTCCCCACCGGGCAGGATGTCGCGCGGGCCATGGGAGTCAGGCCGCTTGAAGACTCAGACATCGTGATTGGGAAAGCGGTGGATTCGCCGTCGGGCGATGACGTCTTCGGACCAATCTCAAAGGTCGGCGAACGCTTCGTGGGTAACTGCCCGCTATGGACCTATATTCTTGCCGAGGCTGCTAAGAACCAGACGAGCTTGCCGATCCCAGTTACGGGAGGTAAGCGGATTACGACACCGCAACTCGGGCCTGTAGGTGGCCGTATCGTCGCTGAAGTCTTCCTGGGTATGCTCTTCGGCGACAAGGACTCTTTCCTCAGTGGCGATCCAAAGTGGGTTCCTACTTTAGGAAAGAACGGAACGTTCGCATTGCGTGACCTAGTGGCCTACGCGCTCAACAAGAAGTAGTTCGGAACTCGGCGTTATTCGGCAGCCGCTGGCATAAATCCAGCGGCTCGGGCCGAGGGGGTCTCATGAAGAAAGAAACTCAAGTTCGCCCACTCAACGTAGCTTTGCGTCGTGGATCCTCCGCAGAGCGAGCCTTTCACAGACGCACTGGCCATCCTCTGTCGGAGGTGATCGCACCGGGCCTGAAGCCCTCGCCCGCACACGATTTGATCTTCCACGGAGGAAAAACCATTGCCGACCTCCACTTCATGAATTTTTATGTGGGCTCCGACGTTTGGGCTGCGAACGACACCAGCAACATTGATGAGAGACTTTCGGCGGCGATGTCCTATGCCAACCTGAACAACGTAATGGAGCAATACTTCCCCGGCTCAGTCTCCAGCATTTTCGATGGCTCGGAGAAGCTCGATGGGCCGGCGCCGGCCCTGGTTTCGCGGGGAGACCTTGAGAGTCTGATCACCCAATTGGCATCCGAGGGCAAGTTTGCGGGACACGATTTGACCTCGATGGTCTTCAATTTCCTGCTTCCGAAGGGAACCGTCCTGAACGACGATGCGTCCGCGACGGCTGTGCTCAAGAGTGATATCGCCGCTGCTCCGCACAGTTCGATTCCGGACGATGATGAAGCGGACTCTTTGCATGGGCTGGGTGGCTATCATGGGTCTGTTCACGACAAAAGCGGGACGATCTACTACGCCGTCGGCGTCTACTCCGAGCTGCGCGAGGATGGCACTCAGAATGGAATTCCGTTCTTCGACATGCCGTGGAAGAACATCGTGGCGACGTTCTATCACGAGTTAAACGAGGCCCGGACCGATAGCGATGTTGAAGATGCTATACGCGCAGGAAATGATCCCAACGCCACTCAGTTCCTGGGTTGGACGTCTTCGCAGGGTGAAGAATGCGGAGACTTTCCAGTGTTCGAAGCAGGAACCGACCTAAGTAAGGTGTTCCAGGAAGTGCCACTCGCCCCCGGTGCTAGTACAGTCCCCGTCCAGTTCCAGTATTCAAACAACGTTCATGGACCTGAAGGTCCGAGAACCACTCCGGCGACGAAATCGCCGAGATGAATTGCGATGTTAGTGAGGGCAACCTCCCTTCATCGTTGACAACCCGAACGGTGAAGTGTAATTTCACGGTCTATCCGGCGGCGCCAGGAATGGAGGTTCAAGAAGCTTGGCCCAGGAATTCGGCGTCACGGTTGGCGCCTTCCTAAGACTGAGCAGCTTATCGATCAGAGATCGGAATAGATCTTAGAAACCTGACTCAAAACGCTGAGTTCTCGGTTCGCGGAGCAAGTTGTCAAAGATTGATTTCCGGAAACTGAGGGTGTTATGCACCAACCTTTCTTTGTCGCAGTCATAGCTGGTTTGAGGTATACGATGGCGATCAATGAGATTTTCTTTCTTCCACCAATGGCGGTGGCACGCCTGGGAGGAAGTGATATTCCGCTCGCGAGCTTCAGTTGGGCTGAAGACCCCGGTCTTTATGGCGCAGGACTCACCGTTATTCTCCCGGATGTTTCCCTCGCGGTGACGGCCGACGGCTCGGTCCGCCCGTTTCTTCCCGCGTACATTCAGTTTCGAGATGGAGATCTGCTTAGGCCTCTGGCCCCGTTTTTTGAACTGTGGGTGCGCAGCAGCGGCCTGGAGCAACCCATAACTCTGAAATGGCTCGAAGACAACAAGCTCTCGCTTTCAGACATTCAATACAAAGTCACGGCTGCGAATCGCAAGGCCGCACGCAGGAGCGGCGATCTTTCCTGCGAATTCACAGCAACGGTGAACACCTCGGCAGACGATCATAAATCCCGCCTGTTTTTAGCTTCTGGTTCCGGTGACGATCCGCTGGTAACTTCCGACAAGCCGATCCCTCTTGGCCGTTTTCAGGCTCTGCGGCCCACGCCGGCAAAAGCGATGGGCGTGGATCTGAGCATTCTGCGGACTCGATTCACACCGGCGCGAGGTTTGGTGTACGGTCCATCGACCGCCACCTCGGCCATCGACCCAGACACCGGGCGAAAGCACGAAATCGTACCGGAAGAGAATCGAATTCTGAATTCCAATTCCGCATGGTTGCAATACAGATCCAATCTCGGACGGGATGACCCTCAACCGAGCGATACTTACGACGGTGCTGATGACAGTTCTCGGCGCAATCGCTCGTTCGGTGTTGTGGATGACACCTGCGATGTGCTCCTTGAGGCAGTGCTGAGAGTAGGGCGAGTGATCCACAAAGCAGCAGCTCGTGTCTTTGTGGCTCCGCCCGACTTTGCGCCTGACCGGCGGCCATTCTGCTCGATCGCTGAAGAACTCGTCGATCGAGATCCACCTCGGCGAGACTCTGCCGAAGATCTACCTGACGCGGTGGAACGTCTCGGTGACCTTTTTCAGCGCATCTTCGAGACTGCCAGTCTGGCTAACGTCGATATGATGCGGGATGCAATGATGCCGCGCGAAGATCGGGGCCTGGTAAATTTTGCAAGCCTTCCGAAAGTGACCCTGGGCGAAAGCATGACGCCAAAGGACTCACCTTATTTCGACCCGGACCAGGATCTGAATAGTCCGCCAAGTTCTCATGAGAAATTGCCCTATTCGTCTGTCGCTGCGCAGGCGCATGCGCCTTTGGCGAACACCGATGACCTCACGTTATTCTTGCGTACCTCGGCCCAGCAGGTTCGTCGACTGGTTCGTCCCGCCTACGGTTCTTTCAAGTCGCTAAGGGAAACAGTGAACCCGAATGCGAAGCCCGATCCCAAGCAGCGCGACCCTCGCAACCGTCGCGATAACGAACACGACATGCGCATGCCACCTTACATGCGAGACTCGGATGCATCTCCCCTTTCCCTGAACCGGCGTCAATACAACTTCCTCATGAAGACACTTAATCGGCTCGAGGAAGCAAAGGACGCGAGAACAGCATCTCCTAAGGCCGGCATAAGCCGTGCAGAGGACCATCTCTCTCGTGTCGTGGAGCGCCTTTCAGTCAGATCTTCGGGGGGGCGCGTAAAAGAGGGAAGTGCGTCCAGTAACCGAGTTGCAGGCGCAAACACGAAAAAACGGAGAAAGTAGATGGCGGAACTCGTGGTTCTGAGAAATTCGCATTTGCCCCCGATGACGCCGGTGCTCGATGCCTGTTTGCCTCCGCCCATTCACCTGCTGCCCGGGGATCCGCCGATGGTATTTCTCGTCGAGGGTTCCCGTCTCTTTGAAACAACTCCGGAGTATTTTGACGAGCTATCCAATAACCCGGAGAACGTTCAGCGCGAACTGATCGAGTCTCTGCGGGTTCGCAACGCGAATCCGGCGCAGCTCCCATTGCCCGCTCCCACTGCCATTTCGCTTAACGTTGCGCAGTCCTGCAATATCTCCTGTTCGTACTGCTACGCGGATGAAGGCCGATTCGGCGGGCACGAGCTGATGATGTCCAGGGATGTTGCAAGTGCTTCAATCGATCGGCTCCTCGAGAGCAACCACGGACAAAGAGTCACCGTCGGCTTCATCGGTGGCGAGCCGTTCTTGAATCGACCGTTAATCCACTGGACCGTCGATTATGCGACCAACCGTGCGAAAGAAGTTGGGGCGACAGTCGGATTTTCGGTCACAACCAATGGAACTCTCTTGAACTCCGAGGACCTTGACCTGTTGCGCGCGCACAGTTTCGCGGTATCTGTCAGTCTCGATGGTGGCTCTGAAGTGAATGATCGCGAGAGGCATTCGCGCAATGGCGAGAGCGTATTCGAACGGAGCGTTGAGCGGTTGCGACCTCTTCTTCGGTTACCTGGGCGGGCCAGGATCACTGCGCGGGCGACCATTACACGCCTGGATATGCGGATCCTGGAAAGAATAACACCGCTGTTTGAATCGGGATTCAGTGAAGTGGGCGTGAGTCCCCTGCGCACCAGCCCCCGCGAGGAACTCGCTCTCCGCCATGACGATTGGCCCGTTTTTCTTGGTGAAATGGTCCGGGCTGCGGAAGATGAGTTACAACAATTGCCCCATCTCGGCACTCTTCGCTTCTCGAATCTGGCCATCGCATTGAAACAGTTGCATGCCGGCTACTGCAAGCCGCTCCCGTGCGGATCAGTTGCAAACTATGTCTCTGTGAGCGCGCGAGGAGAGTATTTCACCTGCCATCGCACGGTCGATGATCCCCGATTTTTCCTTGGGAATACGTCTCGCGGGCTACTTTCGGAACCGCGCATCGAGTTTCTACGTGCGCGTCATGTGGATACGCAGCAGCCATGTCGAGGTTGCTGGGCCAGGTATCTTTGCGGCGGCGGGTGCCATGCTGAGGTTCTGAGCGCCGGCCGGAGTGGCTGTGATTATATCCGCGGATGGCTGGATTACTGCTTGCGCACTTACAACCTGGTTCTCAGGGAACATCCCTCACTTTTCGAAAGACGGAACTGACTATGATTCCGAAAATCTTCCCTCGCAATCTCACTGCCCGCGCAGCCGTCCAGTTGGTGGGCAATCCTGTCACCAGCAGGTTGGAGAGCGCTGTCGGCAACTGCTTTCCTGGCCTCGAATTCGATCACCGAAATCTCGACCGCCGCTTCTTTGTGGGCCTGATCTTTGAGTTCACAGACGTTGGCGTGCGTCTCCTTGGTGTGGATCTGAATGATCCTGATCTCGCACAGGGGGCCCGGTTACGAAAAATGCTGGCTGGCGCGGCCGGGAACAAGCTGAGAAACGATACATGGTTTCTCAATAGCATCAGCCAAGGCCGCACAACGATTGCCATATCGCGGGACCTCGGCATCACGGTATCTTGGCGTTTGATTCATTCCCTTGAGCCGGGCCGTATCACCATTGAATTGAGTCGCCGCGCAGAACAAGCAGGCGACAGGGTCCCGGCTGACACCGTCGTCTTAACCGGTAACCGGCGCACGTTCGTCGGTTCAACCGGCGTGATCAGCACCGCGTATGCGCCTGGTGAACTCAGCCAGAGTCTCTGCTCGCCATGGATGCACGACTTTCGTGATTGTGCCTGTTTCTATTGGGCCTCCAATCATCCTGATATTGTCCTCGCCGAGGATCCACCAGGAGAGGCGACCTTGCCCACGGGCGCTCCCGAAGACCCGGTCCTGGCGTTGACACCGATCGATTGGTTGCGATCTGACCGCAAGAGCACCGCCCCGGCGCAGGCGACTGAAGATGCGAATCGCCGTGGCCAAATTGATCACTATGAGATCAACAAGCGTTGGCAGGATCTCGGCATCGTTCTTCGTGGACGGGAAATCGACGGCATCTATCAACTCCAGGCGCCTGAGAATGCCAATCCTCTCAGCACACCTGATGCTCTTTGCGAAAAACTGGTGCAGCTGGCGACTCTCGAGCATGCTGTTGCGCTCGAATATCTCTATGCAATGTACTCTCTGAAAGATCCGGCTACCGTAAAAGATCAGAGGCTCATAGAGGACCTGACGTTTGCGCGCCACGAGATTCTGTTGGTAGCTGTCAGCGAAATGCGGCACCTGCGCTGGGCAAATCAGCTGATCTGGAGTCTTGAGCATGCCGGGCTTGTCAAAAAGAACTTCGGTCCTTCGCTGGGGGTCGAAATGCAAATTCCGGTAGCGCCCGATAAATCGCGGCCACCCCAATTACCGCCAATCCCAGGACCCGTTAAGACGCGCCCGGCGAGTCTTCGTCCGCTGGAGCCGGATGTGTTGCAGGACTTTATCAGCGTGGAGCAGCCTAGCGGCTATCTCGATGGTCAGTACGCGCAGGTGCTGGCCACTCTTCGAGAGAAACAATTCCCGGCTACCCTGGAGCAACTTGCGGCGCGCATCATCGCGGACGGCATGGAGCATTTCAGCCGGTTCAAAGAAGTGCAGGTGGTGTTGAGGAAATATCCTGCGTCGAAGACCTATATACGACCGATCACACCCGCGCCTGCGGACCATCCTGGTGGAAAAGCAGCGCTGGATCTTTATCATCAGATATTGGCCGAGCTCCAGGCTGCCTATGCCACCGGCGATATGGAAGATGCAGCACACATCGCGCGGGCTCGCAGTCTCATGTTCCAACTGAGTGCACAAGCAGAGAAACTCGCTTCGGAACAACACGGGGTTGCCTTCTTCAAGAGCCAGCCGGCAGCTCCTGAGAAGACGGGGAAGAAACCGGCGAGGAATATCAGATAGGCCCAACATGGCGCGGCCGCGGACTTCCTATGACGTTGTAATCGCCGGCACAGGCATCGCTGCTGCAGCAACGGCGCTGCGACTTACTGCGCTCGGGCTCAAACCTCTCATGCTCGCCCGTACGTGCAGGGTATCGACAGGCGTTGAGGCAATTCCAGCCACTGCTTTGCCGCTTTTCAAAGAGCTTCACGCCGAAAGCATTCTTGAGGAGGCGGGCGCGACTCTGGTTCAGGGTTTTGAGAACTACTGGGACCCGGAGCAGCCCCGAATGCAGTCCGGCGATTGGATCCATGTTGAGCGAGATCGGCTCGCAACAGCGGCCGTCCGGGAGGCACTCAGGCGAGGGGCTTCATTCCGGGTGGTTCAGACGCTTCCTGTAGTGCTCTGCGAATCGGAATGCATTCGCATCTGCGTCGAGGGGACGCCGCTGCGGTTCGATGCCGTAATCGACGCAACGGGACGGGCAGCAGTCTGGTCTCGGCCGATCCGGCGACGCGGGAACCAAGTTGCCGATTTGTATGACATTGTGCCGGGACAAAAGTCAGCCTCCGCGAAGATACTGCGCTTGTCTGCCGGATGGGCTTACAGCATCGGATCTCCAGGTCACACTTCCGTTGCCATCCTGTCTTCAGAGAGTCGGAGACGTCAGATTTCCGATTCGTTGATTGAAGCAACTTTTTGTATTTCTGAAAGCTCCGCTCATTATTGCGGTAGGCGGCCGGCATTCACGCAATGGTCCGACAATCCAATCAACGGGAGGAGAATTGCAGTGGGCGATGCCGCCCTCGCGTACAATCCTCTGGCTGGCCAGGGCATTCGATTTGCGCTGTCGAGCGCCATCACGGCTTCGTCGGTCATCAATACCTGGCAAACGGCGCCTTCCCATGCAACCGCGGCGGAGCGATTCTACAGGGCCTTCGTGGCGCGTTCTCGTGACGATCATTTTCGATTTGTTGATCATTGGCAGACACACTCAAGCCCGCCGTCGATAGAGAAAGCCATGCCTGTGCCTGAAGCCGTCACCTTCAGTGATCAAATTGTCCCAGCCGAGATGCAGATGAACGGCGAGATTCGCACCGACCTCGCATTTCGTTTGCCTGACGGTGAGTGCGTACGTTGGGTCGGTGGAACTGATCTGCTTGAATTGCGTAACTCACTCCCGGCAACAATCCGCTTGGCAGATCTAACTGCTCGCCTCACGGCGGCTACAGGTGACCTGTCACGTGCTCGGGCGCTTCTGCAATGGTGTCTGCGAAGCCAGGTCCTGCGTATACCGTGAGAGAACGGTCGATCTTCCTCTTCGAGGACCGATCACATGTAACGCAAGCCCCGGCACCGAGCGTGCTCATAGAGGTTGGAGCGGGCGGTGGGATTCGAACCCGCGCAATGCCAGGATGGAAGCCTGGTGCCTTTCCGCTTGGCGACGCCCGCTCAAGGCTGGTCCAGGGAGTGGGAGTTGAACCCACGGCCTCGCGATTATCGATCGCGCGCTCTGCCAACTGAGCTATCCCTGGATGCAAAATTCAAACTGGTGCCGGGTGCAGGAGTCGAACCCGCATAGCTTGCTTGTAAGACAAGCGTTCTTCCGTTGAACTAACCCGGCCCTTGGTGCAAAACTGGAGCGCGTGATGGGGCTCGAACCCACAGCCTTCGGCTTCGGACGCCGACGCTCAATCCGTTTGAGCTTCACGCGCGTGGAATACAACACTGGAGCCGTCCGCGGGACTTCAACCCACATCTTCATCGTTAGGACCGATGTGCTCTCTGCATTGAGCTAGGACGGCATTGATCATCTGGAGCGCCAGGCGGGACTCGAACCCGCGTTTGACGGCGTTAGAAGTGCCGTGCCTCATCCATCTCAGCCACTGGCGCAAACTTGGTGGAGCCGGTGGGACTTGAACCCACATTGGGATTTCTCCCGCTGATTAAAAGTCAGGTCTCTGCATCCGATTCGAGTACGACTCCAAAGTTGGTGGGTCACCGGGAAGTCGAATCCCGTCCGAGCGATTAAGAGCCGCTTATGCTGCCGTCAACACCCGTGACCCATTGGTGGAGGTACCGGGAGTTGAACCCGGAGACTCGCGCTTATAAGGCGCGGGCTACATACCGATAGCAGCTATACCTCCAAATCTTGGTGGCTGCGGTCAGATTCGAACTGACTACCTTGCGCTTATGAGACGCCTGCTCATCCGCATGAGCTTCGCAGCCTTGGCGAGGGTGGCGGGCATCGAACCCGCTTCATTCGGCTTTGGAGGCCGACGTTCTGCCAGTCTGAACTTCACCCTCATTTTCAAAGACCAAAAGAAAACCCCGACCTGGGTCGGGGTCTGGTGCTCATTGCACGTGTGCACTCAGACCCTCAAGACACGACTCCCCAAATGACCCGCTTGCCGGTCATTCTGACTATGTCGCGTGTGAAGGTCCTAAGCATCATGTCAATTCACCATCAGAACGTCTGAGAAACTGTGGTTCAAATTGTGGAGCGTCCGGCAGGACTCGAACCTGCGTGCACTTCGTTCGTAGCGAAGGCCATCAATCCGCTCTGGCACGGACGCTCAAATCTTTGGTCGGGGAACTCAGAATTGAACTGAGTCCACGTGCTCCCAAGGCACGGATGCAACGCATTACACCATTCCCCGATGGTGCCAGCCCAGCGAGTTGAACGCTGCTCTCTCCGTTTTCAACGGAGCGTATCGACCGCGCATACGCGACTGGCGAATCTTGTGGACCTAGTCGGCTCTGCCCCGACCGCCTCCGCATTGCAAGTGCGGCGCTCTCCCTGAATGAGCTATAGGCCCGAAACTGTGCCAGGGAATTTCACCCCAGCGATTGGGGTGGCCGGTGGGAGTTGAACCCACAAGAGACATGAGTCACAGTCATGCCCGACGTTCCGATAGTCGGCACGGCCACAGTTGGAGCACCTGGGGCTGCTCGAAAACCCATTCTGCTGATTACAGGTCAGCCGCTCTTCCACTTGAGCTACAGGTGCAAACTTGTTGGAGCCGGCAGCAGGACTTTAACCCGCAACCTTCGCCATACCGAGGCGACACTCTGGCATTGAGCTATGCCGGCCCGACTTCAGTAGTACAGATACTTCCTCCATTTCTCCTCGCCGATTCCCGTCTGGCGCATAAAAGCGCGAGAGGTGTGAATCGTCACGCGGCGCGGCTGACGGAGCAATTTCATGCCTGCTTCCGCCGGTGTCCGATCTGCCTTGCGGACGTTGCAGTGGCGACATGCAGCGACCAGGTTCTCCCATGTGCTCAGTCCGCCCCGAGCACGCGGAATCACGTGCTCGAGTTCCAGTTCGCTGCTCAAGAACTTCTCGCCGCAATAATGGCAGATGTGTCTATCGCGAATCAGGATGTTTTTCCGCGAGAGCGTCTGGATCCGCAGCGGCAAACGCCGATACTGGCGAAGGCGAATGACACATGGCAACTGCAGGCCGACATGCACATATCGATCGTGCGTCTCTTCGGCGACAGCAACACCCTTGATGAGCAACACGAGGGCGCGGCGTGCCCGCGTAATGTTCACGGGCTCATAGCTCGCATTGAGCACTAATACCGGCATCGTCATTGCACTCGTCATATAGCCTCTCTTGCATCCTGGAGCTGGCGGCCTCGTTACGAATGAGGTGCATTGCCCTCTCTGCCACGCCAGCAAACACGTACACCTGAATCAAAATCATGGAGCGGCTGGCCGGAGTTGAACCGGCGATCTCCGCGTTGGCGACGCAGTGTCTTACCGCTCGACTACAGCCGCTCATCTTCTGGCTCCGGGAGGGGGATTCGAACCCGTTCCGTCTGCGGTGTCAAAGACCACTGTCCTGCCTCTAGACGATCCCGGAACACGCTCTCCTTCCGTCGTTCAAACACACTTCACTTATCCATGTCAGTTACTCCACTGACATAGTTACTAACTGGCTGGCGAGCAAGGCTTCGAACCTTGACTTCCGCGTTCAGAGCGCGGCATGTTCCCAGTTACACCACTCGCCACCTATGTTGGCTGCGCAGGCGGGAGTCGAACCCGCATAACCCTGATTAACAGTCAGATTCTCTGCCAGTTGAGATACCGCGCAATGTTGCCCAGAAACTAAAAAGCCCCCGACCTTGTGAAGGCCGGGGGCTCGAGTCTCCTGAATTGGAGCTAAATCTCGCTAGTCCGGCCAGAACACGGTAATACCCCACCGCTTGGATTGCGCCGCGGTTGGTATAAATCCGTGATTGACTCGGAGCATCATGACTTTTGTACTTTACCCCGACTTAGTTTCAAAAGTCAAATGCAAACGCTACAACTATTAGTCACTCAGGATCTTGGGTACTACCATTTCGAACAAATTGAGCACAGCGTGAGCGCGGAAGTGCACACAGCGTCACACAATATTTGGTCACGCCGACCAGAGTTGAACTGGCATTCGCGCCTTGAAGGGACGCTGGCCTAACCGTTAGCCGACGGCGTGATAAATTGTTGGCGCGGCCGACCGGATTCGAACCGGCATCTGCTCGATCGACAATCGAGAGCTTTCGCCGTTTAAGCTACGGCCGCGCGTGCATAAAGCTTTGGTGGGTGTGGAAGGATTCGAACCTTCAATGCTCCAAAGAGCCCCAGGGTTACGGCCCGGTAGGGCAAGCCAGTCGCCCCAACACACCCACGCTTGGCGGAGAGGGCGCGAGTCGAACGCGCAAGTCCCAAAGGCACGTCGCGCTTCAAACGGGATGGGCATTCCAAATGCCCAACGCTACCCTGGCGGTAGGAGCAGGACTTGAACCTGCATACGCATCGCTTGCGTGAGCCTCGCCTCCAACGAGGTGCGATACCGTTCCGCTCATCCTACCGACTAGTCAAACTGGCGGAGACGATCCGATTCGAACTCACGCCGGAAGAATTTCAGGCCTTGTTGGGTGAGCTCAAACAGCGAGAACGGTTGCTTGTCGGCTGGAATGACCGGCAGCCGGCGAGGAGAACTCATCCCATTGCGCTGGGTGGACATCGACTTCGTGAAGAACGTGGTCAACGTTACTCACGCAATCTGGCATAACATCGAAGGCGAGACCAAAACCCCCGCTTCGCGGAAACCAGTTCCTCTGCAACCGTTAATGATGGGCTAATTGACCCGTTGGCGCGAATCGTCGCTCTACCGCTCCGATCAGGACTACCTCTTCCCGTCAGTTCAGAGGAACGGAACACAGCCATTGCTCAGAAAGCGTTTACAAGCACCGATTTTCAGGCAATCGAACCAAGATCGAACCATGTTTTCGCGCAGAAAGAAGAGGTCAAAAGAGGCGGGTCGCGAGAGAGCACGACGCGTTTGTTGATCATCCAAAGCCATCTGTCAAGTGGCCCCAGCAAAGATGCCCCATTCGCCGAACGCTGACGGCCGGATCACCATCGACATGTAGAAACTGACGATCACCGAAGGAGGGATAGGCAACCGCGGTCAAGGAACTGCTTGGCGACTTCAGCCAAAACAAGTCTCGCTCCTGCCAAACAGAGCCGGGGGATGTTTGGCGGTATGCTTGGTAGCTGTTGCTCTAAATTATTGATACTTTGTCGATCGTCATGCGATCCGAATCCAATCGTACTCGGGAGATTTCGCTTGCCTCGACCGGGATACACGATCATTATTCTATGCACAACCGATGTCCTCGTTGAAGTACGGCCTTTGGCTGCCCAATACCTAATGGGCCAAGTCTAGCTTTTGACTGAAATGGTTCGGGCAGAATCCGCATATCAAATTAGAAGGCAGCGGAGGCATCGACAGGGATGCCATTACGAGGGCGTGGCATGACCACTATGTCCTCACCGGCGGAGAAGCCTCGGAAACACCCGTTTGGGAATCGAGGCCAATTCTCCGGAGGTTCAACAAGCTTGTGCTGCCGATCGAGACGATCAGGCATCGCTCGGAAAGATGCTTTGCGTCCGAAGGAGGAAAAACAGATGGACACGATACAGAATTCTCTGGAGGCCACGAAAGTTGCGACTCCGGCAACAAAGACAAGCTGGACCATCATGTTGTACATCGCGGCCGATGGTCTCCTAGCTAACTTCGCGGTCGAGTCGCTCAAGCAACTGAGTAAGTCCGCCAGCACAGCTCCCGGTAACGATGACCAGGCAAGTGTGGTTGTCGCGGCCCAGTTTTCCATCGATGCTCCTGGCGGACAGAGTATTCCGCGATATATCTTCAATGACTCCATCGGCGAGACTCTCGGTAGCGGCACTCGGGATCCTCTGAATGCGCCAGATGACATGACAGAGGAGCAGGCGCTGAAGAATTTCCTGAACTGGGTGTATACCAATCCGGAGTGCAACAAGAGCACCCGCTATGCTCTAATTCTCTGGTCACACGGGCCCGAACTCTTCCTTCAGCCCCCTCCGGGCCGTCCGACCGGCGATCCCGCCAGTCTTTACCTAGCTCCCGATCAGTTGAGCCAGGCCCTGAAGTCATGTACCCCCCCAGGGGGTAGCCGCCTTGACATCGTTGGTTTCGATGCCTGCTCCATGAGCATGTTCGAGATGGCCTATGAGATACGAGACCTGGCTGATTATATGGTCGCTTCTCAGGAGGAGGTCCCTGATCCAAGTTTCCCTTATGACCGCTTGATCGAGCTCTTCCGGAAATTCGGAGGAAATCCTGATTCATTGCTGAAAGAAGGCGTACAAGCATATGTCAGCGCCTACCGGGATTCCATCTGCGGCCCAATCACCGGAATGAAACCGGTCACTCTTTCAGCACTTCGTTTGAATAATTGCTCCAGTCTCAAGACTGCCGTGGACGCCCTTGCATCCGCACTCCTGGATGCACAGGACGATGGAGACTTACCGGGTCTGCTAATCGGGGCCCGCCAGAAATCACAAGACTATGCCGGCGGCTTGTACGTTGACCTCGCTGAATTATGCAAGCAGCTCAATGGGCGGCTTAACGGGAGTGGATCAGATGTTAAGAAGCCTATCCGGGCTGCATGTCAGGGCGTGCTGGATGCGTTGGCCGAAGGATCATCAGATTCCCTCATCCTGGAAAATTACTCGGCTGATACGACAGGCAATGGGATTTCGATTTATTTCCCCTATCTCAGCGATGAACAATCCGCACAGGTGGACAAGCCGATGGTGAAAGGTGGACGAGAAACGGTCGGTAAGGGCTTCAGCGTCAGTGACCTCTTGAACAATGCCGCCATCGGTTATCGGATCTCTGCCCGGCGTGACCTGATTATGATCACCGAAAGTTATTACCCGCGTCTGCAGCTCGTGTCTGACAACACTGGAAAAAGCTGGTACGACTTTATAGCCGGCTCGTGGCCGAGAATCCTCATCAAGACGGTTCCGGCAGAACTTGACTTGCGGTATTCGGCCCGTCAAAGTGCTATCAACCTCGTCTCCCATGGGCCCACAATGCTACGTAAATGAACAAGACAGGTTCGCTTGGCACTATGGTTCGCTTTGCATGCACCCTGACTGCACTCGGGCTGGGAGTCTGTGCGGTTAACGTCGCGCAGGTAAACGGAACCGGCCCAACTCAACAGCCAGCCGTTGCCCAGAGGACGGTGGATTACCAGGTCGTACACTCCGCGAAAATGGCCAACCCGGAGACGGAGTTGGAACAAGCGCGGGTGCTGCGCAAAAGACTCAGCGAGCGTGATCTCCGGATGGCTCTTCGTTTGCTTGCAGACAGCGCGCAGAGGTTGGCCTCTTCAGGACTTTTGTACCGAGCAGCTGCTGCAGAACTCGAAGCCGGCGATGTGTATCTCATGATGAGCAGCTATCCACAAGCACTTGTCGCTTACCGCCAGGCACTCAGGATGTCTGAGGGTCGCGTGGATCTGCGGTGCACGGCGCTGAGCCGGATCGCGCGTACTTACGCCAACGTCGGTCGGTTTCCTGATTCGCAGCAGTACTCCGATCAAGCCGTGGCTGTTTGCATGACCATTTCTGATAAGAAAGCACAAGCGGACGCAGTTGAGGCCCAGGGTGAGACGCGCTTCTGGTCGGGCAACATGACCGACGCGATAACCTCGTTTACCCGGGCGCGCGAGCTTGCATCAGAAGTCGAGGATCGCAATGGGCAGGCGCTAGCTACGATGATGCTGTCTGAGGCCGTTAATGCACACGACCGTCCGCAGGCAAACCGGCTGGCATGGTCCGCGCTGACCGACTTCATCGAATCCGGTGATGAATACAGTGCCGCGCGAGCACACTTGAATCTGGCCTATTTTGCCAGCGGCGAAGGGGATTTCGAGGGAGCACGGTGTCACTGCCAAAGCGCCCTGCCCGTTTTCCAGCGCATCGCGGACAAGGACAATGCGGCGATTGCACTGAATATTCTTGGAATGGTTGCCAGAGAGGCTGGCGATCTCGAAGAGTCGTTGAGCGATTACCAGCGTGCCCGGAATGACTTCGCTTCCGTGCAAGACGATTTGGGCGAGGCAGAATCAATCAGCGCGATAGCCGACATTCTATTAAGCCAGCGCAGATACGTCGATCTCGAGCCGCTGTACGCTCGCAAGCTTCATCTGGCTCAAAAAACCTCAAACAATGCTCTTCTGGCCTCCGCTCTTTTGGACCTGGCCGGCGTTTACGCTCGGCAACATCGATACGCGCAAGCTGACGAGACCTATCAGCGAGGCATGGCAGAGTATCGTGTGTCCGGAAACTCCGATGGGGAAAGCATCGCACTGGAGCGAATGGCCAGGCTCCAAGCCGAACAGGGAAGATTCCAGCAGGCCCTTCAGATATTAGGTGAGGCTCAAGCCTTGAGGGATCAGGCTGGCGAGATCGAAGACCTTGCCAGAATTCAATATTCGCGTGCACGAATCTATCTCCAGCTCAATGATCTGGAAAAGGCGCGCTTCGAAATTGAGAAGCCCATCGCTATTATTGAGTCGCAGAGGTTGCGTATCGCGAAATTTGATTCGCGGGCGCACTACTTCTCTTCGGTGCACGAATATTATTCGTTGTACATCCAAGTGCTCATGGCGCTGGATAAGCTCCATCCCGATCAAAAGTATGCGCAATTGGCGTTTGAAGCCGCGGAAAGAAGCAAGGTACGGTCTTTGCTGGATCTGCTCGACAATAGCCAGCAAACCTTTCCCTGTGACACATTGCTGGCGCGTAATTCGAACTCTGCCACGATCGATACGGATAAGGCATCTTCGGAAACCCCAGCGCGGTCCAGTACACAGCCGCTGACCCTGGGTGACGTACAGGCCCAGATCGGAGATGGCAATACGCTCCTGTTGGAATTCGCGCTCGGTGAGGATCGTAGCTTTGCCTTTCTGATAGAAGGGGATAATCTGACGGCTTTTGACATCGGACCTGCAGCGGAGATCCGCAATCGCGTCCGCAGGTTTCGAGAAGTCCTCTTACCGATTGAGACAAAGGCGAATGAGGCGCCGACCGACTATTTGCGAAGACGTGCGGCCGCAAGGAGCACCTTGCTTCTCCAATCAAGAAGGTTGGCAAATCTTCTGCTCGGGCCGGTGCATCTTCCGGCACGAAGACGATTGTTGATCGTGCCTGACGGTTCCCTGCAGTACCTGCCCTTCGCAGCGTTGTCTATCGCGGAGAATGGGCGCGATGCTGTGCCGCTGGTAGAGCTCTATGAATTGGCGATGCTGCCTTCGGCTTCTGCACTTGTGTCCCTGCGCAAGACGGCAGGCAGGAGGCCTCAGCCGGCCGATGAAGTGACAGTCTTCGCTGACCCGGTATTTGAACCGCCAGGAAAGCCAATTCCGGCGTCTGTCTCCAGTTCGTCGGGATCTCCGCGTTCGCGGGAATTGACGAGAGCATTACGCGATATGCGGGACTCACAGTGGATTCCCAACCTCCCGGGCTCGCGGAACGAGGCACTCGCAATTCAGCAGATAACTGGGTCCGCGCGCACACGACTCGTCATGGGTTATGAGGCCAACCGTGAAGCGATCATGGGTAGTTCGATCGCGCGGCAACGGATCATTCATTTCGCAACTCATGGAATGATGGATACTCGTCATCCAGAGATGTCGGGCCTGGTACTTTCAATGTTTGACAAGAGAGGAAAGGCCCAGGACGGGTTTCTACGGCTGAGCGATATCTACAATCTCAAGCTATCTGCCGATCTGGTTGTCCTCAGTTCGTGCGAGTCCGCGTTGGGGAAAGACCTCGGTTCGGAAGGAATCAACGGCCTGCCCAGGGCATTTCTATACGCGGGAGCGCGAAGCGTTATCGCCAGCCTATGGAAGGTGGATGACGAGGCGACTGTGCCCTTAATGAAGATGTTCTATTCCCGGCTCCAGCGAGGTGAGAACCCCGCTCGGGCCCTGCAGGGCGCGCAACTCGATCTGCTCAAGAACGCACGATTGTCGGACCCCTATTACTGGGCCGCATTCGTATTGGAAGGAGACTACCAATGAGGAACGGGCCACTTTGAGGAGCGTGTAGAATTTAAGTCCCATGGATCCTCAGCCAGCCACGGAAAAGCAACGATACCTGACACCGGAGGTGTTTGCGTCGTTTCTTTTCTGGCTGTCAACTGATCCAGCACGGGCGGCCCGAGAATATCTGGACATCAGAAAGACGCTTATGAAGTTCTTTGTCAGGAAGGGCTGCACACATTCTGAGGAGTTAACGGACCGGACGCTCGATCGCGTCGTGCTGATTGTGCATCATGAGCCGAAAAAGTACACCTCGCCAATCTCCCTTTGCTATGGCGTAGGCAGAAAAGTCTTGTTGGAGTATCTCCGGGAGTCAACGCCCGAAGCGTTGGAAGACAAGGATGTTCCGGTGCCCGCTCTGCCGGAGGAGGAGTTTACCGAAGACGAAGTGAATTGCCTAGGCCACTGTCTGGATCAGCTTTCGTCACGTGATCGCGAGCTAATTACGCAATACCACCGGTTCCAAGGCCGTCAAAAGGCTGAGAATCGCAAGCATCTTGCTCAGATATACGGAGGACTGAACAAGCTGCGGATCACAGCCTGCAGGATTCGCGCTCGACTTCACGATTGCATCAGTAGCTGTGTGCAGGGTTCGGCTTTGAACTAAGGAATGCAAGACGGAGTATATAGAAAATCCCATGATCACTGATGCGAACATTCGCGAGTATTTGCTTGGTCGTCTGGATTCGAATCTCGAACTGGTCGAAAGCATCGACGAAAAGATTCTGATGGATCCTGAGTTTTCAATAAGTGTGGATGTGACCGAAGACGAGATTATCGAAGAATATCTAGAAGGTTCCCTTAACTCAGAAGATATGCTAGCAGTAGAAAGACACTTCCTCCGCCCTCCCGAACGGCAGCGCAAGCTCAAAACTGCTCGATTATTCAGCCGATACCTCGAAAGCGAATCCCGCAACGTGACGACGGAGCAGCCAGCACCTGTGCGTAGTCTGTTTAAAGTGTTTCGAGTCGGATGGGCATTGCCAAGTTTCAGAACTTGTGCCGAAATCGCAGCCTCCGCCGTGTTCGTTATTTCGATCCTGACTCTTTCGAATCAACGCCGCGAACTCGATATCGCGAGAAAGCAAGTAGACGAGCAGCTAAGTCAGGAGCGCCAGCGCTCGGCGGCCTCAAATCAGCAACTACAGAACGCTTTACAGTCATTGCAACCAGCAGTCGCGATGCTCAACCTCTTCAGGCCGGGTTTACTGCGTGGGAAACTGGAGCTACCCGAGGTCAAGGTGAGTTCAGGAACCAAGTTGCTCCACGTCGAAGTCGCACTCTCGTCCAGCGCACCCGGGAGCGCTCGTGTCGAGCTGCGACACACCGGAAAGATGGTTTGGTCTCGGGACGGAGTCGATGCTATCGCCGTTCCGGGTGGCGTAATCTTAAGACTGGATATTCCTGCTGATGTCCTTACTCAGGGCACATGCGAGCTTGTGGTAAAGACCGCAGGGGACGGCGCAATATCTTATTGGTTCTCAGTATTAAAGCTCCAGTAGCACGCTTATAACTTTGCTCCAAGCTATCTCTCTAAGAGTCGCGCTTCGGTCTGCTGTCCGTGTGTTCCGTATCTGCCGGACTTATTGCGCAGACCTATGCGTTCGGGAGTTCACGTGATTTTGCGTGAAATGTTTTTCCAAAATGCGCATAGCTAGATGAAGGCTTCCCTAACAGCCAAGTACCGAGTTCACCATGAACGACGAGACCTGGAAGTGTCTTTGGGATATGCCTTGTTGATGCATTTTCAACTTCCCTGAAAATGCGATGTCAACAGCTACAACCCCCAGATGGTGTAGGCGCGAGGGAATCGCCGCCTCACAAAAGGAGAGTCACCAATGAAGCCAATCACAGTAATCGCATTTGCAGTGTGCCTTCTCGCGAGCTTTGCCGTCGTCGGCACTGTGTCGGCACAAGATCATGCTGCCACAGCCACGGTTCCCTTCGGTTTCAACGTGGGGGCTAAGTGGGTTCCTCCGGGGACATACACCATAACTTCGGACGCAGACAGTCCCGAACACATTTTCATACGGAGCGCGGACCGCAAGGTTGTTCTGATGACCATTGCTCAGCCCGACAGCCAAATATCGAATCGGAACAAGCTGGTCTTCACGAGGTATGGCGAACAGTATTTCCTGCACGAGATCCTTTGCTCCGCTTGCGGGATGAACGTCGCTTTCCCCGGCTCCAAGCACGAGAGGATCGTACGGTCCCGCCACTTGGAGGCAGGCCTCTCGCATTCGGGCGACGTGTACCTGGCGCTTTGAAGGAATCCCTGATTCTTACTCTCCTCCTGGCGACCACAGTGTCCGGTTCCGTAAGCCGCGCACGAAGCAAGATCCAGGCGAAGTAGTTTGTCCCCCTTTTTGGGAAATGGATGAAGCGAAGCGGGCCAGATGTCACTAATTGTGGTCGAATCCGGCTTTTTGAACGAAGGCAGTCGAATCAAGACCAGTCAACCTAAGGAGGGTTTTCCATGAAACGGATCCATGCAATCGCTCTGCTGACCATCGCTACTCTTAGCGCTACCGCCGGGGCTCGGGCCCAGGAGCGCGCCGTGATAGCCAACATTCCCTTCAACTTCACCGTTGGCGACAAAGTATTGCCTGCTGGTGAATACTCCCTCTCCTCTTCCTCATCTGGGATTGTCCAGATTCAGAGCGCTAACCACCAACTGTTTGTGAAGGTGACCGCCTCTCACAGCAATCATGAGGCGGAAGCTAGGACAGAATTGGTATTCAGCCGGTATGGAAGCAACTATTTCCTTCACCGGATCTTGGATCCCTCTACGAGCAGCCTGAACTTGGATATTGGCTCCTCGAAGTCAGAGAGGAAAGCGCGTGCCCATCAGGAAGAGGCAAAACTTCCACCGACAGAATCAGTTCTTGTCGCAGCACGATAATCTGCTCCAGATGGAGTTGTGGGCTCCGGGGTTTTCATCCCGGCGCCCAGCTCTGTTTTCCTTTCTCTCGTTCCCAAATCCAAGTTGACGAACGACATTCTTCCAACAAGCTTTAGGCCGCTTGATACATTCCCTTTCTTCGGCCGGTCGTGGAGTGTATGTAAACCAATCGCAGCTGTTCGGACGTCGGCGAAATGGCTGCGCGAATCCGGAATTCCTCACTCCTAAGGAACTGCAGACACTTCTGAAGAGGCTTCAACAACGTGAACGGGCGATGGTCCTCCTCGATGCCAGCATCGGATCGTCGGCACGGCGAATCATGATGAAACGACAAAGGAATTTGCCGACAAGACTTATGACCGTCCGCACGTGATGGAATTGCCCAGACATCGCGAAACGTTCGCTAGGCGCCTGCGAGCCGTGGCGTTGCGTTCGCGTGCCTCAGCAAGAGTGATCTCCGGATAGCTGCCAGGTGCAAGCTGCTTCTCAGCCCCTTGGAAGCGGTACTTCCGGCGCCAGAACTTTCTACCGGTGGGAGTGATCAGAAGATGCAGGCCGCCACCGTCAAAAAGTTTGTAACTTTCGAGCAAGGTTGCGAGCGCCGAATTGCGGTATCAGTCAGAGCCGTCTTTTACGCCTCCAGTTCAGGTGGAAGTTTGAAATGTCCCCAATCCCGAAATCTATGCCCCCACACATACCCCCATTAATTAGGAGTTGGCATCCACAATACCCATTGGACACAAAAAGACAGAAGCCGCTGATTTTTCAGCGGCTTAGCTTGGCCTATTGGATTTCTCTGGATGTCTTTGAATCTAATCCTGGTAGGCACGACTGGATTCGAACCAGCGACCTCTTCCGTGTCAAGGAAGCGCTCTAACCAACTGAGCTACGCGCCTGTAATGCGACAGACATTAGTAGTCTACCAGCATCAATGGAGCGGGAAAAGAAGATCAGTGCTGCGGGAAAAGAAGAGCTGTCGCCGCAACTTCTGAATGCTGTACCATCTATCAACGAAACGTTGACGCTTGCAACTCCAAGGTCCGTCGAGGCTTGCAAGATCGAAACGGGCAGGCGAGGCGAGATCACAACGTCTCAGAAGCTGCGCTTCGATGACTGAGGTCCCAACCACGCGCCGGAACCCGCTGCGTACAGCGCCAAACCTACTCACGGTGATGCGCATCTGTCTGGCACCCTTTCTGGTGGCCGCAATCCTTGAAAACCGGTTTAGCCTGGCGTTTGCGCTGTTCATTGCGGCTGGTCTTTCGGATGCACTGGATGGATTACTGGCCAGGATGTTGAAGCAGCGCACCAGCCTGGGGCAGTATCTGGATCCCATTGCGGACAAACTTCTCTTAAGCACTTTGTTCCTGGTCCTCATGTACAAGGGCCTCATGCCTACGACGGTGACAGTGCTCGTGTTTGGCCGCGACGTCGGCATCCTGCTTGTCGCGGCCGTCCTTTACGCCGTGGTGGGGCGACGAGAGTTTGGGCCGAGCATCTTCGGCAAGGCGAACACGGTTGCCCAGGTTGCGGCTGTGGCATTTGTGCTGCTGCACCAACTGACGACTGCAAAATGGGTCGTCATACTGCGCCTGGTGGCGCTGGATGCGACGGTCGGACTCACCATCGTTTCAGGGCTGCACTATGCGTGGATGATCGCATCACACCGCAGTAGCGCCCAGACCAATCCACCCGGCGCGAATTGATGCGGCACTGCCGCCGGAGTCAACGTTAATACGGTTGATTTGTTGACCAAGTCAATGTGATGGGCCCCCGGATTCTTTTGCGAATCCGCCTCATTCGTCCTCGATTTCTTCTTTCTTTTCGGCAGATTCTTCAATCGCCATGTCGTGAAATTCGTCGGAATCGAAGACATCGCCACATTCGAGGCATTCAACGTACTCGGTGTCTTCTTGGCGGGAGACAATTCGAACCCTAGGGTGTTTGCAGGCGGTAACCATCGTATTGGGCAGGCTTGGATTTGAAAACTCTTTGCCGCAGATTGTAGCGAGCTTTTCGACAATTTCAAACGGCATTTTGGTGAATCTTTGTCTCTGAGGAAACGCAAGCGAGGAAATGGCTTGTCTTGAGCACGTAGTTCCCTGAACCCTATCTCTATTAACAAAGTCCCTGTCTTCAATAGTCGTCCAGAGATAATTGACTGCAAACTATTCTTTATATTTAAGTTAGCCAAAGAATATTCTCAGCATTGGACTTACGGGGCTTTCCCGTTTCACAGTTTCACAGTTTCGCGGACCCAAATTTGAGAGTGGATAACGGAAGAACTAACTCACTGATTAGTTTATGGTTAAGCAATTTTAAAACGTGATTTTTGGCGCTTTTTGGCGGCATTTTGACACTTTTTGCGCCGTTTTGGGCATGTGTAAGGCTTAGCACCCCTGTGAAACTGTGGTGAGCACCCAAATCAGATGAGTGGTCGAAGGTTCGCCGCTTGGGAAGATCAGAAGAGTGGTCGAGGTTTGCCGCATAGATTCAGGATAGGCCGATCGGCGAAATAACCTGCAAAAGTGGGCAAACTTTTTGCCCTTTTCTTTGAGCAAGTTAGGCGATGATGATGGGCTCAGGGACTTGACGTCTCGTGGCGAACCCAATGCTACCGGGTTGGCTATCTTCGTGAGGAGTCGTGAAGGACGTGGGGATGGCTTGCACGCCAACCATGGCGTGGAGGACCTTCTTCGAATTGGGCATCGGAAGATTGAAAAGCCGACATAATCGGTCGTATACTAAATACGGACTGAAGAAGTCGCATATTATGCTGAAGCTTACCAAGAAGGCCGATTACGGGCTGATGGCGCTGAAATACCTGGCGGAACACCCGGAAACGGTTGCCCTGAGCGCCAAGGACATTGCCGATGCATACGGCATCCCGTCGCAGCTGCTGGCCAAGATTCTGCAGCAACTGACGAAGTCGGGGTTGCTGAAGTCGCACGCCGGAATGAACGGTGGGTATGCGCTCTCGAAGCCGGCGGTGTCGATTTCGGCTTACGAGGTAATCCTGGCAATCGATGGACCGTTTTTTATTACCTCGTGTACGAAAGGCGCCAAGGGATGCGACCTGACGCCGAGTTGCACGATCAAAGAACCGCTGGCGCGAGTGAACGAAACGATCGCGGGCGTATTGAAAAGCATCAGCATTCAAGACCTGGCCGAGCATGAGCATCCGCCAGGGCACGTCCTGGAGCCGAAGCTGGTTTCGCTGACGATTTAGCTAACTCTCCGCACGAAGCGGAGCAGCAACAACGATGGAGAGGTCGGGATGAGTACAGTTACGAGTCACGTTGAAGTGCCGGAAGGTGTCACGCTGCCTATCTATATGGATAACCATGCCACCAGCCCGCTGGATCCGCGCGTGCTGGAAGCGATGATGCCCTATTTCACAGCGAAATTCGGCAACGCGGCGAGCCGGAACCACTCGTTTGGCTGGGAGGCCGAGCAGGCCGTGGAGACCGCGCGCGAGCAGATCGCGAAGCTGATTGGCGCGACGGCAAAGGAAATCATCTTTACCTCGGGCGCAACCGAGTCAAACAACCTCGCCATCAAGGGCATCGCGGAGATGTATCGCGAACGCGGCAACCACATCATCACGCAAGTTACCGAGCACAAAGCCGTGCTGGACACGTGCAAGCGCCTGGAGAAGTACGGCTATCGCGTGACGTATCTTCCGGTGAAGGCTGACGGGCTCATCGATCTCGAAGACTTGAAGCGCGCCATTGACGACAAAACAATCCTCGTCTCGATCATGGCGGCCAACAACGAGATCGGCGTTCTGCAGCCCATTCGCGAGATCGGCAAGATCTGTCATGAGAAGAATGTCCTCTTCCACACCGATGCGGTGCAGGCGGTGGGCAAGGTTCCCGTGAACGTGCTCGCCGACAACATCGACGTGCTGTCGCTCTCGGGCCATAAAATCTACGGGCCGAAGGGCGTGGGCGCTCTCTATGTTCGGCGTCGCAATCCGCGCGTGCAGATTGCCGCGCAGATCGATGGCGGCGGCCACGAGCGGGGCATGCGCTCGGGCACTTTGAATGTTCCCGGTATCGTGGGACTCGGCAAGGCATGCGAAATCGCCAACGCCGAGATGGAGAACGAAGCTGCCTATCTCCGTGGCCTGCGTGATCGCTTGAATGACAAGCTCCAATCAGAGCTCGACTACATTCACGTGAATGGGTCAATGGAGCGCCGGCTCCCAGGCAACCTGAACGTGAGCTTCGTTTATGTTGAGGGCGAGTCGCTGCTGATGGGGATCAACGATGTCGCCGTATCCAGCGGCTCCGCATGCACGTCGGCGACGCTCGAGCCCTCGTATGTGTTGAAGGCTCTTGGGCTGGGCGACGATGTTGCGCACAGTTCTATTCGATTTGGTTTGGGCCGCTTCAACACGCAAGCCGAAGTGGATTATGTTGCGGCGAAGGTTATCGACATTGTGAAGAAACTACGTGAGCTTTCACCGCTTTACGAGATGGTGAAAGAGGGAATTGACCTGACCAAGATCGAGTGGCAGGCGCACTAGAAGCGAGTGGTCAGTGAACAGGGATCAGTGGTCAGTAAATGCGCCTTGAATTTAACGTAGCGCATCCAATGATCGACGGATCCGACCGCTGACAAGAGGTCAAGGATTTTCAAGAAACGCGGCTTCCCCGCGGGAAGGAATTTGGAAAATGGCATACAGCGATAAGGTCGTAGATCACTACAACAACCCGCGCAACGTGGGTACGCTCGACAAGAGTTCCGGCGATGTAGGTACAGGTCTCGTCGGCGCTCCCGAGTGCGGCGACGTGATGCGCCTGCAGATCCGCGTGAACCCGGAGACGCAGGTTATTGAAGAAGCGAAGTTCAAGACCTTCGGCTGCGGCTCGGCGATTGCCAGCTCTTCGCTTGCCACCGAGTGGATCAAGGGTCGCAAGGTGGAAGAAGCTCTCACGATCAAGAACACCGACATCGTGAAGGAGCTTTCGCTTCCACCAGTCAAGATTCACTGCTCGGTGCTGGCAGAGGACGCCATCCGCGCAGCTATCGGCGACTGGAAGAAAAAGAACGGCGTCGCGGAAAACGTGGCTGTGGCTGCTGAAGCCAAGTAAGAGCAGCTCTTAAGGCAAGAAGGAACCAATGTCGAACTTTGTATCCATCGAATCGAAGCCGGCGCAGGGCGCAAGCGCTGCACCGGCGCAGCCGGAGGCCAAGCCGGCTGGTGGGCCTGTCGCGCAGGGCCTGCAGGTTACCGACCGCGCGGTTAAGCGCATTCGTGTGGCCATGGAAAAGGAAGGCGTGTCGCCGGCAGAAGGCGGATTGCGCCTCGGCGTGATGGGCGGTGGCTGCTCAGGGCTTTCGTATTCGATCAAGTTCGACACACGCCCACGCGAGCGGGACCGCATTTACGAGTTTGACGGCGTGCGCGTCTTCGTCGATCCCAAGTCGTTCGTCTATTTGCACGGCATGACGCTGGACTATGAAGAGACACTGATGCGGCAGGGCTTCAACTTTATCAATCCGAACTCCTCGCGCTCCTGCGGCTGCGGTTCGTCCTTCTCTTAGTCCTCCGCCCTGGAGTCAGTTCATGTTGAAAGTTCTCGATTCTGCAGTACCGGTCGCGTGCTGGTCGTGCGCCGTTGCGCACAATGATGCGACGTTGTTCTGTCCGCATTGCAGCAAGATTCAGCCTCCTCCGGGCGGGGACTATTTTTCTGTCTTCGGACTTGTGCCGCAGCTCGACCTCGATCTGGGTATGCTTGAGCACCAGTTCCACAAACTCAGCCGCAAGCTGCATCCCGATCGGTTCGCGCGCGCACAAGAAAACGAAAAGCAATGGAGCCTGGCCGACACCGCGCTGCTCAACGATGCCTATCGCACGTTGCGAAATCCGATTCGACGCACCGAGTATCTGCTGAAGTTGCACGGGGCTGAGATTGGCGAGGAGCATGCCGGCAAGGATCGCAAAGACCCGTCGCGTGTGCCGGCGGACCTTTTGGAAGAGGCATTCGATCTGAACATGCAGCTTGAAGAGATGCGCATGGCGAAGAAGATGGGCGACACCGATCCGGAGTTGCAATCGAGTCTCGAACAGGCGAAAACAAAGTTTGACGGCTTGCTCGATGAAGTCGACCGCGACCTGCGCGCGCAGTGGAAGGTATGGGATGTGGGTGACGAAAACGTCCGCCAGGAATCGCAGAAAAAGATGGTGGCGCTGCTCGATCGCCGGCGCTATATCAACAATCTTGTCCGCGACGTGACGGAAACACTGGGAGCCTAAGAGAATCATGGCAGAAGGACGCGTAGTTGGAATTGACCTGGGAACAACGAATTCCCTAGTCGCTTATATGGAGGGCGATAAGCCGGTGGTCATTCCCGGCGTCGACGGCTCGAACCTGGTGCCGTCGGTTGTAGCTCTCGATCCCATGCCGGCGGACGGCGGCAGGCCCACCGTTACCGTGGGCAACAGCGCACGCCGCGTGCTGATCGAGACGCCCGAGCGCGTCATCTACTCTGTGAAGCGCCTGATGGGACGCGGGCTCGAAGAAGTGCAAAGCGAATTGAAGCTGTTTCCGTTTCGCCTTGCGGACGACGTGGAGGCCGGCGAGGTGCCGCGCATTCAGCTTGGCGAAATGCGGTTTACGCCGCCGGAGATTTCGGCGTACATTCTGCGACAGCTCAAGCGGAATGCAGAGCGCTTTTTCGGGTCGCCGGTATCGCAGGCGGTGATCACGGTTCCCGCGTACTTCAACGACGCGCAGCGGCAGGCGACAAAAGACGCGGGCCGCATGGCCGGGCTTGATGTGCTTCGGCTGGTGAACGAGCCGACGGCGGCAGCGCTGGCCTATGGACTCGATCGTGCCAAGGAAGGCACGATTGCGGTTTATGATCTCGGCGGCGGGACTTTCGATATTTCGATTCTGAAGCTGCGCGATGGAATTTTCGAAGTGCAGTCGACCAATGGCGATACGCATCTTGGCGGTGATGACATCGACAATCTGCTGCTGGCGATTGCGCTCGATGAGATTCACGCCGAGCACGGTGTGGATCTGCGCAAGCATCCCGGCGCGGTGCAGGCGATCCGCAAGGCCGCGATTGACGCGAAGATCGCGCTTTCTGCAGAGAGTGTTGCCCGTTTCGATATTGAGCTGCCGAATGGCGATCGCTACCGACGTGAGATTCCGCGTGCTGTTTTCGAGCAGTTGATCGAGCCCGTTCTGAACCGGACAGTTGGACCGTGTAAGCAGGCGATCACCGATGCCGGCATTACGCCAGAGCAGATCGATGAGGTTGTGCTCGTGGGCGGGTCGACGCGGATTCCTGCGGTGCGCAGGCTGGTGGACGACCTGTTTCATCTCGGCGCGCGGGGGAAGAAGCCGCACATTGAATTGAATCCGGATGAAGTGGTGGCGCTCGGTGCGGCGGTGCAGGCTGACATTCTGGCGGGCGCGTCTAAGACGACGGAGGAGATGTTGTTGCTGGATGTGACGCCGCTTTCGCTGGGGATCGAAGCGCTTGGCGGGACTGTGGCTAGGATCATTCAGCGCAATTCGACGATTCCGGCGTCGGCGACGGAGCATTTCACCACAGGTGTTGACGGACAGACGAATGTCGCGATTCATGTGGTGCAGGGGGAGCGCGAACTTGCGGCGGATTGCCGATCGCTGGCGCGGTTTGATTTGAAGGGGATTCCGCCGATGAGCGCGGGGTTGCCGCGGATCGAAGTGAAATTCCTCATTGATGCTGACGGGATTCTGCAGGTTTCCGCGCGGGAGCAGCGCAGCGGCAAGGCAGCGCAGATCGAAGTGAAGGCTACCTATGGATTGACGGACGAGCAGGTCGAAGGGATGATTCTGGATTCGTTCGATCATGCGGAAGAGGATTTTGCAAAGCGGCTGCTGATCGAGGCAAAGATTGAAGCTGATACGATCCTCTCCAAGGTCGAGATGGCGCGAACCCACCCCGCGTGGGGACAGTTGCGCGGCGAAGAGATTGGAGTGATCGATGCGGCGCGCGACAGGCTTGCCTCGGCAAAGGCAGGAGACGACCTTAGCACAATCCGTGAGGCGACCGTTGCACTTGATCGCTCGACGCAACGGCTGGCTGAATTGATGATGGATGCCGCAGTCGGATCAGCTATACGCGGCAAAACGATGGGCGCCGCCGATGAAGAGCTGGGCGAAGAAGTGACCGCGCCGCATCCGATGGCGCGTGCGGAATTCAAGTGAGAGTGGTTGAACGAGATTTGAGGGTCGATATATGAGCGAAGTGAACACTACAAACATTCCGCCGGAGAAGCTGGTGCGGGTTACGTTTATGCCTGAGGGCAAGACTGTCGAATTCGAATTCGACACCATGCCTTATGAGCATCATGGCAAACCGATGTCGTTCCTCGACGTCGCGGAGAACTTCGGTATTTTTCTCGATCACGCTTGTGGCGGCGTTTGCGCCTGCACCACTTGCCACTTGTGGATCAAGGACCAGGAAGGCATCAGCCCTGCCGACGACGACGAACTCGACCGGATGGATATGGCGGCCGATCAGCAATTGAACTCGCGCCTTGGCTGCCAGGCGGTCATCACCAAGCCTGGTAACTATGTGGTCGAGATTCCCAAGTGGAATCGGAACTACACGTCGGAAGGCAAACCGCTGGCAATGGCCGAGAACAAATAGAAAAAACGAAGAGGAAAGCATGCCCCGCGAAATCATGTGGACCGACTCCGAGGAGATCGGCATTCAATTGCAGGAGAAGTTTCCAGAGGTCGATCCGCTGACCGTGCGGTTCACGGATCTGCACAAATACGTGACGGAGCTTGAGGGCTTTGCGGATGATCCGGCAAAGTCGAACGAAGCGCGGCTTGAAGCGATCCAGATGGCGTGGCACGAAGAGTTCAAGGACGCGAAGGGCTGATTTGGGCCCTGGTCGCGATGTCAGGAATCTCCGCAGTTAAAGATGTTGGCTATGTTCTCCCTCGGGTACCGGAGATACCCCTATTATCCCCTCTCTTTCAGGAAGTTTATTCGATTCATGGGTTTAAAGCGAGACCCCTCGCCAGAGTCCTCTTCCTATTGAAGTTCGCTATAGAGTCCTCTCGGCAAAGGAGTTAAGGCTGGGGACGGGAGGGAGAGACCCGGAGAGCAGCGGCTTAGGAACGCAGAGTCGGGCACGGTGGGTCTGATTTTGCTGCTTCTGATCGGACACAACTCCATTGTGCGCCGGAACCGGGAAATTATCTGCAAAGCTGCGCCGGGAAAATTCTGAATGGAATGAGGGACTTGGCGGGAAGATTGAGAAAAGAGGCTTGACGCCGATATTTGCGGGCGGCCGTTATTCTGGTGCGAATCAACTAATGGACGATGGGTTGCTAGTCGCGCCAGGTTTCGGCCCAGCTAAATGAAGCTTCGAAGTGCTGGAATTCCTGTTTCTGTCCTGGGACGAGATAAACACTGACTACATCGAAGCGGACCGGCGGAGCAGTGGTCTGCGGAAGCTGGCGCAGATAGCGGCGCGCGAGGCGGCGGAGCACGTTGCGCTTGTGGTTGTCGACGGCGGTCTCGGCGGGGGTGAGGTCGCGGGCTGTGCGGGTTTTTACCTCGATGAAGCAAAGCATGGGGCCGTCCCAGGCAATCAGATCGACATCGCCGGGGACTTCGCCTGAGGACCATCGCCTCGCGACGATGGTGTATCCCTTGCGCTGCAGATAGAACAGCGCAGCGTCTTCGCCATCAATGCCTACCGTGAGATGAGCGGGCAGCGCATTCCGTCCACGCTTGCTGGCAACCTTATTGAGTCCGGCGAGCGATCGCTCCGCCAAGCTGACGCGCATCTCTCTGAGATTCATTGCAACCATTCTCAGCTGATTGGAGAGAAGGTGCAAATCGCTTCGGTACAGCCGCTTTCGCGGGGCCGCGCCGAGCGTCACGGGTTTGAATACAACGGTCACGGCACATTGTCGCTGTCGAGGTCCGCTCACGAAGCGGAAATTTATGCACGTGTAGCCGAATTGGCTAGCGCGTCTAACCTTGGAACACACGGCAATGCTGCATCGCGGCGATCTGCGAGACGAGTATTTTATCGAGCATTGGCGCGTTTTTCTTTCCTCATTCGTCTATTCCGATACGGAGTTAATGGATCGAGCGCTGCGGCTGTCGCAGGAGCGGTTTGAGTGCGTTGCTTGTTGTATGCCGCTCACTGGGGACCGCTCCGTAGCATCGTGGCAGAGCTGCGACAGACCGACAGCAGTTGTGGATGTCGCTGCGCTACACCCGGAAGGAATGAAAATCGCTGCTGGTCAGATCGTGCTTTCGCACCCGAGCGGAGCTTGGATGGGGCACCTTCGTTCGTGCTGATGTCATTTTCACGGCAGATTCCTGCCATACAGTCGTCACAAAACCAAGCTAGACTCTCGAATTTCTTCGAGAATGTTGGAGGGCTGTCCAGTACACGTACCCAGGGGAGACAGGTATGCAGACTCTGCTTCAGAACATCCGTTTCAGCTTCCGTATGCTGGCGCGAAACCCCGGCTTGACCGTCACGGTTCTGCTTACATTGGCCATCGGCATCGGTGCGAACACCGCCATCTTTACTGTCGACTATGCGACGCTCCTGGCTCCGCTGCCCTATCCGCAACCCGATCAGCTGGTGATGGTCTGGTCAAAAATCCAGACCTATCACAATGGAGTTGCCGCAGGCGACTTCCTCGACTGGAAGCAGCAGAACACGGTGTTTCAGGATCTTTGCGCCTGGTCCGGCACCAGCTTCAACCTGGCCACCAAAGACAAGCCGGAATACGTCAATGGGACTCGAGAGACGTACAGCATGCCCCAGATGATGGGTGAGCCGCTCCTCATGGGCCGCTACTTCTTGCCGGAAGAAGGCGTGGCCGGCCGCGATCACGTCGCCATCCTCACCCATAAGCTGTGGGTCAAACTGGGCGCGAATCCTAACATCGTCGGCACCACCCTGCGGATGGATGGAGCGCCCTACACCGTCGTCGGAGTTCAGCGCCCCGGCATCTTCGATCGCCAGGAACCGCAGCTGACGGTTCCCCTGGTCTTCAAGCCGGAACAGGTCAACCACGACTTTCACTGGCTCCTCGTCATGGGACGTCTTAAGCCGGGAGTCACCCTGAAGCAGGCGCAACAAAACATGGACTCCGTTACTGCCCACATCGCACAGGTTTATCCCAAAAGCGACACGGGCTGGAACTCCTATGTCGAGGGACTTAAGAACGATTTTCTGCCCAAAGAGCGCATCAAGATGCTCTGGCTGCTGCTGGGTGCCGTCGGGTTCGTGCTGCTGATTGCCTGCGTGAACGTCGCCAATCTGCTGCTCGCGCGCGGCATGGCGCGGCAAAAGGAACTAGCCGTTCGTGGCGCGCTCGGTGCCGGCCGCAGCACCATCTTCGCCCAGCTTCTTACGGAAAGCCTGATCCTTGCTCTTGCCGGCGGAGCCCTGGGAGTCGGCGCGGGTTACGCCATGCTGCAGGGCCTCGTCCTCGCCATGCCGCGCAATACACTGCCCAGCGAGGCCGATCTGCGCCTCAACATTCCCATCCTGCTCTTCGCTCTCGTCGCCACCACGGTGGCTGGTCTTCTGGCCGGCTCCGCTCCCGCCTGGTATGCATCGCGCGTCGATCCCGCCGAGATACTGAAAGAAGGTGGACGCGCCGCCACCAGCGCCGGCAAGCATTTCCTGCGGCGAATTCTGGTCATCGGCGAGTTCGCGCTTGCGCTCGCTCTGCTCGCGGGCGCCGGCCTCACCATTCACAGCTTCTGGAATCTCGCTCATGTCGATCTTGGCATCAAGACCGACCACGTTCTCAACTTCTTTCTACCGGTGCCGGAAACCCGCTCCAAAGATCCTCAAGTCATCTCCGCCTACTACCGCGACATTCTCGCCCACATCGCTGCTGTTCCTGGCGTGCAACACACCGCTGCGATGACAGGCCAACCGCCCTACGGGGCGGGCTTTGGCATGCCGTTCATGCTCGAAGGCGGCCAGACCTACGCAGATCCGTCGCAACGGCCAGGGACCGGCTTCGGCATGGTGACTCCGGATTACTTCAAGGCCTTTGGCGTTCAACTCATCTCGGGGCGCGGTTTCACTGATCAGGACGCGGCAGCCACGGTCAAAGTGGCCATGGTGAACCAGGACTTCGTGCACAAATACCTGCAGGGCAAGGACCCTCTTCGTCAGCGCGTGCTTGTCGAAGAGCTGATTCCCGGCGTCACCAAGTTGGGCGGATATATTCCATGGCAGATCGTCGGGACCTACCACAATGTGCACATGGCGGATCAGCGCGACGAAAACCCCGAGATGCTCATCCCCTTTTACCAGATCCCCTGGCCGCAGGCGGGCTTTGCAGTGCGGACGTCTGAGAACCCGTCTGCGATGCTCAACAGCATCTCCGCCGCGGTGCACCAGGTCGATTCGAGCGTCGCCCTTGCCGAGCCCAAGACTCTCGACGAAGTCGTCGACGAATCTATGGCCAACCAGCGATTCACACTCATCCTCTTCACCAGTTTCGCGGCTGTTGCCTTGTTTCTGGCCGGACTCGGCATCTATGGCGTGATGTCGTTTTCCGTGGCCCAGCGTGCGCACGAAATCGCGCTTCGCATGGCTCTGGGCGCCACGCGCCATCGGGTTGTCAGCCTCATCATTCGTGATGGCGTGGCTCTCGCCGCGATCGGACTCGGTCTTGGCCTGATCGGCGCCTATTTCGTCGGCCGCGCGAGCTTCAAAATGGCTGTCGCGATCGGTCCTAAATCGGAAACCTCGATCACCGAGAGTCTATTTGCGTTTCTCGAAAATTACGATGTGCTGCAGCGGCAGGGTCTCTACTGTACGCACGCGCACCAACCCGACCGCATTCATTTCCTTCTCCAGTTGCTCAACTGACATTTTGTGTACTTCTTTGATGGGGACTCGAGGGTCTTCCTTCCGATATTCGACAAAGACTATTCGACCGCCTGGCTTCAGCGCGTCGCGAACCTTCGTCATCACCTCAAATGGATAAGCCATCTCATGATAAACGTCCACCAGAAGCACCAGGTCCACGCCTGTTACGGGCAAGTGAGGATCGATCTCGCTGCCCTGCACTACTTTCACGTTCGTGGCTTTCAGAGCGGCCGCACGTGTTCGGAGGGTATTTAGCATCGCCTCCTGGATCTCGACAGCCAGCACCTTGCCAGTTCCGCCTACTTTTGGCGCCATTCGGAATGTGAAATAACCCGATCCTGCGCCCAGGTCCGCAACGACTTCCCCGGGACGAAGATCCAACGCGTCGATTACCTTGGCAGGATGCTCCTCTTCTTCGCGCTCACGCCGGTCCAGCCACTCAATGCCACCTGGGCCCATCACCTCAGCAATTTCCCGTCCCATATAGAACTTCCCCGTACCGTTGGGGTCATGGTTCGCCCGGGTCTCGTAGAGCGGTCTTGTTGATGGATTGGGAGGCCCATCTTGCTGAAGAACCGGGCAAGCCAGAACGCCTGGCAAGACCGCGCAATCCCGGGCTAACGAGCCATTTGGGCCAGCCAGGAAAAATGCCGCAATGAAGGTGGAAACAAGCATGCATCGCGTAGGATCGACAATCACAGACATCTCCAGAGTGTGGGCACTGCTCTCTGCCAACGATAGCCGGTTGTAGCGGGTGCGTGATCGGCCGCCAGAGGCTATGGTCGCTTCGACGGCAACAGCGCTTACTTGGTCGCCGGGGACGAACTTCCTGCGCTCCGGAACGGCAGTCGGACTTGGAGCACCCGCTCTCGGGTGCGCTCCTCGGAAAGGTTGCGTGCGCGTGCGCGCAGCAAGTCGTCGAGCGAGATCATCCCAACTATTCTGCGATCTTCGTTGCTATCCACAACAGGCATCCGCGTGTAACCTGTCTCTGCCATTCGATAGACGACGGTCGACAGCGGTTCTTCGGCAAACGCCATGATCGGGTTGGGGCGCGCAAGATCGCACATCCGAGTCGATTCGCCGCGGTGGGAGGCCAGGTCTTTGCGCGTGATCACTCCGCTCAGCCGGCGGTCGGCTCCGATAACAGGATAAAGATGCTGCCCACGTGGAGAGTGGCCGTCCTTCACCATGCTCCGTGCCTCGGCAATCGTGCCGGTACCCTCGAATGCTATGAGTCTGGTGCGCATCACTTCGCGAACGAAGATAACCTCCAACGGGTCCACACTGTATTCGCGGCTGAGATGAAATCCCCGCCGCGCCACCTTCTCGGTTAGAATCGAGCGCTTCAACACCAGGACGGTGAATGTGTGGGCGATGACGGCTGCAACCAGCAGCGGCAGAATCATGTTGACATCGTGCGTTAGTTCAATTGCGAAGACAATTCCCGTGAAAGGGGAGCGCATGGTGCCGCCGAGAATCGCTCCCATGCTAACGAGTGGCCAAAATCCGGCGCCCGCCGCAGGAAGAAACGATGCTTCAAGGCCGCCCAACGCGCCGCCCATCATCAGCAACGGAGCCAGAACTCCCCCAGAGGTGCCCGACCCCAGCGAGACAGCCCAGATGGTGGATTTCACCAGAAGAACGCCTAGCAGCAGGCCGATAGTTCCGTTGCCCTGGAGGAGCGATCCGATAGTGTCGTAACCCACGCCGAGCGCCTGCGGAAAGATCAAGCCTCCCACGCCAATTACGAGACCTCCGATTGCCGGCCACCACATCCAGTGAATCGGCAGCTTGGCGAAGGCGTCTTCAGCTGCATATACGGCGCCGGTCAGCAGCGCGGAAAGCGCGCCCGCGAGAATACCGCAAACAACGCAACCCAGGAGCCCGGCTGGACCGATAAACACCGGATGCGCCGGTGTGGGGAACAGCGGACCGAGACCAATGAGGTATCGCCGTCCAGCGCCAGCGGTGGCACTGGCCAGCGCCACCGGAATGAGGCTGCGCGGCTTCCATTCAAAGAGCAGCAGTTCGACCGCGAGGAGGATCGCCGACAACGGCGCTGCGAAGGTGGCAGACATGCCTGCCGCTGCGCCGGCCACCAACAGTGTTTTCCGTTCAACGCTTGTGAGATGGAAGAACTGTGCGATCATCGATCCGAAAGCACCGCCGGTCATGATGATCGGGCCTTCCGCGCCGAAAGGTCCTCCGGTTCCAATCGATAACGCCGCCGACAGAGGTTTGAGAATGGCCAGCCGTGGCTGCACTTTGCTTCCGCCGATGAGAATGGACTCAATGGCTTCCGGGATGCCGTGGCCGCGGATTCGCTCCGAGCCGTAGCGCGCCATCAAGCCAATGACTAATCCGCCGGCGACTGGCACCAGGACAGCCCACCAACCAAGGTGATTGCCTGCGGGCGAGACCATCGCAGTGCCGATACGCTGGTAATAGAACAGATTGGTAAAGAGTCCGATCAGGCGTAACAGCGCGAGCGCGACATACGCGGCAATCACGCCGATTACCATCGCTAACCCAGCGATAGGCAGCACTCTGATGGTGGTCGTGAAATCGCCCAGCTTCCTAAGTTCTTTCGAGAGCTTCATGCGCCGTCCAGCACCTTCCGTAGTGTTTTCATTAATTCGGGGCCACCATCCAGGAGTTCGTCGTGGTGTGCAATCGACAGGTTGTGCAACTGAGATTCCCCTTTTGGGGTAAGCCGAAGCAGCACTTCACGATGGTCATCTTCTCCGGGGACACGCTTCACCGCGCCGTGTTCTGCCAGCCGGTTAACAAGTTCCACCGCACTGTGATGGCGAATGAGCATCCGCGAGGCCAGCTCGCCGATAGTTGGCTTCACGCCGTCTGGCAGGCCTTTGATGGCCAGGAGAAGCTGGTGCTGTTGCGGCTCGATTCCGTTACGACGCGCCTGGTCTTCACTGAACCGTAGAAACCGACGGATTTGATATCGAAACTCCGCCAGCGCTTGAAACTCACGGATAGTCAGGGGTTTTGTTCTTACTGCCACAGATATATCGTAGCACGATATGCATTCAGGCTCAATCGACGCCGATCACCTCAGGATCGGAAGAGATGCGCCGGCCAGAGGAATCGCTACGTACTGGATTCGCTGACGCAACGCACAAAGAGACGGAATCAGAGAGGCGAATCGGCGATACTCCGTTGGCGTCTCGAAAATCCCGCCATATGAGCCAAACGAAAATGAAAGGCCGGGGCAGCTTCGCCCCGGCCTTTGTTGCTTGCGCCGCTGCACCTTGTTATCGGTTGACGCCCGCCAATTCACGCGTTGCGGCCGATTCTTTTTCAACCTGCGACAAACATTCTTCAAGAATGTCGAGAGCAACGGTGGCTTCATCCTCAGTGACGATCAGCGCAGGGCAGAGGCGGATGGAAGTCTCTCCGCAGCCGAGGATCATCAGGCCTTTTTCGAAGCAGAGGGTTTCGACGCGATTCCGCAGAGCAGTTGCGGGCTCGCGCGTGGTTTTGTCCTTGACTAGCTCGACGCCGATCATGAGGCCGCGCCCACGTACGTCGCCGACGAGCGGGTGCGTTGTCTTCCAGCCTTGCAGCCGGTCGAGCATTTTGGCGCCCACCTTCGCAGCATTGTCGATTGCCCCTTGCTCGAGAATATTGACGGTCGCCAGCGCCGCCGCAAGCGAAACGGGATTGCCGCCGAACGTTGAAGCGTGCGAGCCCGGAACCCAATCCATGATTTCAGCGCGGCTCATGCACACGCCGAGCGGCATGCCGCTGGCAATGCCCTTCGCCATGCAGACAATGTCCGGCTGCACGCCTGAGTGCTCGATGGCCCACCACTTGCCGGTGCGCCCTGCGCCTGATTGCACTTCATCGGCAACCAGCAGGATGCCGTGCCGGTCGCAGATGCCGCGCAGTTCGCGCAGGAAGTTGTCTGGCGCGACGACGTAGCCGCCCTCGCCCTGAATTGGTTCGACGAAGATTGCTGCTACTTCTTCTGGAGGGAGGATCGTCTTGAAAAGTTTCTCCTCGATGTAGCGTGCGCAACCGAGGCTGAAAGCTTCTTCCCCCTGAGGGCCACCCGTGCATCCGCGATACGCATAGGGGTAGCGCACATGGGTCACACCGGGAACGAGCGGTGCGAAACGGCGCTTCTGCTGGGGCTTGGACGCAGTGAGCGAAAGCGCGCCCATTGTGCGTCCATGGAATGCGCCGAGGAATGCAATGATATGCTGGCGGCCCGTGTGATAGCGAGCCAGCTTGAGCGCGCATTCAATTGCCTCGGCGCCGGAGTTGCCATAGAAGAACTTATGCGGTCCCGGCATGGGGGCAACAGCCGAAAGCTTTTTGGCAAGATCCGTCAGCGGCTCGTTGTAGAAGTCGGTGCCAGAAATGTGAATCAGTTCCGCCGCCTGTTTCTGGATCGCGGCAACAACCTCGGGATGGCAATGGCCGGTGGATGTCACGGCGATGCCGGCTGCGAAGTCAATGAACTCGTTGCCATCCACATCTTCGACGCGAATGCCGCGTCCACGCCTGGCCACCAGCGGGTAGGAACGCGTATAGCTGGGCGAGATCAGGAGGTCATCGGTTTCGACTGCGGCCCTGGCTTTGGGGCCCGGCACGGGTCCAAGCAGTTTCGGTCCGAACTTGGCATGTAGCTCTTGTTTATGCATCTCTAGTCTCCTCGTCAGATTGGTTTGCGCGGCGGAAGATGTAGCAACGCCGTGGCCCCGGGGAAGGGGCATTTCCGTTTCGCAGACTGGCGACGTCTGCGACAGAAGGCGAGGGCCTTCGGCGGTGTCTAAACTAATCGCCGCCGAAGAGACTAGGTCGTGTGCGGATGGGCAGTATGCGCAGGTGGCGTCGAGGGCAGATGCACCGCGCGCGGGCCCGCGACCAGCGTTTTGTAGCTGGTATCGGCTGCAGAGCGCATGGGAAGTGCCTGTGCATGAGAGCCCCCGCTTGTCGCAGGATAGCACGCGCTTTGGACGACTTTCCATTGGTTTCCGCGCGTTCTGGCCTCGCATCCTCTTAGAGGCGTCTGAACCTCTGGTTCAGCAATACAATATGCATCGCTGTTTAAACGTGCATTCAGCATCCAAATCACTTGGTGGCTTCTGGAAGAGGCGACGGAACCGGATGACAAAACTGAGTTTGGCGGACTGGCTCCTGGCCGATCAAAAACACCCTCTGGGAGCACACGGGTCTTGTGAACCAATCCATCCATGGTGGAGCGTCATGTGCCTTACAGGCGTGGATTACTTCTCCACGTTGGGTTACCAGCCCGGAATCGCGTTCCTCGCGGCCGGCGTGCTTTCGCCGTTTGCGACGCTCGTGCTTGTTGTGGTTACCCTGTTTGCGGCACTTCCGCTCTACAAGCGGGTGGCGCAGGCCAGTCCCAACGGGCAGGGTAGCATCGCCATGCTGGAGAGGCTGTTTCCCGAGTGGGGCGGCAAGATCTTCGTTCTTGCACTGCTTGGATTCGCGACGACCGATTTCATCATCACCATGACGCTTTCGGCTGCGGACGCGGCGGCACACTTCGTTCACAATCCCTTCGCACCGCGATGGCTTGCCAGCCAGATGCTGGTGACCCTTGTCCTGCTTGCAATCCTGGGGGCGATCTTTCTGAAGGGATTCAAGGAGGCGATTGAGATTGCGGTCGTTCTGGTGGCTGCTTACCTCGTGTTGAATGCGATCGTCACCGCGCGCGCGGTCTTCGAGATATTGCATCGTCCTGAACTTGTCATGCAGTGGCGGATTTCACTTTTTGCGCAGCATCCTCATTGGCTCGGGATCGTTGCCATATGCCTGCTTCTTTTTCCTCGCCTCGCGCTGGGACTGTCGGGGTTTGAAACCGGAGTCGCCGTGATGCCGCTGATCGCTGGCGCTGATCTCAAGGCGCGCATCCGCAACACACAAAAGCTGCTGACGACCGCTGCCGGAATCATGAGCGTATTTCTCATTGCCACCAGTTTTGTGACTACCGTCCTGATTCCATCGCATGCATTTGCCGATGGTGGGGAAGCCAATGGCCGTGCCATGGCCTACCTGGCGCATCAGTATTTCGGGAATGTTTTTGGGTCTGTCTACGACATCAGCACGATCCTGATTCTTGCGTTTGCCGGTGCCTCGGCCATGGCGGGACTTCTCAACCTCATTCCTCGCTATCTTCCGCGCCTTGGCATGGCACCCGAGTGGGCGCGCGCATCGCGGCCGCTGGTGCTGGTTTTCATGGGCGTGGCGTTTTATGTGACCTATGCATTTCGCGCCAACGTCGATGCACAGGGCGGCGCATACGCGACCGGCGTGTTGGTGCTGATCACGTCCGCGGCATGCGCTGTGACGCTTTCGGTTCAGACTCCGCGTGCGCGCCTGGCGTCTTTGCTGGTGACGCTGGTTTTTATCTACACCACGGCCATGAACATATGGGAGCGTCCTGAAGGATTGAAGATTTCCTGTTTCTTCATTGCAGCCATGATGTTGGTTTCGTTTGTTTCACGCGCCACTCGGTCGACGGAGCTTCGGGTCACCGGCGTCGAACTTTCAGAGGATGCGACGGCCTTTATCCGTTCCGCGGGCGATCAACCGATACGGATCATTCCACATCGACCCAAAGAGACGACGGCCGATGATCTTGACCGAACAGAAGCCTTTGTCCGTGAGATTCAAGGCCTTCCCGAGCAAGTGCCCATTCTCTTTCTCCAGGTGGAGCGCACAGATGCTTCGGAGTTCAATCAGCGCCTCTCGGTGCAGGGCCAGAGGATCGGTCGCCATTGCGTTCTGCGCGCGCGAAGCCCCATGGTCTCAAACTCCATCGCGGCATTGCTGATTCATATCGAGAAGATGACGGGACACGTTCCGCATATCTACTTCAAGTGGAAGGAAGGAAATCCGGTGGCGAACATCTTTCGATTTCTCTTCCTTGGCGAGGGGGATGCGGCTCCGATTACTCATGAAGTGTTGCGGAAGGCTGTCCGTGATATCGAGCGCCGGCCCATCGTTCATGTGAGCTGAAAACCCTGCGCTGCATAGGGCCGATCAAAAAACGAATAAGGCGCAATATGCGGGAAGCAAAGAGGAGCGTTACAGGCTACGATGAATTTGACGCATGCCCTCTGTGACTGCTGAAACGCCACACTTCGCGAGCAAACCGGCGACACGGCTGTCCATTGTGCTCGCATTTGCCAGCGTCTATTTCTTCTGGGGATCGACGTACACAGCGATCCGGATTGGCGCGGCGGAGATGCCTGCGCTGCTGCTCACCGGAGTGCGCTTTACCATTGCAGGCGCAATCCTGATCGCGTGGTGCCGCTGGCGCAGATTGCAACTCCTGTTCCCAGCAAAGACGATGCTGATGCTCGCCATCATTGGCCTGTTGTTGCTTGGCTGCGGCAACCTCGGCCTTGTCTACGCGGAAGAAACACTACCCAGCGGGCTTTCGTCGCTTATCCTTGCGGTCACGCCCCTCTATGTTGCCCTTATCGAAAAGTTTCTGCCGGGTGGAGAGCCCGTGCCTGCGCGCGGATGGCTGGGCATGGTGGTTGGCTTCGCTGGACTGGCGGCGCTGCTGTGGCCTTCGCTCCACATGGGACTCGCCGGCAATCGCTCGGTGCTGGCAGCAATCATCGCTCTGCTCGCCGGAGCGCTTGTGTGGACCGTCGGCAGCATCCTTTCGCGCCGAACCAAACTGCCGGTTAACAGCTTCGTCGCCGCATCCTGGCAGATGCTCTTTGCCGGAGTCTTCAACATCATGCTCGGATCGCTGCTTGGGCAGTGGCCACAGTTTCATCTGACTCGAGCGGCGATTGGATCGCTGGCGTGGCTGGTTACGGGAGGATCACTGCTTGGATATACGGGTTTCATTTACCTGCTGGAGCACGTGCCCGTCGCCAAGGTCGCTTCCTATTCCTACGTGAACCCGATGGTCGCCGTGCTGCTCGGCGTTCTCATCCTGCACGAGCGTCCCCAAGCTGCGGAATTCATTGGCATGGCCGCAGTGGTATTTGCGGTGTTTCTGCTGACGACGGCGCAGATGAAAGCGAGAGTCGCCTGATGTTGAAACCCGCGCTGCTGCTCGTCAGTCGGATTCAGGAAGCGGGCTTCTTGTCGAATGCCGTCGCAGGCACGAGCTGGGGATAAAAATCTCCGTCGAGTACGATGGCGGTCCCCTCAAAATCCTTCAGCGCCTGATCGTCGCCGGCGACGACCATCCAGCAAACGGCAGCTTTCTTCAGCAGGCCGCACGCGATCTCAAGGGTATACGGCATCTCGGGATGCCCCTTGGGGTTTCCCTTCGCGCGTTCGATCCACAAACTGTGGCTTCCCATGGAATAGGACCCGTATACGGGATCGCCGAAGTCGAAAATCTTTCTTGGCCCTTCAGAGCTTCCTTGGGCAAAGCCGGGAAGATCCTTGGCTGTAAGAATCTGCCCGAAGCAATCGAAGGGGAGCGCCATGGCCGCAAGAAAGGAGGGCGGCGTTGCGTGTCGCGCACTGATCGGGATCTGGACACACGCGATCTCTTTTTTCTCGTCTTCGGACTTGGCTGTCGCTGCCTGTTGCTGTTTTATCTCGGGGAGGGTGGATTGCGCGTCAATCGCGTCCCAGCTTCCCGGGATGCGATAGGTGAATCCGAAGTCCTCGGCGGTTGGAGGGGTGGCAGGCCGAGCCTGCGCCAGCAATGGTGCGGCGATCAGAAGAAGGCTCGGTACAAGATAGCGAATGTTCATTTCGCGGCAAGTCTACCACGGACCGAGAGGGTGCGCTGGTTGCTAGGAACACTCAAGCGCACTACTTAAGCAGCAACACTGAAAGCGCGGAGGCGATGCCTCCAAGGGAAAACAGAATCCCCAGGTACCAGTAGATCCGGCTGCGCGTGAGGAGCGTGACGGAGGTGATGACGAGGCCGATTTCGAGCAGGGCTTCGGCGAGGTCGAAACGATCGGCGCGAGCTTCGGCGTGTTCGACTTTTTCTTCCAGCCCCTTGGCCTTTTCCTGATCTTCCTTCAGATCGTCGTTCCATTTCGCTTGATGATCGGCATAGTGCTTAAGGGTTTCCTGCGCCTTTTGTTTATCGGCAACGGTCAAGCTATTCAGCAGGTCGGCGTTCAGGCCGGTGTTGTAGGCGCGGATCTTCTGGCTTTGATACTGATTCCACTGGTCGGTGGCCTTGTTCTGGTCGAGCACGGCCTCGGTGTGGGTGCGATGGCCGAGAACGGTGGTGACTGCGACCAACACGGCCAGCACGCTCATCGTGAAGGCGACGGGGCGCAAGGCGGATTCACTTGAGCCGTGCTCAGCGTGTTCTTTCAGTTCCTGGGCCTCATTGGCTTCCATGGGGGCGTGATCTCCTCCGTGACGAATGTGTCGGGGCAGCGTCATTTGCGCTTCCAGCGCACGCCGTCTTTCGAGTCTTCGATGATGATGCCTTTTTCCGTCAACTCTTTGCGGATCTGATCGGCGCGGGCAAAGTCGCGCCGCTTCTTGGCGGCGTCCCGCTCGGCGATCAGAGCGTTGATGGCCTCATCTGTGAGTGACTGCTGTGCCAGCAACTCCGGTGCGACGTCGGCGATGCGGCCTTCTTGCTCGGCCCACTCGACGGCGCGTCGCGTCGGCTCGGTATCGCGGTCCTCGATGACGACGAACACCGCATCGAAGGCTGCCAGCACTGCGGCGACTGCTTCTCGATCGGTCTGGAAGAATTTGCCCTGATCCATGGCGGTATTGGAGAGACGCACCAGTTCGAAGATTGGCGCGCGCGCTTCGGCGGTATTCAGGTCATTGGCAAGAGCGGCCAGGTAGTCCACATGGGCTTTCGATGCGGCGGCCTGGACTTCAGGATTTTCACCGGCGGGGAATGCGCCTTTGACAAGCCGGTCGTGGAAGGTGCGGAGGCGGTCGATGGCTGCGGTCGCATCGACAAGCCCGTCAAAGGTGAAATTGAGTTGATGCCGGTAGGGAACCGAGATCAACGCCAGGCGGATAGCTGACGCTTTGTAACCCTTCAGCAGCAGATCGCGAAGGGTATAGAAGTTGCCTTCGCTCTTGGACATCTTGCGTCCGTCGACGAGCAGAAAGCGCACGTGCATCCAGTGATGGGCGAGCGGTTTGTGGGTGACGCTTTCGCTCTGGGCAATCTCGTTCTCGTGGTGGGGAAACATCAGGTCTTCGCCGCCTGCGTGGAGATCGAAGCTATCGCCCAGGTACTTCATCGACATTGCCGAACACTCGATGTGCCATCCCGGCCGGCCGCGGCCGATTGCGGTTTCCCACGAAGTCTCGCCGGGTTTCGCCGCCTTCCAGAGGGCGAAGTCGCGCGCCGAGTCCTTTTCGTATTCGTCGACATCGACGCGGGCACCGTCTTCCATTCCGCTCAAATCTTTTTTGCTCAGCTTGCCGTATTCCCGGAATGACTTCAGCCGGAAATACCAGGAGCCATCGTCGGTCTGGTAGGCAGCGCCTGCTTCGGCGAGTTTCTGAATCAGCTCGACCATGCGCGGGATGTTTTCGGTGGCACGGGCAATGATCTCCGGCCGCTCCACGCCCAGGGCGTTGAGATCTTCAAAGAATGCGTCGACGTATTTGGGCGTGTACTCACCGATCGGCACTCCCGCTGCCGACGCGTTGCGAATGATCTTGTCGTCCACGTCGGTGATGTTCATAACGTGGCGGATCGGCATCTCCATCAGCCTCAGAGAGCGCCGCAACACGTCTATCGCGAGAAATGTGCGGAAGTTGCCGATGTGCCCATAGTCGTAGACCGTGGGCCCGCACGCGTACATGCGCAACTCTTTCTTATCCATGGGGACGAGCGAGTCTATTTGTCCCGAGAGGGTATTGAACAGGCGCATAGGAATTGGGGCAGCGGGCAGGCGACTCATATTTCGGGTCAAAAACAGAGGCAAGTTGGCCTTTCTGATTGTAGCAGTGGGGATTACGGGTGGGATTCCGGTTACCTTTGTGGTCGAAATTGTGACCTTGACTTCGTCGTATGCTTGGTGCAAGGCGGCGTGTGGTCGTCAGCTATCAGATGGAAGAATGCGTCTTATCTTTGCTTTGCGACCCGGATACCCGCTATGCCCTGGAGATGTCCAGCGGCAATCTGCGGAATACCGCGACCGGACGCATCTATCCGATTCGCGACGGCATTCCTCTGTTTGTCAGTACGGTCACCGGATCGAACCTGAAATACCAGACGCTCTACGATCGCATCGCGCCAGGCTATGACCTGGCCGAACGGCTCTATCACTGGTTCACCCGCAAGCCCAACTACCGGCTTGATTTTATCGGTGAACTTGAATTGAGGCCGAACGCCCAGGTGCTTGAAACCTCTGTGGGTACCGGAGCGAACCTGCGTTTTCTGCCGCGCGACATTGACTTCTACGGTGTAGATATTTCGTGGGGGATGCTGAAAAAGTGCCAGCGCAATCTGCTCACCTGGAAGCGGAAAGCCCACATCTTCCAGGCCGAGGCTGAACGGCTGCCATTCAAGGTGGAAGCATTCGACTGCGTCTTTCACGTGGGCGGCATTAACTTCTTCACCGACAAGGTGCGCGCCATCAAGGAGATGATCTGGGTGGCGAAGTCGGGCACCAAGATCGTGATTGTGGACGAGACGGAGCGCACTGTTCGGGAAAACTACCAGCGGACGCCTGTGGTTAGAAACAGTTTCGGGCCGGGAACTGAAAAAGTGAAATGCCTCGCCGATCTCGTTCCCAGCGAGATGAAGGACATCACTGCCAAGGAGATCTGCGGCGGGAAGCTGTATTGCCTCACGTTTCGGAAGCCTTAGAGCGCTGACTGCGGACGGAATTATCCACCCAGGGCGAGCGAGGGATCAGCGGAAAGGTCGGGTCGTGCAAACTGTCCGGCTATGAAGCGCGGCCATGCGGCTGCGGCAATCATCGCTGCATTGTCCGTCGAAAGCGCGAGGGCGGGGAATGCGATTTGAATGCCGCGTCGTGCCGCTTCCGCGGTGAAACGCTCGCGCAATTCCCGATTGGCCGCAACGCCCCCGGTGACCAGAATGCGGCTAGCGTCGAGAGATTCGGCAGCGCCGAAGGTCTTCTTCATGAGGTCGCCGACGACGGCGTGCTGAAAGCTGGCGATGAGGTCGAGCGTTGGTTGGGGGCACAATTCCAGGGCTGCTTCCTTGGTTTGCGGCGGGTGTCCGGCGGCGAGCATGCGCGGAACGCGCGCGACGGCCTCTTCGCGCATGCCGTGCAACTCGACATAGCGAAGGACAGCCGTCTTGATTCCCGAAAAAGAAAAAAGAAAATGTGGGTCGAGCGCGGCGATGGGCGCGGTTTTCGCTGCCTTCGTGCGGGGAGCCTCGCCGCCGAGATGTGCCTTTGCCTTGATCTGCGCGAACGCGAACGGCACGGCATGCGGGTCACCGAAGCGGGCCAGCGCGTCGATCCAGGGGCCGCCGGGATAGGCGAGCCCCAACAGCTTGGCGACCTTGTCGTAGGCCTCGCCTGCTGCATCGTCGAGCGTCCGCCCGATCAGTGAATAGCGCCAGTTTCCATCTGTGGTCTGCGCAAGGTAGAGATGCGTGTGTCCGCCGGAGACAACGAGGGCCAGCGCAGCCTCGTCGGCTTCAGAATATTGCGCGTCGGGCAGGGAGCGCTCCTGGAGAAGCACCGCGTGAATGTGTCCTTCGAGATGGTTCACCGCGATGAGCGGAAGCTCCTGCGCGAAGGCGAGCGCCTTGGCATACGTGATGCCGACGAGCAGCGCTCCTGCCAAACCCGGGCCGGAAGTGACGGCAATGGCATCCAGATCGGCCAGCGTTACTCCTGCCTCGGCTAGCGCCGCGCGAACCACGGGTACGATGGCGCGCAGATGCTCGCGGCTGGCGAGTTCCGGCACCACTCCGCCATAGCGCAGATGGGTCGCGATCTGGGAGGCGACGACGGACGAGAGGGTGCGCGCACCGCGCTCGACGACTGCGGCCGCGGTTTCGTCGCAGGAGGATTCAATGCCGAGGATGAGGCCGCGAGGCATACTTCAAGTTTAACGGTCTCGAATCTGGCGGCTGAGACGGACTATCCTCAAGCAGAGAGATGTTGCCAACTTCGCCTCAATTCGAAGCCGCGCTGGAGATCATCAAAACGCTGCGTGCGGCGGGCTACGAGGCCTATCTTGCAGGCGGGTGCGTGCGCGATCTGCTGCTGGAGCGGGAACCCAAGGACTATGACGTTGCGACGTCGGCGACGCCGGACACCGTTCTGGAGATGTTTCCGCGCACGTTCGCCGTCGGTGCGCATTTCGGGGTGGTGCTGGTGGCTTCGGAGACCGGCGATGCCTGCAAAGATGGCGCCGTAGAGGAGAGGTGCGTGACGGAGGTGGCAACGTTCCGTTCGGATGGGGCTTACTCCGACGGGCGACATCCCGACGCGGTGCGTTACACGAAGACCGCCGCGGAGGACGTGCAGAGACGGGACTTCACGATCAACGGGTTGCTGCTGGATCCGCTGCGCGAATCGGGCGACCTTCGGCTTGATGTCATCGACTATGTTGGCGGTCTTGATGACATCGATGCCGGCCTGATTCGCGCTATTGGCCTGCCCGAGAAACGGTTCGAAGAGGATCAGCTTCGGTTGCTGCGTGCGGTTCGGTTTGCTGCACGTTTTGGTTTCTCGATTGAATCGGCAACCCTCGCCGCGATGCGCAAACTCGCGGCGCGCATCCATGCGGTTAGCCGGGAGCGGATACGCGATGAGCTGACAAAAATGCTGACTGAGGGGCACGCCCGGCGCGCCTTTGAATTGCTTGATGAAACCGATCTCCTCGTCCAGGTGCTCCCTGAAGTTTCAAGGATGAAGGGAGTCGCACAGCCGCAGCAGTTCCATCCCGAGGGCGACGTGTGGATTCACACGCTCATGCTGCTGGAACAACTGGAGCCCGGCTGCGCGATGACGCTGGCCTGGGGCGCGCTGCTGCACGACGTGGGCAAGCCGCCGACGTATCGCGAGGCGCCCGACCGCATTCGTTTTGACGGTCACGTGGATGTGGGCGTGGCCATCGGTGCGGAGATCTGCAGGAGTTTCCGCTTCTCCAATGACGAAACGCATCAGATTCTTGCGCTGATCGAAAATCACATGCGCTTTGCCGATGCTCCACGGATGAGGGCCTCGACGCTGAAGCGCTTTTTCCGTCTTGAGAATTTTCCCGAGCACCTTGCCCTGCACCGGATGGACTGCATGGCTGCGCATCGCAACGTCGACACCTGGAATTTTGTCCGCGAGCGATACGAATCCATGCCCGAGGAAGCGGTGCGGCCGGCGCCGCTGATCACCGGGCGCGAATTGATTGCCGCCGGTTACACGCCTGGTCCAGCGTTCAAAGAAGTGCTTCGAGCGGTTGAGGACGCGCAACTGGAGGGATCGATCAGGACGCAGGAAGAAGCGCTGGCACTGGTTCGAGAAAAATTGGGACCTGCGTGACGCGGATCCTTTGACTTGCCGATTATACGTTCAGTGCTCGCGTCAGTGCACGCGATGAAATGTGCGGCTCCAACGCGTGTCGGTGAAGAAATGGATCGCAACGTGGCCCATCCAGGCCAATCGATTTCCCAGGCCCTTTTGATCCTCCTGATCTCCAGGCGTCTTGAATGACCAGTAGTTGAAGAGAGGCCGGCCCATGATGTTCTCGCGCGGGACGAGGCCCCAGAAGCGCGAATCGAGGCTGGCGTGTCGATGATCGCCCATCATGAAGTACTTATCGGGCGGCACGACGAGATCGCCGTTCTCAATGTGGTTAGGCAGATCGACCACCCACGTGGTGACGGCACCGTGTGAGTCCTCCACGGTCGGCAAGACTGACGGAAATTCGTCGGCGTAGGCGCGTTCGCTGGGGGCGATCGGAGTGTCGAGGCCTTCTTTGGGCATGGGCTGCGCGACACCATTGATGAAGACCGTTCCGTCGTGGAGATGAATGCGATCACCAGGCATGCCGACCAGGCGCTTGACGAGGATGGAATAGACGGGGTTGCCGTCTGCGTCGGGTTCGGGCTGAGGCGCGGGACGATAGAAGACAACGATGTCGCCGCGCTGCGGGTTGCGGTGATGGACCAGCGGCATCCAGCTTGTGGCGGGGCTAAACGTGATGCGATCGACGAGCAGATGGTCGCCGACGAGCAGGGTGTCTTCCATTGAGCCGCTGGGGATTACGAAATTCTGACCGAGAAGCTCGAGCGCGAACAGGCCAATGACAAGGACCGAGCAAAGGCCGGCGAGGGTCTCGAATGGAGTCTCTTTCAGTGGCGCTACGGATGCGGGTTCAGGCTCTTTCGCCGCCGATTCGCGCGTGCCTTTGCTGGCCATTTGCTTCGCTCCGTTGATGCTCGGCTGAGCTTGAGGGAACTGCACCTACTCTATCGCACGGAGGAGGCGGGGCTCAGTCAACCGACGACAGCCTGAAGCGGTCGCGCGCAATTCTGGTCGAGCGCGTATGCAAGCCACCCTTCGGGCAGGGGCAGGTGGGAAAGATCGGCCTCGCCGGAATCAAGAAAAGACTCGAACAGCACTTTGTAAAGCCCGCGGCGACCGGCCAGCATTTTGTGGCGTGCGCGGAGGAATCCGAAGCGAAACTGGGACGCCGGCTCGAATTCAGCGAGAAATTCACGGGAGAAGAATCGATGCGAGCGCGCTACGGCCATGAGGATGAGCGATCGCCAGCTGGTGCGCAGCAGGCTCTTAAGTGCAGGGTCTCCATGCGGCAACTGTTCAATCTTGTCGGCGACCCGTTCGCTGAAGGCGAGCAGTTGGCGTACGAGATTATCGAGCGGCAGTCTGGCAGCGGCGGCGCGCGAGAATAAAGTAGCCGCTCCGTGCTTCAGGTCATCCTGGACATCCTGCAGGTCATCGCCCAGCTGCAATAGGACACCCCAGTCGAAGGCGAAGTGCGCCTCGTCATCGCTTAGAAATCCATGCGAGAGACAGGCATCGGCGAGCACCGAGGTGCCGCCTTTCGCGCAGCTCAGCCGCAGCAGTTCGGCCTCGCTCGCGCACCCACCGCGCTTCAGCTGCGCCATGCTGTTTTCCTGTGCCTGGTGGATGGCGAGCAGGCATTCGTATACGCGCGGAAAGCGAGGGCGGGGGAATTGCTCTTCAATCAATCGCACCATGGCCCATACCGCGGATTCATGACGGTCGCGTGGAACTAAGTGGAGGCCGCACAGGCGGTCGCGAAAGCGCGCGCTGAATTCAAGTTTGCGGGCGGTGGGGATTTTTTCGGAATCGAGATAGTTGTCGCTGTAGGGATAAAGCAGGCTGTAGCCAAGGATCGACGGCGTCATTTGCATGCGGTCGCCGAAGAGCGGCTGAATACCACAGACGGTCCAGGCGTTGCGGCAGGCCTGGATCGTATCGGCCATGGTCAGGTTTGGATCGAAGCGGCGCGCCCATTGCGCAAACTGCGTGCCGATGGGGAGGAAACCGTGCTTGAGCAGGTTGACGGCATCCTCTTCAAGGCCGAGAGCAACAGAGGCAAACGGTGGAAAGACGGCTACGATGCGGCGTTGAGCGGCAATGCGCTCTGCATGGCTGCGCCGCGCCTGCTTCGCTTCGCGCTCAACGGTGCGAAGAGCTTGATCGTAGGCGTCCTCCTTTCGCTGCTGGTCAGCGCGCGAGAACCGAGGGCGATCCTGGGCACAATAGGGGGCGCGGAAGAGGCCGCAAGATTGCCACTCCGCGATGGTTGTTGAGACTTCTGACTCGACCCACGCCCAGTTGTAGCCGCGCTCCATGCTGGCTTATTACGGAATGGAGAGGCGAACGGTTCCAGGTGACCAGCGTCAGGGCGCATGGCCAAAGGTTTGTTGCGTTTGAGCCGATTCGTGGCATAGTGACAGTCATGCACGCCCTGCGCAAGACGAACCAGGAACTGGTTTTCGTAGACAGTACGATCTGGCTCGCGATTCTCCTTCTTGGGTTCTCGATCTTTGCTGCTTACAGAAGTTATGTTCAAAGTTCCCGTGGCGGGTTTTTGGCTGTTGGCTTCCTTCTGCTCTTCTCGTTTCTCTTTTGGCGGAAGGAGATTGTCACCTTCGACGCGGGTCGCCAGCAGGCGGAATGGAAGCGCCGCCGCGCCTTCAAGGTGGCGAGCGGAACTGTTCCTTTCAGCGAGATCACAGGCATCGGGATGGAGACTACGACGGCCAGCCATGGGGTACTGACGTACCGCCTCACGATTCTTACCCGCGACGAGCCGGTTCCTATGTCCGATGTGTACAGCGGCAATCAGGGACATTACGAATCGATCAGACAAGAGATTCTGGCATTCCTGCATCTGGATTCGGACCAGGCCAAGTCAGCCCAAGGCGCTCCCCTCGTTGGCGGAATCGATGACGAGGCTTCTGTCGTTTCGCTCCTGAAGCAGGGCCGGAGGATCGATGCAATTCAGCTGGTGCGGAGCACGCAGAAGATCGGACTGGCTGAAGCGACCGACCATGTGGCGCATATTCTCGAAAAGATAAAGGTCGCGCAGTAGGCTGGCTCGGCAATTCGCGCGCCTAGCGCCGAGGCATTCGAGATTCCTTCAAGCGTGCTCGGCGACAATTGGAATGTGCCGGGTGAAATTCGCAAATTCGATGTGATTGTGCTGGGCGCGGGGGCCGCGGGGTTGATGTGCGCGGCGGTTGCGGGCCAGCGCAGCCGGCGGGTTCTGCTGCTGGAGCACAACGCGCAGCCGGGGAGGAAGATCCTGATCTCCGGCGGCGGACGCTGCAACTTCACCAATATTCACTGCACGCCTGCGAATTTCATCTCGGAGAATCCGCACTTTGCGAAGTCGGCGCTGGCGCTTTACGAGCCGCCGCACTTTCTTGAGCTGGTCGAGCGCTATGGAATCAAGTGGCACGAAAAGACGCTGGGGCAACTTTTCTGCGATCACTCGGCGCGACAGATCGTGGATATGCTGCTGGCGGAGTGCGAGCGCGGGCATGTTGAAGTTCTGCTGAATACGCGCGGGATTGCCGTTGAGGGCAGATCCGGTGCGTTTCGAGTTGATTGCTCTGCGGGCACGTTCACGGCGGGTGCGTTGGTGGTTGCGACGGGCGGGCTGTCGATTCCGAAGATGGGTGCGACGGGCCTGGTGTACGAGCTGGCGCGGCAATTCGGGCTGAAGGTCGTGGAGCCGCGGCCGGCGCTGGTGCCGCTGGTGCTGAGTGGGCGGGAAAAGAGCTGGGTGGACCTGGCCGGGGTTGCGGCGGACGTGACGGCGCAGGCCGACCGTGGACCACAGTTTCGCGAAAAGCTACTGGTGACGCATCGCGGATTGAGCGGGCCGGCGGTGTTGCAGGCATCGTCGTACTGGCGGCCGGGCGAGGCGATTCAGGTGGATTTCGCTCCGGAAGCGAACGGACAAGGCAGGCTCCTTGAATCTTTGCGCGAAGACGGAGCGCGCCGGGATGCCGTTGCGTTCAAACAGACGTTGCGCGCGATACTGCCGCAGCGGCTGGCAGGGCATTTGGCCGATGTGGGCGCTCCTGCCGGTTGGAGCAATGCGGCTCTCGATACAGCGGAGCGCAATTTGCGCAGTTGGCCGTTTCACCCAGCGGGAACGGAAGGGTTCGAGAAGGCCGAGGTGACGGCTGGGGGCGTGGATACGGATGGGTTGAATTCCAAAACCATGGAAGCGCGTACGGTCGCGGGTCTCCACTTTATCGGCGAGGGCGTGGATGTGACCGGCCATCTTGGTGGCTTCAACTTCCAGTGGGCGTGGGCCTCGGCGGTTGCGGCGGGAAGAGCAGTTTAGGGTCGTTGTCGGATAGAGACAGACTCTCAGGTCGCAGAAGAAGTCCATTTTGATTCGCGATCATCGCGCAGGAGAGCTCTCGTTTCTTCTCGTGGGCTTCGTTCTCTCCGGGCGGCACGCGTATCACCAGTTACCTCATTTCTGCTCTAGAGTCAGGGCGTAAATATCGGCTGTTCCCACATCACGAATCAACAGCGGTGCGTCGTTCGGATCGAGGCCGAACCAGGCTGTCAACGCTCCCGTGGAACGGAATCCCTTCAGATCGACAACGCGTCCTTCAGCGCCATCGGAAATGCGGACTCGAAAAACTCCCGGATTATCCCCTCCGCGCAGGAAGTAAATGAATTGGCTATTGGACGACCAAGTGGGCCAATCGACCCGGCCCTTTTCTGGCAGCGCGAACCCTCTGTTCGTCTGAAGGTCGAAGACTTTCAGCCCTCCCGGGGCGCCAATGTGGAGCCCAGCAATAAAGCGCCCGTTGGGCGACCATCGAGGCGAAAAGATGCCCTGCGACCCGGGCAGCGTGGTGATCTGACGGTTGTCGAGGTCGAGAACCCGCAGGACGTAGTTTAAAGAAGAAATTTCATCGAATGAATGCACAGAAGAAAAGACAATCTTGCGTCCGTCGGAGGACCAGCTCGCGTCGCCCGTTCCCCCCTTTTCTTCCGGGACAATCAACCGGGGTGTACCGCCCTGGGAAGATACGACGAAGCCTTGCGAGCGTCCCGACGTTTCAATTTGGAAGAACAGAATCTGGGCGCCGTCGGGCGACCAGTGGGGAGCAATGGGATACATGGGAGGGTTGGTGAGTTGCAGGGGATTGCTTCCGTCCCGATTGGCCCTCCACAGGACGCCATCGGGAAAGGTAACGTAGGACACGAAGTGGCCGTCTGGAGAGAAGGTTACATACTCCGCAGAGATGCCTCCGAGCCAGGGCTGGAGCTGATGGGACTGAGCGTCAAAGCGAACCAGTTCCCCCCGCAGGATGACACCCTCGGCAAATATCTTCGTCCCGTCTTTGCTGGGGATGGGCGTGTTCCAACGGATTGGCCCTGAAGTCAGTTGAACGGGCTCGGTGGCCGAGTGCCTGAACAGCCCGCGACGCTCATCGAGGGCCCAAAGCTGATTTTCGGGTTCATAGCCATTACGGAAAGGGTACTGAAGCAGGAACACGAAGAATTTGCCGTCGGCAGTCCAACGTCCGCAGCAAAGCGGCGTCGAGGCGCGCCAACCCGGCAGCAACTCGTGGAGCCCCGATCCGTCCGACGACATCTCCCAAATCCGACTACCCTTGACAAACCTAATTTTGCTGCCGTCCGGCGACCAACTGAGCGTGTTGGAAGGCCCTCCCACATCGGCCAGCTTTCGATTTGCCGTTCCATCGCTACGGATGACATAGAGTTCGTTGCCCCCCGCGCCGTACACCAAGGACTTCCCGTCAGGAGACCATGCTGCGGAATTGACCGAAACGCCTGTCAACAGTTGGCGGCGCGAGCCGGCGGGAATCGGGACGCTCCATAGCCCCCATTGGCCGCCATCGAACGTGGTTACGAGAAGCGACGACCCGTCTGGCGAAACATCCTGGAGAGAGAAAACACGCAATGCGGTTGGAATTGGCGCGATCTCTCCGCCGGATATCGCAACCTGTGCAATGGGTCCGATGACGGACTCCTGCGTGAAATAGAGCCGGCTGCCGTCGGTTCCGGCCAGTACCTTGTTGTTACCGTCGTGGGTGATCTGCGTATAGCCATTTTCAGCGACCCGCAGTGGCGGCAGCGGACGGCGGAGGTACCAGGCTGCCACGGCAAGGACAACAACGAAGATGGCGGCGCCGGAAAGCAACCAACTCTTGAGGCTGTTGGGTCTTCCATCGGTCTGCTTTCCGTCTTGTGCCTTGCCGCTCGCGCTTTTGTCTAACTGCACCCAAGGTTTGGCGGCGGCCTCCGCAACGTCTTCATGCACAGGTGTGGGGACAAAATCCCCCTTGCTGAGACCATTCGGCTTGCCCGTCGCATCCAGATTTCCCGAAGCATCTTCAGAAATCTCTATCTTGTACAGGAAACGGTATCCGACTGTAGCCACGGTTTCGATGTAGCGGGGGTTACGGATTTCATCACCCAGAAGGCGACGGAGTTGCGCGATGGTGCGCGTCAGGGAACTCTCTGTAACTGCCGCGTCGCCCCAAACGGCATTCAGCAGTTCTTCCTTTGCGATCAGCTTTTGAGGATTGCGCAGCAGGAACAGGAGCACGCGAAACGTCTTCGGTTCGACCGGTATCACCTCACCGGCCTTAACGAGGCGGAACTCCCGCTCGCGAACCTCCACGTCAGCGAATTTGAAAACAATGGACTTATTCCCCGTCACAAAGCTCCCTGATCCGCCCTCTGAAATTCATCCTCGTGCTCCGAAATTGATCCGGAGTCCATCAAGACCATGTGGAGCCATGCGCCCAGTGTTCCTTCAGCCCAACCGGCTGAGGAGCTCTTGCGATGGCAACTTACAAGTGGTTCGCTTCCTTCGTTCTTGCGGCAACCATTATCCAACCGCTGTCGGCGGAAACTCATTGCCCGGGAAATGTTGCAAGTGTACCCCTTCATCTGGTGAACCGCTATCAGATGATCGTGGCGGTTTCCTTGAACAATTCCGGCCCCTACAACTTTCTCCTGGATACAGGCACTGAGATCACGATGATCGATGTCTCGTTGGCAGGTGAGCTTCACTTGGAGACTCATGGGACCGCAGTGGTGGCAGGCATCGGGTCCCAATCGGCTGCTTCCTTTTCACGACTTGACGAGATTGCGATGGGCTCCCATAGCGCTGCCAACCAGAAAGTACTGGTGTACGACCTGCAGAAGCTCAAATCTGCCGATCTTCAAATTCAGGGAATCCTGGGCGAAGACTTTCTTGAACATTTCGACATGCTTATCGACAATGGACATCGATTTCTGTGTCTCGACGACTCGACCGCGATGCGTACCGCCATCCCTGGATCGCATATTGCATTGCTCGCGCGGGCTCAAGCGCCCGGGGAACCCTTGGGAAATTCACTCATCGTCTCGGCTCACCTCTCCGACGGACTGAGGCCGGTGCGGTTGAAGCTCGACTCTGGCACCAACACGCCGTTCCTGTACAACACTTCGAAGTACATGGCGCTTGGACTGTTCCGTGGAGCTTCGTGGCACGGGAGTGGCGCGAATGGAAGGCAAGATGCCTTCACGGCGCTCCCACCACAGAACGTGAAGATAGGCTCTCTTGAACTATCCAGAGTGCCATTCATTACCCTTGTCGGCGGGCAGAAGGATTCCAGCAACTCGGAATTCGATGGACTGATGTCAACGGGGAACTTCAAACGGGTCTTCATCAGCCACGACGATCATTTCGCTGTCCTTGTTCCGTGGTAGGACGAAGGACTCGACCTTGATCCTGGTGCATTACTGGGTTGGTGCAGCGCCGGGCGGGGCCGGGGGTGGGGCGAGCGGTTTGGCGGGAGGTGTGAGGACGAATCCTTTGCGGACGAGGGCGAAGCCTTGCTGGGGGAGTTCGGCTTGGAGCAACTGGTTTTCGGGGCCCGCGAAGAGATCGGTGGTGTTTCCTGCAATGGTGGCGATGAGGTGGTGGACGGTGATCGGCTTGGCGTCCAGTGTTCCCTGTTCATCGGGGTAAGTGGCGAGCTGAATTGGGGAGATAGATCCGGCCTGTTTGGGGAGGATGGCCCATAGGTCGCGATTGTTGTTGGTGGCGGCGATGGTGAGCAGCGTCTGCAGAGCACCGGCATCGAAGTCGGGGAGGAAGACGGTTGATTTGTGGACGTCGAGGCGCGTGGTGTTGGCGCGGCCATTTGCCGAGATGTTCATGAGGAACTGCGCCCCATCAGGCTTGGCGACAACGCTGACGGCGGAGTTGTTGACGATGGCGCTGAGCTGGACGTGAAGCAGGCTGTTGGCGGGAGACAGCTCCTCGGTTTTTGAGAGGGAGTAGTTGAGGCCCTGCATGTCTACGCGGACGAGAGAAGCGGAGTCGACGCCGGTTGGTTTAGATGCGAAGGTGAAGCTGGCAGTGCCGACGGGTTTGCCATTCTGGCTGACGGCAAAATCGGCCGACTGTGCCGCAGCGATGGCCGTGGCTCCGTGAAGAACGAAGGCAAAAAGTCCCACCAACGGGATCAGGGTGCGGAGGCGCATTTTCTTCTTTCTGATTTATTAGACACGGAATAGCGCCGCAGGTTGTGGGGTCGAAGGGCGGAGTGAAGGACTCACCCCTATTACCGCTGTGGCGAAATGACGTTAAAGGCAACTGCAGGTTCCTCCACTGCGCTGCGCTCCGGTCGGAATGACATTTTGTTGGTTGCGAGATTGTAGAGTTGGTTTGGATTGAAGCGGGTGGTGGACCGGTCCCACTCATCGCGATGAAACCGCGATGAGTGGGGCACAGGGTCCGTCCTGTGGGACGAGACATATGCTACTCGTTCTGGGACGAGGTATTCGCTACTTCTTTGCCTTTTCGAAGCGCTTGGTGACTTCGGTCCAGTTGACTACGTTCCACCAGGCGGCGAGGTAGTCGGGACGCTTGTTCTGATATTTCAGGTAGTAGGCGTGCTCCCATACGTCGTTGCCGAGGATCGGGTAAATGCCCTGGCTGAGGGGCGAGTCCTGGTTGGCGGAGGTGATGACCTTGAGCTTGCCACCCTGGCTCACGAGCCAGCCCCAGCCGGAGCCGAACTGCTTGGCTGTGGTCTCATTGAAAGTTTTCTTGAAGGCCTCAAAATCACCAAAATCCTTGTTGATCTGATCAGCGAGGGCGCCGGAGGGTGCGCCGCCACCGCCGGATTTGGGAGGGGCCATGATGGTCCAGAACATGGAGTGGTTGGAGTGGCCTCCGCCATTGTTGCGGACAACGGTGCGAATGTCTTCGGGAACGGCATTCAGGTCGCTGATGAGGTCGTCAACCGATTTGGCGGCCAGATTGGGATGATTGGCGAGCGCGCCATTCACGTTGGTGATGTAAGTCTGGTGATGCTTGTCGTGATGCAGCTTCATGGTCTCCGCGTCGATGAAAGGTTCGAGGGCGGCGTAGTCGTAAGGAAGCGGTGCAAGTTCATATGCCATCGGGGAAATCTCCTCATTTGGGATTGTACTGTTTCAATGGAAGGTCATCGCAGGGTGTGTGTGGATGTGCCGGGTGCGATGGGTCCGAGCAAAACCGTAATGAATGAAACCAAACCTTCATATCCGCGGGCCGTGCCTTATGGTTGGATGGATGCGGTGAGACTGTGGGAAGGTTCCAACGAATCGGTGTGAAAATGGAAACTTTGGGAGATGTGGGAACATCCCTAGAAGGTGATGAGCCGCAGGAATCGAACCTCCCCGAACGTACTATCGGTGTGAATCCATGAATAATGATCGACCGTCGTACCGCTGGCTTGACCAGCAGGGTGAGGCTTTTGGCGCTCCCGGACTGATGCCCCGATGGACCTCGAGCGTGAAAGACGCAGTGGGAACCGCATATTCGGCTTCGAGCCGGGTTTGGTTCACCTGCTCGCACGGCATTTTGAACGAGATCTACCATCCCACGATCGACAGCGCCCAGGTCCGCGATATGGGGTTCCTGGTGACGGACGGGGCGACGTTCAAGCACGAGGAGAAGCGCGACCTGGTATCGACGTTTGAGTACATCCACCCGGAGGCGCTGGGGGTTCGCTACATTAATCGCGACCCAGGCGGCCGGTACACACTGACCAAGGAGATCATCTGCGATCCGCACCACAGCGTGATCCTGCAGCATGTGCGGCTGGAGGGGCACGAGGATTTGATTCCTCGCTTGAAGATTTATGCGCTGCTGGCGCCTCATCTGGATGGCGGCGGAGCGGGCAACACGGGAAGGGCGCTAGATCTGGCGGGCCACAAGATGCTGCTGGCTTGGAAGAACCAGTGGTCGCTGGCGATGGGCGCCAGTTGCGGCTTTTCGCGCGTGAGTTGCGGGTTTGTGGGCACGAGCGACGGGTGGCACGACTTGCGCGATAACTACGAGATGGATTGGGAATTCGGTTCGGCCACAAACGGCAATATCGCATTGTTCGGCGAACTAAACCTGGGCGCCGCAGGGACAGACGGCTCGCGCGAGTTCACGCTGGCTTTTGGTCTTGGCGAAGGGAACCACACCGCGCTTCAGAAGACGGTGAGTGCGTTGGCCACTCCATTTGGTCAACATCGCGACCGGTTCATCGCGCAATGGCATCGGTTGGCCAATCCCGAGTGGCTGGCGGCGAAAGCGAGCGACGGTGGCAAGCTGATGCGGGCTAGCCACAACGTGCTGCTGGCGCACGAAGACAAAACATTCTCCGGCGCGTTTGTAGCCTCGGCCTCGATTCCGTGGGGGCAGGCGCATGGCGACGACGACCTGGGTGGTTATCACCTGGTATGGACGCGGGACATGGTGCAGACGGCGACCGCCCTGCTGGCCTGCGGACGTGCTGAGACGGCGCGGCGCGCGCTGGTGTACCTGGCGTGTACGCAAAAGCCGGATGGAGGTTTCGCTCAGAATTTCTGGGTGGACGGGCGGCCTTACTGGTCCGGCGAGCAACTGGACGAGGTGGCCTTCCCCATCATCCTAGCGTGGCGCCTTTGGAAAGCCGACGCTTTGGGTGAGATGGAAATATTTCCCTTTATCGAACGCGCGGCGGGATTCCTGGTGCAGCATGCGCCTATTACCCACCAGGACCGATGGGAGGAGAATGCGGGCTATTCGCCTTCGACGCTTGCGGCGGTGATCGGCGGGCTGATCTGCGCGGCGGATATTGCGCGCGCACACGATTCGACGGAGATGGCGGTATTCCTGGAGGAGTTCGCGGACTGGATCGAGCGGCACCTGGAGGATTGGACGGTCACCAACAATGGCGTGCTGCTGCCCGAGGTCAAGCGGCACTACATGCGCATCCGGCCACCGGAGCAGGGCGAAGCCTACGCATGCGAAGACTGCGGCACGGAGTCCATCCATATCAACAACCGGCCACCCGGCGCGCGCACGGAGTTTGAAGCGCGCGAAATTATCGATGCCGGTTTTCTCGAGCTGGTTCGTTATGGAGTGCGCCGCGCCGATGATCCGCTGATGATCGATTCGCTTAAGGTTGTCGACGCAATCCTCAAAACAGACCTGCCGCAGGGGCCCGGCTGGCATCGGTATAACCTGGATGGCTACGGCCAGCGACCCGACGGCGGCCCATTTCAAGGATGGGGACAGGGACGCGTATGGCCGCTCTTCACCGGGGAGCGCGCCCATTACGAACTGGCTGCGGGCGGGGACCCCGGGCCGCTGATTGCGACCTACGAGCGCTTCGCCACCCTCGGCCAGATGATGCCGGAACAGGTGTGGGACGAGGCGGATCGGAGAGGATTCGAGAAGGGCAAGCCGGCAGGTTCGGCAGTTCCGCTGGTGTGGGCTCATGCCGAATATCTGAAGTTGTTGCGCTCGGCGGTGGATGGCAAGGTCTTCGATCGCATTGACAGCGTGTATGAGCGCTACTGCGAGCCGGAGGGGAAAAAGATGCGGCGGGCCAACCTGGAGTTCTACAGCCTGCGGCGGCCGATCCAGAAGATCACAGCAGGGGACATGCTGCGCATCCTCGACGACGCGCCATTTGAAGTGGTTTGGACGACGGATCAATGGAAGACATCGCAATCGACAATGGGCCGCAGTCTTGGCAGCGCGGGCTACAGCGTGGACCTTTCCACCGCTCCGAACCTGGCGAGCGGTGGTCTATCATGGACTCTCCACTGGCCGCGGCAGAACCGCTGGCTCGGGTACAACGTGGGCATCAGCATCGAGCCTCGGAACGAGGCGTAAATTCCGCAGCATTTTTTCGAAAGGAATGGGAACCGAGTTTTATGGCAACTCTTGCGGATCTTTCATTGGACGAATTATCGATTGATACATTGCGTTTGCTCGCCGTCGATGAGGTGCAGAAGGCCAATAGCGGCCATCCCGGCGCGCCTCTGGGCTGCGCCCCCATTGCCTACCTTCTGTTTCACAAAATCATGAAGCACAACCCCGGGAATTCGAAATGGCCCGACCGCGACCGGTTTGTGCTTTCGAACGGACACGCTTCGGCGATGTTGTATGCCACGTTGTATCTCTCCGGGTACAAAGTCACGATCGAAGACCTGCAGGGATTTCGGCAGTGGCACTCGCGCACGCCGGGACATCCCGAATACGGCGACACGGATGGCGTGGAAGTGACGACCGGTCCGCTGGGACAGGGATTGGCGATGGCTGTGGGGATGGCGATCGCGGAGAAGCATCTCGGCGCCATCTACAACAAGCCCGGCTTTGAGATCGTGAATCATCACACGTATGTGTTGTGCGGCGACGGCGATTTGATGGAAGGCGTTTCGCACGAGGCCTGCGCACTGGCTGGCACGCTGGGGCTGGGGAAGCTGATCTTGCTGTACGACGACAACCTGATCTCGCTCGATGGTCCCACGGAGCTGAGCTACAACGACGACGTGCTGGAGCGCTTTGAGGCGTACCACTGGCACACGCAGCGGGTTGGCGATGGAAACGATTTGAAAAGCATTGAAGCCGCGATTGAAGCGGCCAAGGCGGTGACGGATAAGCCTTCGCTTATCGCGGTGCGCACCGTGATCGGCTATGGCAGTCCTAAGGCCGGCACCAACAAGGTGCACGGTGAGGCTCTGGGACCGGCGGATACGGCGGCGACGAAGAAGTTTTATGGATTTCCGGAGGACCAGAGTTTTTATGTATCCGATGATGCGCTGAAGAACTGGCGCAAGGCTATCGATCGCGGCGCAACGGCGGAGGCTGAATGGCAGCATCTCTTCACGCATTACGCAGCGGAGTTTCGCGACCTGGCCGTTGAGTTCGATCGCACGCAGAAGGGGCAGCGCAAGAAAGGCTGGGAGAAGGCGATCCCGTCGTTCCCGGTGGATAAGAAGCAGGCCACGCGCAACGCGGGTGGCGCAGTAATGAACGCGGTCGCAGATGTGGTGCCGGAACTGTTTGGCGGCGCGGCGGATCTGACCTCCTCGACAAAGACGATCTTCAAGCCGGGGGCAAGTTTCCATGTCGATCCGGCCGGGCGCAACGTGTTTTTTGGCGTACGCGAATTCGGCATGTGCGCAGCGGTGAATGGCATGGCGGTCCATGGCGGCCTGGTGCCGTTCGGCTCGACCTTCTTTACTTTCTCTGACTATTGCAAGCCTGCTTTGCGGCTGGCGGCGTTGATGCAAATTCACTCCATCTTCGTGTTCACGCACGATTCGGTTGGACTGGGTGAAGATGGACCGACGCACCAGCCGATCGAGCACCTGATGATGCTGCGCGCGGTGCCGGGGCTTACGGATTTCCGGCCCGCCGATGCCAATGAGACTGCAGCGTGCTGGCGACTGGCGCTGGACCGCACGACGCCGAGCTTCTTTGCGTTGTCGCGGCAGGATCTGCCGGTGATCGACGCGACAAAGCACGATGTGTATGGCGGCGTGAGCAAGGGCGGGTATGTGCTGGAGGACGCGGCGAACGCGAAAGTGATTCTGATCGCGACGGGCTCGGAGGTTTCGACGGCAATTGATGCGGCCAAATTGTTGTCCGGCGAGGGAATTGCCGCGCGCGTGGTGAGCCTGCCGAGCTGGAAAATCTTCGAAGAGCAGACAGCCGAATACAGGACGACCGTGCTGCCGGCGGGAGTGCCCAAGATCGCAGTGGAAGCGGGCGCGACGCTGGGCTGGTGGAAGTATGTGGGCCTGGACGGCGATGTTGTGGGCATCGATCGGTTTGGTGCATCGGCACCAGGGCCGAAGGTGATGGCCGAGTATGGATTCACGCCTGAGAACGTGGCAGCGCGAGCGAAGGCGCTGGTTAAGAAATAGGGATCAGGGAGCAGGGATCAGGACGGCTTTTCTCTGTTCCCACTTTTCCGACTTTTCAAGGAGTTGCACGTGAAGTTAGTGATTGCATCGGATCACGCGGGGTTTGAGCTGAAGGAACAAGTGCGCGCTTACCTTACGCGTGAAGGGTACGAGATTCTCGATCTGGGCGCGTACAAGGTTGAGCCGCAGGATGACTATCCGGATTTTGCCGAGCGCGTGGGCGAGGCAATTCGCGCGGGAGAAGCACCGCGCGGAATTCTAATTTGCGGTTCGGGAGTGGGTGTGTGCGTGGCGGCCAACAAGATTCCCGGCATTCGCGCAGGCATGTGCCACGATACCTATTCCGCACACCAGGGCGTGGAGCACGACGACATGAATGTGATTGTGCTGGGCGCGCGGATTGTGGGAGCTTCGCTTGCCTACGAGTTGGTGGATGCGTTCCTCAAGGCGAAGTTCATCTCCAATGAACCACGGTTTACCCGTCGCTTCAAGAAGGTTCTGGCCATCGAAGCAAAGTATCAACGCGGTTCCAACTAAGTCTCGTATGTCTTCGAAACTCACGCCGGCATTGTGATCGTTGTTCACCGACCACTGATCACTGTTCTTCACTGATCACTGTTTTTATGAGACGCCGATGTTCCCCTTCGACGTAATTCTTTTCGATGTTGGCGGAGTCCTGCTGACCAATGGCTGGGACCATCGCGAACGCGCGGCTGTCGTGGATCAATTTCAACTGGACCGCGCGGAGTTTGAGCGGCGACACGCGGAACCCAACGATGCTTGGGAACGCGATGCGATCAGTGCGGCGCAGTATCTTGACGCAACGGTATTCTACGAGCGGCGAAGTTTCAGCAAAGACGAATTTATGGCTGCGATCTTTGCGCAATCGAAAGCTTTGCCAAACGGTGCACTTGGCATCCTGAGCGAGTTGGCCGCATCGCATAGGTGCATGCTCGGTGTTCTGAACAATGAAGCCCGGGAGCCGAATGAGTATCGCTTTCAAAGCTTCGGATTGCGCGATCAAGTGGATGTGGCATTCAGTTCCTGCTACATGGGACTGCGCAAGCCGGGTGCTGCGATCTATCGCCGCGCTCTGGATATTCTGGGGACGCCGGCAAAGCGCACGTTGTTCATCGACGATCGAGCAGAAAATGCGGCCGCCGCCGCGAGCGCAGGAATGCAGGTGATTTGTTTCACCGGAGCGGATGCTTTGCGCAGCAACCTGCAGACATTGGAAGTTTTTTAACCGGATTGGAAGGAGAGCGATATGCAACTGGGATTGATTGGTCTGGGCAAGATGGGCGGCAACATGGCCGAGCGGATTCGCCTCGGCGGGCACCAGGTTATCGGTTTTGACTTCAGCGCGGAAGCGGTGCAGAAGCTGACGGCGTCGGGCAATATCGGCGTAAATTCGCTGGAAGACATGGCGAAGAAGTTCACGGGCCGCAAGGCGATCTGGATCATGGTGCCGCAGGGCAAGCCTGTTGACGACACCATCGCCAAGCTCGAGCCTTTGCTGAACAAGGGCGACATCCTGATCGACGGCGGCAACTCGAACTACAAGGATTCGCAGCGCCATTACAAGGAAGTGACGGCGAAGGGATTTCAGTTTGTCGATGTGGGGACGTCGGGCGGCGTGTGGGGTTTGAAGGAGGGATACAGCATGATGGTGGGCGGTGACAAGGAAGCCGTCGATTATCTGCGGCCCATCCTGGAAACGCTGGCGCCGGAAAAAGATAAAGGCTGGGGCCATGTGGGGCCAGCTGGTGCGGGACACTTTGTGAAGATGGTGCACAACGGAATCGAGTACGGCCTGATGCAGGCCTACGCCGAGGGCTTCACCATCATGGAGAAGAAGGAAGAGCTGAATCTCGACCTTGCGCAGATTTCGCAAATCTGGCGGTTCGGCAGCGTGGTGCGGAGCTGGCTTCTCGATCTGACGGCGGATGCGCTGAGCAAGAATCCGACGCTCGATGGGCTGGAGGCTTACGTCGCGGATTCCGGCGAGGGACGCTGGACGGTATTTGAGGCGATCGATCTGAATGTGTCGGCGCCGGTGATTACCGAATCTCTGATTCGGCGCATTCGTTCGCGCGAAGAGAATAACTTTACCGACCGCATGCTGGCGATTATGCGCAATGCGTTCGGCGGACATGCAGTTAAAAAGGACTAGTGAACAGTGGGCAGTGAACAGTGAACAAGGCGGGCGCAGAGTGTTAGATAGTCCCATCAACGAGACAGCCGTACACTGCCCACTGTTCATGCACATTGTTCACTCGACTGACGAAGGAGGTCGCTATGGCATCAGCAACTGTGCAAATGAAGATTCGCCCGGAGGATCTCAAGCAGGTTCCGAAGAGCGGCGAGCGGATTCCGAATCCGGGGATACTGGTGATCTTTGGCGCTTCAGGAGATCTGACGAAGCGGAAGCTGTTGCCTGCGCTGTTCCATCTCGAGCAGGATGGCCTGCTGCCGAAGGACTTTGCCATCGTCGGTGTAGCGCGCCGGGCGCTGGGGGATGAGTTCGCCGCGGACATGCGCGAGGGCATCATCGAGTTTGGAAACGTGGACAAGGCCGATCCCCGGATCGAGGAGTTCACGAAGAAGATCGGCTACTACGCGCTGAGCTTCGACGACGCTTCGCACTATGCGGGATTGAAGCAGGAACTGGACAAGATCGCTGCCGAGAAGAATATAGGGCCGGACAGGTTATTTTATCTGGCGACGGCGCCGGAATACTTTACGCCGATTATCGAGAACCTTGGCGCGCAGGGGATGGCTCAGCCGGAACAGGGCCGCGTGGGCGTGGTGATCGAGAAGCCGTTCGGTCACGATCTCGATTCGGCGCGTGACTTGAATCACCAGGTAAATGCTGTCTTCCACGAAAATCAGGTATTCCGCATCGATCACTACCTGGGCAAGGAGACGGTGCAGAACATATTGGTCTTCCGGTTCGGCAACGGGATCTTCGAGCCGATCTGGAATCGGAATTACATCGATCATGTGCAGATTACGGCGGCGGAGACGCTGGGCGTGGAGGGGCGCGGGCCGTTTTATGAGAAGGCCGGCGCACTGCGCGACGTAGTGCAGAACCACGTGATGGAGTTGCTGAGTTTTGTGACCATGGAGCCACCGTCGAGCTTTGAGGCTGAAGCCGTGCGCCGCGAGAAGGTGAAGGTGTGGCGTGCGATTCCGAGCATCAACATCAAGGACGCGGTGCGCGGGCAGTATGGCCCCGGCGTCGTGGAGGGGAAGAAGGTAGTCGGATATCGGGATGAAGAGCGCGTGAATCCCGAGTCGGGCACCGAGACGTACGCGGCCGTGAAGCTGGGGATCGAGAACTGGCGCTGGGCGGGTGTGCCGTTTTATCTGCGCGCGGGCAAGCGGATGAAGAAGCGCGCAACGGAGATCAGCATTCAATTCAGGCAGCCGCCGCTGCTGATTTTCAACCGCATGCAATCGAGCGGACCGTGCACGGATATCCAGCCGAACCTGCTGACCATTCGCATTCAGCCGAATGAAGGAATCGCGCTTCGGTTTGGCGCGAAGGTTCCCAACACGCCGAATATGTCGGTGTGCCCGGTCAATATGGACTTCGATTATGCTGCGGCGTTTGGCACTTCAACCGCGAACGGGTACGAGCGCCTGTTGCTGGATGCCATGCTCGGCGATCAGACGTTGTTTGCGCACCGCGATGGCGTGGAGGTGACATGGTCGCTCTACACGCCGATACTCGAAGCGTGGGCGGCGAAGAATCCCGAAGTATTTCCGAATTATTTTGCGGGGACATGGGGACCGGACTGCGCGGACCGGTTGCTGGAGCATGAGGGGCACGTGTGGCGGAATAATATCGGGTGAGAAGTTGAGGCAGGGGGCGGGTCTGGTGTTTGCTTTATGTCCCGGCCAGATTCGCATCAAATCGGGCCTGCTTGAAACGATTGCGTGATTTGTATCACTACCTTGCAGGACATTGAGTTGGAATGCAGGGTGGTCTGCGACCTTGGTGGTAGAGGGCGCAACTCCGGAGTGTGAGTCGGTTTCCTTCCTACAGGAGTCCAATGGAAGTAGGAACTCAGTTATGAAATCTCTCAGGAACAAATCGACCATTCCGCTTGATCATGCCGTACTTTGCCTTGACTGCAATTGCGTGAGTGACGCCAATCGCGAGTGCCCTGCTTGCTCGTCGCGGGCGCTGATGAATTTGAGCGTCGTTCTCAATCGTCCCGCCGAGTTTGCGGAATACGCAAAGCTGGCCAACGCCGCGTAGCGACGATCCTCTTCTGGCCTCTGTTGAACGTGGGTTCGTGCTCACCCACTCTTGCGACAAAAACAAGTACGTCGCAAGAATGGGGCACCCTCTGTTTCGCATGGAATAGCTTCCCCGGTCTCAAAAGCGAGACCGGTGCACCCCTTGATTCGTATGGGATCGATTTCCCCGCAGCCGCGTCCGCACTTTCCCACCCTGATGTTTGGCTGGGCTGCTACTTTCTTGTGATCTTTACGAAGGTTCCGTCGGGGAGATCGCCTTCGAGCAGGTGCACGACGCCGCCTTTTACATAACCCTCGAAGACCTGGCTGGCTGCGGCAGGTGTGGCGGGATTTCTGCCGGCGCCGGGGGCAGTGGGATCGGCAGTGGGCCTGCCTGCCGCGGGCCGGCCGGTTCCCTTGTCCATCGCGTCGTTGGCGAGCTGATCGGCTTCCTTGTTGCCGCCGCGCAGGGTGTGGCGCATATCGAGGCGCTCGAGTTGGCGGGCGAGGAGTTTGGCCTCTTCCCACAAGGGCCGGAGGCCGGGGCTGGCTACTTTGTACTGGCCTTTCATCTGCTTGACCATCAACTCTGAGTCGGAAACTACGCGGAGTTGGCGCACGCCGTGCTCCTTCGCCCAGGCGAGGACGGCGAGAAGTCCTTTGTATTCAGCAAAATTATTTGTTTGCGGTCCGAGGAATGCGCTGAGGCGGGCCACCACCTGACCCTTCGGGTCTTCAATGACGGCGCCGTAGCCAGCCGGCCCGGGATTGCCCCGCGATCCGCCGTCACAATGCGCTGTATACCAGCCGCTTGATTCACTGGGAGTGGCTTCCAATCCTGAAAAGAGGGTGTCGGTCATGTTTCTCCAGTGTAAAGGTGCCCGGCCGACAGCTCTATCGAAGGAAGTCGTCCAGATAGCCCCTGGAAGGCGCGGACGGCGGGTACCTGAACTCTGGTCGTCACCTTCGGTTGGCTTAGGCCGCAAATGCCGCTCACAAACAGGCTTTGGCGCAGTCTACTCAAGTGCGATAACGTCTGCACCACCGGAGCGAAAATCTCGATGGCATCGGATGCTGTGAGCTACCCAACTTCGCCGACGGCTTTGCCCGGCGCTTTAGCGTGGCCTGCCAAAAGGAGGATACAATCTTCCGCAGGCATGGCTTCCAGAGCAATGGACGGACCGGATCGCGCCGCAGAGCGTTTGCAGGCCCGTGCGCCGGAGATGGAACTGATCCGCGAAGCGCAGTCCGGGTCCCGGGCGGCATTTGACGCCCTGGTGCGCCAGTATGAGCAACAGGTATTGCGGCTGGCACTGCACCTGACGGGCTCAGAGCAGGATGCGGAAGACATCTACCAGGAAGCCTTTCTCAAGGCATTCCGGTATATTGGGAACTTCCGGTTCGAGTGCTCGTTCTACACATGGATTTACCGGATCGTGACCAATCTGTGCCTGGATCAGCTTCGCCGCCGCAAGACGCGGCGCGAGGATCAGGCCGTCGTGGTGGATCACTCCGGCGACGAAATCGACGTGCTGGCTTCGGTCTCGGACAACCGGTCATTTTCGAATCCGAGCAAGGAGCTGGATCGCAAGGTGCTGGGCGAGCGCATCCAATCTGCGCTCAGCAAGCTTACCCCGCGCGAGCGGACGGTTTTTGAACTGAAGCACTACCAGGGTCTCCGCCTGCGCACGATTGGAGAGATGTTGAATACCACGGAAGAAACCGCCAAGAATACGCTCTTCAGAGCGACCAAAAAGTTGAGAACTCAACTGGCGGGATTGCGCTAACGCCCTTGCGGGCAACGGTATTTTTAGACCGGATTTGCGTTACTGAACCAAGAGGCTAGAAGGACGTACAGAGATGAATTGCGAACTTGCCCATGAACGCATCGTTCTGGCAGCGTACGGCGAGCTGCCTGATGAACAGGTACACGAGCTGGACGGGCACCTTGCTGCCTGCACGGATTGCAGCCAGGAGCGGCAACAGCTGCTGGCGCTGAAGACGCTGGCCACGGCCTATCCTGTCGTAGAGCCCGATCCGAATTTTGTCACGCGGTCGCGCATCCGCCTGGAAGAGTCTCTGGATGCGATTCCGCCTATGCGTTGGTTCGAGCGCTTTGGTCAGCGCGTGCTGAACAACTTCGCGAACCTGCAGGCTGCTCCGGTTGCGGTAGTTCTGCTGCTGATTGTGGGGGGTGGCGCCGGCACGTTGGGCGGCTATGAGTACGCGCAAGCGCGTGCAGCGCACGCCGCAGGACGCATCGCGAATGCACCGGTCGACAAAGGTGATCGGGGACTGGCGGCGCCGGTTTCGGCGGAGGTAGCCAACATTTCCAGCATTGTGCGCCAGCCGAACAGTGAGTTAGTCGATGTGACGTATAACCAGGTGGTGCCGCAGCATATCCAGGGTTCGCTCGACGATCCAGCGATCCGCCAGTTGCTGATGCTGGCTTCGGAGAATGCAACTTCGCAAGGCGTGCGGGACGACTCAGTTGGATTGCTGGCGGCCGAATGCCGGGCTGGGCATTCCTGCCAGGGTGAGGGCATCCGCGACGCGCTGATGGTGGCGCTGCGCTATGACAAGAGCGAGGCCGTCCGGGAGAAAGCGCTCGAGGGCTTGCAGCCGTACGTGGCCGAGGACATGCGTGTTCGCGACGCCGTACTGGAAGCATTGCTGAACGACAGCGATCCGCGGATCCGCGCGGCGGCGATCAGCGAACTGGAGCCGGTGGAAGCCGATACGGGCGTAAGACGCGTATTGTCTACCGTTGCCAATTCGGACAATAATCCCCATATCCGCACGGTGTCTCGCGAAGTTCTAAGCAGGGCCCCGGAGTTTCAATAACGTACCCCTTACCTTCAGGCAACCGCGCCGTCAATACAAGAGTGCGGACCTGGATGAAGGAACACGAGGAAAGTATCATGAACCGCCTAATGAGGCCTTACATCCAAGCTGGAGTCGCCCTGGTGGGAGCCGCAATCCTACTGTCGCCATCGATGACGCGGGCGCAGGCGACACGTATAGCGCAAATTGTTGAAGAACCCAACCGTCTGCTGCTGCATTCAAGCGTGCCGGGGTATCTTGGCGTGCTGGTCGGCGACGTTGACTCGGAATCGGCAAGCAAGCTCAAGCTGAAGGATGTCCGGGGAGCGGTAGTTACGCTCATTGATCACGATGCACCGGCAGCGCAGGTCGGGCTTCGGGTCAATGACGTGCTGCTCGAAGTCAATGGTCAACCGGTCGAGAGCGCGGAGGCTTTCGGCCGCATGATGCGCGAGATTCCGCCCGGCCGCAAGGTGACGATGGTCGTCAGCCGCGACGGCGCAACGCAGACGCTTACCGTACAGCTAGCCGATCGCAAGAAGCTCGACACCGACATCTGGAACAAGCTGAATGATGGCAGCGATATCAACACGCCGGTTGAGGGCCTGGGCATTCTGGGGACCGGAGGCGCCGGAGATGCGCCGCTTCCCGGCGGATTCCACATGCCGTTTGTCGGCAACAGCACGCTGAAGGTTGGCGCGCTGGTTGAGCCGCTCACGGCGCAGATGGCAGACTACCTCGGCATTCAAAACGGCCTGATGGTGAAGCAGGTGGCGCGCAAGAGCGAGGCAGCTGCCGCGGGCATGAAAGCCTTTGACGTGATTCTCAAGGTGGGATCTGAGAACATCGCGACCGTTTCTGACTGGGAACGTTCGATGCGTACTAACCAGGGGAAGGCCGTGCAGGTCACGGTGCTTCGCGACAAGAAGCCGACGACGCTGACGCTGCAGGTGGATTCGAAGAAGAAGAGCGAACTGGACTTCGACGGGATCTTCGCTGATGGGGATTGCCCGTTAATGGCCTTTGCCAATCCCGATGTCGTGCTTGACTTGCAGCAGCACCTCGATCTGGATGATTCCGCAGTGCAATCGATGCGCGACCAGGGCGAGGCGCTCAAGGATCAGTTCAAGCAATGGCAGGACCAGTCCGGTGGCATGCATTTCGAAATCACGCCACAGCAGGCGGAGGAATTCCGCAAACAAACCGAGGAATTTCGCGACGCGTTCAAGGGCCAGAACTTCGGCGTCGACCCGAAACAGATGGAAGAGCTTCACCGGCAGATGGAGCAATTCAACAAGGAGTTCTTCGGCGCGGACAGCTTCAAGTTTGACCAGAAGCAGATGGATGAACTGAACAAGCAGATGCGCGAGTTCCAGCAGGTATTTCCGCCGCAGTTTGAATAATCTCGACGACTGAAAGCCAAGGGCGCTGCCGGAACCTCCGGTTGGCGCCCTTGCTGCATTTATCCGCGTCCGGTCAGCTGGGCTGTCTGAGACGCCGTCCTTTGATTCGGCTTGTTGCGCCGAGCTGATCGAGGCATGTAATCAAAGTTCTTTTTGCGTGCGCGACGCTTCGTTCGCCCACAGTCCGGCAAAGGTTTTCATGGATGCCGACCCGAATTTTACGCGACGCATGAACGGCCTTCCATCCTTTGGCTGAGAGACGAATGCGTTTTGCGCGGCGATCTTTGTTAGGCGACTCCTCAAGCACCCCAAGTCGAACCAGTTCCGCAACCGACTTCGAGGCAGCCTGCTGAGAAACCTCCATTCGTCGCGCCAACTCGGTGATGCTGCGTTCCGACTCGATCAGGTGCTGGATCAGGTAGCCATGGCTCTCGCGGACATTCGTGAATCCTGCCCGCGTCATTCGTGTGACCACGAGCTCATTTACGCGCAGGCCAAGAAACAGCGCCAGATGGCCCAGGTCCAAGGCGGACAAATCAATAATTCTGGATTGCACAACCATAGTTGTGTATTATATCTGAATATGTCACAGGCCTGTTCCCGGCTCGGGCGGATTTGAGTTTTCGAAGGAGGTCGCGCATGCTGATCGAAAAATTGTTCTCTTCAGGCGTGATGCAGATGGGGCCCTCGCGCAATGATCCGGGCCGACAAGTCGGCGTCTTCAATCCTGCGGCGGTTGCTGGTTTGCCGGAACTACGCGCATGCAGAATAGACGAGTTTCGCTGGATCGCCGGCGAGTGGAACTACGAGAATGAAGTGCCGGCGACCGCCGCCAATCCTGCTTACAGCGACGTCGGCACTTGCAGATATGCGCTCTGCGAGAAGAACAACTGGATCTGCATGATTGCTCCCGACGGCAGGGAAACGCAGCAAATCACATTCGATCCCTTCAGCCGGCAGTGGATCTACGTGTTGATGAGCGGCGCTTACGGCATACTGCGTTCGCCGGAAGGCTGGAGCGACAATCAGATTGTCTTTACCGGCATGATGACCATGATTGGCTTGAATTGCGAATGGCGGATTCGATGGACGAAGGAGAACACGGATCGATTTTCCTTCGTCAACGAAGAGCTCAACATGGATGGCGCGTGGAAATATATCGACAAGTGGCGCTTCAGACGGAAATGCTGAATCGTCCGGAGCGCGAATCACACCAGGCAGGTGACGATGGCCTTTCCGCCGGTTGTTGCGCTCGCATAGAATTCCCGCAGATTGTGGAATGAGGTCAGAAGCTCATCGACGTCTTCCGCTCGCCAACCAGGATAGATTTGCAGCTTGTTCATCTCCGCGGCATCGAAGCGTCCGCGCGCTTCGGATTCCAGTTCTGGCCGGCTCAAGGCCTCATGCGAGGCGACAACTTCGCGAGGTTCGAAGAATCGGGCCGGGCCGTATCCGGAGAATCCTTCGTCGTCATCGCCCAGGATCTTGCCGCCCAGCACTACCTTGCTCAATATCGATTCGCCGGATTCCACCTCACCACAGAGCAGGTAATGCAGGCCATGCCACTCCTTCTCGAGTGAAAGCTTCGGGCGTTGTTTGCCTGCCGTCTGCATCACGCCCATGGCGCGCTCGCGCCGCTCCTGCATCACTTTCAGGAGTGCTTCGCCGCCCTGTCCCGAAGCGAACTGCTGGGCTGTGCCGCCGAGCCGTGCTTCGAGTTGCTCTCGAAGCCTCGGGTCAAAGCCGGCAAGCACCCCGGCCAGCAACTGCGGTCCGGAAGTGCGTACCCGCTCCTCCATTTTCTTGCTCAACTCGCCGAAAGCCATCGGCATGGCGGGGCCCGTTTGAAACAGCGCTTCGGCCAACGCCGGGTTCGCCTCGATTTTTCGAAGCTCACCCGCATCCACCTGAACGAACACTGCCGTCATCGACATTGTGGTCACCTCCGCCGCAGCCGCATAACGAGGATGAGCGAAGGCCCTACTTCGGCGGCTCGAGGATGCATCCCGGCGTTGAACGCGCGATCTCCCACTCCTCTTCGGTCATGTCGACGGACACATCCGCGAAAAGCGGCGTGCTGAGATAGCGTTCGCCGGTGTCGGGAAGCATGCACAGGATCGTCGATCCTTTTGGAGCCTCAGCGGCAACGCGAAGCGCACCGGCAAATGTTCCGCCGGAAGTGATGCCGACGAAAATGCCTTCCTTTTTGGCGAGATCCCTGCTGCACTTGAGTGCATCGGGATTGGCGATACGCAGTATCTGGGTGATTCTCTTCGAGTCCACGGCATCGCCGGCCAACTTGGCGATGAAGTCCGGGCTCCAGCCCTGCATGGGATGCGGCTTCCAACTGGGATGGCCGGATTTCGCCGAGCCGTCCGCGTTCCGTTCCTGTTCGATGCCGCTCGAAAGCAGCGGCGCATCGTCGGGTTCGCAGACCACGATCTTTGTCTCGGGGCGCTCCTTGGCCAGCACGCGGGCGACGCCCTTCAGTGTGCCGCCGGTGCCGAATCCTGTGACCCAGTAGTCGAGACGTTCACCTTTGAAATCGTTGAGGATCTCCTGCGCCGTGGTGCGCGAATGCATGTCGGCGTTGGCTTCATTTTCAAACTGGCGCGTGTAGTACCAGCCATGCTTCTCGGCCAGTTCCACGGTCTTGTTCACCATGCCGACAGCGCGCGCGGAGGCAGGTGTCACGATCACCTTCGCGCCGAGAAAACGCATCAGCTTGCGGCGCTCGATGCTGAACGACTCCGCCATGGTGACTACCAGCGGATAGCCTTTGGCCGCGCAGACCATGGCGAGGCCGATGCCGGTGTTGCCGCTGGTGGCTTCAACGACAGTCTGGCCGGGCTTCAGCTTGCCGGTGCGCTCCGCTTCTTCAATCACGCCGAGCGCTAGGCGATCTTTGACCGACCCCAGTGGGTTGAACGCTTCAACCTTGACATAGAGGTTTACATCCGGCGGCGCGAGACGGTTGATCTTGACCACCGGCGTGTTGCCGACTGTTTCGGTAATGCTTGCAAACTTGCTCATTCGTGAACCTCCGAATGCACGCAATTGTACAGGCGGAAGGCGACGGGGTTGCAAACGATTCCTGCGATAAGTGCACGCGTTTCTCGTATCTGCCAGACAGAGCAAGATTCGGGAATCGCGCCTGCACGGCGCGCCTGCATCGATCAAACTCATCGTGCGCATTGAGAAGCGGCTGGATAGAGCATTGCGCCTGGCAAGCCTCGCCTGAAGCATCTGAAAAAAACGAGTGCCATCCGCTGAGTCGCTTGTGTACACTCGCGGAAGGCCCCTGTCCCTCCCCTATAGTTCATTACTAGCCACGATGGTGATGTCGCGCGCGGCGGCAACCCCTGTGCACGTACGGAGTAATGCATGACAAGAGAACTGCGTGTGCTGGCTGTAGCAGGGCTGGTGGCCGGTGCAATCCTGGGAATGGCGGGATCAATGGTGGCGGCCTCGAATGTGCGAGCCGTCTGCTGGGCTATTGATGCCGCGGGCGTCATCGTCGCCACAGTGACCCTGGCACTCAGCTATCTCCGCGCCGGCAAAATGGAGGTCGCAGTCGGGTTCCTGGTCTACGCCATCGGAGAGGCTGTCATGCTCACCGGAACATCCATGTCTCTGGAGGCAAGTGTCCCGGCATTCGCAGCGGGCACCGCGCTCTGGTGCGTGGGCCTTGCGCTGATCAGCGTGCCACGAGAATTCGTGCTGCTGACACGACTGACCGGGCTGATTGCCGCGGTCGAGTTCGGAGTGGTTTCGCTGCACATCTTCTGGGGGACGCCACTGACGCCGATTTCGCGCCCTCTTCCGTTCTATGCCTATCCAATCCTGGTGCTCACGTTCTTCGGGTGGATATGGACGATCGTCAGGCACGGCGCAGAAATTGCCGCAGCCGAGACGCAGGCACAACGAAGACGTGCAACCGTAGTGATCCGATGACAGCTCGGTCGATTTACTTCACACCTTTGTCTGGATTCCAGACGCCCTGCAATTTGCGCACGTAGAGAATCTGGCCGACGTGGTAGGCATTGTGCGCACCCACGTGCGCGATGAGCGAGGCATTGGCAGCGAGCTTCGCGTCGTCGGCATCGTTCACCGCCTTGTCCCAATCCGCCAGCACCTGGTTGAGTTTCTTTACCAGGTCATCCCACTGCGCGGCCGTGAAGTTGTCGAAGGTCTCGTTGTTGTTGCCGTCGAATTTCTCATTCTTCACGCCTTTGAAATCGTTGAGCGCGCGCTGATCCCAGTAGCAGATGTGATAGGCGAGCTGGCCTACCGAGTGGTTTCCCTTGCTGGGGCTCCACATCGCTTGTTGCGCAGTCAGCCCATCCACGGCAATGCTCACAGGAACAAACCAGTCTTCCTGATCGTGGGTGGTGCGCAGCTGCTCCAGCAGCACACCGCGTAATGTGGTGGGCGGCTTCTTGTCATTGGTCTGGGCGAAGAGCGGAACAGACAGGAGCAAAACGAGAGCAAGCTTTTTCATCGAACAACCTCGCGGGAGATGCAGTGCTCGGAGTATAACTCTGCGGCCATGCAAGGGCATCCGGCAAGTCGCTGCTGCAGACCGGTTCGGAACTTCGCCGCGCAGGCGCGTCACATCCGGGTTGGAATGACAGCAGGAATCGGCTAGCTTCCAATTCTCATGATGACGAGCTCGCAGCCCGCTCTCAAATTCGCTACTCCGTCTGTCGCAGCCAAGGACATCGGGCAGAGCCAGCAACCGGCTCTGATCCTGTTTGCCATCGGCTTGATCGGCCTGGGAGTGATTGCGCTGGTGGTCGGCGACTTCGCAATGGTGTGGCAGCCGGTGGCTGCATGGATGCCCGGCCGCACCGCGCTGGCGTACCTTGCCGGATTGCTCGAATTGGGCGTCGGCTGCGGCATGCTCTTCCGCCGCACGCGCGCATGGGCCGTGCGGATTCTCTTTCCAGGGCTCATTCTCTGGGCTTCGCTGAAGCTGCCGGCCATCGTGGTCGCTCCGCAAGTGGAAGGAGTCTGGCTCGGCCTCGGCGAACTTACGCTTCTTCTTTCCGGCGGCTGGACGCTGTTTGCCCAGCTTGCCGATCTGCCCCAGGGTTCGCTTTTCGCTTTCGCTGCTGGAGAGCGCGGCCTGCGAGCCGCTCGTATGCTCTTCGCTGCGTCGCTGCCGCCAATTGGGCTTTCGCATTTTGTGTACCTGCAGGCCACGGCGCACTTTGTTCCGGCATGGCTGCCGTATGGCGCGGGATGGGCGCGGCTCACCGGCGCGGGACAGATCGCGAGCGGGCTTGGCGTGCTCTTCAACGTGTTGCCGCGTGTGGCTGCATGGGCTGAAGCCGCGCAGATTTCCATCTACACGCTTCTCCTCTGGCTGCCGGCCTGCGTGATGTCTGCGCAGAATCTTCAGGCTGTCTTCGGCCAATCCGATAGGCGGCTGCCTTTTACGGCCTTCTTCATTTCGTGGATCATTGCCGCCGCTGCGTGGGCGGTCGCGCAGAATGTTTCACCGAAGCCCGTGGCCGCCGTAGAAAAATGAGCGCCGTTCTCACGGCGCTCAAAAGAAGTTCAGGGTGACCAGCTTCGGTGGCGGGCCGAGTGATCCGCCTACATCTCGCAACTTACCCGGCGATCGGCTGCCATCGCGAGAGCTCCATGCTGCGCACCCAGCCGCCGTGAAACTGCGCGTCCCAGAAGGCGCTTGCCGCGAAAGACCCGCGACTTCATGGTGGCCACGCTCAGGTTGAGCGCGCTGGCTGCCGCCAACTGGGGATGCTCTTCGAGCACGCACATTTCGATGGCGCGACGACAAACGAGTCCCAGCTTCTTCACTTCTTCGCGCAGGATGGTCTCTATCTCCCTGCTCTGCCACGTCTCCTCGGGATTCTTGCCGGGGTCAGGCAGGTCAAGCTCCACGACTTCGTTGTCCTCCCGGTTGAGGTACTCAATCGAGACGAAAACGCGGTTGCGGCGGCTGCGCAGATGTTCATGCGCCGTGTTTTGTACAATCGCGCCGAGCCAGCTCGACATCTGCGATTCGCCGCGGAACTTCGCGAGAGCTTTGTAGGCTTTCATGAACGCTTCCTGAAGAATGTCTTCGGCGTCTTCGTTGCTATTGGTCAAGCGCCGGGCCATCCGCAACAGCTGCGGGCGGCGCCGCTCGGCCGCTTCGAGAAACTCCCGGATCCTGCCTTCGCCCACCGGGCATTCGCTCATCGGCGCGTCCGTTTCCACTTCCATTGCACTCAAGGCAATTGGCATATGCACCCGCTCCTATCGGGTAGGCATTTCGAGTTCATTCAGTTGGAATGAAAAGCCAAAGGCAATACATGCGGCCTGATGGGTTGGCTAGAACACGGGCCGGTACTGCCGACTACGCCATGGAAGATTGGATTTGAGGAGGAGCCCGGAAGGGGATATGCGAAGAGATGACGAACGCTGCGCGCGCCGGGGCCGGCGTGGTGAGAGCGTGGTCGCGCGTGAGGCGCGGAATCTGAGGAGCGAAAACGAGGAACAGCTCAAAAGAGGAAATCCGCTGGGGCCGCGTTTGCTGGTGCGAGACCGTGATGGAGGAATCGTCACGATGGTCCACCCACATGCGGGTGGCCGAGGCCTTTGAAACCTCGGGGTGGTGGAAGTATTGTGCGAGCTTGTAGCCGTATCCGTTGCCGCCGACCGCGATAGCCAACGCGAGAAACGCAAGAACGTAAGGCCGGAAAAACTGCCTTACGGCGGCATCCATTTTCGACTCACGCGCAACCATCAGCTTCTGACGCTGATCCTGCGCCTCAGGCCCGGCCGCGATAGGAAGTTCGTCGTGCACGATGTCCTTGGCTCCTCGAACGGTGCAGCAAAGGTTCTACCAGTATAGACTCGGGCCGATTTCATTTCGCTGCAAAATTCTCATCCGGGGAGTAATCGTCGAAGTTCGCCAGGCATCGGCGGAGTTGGCGCCAATCTGAGAAACCAGCTAAGTTTTACCTGGGTCATAAGTTAGTGACAATGGTGAGTCACAAACGGGAAAAAGTTTTCGAGGCGGCGATTCTCAAAGAAACGCGATCAACCTGCGACGGCATGTTCCGCTCCGCGGAAGAGAGCCCGCAAAGCCTGCCAAACCCAGCGGATCAGCAGGATGACGGCTACGACAAAGGCCAGGGCTATGCCGCCTCCGATGTAGGGATGCAGGGTCGACAGCCATGTCAGCGAGATCGCCAGCACATCTTCGCCGAGGCTGAGGCCGATGTTCGAGAAGGGCTCGGGCGAGGGGGTGACGGCGGCGCGGGCTGCGGTCTTGCCGCCGTGAGCGGCAAGGGCGATGAGGCCGCCGAGCAGCGTGGCGGCAAGCTGCTCGCCGGGAGAGAGCGTCGCTGTTGCGCGCCAAGCCAGCAGGGCGGCAACCGGGACCCGGATGAAAGTGTGCAGCGCATTCCAGATGAGGTCGAAGGCGGGCACCTTGTCGGCGAAGAACTCGACGGCAAAAAGCGCCATGCTGACGCCGATGACCCACCAGCTTTCCAGCAGATGCAACGAGTCAGGCAGCGCGAGCGCACCAGCATGTGCGAGCAGGCCGAGGGTTGCCACAGTGGCATAGACGTTGAGCCCGGCGGCGAACGAAACTGCCACAATCAGCGCGACAAGTTCCTGGCCGGGAAGTGTGCCGAGGAGTGGGAGTTTCATCCCGCCAGTATAGGGCCGGCCCACTCAAATCAGCGTCCTGACTTTTGCGCGTCAAACACTTGTCCGCGCAGACTCCCGAAGATAGCGCCATCGGGAGTCTGCACGGACGCGAAAAGCAGGCTAGTGCTTTTCTTCAGGTTTGCGGTCGGCATCTTTATGACCGCGGCCATCGCGCGTTTCGTTGCCCTTGAAGTTTTCGTTCTTGTCGAGATGATTGTTGGGCTCGGCCTTCTCGCCGCGTTCGGGCATCTTGCCGACATAGCCGTTGTCGGGATGGAAACGATTATCGACGTGGCCGCGGAAATCTTCAGAGCCATGGAACCACGGACCTGCGCCAACGAACACGCCGCCGTTGAACCATTCCGTGCCGTAGTAGCCGTAGGGGGCACAGGCATAGGGTGCGGAGTCATAGTAACCGTAGGGACACTCGGGAGCCGTGCCGATCTCAACCGCAATTTGAGCCATTGCTTTGGGGGCGGCTGCCAACATGCAGCATCCAGCAATAGCCGATAGCACAACAAACTTCAAATCCTTCATAGTTCTCCTTAAGCTTGCAGGGATGCCAAACGGTATCTCCACAAACTGACCGTAGCGGGTTCGAAGATCGCCGTCTGAGCTATAGAGACCACACATGCGCTTGAAGGATGGGCACACCTTCTCAGCCCCGGGGTCGTTTTCGAAAAGCGTGGACCACCCGGCGGATCGGTGATTCTTCGGCAGATCTCGTAACTTTTTTGCAGATTGTTTGAAACGTTTGGGGGTCGAACGTCACCATCCATTGCGAAACCGGAACAGACAAGCTCTGGCGGTCCCGCTCGACTCGAACTCATCGCCTGGGCGCGTTTCGCATAAGCGCGGATGAGGAGCGGGCGCCGCGTGGCGACAACTGACCGGGTATTCGCGTCCTGGCTGCTGAGTGGAGCGGCCGGGCTGGGCGTCGCGGGCGAGGCGGGGACTTCCATCGACAGAGTCTCTGCCACGCCAGCGGCGAGGGAAACGGGGAATGAGGGAACCAGGGATGGGTGGGCCCGCCGTCTTCCGATTTTCTTACTGCACTTTCCTTACTGGACCGGCGGCAATTGTCCGGCGATGGTGGTCGCGGTGGGGCTGCAGGCGGGATGGCCCCAGCCGGATGCGCTGACGCCGAGGGCCAATCCGGGCGCGGCGGTGATGTCGTAGACAATGTTGTCGGGCCGGGTTTTGTCGGGGCCGACGCCTCCGGGAACATGGTCGAGCTTGAGGGTGTTGCGCGTGCGCCAGGCAATGTTGTGGTCTGCGCACGAGGAGTCGCCGCTGACGCCGATCGATCCCACGAGCACACCCTGCGCGTTGTAGAGCGCGAGGCCGCCGCCAAAGACATTCACTCCGCCGATGCGTCCGCCGACCATCGGGTCTTTCGCGGTGCCGTAGTCTTCAGCGTCGCCGCGGTAGGCAACCGAAACGTCAACGGGGTTGCTGGCCTGCAGTCCGAAGAGCGAGCCTCCCGGCTGAACGGCGCTGAAGAGGTCGGCGGTCGAAAGCGACAGTTTCGGCAGGCTAAAGGCATTTGCAGTATTCGCCTTCTGTGCGGAAATGGCGCGGCTGCCCGGCCACTGGCTGCCGCGATCGGCGCCGGTGAAAGCGACAGCGCAGACCACTCCATCGCGATTGACGACGGTGCCCCACATATCCAGGTTGAAGCCGCCGTTGGCCTCGGCGCGCGCCGCAGCGAGGGCAGCTTTCAGTTGGCTGTATGTGGGGAGAAGCTTGCACGCGGCAGCCGCGCCGGCCGCGTTGCTGTGACCGGCTTGCGCGAAAGCGGGAAGGGTCGCGCCGAGTGCGAACATGGCTAGCGATACGATGATTGGTCTGGTCCGTTGGGTCCGTCGAGTCATGGTGCTTCGAGTCATGGGGGATCGTGCCTCCTTGCGCTTCGGAAGCGTGCGCTGCCGAGCGTTGCCGGGCAGCCTTCCGAAAGTTCCCCCAACCTAGCACGGCAAAGCGGGTGTCGCAAATCTGGAATATGAGGAAGGTGGGCGAAAATGCTTTTCCGGAGGGAAGGTCATCCAGGTGGTAGAATTCGTGGCTGTCCCGGGGGAAGGATTGTGGGACAAGCTTCCGGGGTCTGAAATTTCTGCTTACTGGAGACGACATGCGTTCGAAACTCTCGCTTATCACTCTTGCTCTGCTGTGCTTCACAACCCTGCCTGCGATCGCGCAGCAATGGGGCAGACCCCATCCGCCAAAAATGGGTGCTTGCTTCTATCGGGAGGCGGGTTTCGTCGGCGACTACTTCTGCCTGAAGGTGGGGGAGCGGTGGCCAACGATGCCGCCGGGCTTCAATGACAGGATCTCTTCGATTCGCGTGTTTAGTGGCGCGGTAGTGCGGATGTTCGCCGACGCGAATTTTGCCGGCGACAGGATGCGCGTGGAACGGGATGTGGACAACCTGAAGAACTTCAGGCTGCAAAGAGACCCGTCGCGGACGTGGAACGACCGTATCTCGGCGCTTGCCGTGGTGCGCGCCCACGACGACTGGGACCGCGGCCACGGCGATCAGGACCGCGACCGCCGGAACTGAGTTGGAAGTGGCGGGAACTCCGAGGAATCGAACCATCCACCCTTGAAGCAGAATGCGCTTCAGGGATGGGGCGCCCGCATTCCTGGTCTGGTTAGGTTGAAAACCCTGGGCGGGCCACCCGCTCAGGGGACTTGCACTTGTGTCCGCTGGTGAGAATATGCCGGCATCCGTTGAACATGGACATGACTCCTGACCACCCCCTATTATCCCCTCTCTCCAGGTAGGTCTCCTGGATTCATCGGGTTACCGAGAGGGGGTGGCGCTATAGGTCTGCGTGGATTGAGGTTCGCTGTAGAGGTTTCTGCGGATTGGACTTAGCGGCGCCATGCGGCGTTCGCGGGGTTAGCGTGCGCGTGGCGCACGTTCGCGGAGCTGGTGGTTTTCAATCACGATTCCATTGTGCGCCGAGAAGGGATAATTCCCTGCAAAATGGCGGGAAGTTTTTTGCGAATGGAATGAGGGAGTTGGCGGAGATTTTGGCTGGGAGGGGGTTGACAGGTTAGCGGTGCTGGCGGAGTTAGCCCCGTCCATCTTCGGGGCCGAGGTTTTGAAAAGCAGATTCTTCACTCCCCACCCCCGAACCTACCCCATAAGAGCTGACGCTCTTCGGGGCCCCGTTCGTTCAGAATGACACCGCTGGGTTTCGGGGGATTGCTGGGGCTGGACGGCGCGGAGGCGCGAACTGCGAGAGGTCGTGCTTTCCCACTCTTGACCAAAAGAGGGTCAAGGATGGGGCACCCAGATTTGTGGGTGGGGTTGGTTTGAAATGCCTGGGTGGGCCACCACCCGCGCACCTGCAGTGTCTTTCGTTCAGGGAGAGGATGACGGGCTTCGGGAGGATTGTATGTGAAACGGCGATCGCCTGGATTTCACTATAAGCATGAGTGCACTCAAATTCGAGAGGGATTGAAATCTGTGTAGAAAGCGAGAGTGCTTATGTCAACTGCAACTAGCATCGTCGGAACCTGGACCGGATTTGTCGCCTGGGGCTGTTCTGGTCCTCCGGTAAGCAATGCGTCAACAGTGTGGACCTTCCACGCCGATGGGAGCTGGACTTACGAGTTCGGCGGGGGCCGCTGGATTCAGGTTGAGGGTTTAGTCGCATGGAATTTCAAAGCAGACAAGGGTGAACCTCCTATCGTTGCGGAGGACCTGGTTTACACGGCCAACGTGACGCGTAATGCGTTGGACGGGATCATGGGCTACCCTGTAGCCGGATCAAGTCCCGGCACGGGGTGCTTCTATGCGGTGCGCCAGGAAAAGGGTGCGCCGACTCACGAAATCGCAGCATCCCACGGCCACGACCACAGCAAGCGTCCACTTAAGAAGTAGGTGTCTCGGCAGGGTCGCGTACGAGCGCGGCCCTGCTCGTTTTTTTGTGGTTGCTGGCCGCGCTGCGTCCTTTTGGTGAGGAGATCATAGCCGGGTGCCCCATCCTTGCGGAGCAAGGGTGGGATAGCAGGATTTCCGCTCCGGAACTAAACTGATTCGTCCATGCCAACACGCCTCGTTCGAATTCAGAAGGCCGGTTGTTTTCACTTCGTCACGTTCAGCTGTTTCCATCGCCTCCCGCTTCTCGCGCGGCGAGGATATTCAGTATTCGAAGCGCAACTGGAAAAGACACGATTGCACTATGAATTCGTTGTGGCCGGGTATGTGCTGATGCCGGAGCACGTTGATCTTCTCGTGAGCGAACCGAAAGTCAGCTAACTCGCAACGGCAATACAGGTTTTGAAGCAGCGCACTTCGCGATTGCTGAAGCAGCCGGGCGAGAGGCAGTTCTGGCAGCGGCGCTACTACGACTTCAACGTGCACAATCCCGAGAAGACAACGGAGAAACTGCGCTACATGCACCGGAATCCCGTGAAGAGGGGGCTGGTTTCGAAGCCAGAAGATTGGATTTGGTCGAGTTTTCGGCATTACGCGACCGGGTTGGTGGGGACGGTGGAGATTGAGTCGGAGTGGACGGCGAGAAGCCGGGAGCTGCGATTGAGCACAACCGCGCACGTGTGAATCTTCTGATTCGCCACGAATCTGGGTGCCCCATCCTTCGCGCACTTTGCGAAGGGTGGGATCGCATGCTGATCGCTCACGGATTCTATCGATTCACAGACAGTCTGACTCATAAATGAGAGAAGGGTCGTGCTATCCCACCCTTGACCAAAAGAGGGTCAAGGATGGGGCACCCAGATTTTTGGTGATTGAGACCTGGGCGACCCGCCTCACAATCTCCCAGGCCTCGAAAGCGAGACCTGGGCCACCCGCCTGCGCTGCGTCCTTTTGGTGAGGAGAGGATAGCAACGTGCGACCCGGGCGAAGGTTCCTGATTTCCAACTCTTGCTCCGCAAGGATGGGATACCACCGACTTGGGTGGGCCACCCGGTACCCGGTTTATTGAACTTGTATTTCGATTGACAATTGACCTCTGCCGCGCCGACGATGGCGCCACGTCTCCAGGAGTACCATTTTCAGTCGCGAGTGTTTTCTCGCCCTCCCGTGTGACGCCGGGTCCACTCCCCCTCGGAATGCACGGCCGGGTTCGATAACCTGGATCGTTCTCACTCTCCAACCTATAACCGCGCACCAGCGTCCGCCTTGTTCTGCGCTGCTCTTTCCCCAGGCCGGCACTGCTTTTGTTCGCCCGCTCATTAGCCTCAGGAGGGCTTGCACCATGAAAGACCGCACCATCTTTTCCCTTGCACTCTCGAGTTTCTTCGTCGCATCCGCCGCCCTCGCCATCGCGCAGGATTCTGGCCCAGGAGCGCCGCCCAATGTCCTGGTCATCCAACGCGAGTACCTCAAGCCAGGCAAATCGGGCGCGATCCACATCAAGTCGGAAGGCAACTTCATCAAGGCCTCCAACGATGCCAAGTGGCCCACCCACTACATCGCCATGGACTCGCTTTCCGGCCCATCGCGCGCCCTTTTCATGTTTGGCTACGATTCCCTCGAGGCCTTCGGCAAGGACCAGGAAGCGCAGAACGCCAATGCCAAGTTCGCAGCAGCCATGGACGCAGCCAACCTCGCAGATGGTGAACTGCTGACCCGCTACGACAGCCAGGCGTTTATTTACCACCCCGAGATGAGCCTGCACGCGTCCGTCGACGTTCCCCACCAGCGTTACTGGGAGTTCACCTCGTTCCACATCAAGTCCGGCCACGATGCGGAATGGAACGAGCTGGTGAAAATGTACGTGGACGGCTTCAGCAAATTCCCGGACGCTCACTGGGCCATGTTCGAGAGCAAATGGGGCGAGAACAACGGCGGCCTCTGGGTCATCATCAATCCCATGCGCACGCTCGGCGAAGCGGATAAAGGATTGGCAGACGGCAAGGCATTCTTCGCGGCACAGGGCGAGGCCAATATGAAGCACGCGGGCGAACTGGCCGCCTCCTGCATCGAGTCAGTGCAGACCAACCTCTTCGTCGTGAATGCGAAGGAGAGCTACGTGGACGCGGGCTGGGCCAAAGCCGCGACCGAAATCTACGGCCAACCGTAGAGATGAATTGAGGCTCGTGCTTTCCCAGGTGCCCAAAACGGCACCTGGGGCACCCATCGCTAGTGCGTGGGTTTGGAGTCCGGGACCTGGGCCACCCGCCACAATCCCGAGAAGACAACGGAGAAGCTGCGCTACATGCACCGGAATCCGGTGAAGCGCGGTCTGGTTTCGAGCCCTGAAGACTGTGCATGGTCAAGTTTTCGGTATTATGCTTGCGGACTCGAAGGAGTGGTGGAGATCGAGTCGGAGTGGACGGCGCGAAGACGCGAACTTCGGAGGGTCGTGCTTTCCCACCCTTGACCAAAAGAGGGTCAAGGATGGGGCACCCAGGTTTTGGGTTGGGTTAGGTTTGAAAAGCTTGGGTGGGCCACCCGCCGGGAATTTTTTTGATAATGGGAAACGGTTGTCGGTTATCTTCACTATGCATAACGAACACCCATGGCAAGCAAGCTCAAAAAGACGGTGATCGGAATCGGCCTGGCGACGTTGACCACGCTTGCGGGTGCGATCGCGACGAGCATGTGGGAGAGGTTTGTTGCGCCGTTTGACCTTGAGGTGGACGCTCAATACATCGATGCGGCAGGCGCGAATCGTCCCGCGGTGGGGGCGGTGCTTGCCCTGCCGGTTGTGTCGACGGAGACGACGGACGAAGGCGGCCGGGCATACTGGAAAGATGTGGTGCCGCACTGGACCGAGCAGAAGCAGATCGTGGTCGATCCGCCGTATGAGATTGTTTCGGCGCCTCCGCTGTTTCTGAGGCGCTATTCGAACCCTGTGAATGTGTTGCTGCGAAAGGCGGAGACACAACAAGCCGCCGCGGCGCCCGCCCCGGCGCCACCGTCGGACGCGCAACCCGCAGCGCAGCCTGCACCTCAATCTGCACCTCAACCTGCCGGGCAACCTGCAACTCCGGCGGAGCAGCCGGCACAAGCGGCTGCAACCCCTGCCGGGCACGGTCTTTCCCAGAAGTTCGGAGCTGCGATCTTCAAAATTCATCCACCGATCGGGCAGATCGCGGAGCACGTGCAGTTGAGTGCGAAAGCGGTGGAGCTGGTGAAGCCGCCCGCAGCGCTGACAGCTGCTGCAGGGGTGGCTCCGGCGTTGCCGGACGTGACCGACATCTATCGGTCGGGGCCGCAGATGAGCGGTGCGGGGAAGAACTTCAGCGCGGCATACGACCTGTGCTCGGGGGATCCAGCGAGGGGGTACGTGATCAAGTCGAACAGGTTTCAACTGGCGGGCGACCGGCAGTGCGGCCAGTGGGCGACCTGCAAGCCGACGCGGAACGAGGCAACGAAAGTCTGCTGGCAATTTACCCTGCAGGGTCACGAAGAGCAGACCGGAATTTTCAAGCCGGGGCAGAACGGGCAAGCATACAGCGAGGGCGTGTTGTCGGTGGTGTGGACTCGGGCGACGAAGTAGGGCGCGTCATCCCTACAGCGAACTGGGTGCCCCAGGTCTCGCGTTTGAGACCTGGGTTTTCGGGAGTTGGTTTCCGCGTTTCGTGGCGGTCCAGAACGAACCGATCTGGACCGTTCCTTCTGAACCCGTCATGTAGTGACGAAAACTGGACCACTCCCAATCAGCGGGTTTCGTAACCAGGCCACGTTTCACTGGATTCCTGTGCATGTAGCGCAGCTTCTCCGTCGTCTTCTCGGGATTCCAGACGTTGAAGTCGTAATAGCGGGGTTGCCAGAACGGCCTCTGTTTCTGACGCACCGTGACAGATAGCTTGAGGGCTTGAATTGCGCGATCGAGAGTGCCATTCTTCGGTTCGTTCACGAGCAGATGAACATGCTCAGGCATCACAATGTAGCCGAGGACGACGAAGCCGTAACGTTTGCGGATTCGTTCGAGGGCGGACTCGAAGAGGCGCCGTCTTGCTGCGCTTTTGAGGTACGGTCTGCGGCGATAGCAACTGAAGGTGATGAAGTGGAAGTTTCCCGTTTGTTGATACCGATGGAGGCCCCTGGTCATTAGGACCAGAGTTATGGAATGGACGGTTGGAGAGTCGGTGGTGGGGCTCACATCCCTCCCAGGTCTCAGAAGCGAGACCTGGGGCACCCAGATTTGGGGTGACCGAGGACTGGGCTGCCCGCCCTTCTGGCAGTATGTTTCAATAGTAAGAATGGGTGTTTCCCGGAGATCTACGGCTCGTGGGCGGTTCATTGCGGCTCGGCGCAAGGCGCGGGAGTACGCTATGGTGGCGCGGGCGCTGGCTTCTACTGCGCATCCTGTTCTGGCGCAGATAGTTCCGGCGCGGTTCTGCAATCTTTCCTGCGCTTACTGCAACGAGTACGACAAGGTTTCCGAGCCTGTTCCGCTGGACGAGATGCTGCGGCGGATCGACCACCTGGGGCGGCTGGGGACGGCCATGATCGGCATCTCGGGCGGCGAGCCGCTGACCCATCCGCAGCTCGACGACATCATCGTGCGCATGCGCAAGACGGGCGCCATCGCGGGGATGATCACGAATGGCTACCTGCTGAATGTCGAGAGAATCGAACGGCTGAATCGCGCGGGCCTCGATCACATGCAGATCTCGATCGATAACCTGGAGCCCGACGAGATTTCGAAGAAGAGCCTGAAGGTTCTGGACAAGAAGCTGCAGATGCTGGCCGAGCATGCCGAGTTCCACGTGAACATCAACTCGGTGGTGGGCGGAGGCTTTCGCGATCCCAATGACGCGCTGGTGATTGGCAGGCGGGCGCTGGAGCTGGGGTTCGAGTCGACGATCGGGATTATCCACGATGGCGACGGGCAGTTGAAGCCGCTGAAGCCGGAAGAGGCGCGAGTCTACTTCGAGATGACGAACCGGAAGAAGACCAACTACGCGCAGTTCGACATGTTTCAGGAAGCGATTGTGAAAGGCGAGTCGAACGACTGGCGCTGCCGCGCGGGTTCGCGCTATCTCTATATCTGCGAGGACGGCCTGGTGCATTACTGCTCGCAGCAGCGCGGCTATCCGGGCGTGCCGATTGCACAGTACACGACCGCGGATGTGAAGCGGGAGTTTTTGACGGCGAAAAGCTGCGCGCCGAATTGCACCATCGGCTGCGTGCATCGCATCAGCCACATCGACCACTGGCGGGCTCCGCAGACCAGCACAGTGTCGCCGGGCGGCGCGGGCGAACTGGTGAATATACAGACGGGCGACTGAAGTCGCCAGTGAACAGTGCACAGTGATCAGAAAAGACGGGGGCTCACGCCCCCTTTTTTCTTGTAGAAACTTGTTGCATTCACGCCAGACTGGACTTAGATTCGCTCACTGTCCACTGTCCACTGTCCACTGTCCACTGTCCACTGTCCACTGTCCACTGTCCACTGTCCACTCACCGCGCTTGCGCGTGCTGAACTACCGGGGCTTCGCAGTGGCCGCGGAGGCCATTGGCTTCGCGGGCCAGGTAGTCCCAGTTGAGGTCGCGGTAGGCGCGGGCCAGGACGGCTCCGATGACGCCGGTGTAGGTGAGGGAGAGGGTGACGCGGCTGCGCGGGCCGATGGTGTCCACCTGGTGGCGGCCAACGATCTTGATGCCGAAGGTGTGGGTAGTCCAGGCAAAGATGTGGCGCTTTTCGTCGAGCGAGGTGACCTGCCAGACAGCGGGCATGAGTTTTGGCTGCCATATGCGGGTGCGGCTGCCCAGGGTGAGGGGACCGATATCCATGCGCTGAATTTTGCTGACGGAAGTGGTCCAGTCGGGCCAGTGCTCGACATCGAGCAGCACGTTCGCGCAGGCGAAACTCGAATTTCAACGACATGGCGAAAGTCTGACATGGGAAATGGGGCCCGATACTACGAGAACGTTATTTGTGTGCTGTTGCTTTCACAGGCGCCGATCGGGTGTCGGCTACGGCCTGATCGATGAGTTGGTAAAGCTTGGTGCGGTCGACGACTTCGACGAAGGGCGCGCCCTTGCCGTTGGCGGTGGTGATCCAGATGGTCGGGGTGTGTTCGATGCCGATGCGCTGACCGAGTGCGTAATCGGCCTTGACCTCGGCGGCCAGCTTGCCCTGAGGATCGAGGGCAAAGGGCAACGCGATATTGCGGGTCTTGGCGAAGTTCTCAGTGAACTGGCGCAGCACGTCAAGGTTGGAGATGGAGGGCTGGTTGGCAAAGACGGCGTCGCGGTACTCGTCGCCGAGCTTTTTGGTTTTGGTGTCGAACCAGCGGGCATTCACAGCGGCCTGAAAGCTCCAGGCATGAAACGGCAGAGGGAAGTCGTGGCGGACCCAGGGAATGCCGTATTTGGCCGCGGCCTCGCGGAGCAGCGGATTGGCATTGGCGCAGTCGGGGCACTCCATGTCTTCAAATTCAACGATGGCGACGTGGGCACCGACGGGCGGCCTGAGAGCTGACGGGTCGTGCACGGGCGTGGTGGGCGGTGCCGAAAACTGGGCGCGCGCCAGGGGCGACGCCGCGAGCAGCACGGTGGCGAGGCCCATCCATACAGCGGTGCGAAGCGAAGGGAAGCGAAGGGCGTGGGCAAGGTTACGTGGCATGGTGTCTTGGACGACTCCCTTATACCCATTGTAACGGCTGGAAAGGAAGAAAGTTGCAGACTGGAATCCTACTTTGGAAGACGAGGCATGGCGCGGCGGATACGGGTGCGAGCGGGCGCCGGTAACTTTCGGGGATTACGGGGATTTGTGGAGATGGTCTGAGCCGGAAGTTTGTGCTGCGTCGTGATCGGTGCGGCGTTGTTCATCCACCGACGCCATTTGTAGTCGGCCACGAAGGACAGGGCAAAGACGACGAGGACGAGAATGGCGAGGGCAAATTTCATAGAGACAGTTTGTAGTTCAGAGCTTTAGTCAGAGAGCGTGCTTCATGGGGGAGGATAGCTTGCGGAGGGGGTGGAGCACCAGTCGCACGGTCCAGATGAGGCCGGCGAGGACGATGGCGGTGTCTACGTATCCGGCGAGGAGAAAGATTGCAGAGCAGGCATGCGCATGCTCGCGGAGATAGAGGATGCGATCGATGGCGATGAGGCCGGGCAGGTGGAGCAGATCCCATTGCAATGCGATGGCGGCGTTCTGGCTGGCCATTGTGAGGGAGCCGCCCGCAGTGGGATAGCCGATGATCCAGAAGTTGACGGTCTCAAGGAGTAGAGCCGCGAGCAGGGCGGTCTTCAGGATCGATCTCACTGGGCGGACCTCATGGGAAGCGGATGGCGAAAACGCCGCCGGGGTTGGCCCGGCGGCGTTGAGGTGGAATGACAACAAAAGCAGATTCTTCGCTCACCACCGCCAAACTGAAGTACGTTTGGGGTCACGTTCACTCAGAATGACACCGCCGGTTATGAAAATTTCAGACTCAGGATGGCTAGCGGCCGACGACGATGATCTCGAAGGTGCCGGGGATCATTGGCGGGCGGGGACGAGGATTCTCGGCCGTGGCGGCGGGAGGCGGTCCGAAGTCGGCCGTGACGAGGTAGACGCGGTCGGTGGCCGCATCGTAGGCCATGGTGCGCGCGCGGCGCTTGGTGGGCAGCGACTGGATGGTCTTGTAGGTGGTGGCGTCGACGACAGAAAGAATGCCATCGCCGCTAGAGGCAAAGGCCAGCTTGTCTTTGGCGTTCCAGCCGGCGGCGTCGGGGCCATCACCAATGGAAGGAGTCGCGAGGATCTTGCCGCTCGAGGCGTCTATCACACTCATCTTGTTGCCATCGCAGACGGGGAAGAGACGATTGCCGTCGATGTCGAGAGCGAGGCCGGAGGGCGATTCGCAGCCTGCGGGCCATGTTGCGGTGATGGTGTGCGCACGCGCGTCGATCTTGAGCACTTCGCTCTTGTCTTCAAGGTTGTTGTACACGCTGCCCTTGCCATCGGATGCGGCGAACTCGGGCTTGCCGGGCACATCGATGGTGGCAACGACCTTGCGCGATGCGGCGTCGATCACCGTGATGTTCTTGCTGCGGCCGTTGAACGCCCATACGGACTTGGTGTCGGGTTCATAGATGATAGCGTCGGGATTGGTGCCTGCGGGGATGGTGGCGACGGTGGAGAAGTTGGTGCGATCGAAGACGACGACCGCGTTGCCTCCGCCATCGGAGATGTAGCCAATCTTGCCATCGGGATCGAGCGCCACACCGTGCGTGCCATGCAGGCCGCTGATGGTGCCGAGGAGTTTGCCGTCCGTGGTGTCAACGGCGTCCACATGATCACCGCGCGTGATGTAGACGCGATGGGCATCGGAGTCGACCAGCAGGTAGTCCCATCCGCCGGCGTCGGCGAGTTTCCATTGATCGAGAACTTTATAAGGACCTTGTGCCGGCGTGGCGGGTGTTGCGGCGAGAAAAGGGAGGGAGAGAGCGGCGGCAAAAAAGGCGCGCGCAAAGGCTGGGAGACAACGTTGGTTGTGCATGTTCGGCTCCGCGTGAACTCGGCAAATCAGGTGGGCAACTCTGGGGAGATTGGCCGGCGCAAGCATTGTTCCACGGGGGTATTAAGGGATGCTGAAGGTTTTAGAAAAGCATTTGCATTTGCCGGAAATACACACGCTGCTCGAGCCGCATTCTGTAACATCGAGATCATTCGAAAAGGGCGAAGGAGAAAGCCACGATGCGGCTCGTCCCTGCATTCCTTCTCACCTGTGTCGTTTCCGGCGCTTCTGCGCTCTTCGCGGCCGACGCGCACCTGTATGTGCAGCTCGGGCATTCGGCTCCGGTTGGCGCCATTGCGTTCACACCCGATGGGCGCTTCATGGCAACCGGAAGCGGCGACCAGACTGCGCTCCTGTGGGACACGGCCACAGGAATGGAGTTGCGGCGCATCACAGGGCACAGCAACGGAGTGAGTTCGGTTGCCTTTTCGCCCGATGGCCGCACCCTGCTCACGGGCAGTATCGACAGCACCGCGCGCCTCTGGGATCCCACAACGGGTAAAGAGCTGAAGCGTTTTGCGCATCCGAAGATGGTGCATTCTGCGATCTTTTCTCCCGACGGACGCTTCGTGCTCACGGGCTGCGGCGATCACATTGCGCGATTGTGGTCAGTGGCAACAGGAACGGAGGTCATGCGTTTTGTCGGACACACTCAGAGCATCTATGCTGTCGCATTTTCTCCGGATGGACGTTTTGTACTAACCGGCAGCGGAAAAATTGATATGCCCGCCGACATGGCAATGGACGACCAGACGGGTGATCCCGATTTCACGGTGCGTCTGTGGAATGCGGCGACGGGATCAGAGATACGCCGGTTCGTTGGGCATACCGAAGCCATCGAAGCCGTTGCTTTCTCTCAGAACGGCCGCTACGTGATTACGGGAAGCTACGATAAAACGGCCCGCACGTGGGATGCGCAAACCGGCCGGGAATTGCGCCGCTTCATTGGCACCAGCCGGAACGATTTCATCAGCTCGGTGCAATTCTCGCGCGACGGCCGGTTTGTTCTGACCGGACACATTGACGGCCCGAGGTTGTGGGACGCAGCAACGGGCAATCAGCTTCGTCACTTTTCCCAATCCGGTGTGGAGGTTGCTGCATTTTCACCGGATGGCCATTCTGTATTCGCGGCGACGGCCAACGATGCTCTTGTGCAATGGACCACCGAGAACGGCGAGCAAGTGCGGCGATACACGAGCCACGCTGCCGCTGTCGGGGCTGCATCGATCTCTCCGGATGGCCGTCTTCTCGTTACATCGCAATTCAGAATGGCGCAGTTATGGGACTTGCAAACCGGCGCCGAACTGCGCCGCATCAAACCGCAGACGATCGTTCTGCTGGGCTCGGTTGCTTTCTCTCCCGATGGCCGCCAGCTGATCATGGGCGGAGGTGGAACGGCAACGGCCAACCTCGACAATGACATGCCCTCGCGGTTCTTCTCGGGAGGCGGTATGGGAACGGCAGCGGTATTCTCGCCCGATGGCCGATATGTTGCGACGGCGGGCGACGGAGCGGCCGCGCTGTGGGACACTGCTACGCGTGCAAAAATCCGCAGCTTCGGCCCTCCCGGAAAATCCGGCAATGGTGTCTCGAGCACGGTGCTCTTTTCTCCCGACGGCCGTTTCCTGCTGACCGCTGACGCTTCGAATCCGGCAATTCTCTGGGATGTCGCAAGCGGCGCCGAGGTTCGTCGTTTCGAGAGCACGCCGGGCGGTGGCCAAAAAATCAAAACCCCCGAAGGCGGCCAGTACATTTCGGATGGCATCGATGCAATCGCATTCTCCCCTGACGGAAGATTCGTGCTGACCGGCGGAGTGGACAAGAACGCCCGGTTGTGGGACGCCGCGTCCGGAAGCGAGATCCGCCGCTTAGTTGGCCACTCGGGAGCGGTGGCTTCGGTAGCCTTCTCTCCTGACGGGACGTTCGTTTTGACGGGAAGCATGGATGGAACCGCCCGTTTGTGGGATGCTGCGACGGGAAAAGAACTGCGCAACTACACGGGCCATGCCAGCGAAATTCACACTGTTGCATTTCTGAATGGCGGACAATTTGTACTGTCGGCGAGCGAAGACGCGACAACGCGCATCTGGGATCCTGCGACGGGCAAGCAGCTTGCAAGCCTGGTCTCGTTCGACCGCGGCTGGGCCGTTATCGGAGCTGACGGCCGCTTCGACACCAGTGATCTCGACGGAGGCGCGCCGCTTGCGTGGATCATCGACAGCGATCCGATGCGCGCTCTGCCGCTCGAAATCTTCATGCGCGACTACTACACCCCGCGCCTTTTGCCGCGCATTCTGAACGGCGAGAGTTTGCCGCCGCTGCGGTCCATCGGTGAAATCAAGGACCGGGTGCAGCCGGACGTGAAGATTACCGCGATCAGCGTTTCGCCGGCGGATCAAGCGCGGGTGGACGTGGTGGTGCATGCGGCCAGCCGCAAGGATGAATCGGGCACCGAGAGCGGGTTGCAGGATCTGCGTCTCTTTCGCAACGGCCAGCTGGTGGCGAACACGCCGCTCGATCATCCGCTTGCGGATGGGGACTTCACCTTCCGCAACATTCGCATGCCGATGTCGGCGCAGGGCGTGAGGTTCACGGCATACGCATTCAACAAGGAACGGATCAAGAGCCCGACAGCGCAGAAGGACATTTCCTACGAAGCGCTGTCGCCGGTGAAGCCGCACGGCTACCTATTGCAGATCGGCGTGAACCACTACCACGCGCAGGGATGCGACCTGAACGGCTCTGTGACGGATGCCAACGAATTGAGCAAGGTGCTTTCGGACAGGCTGGCCGGGCGCGGGCTCGATGTTCGTGCGGTGCGGCTGATTTCCACGACTGCCGAAAACAGCGCGACCAAGGAGAAGATTCGTGAAGCCCTCAAGCAGATTGCCGCAGCGGCCACGCCGGACGACGTACTGTTCTTGAGCTTCTCAGGCCATGGATACAGCGACAAGAACGGACAGTTTTATATTCTTCCGTCCGACGTAGAAGGCAGCTGTGCGGCGGTGGACGATGCGATGCTGAGGAGCGCGATCTCCGCCGATGAGTTGGCGGAGTGGTTGCGGCCCATCGATGCCGGTGAAATGACGTTTGTGCTCGACTCATGCCAGTCGGCCAGCAGCGTGGAGGCCAACGACTTCAAGCCCGGGCCGATGGGAAGCCACGGCCTGGGTCAGCTTGCCTACGACAAGCGAATCCGCATTCTCGCTGCCAGTCAATCGAACCAGGCGGCTCACGAATCCGACTCGCTGCACCAGGGTCTACTGAGCTACGCACTGACCGAGGAGGGGTTGGTGGAGAACAAGGCAGACTGGAGGCCGATCGACCACAAGATCACCATTGGAGAGTGGCTGGGATACGCGGCCAACGAAGTGCCGAAGTTCCGCGTGACCGGCGAGGTGCGGACCGTGCGGGGGCTGATTCCGATCGGCGCGCCGTCTTCCAATCTGAAGTCGGACCAGATTCCTGCCGTGTTTGATTTCTCTTCGCAGGATACGTTTGTTCTTCAGGAGAAGTGATTCCTCGACACACCGCGCCCTCACAGTTATGTTCGCCGGCGACGCTTCGTTGCCGCTGACTGCGGCCCCGCTTTCGTGGTACTCTCATCGGAGCGTTGAAGGGCGCATCCGGTCCGCGGAAAGGACAGAAGTCCACCTTTTCTTACAATTTGATTTGCGAACTGACTTTCAGCCCTCAACATGCGGACCTGGGCGTATGAGAGGAAGTTCGTCATGCCGGCAAAACAATTCCCTTCTGAACCCGACCTTAACCACCTCAAATATCAAGCCAAGGATCTGCTCAAGGGCCATGCTGCCCACGATCTCGGCGTTGCACAGCGCATCCGCGAATTCAACCCGCGCTTCAGGCAGACTACGGACGCGGAAATCTTCGCTGCCGTGTTGCAGCTGAGCGATGCGCAATTCACCATCGCGCGCGAGTACGGCTTCAAAAGCTGGGCGCGGTTGAAGGCACATGTGGAGTCGCCGGAACTGGCGGCGAAGTTGAAGCTGCGGCACCATGAACGGATTGAGGACGCAGAGTTCCGTCGTGCCGTGGATTTGCTGGACGCGGGAGACACAGCGGGATTGCGTGAGCATTTGAAGCGGCATCCAAAGCTGGTGCTTCAGCATGTTGAATTCGAAAGCGGAAACTACTTTCACAGTGCAGCGCTGCTGGAGTTCATCGCGGAGAATCCGATTCGGCATGGGACTTTGCCGAAGAATATTGTTGAGGTCGCGCAGGTGATTCTCGATGCCGGGCCGGATCAAGCTTCGCGTGACGTAACCCTGGCGCTGGTGGCGACGGGAAGCGTGCCGTATGAGTGTGGCGTTCAGCTCAAGCTGATCGATCTGCTCTGCGACCACGGGGCCGATGCGGACAGCGCAATCCATGCCGCTGGTCTCCATGGCTATTTTCAGACGGTGACAGCCCTGATTGCGCGCGGCGCGCGTATCGATCTGGCGACGGCGGCGGTGCTGGATCGTGTTGAAGATGCGCGCCGACTGTTGCGTACGGCGAGCAGTGCGGAGAGACATCTGGCTCTGGCCGTGGCAAGCCAGGTTGGACATATTGAAATTGTCCGATTGCTTCTCGACGCAGGCGAGGATCCCAATCGCTACAACCCGCTTGGAGGCCATTCGCACACCACACCATTGCACCAGGCAGCATTGATCGGTCACGAGGAGCTGGTGCGATTGCTTATCGAGCGCGGTGCGAGCGTGGATACCAAGGACCTATTGTGGCGGGGCACGCCGGCCGACTGGGCGCGGCATGAAGGAAGAACGGAAGTGGAATCTTATCTTCGGGCGCGGGAGACGAGGCGGGAACCGTCATGACGTGCACAACTGCCCTTTTCAACGCTCGTGAACAAATTTCGAATTGCAGCCGCGGCCAATCATGGCGGATCGCGTCACACGGCTGAATTCGGACGTCCCTACGGGACTGGGACTCATGCTGTTTGCTATCCCAGGGTTCCGCTGCGCTGCACCCTGGGCTATTTTCCTGCGTTCCCTCCGGGAACTTTGTGGTCCGGGTCCTGCCATCGATCGTGGAATTTTCAGAGCAAATCCTTCGACCGCGTTTGACGCTTAGAACGCGTCAAAGGCCGATCAGGGTCACAATGTTTCTCGAATACAAAGTCTTGAAACACCACTTTAGCGTTGGCTGACTGGCAGGCGGACCGTCGCTGTTGTGCCGCGTCCCGGCTCGCTTGCCAGCGTGATGGTGCCTCCGGCTTTTTCAACTGCAGCTTTGCAGATAGCCAGGCCGAGGCCGGCGCCGCCGGTGGCGCGGGCGCGCGAAGGATCGCCGCGGTAGAAACGATCGAAGACATGTGGCAAAGCGGCGGGGTCGATGCCGTCGCCACAATCTTGAACGGTGAATTCGGCAGAGCCGTCGAGCGCGCGCAGGCGCACCTCAACCTGCGAATGCAGAGGGCTGTGCTGAATTGCGTTCATCAGCAGGTTGGAGACGACGAGCGCACAGTCATCGGGGATGAGGGGAACAATCCACGCGGTGGCGGGTAGGTCGTGAACTGCGACTGCAACCTCGCGGATGGTGGCAAAAGTCTCCAGTTGACTGACAGTGGTGCAGACGCACTGGTTGAGGTCGGATGTGGCTGCGGACGTGGCATTGATTGCGCCGCTCTCCACGCGGGCGAGGACGAGCATCTTGGCAACGAGATCCTCGATGCGTTCTGTGTCTGCGAGCGCGCGTTCGTTGCCGGCCTGGTACTCCTCAGGCGTGCGCGGACGCATGCCCACCAGTTGCAGCGAAGACTTGACGACAGCGACGGCAGTTTTGAGTTCGTGTGCGGCGTCGGAAACAAACGCGCGCTGCTGCGTGAAGGAGCGTTCGAGGCGTTGCAGCGCGCTTTCGAGTGCCTGCGTGAGCGGAGCCAGCTCGGCGGTTTCGCGCGCGGAGGCGGGTGGCGAGAACTCCCACGAATGGGCCGAGACGCGCCCCGCCATCGATGCTAGCTGGCGCAGAGGCTCGAGTCCGCGATGCAGCACCCAGGCAATCAGCGGGCCGGTCATCAACACCAGCAGCAGCATGCCGGCTGCATAGAATTCGACCGCACCGTAGATTGCGTTCCACACGCGCTCGGTGGGCGCGCCGTAGAGGATGGTGACGAAACGAAGATGCCCACCTCCGGGTTCGCCCGGATCGACGATGCGGGTGCCGCGCATGAAAAGCAGCTGGTAGTCGTGATCGCGAAGCTTGGCGCGGAAGAAGCCATTGTGATCGGGCGCGTGCATGCCGGCGCTCCCCTGCCAGTTTGGCGAGCGGCCGAGTAGATGGCCGCGCCCGTCCCACACCTCGTAGACATCTTCGGGCGGGACATGCAGGTCGGCCAGGTCGAGCATGACGTTGTCGCCTACGTCTTCAGCGTCCTGCACAGCGCCCAGTACGGAGTCGGCGCGGCCGTGGAGCATGACTTCGAAGGAGCGGAAGTGGTTGTGGCGCTCGAAGCCCCATGCCACCGCGATGACCAGCGCCGCGGAGACAAGCTCAACCAGCATGACGGCAGCGATGAGGCGGAAGGCGATGCTGGTTTTTCCGAATGCGGAACGGCGCGTCATGACGAGGGCTCGGGCGAGAGGCGATAACCGCGACCACGCAGCGTTTCGATTACAGGATCGGCATCGGGCACTGCGGTGTCGAGCTTCTTGCGCAGGTTCGACACATGTGCTTCGATGACGTTGGAGTGATGCTCCCAGTTGTAGTCGTAGAGGTGTTCGAGGAGTTCCTGCTTGCTGACGACCTTGCGTGGATGGTGCAGCAGGTATTCGAGGATGTGGTACTCGGTGGGCGAAAGATCGACAAGCGTGCCGTTGCGGTGGACGGTCTGCTCGAGCGTGTTGAGGGTGACGCCGCGCGCGTTGAGGGTGGGATGGGCTGCACCCTTGCCGCGGCGGATAAGGGCTTTTGCGCGGGCCAGGAGTTCGCCGAGGTCGAAGGGCTTGGCGAGGTAGTCGTCTGCGCCGGCGTTCAACAACTGAACGATGGCATCCTTGCCTTCTTTCGCGGTGAGGATGAGAACAGGGGTCGCATCTTTGCGGGCGCGCATGCGGCGGAGAACACCGTAGCCGTCGAGCTTGGGCAGCATCAGGTCGAGAATAACGAGGTCGTAGCAGAGATTGCGCGTCGCATCGTCACCGGCTTCGCCGTCGGCTGCCCAATCGACAGCAAAGCCGGGGCCGTCGCGCAGGGCGGCGGAAAGATTGTCGGCCAGCCGGACTTCGTCTTCGACGAGCAGGACACGCATGGGTTCGTTCTCCTCTGCAATTATCGTTGCAGCAAGATTAAATGAGGCTGAAGCAGCGTGCGATCCAAGTGTCAGGCGCATTGGTAAGCGTCAATTTCACGCCGGATGCATTACTCTTATCGTTGCGTCTCCACTCCGAGTTGCGGATCTAACAATTGCGCATCGTTCTCTCAAATATCGGGACGTATGGCGATACGAATCCGCTGATCGCCCTTGCGCTGGAATTGAAGCGCCGAGGCCACACGCCGGTGATGGCGGTGCCCGAGGTCTACCGGCCGAAGATTGCACCGCTTGGCCTCGAGTTCCACGCCATCCGGCCGGACATTGACCCGACCAACAACGTGCTGGTGGAGATGGTGTACGACATCAAGCATGGGACTGAGCACGGGCTGCGAGATTTCCTGTTTCCATCGCTGCGACAAACCTATGACGACTTCATGGACGCAGCGACGAAACCGGCGCGCGCCGATCTGCTGCTGCTGGGTGAGCTGAACTATGCAGGGCCGATCGTGGCGGAGATGACGGGGATCAAGTGGGCGAGTTACCTGCTGGCGCCGCTGTCATTTTTTTCGGCATTCGATCCGCCGGTGCTGCCGCCGTATCCCAGGCTGGCGAAGGCCGACAAGAAGGTGCCGGGGTTCGGGCGGGTCATCAAGCGCGTGGCCCGGTTTGCGAGCCGCAAGTGGCCCGAGCCGATTTATGCGCTGAGGCAGGAACTGGGATTGCCGCGCGGCGAGAATCCACTGTTTGATGCGAAGCATTCGCCCAACCTGGTGCTGGCGCTGTTTTCGCGCGTGCTGGGCGTGGAGCAAAAGGACTGGCCGCCTAACACGCTCATAACTGGATTCGCCTACTACGATGCGGACGCGGGGAATGCGAAGCTGCCGCCGCACCTCGAAGAATTTGTCGCAGGTGGAGAGCCGCCTATCGTGTTTACGCTGGGATCGGCCGCGGTGCTGGCTGCTGGAGATTTCTACGAGGTTTCGGCAAAGGCCGCGATCGAACTGGAAAAACGCGCGGTGCTGCTGATTGGCACCGATCCGCGCAACAGAATGAAGGAGAACCTGCCAGACTCAATTTGCGTGGCTCAATATGCACCCTATTCCGCGCTGTTTTCGCGCGCGTCGCTGGTAGTGCACCAGGGCGGGGTGGGAACTGTGGGGCAGTGCCTGCGTGCGGGCAAGCCGATGCTGATCATGCCTTACTCGCACGATCAACCCGACAATGCGCGCCGCATGAAACGGCTTGGCGTGGCCACGGTGATTCAGAAGTCAAGCTACACGCCGAAAGAAGTCACGAGCAAGCTGCGCAAGATGCTGGATGATCCTGGTTTTGCGGAGAAAGCGCGTGTGGTTGCCGACCAATTACGCGGTGAAGACGGTGTGAAAACAGCATGCGATGCGCTGGAAGGCTTGTACGCGAAGGCGCGGCAAGCGCAACCCTCGCCCATTGAAACTTGATGACGAATGTCAGCACTCCAGTTTCGTTCGGGCATCCTGAAATACTTCCGGCAACAATGGAAGAGATGCCCATCATTGCGAACCTGTTTGAGATGTACGCGCACGACTTCAGCGAATTTCACGCAGTCGAGCCTGGCCCCGATGGCCGGTTTGGTTATCCGGATCTCCCCCTCTATTGGAGCGAACCGGGCCGCTGCCCGTTTCTCATCAGGGTGGGTGGAAAGCTTGCCGGATTCGTTCTGGTGCACAGGATTTCATCCGGGAACAATGCAGCCTGGGATATGGCCGAGTTTTTTGTCCTTCGCGGATATCGCAGACGCGGAGTTGGGAGAGAAGCTGCTCACTGGGTGTGGCGGCAATTCCCGGGGCCCTGGCAGGTGCGCGTGATGCGGGCGAATCAAACGGCGCACGGGTTTTGGCAGCGCGCTATCGCCGAGTTTGCGGGAGATGCGATGAGTTTGACTTCCGTGGAGAAGGCGGGTGAGCTTTGGGACGTCTTCTCGTTCGCGTCATCCGCGTAAGCGACGACTCCAGGAGCGGGACTGCACGTCTCCCCGAAGCCTGTCGCTCGGGTGTCAGAGAAATCGAATCCGTTAGAACAGTCTGTTTGCACCATCGAAAACCGTTCGCATGGTTGCAGTTCCATCGCCGGTGTGCAAACTTCGGCAGAGCAACCGGACTGGAAGCGAGGTGCATCGCATGGGTGCGGGTGGACGGCGTTTCTGCGGAATCGCATGCCCGTAGCAACAGGAGGGGTTTTATGCAATTAAAACGAATAGCTTACACGCTGTGTCTCAGTGCGGGAACGGTTTTACTGTCCGGGGTTGCAGTCCTCGCGCAGGCTCCGGGAAGCCCGCAGCAACCGACCATGCCAAGCCAGCAACCGACTACTCCCACTAATCCCGCTGCAGGAAATACGGGAATGGGGCCGGGCGCCTATCCGGGAACCGCACCAACCGGCCAGGACTTTGCCGAGAAGGCCTTTGTGACCAAAGCGCTCGAAGGCGGCGAGACTGAAGTGCAGCTCGGGCAATTGGCGCAACAGAAATCCCAGAGCAACGATGTGAAGCAGTTCGCGCAGAAGATGGTGGCCGATCACGGCCAGATGGCCGACAAATGGTTCAAGCCGGTTGCACAGCAGCTTGGTGTTTCCGAACCGAAGGGCCCTTCAAAAAAGGACAAGAAAGAAATCGCCAAATTGCAGGGACTTTCAGGTCAGGATTTCGACCGCGAATACATCACGATGATAGTGAAGGATCATCAGCAGGATCTGAAGGAATTCAGAGACGAAGCGCAGGTTGCCCAGGATCAGAATGTGAAGCAGATAGCCGCGCAGGGTTCAAACATCATCTCGCAGCATCTTCAACTGATTGAGCAGATCGCGAAGACCCACAACGTGGCCGTGGAAGGCTCAAAGGATATGTCGAGCAACCAGTAACAGCGGCCTGGCAGCGACGGTTCAGGTGTACTTCATTCGAATTCGGGACGTCGCGGAGTATCAACGATGATTGCACGGCCGTCGCTGAGAGCCTTGACGGAGTGCCGCGCGCCCGGGGGCACGATCGCCACTACGCCCGGGCGCACGACGCGCGTCTCACCATCGATCGTTAACTCCAATTCGCCTTCGATGACTTCGTAGACTTCTTCCTGGCTGTGAAAGTGCTCGTGAATGGATGCGCCGCTCACAAAGTCGTAATGAGCGAAGGTCATGCCGTCGGAGTGGAAGTAGCGCCCGTGCCAGCCAGGTAAACGCTCTTTGGCTGGAAGGCTTTCGATGTTCACGAATGGCATGGGGCACCTCGTCAATAAAGCAGTTGAGACGGAAGGATTTCGTTCGTCGTTTTATTCGCGCGGATACTTCTTCGTTTGGCCGGTGCGCGCGTTGGTGACGCTGAAGCTGCCATCGCCGACCGCGACCACCTTGATGTAGTGGCCGTCGCTGTCGCCTTTGAGGTTTGCGATGAGCGGATAGGCGCTGTTGTGTGCGGCATCGGAGCCTTCGGCTGTGTGCAGCATCCACAGGTCAAGCAGGCCGGGGCTGTCGTGCACGGTTTGCCACGCTTCGGGGCTGCCTGCCTTGTGCGCGCCGTTGTCCATGATGGCGACGCGCGGATGGATAGCATCGACGAGCGCGCGGGAGTTGGAGAGATTCATGCCGTGATGGTCGACCAGGTAGAGGCTCACGTGGCCGAGGGGATTGTTGGGGCAGACCAGTGGGACTTCCTTCGCCTTGGTGAGATCGCCGAGATCGAGAAAGCTGAAGAGACCGAAGCGAATGAGGATGCCGGTTGAGCGGGGATTCTCGGTTGTATCGAGTTCCCACTTGGGTTCATTGGCGCAATAGGGGTTGGGAGCCGGCTTGATGCCTGCTACGGATTTGATGTGTTCGCCGTCGGCGGTAATTGTGGTGGTGTTGAGGCCGGGGATGTCGATGAGGTCGCCGGGATGCAGGGTGCGGCGCGGAGTGTTGCCGATGGCCTTGATGTAGGCCGCGTAGTCCTTACGCGTGATGTCGGAGTCTTCGCGGTTCACGCCGTGATCGAGAAACTCGCCCACCTTGACGCGCTCGACGAGATTCGGGACGCCGCCCACGTGGTCGGTATGGAAGTGGGTGATGAGCACCTTGTCGATCTTCGTGATGCCCGCATCTTTCATCGCCTCCATGATGCGTCCGGCGTCCCGGCCGTTGTTGCCGCCCCAGCCGGTATCGACGAGCATCGATCCGCCGGAGGGCGCAACAATCAGCGTGGCCTGGCCGCCTTCCACATCGATGGCGTAGAGGGTGAGGTCGATATTGCCCGGGCGCGTGGACTGTGCGGCAGCCGAATGCGGCAGGAGAGTGCAACCGAACATCAAGGCGATGGCGAGACTTGTGATCGATAGCAGCGAGGGGCGGCAGAGGCGGAGAGAAACGGCACGTTTCATTTGCCGATGAGTGTAAACGCTGGAACGAACTGCGGGGAACCCGACGCGCACCCAGGTCCCCCTCCAGGACCTGGTTCGGAATCGCAGGGTGCGTGGATGGATTCGGCTTGTGACGCAGGGTTTATTGCTATACTGACGGCAAACAAAACGACGATTTGGGAACGACCAGGGTCTGTCGGCATCCCCGAGATGCGCAACGACCGCGATCTACCTGGTTGAGTCTCACTCCATTCAGGGCCGGACGTGCCAGATCGTCCGAGTACGGGTTCAGCCCACCTTTCCTCGCATTCCGTTGCCGATCACGGACGATTCCCCGGCGAAAATGCCGGAGGAAGAACCGCGGACTGCACTTGGCTTGCCCCGGTGCCCGAACCCGCAGGCGGGTTGGTCGACGTCTCGCTCTGCGCTCAGGAGTAAATTGATGATGCTCGAAAGGAAGCTCGTTAGAGCGGCGACATGTCTCGTCGCGTTTCTCATCTTCCTGGCCATCCCCGGGAAGGCCACCGCCCAGTCAACGTGCTCGCCCTCGAATGTAATGGCCCTCGATGGAGGCTTGTATCACTTTCAGATGAACGAGTGGAACTCGTCACTCCGGGAGTGCGCGTCGATCAACGGAATCGGCTTCAACATTACTACGGCGAATTTTGACCTCGCCACCAACGGAGCGCCGGCAACCTACACGTCCATCTACCGCGGATGCCACTGGGGCAACTGCACCAGCTCGAATCCGTTTCCGATTCAGGAGAGCAACATCGCTTCGGCGACATCGACTGTGAGCATTGTGCAGCCTTCGGGCTACAACAACGATGCGGCCTACGATATCTGGTTCAACCAGACCTCAACAACATCGGGGCAGCCGAACGGCACCGAGGTCATGATCTGGCTGAACCATGACGGCTCGATCGAGCCATTTGGCAGCAAGGTGGCCACGGCAACCATCAACGGCGCGCAGTACGAGGTATGGACCGGGAATCAGAGTTCCTGGAAGGTCGTCTCGTACGTGGCGACTGCGCCGGTCACGTCTGTGACGAATCTGAACCTGTTGCCGTTCTTCTCAGACGCCGTGTCGCGTGGCAGCATGCAGCCGTCGTGGTGGTTGATCGACGTCGAATACGGATTTGAGATCTGGACGGGCGGCGAGGGGCTTGGCATGTCGGGATTCTCGGTCAGTGCCGCAGCCAGGACGGGCGGTGGCGGAAGCTGCGGTTCTGTTCCGTCTGCGCCCAGCGGAGTGCGTGCTACGACTGCGAGCTCAAGCGTGATCAACGTGAGCTGGACCGCCGATACCGCTCCGGCAAACTGCGCCATCAGCTCCTATAGCGGCTATCGAAGCACCACCAGCGGATTCACTCCGTCTGCCGGCAACCAGGTTGCGAGCGGCATAACCGCAACCAGTTTCTCTGACAGTGGGCTTTCGCCGTCCACCACCTACTTCTACGCGGTGAAGGCGGTGGATGCTTCGGGTACGTCGGGGCCTTCGTCGCAAAGCGGCGCGACTACTTCCGCTGCGTCAAGCGGCGGCGCCACTGGCTGTCACGTGAATTACGCGATCACGAACCAGTGGCCGGGCGGCTTCCAGGCAGCGCTGACAATTGAGAACACTGGATCGACCGCGCTTTCGAACTGGACCCTGGCCTGGACATTTGCCAACGGACAAACGGTCGGCAACCTCTGGAACGGCTCGGCAACCCAGAGCGGCTCGACAGTGATGGTGAGAAACCTTGGCTACAACGGAAGCATTCCCGCCGGCGGCAGCTATAACGGCGTTGGTTTCACGGGCTCATGGAGTAACTCCAACGCAGTGCCCACGTCCTTCGCCATCAACGGAGTCGCCTGCAAATAACCAGAAGCAACCAAAAGGGGGTACAACAACGGGCGGAGATGGCGGACCGCTTCGCCCGTTTGTTATCAAGCCCTTAATCGCCGGACTGCCCTATTCCGAGAAGCTCGCAGAGTGATCCAAACCTTGCGAGGAGGGGATCGAGGAGTCGCAAACTGCACTGCTGGTAAAATAGAAAGTGCCGCACTGTGTGGCCATTCATCTTGTATTCATTCCCAACCTGATGGCCCGCTGAGGCCATACCTGAGCGCAAATTCCAGATTTGCCCTAAGAAGAAAAGGAACACTACGCCTGTGAGCCAGACGATACGCAATATCGCCATCATCGCCCACGTTGACCACGGTAAGACGACCCTTGTTGACGCCATGCTTCGCCAATCCGGCACCTTCCGCGCCAACGAGCAGGTGGCCGAGCGCGTGATGGATTCGAACGACCTGGAGCGGGAGCGTGGCATTACCATTCTCGCCAAGAACACGGCCGTAAACTTTGAAGGCGGCAAGATCAATATTGTCGACACACCGGGCCACGCAGATTTCGGCGGCGAGGTGGAACGCGCTCTGAAGATGGTGGACGGCGTAATGCTGCTGGTGGATGCCGCTGAAGGTCCGTTGCCGCAGACCCGCTATGTATTGGCCAAGGCACTGGAAGCGAAACTCAAGCCGATCGTCGTGATCAACAAGATCGACCGCCCCGATGCGCGTCCGCAGGAAGTGCTGAACGAGATCTACGATCTTTTTATCGATCTCGATGCTGAAGAGTCGCAGCTGGATTTTCCGGTGCTCTATGCGGTGGCGAAGGCGGGTACGGCCACGCTCGATCTGGCCAAGCCGGGAGAAAACCTGCAGCCGCTGTTTGAGACGATCGTTTCCACGATCCCTGCTGCCACGGGCGATATCGACGCACCGTTGCAGATTCTCGTGACGAACCTTGACTACTCTGACTACTTCGGACGCATTGCTATCTGCCGCGTCTTTCAGGGAACGCTGCATGCGGGCGATGACGTGAACATTTCGAAGCGCGACGGATCGCTGATGAAGACGCGCATCACCAAGCTGTTCACTTTCTCGGGGTTGAAGCGCACCGAGACAACCGAGACAACCATGGGCGACATTGTTGCTGTCGCGGGCGTGGAGGGCATCACCATCGGCGAGACCATCACTTCGCTCGAATCGCCCGCGCCGCTGCCGCTCATCATTATCGACGAGCCAACCATAGCAATCACCTTCAGCGTGAACAATTCACCTTTCGCGGGGAAGGAAGGCACGTATGTGACGAGCCGTAACCTGCGCGAGCGGCTTGAAAAAGAGTTGCTGACAAATGTGTCGATCCGCGTGGAAGAGGCGGGTTCGCCCGATACTTTCAAGGTGCTTGGGCGCGGTGAACTGCAGCTTGCGATTCTGATCGAGATGATGCGCCGCGAGGGATTCGAACTGTTAGCCGGACGACCCGAGATCGTGACGAAGGTTGTGGAAGGCACACGCATGGAGCCGGTTGAACACCTCACCATCGATGTCCCAGAGCAGCACACGGGCGTGGTAATCGAAAAGCTTGGGCCGCGCAAGGGCGAGATGACCAGGATGCACAATCACGGCTCGGGCCGCGTGCGCATGGATTTCCGCGTACCCAGCCGCGGGCTGATCGGCCTGCGCAGCGAGATGCTGACCGAGACGCGCGGCACAATTGTCATGAACTCGCTGTTCGATGGATACATTCCGTACCAGGGCGAGATTCCGCAGCGGCCCACGGGCGCGCTTATCGCCGACCGCCAGGGATTGACGACGACCTATTCCCTGAACGGATTGCAGGAGCGCGGCATTCTGTTTGTTGGTGCGGGCGTGGAGGTGTACGAAGGGATGGTTGTGGGTGAGCACTCGCGCGACAACGATCTCGACGTGAACGTGGTGCGCGAAAAGAAGCTGACCAACATGCGCGCATCCAGCGCCGACGATGCGATTCGCCTGGTGCCGTACAAGACGCTGAACCTGGAGCAGGCGATTGAGTTCATTGCCGATGATGAACTGGTGGAGATCACGCCGAAGTCACTGCGCCTGCGCAAGAAGATTCTGCAGCAGAACAAGCGGCCCAAGCGCTGGGAGAAGGCTGAGCAATTTAGTTCGTAGGTGCCCAGATGAGCTACAAGGCGATCAATCTTTACGAGAAATTTGGGCTGTTCGCAGAACAGTGGCAGCCCAAAGTCATTGCCGAGATGAATGACTATCAGTTCAAGATCGTCAAGCTCCATGGCGATTTCATCTGGCACGACCACAAGGACACTGACGAAACCTTCATCGTGATCGAAGGCAATTTGCGGATTGATTTTCGCGATGGCGCGGTCGAGATCGGATCGGGCGAGATGTTTGTCGTTCCCAGGGGCGTGGAGCACAAGCCGTATGCCGAGCGCGAAGTGAAGCTGATGCTCATTGAGCCGCGGGGCGTGCGTAACACCGGTGAAGAAGGTGGCGAGCGGATGGCGGCGAACGACGTGTGGGTCTAGATTTGTGTCCCAGAAGTTATTGGAATAAGTCTGGAAGTGCAAGAAAACAGATTCTTCGCTCACGACCCCCGAACTGAAAAACGTTCGGGGCCCCGTTCGCTCAGAATGACACCGCAATTCCTATCGCGAAGTTAAGGGGACCGGGCATTGAGGGATGACCACGGTGGACAGGCACTAGCGCGCTGGCACCAGCATCCGCTGCTTCGCTTCCAGCACGCGCTCCAGTGCTTCCTCTGGCGTCGCGCCTGTTGCTGAGAGATGCCCCATCTTGCGGCCCATCTTCGCGGCGCGCTTTTCATACAGATGCAGGCGCACGCCGGGAACCTCAAGCGCGGCGGGAAGGTTGGGCGCCGAGGTGAGCCAGATGTCGCCGAGCAGATTAACAATCGCGGCCGGAGTAATCAGCGACGTGTCCCCGAGGGGCAAATTGCACGTCGTTCGCACAAGTTGCTCAAACTGGCTGGTGACGCAGGCGCGTTCGCTCTGGTGATAGCTATTGTGCGGGCGCGGGGCAAGCTCATTGACCAGCAGGCGGCCCTGGCGCGTGATGAACATCTCCACGCAAAGCAAACCTTCAATGCCGAGCTTCTCGATGATGGACGCCGCCATTTTTTCGGCGCGGGACTCGATCTCTGGCGCGATGCCGGAAGGCAGCACGCTCCATGCGAGGATCTGATTTTCGTGGTGATTGCGGGCAGCGGGATAGGTGCGCACCTCGCCCGAAGGACTGCGCGCGGCCATAACGCTGATCTCAGTCACGAGGTCGAGCGCCTGTTCGGCGACAGATGAGTTCTCGCCGACACTGTTCCATGCGTCTGTAACGATTTGCTTGTTCAGCAAGGCTTCCATGCCGATGCGCGCCTGGCCGCGGCCGTCGTATCCGCCGCGGCCGATCTTGAGGAAGATGCGTCCGGCGAGGACTTTCACGGCATGATGCAGTTCATCTTCATTGCGGATGATGCGGAACGGGCCGATCGGGAATCCGTTCTCGGCGAGCCACGTCTTTTGGAGGATCTTGTCCTGGATGATGCGGATGGGTTCGACGCCCGGACGCAGCGGCGCCATGAGGGCAACTTCACTCAGGGCTTCCACGCCAATCTGCTCGATCTCCAGCGTGACGGCATCGGCGCCCTTCGCCAGCTTTTGTGCGGCGGCAACGTCGTCCCAATTGCCCACGATGGTCTGGTCCGCAACAAAGCTTGCTGGGCACTTGGCTTCGGGGTCCATGACGCGCACCCGATAACCCATGGTGCGTGCGGCCATAGCGGTCATGCGGCCAAGCTGGCCTCCGCCAAGAATGCCGATCAGGCCGCCGGGCTCGATCACCGGTGATTTCTTCTTCAGCGGAGACTCGTCAGGCACTAAGGCAACTCCTGCTTCATGACTTCCTCAGTTCGTGCGGCGCGCCAGGCGGCCAGGCGGTCGTAGAGTGCGGAGTCGGTTGCCGCGAGAATCTCGGCCGCGAGCAACGCGGCATTGGCGGCGCCGGGTTTGCCGATGGCAAGCGTGCCAACGGGAACACCCTTCGGCATTTGCACGATCGAGAGCAGGGAATCGAGGCCATTGAGCTGCGTAGCGGGCACCGGAACGCCGAGCACCGGTACAAGCGTCTTTGATGCCAGCATGCCCGGCAAGTGCGCCGCGCCGCCTGCTCCCGCGATGATGACGCGGAGGCCGCGCTCGCGCGCTGTTTCAGCATATTTGAAGAGCCAGTCAGGCGTGCGGTGCGCGCTGACGATGCGGGCCTCGTGCGGAATTTCAAGCGCCTGCAAGATTTCAACGGCTGCGGACAGCACCTCGTAATCGCTTTTGCTGCCCATCACCACGCCGACTAATGGCTTCTCGCTCATGGGGTGATTATAAGGGGCGCTGCGATGATTGCTGTAACCTGGCTCACTGACTTGAGGTCGTTGGTATTCAGGCTACTAATGCCGGTGCCACGCTTCGACGGCTACTTCAACCACGGCGAGCAGCACGCTAAAGGCAGCCAGGAATCCCTTGGCACGTTGCCAGTTTTGTTCATGGCGCTCCATGCGGCGTTCGAGTTCAGCGAGGCGTCCCCCGTTTCCATCGCCCATGAGGCCGGTCATCTGCGTCTTCAACACTGTCAGGTCGCTGAGTACCTGTGCTTCGAATTCATTCATCATGCGCATCGGCACTCCATGCACTTCGCAGTTGGCAGTTCTTAGTTCAGAGTTGTTAGTACTCAGTCTTCACTCATGAGCCCTGCCGGGTGAATAGTGCTCACTATCAAACGCCGAGCGGCAAGTTAAAGATCAGCGCTGCTGAGAATTCGGAATAATTCGGGGGATTCGCTCCGTCGGTACTCGGAACTGGTGGTGCCGTCGCTCATGTGATAAATCGCCGTGTAGTAAAGCCCTGCCGGCAATGAGCCCAGGTTGGGCGCCAGGTTCACACTCACGAATCCATCTGCGCCGACGGTCGCCGTGATCTTGCCGGCAGCGATAGCGTTGCCGGATGCGGTGGTGAACGCGGGCCAACTCAATTGCAGCGTGCCTGTTCCAGGCGAGCCGTCGGCCAGATATACCGTGCCCTGCACCGTCGTGGTGCTGACGGATTGCGCCAAGGCCGCAACAGCTGTCGCCATGCAAGCGAGGCACATTCCCAGGACTTTGACGGTGCGAATGAATTCAATTCGAAGGAGGCTCATGCGTGATTCGTCCTTTTTTACCCGTGGTGCAACACGGGCCATGACCGCCAGCACTGCGCGATGAAGCATCTACGTGCGGCTGATGGGCATGACCCATTCAAGGTTATCGTTGATATAAGACCCGCTGACTGGCAAGCGGAAGTCGATGCGGATTTCTAGTCCGCCTCCTCTTCCTCGGCTGGAGTCTCGGCTTCCAATTCGCTCTTCCATTCAGGCGAATTGGCCCATTCCGTGGCGATACTGCGGAATTTGCGTGCGCTCTCACCTTCGCCCGATGCTTCGGCCAGTTGTGCCAGACCATACAGGAACTTGGCACTAAGCATCTGGCCCTTTTTGCAATTCGATGAGAGCGCCTCGACGATCGGTTTGCAATCGCGGCCAACGATCTTGTCGGCCGCCTCCCGCATCTTCGCTGCGCCCCGTTTGCGCTTTGGCTTCGGTACAATCGTCACTTTCTTCTCAATTGCGACAAGCTTAGGTCTTACTGCGTTCATCTGTCCGACTTTCCCGGACGGCCTTCCATTTTTGGAGCCTGCAAACCACAGAGATTACGAGCAGCCTTACGGGCTCATCTCGCTGCCAATTGGACGCAACGCCGCTACCCCCGTCTTTTACGGGTTCGGCGGCCATGTGCATCGAATGTTCTCGAGGTTCAGATTCCTCTCTGCGGCAAGTTCGCCGCGGAAGGAGCTCGAAAGAAATAGGGGAGCCGTCGCGGCTCCCGTTTGTGCATGATTGCGAGTGATGCTTAAAGCTTAACGGAAAGTCCGATAATTACCTGCAAATGTCGGCAATGTTTTTTCCGCAATGGATTCATAAACTTAGGTCAGTTCACGCAGTGGCCTGCTCTTGACAACAAAAATCGGCGCGGCAACTTCGCCCGACTTCTCCACTTGTGATTGAGCTCATTCAGTGAACCGGCTTCGATCGGCTAACATAACCGGGTGATGCGGACACCAACCTTGCTGGTTCATGGCGGAGCCTGGGCCATCCCCAACGATGCTGCCGCGGCCCACGAAAACGGGGTGCGCAACGCGCTCGAAGCCGGCTATAGGATTCTGACCCGGGGCGGCGCGGCGATCGACGCCGTTGAAGCTGCCGTCACCGTGCTTGAGGATGATCCCACCTTCGACGCGGGCCGCGGCAGTTTCCTCACTTCCGACGGCCGCGTGCAACTCGACGCACTTCTCATGGATGGCGGGCGCATGAAGGCCGGCGGAGTCGCCTGCGTGGAGCGGCTGCGCAATCCCATCCAGGCGGCACGGCTAGTGCTGGAGCAGAGCCCTCATGTCTACTTCGTTGGCGCCGGCGCCGAGGAATTTGCGCAATCGCACGGCATGGCGCTCATCGAAAACGCGGAACTCGTGCTCGATCGTGAGCGCGAACGGCTCAAGGTCGCGCGGGAGCGCGAGGCTGCTGGGCTTGTCGATGCTACATTTTCAGGACTCGAAGACGACAAGGGCCCGGAGACGGCCCTACCGCGTGTAATCGACGCTTCGCACGATACCGTTGGAGCCGTTGCACTGGACACGCATGGAAACATCGCCGCCGCCACATCGACAGGCGGCACGTTGAATAAGACTCCCGGCCGCGTCGGCGACTCGTCGCTGATTGGCTGCGGTTGCTACGCTGACAACATGTCGGCGGCGGTTTCGCTCACCGGATGGGGCGAACCCATCATGAAGCTGGTGCTGGGCAAGTGGGCCACCGACCGCGTTGCCGCCGGCACCGCACCCGAGTTCGCCGCGCGCGAAGCAATCTCATACCTGCACAACCGCCTCGGCGGTCATGGCGGCATAATCCTCCTCGGCCCCGACGGAAGATTCGGCATTGCTCACAACACGCCGGCGATGGCCTGGGGCCTGGCAACGGCAAACGGGCTGGAGACGGGGCTGAAGATTTAGAGGGAATAGGGAAGACGAAGCCTGCGCTTACTGTCGCACCAGTTTCCACTTCAGCCGCGTGTACGCCACGCGAAAGCCCTTGCGTTCGGCGTTGCGCTGCGAGTTGCTTCCCGCCTCCGCCACCATCATCGCAAGATCGCATCCATGCTCGGCGGCATAGCGCATGCGCTCCTGCAGCAGTGCTCCCTGCAATCCGCGGCACCGCATCTCCGGCACCGTAGCTGCACCCCCGAACAGGGCGACGCCTTGATGCAGCGTGAGTGCGCCAGCAGCCCCCGGCGTGCCGTTGAACTCCGCCAGAAAGCATGGGCTTCCTTCGCGCGCTGCGACAAGAACACCCGATTCCCGAACGAAGCCCTCGAACTCAGGATGCTCATGCGTCCAGCCACGGGCGTTGATGTCGCTCCACAGCTGCGCTTCGTCTGCTCCGACCACGCGAACGCGGATGCCGTCCGCATGAATCGCTGCTGGCGTCTCGACCGCACGATACAGCACGTTGCTGATCTCGAAGGGCCGATAGCCGCGCGCGCACAGCAGGTCGAGTACTGCAGCTCCTGCCAATGGAGACACCTCGTGCATGACTTCCGTGCCGCGTTCGCGAAAGAATTGCTCGATCTCGTCCAGCGCCGCCGGTGTGAGCGCCTCGAACAAGCCGAGCCCGAAAGTCTGCGTCGTTGGCGCGTCGATTCCATCGAAGACAACCGTTGTCCCCGCATACTTCATCCACGCAGACGTGCTGGCGGGATGGATCCGCAGGCGAGCCTCTGCGAACTGGGCGCAGGCATAGGCCTCCGCCGCTTCCAGCCGTCTTGCTAATTCAAGATTCGCAAAAATCATCGCGCTCCTGATCGTACATGCAATTCCCGCAAATGCACTCAACATTCCATTGCGGGCAGAGCGCCGCGATACCCTAGAGAAGCCGACATGCCCCATCTAATTCTCGCCTCCGCCTCGCCCCGCCGCCGCGAACTGCTCACGCAGGCGGGATATACATTTGAGGTGCACCCGGCGCATGTGAATGAAGATCTGCGGCTCGGGGAAGAGGCGACTGCCTACGTCGTCCGCCTTGCGCGCGACAAGGCGCAAGCCGTCTATAACCAGTTCTCGAAGGTGGGTGCCCCAGGTCTCGACTCTGAGACCTGGGAAAGGACAAGCTCCGATTCTCAATCCCTCATCGTCCTCGGCGCCGACACGACCGTCACGCTCGATAGCCACATTCTCGCCAAGCCTGAAGATGCCCCCGATGCGGCGCGCATGCTGCGGATGCTCTCGGGCCAAACACATCGCGTGATAACCGGCGTCGCGATTGCAACCGCAAAGGGGGTTGAAGTTGCCGCGGAAGTCACAGGTGTGCAATTTCGAACGCTGAGCGACGAAGAGATCGCCGCCTATGTCGCCACTGGGGAGCCCATGGACAAAGCCGGCGCCTACGGAATTCAGGGCCTCGCCGCCAAGTGGATTCCCCGCGTCGAAGGCTGCTACTACAACGTCGTCGGCTTGCCGCTGGCGCTTGTAGCCACGATGCTCGAACAAGCAGAAAGCTGATAGCTGAAGGCTGTTGCCTAGGCGGCTTTAGAGCTTTGTCTCCACCCGATCACCCTTATAGATCACCGCGTGTGCCTGCCCAGCGCCGTCCCCAATGCCGACGCCTTTTCCCTCACCAACCACGACCACGTTGAAGGTGTGCTTCTCGAGCATCCCCGGAAAGCTTCCCTCACGCGCACCAAAAGTCAACGTCTTCGCCGCGTCATCCCAGTGCAACGGTATGGTTGCATGTTGGCCCTTGGCATAGTCGTAGTTGTCATTCTCATCCTCGTAGAGCGTGAAGTCGCCGTCCGTTCCAGGGTAGACGCGAACCTCAATCGGGTCAGCAGGTTTTTCGGTTGACCATTCCATCGTCGGACCCATGGGAATGATCGAGCCGGCGCGCACAAACAGGGGCAGCTTCGCGAGCGGCGCATCCGCTTCGATTCGCTTCTCGCCCTCGACCTTGGCGCCGGTCCAGAAGTCGTACCAGGTCGCCTTCGGCAGATACACTGTGCGCTTTGTTGCTCCCTGCGTCGTCACCGGACTCACCAGGATCGCCGGCCCGAACAAATATTCATCGCCCGTATTCTGCGCTTCCACGTCATTGCGCCAGTCCATGACGAGCGGCCGCATCAGGGTGCCGTGATTGTTCGTCACCTGCCATGCCTCGGAGTAGATATAAGGCAGCAGGCGATAGCGCAGGTTGTCATAATCCACCAGGATCTTCTGCGCGTCCGGCCCATACGACCAAAGTTCGTTCTCATCGGGATAGCGAGTGCCGTGTACGCGGAAGATCGGCGAAAATGTGCCGAACTGGAACCAGCGCACAAACAACTCGCGGAACTTGGGATCGTTCAAGTTGCCGCCCGAGATAAACCCGCCGATGTCCGTCGTCCAATAAGGCATGCCGGAGATGGAAAAATTCAGCCCGGCCGGAATCTGCCGCGCAAATGTTGTCCAGTCGCTGAGCACGTCGCCGGACCATGCCGTCACGCCCAGGCGCTGTGTTCCGGCATAGGCTGAACGCGAAAGGATGAAGACGCGTTTCTTGTCCGACGCTTTCTGCTGGCCCTCCGAGACACCCTCGGTGTGAAACAGCGGATAAACATTCGCAAACCGCGCGCCAGAGCCAATGTACAACTTGTGGTCGACGAGAAGGTTGTCTTCGCTGCCCTCCGTCTCAGGCTCATCGGTATCGAGCCACCACGCGTCCACGCCTTTCTGAAAGAGTGCGGTATTGATATTGTTCCAATACTCCGCGCGGGCAGGCGGGTTCGTCGGATCGTAGAGCGCCTGGCCCACGGGATGAAAACCGCCTGTCAAAGTTTTCGCAATGAACCAGCCGTTCTTGTCGAATTGGTCGTAGACACTGGTTCCCGGTCGGAAGAATGGCCACACCGACACCATCAGATGGAAATGCTCGTCATGCAGCTTGTCAATCATGGCCTGCGGGTCGGGGTAGTGAGGGTTCCATTTCATCTCGCCCATCGTGACCCACCAGAACCAGTCCTGCACGATGTTGTCGACCGGGATATGCAACGCGCGATACTTCGCCGCAACGCCCTCAATCTCTGCTTGCGCCTGATATTTGTTCTTGCATTGCCAGAAGCCATAAGCCCAGCGCCCGAAGAGCGGCACTTCGCCCGTCAACTCGCGGTACTTCCCGATGATCTGGTCGGCTTCCGGCCCGTAAATAAAGTAGTAATCGATGCGATCCGCGACTTCGCCGCTGATGTAGAGCGAATGAATGAATCGGTTATTCACGCGGCTGCGCGAGGAGTTGTTCCAGAAGATGCCGTATCCGTTGGTCGAGACTAGCAGCGGAATTGCAATCTGCGTATTCTCCTGCGAAAGGTCGACTGTCTCGCCACGGTAGTTCCACACGCCGGCCTGGTGTTGCCCAAGTCCGTAAAGGCCTTCAGGCGATCCATAGATAGGGAAGAATACTTCGGCGTGATAGGTCTTCTCGCCGTTGACCTCGACCGGCCTCAGGGAGCGATAGCCTTCGGTGGTCAGTTGCTTGCCATCCGCGCCTACATAGTGCAGTGCGCCCGATTCGCGTTCCACCACGGCCTTCAGCTTGCCGGTGGTCAGCGTGATGGCTTTTTCATTGTCGGTGACATCAAACGAAGCTGCCGGCCAATCCTGTTTGATAACGACGTGATCGGAGGCACGAACTTCTGAGGAGGCGTCGAGCGGCGAGTAACTGACATGCAGCACATCCGGCGCATCCACTTCGAGCTTCAGCACTCCGTTCTTCTGATGTATTTCGACGCCGTTGGACAGCTTGTCAAAGCTCAGCACCGGATTCGGCGGATTCCACTGTGCCACGGCCCCGAGCGGTGCCCATGTCGCTGCACACACCAAAAGAAATGCCTCTGCCCACCGACGATTGCTCATTGAATACGTTTTCCTTTTTCGCGCAGGATCCAAACGCATCAAGTGTAACGCCGGGCTGCGGCAACCGCTTCTTCAGGCAGGGCTGGGGCCGGGAAAGCCGCGGTATGAACAGGGGTTAAGCATTTCGAATGAATTGAAAATAGCCCAAATGTGTCAAACATCGGCGGGTAGGCACATCAATAATGCGCTACACTTCCATCAATTCTCATCAAGGATTCAACCGATGCGGTCGAAAAGCGCCCTGCTGGTTACGCTCTGCTGTGTGACCTGTGTATTTCCTACCCTCCTCTCCGCACAATTCCAGGCACCCTCCAAGGAAGAGTTGGAGATGACCTCCGACCCGAAGGCGCCGGGCGCCGATGCTGTATATCTCTATCGCGAAGAGAAGACAGACGATAATCTCCACTACCACAGCGACTACGTGCGCATTAAAGTTCTCACGGAAAAGGGCAAGGAACTGGCGACCGTGCGTACGCCGTACGAACGCCGTGGCTTCAAGGTGACTGACATCCAGGGCCGCACCATTCATCGCGATGGGACGGTGATTCCCCTCACAGCCAAACCATCCGACCTGACCGATATCAAGACCAAGGATTACCAGGTCAATTCAATGGTGTTTACGTTGCCGAACGTGGAAGTCGGCAGCATTCTCGAGTATCGATTGCAGATTCGCTACGAAGACAGCACCGTTTCTTCACCAACGTGGCAGATCCAGCGGCCTTATTTTGTCCACAAGGCGCACTATCAGTTCGAACCCTCCAAAGATCTTCAATACATTACGGACTCCCGCGGCAATCTGGCCAACAACCTGATGTATGCCTTGATCCTGAGCGATGGCTCCAAGATGAAGCACGATGTCTCTGGCCGTTACACCCTCGACGTGGAGGATGTTCCGCCCATCCCAACGGATGATTGGATGCCGCCGATGAATTCCATCAACTGGCGAGCCGAGTTTTACTACTCCCCATACTCAAGTGGAGGCGAGTTCTGGCAGAAAGAGGGTAAGCGCTGGGTCAAGGAGACGGATCGATTTGCCGACCCAGACAAGACTCTGAAGAATGCGGTTGCAGAGCTCGTCGGTTCCGGTGATTCCGAGGAGCAGAAGGCGCGAAAGCTATATGACGCAGTGATGAAGCTGGACAATACCGATTTCACGCGCGAAAAATCGAGTGCGGAGCGGAAGACTGAGAAGCTGAAAGCAATCAAGAATGCCGAGGATGTGTGGCTCCAAAAGAGTGGCTCGTCTGACGATCTAGCGCTTTTATATGTTGCCCTGGCGCGCGCCGCCGGATTGCATGTTTATCCCATGCAGGTAGTCAACCGGAATCGGGCTATATTCGATCCCAACTACCTCACCTTGAGCCAGCTTGATGATTACATTGCGATTGTCGTTCTGAACGGCAAAGATGTTTACCTCGATCCGGGCCAGAAGATGTGTCCTTTCGGGCTGCTTCACTGGAAGCATACTTTCGCATCGGGTGTTCGACTTACCGACGCTGGCCCGAACGCGGGAACTACCCCATTGGGGGCATATACCGCGACCGCTTTCGACCGCATCGCCGACCTCCAAATCGATGACTCCGGAGGCGTCAAGGGAATCACGCGCTTCATTTTGACGGGTCAGGAAGCTCTGTATTGGCGTCAACTCTCGATTCAAAATGACGAAAGCGAAGTAAAGAAGCAGTTCAACGAGGCCATTCGCGGCTATCTCCCCGATGGGGTCCAGGCCGATTTCAATCATTTCGTTGCGCTTCCTGATTTCAACTCAAATCTGATCGCCATGGTCGACATAACGGGAAACATTGGCACCGCGACGGGTAAACGCTACTTCCTGCCCGGACTCTTCTTCCAGGCTCACGCGCGCCATCCCTTCGTGGCGCAGGACAAGCGCACCACGCTGGTCGATGTCCATTATCCGAAGATGGAAAGCGACCAGGTCACTTACCATTTGCCGGCTGGATTCTCAGTTGAGACCCTGCCACAGGCTGCCGATATCTCCTGGCCCTCCCATGCGGTTTTCAAGGTGAAGACCAGTGCCACGGGGAGCGACGTGACTGTGATCCGTACTGTGGCCTTCAATTTCTCCATTCTTCCCTCAAAGGATTATGGCGATCTTCATGACTTCTATCAGAAGGTTGCTACTGCCGATCAAGAGCAACTGGTGCTTACTCACGCGCAGGTCGCCAAAGGGAATTGATCATGCGAATCAGGCCAGGGACCGGTGTTCGTCTGCAGCCCGTTTTGGTTGCCCTGCTTCTTGCGGTTGCTCCCGCATCGGGGTCAGCGGGTATTTTCAACAAGAATCAGCCCCTGCCGGACTGGGCCATCGCAGCCAATAAGACTCCAACGCCTGACTATGCGAAGGACGCATCCGCGCTGATCCTTTACGACGAGTACGTGGATACAGTCGATGCAAATGGCCGTGCGATCGAGCGGGAGCGTGAAGCGATCCGGGTTCTGAAACCACAAGGACGGCATAACACCTGCGAACTGGGTTACGACGTCGATGAAAAGGTCAACTATTTTCGCGTGTGGACTATTGCCGCCGACGAAAAACAATATATGGCGCAGGATACCGATTTCGCGGAGGTAGGTGATACCAGCGTTCCCATCATGCTCTCGACTTACAAGGCGCGCGTTGCTCATCCGCCTGCTGTCGATGTGGGTGCCACAATCGTCTGCGAATCGGAAGAAGTTCTCGAACCCTACATTCAGGAGAAGATCTGGCGAATTCAGAACGGAATCCCTGTAGTGTTTCAGGCACTGGAAGTGGATTTGCCGCCGGGACATCCGCATTCCCAGTCATGGCACAGCTTCAAATCAGTTCCCGCGGTGGAGGTCGCACCAGGCCACTGGCGCTGGGAACTGAAGGACATGCCCGCGCTTGATCTCCGCGATATACCGTCACATCCTGACTGGGGAGCACTCGCTGCGCGCATGAGCGTGCAATGGGGCGATGCGGCAGTGGATGGAACCGACAATGAATGGAAGGCAATCGGCCAATGGGTGACGACGCTCGAGGCTGACCGGCCCACGCCCTCGCCTGAGATCACGTCCTATACGCAGACCCTGCTTGCGGGCTCGCCGGATTTCTACACCAGGCTCAGCCGCATCACCGATTCGATCCAGAAAAACATCCGCTACTTCATCGTCGAACGCGGCATTGGTGGATTGCAGGCGAATCACGCCACCGATATTTTTCGCAACCGGTACGGCGACTGCAAAGACAAAACGACCTTGCTGATCGCCATGCTGCGCGTCGCCGGCATCAACGCATTTTACGTTCCGGTGGATGACCGCCGCGGCATCGTCGATCCTGGCGATCCATCGCTCTACGGCGATCACATGATCACTGCGATCGAAGTGCCGGCAGACGTGAACGATCCGCGCCTGATTGCGATCGTGAAGGCGCACGATGGCAAGCGCTACCTCATCTTCGACCCCACTAACGAACGCACACCTGTCGGCAATCTGCCCTCGTACCTGCAGGGCGGCTATGGAACACTCGCTGCCGGCTCTGCCAGTCAGGTGATTGAATTGCCAATCCTGCCGCCTGAAGCTAATGGCACCGTGCGCAAAGGCGAATTCGCCCTGGCCGCCGATGGCACTCTCACCGGCGAGGTCGAAACGACCCACAGCGGCCCCGAGGGCGCCGACCTTCGTATGATCCTCAAGTATTCCGATGAGAAGGAAAGGCGTGCGTCGCTTGAGACCGACGTCTCCCACGACGTGCCCGGGGTGGTGCTGAATTCGTTTCAGTTCATGCAGCCTTCTGAACTCGACAAGCCGCTCGAGGTGGAATACAAGCTGACCGCCGCCCAATACGCTCACCAGGCCGGGTCGCTACTGCTGGTTCGGCCGCGGGTGGTGGGCTCTCATGCTATGGCCTTCAATGACAAACCGCGCACTGTGCCCATCGACCTGAATGCGACCGGGCGCTGGCACGATAGCTTCGATATCAAACTTCCACCCGGTTATGTGGTGGATGAAACGCCGGATCCCGTGGACCTCGATCTCGATTTTGCCAGCTATCACTCGAACATCACCACGAAAGGCGACGATCTCCACTACGAACGCGAATATGTTGTGCGCCAGGTCGAGCTTCCTGCGGAGCGAGCTGCGGATTTCCGCAAGCTCGAAAGCGCCATTCTGCGGGACGAGAAGGGAACAGCGGTCCTGAAAAAGCAGTAAGCGAATTTACCCTGGGGGGATGCAGGCCGTGCGGCTCGATACGCGCGGCCTGTTCTTTTGCGGCATATGCAGCGACTGCGGAAGCCGGCGAATGCTTTGCGCTCGGAACTGTGGAAGGCAAAAGCCGCTCGGTTGTCCTACTCTAAAGCTATGACCGATCGTGACCTGCTGGCGCAGATCGCACGCTCCGCCGGCGGCAAAGCCGGATACAAGCAACTGGTGCGCGAGCTTGGCCTTGGCGGCGGCCGCGAACGTCGCCTGCTGCTCGAGCAGCTTGCCCGCATGACGGCGCGGGGAGACCTGATCAAAGCCGATCGGGAGCACTGGAGTATTCCGAAAAGAGTCGGCGCCGGCACGCGCGACAATCTCATGGCCGGCCGCCTCGATCTCCATCGCGACGGTTACGGCTTTGTGCGTCCCAATGCTCGCCAAGGCTCTCAAAAAGAAGAGGACGTCTTCATCCCGCCCGATGAGATTAACGGCGCCATGCAGGGCGACCAGGTTCTGGTGGAACTTGCCCCTCCGCGCGCCGACGGGCGCCGTCTCGGCCGCATTGCCCGCATTCTCGAACGGCGCAATCCCACGGTCGTCGGCATCTTTCACTATGCAAAGTCCGATCGCGAGATGGGCGACAAGGTCGTCCCCTTCGACGAACGGATGACGCAGCACATCGTGATCCCATTCGGACAAGCGCTGCCCGGGCCCGAGGATCAGGAAACGCCCCACCGCGTCCTCGGCAGCGAAACCGCAACCGCTGCGCACCACGATGATTTCGAAGGCCTCGTCGTCGATGTCGAAATCACCAGCTGGCCCACGCCAACGCGTCCGCCCATTGGCCGTGTGATCGAAGTGCTTGGCGATCCCGACGACTTCGGCGTCGACGTCGAAATGATGATCCGCAAGCACCAGCTTCCTCGCGTGTTCCCCGAGAAGGTGCTAGCTGAAGCCCGCGACGTCGCCTTCCTCGATGAGGTTGAAGCCAATCGCCGCCGCGACTGTCGCGGCCTCCCCATCGTGACCATCGACGGTGAAACCGCCAGAGACTTTGACGATGCGGTTCTGGTGCGCGAACGCGCCGACGGCGGATACGAACTTCAGGTGCATATCGCCGATGTCGCCGAGTATGTAGGCTCCGGAACGGATCTCGATCTCGAAGCGCGCCTGCGCGGCACCAGCGTCTACTTTCCCGATCGCGCGATCCCCATGCTCCCCCATGAGCTTTCCACCGGCATCTGCAGTCTTCGCCCCAAAGAAGATCGCCTGGTTCTCAGCTGCATCATGCAGCTCAGCTCCGCTGGCCGCATCGAGAGCTTTGAGATTATCGAAGGCGTCATCCGTTCCGCCGAGCGCATGACATACACCGACGTCCACGCAATCCTTGAGGGCGATGCCGAGACACGAACGCAGTACGCGCAGCTTGTCCCCGAATTCGAGCGCATGCGCTATCTTGCCGGATTGATGAACAAGCGCCGGGAAGAGCGCGGAAGCATCGACTTCGATCTGCCCGAGCCAGTCATCGAGTTCGACGAAAACGGCCAGATGCGCGGCGTCACCAAATCCGAGCGAACCTGGGCCAACCGGCTCATCGAAGAATTCATGCTCGCCGCCAACGAATGCGTCGCCACGTGGCTTGAAGACCTCGGCGTCCCTTCGCTCTACCGCATTCACGAGAAGCCTGAGCCGCGCCGCGTCGTGCAATTCGAGGAGCTCGCCGCAGGCTTCGGCTACTCCCTCGGACTCGGTGCACTCCCCGTCAAACGCATCCAGACACGCGGCGATCGACGGGATGCTCAACGCAGCGGTCGCCAGGTCCGCACCCACGAAGTCCCCGAAGATATCGCCGTTACTCCGAAGATGTATCAAAAGCTTGCCGCGCGCATCGAAGGCAAGCCCGAGGAGCGGATTCTCAGCTACCTCATGCTTCGCTCGCTTAGGCAGGCGCGTTACTCCGAGATCAATGAGGGCCACTTCGCGCTGGCTGCACCCACCTATACGCATTTCACTTCGCCCATCCGCCGCTATCCCGACCTCATCGTTCATCGCATCACCAAGGCGCTGCTGCGGGACGGTGTCGATGGCCGAGCCGAAGTTGCCGAAGGACGCCACGGGTCGCCATGGACGCACCCGCACGAAGGCCTGGGCATCGTCATTCATCGGGCGAAGAAGCACGCGCATGGCGAAGGATTCAACGGAGAACCACCGATTCCCGAAGCTGAACTCGCGCAAATCGCCGAGGAGTCAAGCCAGGCCGAGCGCCGCGCCGCCGAAGCCGAACGCGAATTGGTGGAGTGGAAGAAGGTTCGCTTCATGGAGGATCGCCTGGGAGAGGAATTTGCCGCATTGGTGCTCAACCCCACGAAGTACGGCCTCTTCGTCGAGCTCACCGATCTCTTTGTAGAGGGCCTCGTCCCCATCGACACGTTGCGCGACGACCGCTACACCTGGCGCGAAAACACGCACGAGATTATCGGCGAGCGCTCGGGCCGCCGCTTCCGCGCCGGTGATCGTGTCCAGGTCATCCTCGATCGCATTCTCGCGCAGGAGCGACGGCTGCAGTTTTCCATCGTGGAAGAAGGCATCCCGCTGACCGGCAAGAAGCAGTCCAAGCCGCCGCCGAAATCCAAGAAGAATCGGCGAAAGGAAAGTACTGCTTCCGGGTCGAAGAGAATACCCCGCCATATCCACAAGCAAAAGCGACGCTGAGAGGCGATCGCGCGTTTGCGCAATCACCCGAGCATCAGGCTTAGGCGCCTGCTTGCTGCGCGGCGTACTTGCCGATAATCGGAAGCTGATATCTCTCGCCCTTCAATGCCTTCATCAGGGCAATGATCCACACGATCAGGATGCCCAGTGAGGCAAACGGGAGAAGGATCCAGCCGATGACCGGGATAATCCCGAGGACGATCTGAATGGCAATTGCGGTGATGCCGAGAAAGATGCACTGCCACGAGTGAAAGCGCACAAAGGAATTCTTGTTGTAAGGCTCCACGAGCAGGAAGACGATCGCCGGAATAATGGTGATATAGGCGATCGCTCCGGCCGCGGTATCAGATAAGCCGCTCTGCGCGGCCTGCGGGGGAACGGGAGTGTACTGCGGAGAATCGGACATGGTTCTGCTCCTTCGCTTTAGACCTGGAAGATACCCGGAACTGCGGAGAAAAGAGCGAATATTGGGAGAAAGACAGCTAGAGAGCCACGGGGATACTGCTCACCGCGTCACATTTTCCGTGGTGGGAATAAAGACTACTTCATCGCAAGCTTTTCGGCAATACTCCCGAGAAGGGGAATCCTGAACCGTTTGCCGTTTGCTGCCTGAATAACGCAAACCAGCCATAGCACCAGCCAGAGCAACGACAACGTTCTGAGGATGTAGGCCAGGGCAACGGTCCCAAGAAACAGAGTCAGAAGGGCGATGGAGCCCATAACGATATCGAAAACGAAGGCGGTCACACACAGCAGAACGGACTGCCACGCGTGAAAACGGATGTACGCGCTGCTCTTATAGGACGGAAGAAGCAGAAAGGCGATGGCGGGGAGAAACGTGAAGTAAGAAATTGCACCGGCTGCATTGTCTGAGATGCCGGATCGTGTCGCGACGGTCATTGGAAATCCTTTCCTGCCTCCCGTAGGTCTACCCGATTTCCGCCTTGGTCTTTTTTTGGCGGCCGGGGATGGGGATCGGCCGACCGAGGTTGCGGGTCTTACAAAATCAAACAGGATTGATTTAAAGAAAAGCGCCGCCGTGTGCGAAAGTCAATCAGAATCATCGCATTGCCCGCACGTCGGTAATCCGTGATGCCATTAGAAAAGTTGCTTTTCGGGCGCGCACTCCGTCATCAACTCGGCATCGTCGTTGCGCACATTTCCCACGCGTGTGCTCACTGGCCAGGAGCGCATCTCCTCAGCGGGATAGGGACGCAGCAGATCGAGTGGAGGACGCGACGAATCGCCGGGCTCCATCCATCGGGAGTAGTCGCGCGGATTCAGGATCACCGGCATGCGGTTGTGCACCTGCTCTGTCAATTCGTTGGGATCGGTGGTCAGGATGGTGAACGTCTCCAGCGGCTCCCCCTCTTTCGGCCTCCATCGCTCCCATAGCCCAGCGAATGCGTATGGTTCGCCACTCTGCATCCCGAAGGCAAATGGCAGCTTCGTCTTCGCGCCGATCTGCTTCCATTCGTAGAAAGCATCCGCGGGAACAAGGCACCGGCGTTTCTTGAAAGCCTCGCGGTAAAGGGGCTTCGCCGCAACCTCTTCGGCCCGGGCGTTAATCGTGGAGTAGCCGATCTTGGAATCCTTGGCCCAGTAGGGAACAAGCCCCCAGCGCATCAGCGCAAACTCGGGCTTGCCCGAATCGGTATTGAGACGTACCACGGGCTGCGTGCTCTGCGGCGCCGCGTTGTACGTGGGCGCAAAAAAAGGCATGTCCTCCGGCTCTACTCCGAACCAGTCGGCGAGCACTTCTTGCGTAGATCGACGAGCAAACCGGCCGCACATGGCTTGAGAATAGCTTGCGCCCCGTCCCTCAAGCCAAGCGCAAAACGGTCCAGCCACCGGGTTGAGTGCACGATCCAATACAATGGAGTCAGGAGCAGGAACGATGGCGCATATGGTTTTTTGTGTTCGCAACAAGAAAGAAATGGAGGGCCTTGACGAGCCGCCCTTCGACTCGGAATTCGGCCAGAAGATTTATAAGAATGTTTCCAAAGCGGCATGGGGCGAGTGGGTCGACCGCCAGAAGATGCTGCTGAACGAGTACCGTCTGCAACCGTGGACTCCGCAGGCGCAGGAGTTCCTGGTGGAGCAGATGGAACAGTTCTTCTTTGGCGAGGGCTCCGCGCTGCCGCAGGAGTTTGTCCCCCCTTCCCATTAAGTTCGAGGTAGATAGGCATCCAGGGAAGTTGTAGAGCTTCAGCCACGCGTCGCGGACCAGGAAACAGGAACGTCAGATCGGGCGACTCCTGAATTCGACGACGAATCGAGTTTCCGCCGCACGGAATGCCCAGCCCTCCCGAACCGCATGCTGGTGTAAACTAAATCAGAACCCCATGGGCCGGCTCACCCGAGCCGGCTCGACTGTGTCGGGACGTGGCTCAGCCTGGTAGAGCACTCGCTTGGGGTGCGAGGGGTCGGCAGTTCAAATCTGCCCGTCCCGACCATTAATAGGATCAGCAGTTTACGCGGGTTACCTTCCAGAGCGAAATTGTAAGGCGAGTACTCAATTTCCGCAAGGGTGAATACGCGGACCACAACAAGATTGCACTTCGGGACTATGAAAAGCGAGCGCCAAACGGTTGGTGGTTGGGAATCAAGTGCCCATGGGAGCACCGTTCGGGCGACGGGGCTGACAGCAGTTCTGTGCTTGGCATCCTTGATGGCAAGATTGCCTTTGAGTGCTCACACGGCACGTGCAAGGCAGCCAAGCGGGATACAGCGGTCCTCAAGGCTGAGATGTTGCGGCTTAATGGAGAATTTAAGCCGGAGCCAGGCGCGGACCCGGTGGTTGTCCTCGGCTCCAAGGTTCAAGCGATAGACGCTGACGAATTTGAAGTGGTCGGAACCACGGCACGCCCGGTGTATCCCGACAGTGTGTGGAAGGGGACGCCGTACGGGGAGTTTGCTGACTACTGCACAGACGGGAACTTCATCCCAAAGCGGTTTTTCTCGGAAGCACTCCGAACCGTGGTGGGCAGCGTGGTCGGCGGACAACTGTCCACGGACTATCAAGGCGTAAACGCCCGCGCCTATACCGTGCTGATTGGGCCGCCAGGCTCCGGCAAGGGAACGGCGATTACAGCCGCGCGGCGATTCGTGGAAGGTGACTTCGATAGTCAGACACGCACATCCGAGCGGCCCTTGCTGTGGGACGATTCCCATGATCCGCAGAATTGGTGTTGGCCGTCCCGGTACATCGGCGCGCATGTTGTCAGCCCTGCTAGTGCGCCGGGGTTAATCCAAGCCACGAAGCCACGCAAACTGGAGAAAGGTGAATCGGCGCGCAGCCCACTGGAGACGTGGAGGGAGCTGCCAAGGTTCATCACAATCCAAGAAGAGATAGGCGGCTTGTTCGCCAACTTTGCAAACGAAAATTCGGGACGCGGGCTGGAGACGGCCATTCTGGAGTTGTATGACCGTGATTCATTCACCACAACCGCAACCAATGAACGCTCTGCAAAATCCGGGCGATTGCTTTATTCCATCTTAGGCGGCATCCCCAAGACGGAATGGGACAACATTTTCGCCCGCGCATCATCAGTTGGCAGCGGACTATTCTCACGGCTCAACATCATTGGCACAGAGAACGAGCGCACGGTAGCCGGACTGCCTGAATACGACTTCGGGGAGATGCAACGGCGATTCCTACCGCGCATCTCGGCGCTAGAACGGACCCCGGCTCGGATTCCACTTTCACCCGATGGGCGGGAGATCCTAAAGAAGTGGTTTGCTCGAATATCGGAAGAGCTGAAAAACGAGGATATACCAGCCGCCCGGTTAAATACACACGCAATGCGAGTGGCTCTACATCTGGCGTGGTTGCGCGGTCACGCGAACATCCTAGAGTCTGACGTTGATGCAGGTATCAAAGTGGCGGACTTTCAAGCTAGGATGCGCGACTTTTATCGCCCGGCTGAAGGTGAGACGCGTGAGGCGCAATGGGAAGCCCGCATTATGAAGGTCATGCGACAAAAACGTTCATTGGCACACCGGGAGCTGCAAAAGGCTGTTGGCGCATCGCGGGCGGGGACGGCCGTTTGGGAGCGTGCAATTGCGGGGTTGAGGCGTGACGGGCGCATCGCTGTCGTAGATGAAGCAACCAAAGCGGGGCAGAAGACAAAGGTAGTTAAGCTGTTGAAACAAAATGGATAAATGAAAAATATCGAAACTGTCGGCACCTTTGCGGCACCTTTGGAGAGCTAAATGGCTTGGAATAAGCGGGTTGGAGAGGTGCCGACAAATGCACCCTATATTGTCCGGCGTTGTTAACCGTAAGTAATTGATAAATATATACATATACATACGAGAGCAATGCTAATACATGACGGGAAAGCAGATAAAAAGTAAGCGTACGCCGACGCCCTCTTGACGGCGCTGTAGAGTGTGTTCTCAGGTGTCCACCTAATTTGTTAGTGGGCACTTGTTGAGTGTGTCTTAGGCAGCCTGAGAAGAGTGGGTCTGGAGTGAGGG